>Ga0209963_1000083_pt1 | contig 393054 bp, 351 predicted proteins | sample ThiBio_1000_biof_2_FD_183957 | JGI IMG/M metagenome (GOLD analysis project Ga0209963, IMG submission 183957) | Wastewater bioreactor microbial communities from Cape Town, South Africa - Thiocy_cont_1000_biof (SPAdes) | ecosystem: Engineered > Bioreactor > Thiocyanate-remediating >...
GTCTGATGTCGATGGGCATCCGGGCGGAACTGATGTATCCCGGGGTGCAGGTTTTCCATCCTGCTCACGAGTACAACGTGTTTGTGACCTCGCACGGCCTGATCATGATCTTCTTCATGGTGATGCCGGCGATGATCGGCGGCTTCGGCAACTGGTTCGTGCCGCTGATGATCGGCGCGCCCGACATGGCGTTTCCGCGCATGAACAACATCTCGTTCTGGCTGCTGCCGGCGGCGTTTGCGCTGCTGCTGCTGTCGACGGTGATGGAGGGCGAGCCGGGGGCGAGCGGCGCCGGCACGGGCTGGACGCTGTATGCGCCGTTGTCGACGAGCGGTCATCCGGGTCCGTCGGTGGACTTTGTGATCCTCTCGGTGCATCTGGCGGGCGCCTCCTCGATTCTCGGCGCGATCAACTTCATCACCACGATCTTCAACATGCGCGCACCCGGCATGACCATGCACAAGATGCCGCTGTTCGTGTGGTCGATCCTGGTCACGGTGTGGCTGCTGGTGCTGTCGCTGCCGGTGCTGGCGGGCGCGATCACGATGCTGTTGACCGACCGTAACTTCGGCACCACGTTCTTCGCTGCCGACGGCGGCGGCGATCCGGTGCTGTTCCAGCATCTGTTCTGGTTCTTCGGTCATCCCGAGGTGTACATCCTGATTCTGCCGGGCTTCGGCATGATCAGCCATGTGATCTCGACCTTCTCGAAGAAGCCGATCTTCGGTTATCTCGGCATGGCCTATGCCATGGTCGCGATCGGTGGTATCGGTTTCGTCGTGTGGGCGCACCACATGTACACGGTCGGTATGGTGTCTTCGGCGCAGGCCTACTTCGTCGCGGCGACCATGGTGATCGCGGTTCCGACCGGCGTGAAGGTGTTCTCGTGGATCGCCACGATGTGGGGCGGCTCGATCGAGTTCAGGGCGCCGATGCTGTTCGCGCTCGGCTTCATCTTCCTGTTCACGGTGGGCGGCGTGACCGGCGTGGTGCTGGCCAATGCAGGCGTCGATCGCGTGCTGCAGGAGACCTACTACGTCATCGCGCACTTCCACTACGTGATGGGCATTGCCGCGGTGTTCTCGATCTTCGCGGGCTGGTATTACTGGTTCCCGAAGATCTCCGGCTACATGTACAACGAGACCATCGCCAAGCTGCACTTCTGGCTGATGTTCATCGGCGCCAACGTCCTGTTCTTCCCGCAGCACTTCCTTGGTCTGCAGGGCATGATGCGGCGCTCGGTTGACTATCCGGATGCGTTCGCGGGCTGGAACGAGATCTCGTCCTACGGCGCCTTCATGGCGGGGCTGGGCGCGGTGGTCTTCCTTTACGGCCTGGTCGACGCCTTCGCGCGCAAGCAGCCGGCGGCCGACAATCCGTGGGGTGAAGGCGCCACCACGCTGGAGTGGACGCTGTCGTCACCGCCGCCGTTCCACCAGTTCTCAACGCTGCCGAAGGTGCAGTAATGTGACTGAGCGCGGCGCGCGCCCTGCGCGCCGCGCACCCAACATAACGAACTGTACGCGGCGCGCCTGATGCGCCGCGCACCAACAGAGCGAGTTGTGTCGTGTCGGTTGTCGATCAAAAAGCCATCGAACTGCCGCCCCGGATATCGGAGGCGAGTGTCGCCGATTACTTTGCGCTGCTGAAGCCACGGGTGATGTCGCTCGTGATCTTCACCGCGCTGGTGGGGCTGATGATCGCGCCGGGCCACGTTCACCCGGTGCTGGGCTTCATCTCGATCCTGTGCATCGCGGTCGGCGCCGGCGCCTCGGGGGCGCTGAACATGGCGCTCGAAGGCGACATCGACGTGCTGATGTCGCGCACGGCCAACCGGCCGATCCCGCGCGGCCGCATCACGCGCGGCGAGGCGATGGGGTTCGGCCTGACGCTGTCGTTCTTCTCGGTGATGACGCTGGGCGCGCTGGTCAACTGGTACGCCGGCGGGCTGCTCGCCTTCACGATCTTCTTCTACGTGGTGATCTATACGATGGGGCTGAAGCGGCGGACCGCGCAGAACATCGTGATCGGGGGCGCCGCGGGCGCGCTGCCGCCGGTGGTGGCGTGGGCGGCGGCGACGGGGTCGCTGTCGGTTGAGCCGCTGCTGCTGTTTTTGATCATCTTCTTCTGGACCCCGCCGCACTTCTGGGCGCTGGCGCTGTTCCGCTCCGACGATTATGCGCGCGCCGGCGTGCCGATGCTGCCGGTGGTCGCCGGTCCCGATGCGACGCGGCTGCAGATCCTGCTCTATACCATCGTGCTGGTGGCGATCGCCGCGGCGCCCTGGCCGCTCGGCTATTTCGACTGGGTCTATGGCGTCACCTCGCTGGTGCTGGGCGCCGGCATGCTGGTGCTGGCGATCAATGTCTACCGCCATCGCACCGGCAGCACCGCGCTGCGCGCCACGCGGCGTCTGTTCGCATTCTCGATCCTCTATCTGTTCGCGCTGTTCGCGGTTCTGCTGCTCGATGTGGTTGCAAGGACCGTCGCGCCGTTGATCTGGTAGAGGGGCGCATGAACCGATGGACAACGACAGCAAGCCGAAGCCGGAGAGGATCGTCCTCACCGAGGCTCAGAAAAAGCGTCGGCGCGAGCGCTCGATCGCGATCGCCTGGGCGGTTGGGCTGCTGGTCCTGCTGTTCTTTGCGGTCACATTCGTCAAGGGGCCGGGCGTTCTCGTCCGTCCGATGTGATTGAGATGACCGGCGCGTCGCAACATCCGCAGCATCCCGCCACGGCGGCCTCGGTCGTGCCGAAGGCTACGCCGCGCCTTGGCCGCGACGTCAAGGTCGGCGCCGCCTGCGGTCTGGTGGTCGCCCTGATGGTCGGCGCGGCCTATGCGGCGGTGCCGTTCTACAACTGGTTCTGCCGCGCCACCGGCTTCAACGGAACGACGCAGATCGCAAAGGTGGCGCCCAGTGCGGCGCCGCTGGCGCGCACGGTGGCGGTACGCTTCGACTCCAACGTCTCCGGCGGATTGCCGTGGAGGTTCGAGCCGGAGCAGACCGAGATAAATGTCCGGGTCGGCGAGGTCACCACGGTGTATTACACCGTCACCAACCAGGCGACCGGGTCCACCAGGGGACAGGCAGCCTATAACGTCACGCCGCTGACGGTCGGATCGTATTTCACCAAGATCAACTGCTTCTGTTTCACCGAGCAGACCCTGGCGCCCGGCGAGAAGCGGGAGATGCCCGTTGTCTTCTATGTCGATCCGGCCTTCGCCGCCGACAGCGAGAACGACGGCGTCAATACCATCACCCTGTCCTATACGTTCTTCCCGGTGAAGGATGCCGCGCCCAAGCCGGTGGCGGCGAGCGAGCCGGACAGGCCAGGGGGAAGTATCTGACCTTCGACGGCTGAGACGTTTTGTTTTTGAGATCAATAGGTGCCCAATACCGCCGGCACCGCTAACGGAGAGAGACCGCAAATGGCTACGGCGCAAGTCAAGCACGATTACCACCTTGTCGACCCGAGTCCGTGGCCGATCGTAGGCGCGACCGCGGCCTTCATCATGGCCGTCGGCGCCATCCTGTGGATGCACCACCTGACCGCAGCTGCGCCGATCATCTTCGGCATCGGCGTCGTCGGCGTGCTCTACACCATGGCGAGCTGGTGGTCGGACGTGATCCGCGAAGCCGAGCACAAGGGCGATCACACCCGCGTGGTGCAGATCAGCCATCGCTACGGCATGATCCTGTTCATCTGCTCCGAGGTGATGTTCTTCGTCGCCTGGTTCTGGGCCTTCTTCAACTCCGCGCTGTTCCCGGCCGATCCCGTGCACGTGACGCGCGCGGCGCTGTTCGGCGGCGTCTGGCCGCCCAAGGGCACCCAGGTCTTCGATCCCTGGCACCTGCCGCTGCTCAACACCCTGATCCTTTTGACCTCGGGCACCACCGTGACCTGGGCCCACCACGCCCTGCTCAACGGCGACCGCAGGGGGCTGAAGTGGGGCCTGATCCTGACCATCGCGCTCGGCGCCGTCTTCACCTGCGTGCAGGCCTACGAATACCATCACGCGGCCTTCAGCTTCGCCGGCAACGTCTATGGCGCCACCTTCTTCATGGCCACCGGCTTCCACGGCTTCCACGTGCTGGTCGGAACCATCTTCCTGATCGTCTGCCTGTTCCGCGCCAATGCGGGGCACTTCTCGCCCTCGCAGCACCTCGGCTTCGAGTTCGCCGCCTGGTACTGGCACTTCGTCGACGTGGTGTGGCTGTTCCTGTTCGTCTGCATCTACGTCTGGGGCAACGGCGCCGCAGCCATGGCGCATGCCGCCCACTGAGCGGGACCACGCCTGCTGAACCATCCAAAGGGCGGCCGCGTGGCCGCCCTTTTCTCTTCCGGATCCTGTGAGAGCGGGAGGGTCAGGATCGGGATCAGGATCAAATGGTGCGGGTCTCCGCCCGCATCCCGCTTCTCAAGATATCGGGATCGATCACGTTGATGCTTGATCGATCCGCTCAAAAATCGTGATCTGATCCAGTCTCTTCGAGGAAAGCCGATGTCCAATTTCCATGCCAGGGCAACAACCTCCCAGGCCATCCTGCGCGGCATCGCCTGCAAATGTCCGCGCTGCGGCAAGGGAAAGCTGTTCTCCGGGTTCCTGACGCTGCGCCCCTCCTGCGATCAATGCGAGCAGGATTATTCCTTCATCGATGCCGGAGACGGGCCCGCCGTCTTCATCATCCTGATCGCAGGCTTCATCGTCGTCGGCGCCGCCCTGATCGTCGAGGTCAAGTTCCAGCCCCCGCTCTGGGTCCACGCCGCGCTCTGGATCCCGCTCATCCTCGCCGTCACCCTCTGGCCCCTCCGCGCCATGAAATCCCTCATGATCAGCCTCCAGTTCCACCACGGCGCCGCAGAAGCCAGACCCGTCCGGCAAAACCACCAATGAACAATCATAAAAATCGCCGGGGATTCGGTCTCGGCGTCTTCACACTGGTCATGATCGGTGTGTTGATCGGTCTCGGCGTATGGCAGCTGCAGCGCCGGGCCGAAAAGCATGCTCTTATCGCCGCTCTCTCCGAGCGCCTGGCGGAAAAGCCGTCCGCATTGCCGAACCCGTCGGACTGGGCGGCGTTATCGCCGGCCAAAGACGAGTTCCGTCGCGTGAGCTTTTCAGCCACCTACGAGGCGCGGCCCGACGCGATGGTCTACACCTTCGCTTCGGCGGTGCGCCCCGACGTCGGGGTCGGCACCTGGGCATTTCTGCCAGCACGACTGCCTGACGGCGGCACGGTCGTTATCAATGCTGGATTCGTGCAAAATACCGTGCAGGACCGCAGCCAGCAGGATCGCGCGGTAAGCCCTCTGGTGACAGGTCAGCCTGTTCCGATGACTGGCTATCTCCGCTTTCCGGAGAAGGCGGGTCTGTTGACGCCGTCTCCGGCTCGCGACAAGCGACTGTGGTTCTCCCGCGATATCGGCGCGATGGCTCAGGCTCTCGGCTGGGAAAACGTTGCACCTTTCTACATCGACCTCGAGACGCCGGTGCCCGCGAGTGGCGTTCCGAAGCCTGGTCCGCTCGACGTGCATCTGAAAGACGATCATCTGCAGTATGCCATCACTTGGTTCGGCCTCGCGGCCGCATTGATGTTGGCCTTTGGTGCGTGGTGGCGCAACCAGCGACGCTCGAGCTAGATCACGATGGCTTTGGATCGAATCGATCCAAAGTCATGAACGTGATCAATCCCAATATTTTGCGCGGATGCGGGCGGAAAACGCACCGCCGCTTTTCCTCATCCGGTTCGAACGCGCAATAGTTCATGATGTCCGGCTTATTCCGGAACGCAGGTTCTGAAATATAAATTGGACCAAAAACCAAGAAGAGGATGGAGAACCGGTCGACGGTTGAAACGCGTCGGCGGTAACGGCGATGCGTGCCTTCCAGATCGCCCGATAGTTCGCCGGGGGCCTTGCGAAACGGCTTTGAGCCCGGTGAAGATCTGTTTGATCCTATCGAGTCGGAACTCTTGCATAAGAGGTCCATAAGAGGTCGCCCCGGCGAACCTGAGCGACCTCGTTTCGATCAGTGCGGCATCAAGCCGCCGGCATGCCTTGATGGATCGCTTTCCTGACCTCCATGCGGAACTCCGGCGTGTCTTTCTGACCATGCACCGCCGTCGCATGCTGCACGGCTGCGTTTACGAGTTCTTCCTCGCTGTCAGCCGAAATGGAAACGGTACATTTCATCTCGCTAGGGAATTCGCGGCAATCGATGTACTTCCGTGCCATTTTTGTCTCCTGATGTTCGGAGGAGCCCTCCCTTGTTTCGCAAAATACACCCGGGGAATCGCGCCGAACAATCACAAAGCAGGTGTTCCGACGGCGGTATCCTTTATCGCTCCAACCTGTCCTGGCCGCTCAAAGCAGACAGCTGCATCGGTTTTACATCTGGAGGTTGTAAGATCGGTCTGCACTTCTCACATCTGTAAGCGCAACGTTCCAGACCCAGCGCTCGAATTCGCGTGCGGGGATCGAAAGTTTCTTGCGTTGATCAGCCTATCTGGTCGATACGGCTGCGAATACGATCCTCAGTCGGTCAGAGCGTCAGGATTACCCGCTCGTGCCGATCCCTTGAGATGTCGCGCCGCATCGCCGCCGTCTAGAAGACTACGTCACGCGATAATAGCGGTCGAACATGATCCAAAGCGTGCCGCCAACCAGAATGAGCAGCACAATGGCCGCGAAGCCGAGCATGGCCAGTCTGTTCTGCGACGATGATTTCAGGTCGATACGAAGGAAGTACAGCAAGTGGACGACGACCTGCGCAATCGCAGCGAGGCCGATGATGACAAAGGTCTGTTTAGGCGGCAGAGCGCGCGCGGCGACAAGGCCGAATGGAAGTGCGGCCAGAGCCAATGCCAGGACGAAGCCGATCAAGTAAGATCCGGCCGTCACATCCTTGCGATGCTTTGAAGCGGATCTGTCCGGCGCTCGCGGCGCGGCCGCCATGCTAGAGAAGCCCCGGGAGATAAACGAGAGAAAAGATATTGATCCAGACGATTACGAGGAAATGCCAGAACAGGCCTAACCGATAGACCCGCGAGGTCGCGAACGGGGTTATCCCGCGCAACCCGACCTCGCATCCCAGCAGGACGATCCAGACCAGGCCGACGCTCACGTGAGCGCCGTAGGTCCCGATCAGCGTGAAGAAGGCTGAAAGATAACCGCTTCGCGACGGGCCGGCGTCCGCGGCGGCCATGCTATAGAGTTCTGCGATTTCCGCGGAAATGAAGCCCAATCCGAGCAAAAACGTCACGCCCAGCCAGAGCACCGCGCGCCGGCTTCGCCCGGCTGCGATTGCAACGCCGGCGAAGCCGAACGTCGCGCTGCTCGCGAGCAGCAGCACGGTTTGAGCAAAAATGCGCGGGAGCCGAAATAACGTGTCCCCGGCCGGTCCGTCAGCGGTGCCGTGCGCCATCGCCACAAAAATTGCGCAGAGCAGCGCGAAGACGATCGCGTCGCTCGTCAGGCCGATCCAGAAGCCGTAGGTTTTCTCCTCGATGGCGCGCCGGGCTGCCTCGGCTTCGATCTCGTCGCCATTGTTTGCGGTGACGACGGCGTCGGTCACGTCGGCACCCCAACTGCGAGTGCGTCGGACCCGGCGCGGCGGCTCTCGATCGCTTCGACTTCGCTCGCCGGGATGCGACGTCCGACACGATCATGGAATGTCTGCGATAGGACGGCGGCAAACACGCTCAACCCGCCGATGGCGGCCAGCCACCAGATTTGCCAGATCATTGCAAAGGCGAACACGAACGACGTCGCACCGAGCGCGATTCCGGCACTACTGTTGCCGGGCATGACGATATCGCGGAAGCGCGGGCGTTCATGGTTCGCCGTTTCCTGCTTCATGGTCCACCATGGATCGATGCCATGCACCTCGGGTACGACGGCGAAATTGTAGGCCGCAGGCGGAGAGGCGGTCGCCCATTCGAGCGTTCTGGCATTCCAGGGATCACCGCCCGGAACTGCAAGCATCGCGCGGTCGCGGATGCTGACGGCGATCTGGACGGCGAGGAAGACGATGCCGCACAGGATGAAGAGGACGCCGCACTGGGCGAGGATGAGATACGGCTGCCAGTCAGCGACGTTGGTGCGATTGAGGCGCTGCGGCATGCCCATAAGACCAAGAACATACAGCGGCATGAAGGCCAGACAGAAGCCGACGATCCAGCACCAGAAGGCGCGCCGGCCCCATTTTTCATCGAGACGAAAACCGAACGCCTTGGGAAACCAGTACTGGTAGCCGGCGAAATAGCCGAACAGCGCGCCGGGGATCAGCAAGTTATGGAAATGCGCGACCCGAAAGGTGGTGTCGTGGATACTGGCCGGAGCCACGGCGAACAAAAAGCCGGAGATGCCGCCGACGAGAAACGTCACGATAAAACCGAGTGTGAACAGCATCGGCACCGAGAATTGCACGCGGCCGCGATACATCGTGAGCAACCAGGCCGCGATCGTCACGATTGTCGGTACGGCGATAAGCGGAGCCGCGCTGCCAAAGAAGGCGTTGACGTCGGCGCCCGACCCGAGGGTGAAGAAATGATGCAGCCAGACGACCAACGAGAGCACCGTGATCGCCGCAGTGGAGTAGATGAGCGGAGCGTAGCCGGACAATTTCCTGCCCGAAAAGGTTGCCACCACCTCGGAGTAGATGCCGAACGCCGGCAGGATCAGGATGTAGACGTGCGGATGGCCCCAGATCCAGAACAGGCTGACATAGTTCGCGACGTTGCCGCCGCCTTGGAGGCCGGTGAAAAAGTGCATGCCGAGCTGGCGGTCGAGGCCAAGCAGTGTGGCGGCGACGATCAGGGCCGGATAGGCAAATATGATCAATATGCTGGTGCATAGCGCCGCCCAGGTGAATAGCGGCATCATCATCAGTCGCATCCCGGGCGCGCGTCGTTTGACGATCGTGACGAGAAAATTGATTCCCGTCAGCAACGAACCGACGCTGCTGAGCAGGACCGCCCAGATCCAGTAATCGACGCCCACTCCCGGGTTGAATTGCACGCCCGATTGGGGTGGGTAAGCGGTCCAATAGGCGGTCGAGAACTTGCCGATGACCAGCGAGATCATCACCAAGCCAGCGCCGGACACGGTCAGCCACAGGCCAGCGGAGTTCATGAACGGAAACGCCACCCGGCGCGCGCCGATCTGCTGCGGAACGACGATATTGAGCAGGCCGAGCACGAACGGCATCGCCACGAAAAACATCATGATGGTGGCGTGGGACGTGAAGATCTGATCGAAATGATCCGGCGGCAGGTAGCCGTTGGGTTCGAATGCGAACGCCTGCTGGGTGCGAATCAATAGGGCATCGATGACGCCGCGCACCAGCATGACCAGCGCCAGCGTGACGTACATGATGCCGATTTTTTTATGGTCGAGGCTCGTCAGCCATTCGGTCCATAAATAGCGCCATCGACCGAGCCGCGTAATGAACGCGACCACGCCAAGTGCAACGCACACGACGGTCAGCGCTCCTGCCATGGCGATGCCGCTGTAAAACGGCAGGGCGTCAATCGTCAGCTTACCGAGCATACCAACTGGTCTTCAGAGAGAGGGAGCAATGCTGTCGCGTTTACGAGGAAACTGGGCGATGCATTCTCCGGCATTTCGAGAGTACCGGGTAGGACCGCGAGGTCAATTGAAATCGCGGGTGGTCGCCTAGATCGATCGTTATGCTACATATGATATTGAAATTACTTATGAATTTAAGATTTACGAGGTCTTGGCCGAACCCTGGGCGCCTGGCGGGAGGCGACATCATTTCGGATAAGATCGTAATCGGGCAGAGCAGGGATCGGGCCGATCATCGTTGGGCAATGATCTCGACGATATTGTAACGAGTTTTCCCGCAGACGACGTCACCTTTGTCGACCAGATGCAGTTTTGGATTCATCCGGGATAGGGCACGCTCGTGCTCGGGAAGTAAAACCGCCATCGCCGGGGCGTTCATTGCGATTGCGGCTAGATCGTTCAGTGAAACCGCGCTGATCGGCCCCTTCACATAAACCAGCATGTTGTGATTGGTTGCCTCCCCATCCACAACGTAAAGACGGCCGGGTCTCTGCCGGATGGTGGCGGTAATCGTTTGGCCGGCCAGGCGGCTTTCCTGAAACAGCTGCGGCGCGAACGGCATGACGATCCAGCTTCGAACGAGCAGGCCGCCAAAAATTGCATAGGCTACAACCAGGGCCGACACGATGACTTTGCGGTGGCTGTGAAGCCAGCGCTCAAACATCAGCCCGCAAATTACCGCCAATGTCATTGTTCCCGGCATGGCGTAGCGCGCAGCCACTTTACCCGGCCAGACCAGGAGAATAAGCGTGCAAGCCACGGAGTAAAGTATTGCGGCAAGCAGCAGGTCATCCCGCGTATCTCGCCATCTGCGGACGGCGATCACGATAGCCGGTCCAATCAGGATGGAGCCCGGCAGGAATTCAACTGCCAGACTTTTGACGAAATCCAGATGTCCGAAAACCGTCGCGAAACCTGTGGTCGTATGCGCCAGACGCGAATGAGCTTGCCAGGTATCGATATCGCCTGGCTGATAAACGAGGCCATACCAGCCACCGATGATGAGTCCGGCCCCGATGTGCGCTGCGATAAACGCCGGAATCTGATGACGCTGTTTCAGAAGGATGTAAGAGCCGACGCCGAGAGTGAAGTAAGCAACTTCCTGCGGCCCCTTCGTGAGGCCGGCGAGAGCAATCAAAACGCTGATGCAGAGCCATCGTCCAGATGTTGTGCTGTTGTCGCGAGTGCCTTGCCACCAGATGCAAAACGCGCCGAATAGCAGGACGGAAAGGACGATATCAGGTTCGGCATTGATGAACTTGGGCGCGACGACCGGCATGCTGATCCAGCAAAGCGCACCAAAAATTGCGGCACTTTTGCCGGTAACGGATCGCAGCAAATTGTAGATCAGCAGCGTTCCGGCAAGGAAAAAACAGAGGTGCGGAATGCGCAATGACCATAGCGTCACGCTTCCCGTTGTCTCGCCAAGGAGTGCGGCTAACCACGATAGCAGAACCGGTCGCTCCGCGAATCTCTCGCCGTAAACGAATGGCGTTAGCCAATGACCGTCCTCCAGTGCGCCGCGCGCGATGGCGATTATTCGTCCTTCCTCGAGGTTGGAAGCGCGGATGATGGCGGCAGGCACAGCCTGCACCAGAAAGAGGCCGATGACCCACAGGACCGGCCATCGCGACTTGTCCAAACCGGAAAAACGGGAGAGCATCCATTCGCCAGGGACAAATGCGATATCCCATAGCCGCCCGACGGCTGTGTCCCTTGCCTGGTCCGAACCCATTGTGTTCCTTGAGGAACTCACCTCCACGGCGGGGGTTCCGTTATGGGGGTCGACACCCTCCAGCAGCACTGAGCGGCGCCGGCCGGGCGCGGCAACGCTCAGCGCGAATTCATCATCGGGCTAATCATCTTGCGCACTCTCAAGGTCTTTCACCTTGAGGCCGTGTTCGATGAAGAAACGGTACTGCCTGGAATTTTCTTCGTAGAAGGGTTTGTCCTCCACTGGCCCGTACAGTTCGAACGCATAGTTGTTGAACTCGCCGGCCGGCGACTCGTCCTTGACCGAGGACATTTCCAGAATGACGCCGAAGGACGGGGCGCGCAGGATCTTCAATTGATCGATCAGCTTGGTCGCCGCTTTGACGCCCGTTCGCTGCAACGTCACGACGGCGGGCGGCCAATTCTGGTGATCCGGAAATGAACATACGATCGAATACATGCGCGTGGCGGCGGGCGGCGACTCCGGATCATTCGGATTATAGCTGCCTCGTTTACCCAGGCCCGATGCCGCCACGGAGCGGCCCGTCCGCCAAGTCACTTCCTCGCCACTCTTGAGCTTGATGGTGAATTCGGTATCGGCGGGCGTCCAATGCTTGCCGTCGTCGGAGCGTGCGAGAATTCCGCCGCCTGCTTCGCGCGGACGCCACAGGATGAAGCACCAGTTGATGAAAACCGGGCAAATGCGGACGGTCGAACCGATGCTTTTGTCGAGCAGGCTGTGCCAGAATTCGCCTGGCCGGGCGTTCTCGAATTGAGCGAGTTCGGGTGAGGAAGCCTGCAGCAGTTTCAGTCGCGGCATTTCCACGTTGCCAAGGGTACCAAGCCCCGGATGGTCCTGCAGGAACGCGGGCAAGCGCGACTTAGCCATGAATATTCTCCTAGGTCGTGGGGAGGAAAGTCCGGCGCATGATTGAAGGATTTCATACGACGCTTCAATGTAATTGATGGACTGCGTAACTGCCCGCTGTTTTCGAATGGCCGCCGCGTCCGTCATTGGCAGTTGACGGAACGGGATCGGACCGCGGCAACGTTCTGCTTTGTTGTACGGCGCGGCCAAAAGTCGCAACAGTGGGCAGTTTCCGGCACGTCGTATCGCCTTGCGTCATCGCGTCGAGGCACGAGCGATCGAGCACGGCATCCAAAACGATCTTCATTGTCCGGAATCCGACAGCGTGTGCGGTGCGAATACTTGCCTGCACCTTGAGCGCGCGCTGCCGCACCGCATCGTTTCTCGCAGATGGATTTCTCGGCAAGAGCCTGATAAGTTCCTGAGCAAGAAGCGCAATCTGAGGGATGCGCCAGGGCTGTCGATACATTCGCGCAGGCCGTGAAAACAAGGGTGCGCCGTGCATTGATCTCGACCGCTGCAATCAATCGATTTCGTCGCAGCCGATGCTCGATCGCGAGCGAAAAAAATACACATTTCTGAGATCAACGCCCTTGCGCTTTCTAACGATTCTAGTCTAGCATAAACCTACCGTCGCCGATCATGTGGGTCTGAGAACGGCGGGTCACGAGCGGGAAACGTCTACCTAACATAAACTTAACACCCGCCCGATCATATGGATCTGAGGACGAGGGATCATGAGCAAAAAGCCCCTAGCGTCATGGCGTTTGATGCCACTTGTTGCGCTAGCTACGACTACAGCCATATGGGCAGCGTTGCCGAGCGTGGCTAACGCGGCCGATGCAGCGGCAGGTAAGAAGCTATTTGAAGATAAGACGTGTAGTGCTTGTCACTCCATCGGTGGGGGGGACCTCGTTGGTCCCGACCTGAAGAACGTCACCAAAGAGCGCTCCAGCGAATGGTTGCACGCCTGGATCTCGGCGCCGGACGCAATGATCGCGAAAAAGGATCCGATTGCGGTCGAGCTGCTCGCCAAATTCCATGGCATGGAGATGCCCAACCTGGGCCTCAGCTCCACTGAAGTTGACAATATTCTTGCATTTCTGGGATCTGGCGGGGGCGGTGGCTCGTCTGCCGCTGCGGCGCCGGCTCTTAAGGGTGATGCCGAGAAGGGCAAGGAATACTTCACCGGCAATGAGCGCTTTGCGAACGGCGGACCGCCGTGCATGGCCTGCCACAGCACCGGCGGCCTCGGGGCCTTCGGCGGCGGGCATCTTGGTCCTGATTTGACCGAGGTGTCGAAGCGCCTTGGCGGAGCGAACGGGCTTAGCTCGTGGATTGCAGGCTTGCCCACGCCGACCATGAAGGCGGTCTGGACGAAGCAGCCGCCGACCCCGCAGGAGCGTGCGGATGTGGCCGCTTTCCTTGCTCAAGAAGGGTTGGCTACGCGTACGGCTTCGGCGATCTGGCAATTGGCCGGCCTGACGGGGCTGGGTGCTGTGATCCTGCTTTTGATCGCAGGCTTCCGTTGGCGGAATCGGCTGAAGTTCGGCGTGCGACGTCCGATGATGGCTACGCCTACGACTGGACGAAGCACCGGTCCATACAACGGTGGTTGGTTTACGGGTACGTATGCCGACGGCTGGATTGGCAGATTTAAGGGTACAGACGGTAATAGGCCGCGCGGCCGGACGAACGCACCGAGGAGACACTGATGAGCTGGATACTTGACCTCGTTAACCCCCGGGAGCGCAAGTGGGAAGAGTTCTACCGCAATCGGTGGTCCCACGATAACGTCTTCCGCAGCACGCATGGCGTGAACTGCACCGGTGGCTGCTCCTGGGCGATCTACGTCAAGGACGGAATCATCACCTGGGAGATGCAGCAGACCGACTACCCGCTCCTCGAGCGCAGCCTGCCTCCTTACGAGCCTCGTGGCTGCCAGCGCGGCATCTCGGCCTCCTGGTACGTCTACAGTCCGATCCGGATTAAGTACCCCTACGTCCGCGGTCCACTTTACGACATGTGGAAGGAGGCGAAGGCCTCGCATCCGGATCCGGTGCAGGCTTGGGCCTCGCTGGTCGGAGACGAACAAAAGCGTCTGCGCATGCAGAAGGCTCGCGGCAAGGGTGGTTACCGTCGCGCCAAGTGGGAAGAGCTGGTCGAGCTGATCGCTGCCGCCTGTTTGTACACCGCGCGCAAGCATGGTCCGGACCGGGTGATGGGCTTCTCGCCAATCCCTGCGATGTCGATGCTGTCGTATGCCGCAGGATCGCGCTTCCTGCAGCTCTTCGGCGGCGTGAACATGAGCTTCTACGACTGGTACGCCGATCTGCCGACGTCGTTCCCGGAAATCTGGGGCGACCAGACCGACGTGTGCGAAAGCGCCGACTGGTACAATTCCAAGTTCATTGTTTCGATGGCGTCGAACCTGAACATGACGCGTACCCCGGACGTGCACTTCATCTCGGAGGCTCGCACCGAGGGGACCAAGTTCGTGGTTCTGTCGCCGGACTTCAGCCAGATCGCTAAGTACTGCGACGAGTGGATTCCGATCCAGGCGGGCCAGGACACGGCGCTGTGGATGGCGGCCAATCACGTCATCCTCAAGGAATACTACATCGACCGCCAGGTCCCGTATTTCATCGACTACATCAAGCGTTACACCGACCTCCCGTTCCTTGTCGAGCTGGAGCCGAACGGGAATACCTACAAGACCGGGCGGCTGCTGCGTGCCAACCGGGTTGCGCGCTACCAGGACGTCGAGAATGGCGACTGGAAGATGCTCGTCATGGATGAGAAGACCAGCGAGCCGCGTGCATTCAAGGGTCAGGTCGGCGACCGCTGGGGCTCCACCCACGGCAAGTGGAATCTGTCGGCCGAGGATACCCTGGACAACAGCCCGATCGATCCGGTGCTGAGCTTCATCGATAAATCCGATGGAGTGGTTCAGGTCGGGTTCGATGACTTCGCGAACGGCCGCGTCGTCTCGCGCGGCGTGCCGGTGAAACGCATCGCCACGGACAAGGGTGAGGTGCTCGTCGCCACCGGCTTCGACATCATGATGTCCCAGTTCGGTCACAGCCGCGGCCTGGAAGGCTCGTTTGCAACCAGCTACGATGACGAGGACGCGCCCTACACGCCGGCATGGCAGGAGCGTCACACCGGTATCGGTCGTGAGACCGCGATCAGGTTTGCGCGTGAGTTTGCGACCAACGCAGAGCTCACGAACGGCAAGTCGATGGTGATCGTTGGCGCCAGCGCCAACCACTTCTACTACAACAACCTCTGCTACCGGTCGGCGACGGTCGCATTGATCCTGTGCGGTTGCTGCGGCGTCAACGGCGGCGGCATCAACCACTACGTCGGCCAGGAAAAGCTTGCGCCGGTTGCGCCGTGGAACACGATTGCGATGGCTCTCGACTGGACCAAGCCGCCGCGGGTCGTGCAGTCGTCGACCTGGCACTATGCCCATAGCTGTCAGTGGCGTTACGAGCAGGAGTTCACCGAGTACGGCCTGACCGCGCCGAACCCGCGCTGGGCCAAGGGTCATGCGATCGACCTTCAGGCGAAGGCGGTGCGTTCGGGTTGGATGCCGTTCACCCCGCACTTCAACCGCAACCCGATCGAACTTGCGTCTGAAGCGGAGCGGGCCGGAGCGAAGTCCAGTGAGGACATCGTCACGCATGTTGTCGATCAACTCGCCAGCAAGAAGGTCAACTTTGCGATCGAAGATCCCGATGCCGAGGAGAACTGGCCGCGGCTGTGGTTCATCTGGCGCGGCAACGCGATCCAGTCGAGCGCCAAGGGGCACGAGTACTTCCTGCGTCACTACCTCGGTGCGCATGACAACTCGATTGCCGAGGATCGGGCCAGGGGCAAGACGACCACGGTGAAATACCGTGATACGGCTCCGCGCGGAAAGTATGACCTGGTCGTCGACCTCAATTTCCGCATGGATACCTCGTCGCTCTACTCGGACATCGTGTTGCCGACGGCGTTCTGGTACGAGAAGAACGATCTCAATTCGACAGACCTGCACTCGTTCCTGCACGTGCTGGGACAGGCGGTTCCGCCGGTGTGGGAGTCGAAGACGGACTGGGAGATTTTCAAGCTGATCGCCAAGAAGGTCAGCGAGCTGTCTCCGCTGGCGTTCGCCAAGCCGATGCGTGACGTGGTTGCTCAGCCGCTGATGCACGATACTCCCGACGAGTTGGCGCAGCCGGAGATTCTCGACTGGGCCGAGGGCGAATGCAAACCGGTGTCGGGCAAGACTATGCCTCACATACGGGTAGTCGAGCGTGACTACGCCAACCTGTACAACAAATACATCTCTTTCGGACCGAAAGCCCGGGAGGATGGCGTTTCCGCGGTCGGCGTGCAGATTCCGATCAAGAAGCAGTACGACCAGATGCTTGACAATCCCGTCATGCCGATGCCGGATCCAAGGCATATGCGGTGCGTGGAGTGGGGAGGCAAACGGTACCCGAGCCTCGAGGACGTTCTCGACGCGTGCAACACGTTGCTGATGTGCGCGCCGGAAGCGAATGGCGAGGTCTGTTACCAGGGCTTCCATAATGAGGAGCATCACGTTGGTCTGCCGCTGGCAGATATCGCGGAGCCTACCAGAGGCGTTTCATCGACGTTCTACGACCTGACGCGTCAGCCGAGGCGAATCCTGACCAGCCCCTGCTGGACTGGTATGACCAACGATGGTCGTGCATACTCCGCCTGGTGCATGAACGTGGAGCGTCTGGTGCCGTGGCGGACGCTGACCGGCCGGCAGTCGCTGTACCTCGATCACCAGTGGTACCTCGACTTTGGCGAGCACATCCCGACCTACAAGCCGCGGCTCAACCCGCGCAAGACCGGCGATATCGTGAAGAGCCGGGTGGATGACCGCTCGCTGGTGCTGAACTACATCACGCCGCACGGTAAGTGGAATATTCACTCCACCTACAAAGACAACCATCGCATGTTGATGCTGTCTCGCGGTATGGATCCGGTCTGGATCAACGATCGTGATGCTGAAAAGGTTGGTATCGAGGATAACGATTGGGTCGAGGTCTACAACGACAACGGTGTCGTCGTGACGCGCGCCAACGTGAGCCGTCGAATTCAGCCTGGCACCTGCATGTACTACCACGCGGTGGAGCGTACGGTGTACATTCCGAAGTCGCAGGAGCGGAAGTGGCGTGGCGGCGGGCACAACAGTCTGACGCGTACTCGCATCAATCCGCTGTTCCTGGCCGGTGGTTATGCGCAGTTCACATACGGCTTCAATTACTGGGGCCCGACCGGTATCTTTACGCGCGACACGCACATTGTCCTGCGTAAGATGGAGAAGTTGGAATGGTAGGCGATATCACGACGCACGGTCACGAGCATGATCATAATCATGATCATGATCATGATCATGAACTGGCTCCGGCGCACCTCGGTGCGCCAGAGCGGGTTGGCGTCGGGAAATACGTGACCATTAATTACACCCTGCGTACTAACGGTGCGATCCGTCACATTAGGTCTTCTGTGTGGGGCGATGAGCCGTTGGAGTATCAGCATGGGAGTGGGCGGTTGCTGCCTGCCCTTGAGCGAGCGCTCGAGGGCAGGGTTGCAGGCGAGCGTCTGGACGTGATCCTGCCTCCTGAGGAGGCATACGGGGAGCGAGACAAGGCGTTGCAGCAGCGGGTACCCGTTGAAACGTTTGGCGGTGTTGATCAGATCGAGCCGGGAATGTGTTTTCTCGCGCACAGTGACGATGAGCGTCGTGTCGAGAATGTGATGGTTACTGAGGTCGACGAGGATAACGGGTACGTCGTGGTTGATACGAATCACCCACTCGCCGGCATGACGCTGGAGTTTGAGGTTAGCGTTGTTGCTGTGCGAGATACTCCAACACCTGCGGGACATCGGCAAATCGACCCAACGATGGCCAGCATGGGCGATGGACTCGCGCTGGCTGCTGCGGAAGCAACGATCGCATCGCGGCGCAAGCCGGTGAGCGACGAAGCATCGAAACCATCGGCGCCTAGCACTATTGACGATAGCGGCAACGCGTAAGCGCCAAACGAGAACCGAAAACGAAGCCATAAGAGCAAAGCCATAGGAACGAAGGAGTATAGACATGGACATTCGCGCTCAAGTTTCGATGGTCTTTCACCTGGATAAGTGCATCGGCTGTCATACCTGCAGCATCGCGTGCAAGAACATCTGGACCGATCGCAAGGGCACCGAGTACATGTACTGGAACAACGTGGAGACGAAGCCGGGCACCGGCTATCCGACGCGTTGGGAAGACCAGACCAAATACCGTGGCGGCTGGGTCGTCGACGGGCAGCGGCAGAAGAGCCTGCGGCTGCGGCTGCAGGGCAAGTGGGGCACGCTCAGCAACATCTTCTACAACCCCTACCTGCCGACGCTGGACGACTACTTCGAGCCCTGGACCTACGATTACCAGAACCTGATCAGCGCGCCCTTGGCCGACGAGCAGCCGACCGCGCGCGCGATCTCGATGGTGACGGGCAAGTACATGGACACGATCGAGGCGGGCCCGAACTGGGACGACGACCTCGGCGGTTCGCAGGTCTATGCGAACAACGACCCGAACCTCGACGGCGCCTCCGAGGAGGAGATGCGCCAGATCAACGAGATCAACAGCACGGTGTTCTTCTATCTGCCGCGCATCTGCAATCACTGCCTCAACCCCGGCTGCGTTGCGGCGTGTCCGCAGGGCGCGCTCTACAAGCGCGGCGAGGACGGCGTGGTGCTGGTGAGCCAGGAGCGCTGCCGCGCCTGGCGCATGTGCGTCTCGGGATGTCCGTACAAGAAGACCTACTTCAACTGGTCGACCGGCAAGGCCGAGAAGTGCATCCTGTGCTATCCGCGCCTTGAGAGCGGCCAGCCGCCGGCCTGCTTCCACTCCTGCGTGGGCCGCATCCGGTACATCGGCCTGGTGCTTTACGATGCGGATGCGATCGAGGAGACGGCGAAGTCGGCGCAGGATCAGCTGGTGATGGCGCAGCGCAACATCATCAAGGATCCGTTCGATCCGGAGATCATCGCAGCCGCGAGAGCCAACGGCATTCCCGATGCGAAGATCGAGGCGGCGCAGAAGTCGCCGGTCTATCAGTTCGTCAAGAAGTGGGGCATCGCGCTGCCGCTGCATCCGGAGTTCCGCACGCTGCCGATGCTGTTCTACGTGCCGCCGCTGGGACCGGTTCTCGCCAAGGTGGAGAACGGCGTGTACGACAACATCGCCTCCGAATCGAGACTGGGTCCGTTGATGAGTTCGCTGGAGCGGTCACGCGTCTCGCTGCGCTACATGGCGAGCCTGCTGGCGGGCGGCAACGAGGAGATCATCAAGGGAGTCTACAAGAAGCTGGTCGCGGTGCGGGTGTACATGCGGTCGAAGAAGGTGAAGGATATCCCGGACGAGGAGGTGCAGCGGGCGCTTGCCGAAGGCCAGACCACGGCGGCCGAGGTCGAGGCGATCTGGCGGCTGACGTCGATGCCGACCTTCGAGGAGCGGTTCGTGGTTCCGCCGATGGAGCGTGAGACGGCGGTCGATGCGCTGTTCCCGCAGCTTGATCCGGTCTCGCACAACTACCCGATCCGCAAGGGCGAAGTCGGTGTTGGCTTCCACACCGACCCGGCGAGAGGACCATAGCGCCCTCTTCGCGCGACGCGACGCAAGACAACGGTTGGGCTTCGGCCCAACCGGATCTTGCTCGGGCCGCTAGCGAAGGCGATGACTGCTATCGGTAATAGTGTCCGCGGACAACATTAGCTGTAGAAGATTATGAGTCGCTTTTCACATCGCGCAGAGGTTTTGTACTCGAACCGCTCCAAAGTTTTGGATCTGTTTGCTGACATCCTCGATTACCCCGCTCCAGGTTTGGATCGCAAGGCGTCCGAATGTGCAGCGCTGGTTCGCGGTGTCCAACCACAAGCGGCTGCCTTACTTGAGAGCTTTCGTAGTTTCGCTGAAGAAACTGGTATTGGAAAGCTGCAGGAGGTTTATAGCGGATTTTTTGACCTAAACTCTATATGCCACCCGTATGTTGGGTATCAGTTATTCGGCGAAAACTATAAACGCAGTATTTTTTTGGTCGAACTGAAGAAGAGTTATCGCGCTAGCGGTTTCGAATCGAGCGCGTCCGAAATTCCTGATCGCCTGTCAATTATGCTGCGGTTCGCTGCACAGAATGATGGGGAAGATATCGATGCGCTACTGAACAAGGGGTTGTTGCCGGCACTTGAGCGCATGACGACAAAGCCGGAAACCGAGGGTCACCAACACGGTCATGCCGATATTGACGGCGACACAGGAATTGAACGCTCAAAGTTGGATGATCGCGAGTTGCGCAAGCAGCTAAAGGATCAGCAGCGCGAGGCGCGAAAGCTGCTTGAAGGACAGAACCAAAAGGATGATCGGAAGCAACTTAGCGGTCAAAGCCAGGGTGATGTTCTTGAGGGCGGCTTCCTGTTGGCGATGAGCGAAGATTACGACATTGATGAAGTTGAAAAGCGCGCCCACCCGTATCATCAGGCGCTTGATGCGCTTCGTCTTTTGTTGAACGAAGGTATGACTAAGAAGCGTGCTGACCGGTCGGCAGAGCAGGAACGTGTGCTTGGCTGGACACGGGAACGATTCAACCTCGACGAGGATGAGACCATCATGGTGTCGGAGCTTCCGTGCTCGGACCCCGGATGCCCGCCGGTTGAAACACATGTTGTGTTTTGGACGCAGGCTGGAAGACAGCACTTCAAGGTTTACAAGCCACTTGCTGAGGTCGCCGCAGACGACCTACTGGATTGGCGAGCGTGAGAAGCATATCCCATGTGTGACGGAGGCAAATTCTATGTATGACGTATTCCTGTTTGCGGTTCTGCCATACTTGGCGATCGTAATAGCGGTAATTGGGGGTGTTTACAGGTACCGTACAAACCGCTTTTCCTATTCGACGCTATCTTCTCAGCTCTTGGAGAACAGGCGGCTGTTCTGGGGTTCGGTGCCGTGGCATTACGGTATCGTTGTGGTTTTGCTTGCGCACCTTATCGGCTTCTTGGTTCCAGGGATGTGGGCGAGCCTTACAGCTACTCCGACCGCCTTGTACACAATTGAACTCATCGGCTTCACATTCGGTTTGGCCGCTTTGATCGGGCTCGTTGTTTTGATGGTTCGTCGTTTCACGACGGAAAGGATTCTTGCTGTCACGAGCCCAATGGACGGCGTTCTGCTTGTAGCGCTCCTCGTGCAGGTGGCCCTCGGGTTCTGGGTATCTCTGGCTTATCGGTGGGGTGCCGACTGGTACATTGATACGGCTGTGCCCTGGCTTATTTCGCTTGTGTCGTTAAACCCGCAGACCCACTATATCTCGGCGTTGCCATTCGCGGTTAAGGCGCACATGCTTAACGGGTTTGTGGTGATTGCACTTTTCCCCTTCTCTCGCTTGGTGCACCTGATCATGTTCCCGTTCTGGTATCTGTGGCGGCCCTATCAGCTTCAAATCAGAAACACTGTTAGACAGGCGCACTAACGCTTGGTATAATGACTGAAGCTTGATATAAATTCTATCTTGAAATTTGAGAGTAGCGCCGGCGAGCAACAACTCGCCGGCGAGTGTTATGGGCTGACCTTGGCCCGATGAGTCCACTTAGGCATATGGCTGTATTGTCAAGTGTGTAAGCTCCCCGACGAGGTGAGCGGTAACAGAATAGGTTGAAGGTCCAGCCAAGGTTAACAACTTTATTGAAACGCTGAGCACGAACCTGCCAAGTGCATTTTTGTAGGAGCTACCCGTGGAACATGTCGGGGTTGATAAGACGGACGAGCCTCAGGGCAATGCGAGGATTTTGTTTATATCGACCGTGGCGTTTTCGCTTGGTTTTGCGATTTGGGGAATGTTTTCCGCGCTCGCCCCGTTCCTTATTGAGTGGTATCATTTCACAAGTACTCAGGTACTTGTTTTGGCGGCCATGGAGCCGCTTTTTGCGGCAGCCATTAGTATCCCGCTAGGTATCTGGACCGACAAGTACGGTGGTCGGACGGTATTTACCATTTTGCTTGTCTGCCTTTCGGTCGTTTTGATTTTTGGAACGTTCGCCGAAGGCTATTATTCCTTCCTATTTCTAGGAATGATGCTCGGGCTCGGCGGCGCGACCTTCGTGGTCGGTAACGCTCACGTATCGTCCTGGTATCCCAAATCGAGGCAGGGCATGGCTTTGGGCCTTTTTGCCTTGGGTAATGTGGGAATCACCGTCGGTATGATGGTGGTTACGTTTGTGATTACGAACCTTGTGGACGCTTCCGATCCTGAGGGTTGGCGGATTATTTTTCCGATCTTCGCCATTCCTACGCTGCTAATGGCGGCCGTTTACATGTTTTTTACATCTGACCCGCCGAACAGGAAACTTAAGAATACGTCTATGCGAGAGATCTTCGCCGTATATAGATCCGGCGTAGTCGTGTGGCTGGTGCCAGGGCTTTACTGGGTGGCTTTTGGCACGCTTGTTTTCTTCGCATCAACGATGCCGACCTATCTGGTCGATTTTTGGCACGTAAATCCGACTAGCGCGTCAGCATTTTATACCCCGCTACTGGTAGTCTGCGTTGCTATTACGCGGCCACTCGGTGGATGGCTTGCCGATCGGTACGACGTTCTGTCAATCCTAACCTGGATGTTTGGCGCCATGTCCGGTTTGGCCGTGCTCCTCGCCTTACAGCTTTCGCTGAGCTTGGAATTGGTTGCCATCTATGGACTTGCACTGATATCTGGCGCGGCTGCGGCGGCGGTGATCAAGCTGATTCCGATCTACTTCGAGCATGTGGGTGCCGTCAGCGGACTTGCGAAAGCGGCAGGCGCTGCCTGTGGCTTTACGATGACAGCGATCCTAGCCGCCAGCAACTTTCTCCTGGGTGGCTACACGCTAGGTTTCGTCGTCTGGGCGTTAATGAATGGTGCGGCGTTTTACATCGCATTCACACGAGTCGGTTTCAGGGATGTCAAACCGGTCCGTGGGGCGATTGCCGAGGCCGTTCCTGCACATTAGGTTGCCCTTATTAGAGGGCTACGAATGTCATGTCGGCTCGTTCAAAGACGTCATTACCGCCCCGGTATCGGGGCGGTTGTGCTAACGTAGCGCTCGAGCTTAAGGTTAGTAAAGTCTAGTGCAGCCGTTCGACAAATCGAAACGTCGCTTCCGGCTTCGCATGCGCGGTGCCCGTCGCCTTTCACCGGCATATTTCGCCTTAGTTATGGCTACCGGGATTGTCTCCATCGCCTCGGAGCGGGCAGGCTTTCATCCGATTGCTGTCACTCTCTTGTGGCTGAATGCGGCGCAGTTTGTCGTACTCTGGGTTTTAACGTCGTGGAGGCTCGTCCGCTATCGTCGAGCGTTGATTGCCGATCTGACGGACCACCGATCGGCCCCAGGATTTCTCTCCGCAGTTGCTGCCACGGGCGTGATGGCAAATCAGCTGATACTTGCAGGTGCCTTAAACCTGGCGTTGGGACTCTGGATTTTTGGCATTTTACTCTGGATCATCCTGACCTACACGATTTTCGCTAACCTGACGATCATGGAGAGCAAGCCGACGATCGATCAGGGTATTACCGGAGCTTGGTTGCTTGCGGTTGTCTCGACGCAAGCGATCTCGCTTCTTAGCGCGCTCCTCGCGCGGCATATTAGTCAGCCTCTTCGGCTGGATGTCAATTTTCTCGCCCTGTCGATGTTGCTATGGGGCGGCATGCTGTACATTTCGATCATCTCGTTGATTTTTTATCGCTACATGTTCTTCAAGTTCTCGCCGGCCGATTTCGTGCCCTCATATTGGATCAACATGGGCGCGATGGCGATCTCTACGCTTGCCGGTTCGGTTCTGATTGAGAACGCCGCAGATGCATGGTTTCTTGATGAATTGCTCCCCTTCCTCAAAGGTTTCACGATTTTCTTCTGGGCAGCTGGAACCTGGTGGATTCCGCTACTGATCGTCCTGGTTGTTTGGCGACATTTTCATCGGCGATTTCCGCTCAGATACGATCCCGCATATTGGAGTGCAGTCTTTCCGTTAGGAATGTACACCGTCTGTACTTATGAGATGTCTAGCGCTATGCGGCTGGATTTCCTGCGTCCCATTGCCGACGTTTTTATTTATGTCGCGCTATTGGCCTGGACAGCAGCCTTCGTCGGTCTGGTGAGGAAGCTTGCGAGCAATATGATTCCTGCCCTCAGTCCTCGCTAACGGGTTGCGGGAATTCGCTCAAGGGCCGGCGTCCAGGCGCTAGCAGCTGCGAAATTCGACGACCAGTGAATCCGTATGTTTTGGGGTATCCATCCGCGCAGCCGAGCTAGGCTCGTGACGCACGCGGCTTCATCAATGAACGCCAGCTTTGTCGGATCGGTAAGGCCGATCCGCCGACCGCGAGCGACTAACGTCCAGGCGCTCATGCCGGTTAGCCAGTACCCGTTATTTTGAAACGTGATCTCAAACCATTCAGGGAAAGGAGAGACTGTGCTCGTGCTGGTGGTCACACCGCGCTGGTGTGAGTTCGCTGCAAAGCTCTGACAATGTATCCGCCCTTTTTCTTCGATCCGCGCTCTAGGCCGATCGTCCTTGGCATCGAGAGCGAGATTGGTTTTGCACTTTCCGGCTCTCTCGGTTGGGACGCTGAGACCCACTGCCGTTTAGGCGCTCACCATGAAACCTTCGTTTGTAACCACACCGAACGAGTTCGCGCCGCAAAAGCTCGCTGAATAATCTCAAAAAGGTGTCCGGGCGACGTTACAGATCGTCGCCGCGAAGCTCGGAAAAATATCAGCTATAGCCCTTTCCAAAGCAAACCTGTGTTGGTACATACGCTGCACACTGCGGGCATTTGCCCGGATTGCCTTCCCAGGATCTCCGGTAATCGGTCGACGCCCCGAGCGTCGATAAGATCAACCTCCAGCGATGGTTCGAGAAGGCAGGAGTAAAGAGCTTAGCGCGGGGTGGAGCAGCCCGGTAGCTCGTCAGGCTCATAACCTGAAGGTCATAGGTTCAAATCCTATCCCCGCAACCAAATTTAAGAAGAAAATCAAAGGGTTGGCAAAACGCCAGCCCTTTCTTTTTGCCAGAATTCGGCTAGCACACCGCTAGCACACAGTTCGACCAGTTCCCTCCGTCCTGCTATAATGGGTTTCAGGAGGCGAAAGTGGCGAGCCACGAGCTATTGGGAGGACTGATTCAGGTTTATCGGCGCGGAGACGGCCGATACTGGCAGTGCTCGGCCTCGATCGACGGCAAGCAATATCGCAAGAGCACGGGCGAGCAGGATCTGGAGCCCGCCAAGCAGTTCGCCGAAGACTGGTATCTCGGACTGCGCGGCAAGGCCCGCGCCGGACTCCTCAAGACAGAAAAGACCTTCGACCAGGTCGCCGATCAGTTCGAGAAAGAATACGAGATCATCACAGAGGGACAGCGCAGCGAGCGGTGGACGCGAGGCCACAAAGATCGTCTGCGGCTTCACCTTCGCCCTTTCTTTGGAAAGCTGGGTATCTCGGAAGTCACGCCGGGCAAGGTTCAGGAATACCGCGTTCACCGTGCCTCGCAGCTTACAAGGCACGGCAAGCCTCCGACCCGCAGCACCCTTCACGATGAAATCGTGACGCTGCGCCTCGCCCTCAAGACGGCGGTTCGGCACAATTGGCTCGCCTTCCTGCCTGACCTTTCTCCGCCATATAAGACACAGGGAAAAATCGTTCATCGTCCCTGGTTCAGCCCTGACGAATACAAGCAGCTCTATACCGCGACCCGCGAATACGCGAAGACGGCCCGTCCAAAGGACAAATGGAGCGCCGAACAGGTGCACGACTTCGTGCTGTTCATGGCGAATACCGGGCTTCGTCCTGACGAGGTCCGACACCTTCAGCATCGCGACGTGACCGTCGTCAAGGACCGGGACACCGACGAACGCATTCTCGAAATCCAGGTGCGCGGCAAGCGCGGCGTCGGTTTCTGCAAGAGCATGCCCGGAGCGGTGCAGCCCTATCAGCGCCTGCTCAAACGCGCGAAAGCCGACTCGGACATCTGGCTCAAGGACGCTCCGGAGGATCGTCCGACGAAGGAGCCGAGCTATCCCGAGCCGACCGATGCGCTCTTCCCGAGCAATCACATCAAGATGTTCAACGGCGTGCTTCAACGCACGAAGCTCAAGCTCGACCGCGAAGGCAACAAGCGGACCGCCTATAGTCTGCGACATACGTACATATGCATGCGACTTATCGAGGGCGCCGACATCTATGCGCTCGCCAAGAACTGCCGCACCAGCGTCGAAATGATTCAGAAGTTCTACGCCGCTCACATCAAAGATCTGCTCGACGCATCGGCCATCAACGTGATGCGCCCCAAACGGGCGAAGAAGCCTTCCGGCGATCCCTCGGAGAAACGCCCGCATTGATCCGGGCGGACACGCACCGTCCTGACCGACAACGAAGACGCCTGCCGTCTCGTCAAGCGCGCCGCCTGCCGGTGCGCCCGCGGGCCTTGCGCCCATAGCGGCAATCGCGAACGCGATCTCCTGAGGTCAGGACATCCGTCACGGGTCCGCCCGTTGGCCGTATTGCATCATCACTTGTCGCGCGTCCCGCCATAAGAAGCGGTCTCTTACTTTGCCTACACTCTGCGCCGGTGCGCGCACGCTTCAAGGGCAAGCCCTCGGCTTTCCGGCAAGCCGGGCCGCTTCGCTGCGCGAAGTTCCGCATCCGCTCGTTCACCGCCGCCTTTGCTCGGCATCGAGACCGCCAATTACGGCGGGCTCGCAAGAGCCAAAGGCGATGCAATGTCCACCCAATCAACCGTATCCATCCGGAAGGATGTCTATTCCGAGATCACGTCACAGCTTGTCGCCGCGATCGAGGCGAATCCCGGCGCACCTCAACTGCCCTGGCGCAAATCCTCAGGCGCTCTGTTCATGCCCGTCAATGCGCTGACGAAGAACGGCTATAACGGCATCAATATCGTGAGCCTCTGGGTTGCCGCCGAATTGAAGGGCTTCAGCTCACCCGTCTGGGCCACTTACAAGCAGTGGTCGGAGCTTGGCGCTCAGGTCCGCGCCGGCGAGAAATCCAGTCCTGTCATCTTCTACAAGGAGTTCGACGCGGAGCCCGATCCTGACGGCGCGCAGGACGATGGCAAGCGCCGCGTCGCAAGAGCATCGCGGGTGTTCAACGCGGCGCAGGTCGACGGTTATGCCGTTCCAGCGTCCCCCGATCCGCTCGGGCCCGTCGAGCGCATCGCTGGCGCCGATGCTTTCGTGAGCGCAACGGGCGCGCGGATCGAGCATGGCGGCGACCGGGCCTTCTACCGGCCTTCGACCGATCATATCCAGATGCCTTCCGAGGATGCATTTTGCGGCACCGGGACGTTGTCCCGCAGCGAAGGCTATTACGCGACACTCGTCCACGAGCTGACGCACTGGACCGGCGCGAAACACCGGCTTGACCGGGAATTCGGCAAGCGCTTCGGCGATCAGGCCTATGCCGCCGAGGAGTTGGTCGCTGAAATCGGCGCGGCGTTCCTGTGCGCGGAGCTTCAGATCACGCAGGATTTGCGTCCCGATCACGCTCAATATCTCGCGCAGTGGCTGAAGCTGATGAAGGACGACAGCCGCGCCGTTTTCACTGCCGCCGCCAGGGCGTCCGAAGCGGCGATGTATCTGAAGCGTTTAGCAACTTGAGCCGCCTAACTAAGTGTAGCACTGAATGATCATATGAAAATCTCATAATCCAAGTGTGAGGGACGCTTCCGAGAATCGGCCCGCGCAAGCATGCCTATTTAGCCTTTCGGATTGTGTGACATAAAAGTTGGATGTGCAGAAGGAAAAGCTGAGTGATATGATGGGGAAATGAACAGAGGTTTTTCGAATCGATACGGCTACGGCGCAGTGGACGCAGAGATAGTAATGCGTGAAGAAGCGCCGGCCGACCTGCGCTATGCGGTCGCCGAAATCGCCCGGACGGCGGGCATGAGCCCGACGCAGATACGGACGATTGCTTGCCGGGTATTGTTCGCAGCTCCAGACCCGAATAGCTGGTCAGAGTATCCCAATATTTGGGGCGAGGTGTTACGCCTACTTGCAGATTGCGAGTGGTTCAAAGTTTACGATGTCGCCGAAGCACTGTGGCGCTCGCTGGAATACGACGATGAGAATCGGCAGCTCTTTTCGAATGAGCTGAATAGGTTTTTTCGGGAGAAAGGCATTGGTTGGGAGTTGAAAGATCCGGACGGAATCGTATTCCGGGGCGGCGAAGCCTTCACGGTGACAACGGACGAAGCCGCGCGCGTTTTGCAAAGTGCGGGACATATGACGTCTGCGAACGAAATTCACGAGGCGCTGCGGGATATTTCACGCAGACCGATGCCGGACCGGACCGGAGCAATTCAACATGCGATGGCAGCGCTCGAATGCACGGCGCGCGAGATAGCGGATGACAGCACGACGCTCGGAAAGCTGATTCCGAAGCTGGACCTACCAAAGCCGCTTGATACCGCGGCGGAGAAGCTGTGGGGTTTTGCGTCGAACCACGCGCGCCATCTGCATGAAGGCGGTAGCGCGGGCGACGAAGAAGCTGAACTCGTAGTCAGCGTTGCCTGCGCAATTTGCGCCTTTTTGGTAAAGCGAGCCTCCCATGAACGAACTGGGGAATAGCTCGATGCTAGTCGAGCTGTATCGCCGATACCGGGATGCGCTGGATGTCATTGAGCACGACGCGAGACCTGTCGGCTATGACTGGGGTGCTTTGCCAAATCCTCTTGACGTGCTCTGGCTACCATACAGAAGCATGTTTGATGAATTTTCGCGAGAGATCGCAAACAGTCTCAACCAATTGAACGACTACACTTGCCGTCTGAAGGCATGGAATGTCGTTACAGCATCTATGACTGACAATGAAAAGCTGGATGCGACCCATGAGTTTATAGATCCGATCGCAACCGCCGGGCTTACCCTTCCTTACGTAATCCGGTCGCGGTTTATCTTCGCGGCGGCGCATTTATCGCATCAGGCCAACCGATCTCGCGACGGAATGTCATGGGAAGACGATTTCCCGCTAGACCAACACGTCTATTTCGAGGCCGCCGACAAGCACGGCTCAGGCTGGCGCAAGTACAACGACTTCAAACGACGCATCGAAAAAATTGGGGGAAACGATTTCAAGGAAGAAACGCGTGATTTTCGTAACGCCTATAATCATCGGTTTTCGCCGCGCTTCGTCATCGGAATTACGCAAATCGCGAAACGCGAGCTCGACCGGACGACAAAGCAGGTAGGCTACTCGTTTGGAGGGCTGCCCGCGCTCAGCCTGGACATCGTCGTGGCGGCTATGACGGAGCAATATAACCGGGGTAGAGACGCTTTCAATGCATTCCAGGCTTTGGTGAGGGAGCAAGAGGCAAGCATCGTAGCCTACTCTCTTCGAACGTAGACGTTTGAGCCAGCTCGATACTCTCCGCTGTCCTGGCTTCCTAGGAAACGCTCCCCCGGAAATCGCGTGAAAGCGTTGAGCTCAGCGCGGCCGGAAATCCGGCCGCGCTATGGCGAGCCGGATATTGTGCAGATTGTAGTGAGCGATCCTCAGCTCGTGCGAGCCTTCCCTTAGCGCCGGCAGGCTCGCCGTGATTTCGCGCAGCAGTACGTGCAGCTCGAATTTCGTGGCGCGCAGCAATTCGCTTTGTGAAATAACTCTCATGATTTCCTCCTTTGTTCCGGCCACGGACATCGCGGCCTTCTTGCGACGGGAGGAGCGCCGCAGGCGGCTGGCTGCATCGCCTTGCGACCGCAACGTGAGAGGAGGAGCGCCAGGGCATGGCCCGCGCTTGCAGCCGCGAAGCCGCCGAAGCGCTTAAGTCGGCAAGATCAAAGGACGGGATTCTTCAGTGGACGTAGGAGGAAAGCGTGAAGGCTATTTTGCGGCGGATTGCTTCATACGCGGCACCTTCTGCACGAGGCTGATGCCGAAATTGGCGATAAGAGATTTGATGAGGATGTTTCGTTACAGATAGTGCGCGTCCGCCTTGCCGGACCGGGCCATACTCGCGCCCTGCGCGGCGCTCCCCGAACCCCATCGCGGGTTTCGGCCCAAGGTGACTGTCCCTCGCGCGTGTTTTCTTACGAGCGGGATTCAGATCGCTTTGAAATTGGCTTCTTGCGATAGATGCATTGTACCAGCCGTCCGCAGCGCCGCGTCCGTTGCTCAGAGCTCCTTTCGTTTCCGGCTTCCGCGCTTTCGCGCGGACCCTCCTGAAACGAAGAGGAGCTTGGGACCCGGCTTGGTCCGGCTGATCTCCATGGAGGCATCGGTGCAATTCAGCACCCAACAACATGGAGAAAAACAACCATGAAACTTCAGCATATCGAACTCTCGAACCTTAAGCTGTCGCCCGTGAATGTGCGCAAGCGCGGCGCGGAAGATGAGCTTGGCGAATTGATCGCCAGCATCCGCAGCCTTGGCGTGATCCAGCCGCTCCTCGTGCGGCCCAACTGCGATGGCTTCGAAGTCATCGCGGGGCAGCGCCGCCTGCTCGCCTGCCAGGCGCTCCAGGCGGAGACCGGAAACTTCGGTCCGGTGCCGTGCGCGCTGCTTGAAAACGGCGACGACGCGGCCGCGCTCGAAGCATCCCTTGCCGAGAACGTCGCGCGGCTGCCGATGGACGAGATCGACCAGTACGAGGCGTTCGCGGCGCTCGTCGCGCAGGGCCGCAGCGTTGCCGAGATCGCGGGCCAATTCGGCGTGACGGAGCTTCTCGTCAAACGCCGCCTTGCGATTGCCTCGCTGATCCCGCCAGTCCTCAAAGCCTACCGCGAGGGAGAGATCGAGCCGGAGACGATACAGCAGCTGACAATGGCGACGCCGAAGCAGCAGAAGGCGTGGCTTAAGCTCTTCCGTGACCCGGAGGAATACGCCCCGACCGGACGCCGCCTGAAAGCGTGGCTGTTCGGCGCCGAAATCCCGGTATCGTCCGCGATATTCCCGCCGGAAAAATACAACGGCAACATCGTGTCGGACCTCTTCGGGGAAGAGCGTTATTTCGACGACGCGGAGAAGTTCTGGAAGCTCCAGACGGAGGCCGTCATCCACCGCCAGGCCGCTTATCTTGAGGAGGGCTGGGACGATGTCGTCATCATGGAAATCGGCGCGCATTTCCACCAGTACGACAAGGTGAAGCGCGGCAGGACGAAAGGCGGCAAGGTCTATATCGCCTGCGCTTCCAACGGCGAGATCGCTTTCCATGAAGGATGGCTTGAGGCCAAGGAAGCCGAGCGCCGCGACCGGAAGGCAGCGGCCGGGGATGCGGGTGAAACGGCCGGCGACAAAAACCAGGCGCGGGCGGAGCTGACCAGCGCCGCGATGCGCTACGTTGACCTGCACCGGCAGAATGCCGTCAGAGCCGAGCTTCTGAAATCCCCGCAGCTTGCGATCCGGCTGCTCGTGGCGAGCCTCGTCAGCAGGGACGGCCTGTGGGACGCGCGATCCCAGATCCAGGGCGCCCAGCGTAATGAGGCCATCAATGTCTCGTTGGAAGCCAGCAAGGCAGTGACCGTCCTCGCTACGGAGCGCGAGAACCTGCGTGTCCTGATGGGCCTTCCGCAGGAAGACTCCGAGGCCCTGCGCAAGCGGGATGCCGCAAGCGCGCCGGCCCTGCTCGCCCGTCTCCTCCAACTGACCGACGCGGAAATCCTGCGCGTGCTGACATTCATCACGGCGGGCGGCGTTCCCGCGGGGAGCGCATCGGTTGAGATACTGGGGCACCTCCTCGCCGTCGACATGGACCAGTGGTGGACGCCGGACGACGCGTTCTTCGACCTCCTGCGCGACAAACCCGCGATCAATGCGATGCTGGAAGAAGTCGCCGGCAAGCAGACGGCCGGCATTCACCTCGCCGAGACAGCGAAAGCGCAGAAGGACGCGATCCGTCACTGCCTTGCCGGCACCGGGGGCCGGAAGAAGGCCGAGAAGTGGAAGCCGCGCTACTTCCGCTTTCCGATGCAGGGCTACACCAAGCGCAAGGGATTGCCCGCTGTGGAGCAGTGGAGCGCGATCAAAAAGCACTTCGCGGTGAAGCAGTAACGATATGCCGGGCAGCGCGTCAGCGCTGCCCGGTCTTTTTTTGCATACGCCCGGATGCAGGATGATGTGGAGCGCTAATTTAGCGGCTTCGATAGCGGCTTCATCGCAAACATATATTCGCTCGTTCGCATGTAACCGTGACGGACTCAAACTGCATTCTTTGCAACCTCAGAGAGCGTTATGGCAAAATAAAAATTAGAATTAGCGCGGGATACAAGGTGTGCGCGGACCGCCGCGCACACCTTGAGGGGGGCTCAGATGCCGCCCCCCGTTGCACCCCTAGCTTATGTCGTCCGCTCGCATCATCAGCCCTTCGGCTGACGGCGAACGGACGACGCGGGACCATTCTATCCCGCACCCTGCGACCAAGGCGAAAGGCGGCCTTGGATGCGCCCGCGGCTGGCGGAAGCCGTGTCCAACTTCCCGCCACCGGCAAAGGGCTATCGCGCCCCTTGCAACCACGACCAGGGCTCACGGCCACCCTGGACCCGCCTGCGGCCGGCGCTGCCTCTATGCACGCCCGCCGACGAGGGGTTTTCGCGCCCCTCGCGACCACGACCGGCCATGGGGCCCGGGAGACGCCACGGCGCGGGAGGTGCGATGGCGGAAAGCGGCAGTGAGACACGGCAGCGATCGAAGCGGCGGAGCGTCCGCTTCACGCCTCTTGAGGACGCCCTTATATGCGCAAAAGCTAATGCGGCGGGCGTCCCGATCGCTACCTACCTTCGGTGCACTGCCTTGGGCTTTCCTATCCCGCGCGCGGCCCGGCGGCCGACCTCCAGTCATAAGGACGTCGCCCTGCTGCTGGGCCGCATCGGCCAGCTCGCAACGGCCTTCAGGAGCGCGGCGGAGCTTGCGGACGGGCAAGCGGTCGAGACAGCCCTGCGGGATCTGTCCGAGCTCCGGCTCCTGTGCTTCACCGCCCTGGGGCGCAAGCCATGATTTCGAGAGGTGACGTCATGGCTATATTGCGCGGCACTAATGTGCGCGGGCGGTGGCCGTGATTATCTCGGGGCTGCAGACGGGCAACACGAGGTGGCTCGCGCGCCATCTGCAGAACACCGCCGACAATGAAACGGTCGAGCTGGCCGAAGTCATCGGCACGGTCGCGACCGACATCGACGGCGCTCTCGCTGAAATGGACGCGCTCTGCGCGGGCACGCAGGCCAAAGAAGGCGTCTACGCCGCCTTCATCAACCCGCCGCAGCCCCTCACCCGGGAGCAGTTCATGCGGGCGATCGCGCTCATCGAGGAGCGCCTTGGCCTCGCGGGGCAGCCGCGTGTGGTCCTGTTTCACGTCAAGAGCGGCCGTCATCACTGCCATGTCGTGTGGTCGCGCATCGACATCGAGCGCATGAAGGCCATCCATCTTTCCCACGACCGGCAGAAGCTGCGCAAATGCGCGCAGATGCTGGCAGCCGAGTTCGGGCTTGAGCTGTCGGACGGCCTTAAGAACGATCGCGGCGCGGAGCGGTTTGCGGACGCAGAGCGGGGAAAGCGGCCAACCCGCGCCGAGAAGGCCCAGGTGAAGAATTCCGGCATTACGCCGGAGGAACGCCGGGCGGCGATCACGGAAGCATGGCGAACGTCCGACAGTGCCGAGAGCTTCCAGAACAGCCTTGAAGAGCTCGGCTATCTGCTCGCGAAGGGCGACCGCCGCGCCTTCGTCGTGGTCGACCTTGCCGGCGACATTCACAGCCTTGCGCGCCAGATCGAAGGCGCAAAGACCCGGGATGTGGCGAAAAAGCTGGAAAGGCTCGATCTCGCCCACCTCCCGAGCGCGGAAAAGGCGCGGCTCCTCATGCTGCAACGCGCGGCGGCGGTACAGGACGCCGCCCGCGAGCGACTGAAGAAGGATAGGACCGCGGAAATCTTCCGCAACGCTCTTCTCGCCGCGCAGCGCACAAGGAAGCTGAAGCTCGACCTGCAATGGCAGGCAATGAAAATCCGCCATATGCATGAGCGCAAGGTTCTGCTCGCGCATTTTATGGCGGAGCGCCGGCGGCATCTCGCGCGGCGCAAGTGGCAGGCGGTGGGCCTTGCGCTCTACCTCAGGAAGATCGCCTTCCTTCGCGAACTCGTGCGGTATCAGGAAGCCCGTCAGACGAGATTCAGGCGCACGATGGAGGAGTTTCACCGGCAGATCGAGGAATCGGTGCGCAAGCGGCACGACCATGAAGCCGCAGAGCTTCAGCGCCGCTATGACGCGCTGCGCCGCCTGGACAGGCTTGAGATGAAATCCCTCTCGCAGGCGCAGATCCATATTCACATGCGCAACACTTGGCTTGGGCATGATGGCGGCGACCACGATGGTAAGATGGCGATCGGCGTTGAACTGGGCCGTCGCCGCAGGCAGTACGAGAAGGATTTCGACCAGCTTGCGGAATTAAGACTCAGGAGGACGAAGGGAGACCTGACAGAGCGAATTGCAGAGCATCAGAGGACGCTCGCCTATATACGGGAGAATGGCATCGAGATCACCGACGATCCGGCATCGAAGTGGCTGCCGCTACAGCGCAAACAGGTTGACCTCTTGAGCCGCCGCGCGGGTCTGGTTCATGACTTTGAGACGAACGTCATTGAAGTGACGCGGAAATCGCTGCGTCCGGCTCCGCCGGAGCCGCAAGGCAACAGCCCCGCGGCTCCCGGCACCTGATGCCCTAGGCTGCCAGCAGCGTGCCGGCAGTCACCAAAGCCTCCTCGTCAGTCAGGCCGGTCACACCCTGAATTGTCGCGATGTGCTGCGCCGCGCCGAACGTCGCTGTTCCGGTCGTGTCGACATACAGCTCGGAATTGCTGCCGTTCGTCGTTATCTGGACGAAGTTGGTGATTGCCTGTGTAAGCGGGTCGTAGTGGCCATCAAGGATGTCGGAAATGTCGAGTTTATCTCCCCCATTCTTGTTGAAGCTCTTGAGAGTATCCACGGCATCAAAAGCAGTCGCATTCTCAAACACAAATGTGTCCTGACCTGTGCTGCCTACGAGCGTGTCCGCTCCACTGCCGCCATGCATGATCGTTTGACCGTACCCCGCCCAAAGGGTGTCTGCTCCATCATCGCCATACATCGTCACAACCGTGTTTGCAGCATAGCTGGAGGTGGAAATATTGTAGAGCTGGTCGTCGCCGCCACCTCCATAAAGGATGCTGTGGTCAGCACCTTTCAAGGTGTCGTTGCCTCCTTCGCCATACTGAAGATCATTGCCGTCGTTACTCGATGCATAGATCAAATCAGCGCCATCTCCTCCGTAGAGAATGTCATCTCCCTCCCGTCCATATAAAGAATCATTCCCGTCGCCGCCGTAGATAAGATCGTTACCCAAGTTCCCACTAATTTGATCGTTTCCGCCCAAACCGTAGATCGTGTCAGCGCTGCTAGCGTCACCGATGTCTCGGCCTTGAAGGTTGTCGTTGGAAGAAGTGCCTGTGAGCGTGAGCTCCAGCTCGTCCAGATTCCAAATCGTGCTATCGGCGAATGCGATGTGCTCAACTACTTTTCCGGCCGATGTGGATTGATCGGTCGCTATAACCGTATTTCCATCAGTATCCGTCAGGATAAACCCGTTGTTGGAGCTCGCGTTCACCGCGTCATAATTCCAGGCGATCGTTATATCCGATGGCGAATATCTGTCGCGCACGAGTATCGTGTCATCGCCACTTGTTTCGTAAATCTTGTCATGGCCGTCAGAAAAAATGTAGGTGTCGTCGCCGGCCTCTCCATACAAAGCGTCGTTCCCCTCCCGTCCATCAAGAACATCGTTCAGACCCGCGTTATTATTCGGGGGAGACAGGCTATCATTTCCTGCGGTTCCTGTGGTCATAATCGAAAGCATTGTAAGGGAGATGATGCTGTCATCTTCAAGGAAATGCATATACTCGATCGGATTGTTATAGAAATGATTCCCCAGAACCATCTGGCCCAGTCCAGTGATCGAAACTCCCATGCTGTTGGTAAACCCGTTCGAATTGCGAATTCGGTAAAACTCGACATCCTCAATTGTATATCCGACCGGCACAACGATTGTGTCCGTTCCGCCGTTCTCCGATATACTATCCAGCCCGGCGCTAGCTATATATGTGTCGTCACCACTGCCGCCGGTCAGCCTGTCGTTTCCGTTGCCGCCGTCGAACACATGAGATGCACTCGTATTGCTATAAATAACGTCGTCACCATCTCCCCCGTAGATCGTCCATTCGCCGGGCGCGGAGGTGGAGAAGTTGTCATTGCCTGACGAAAGGTAAACTACGGGATTTGCAAGCGTTGTGAGGTTTAGCGTCGAAGAGTCAGCGAAAACGATCGACTCGATACTGCCCGAGCCGAGACCAGACGACGAAAATTCGTTCCTGATCTGAATGGAGCCAGCTCCATTAATCGAGATTAAAAGATCATTGTAATTTCCTGTGGAGTCGTAGGTAGGAACGCGTAAGAAGGAAAGATCGCTCAGCGAGATTCCGCTCGGAAGATAGATAACGTCTGTTCCGCCAGTGTCGCTATAGACGTCCTCGCCCCCTTCGTAATAGTACGTATCTGCGCCAGTTAGACCATAGACGACGTTGCCGCCCGCGCCGGGATGGTATGTATCATCGCCGTACTGGCCGTACAGCTTGTCATCTCCGTCTCCGCCCCAAAGAACATCGTTGCCACCGCCGCCTCGGACAATGTCGTTGCCTTCATCGCCATATAGCGTGTCGTTGCCATCACTGCCGTCGAGGGTATCGTTGCCGAAGCTTCCATGAATTATGTCGTTTCCTTGCTTGCCGTCTATCGAGTCGTTGGTCGTGCCGCCATAGAGCGTATCGGCGACGTTCGTTCCAGCAATCGAGTTGGTCCCTGCGTCATGATAATAGCTGTTCAACACTGCAGACCAGTCGAGTGAAGCGTTCGATGCCGTGACGGCATCATCAATCCACGTCGCCTCGTCGAAAGTCAGATTGGCAATGCCCTTTGTGCCATCAACAAAGCCTGCCAATGTTTGCCAGAATGCTTCATTGGGCCCGCTCGAAGAGGGAGCAATTGTTGCAAGGCCCGCTATCGCTGCACTTGATAGAGCGAGGTCTCCTTCGATTTCTCCTGTCGTGGGATTGTATGTGACGGGATTCGTGAAGAGCTCGCCAAGGCCAACTTGGATTAGGAGATTCGCGGATAAATGCGCAAGTGCGGTCTGATAGGCGTCTTCCAGAAACGCGGCTGCCTGGGACTGTGGATTCGCTGAATGCCAGCTGGGCTGATAAAAATCAGTTCCGACAAGATGTTCCAGAAAGCCCAAATGCTGCGCGTCGATGTACGACCCCCTCGATGTAGCGCTAATGGATTCAACGCCAGCCCATTTGAACAGGATGTCTTCAATCGCTGCCGAGGCACTCGCTAAGTCGGCGAACGTGAAATTCGCCGCGAAATCCGCCACTAAATCCTTCAAATCAGAATCCTGGCTCATTGCGATCGTCAGGTCCGGCAACGTGCCATAGCCGCGCAGCGTCGGCAGGAACAGGGTTTCTACATCGAGCGTGTAGTCGCCCACATAGTAGGAATTCGTGTTGTCGTGGATGAACCACGCATCCGCGATTGTCGCCGTCGCGCCGCCGGTGAATGTCACCTTGCTCGTATGGCTGATCGGGTTGCCCGAGATTGTGGACGTTGACGCGGCGACGCCCGCAAGATCGATGCTCGCAATGCCGAGCGAGGCGAGCGAATGAAGCTCTCCGGTCTGGGTGACGGCATCCCCGCTATCGTCCGTCCAGACGACAAGCGTGCTCCAGTCGGCGTCGTTGTTGTCGATGCGCAGGTCATGGTTGGAATCGAGCGCCGCGAGTTTTGCGAAGCCGTCTACGGTGGGCGAGCCAAAGAGCTCGGCCGACGAGTCGATCAGGCCGTTGCTGTTAAGGTCGCGCCCGAGCAGGCCGGTGTCACCACTCACCCATGCGGTCTGAACGGCGAAGCCGTTGGCGTTGAGGTCAAAGAACGTTTCGGTAGTAGAGGCGTTCCAGCTGGTGAGCGTCACGCCCGTATGAGCGGACGACAGGTCGATGACGAGCGGGCTTGCTGCCGAAATCGCTGAGGCGAACGCCGGCTGAATGTCTCCGGTGATTATAGCGGGCAGCGGTGAAAGATTGATAGGGTCGGCGAATTCTGTAGGCGCATCCTCTGCTTGGCCTCGAAACTCCTCCAAAATGCCATCGATACCCCACTCGGCGACATTCTCGATAACAGACGACGCGCCTGTTACGATTACTCCTTCGATAATGGTCGCCAACGCGCCTTCTGATATCAGAGATCCCAAAATTGGAAGTGAATAACTTACCCCGAGCTCGACAGCCGTCGCCACAGCTACCTCGGGCAACGCCGAAACCACACCGATTCCAATGAGCACCGCGGCCATCGCGACATATGGATTTTCGTCATGTGCGACCGCCTCGGCCTCGGCAGCAAGGCCCGTTGCAGTGAAGCCAAAAATCCTAACCTGGGACGCCAGCGTGCCAGCTCCGCTGGCAGGTAGGTGTTCAGCAGCTTCTGCTGCTGCGTCGAGGGCGATATCAATTAAGCTAGACCACAAAGACATTATTCATCTCCATATTTTTTGTTAGAAATTTCTTGAGCTAAAAGGACAGACAAAACGATCGAAACAAAAATCGCGGCAACGCAGCATGTATACGGTGACACGCCAAAAAAATGAGATATGAGGTAAGCCGGTAACATCAGCGGTAGCCCTATCGCTATCACTAGAATGCCGGTCAGACGTTGTGCGTACACTTTCCGCTTATAAGCATTTGTGACGATAAACTCTTGCCGCGCAGCGCTCCGTCTCTTGCGTATCTCTGCAACCCGATCGCGATATGAAGGCTTACGAGAGTTCATGCAAAGCGGCCCAAGACATCGCGTACGACATTGATGAAGCTATAGCTTATTGGGACTATGAGAGTTTGGAACAAACCGACATATAGAAGCGCCACCAGAAAAAATGCTTGCAGTTGGGGCTCGGAGTAGAGCCGTTTTATCCCACTGTATGTTCTGAGCAGCTCTGGAAGTCCGTGCAGGTAGAATAGGCAGATTGAGCCGAAGAAAACGATTGCAAGATAATGCCACGTCGGCAGCGGCGGCATTTTGTCTCCGTAGTGATATTTGCTGCGCGTCGGATCGCGCCAACGAGATGCGCTAAGATAGTCGCTGTGAAGCAGAAAAAGACACGTCGAGTATGCTAGCGCCAAAATGATGAGAACAGGAAATACATTGTGCGGAAATTGACGAGCAATGCCGTCAAGAGGGCGCGCGGCATCGAAGCGAAATGAGATGAATCCAACTGCAATATCTGACTTGGTGACGAATGAGTATGCGAGCGCCGACACTAAAAATGCATTTGCAATTAGACAAAGAACGTACGTTTTGACAAAGATATACGCTTCCACTGAATGTGGCGTGTAACTCCGGTAGACGAAGTTGGATAAAAACCAATTCGGCTTTGGTCGCTTATTCTGATCTGGAATTGTGAAAAGGAGGTTCAGCGGGAAAAACATGCGGGGACAGAACTCAACGTTAGTTGTTATTAATATTTTTTAAGCGCAGTAGAGCGCTGCGCGACAACGCGATCACGCAGAATGCTAGTGCGTTCACGACAAACAGCTGAAAGAAAAACACATAAACGGGCATGAACGACATCATCGTCCGCCACGGTTCGTGAACCAAATCGACCGCGCCCGCGTAGAGTTTATATCCCGCGAAATACTTTGGGATTACGTCCAGCCGATATAAGGCAACGATTGTGAAGAGAAGTGTTCCGATATACTGCGCGTTGCTCGCCTTCTCATAGACGGATGCACCTTCTGCCTCGATATGTCTGCTTGCATCTTGCACTTCACCTATTCGCAGGCTGCGCGATTGAACTGCGAATGTCAGCAATGTCAGAATACTAGCTGCGAGCACTAGACATGGAACGATGCGGGCCGGGTACTGCAACAGAAAGATCGAAACGACCTTACCGGGGGTCGCAACGCCTAGAATGCTTGGGTCATGAAATGCCGCAATAAAGAACGCGCAAATTCCGATATTTATTAGCAACATCACAAGGTGGATGCGGAGGAACAGGAAAGCGTCGTCGTCCTCCTTCGTGTAGAAACCGTATATCCATTGACGTAGGATATCTGGCATTTCCGGCCGCAGCCGCACGGGCGGAATGGCAGTGAAAGGAACGTACTTGAACGGAAATAAAGCTCGATTGAAATCCTCATTCTTCAAATTAGTACCACCAAAATCCTTTCCAGCTTACGTTGCGGAATTATCTACGGAGTAATTTTGCGACAGAAATAAAATCGCTGAACATCATACATTATGCTGTTCGTTCGGTACACGAACCAATTGCGTATCGAGTTGAGCCACATCCAAATCGTATATGGAAAAACGATCACCGACATTGCGAATGCTCGGGGTCAGGCTCACATAGCTTCACGATACGGCTAGCAACCGCAGTAATCTCCGGAAGCTGATCTGTCTTTCGCGCTCTGACATACAGAGATAGCCACTCATTGAATTCCGGGCCGCTCATCGCCCAGTCGATCGGCTTATCGTCCGCGCCTTCGACGAAGGCGGAGAAGCTGATGCCGAGCAATTGTGAGAACTGCCACGCGCGCGAGATCGACATGCGGCTTTTGGCGTTCTCATACTTCTGAATCTGCTGGAACGTCAGCCCGACCTCATCGGCAAGCCGCTGCTGCGTGTAGCCCGCGAGCGTGCGCGCGATATGCAGGTTCCGCCCTGCGATCACATCGACAGGGTGGGGCGCTTCGCCTGATCTCGCGTTGCTCTTGCGTCCTGACATGCACTCCCGCATGCTCCGGCTATTCGCCGGGCTCTATCATCCTTGGTTATAGGGAATGCCACCTCGCTGGTGGCCGGGAGTTTCAAAACCGTGCTAGACGATCGCAGCACTCTTTAGGCCGGAGCCCTGAACATGCAGTGCAGCCCCCCGGCCAAATGCCAAGGGACGTAAATGACGGTCACGTCCGACCGCTAGCACGGGGTTTGAAAGGCCCCGATGCGGAATCTGTCCGCATGCTTTGATTAGACGGTAGGTCTGGTAGCGCGCGCCACCTGAAATATGTTGAGATGCGATTCTATCCCGATCTTTTCTTCATTCGCGGCTTGCATTTCCGTAACGATCAAGGGCTATCGCCCCAGGAGTGCGCGGGGCGCCTTACTTGCAAACCGTTTTAAGCCTTAGCTTAGCGGCGCGGCACCGCATCGCCCTGACCGCAAAGAGACGCCTGCCGTCTCGTCCAGCGCCGCCGCACGGCGGCGCCCGCGGGGCCTGGCCCCAGGCGGCGGATCGCGCACGCGATCAAGGTCAGGGCATAAAGCCGATGTCCGCGCCATTAGAAGAGCTTATCCATTCTTATTGTTGAACTGCGCCCGCGATGCGCGCACACTTCCCTCCTTTCTGGCCGGGGGCGAGCATGAGAATATCGCTTGGAAGGCTGTTTTGGATTGTGGTTGCTGGCATTCTTTTATTCGCGACCTACAGGGAATTTGGTCGCGATGCGGTCGATGGCGTTCCACGGCCGCATGTGGACAGCGTCGATCTGAAGTAGTCGCCGCGGACTGTCTAGTCTGGCGCACAGCAGAAAGTGGTCGCGGACCGAAGGGCGCTAGCGGCGCAATGACTCGCGGTTTCGCCGGGGGCGGATGACGCCGCCGCCCGGTGCAGCTGCGCTCCTGCTTTGAGGCGGCCAGCCAGCCCGTCCTTATGATTGGAGCGCCGCGATACGTCCAGAATGCTGTCCCCGTCCGGCGTGAGCGCAACGTCGTCGTGCAGCGCTTGCGTTCGCGGGTAGCGGTTCGTTTCCTTGTCGAGTTGCTTCGCGCCAGTTGCCCCTTTGGGCTGAGTGGTTCGACTCTATACGCCATGACCTGACAGGGCGCGCTTCCGGTTCAATGCCGGGCCCTTACGGGTTTTTCCAAGGTGTCCCCGGCTTCCGCGCGTGCCGCTTGTGCAGCCGGGCGATGCCCCTCCTTTGCAAAAGCAGTGATCCGGGCGCTCTGCCGCCCCGTCCTAGGTGTGGCGTGTCGAACATTCAGCAAAAGGAGCAAATCATGGCACGCAACTTCAAGAAAAACGGCAATCAAACCCGCGAAGCGAAGGCACCTGCGTACATCGCGTATCACGTGACGGACAAGGGAGAAGACAAGTCCTTCTGGACCCGCATCGGCGCAGCCTGGGATCATGAAGACGGCAAGGGTCTTACCTTGCAGCTCGATCTGGTTCCCGTCTCGGGCGGCCGCATCGTTCTTCGCACTCCTTCCGAAACCGAGGAGAAAGGCGCGTAAGCGCCTTTCTTCCCTTTACAGAGGAGAAGCAGATGAAACGCTACATCGTGAAGTTCGAGGAAATCCGCCACTACGAAATGGTCGTCGACGCGTGGGATGAAGAAAGCGCCATCCGCCACGCGAGGACCGGCCCCGAAAATCCGGTCTGGGTCAATGTCGATCTGCAGAATTTCCGGGCCGAGGCGATAACCGGGGAGGCAGCGTGAGGCTTGCTCCGGCAAGCTTCACCGGGTTTGCGGACGCGGCGGCAGGTCCGGCGCGTCCGCCGCGGGCGAGGTGCGCTCAAGATCGGCGATAAGCTCTTTCATCTCGCCGATCTCCCTCACCTGGGCCTCGATGATGCCGTCGGCGAGCTTTCGCACGCGCGGGTCTCGGATATGGGCGCGCGAGCTTGTCATGATGGCGATCGAGTGGTGCGGGATCATGGCTTTCATGTAGCTGACGTCGCTGACCGTCTGCTGGCTGCGCACGAGCCACAGAGAGGCGGCGAAGATGATGGCGCTGGCGATGAGGACCGCAATGTTCGCGCGCCTGTCCTTATACATGGACCACATGAAGCCCAGCATGATGACCGCCATTACGGCGCCCATGAGGACGGCCATCCAGACACGCGTCTGGCTGTAGAAGACGTGATCCGCCGCGTAGGTGTTGAGATACATGAGGCCGAACATCGCGACGGTCGAAACCGCGATCATCGCGAGAAAGCGCGCGTAGGACATTCGCTCAAATCTCCTTTACTTAAAGATCATCCAGATGGCCATCGCGACCATCATTAGGTTCTCGGTCAGCGAGATGAAGCCGAGCGGAACATTGCTGTCGCCGCCGACGCAGGCGCATTTCAGCTCGCGCTTGTCGATATAGACAGCCTTGAAGACCGAGACCGCGCCGATTGTGCCGATTAAGAGCGCTATAGGAATTGCGATCCATTTTAGCGCGCCGGCGATCATCAGGATGCCGGAAAGCGCCTCGCCGAACGGGTACAGATAGGCGTAGCGCACGACGCGCCGCGCGAGGAGATCGTAACCGAGGAACATGTTGGAGAAGCTTTCGAGATCGCGCAGTTTCAGGATGGCGAGGATGCACATGCTGAACGCGATGAACCATTCGGCGGCGCGGATAGTCAGGAGCGTACCGAAGGCGGACCAGCTCGCCGCCAGCGCCATGAGCGCGGCGGTCGCGAATACGGCGATGACCGGCTGGTAGGTGACGGACTTGGGATCGGCGACGGGTTTTCCGAAATGCTTTCTCAGCTGGTCGTAACCGCCGATGCGCTCGCCGCCGATGAAGGTTTGCGGGGTCGTCTTGACGTGCTCCTTCGCCATGAATTCGTCGGTCTCGGCTCTTGTCGTGAGCTTGTGGTCATCGACGGCGAAACCTTCACGCGTGAGGAGGTCGAGCGATTTCAGGCCGAACGGACAGATGTGCTGGTCCGTGACCATGCGGTAAAGCTTTGCTGACTTGGCTCCCATGCCGGGCCCTCCTTTGGGGAACCAACGCCGGGAGGGCCAATCCGCTCCGTTGAAAGCTGCAAAATTGCGGTATCCGGCGCGTCCTCGCGGGCGAGGACCGGGCTCTAGGCCTGGCGGCCCCGAATCTCCGTTTCGGCCGGACGGTGACGATCCCTCGCGCGAAGAGAGGGGCTCGCGCCCCTTTGCCGTCAAGGGCTGGCGCAAGCCACGCGCGGCGCGGCCCTGTGACGGCCATCCCCGCTCATTGCCGCAAGGCTAGCCGGGTTGCAGGGCAACCCTTGCCTGGAGGTTCAGAGCTTGTGCTCCTCCGCCGCCGATTGATAAGGATAGATGGTAAGCTCGTTCGTTTTGTTGATGCATACGGGCGTACCGTGCTCATCGATCATGGTGAGATAAAGCGTTGCCGACTTTATCCGGTAGCCATCTTCATATTGTTTGAGAGTTTCGGCGGCTTCGCGCAGCCCCTCGCCGAGCTGCTGCATGGTGAGAGCGCTGTTATCCTTGCCGCGCAGCTTGACCTTGAGCGCCGGCATTTCGCTCTTCGGCGCGGCCTTCCGGCCATTGCCCTTGCTGCGAATTCCCATCATTGAATTATAACAGTTTCGCAGGCTTCAACGCGAATTTAAGCCTACCGGGGTATGTCGTTTCCCTTCTCCTCGCCTTTGCCCCTGTCTTTCTTGCCCGGCGTGCGCTTCAGAGCGCGGGTTGGCGCGGGGGAAAGCACTTCGTCGCGTTCCTCATAACGTCCGCCGCCATCGCCGGTATCGGTCGCGCTTTGCCGGATGTCCGAGATGTCGGGCACGTCGGCGGGAAGCACCAGCATCAGCTCCCGCCGGGTCGGGGACTCCGATCCGCCAACGCGCCTCGTCATGTTTTGTATGCTCTTTTCGTAAACGTCGCGGGCGGTGCGCGCGTTGCCGAATTGCGGTCCCTTGCCCGCCCAGAGCCGCATCATCAGGAGATGGACCTTTTCGCGCGTATGTTCGCGCGCCAGGAAATGATTGCTCTCGAAAAGATCCATGACGATCTGGGTCAGCTCGTCCGGGCCGTAATCCTCGAATTCGATGATGTTGCCGATGCGGGATCGCAGCCCGGGATTTGAATCGAGGAAGGCGTTCATCTCCCTGGTATAGCCTGCGGCAATAACGATCAGTCGATCGCGATGGTCTTCCATCAGCTTTAGCAGGGTCGCGATTGCTTCCTCCGCGAACACATCCACCCAGCCATTGCCTTTTCTTTTCGTCGCCAGCATGTAGGCTTCGTCGATGAAGAGCACCCCATCCAGTGCGGACTTGACCACCGTATCGACCTTGATGGCGGTGTGCCCGGTATACTCGCCGACAAGGCCGCCGCGATCGACTTCGATCACGTGGCCTCGTTTCAGGATGCCGAGTTTGCGATAGATGCCGCCGAGAATGCGCGCCACGGTCGTTTTGCCGGTGCCGGGGTTGCCCGTGAAAACGAGATGATTTGCGGTCGTGACCGTCGGCAGACCTGCCGCGGCGCGCGCCGCATTGAACTGCATTTGATCCACGAGTTGAGCGACGCGAGCCTTGACGCCGTTGAGGCCTATGAGTGCATCCAGCTGCTCGAAGGGGTCCGGCTGGCTTGGCTTCCGTCTATCAGGGACGGGCTTTTCCTTCGGAGGCGCAGGCAACGCGGCGACCGGCGGTGGAAGCTCCGGAAGCTTTGCCGGCTCGGGAAGCTGCTTCGGCCCGGACGCGGTGAGGGCCGGGTATTTGAATGGCGACGGTAGAAGAAACCGAGGATCGAGATCGGCCGGCTTTCTATTGAGAAACGGCAGCTTGAGCTGCAGGGCTTTCAGCAAGGTCATGACCTGAGCGGCTCTGCTTTCCTCCGCTGGAAAATCGGGATCGGGATTGAACCAGCTTTTGGGAAAGAAAGCGTCGTAATTGATCCGCCCGATCATCATCGGCAAAGCGCCATTCCGGAAGACGATCATTTTTCCGGTCTCGCGCGCCGCTTCGCGCTCCAGTTCGTTGACCTCGCGCAGCCATGACACCATGCGCTGTTCGACATTTCCCACGCGGCGCGTCCAGACGGCATTGCCAAGCCGCCCGACCAGGTACTCGCCTGTGGTCCTGTCATTGATCCCGAAAGCCTGCACGGCGCCCGCGTTAGCGAAAAATGTTTCCCAGTTTTCGGGATAGAGCTGCTTGATCTGGCTGAGGTTCTGGATAACAGGCCAGAGCGTCATCCCAAGGCCGGACATAAGGCCCGCCGAGACTTCGATCTGCCGCAGCCTTCCGAGGCTGTAGAATTCATCGAGCAGGAAAAGAACAGGGTGGGGCGGCTTCGCGCCGCCCCACATCGCCTTGATGGCGAGGTTGACGACGAGCCTCACGAAACGCTGGTGCATTTCGAGGTAATTGACCGGAAGAACAACATAGATGGTCATCGGCTTTCGCTTCAGGTCATGAAGATCGAAGTCGGACTCCGACAGCGTTTCCTTCATGGCCTCGCTGGCGAGCCATTCTGTATTGCGCAGGATGGTCGTATAAAAGCTGCCCCGCTCGTTCCTGCCGGCGGCGAGCAGCGGCGCAGCCGCCCCTCGCGTGTGCTCTCCCAACTGGTGCATCTCTTCAAGCAGAGCTTCGAATTCGTCAGGAGGCCTCGTCAGCGTGTCGCGCATGTCGATCAGCGTGGGGCGGTCCATCGTCTTCAGAAGGAAGATGATGGTGCCTTTGACAATGTTCCTTGTCGTCTCGTCCCAATGCGGCGACTCGCCGGGCGGCCCGGGCACTACCAGCGCCTCGACGAGCATGCCGACCTGTTCGACGAAATCGCGGGCGTTCCGGTCGATCGCATCGAGCGGATTGAACCGCGACTTCTGCAAAGACTTCACGCAGTCGAACGGATCGAGGACATGGACGTCCTGCCCCAGGAACTCCGTAACCCTTCCGCCGCCGTGTCCCCGCCTTGCCGCGGTGACGGCAGCGTTGGTCCCCTTCGGGTCCACGACGATTGCAGATCCTGGATAGACCAGGAGGTTGGGGATTATCAGGGAACGGCCTTTACCCGACCGGCTTCCCGCGATGGTAAGGAAGCCGCGGTCGTCCTTCCAGCCGATCCTCCACCAGGGTTCGTGAAGCGAACGTCCCAGCAGCAGGTCGCCGGGCTCATAGCGGAACCGCCATTCCTCCACGACGCTGGCGAATGCCGACGAGCCGCCCTTGCCGAATTCCGCCTCCTCCATCTTGCGCCGGATGCGGCGGGTCGCCCTTGAAAAGGCGACCTTCAGATCGTTTCCGAGAGGCCAGCCCGCCACGAACGACACTGCCGCAATGGCGATCATGAGCGGGTAGGAAAGCCAGCCCGGCAGGAACCAGAACACATTGGAAGGAGGCCCCGTGAACATCGCGGCGGCGCCGCCGGTCACGAAGAGCCAGGCCTCGAACAGGAATCCGAGCGCACAGATGAGGATGGCGTAAACGGCCAGCACTCCAATGAGGTTTATCGGCAGCCCCACGGTCCAGCGCATGAACGAGCCCCGGGCAAAAAATGAATCCTAGTCAGGAATCCGAAGGCCGGTAAATGGCGAAGGTGCGGTGAGCGCCTCGGAGGCATTAGCAAAAAGCAGCAGCACAGAAGGTAGTATTGCGGGAAACAGGTAGAAGCTGCAGAGTAGCAAGATATGTTTTTGTGGCACGAAAACCTTTCCGCTGGCGCGGAAGGTCTTCCTGCCAAAAAACGCAATTATCTTGTCAGCGTTCCGCCGCTGAACCACAGAATGTCCGTCACGACAGGTGACGCCGCACGCATTGCAAGCCCCAAGCGCCCCGATGAAGAGGGCGCCGTCCCGGGAGCGAAACCATGGCCCGGCCCCGCAAAGGCCGCGATGACCAGCTCAGCGAAATGCTGCGCTGCCGCCTCCGACCCGCCGAGTACCTTCGCATCCGGCAGGCCGCGCAGCAGGCGAATATGTCCGTTTCGGACTATGTTCGCCGCATGCTGCTCAAAGGCACCGTCGTCGTGAAGAAGACGCGGACGCTTGATCCCGAAGTCTACGACCAGCTCCGCCGCATCGGCATCAACCTGAACCAGGCCGTCCACAAGCTTCACGCAACAGGTCTGATTCCCCCGGAGCTGGCAAGGGCGGCGGCCGTCGTCGAAGCCATCGTGTTGGGGATAGCCGATGGTGCCTAAGGTCGCCGGCAAGGGTCGCAGCTTCATGGGCGCAGGCCAGTATTACCTGCACGACAAGAAGGCCGAAACGAGCGAGCGCGTTGCCTTCACCCACACCGTCAATCTTCCGACGCGCGACCCGGACAAGGCGATACGCCTTATGGCCTACACGGCCATGCACCAGTCCGAGATCAAGGCGCGGGCCGGCGGCAGCACAAGGGGCAGGAAGCTCGCGGACCCCGTCTATTGCTACAGCCTGTCCTGGGCCCCCGGCGAAGATCCGTCGCAAGAGGAGATGATCGATGCGGCGCAAGAGACGCTGAAGGCGCTAGGACTTGAGGGCCATGAAGCGCTTCTGGTCGGCCACAACGACGAGCCGCACCAGCATATCCATGTCATCGTCAACCGCGTCAATCCCGAGACCGGAATCGCTGCGCCTCTCAAGATGGATCATTTGAAGCTGTCCGCATGGGCGGAAGCGTTCGAGCGCAGGCAGGGGCAGATCAGGTGCGAGCAGCGCGTGGAGAACAACGAGCGCCGCCGCAACGGCGAGTTCGTGAAGGATTGGAGCAGCGAGAAGGCAGCCGAATTCCAGCGCTGGCGGATGGAGCGCGCGCACCGGCGCAGCGACAGGCGCGTCCGGGAAAGCGACCGGCTCGGCGCAAAGCACAGAAGCGAGCGGGACCGGCTTCGCATCGACCGCGACCGCCTGGTGACAGAACAGCGCAAGCGTTTTCGCGACGCGACCCGCGCCGACTGGCGCGATCTGTTCGCGATCCAGCGGCAGGAGCGCCGCAGGTTCATGGATGCGCAGCGCAACGCCTGGAGCCGGGTGCGGTTCGATATCCGCACCTACGGGCAGGATTACCGCAAGGCAGGAAAGGCCGGGCGCAAAGAATTGTTGAAGGGAGCGGCGTCGGCGCTCCTGGGCTCGAAGGCGCAGAAGGAGAAGCTGGAGCTCAAACAGAAGAAGGAGCGGCTGTTTTTCGCCCGCAAGCTGAAAGAGCGCGCGGACAAAATGACCGTCCCGATCAGGCAGAAGCACGAACGCGATCTTGCCGAGCTCCAGAAGAAGCAGGAGCGCGAGCGGCATGAACTGCAAATGAAGCAGTCGAAGGCGAGCCAGGCGGACGCGATCGAGTTCAAGGAGGGGCGCGACAAGGAGATATTCCGCGGTGAGCAGCGCGGCAGGTTGCGGCAGGAGCTTACCGAAACAAAGCGCGACGTGACCACGCCTGCTGTCTCGAAAGACAATGCTGCGCCCTCCCTCGCCGACAGATTCCGGAAGGCGCAGGAGAAGGGCGTGGGGAAAAAGACCAAAGGTCAGTCCAGGGATAATGCAAATGACATCAGCAAGGACGCGGGGCGCGAACGCAATAAGAAGCCGCCGAAATAGCTGCGGTTCACTCCATGGGCTTTGCTGGGCCGAACAACACGCTCGCCGGTATTCTTGCGCGTTCCGTTGCGTTGTATCGCCCCTCGCAGGTGCACTCCTGTTCCTGATAGAGGCTGACCGGGCAGGAACGCGTCACGCCTGCTCCGCCATATTTTGGAAGGATGATAACCGGCTGCTCCTTGCCGTTCGCTATCGCGACCATCATGCTGTTATAGGTGATGCCGGCCTTTATATCGACTTGCTGCCGCAAGAGCCGTTCTGCTTTCGCGAGCTCAGCTTCGCTCGCATAGCCCTTCTCTTCGCAGATGAGCGCATATCGCGTGGGACGCGCGGCGTTTCCCAAGCCAAAGCCGAGCAGTTTGTAGGATTGGACGGAGAGCGCGTCGACGACGTCGGCTTTTAGGGTGCGCAGCACGAAGGTAATGAGCGCTGGTCGTATGTCCGCATATATAATGCTGTTTGTCGCTACCATCACAATATACAAAGCTGCCAGTATGATGAGCACGGATCGGCCCAGCCGATAAGCACTTAATTCTCTCATGCGGTCCAAGAAATGATCCATAATCATTCCTCTGAATGGTTCTCAGGATGCTGCCAATGGTATCTCTGCCGTAGACCATTTTCCCTTTTCGTTATCGGTAGGGATATGAACGGATATCTTACTTGCGTCTCGGATGTGAAGTATTGCGGGCGTTTTTGTCATATCCCAGACATGAAATATGTAGGCGGCGCCGGCCTTAAGCGCCTGCTCCCATTCGTTGCGGGTGAGATAGAATCTCAACGGAGATGAGACTGTGGATTTCACCTCGATCAATCGATTGACGAGACCAAATGGACCAGGATCGTAAGATAGCACATCATAGCCGGCGAAATTGTCGTCGAGCCCTTTCCAAATTGGCGCCTTGGTAATGCCGAGCGCGCCTAGCCGTTTGATTTCATAATCCATAGTGAGCTGCTCAGCCGCGCGAGCTTGTTCCATTTTTTGCAGGTCAACAATGAGTCGAGCAAAGCATGAGACGGAATCCCACCAAGCAACCACATGTGGTGGAGGCGGATCCTGTTGCAAACCAGCTGCTGCAAAAATGTCTCTGTCATTAATGCCAAGCGAATCCAGAAAGCGCATTCGGCCCTGCCTCATCGCTTTCGACCAGTTCGGCTGATGTTTTGTAACCACCGCCGAAATACAGGCCTGATAGAAAACATCCCCGTCCAGCGGACACGCCAGATCGACAAGCTCGTGCAGGTAAGCAGAAGCCTGCATATCCAGGCTAGCGCCATCCGGTTCGACTTTCTCGATGATATCGACCAGCTCCGCGATGGAACAGCCCGGCTGCTTAATAGCATAGAGGCGAATCAACCTAACCCCTTCGAAGGCCGATAGGGCGAAAATGCGTTCTGTAGATGGAATCTCAGTCATTCGTCTTCGTCGGACGAAGCTGGCATCTTACCTTCCAGCTCTGAAATCAAGTCGATGATATCTTGGAGGCTAACGTCGTAATCGACGGGGTCATCCGCCTCTTCTTCATCGAATGCAATCTCGTGAAGGTCCGGATCATCCAGGAGCATTTGCATGTTCCGGATTTTTTCCGTGAGGCGCCGACTCACGGAAAGATCAATGCTTCCGATTTCTGGCGGCGCCTTGGATCTATAAACGAAGATGTCCGTAGTTTCGTTTGGCTTAAGACCCAAACGATGGATACGATCGATCGATTGCAAGTAATGGGTTGAGACGTAACTACGATCAGCATAGATCGCGTTGTGGCAGACTGTATGCAGACTTATTCCTTCCCCAGCTGCCGCTGGATTTGCTATCAAAACGGCGCAGCTCGGGTCGACGTGAAAGCGTTTGATGCGCCCTTCTCTTGTATCTGCGTCTTGATCTGAGCCAGATGGAACGCTGCCATACAAAGTAACGGGATTAAGATCAGCCAAGGCTGACGAAAGGCTGCGGATCGTATCTGTAAAGATGGTCCATATAACAACCTTTTGACCGCTACTTACCAACTGCCGCGTGTGATCCATCACTGCGGCCAGTTTTGCTGAATGTCCTTCCTCAACGACAGCGTCCGCAATGCCCGACTCGATCTTGAGATCGTCGTTCACCATGGCGGTTAGAGCCTGAGATGGATTTACTGAAAGCTGAAGCAATCGCATTACCGATCGACGCGCTTTCAAAAATTGCGCCTGTCCCATTTGGTGATTTACTTGTGCTGAGAATTGGCGAAGAAATTCGCTGCGCACAATTGCATAGAGCGCTAGCTGGCCCGGCTTCATCGTTACATCGACAAAGTGCCGCCGAGCTTTCGGAAGCCCTAATTCCTGTTTGGTAGTTCGAACATAAAGATTGCCCAACACCTCGCGGGGCGGCTTTCCTCTTGCGACCTCTACCCCCAGACCATGACCAGGCCAAAGGAAGTCCAGTTGCGACTGAATATCTGTAGCGGCCTGCGGCATTGGCGTGCCGGTGAGAATATCTCTGCGCACTGGAAGGGTGGCGATGTTGAGCAGAAACGCCCCCCTCTGAGAGAGCGGACCCGCCTTCATTCTATGTGCTTCGTCCAGAACAAGATGAACCGGCGTCCTTGCCAGGAAAGACGCAATCAGACCTTGCTGGCGGATCATTAGGTCATAGGAAATCAAAAATCTCGTTGCACCAGAAGCGAGAGCATTCGCGGTGTCGTCCTCACGGCCTTCAAGCACCGTGAACTCTTCCAGCAGGGCTTCGGGTGCATCGTCGGCGAGACATTCCTTTACGATGTCTCGCCAAGCCTGAAAGGCTGCCTTGGGAGCGACTACAAAGAAGACTTGTCCCGACTTTCTTGTGAGAAGATGCAGCGCGAATGTAACGGTTGTCTTACCCGCGCCGGGAACGGAGAAATTAGCGCCATTCGTCAAAGCCAAGAGGTGCGATAAATCTCGCAGCTGAAACGGCTTTAACTCACGTTTTACAAATCCCATTGACGTAAGTTCGGCGGCTATTTTTGCCGAAGTCTTGGGAGGGGCGAGGCTGGATTGGCTCGCGCGGGCAGTTCTTATTTCCGATGAGAACGCTTTTAGGCGGTCGGCAGCGCTTATGTCTGGTCGAAATCGAAAATTCAGTGTTCGTTGGGTTGATTTCGTTCCGAACTCCCGAACGATGTTCAGGGCATCTGGCCAAGGAACTTGGATGGAGGTTTCTGTAATCCTGGCTTCAAGATTATTGGCGACAACCAAAACCTTCAATCTGGACCATATAGGCGCAGATGTATCACCAGCGGCCACCATGAAGCGTCCGTAGTTGCCTTCTCGATATTGGATTTCAACGTCAACGAAGTCCGCCACAACTCCGTCCTTACTTATTACTATCGGCAGGTGAAGATTTCTGAAGTGCAGCCAGCTTGGTTTCGATCTTCGTAAGGAGATCGCGGATTGAGCTAATTTGCTTCCCAAGTGCAGGATACGTGCTCACGCCGGCCGTCGTCGGATCTATTCCGGCTAACTTCGCATGTATTTGAACCAAGGCCTTTAATGCGGCATTCTTTGATTTTTGCCCTTGGTCCAATTGGATGGCGCTCTGACATGCGTCGATGAGCACATCAACTGCATCATCTCGTGTATCTTCATTTTTTAGGGCAGCGATAACATTCGAATAGTCATCGCTCGCCGCACCTTCTTCGATGTCGATGGAGAAGTCATCGGCATCGTCACCATTGGCGCTATCTGCAGCGTCCGACAGATCGAGCTGATCAGCGACGTTGGTCAGGACGATCTCAGCAAGCTTACCGAATGCAGCATTTAATGCATAGATTCGGCCGGGCACTTTGTCGCGGTTCTCAAACAGAGACCACGCTATGACGCGGCTAGCATTTTGAAGGTTAACTGTCTTTCCGGACAGCTTTTTCGGAAGGTCGCCGAAAATCTGTTCAGCATCTCCGCTGACAAGCGAATATTGCCCGGGCTTGTTTGCCCATTCATTCAGATAAAGATCGGCTTCATCGATCGATTGCAGCAAGTTTTTTATATCGGCCTCGCTTCGTCGAAGCTGATCCGCTACTTGCTTCGTCGTGCGTCCCTTATTTACCTGACGCCGCACCAGCTGCGCGTCGCCTATCCAGTCATATTCCAGTTTGGTTTGAGGGCGAGCTTGCTCGTTCGCTTCAATATCATCGATCTCGTCGGGGCTTGTATCAGAAGGAAGAACCAAGCACTTGACGTGTCCCCATTTTGAATTGACCGACTCGTCAGCCGCATAAAGTTCGCGTATGGCGCTTAGGCGGCGGTTGCCGTTTACAACAACGCCAGTGCTAGTAATTAGAATAGCGCCGCGTTGGCCCTCTTTCTTCAGCACTTCCAAAATGGAGGAGACGGAGCTCGACTCTCGTTGCGCGAGTTTTGCGAGGATGGAGTGTTGGACGCCTTGGACGGTGCTAAGTTCTTGGCCTTTAGAAAAATAATTTTTGTCTAGACCCTCTTTGGCAATCGCATCCTGCTGCTCGGAATAGGTCCGGCAGTTGTCCATGCGATAAACAGGAACATCCACCGGAAGACTAATGCTCTTGAGGGACGCCTTGTCACCGCGGAAGTCATAGAGCGTATCCGTTTCCGTTGATGCATCGGCTCTTTTTTGGATGACGATCTCGCGTTCTGATCGAGGTGTAAGCTTAATCTCGTACTTCATTCTGCCCTCATTCGAACGCGACCACGATGATAGGAACCGTTATGACCCGATCAAACAGCTTAAGCTCCCGGCAAACCCGTTCGGCGTGAGCAATGTTGTCGCCGATAATCCGCGCCGCATCCTTTGTCGGAAGGGCCAACGCAGCTGCTTCAATTCGACCGCTTTGGAACAGATATTGAAGCTTCAACAAATCATACGGTGCGCGGCTCATATTTCCGGTTTGGAGCTGAAAGGCCAAATCGTCCTTAATCGCGAAAACCGTTAGCATCAGCTCCTGATCCAGGCGGACGTTCGTCGCCCATCCTTCGCTGATAAACTCGGTTTCGACGTGCTGGCGAATATCTGGCGTGCAACGAGATTGAATTTTCACCGCAGGCGCCTCAAAGACGTCTGTGAGCCACTCCTTCAATTCGCGGCGATCCCACTCGGCACCTGCGTTGTGGTGATCGTCGTAAGTGAAAGCAAGCTTCATTCAACGTCCTTTGCATTAGGATCATAAACGGGCTTATTCATTGGCCGTGTGCGCAGCTCTCCCGCTCGAAGCTGATGGATGCGCTGCCAGGCAATATCGATGTACCCTTTATCTAAATCGCATCCGTAGGCATTCCGAGAATGCTTCAGCGCGGCAATGGCTGAAGAACCAACCCCTACATAAGGATCGAGAACATTCTCGCCCTTATTGGTGAGAGCCAAGACGAGGCGCTCCACCAACCCAACGGGAAACTGGCAGGGATGCTCGGTTTTTTCGACGTGGTTTGATTTAACGTTCGGAATATCCCAAACATCCGAAGGATTCTTGCCCAGCGGATTGCTAGATATCTTGCCTTTGTTAGGCCCTTTGAAATGCTTCTTCTCTGGATATTTTGAGGGAATACGAACAGCGTCGAGGTTGAACGTGTAGTCTTGGGATTTTGTGAACCACAAAATAGTTTCGTGTCTTCCCGATAATCGCTTTTGGCAATGAAGGCCGTGACCAAACGTCCAAACAATCCGATTTCTTAACTGAAGACCGTGATTTTTGAAGAGCGGGTAAAGAATAATGTCGAGCGGAAAGACCTCGCCGTCGAGCACATGATTGCCAACCTGCCAACAGATCGAACCGTTTGGATGTAATAGGCGAACAGCTTCCGCAATGCAGGCAGCTTGCTCTTCGATGTATCGCTCTTGCGAACGCCTCTCTTCGTACTCTTTGCCAATATTATAGGGCGGCGACGTTATAATGAGATTCATCGATGCAGAGGGCAGGCGGCGCATAAACTTTAGATTGTCTTCGCATACAATCTCTGCACTTGCGTCCCGCTGGAGTCGCGCAACAGAGGCTCCCCTTTGTCGCGCTTGCGCCCCCTTTGCACTCGTCAGCCCCACAATAGCCCCCTGGTTACGTTCATGAATCGTTCTGCTATTCTGCCTTGCTTTGAGGCATCGGGAAAGGCCTAAAAGAACGAGATATTGTGCTGAAACTGGACGGATAACAACATATAGCGTATTGGAACTAAAGGTTTATTCGCTTCCAGTAATATTTGGCTGGCAGCAACCAGAGGTTCAAGCATTTTTCATGGAATTTACGTTGAGAGAATGTTTTTCAGGATATATAATTGAATTTCGGCACTTTAACCAGCAGGTGAAGGAAATTCACAGTCTGGAGATCGTTTTTCAGAGGATTTGAGTTGAGCGTGCAATTTTCAGGGCCGGTGAGTGTTTTTCATGACCGGCGGCTGCCAGAAGCAGCCGCTCCGGCTGGCTATGCCGCACTCATTGGCGCTTACAAGCTGCCCGTTCCGGTTCCCCGGCTTCTTTGCGCAATAGGGTCCAAGCACCGCATTATTGAGCAGGATGGCTGGCGCATCTACACGCCGCGCCATGCGCCCGAGGCGTCCCTTGAGGGGCACCTGACTTTCGCCCTCAAGTACGAGGGGCTGGACCTTGCCGTTCTGAAGCGGCTTTTCCTTGCCGTAAAGCAAGGCGACGTCGCCGAACTCGTGCGCCAGAAGCCGACCGGCCTCTACACGCGCCGCATCTGGTTTTTGTACGAGTGGCTGCTTGGCCGCGAATTGCAGCTGCCATCCGCAGATAAGGTTTCCTACGTGGATGCCGTCGATACCGATCTTCAGTTCGGCGGAGCGGGCCAGAACTCGGCCCGGCATCGTGTCCGCAACAATCTTCCCGGTACGCCCGAGTTCTGTCCGCTGGTGTTCAAGACGCCCGCGCTGAATGAGTTCATTGCGCAGGACTGGAAGGAGCGCGCGCGCGCCGTCGTCAGTGAAGTGCCCAAGGACTTGCTCGCGCGCACGGCGGCGTTCCTTCTGCTGAAGGATTCAAAGTCCAGTTACGTGATCGAGGGAGAGCGGCCACCTCAGGACCGCATCCAGCGATGGGGCCGCGCGATCGGCGAAGCGGGCCGTGCCCCGCTCGACGAGCAGGAATTCCTGCGCTTGCAGGGCATCGTCATCGGCGACGAGCGTTTCGTGAAGATGGGATTTCGGAAGGAGGGCGGCTTTGTCGGCGAGCATGACCGAGACACACAGCGGCCCATTCCCGATCATATCAGCGCGCGGCACGAAGATATCGCCTCGCTGATGGCGGGCCTGATCGCGTTCGACCATGGCGCGGAGAACGATCTCGATCCCGTTGTTGCTGCGGCGGTGCTGGCGTTCGGTTTTGTCTATATCCATCCGTTCGAAGACGGTAATGGGCGCATTCATCGCTATTTGATGCACCATGTTCTCGCCCGCCGCGGCTTCAATCCGCCAGGTCTGCATTTCCCCGTGTCTTCGGCCATCCTCGACAGGATCACCGAATACAAGGGTGTGCTGGAGAGCTATTCCAGCAGGCTGCTTCCGTGCGTTCAATGGGAGGCCACACAAAAGGGTAATGTGAAGGTCTTGAACGATACCGGCGATTTCTATCGATTCTTCGACGCGACGCCGCACGCCGAATTTTTATATGAGTGCGTCCGTCAGACGATCGAGCAGGATCTTCCCAACGAAACCAACTTCCTCCGAAGTTTCGACGCCTTCCGGGCCGGCATCGAGAACATGATCGACATGCCCGAACGCACGCTCAATAATCTCTTCGGCTTCCTTCGGCAGAATGACGGAAAACTGTCCAAGCGAGCGCAGGAGAATGAGTTCGCAGAGCTGACCGCGGACGAGATCACACAAATAGAAGAGCTGTATCGATCTTCGTTCATCGCGAAGAGCGGCGAAGCTGTATAATTGGAGCAGCCCGTGAGTCAGAAACGCAGTCTATGGCCCACAACGATTGACATAAAAATATGCGCCGCAAAGTTGCGCCATTGCGGAATCTGTACTTTTCCGTGTAAGTGTATCACTGGGGCATGACCTGAGCACAGAGAGATAATTTTGCCGGGCTGCCCCTTCGGGGGAGCCCATGTTTTTGAGCGATCAGGAGACAGAAGTTGATCTCCTATATTACGAATCCATTGCACGAACCGTCGTTAAGCTTATCGGCGAGACGCAATCTTCCGCGGTAACAATAGGCGTCCACGGCGATTGGGGTGCTGGAAAATCCAGCGTCCTCAAGATGACGTCTGCCGCCTATGAGGGCAAAGACCGTGTCTTATGCCTATGGTTCAACGGTTGGGCGTTCGAGGGGTTTGACGACGCGAAGACCGTCGTCATCGAAACGATTGTGGATGAGCTGCGCCGCGCGCGGCCCGCGTCGGCCAAAGTCGCTGAAGCCGCTCGCAAAGTCCTGAAACGCGTTGATTGGCTAAAGATCGCCAAGAAGACGGGTGGTCTCGCTTTCACGGCAATGACGGGCCTGCCGACCTTCGATCAGCTGCAAAGCATCGTTGATGTCGCGAAGTCGGTGATTGAGAAGCCGCAAGATCATATCTCCGTCGATGATATCAAATCCGTTGCGGGTCAAATCGGCGACTACATAAAGGCACCCAAGGAGGAAGCCGATCATCTCCCGGCTCAGATTCACGAGTTCAGGAAGGAGTTCGAAGAGCTTCTCAATGCCGCGGACATCGATAAGCTCGTCGTCATTGTCGACGACCTTGATCGGTGCCTGCCCGAAACGGCCATCGCGACACTCGAAGCAATCCGCCTTTTCCTGTTCGTTCCCCGCACGGCATTTGTCATCGGGGCCGACGAGTTGATGATAGAATATGCGGTTCGAGAACATTTCCCGGACCTTCCACCCAGCTCCGGCCCTGTTCCGTACGCAAGAAACTATCTTGAGAAACTGATTCAGGTTCCCTTCCGCATTCCAGCGCTTGGGCTGAATGAGACACGCATGTACGTGTTTCTGCTTCTCGCGGAGAACGCACTCGGCCCAAACGACGATAGATTCAAGAAGCTGCTCGATGCCGCTCGCAAGGATTTGCAGAGACCGTGGCAGAGCAAAGGACTCGATCGTACCATCGTACGCGCAGCGTTGGGCTCTCTTCCCGATGAAATCGAACAGGCGATCGTTCTCTCCGCCCATATCAGTAAGATCTTGAGCGAGGGTACACGTGGAAATCCGCGCCAGATAAAGCGCTTTCTGAACTCGATGATGCTTCGCTACGCGATTGCTGTCGAACGGCAGTTCGCGGATGAGATTGAAACGCCTATTCTAGCGAAGCTGATGCTTGCCGAAAGATTCTCGTCTGACCTCTATGACCAGATTGCCCGGCTGGCAGCTACTGCGGGGGATGGAAAATGCGCCGCACTTGGCGAGCTTGAAGATCATGTTCGAGCCGAGCAGAAGCGCACGGAAAAATCGGCAAAGCGTTCGGACAAGAAATCAGCGAAGGACGAATCCGAGCCGGAAGTACTTTCAGAGCAGGCTCAGAAGTGGGCGGAAAGCGAGTGGGCGAGAAGCTGGGCAGCAATCGATCCGCCCCTGAAAGACGTTGATTTGCAGCCATATGTCTTCGTCACGCGCGACAAACGAGGCTACTTCGGAAGTTTCGCAGCATCCAGTCATTTGGAAGCCATCGTCGAGCGACTCATGGGGCGACGGCTTGTGGTGCGTCAGAGTTCAGCCGAAGTCGCAAAGCTAACTGGCACTGATCCCGAACAGGTGTTCGATGCACTGCGTAGCCGCATAGCTGATAACGACAAATACAACATAGAGCCGCCAGGCATTCAGGGGCTAATCGTCTTGGTCGCTGCGCATCCTGTCTTGCAGCGCCGATTGCTGACGTTTGTGAGCGAACTGCCCATGGCAAAACTTGGAGCCTGGGGGGCAACCAGCTGGGGTGAATGTTTTACTGATCCGGCGTTGATTGCGGAATTTGCCGCGATCCTCAAAACCTGGTCGGAGCAAAACGACAATGCTGTGCTGCGGACGAGCGCGACGGCGGCGCTCAGATTGAAGAAGAAGGGTTAGGCCGTGGGAACGTCGACTTCATATGGCGGACCCGGCACCGGACTCGTACCTTCATGGGTAGATGATCCCGTACCCGGAGCGGCTCCCGCTCCTAACGTGCCGGCTGCTCCGGCAAGCCCTGGGCAACCTTCCAACCCTAATCCGGCACCGCCCGCCAATCCTGGCGTAGCACCGCCGGCATTGCCGACGCCTCCACGGCCGGAGACGAGAGGCGCGGGGCGTTTCGGTTCTTCACAGGCAAACTTCTCCCGTTTTGCCGGCACGGGCAGCCGCAGTTATTTGGAAAAGGCCCTCTCAAGTTACGTGCGTTCAGGCAACGGCGGCCCGCGCCGCGCCGCGCGCCGCATGGGCGCATCTCGCGCAAGCGGCAGCCGCCTCCTCACGGTAATCCGGAATGTCCAGCAGTCGGGTGCCGTCGCGGCTCTTCGCAGCCTCAATCTGGAGTCACTGGCAGGCCAACCTGCTGCTGACGTATTTCTCGCGATGATGGACTTCGTGTGTCCGCCGGGCGGCTCCCTCGATGAAGCGATCGCCCGTGAGGCCATGGCTGACGCAATCTGCGACTTATCCGAAGAAGGTCTCGGAAATTTCGACACCCTGACACCAGAACAGCTCAATGAATTCTTTCTCGACTTCATTGCGCGATCAATCGAAGGCCGCGTTATCAACGATATCGGTGCTCGGGGAATAACCTTACCAGCCGATGCCAGGGCGGCGGAGAATGTTGCAAGTCAACTCCATGACTTCGTGTCGGGAACGACCAAGGGAGAATTGCTGGACCAGCTGGACGGTTTGACGAGCCTGAACGACAGCCGGGTATCCGCGCTCGTGAATGATATTTACGAAGCCGCGTTCGAGCTCGTTGCAGTGGCGTCGGAGGCCGCGGAATGAAACACCATAGTATAATTTGCCGCCTCGGCGCATCGGACAAGACGCCAGTGAAGCCCTCTCGTGTCGACAGCGAAATCACTGAGATTTCGTTCATAGAGAGCGAGAGCCGCCTGGAATTCGGTTTGGGTCAGGCGATGGACCAGCTGGGCGCGCTGGGGCTCGTTCCCTCGGAAACCTCAATTGACCTCTGCATTCTGGCGGCACTGTTGACCGCGGCTGATACCCGCATATCGCGAGGCGATACGCAGGACAAATGGACCAGAGAAATCGACCTCCACGTGCCGGTTTCTGATCCAGCGCTATGGACAGCGCAGACCCCCTTGCTCATTAAGACCCTGAACTTCCTCACAGGAGATCGCTGGGGCGTCTATTTCCGCAAAAGGATCGCATCTCAGAAAACCCTTAAACGTGCGGCCCACAAACTGAGGACGGCACACCCGACCTCGATTTGTCTGTTGTCCGGAGGACTCGACAGCTTCATCGGCGCAGTCGATCTGCTTGCTAGTAAGGAGGTTCCACTGTTTGTCAGCCATTATTGGGATGGCACCACCAGCAAGCATCAGACTTACTGCATCGACAAATTGACGAAGAATTATACGGGCAAGCGGGTGGACTGCATCCGAGCCCGCGTCGGCTTTCCCAACCACACTGTCGAGGGAAGCGACTCAGAAAACACGCTGCGCGCCCGCTCATTCCTGTTCTTCTCTTTGGCTACGCTGGCCGCCGATGCCGCCGGCGTAACAAAAATCCATGTGCCGGAAAACGGACTGATTTCGCTGAATGTTTCTCTCGATCCGCTTCGTCTCGGATCGCTGAGCACGAGAACGACACACCCATTCTACATGGCTCGCTTCAATGAACTTCTGCAAGGGCTTGGCATTGCAGCGTCTCTTGAGAACCGATATCGACACATGACAAAGGGCCAGATGATTGCTCAGAGCGTCGATAAGGCATTTATTGAGAAGAATGCGAAGAACACGATGTCCTGCTCAGCGCCAAACAAATATCGATTCTCGAAAGACAAGAGCCTTCGAAAGCCTCAGCATTGTGGCCACTGCGTGCCATGTCTCATTCGCCGCGCGGCGCTGCTCAGTGGTTTAGGAAAGGATGATACCTCCTACGCGATTGCGAATTTGAAGGCCCGTCCGCTAAATACGAACAAAGCAGAGGGCGATCATGTTCGTTCCTTCCAATATGCTCTCGCGAAGCTCGATCGCAACCCGAAGCGCGCCCAGTTTGACATTCATCGTCCCGGTCCGCTGATCGATCATCCAAATGATCTGAAAGCCTACGAAAAGGTTTATGTTGATGGCCTCCGGGAGGTCGGGGCTCTGCTCGCCGGAGTTAAGGCGAAGCCGCTTTGATGAATCCAGAAGCTAAAGTCAGACCATCATGGGTCGATTTCCATTGTCACCTTGATCTGTATCCGGATCACGCGGACATTATCGAGGAGTGTGACCGCGAGAAGGTCGCGACGCTGGCCGTAACCACAACGCCGAAAGCATGGCAACGTAACCATCAACTCGCGTCTGGCTCGCAAATGGTTCGCGCAGGCCTTGGCCTCCATCCACAATTGATATGCGAGCGCGCTTCGGAAATCGCGCTTTTCGAGAAGCTGCTCGAAAACACCCGCTATGTAGGCGAAGTTGGATTGGACGCTGGGCCAAGACACTATCGGAGCTTCGAAGAACAAGAGCGGATATTCGCACGCATACTTCGCGCATGTGATGAGCAGGGCAGCAAGATTCTAACGATTCACAGTATCAGAGCTGCGTCCAAAGTACTCGATCATCTCGAACAACATCTTTCGCCTACTGGGGTGAAATGTGTCCTGCACTGGTTTACCGGGACGAACGCCGAAGCAAAGCGCGCTATCGAATATGGCTGCTATTTTTCGATCAATAGTGAAATGCTCCGAAATCCAAAGCATCGAGCGTTGGTCGCAAAGCTGCCGCTTGACCGGCTGCTGACGGAAACCGATGGCCCGTTCGTAAAGAACAATGCTCGTCCGTTGCGTCCCAAGGACGTTCAAGCCACGGTCACTGAACTAGCGGATATACACAGCATGCCGTCCGCCCAAATGGCAAAATATGTATTGGAAAATCTGCGCAGCCTACTGATCTAACGAATGTCGCTCTCAACGGGGGAAACTGATGGCCAAAACACTCGAAGCACATGACAAGCTAATTCGGGAAATTTTTGAAGGGAGTTATCAATTCGAGATTCCCGACTATCAGCGGCCCTATGCCTGGACAACTGAGCAGACGGAAGAGCTTTTCAATGATCTTGTTTCAGCAATGCAAGATTCTCGAACCTCTACAGCTACAACCCAGTATTTCTTGGGCAGCATTGTTCTTATAAAGAACGATAGGGAGCCGAAATCATCCGTCGTTGACGGCCAGCAGCGTCTGAGCACGCTAACCATGTTATTCGCGGCGCTGAGAGCGGCGATGCCGGACGCCGCTGACGACATCACTGATTTCCTATATAAAAAGGGAAAGGCGAGTCTCGGCGAGAAAAATGAGTACCGCCTCCTTGCTCGTGAGGAAGATGCTGATTTTTTCCGAAAATTTATCCAAGAGCCCGGAGGCATCGAACGTCTCATTGAGAACACGGAGAAGCTTGGCGACAGTCGGCTGCGTTACCGGGAAAATGCCAGTTTGCTACAGAGAAAGATTGCGGAGCTCTCGCCGGTGGACCGAGACGCGCTATGGAAGTTTCTGGCTAACGATTGTTCGCTGGTAGTCATCTCGACCCCCGACCTCGAAGCCGCATACCGCATCTTTTCGGTCTTGAACAATCGCGGTCTTGATCTAGCGCCTATCGACATTCTTAAGGCGAACATCCTGGGATCAATTCGAAAGATTGCAGGCGAATCCAAGAGCCATGCTTACGCGAAGAAGTGGAGTGAGATCGAGAGCAAGCTTGGCAGAGAGGCTTTTGGAGAACTGTTTGGTCACATCCGCACCGTTTACACCAAGCAGAAGCAGCGGGCGACACTGGTCAAAGAATTTCAGGATAATGTGACAGAGTATAATTCCCCGATCGATCTGATCGACAATGTGATTACTCCGTATGCGGAGGTATGGGAATTTGTCAGAGAGGCAGACTTCGAGGCAACAGAGCATGCCGAGTCGATCAACGATTATTTGTCCTGGCTAAATCGTGTTGATTTCAAGGATTGGGTGCCGCCGGCGATACTCTATTTCAAGAAGTTCCGAAACAAGCCTGCTCTGTTGAATGAGTTTTTCAGGGCGTTGGAGCGACTAACGTATTTTCTCGCTGTGACACGAGTCGGTATTAACGAACGTATCGAAACCTTCGCAGCCCTAACCAAGGAAATTGAACCCGCCTCATTCAAGGGTGATTTAATTGCACTTACGACGTTAGCTCTCACTGCGAGGCAGCAGCGGGAGTTCATTGCCGCCCTCGACGGCGATATCTATCGCCGTCTCCCAAAAGCTCGGATGGCATTGATGCTGCGCCTCGAAGCACTTGTAAGCGACGGTAGCAAGAAGCAAGCATTCGACCATTTGTCCCTTGAGCACGTATTGCCGCAAACACCGCCAGTCGACTCTAATTGGACGAAGTGGTTCCCCGATGAAGAGGCGCGAGAGTCTTGGACCCACCGGCTGGCTAATCTTGTACCGCTTCACATTCGGAAGAATCCGTCAGCCAGTAACTACGATTTTGAGACCAAGAAGAATGTTTACTTCACTGGAAAAGGGACGAGTTCGCCTTTCATCCTGACGAACGAAGCCAGATCCCAAGCCGAATGGAAGCCCGCCTTTCTGGTTGAGCGGCAGAAGCGCTTGTTAGGGATTTTAAGCAAGCACTGGCAACTCGACCTTAACGCGACGGACGCGAAACCTAATCTGGCTTTAGAGGCAGCGAATGGCTAGGCCGTACCGCAAGTAGATGCCCCGAGCGAAGAAACAGTCGGATTTCAAACTGCCGGGCATTTGCGCCGGTAGCTGGCGAGGCGAAATCCTCGGCACCTGCACCGTCAACTTTGGACAGGTGGTTCAGCCAGGGCCGCCACGGCAATCTGTCGAGTTTTCCTACATGATCATGCCCGCGTCGCTGACTATGCCGGGGGGCCGCTTTACCTGGCCTGGCATCGTCATGTTCATGACCCCAACTCCAATGAAGACCGATTTTCCAGACGCAGGCACGCTCTTCAAGGCCGAACACATGCCGTCCCTCAGCCTATCTCTGGAGGTCACGCGGGCGCAGTTTTCCGACATGCTCAGAATGCTGGAGGCGAAGCGTCTGAAGGAAATTCACTTCACCCTTGAAGACAGCACTGACGGTTCGTGGCCCGTATATAGCTGGGGCGTATCGGCAGCATTGACCCGAGATGCCTAGCGAGGTGCTCAATAACAGTTTGATAAGCATCGTTTTGGTACTATGCTTACTCAAAGGGCTGGAATGATTCGATCATTCCAGCCCTTTTTTTAGCACAACTTTTAGCACACAATTATTTTTAAAATCATATTGTTGTTTTGTTTCAGTTATTTACTCGATTGATCGTCCGTCTCATAACCTGAAGGTCATAGGTTCAAATCCTATCCCCGCAACCAGCAACGAGGCCCCTGGAAACAGCGTGTTTTCAGGGGCTTTGCTTTGGTGCTCTCCCTCAAAAGCTTAAGGAAGCGGTCGTGGAACCACGCGGAAGAGTATCGGAGCATAGAACCACGAAATTGTGTGCGACGACCTGACTCGCCGGCGGCCGCGCAAGTACCTCCACGAGGGCATCTCGCTTAGAAAGGTTAGCGGCGCTATCGTGTGCTTTCGGATCCGTGCGCTTCAAGCGGCCGCTACATTTTCGTCTTGTGAAAATAACCTGATTGAGCGTCCAGAGATCTTCCGGGCTCCTGCTATAGCCGAACAATTGGTGTCGGTTAGCTGTCTGGTCATCGCGGTGCAAGCCGATTTGATGAGGGTCGCGAGAAGTCAGCCGCGAGGGCGTTTCCGTTCAACAGCAGAACTGCCTCCAAATCTTTTTTCAAGCGCGCGATGATTGAAGCACCAGCGGACCAGTGCATAGACGGCACCAACGGGTCGCAATGAATAGCTCCATTTCTAGCACCGTGCTTCTCGGCAAAATTAATCATTAAATATTCAGGCGTGGCCCGCTCTTTATGCGCATGCGAACGCGGTTAAGGTCATCTATCAACAGACGACCTTTCGTCTTTCGATGACTCTCCAAGAATTTGACGTTGCTCCCTTAGCGACTCAACCCGCATGCGGGGCCTTATGCGATTGGCGCCTTCAAGACATCCGCATGCGGCCGCGAGGATTTTTCGAGCGGTTCGGATATCTTCACCTCGCACTCGATCCATCCGCATTGGGCGTTCCGCTAGCGGATGAATGGAACTGCAGTTTGATATCGGCGCGGACGAACTGCGGCATGGCCTCGCGTTTTGTTTAAGCGAAGCCAGTCTCCGCCGTCGATCGACGTGTCGATACAAAGGGTTCGGCTCTTCAACGACTTCATGCGCTTGTATCAGAAATATGACATGCGCATACGGCGTCATGCTGGCCGCAAACACAGAGCCGGCCATGCGGCGAGTCCCATTTTGTTTGCCGACCTCGTCAGTCTCCTTTGTGTTTCCCGGCTAGAGCCTTTTCGATTTTGGTGGAATCGACCTGGACGATACTTCACCTCTCCCCATCGGGGAGAGGTCGGCGCGAAGCGCCGGGTGAGGGGGTTTTGACCAGTCGATAGGTTGTAACCCCTCACCCCACCCCTCTCCCAATGGGAGAGGGAGCACGCGTCGTTTCGTGGCAGGTGTTTCCACCAAAATCGAAAAAGCTCTAGCGCCCGATTCCCTCATCGAAAGGCCGAGATCATTGGATTGGTCGAGCAATCGCACGCGTCCGATGTCACGGTGATCAGTTACTCGTGGCCTGGAGTCTGGATCAACGCCGGGCAACGTTCTCGGACTTATGTGGGACAATGGAGCGACTTACGTCGCGAACGATCATGCAGCGTCCGCGCGTCATGCCGTATAGACCCGGGGCAAGATCAAGTGCTGGCATCAGACCTTGCCGCATCATGCCCGATAATTGCTGTCTCGCACGGCAGATCCGCACCTCGTCGAGCGCTACAACAATGTTCGCTCTCACGAGAGCATCGTTAACCTCACGCCTGTCGACGCTACTTCGTCCGAGCGAAACGATCCTGGCTGAACGTCAGCGCATCAAGCGCGAGACCGTCATAAACCGTCGCTTGAAGCATCGACTGCAGGCCTGCTTTAACTCGCTTAAACTCTAACCCTGATGAGGCAGGGCATTCCTTCGTCAACGCTCGACCGGTCCAAAATTATCTGACGATGGACGATCGTGCCCGCAACAGATCATCAGACGGTTAGCCGTTCCTGTCGGCCATTAAAGGAATACTCCATTCCCTATTTTTAATTCTGCGCATTGCCGGATCCGATCAACGATGAGCGCTTATGCTCGAAGAAAGACGCTTGCGTGAATTGCTTGGACGACGGAGTGCCTTTGTTGTGCATTTGACATAGGCATCGCCAGTTGCGCTTCATCAACGCTGCTTAACTTGTCGACCATCGCGATTACCACAGAGGAGACCATCGCATCGCGCATGGATTGCGCCGTTGCAAAAAACAAAAACTCCGGCCTATGTTAGGAAATCATCTGGGATCCCCCAAACCGCCGCAAGGCTGACGACTCCTGCCACGATACTGATCGTAGTGGGAGTGTTTATCCCGAACCCAGTTTGGTGAATTTTGTTTGCCTGCAAATGAGCGGGCGGACTCGCCGCGATTAATCCTGCGCGCGACAAAACGACGGGAGGAATAGCACCTCCCGGCGAAAGGTGATGCGTTGAGTAACGACAGGCCGCGCGGCCGGACGAACACACCGAGGAGACGCTGATGAGCTGGATACTTGACCTTGTTAATCCCCGAGAGCGCAAGTGGGAAGAGTTCTACCGCAATCGGTGGTCCCACGATAACGTCTTCCGCAGCACGCATGGCGTGAACTGCACCGGTGGCTGCTCCTGGGCGATCTACGTCAAGGACGGAATCATCACCTGGGAGATGCAGCAGACCGACTACCCGCTCCTCGAGCGCAGCCTGCCTCCTTACGAGCCTCGTGGCTGCCAGCGCGGCATCTCGGCCTCCTGGTACGTCTACAGTCCGATCAGAGTGAAGTACCCTTATATTCGCGGTCCTCTTGCCGACATGTGGAAGGCGGCAAAAGCTTCGTATCCCGATCCGATACAAGCCTGGGCTTCTCTGGTTGAAGACGAGGAGAAGCGTCAGCGCATGCAGAAGGCGCGCGGCAAGGGCGGCTTTCGTCGTGCGAAGTGGGAAGAGCTGACCGAGCTGATCGCCGCCGCCTGTTTGTACACCGCGCGCAAGCATGGTCCGGATCGCGTGATGGGCTTCTCGCCGATCCCCGCGATGTCGATGCTGTCATTTGCGGCCGGTACGCGCTTCTTGTCGCTTTTCGGCGGATGCTCGATGAGCTTCTACGATTGGTACGCCGACCTGCCGACCTCGTTCCCGGAAATCTGGGGCGATCAGACCGACGTGTGCGAAAGCGCCGACTGGTACAATTCCAAGTTCATTGTTTCGATGGCATCGAACATGAACATGACGCGTACCCCCGACGTGCACTTCATCTCGGAGGCGCGAACCGAGGGGACCAAGTTCGTGGTTCTGTCGCCGGACTTCAGCATGGTCGCCAAGTACTGCGACGAGTGGATTCCGATCCAGGCGGGCCAGGACACGGCGCTGTGGATGGCGGCCAATCACGTCATCCTCAAGGAATACTACATCGACCGCCAGGTCCCGTATTTCATCGACTACGTCAAGCGCTACACCGACCTTCCGTTCCTTGTCGAGCTGGAGCCCAACGGGAATACCTACAAGACCGGGCGGTTGCTGCGTTCGAAGCGCGTTGCGCGTTACCGGGACGTCGAGAACGGCGACTGGAAGATGCTCGTCATTGATGAGAAGACCGGTGAGCCGCGTGCGTTCAAGGGGCAGGTCGGCGATCGCTGGAGCTCCACCCACGGCAAGTGGAATCTGTCGGCCGAGGATACCCTGGACAACAGCCCGATCGATCCGGTGCTGAGCTTCATCGATAAATCCGATGGAGTGGTTCAGGTCGGGTTCGATGACTTCGCGAACGGCCGCGTCGTCTCGCGCGGCGTGCCGGTGAAACGCATCGCCACGGACAAGGGTGAGGTGCTCGTCGCCACCGGCTTCGACATCATGATGTCCCAGTTCGGTCACAGCCGCGGCCTGGAAGGCTCGTTTGCAACCAGCTACGATGACGAGGACGCGCCCTACACGCCGGCATGGCAGGAGCGTCACACCGGTATCGGTCGTGAGACCGCGATCAGGTTTGCGCGTGAGTTTGCGACCAACGCAGAGCTCACGAACGGCAAGTCGATGGTGATCGTTGGCGCCAGCGCCAACCACTTCTACTACAACAACCTCTGCTACCGGTCGGCGACGGTCGCATTGATCCTGTGCGGTTGCTGCGGCGTCAACGGCGGCGGCATCAACCACTACGTCGGCCAGGAAAAGCTTGCGCCGGTTGCGCCGTGGAACACGATTGCGATGGCTCTCGACTGGACCAAGCCGCCGCGGGTCGTGCAGTCGTCGACCTGGCACTATGCCCATAGCTGTCAGTGGCGTTACGAGCAGGAGTTCACCGAGTACGGCCTGACCGCGCCGAACCCGCGCTGGGCCAAGGGTCATGCGATCGACCTTCAGGCGAAGGCGGTGCGTTCGGGTTGGATGCCGTTCACCCCGCACTTCAACCGCAACCCGATCGAACTTGCGTCTGAAGCGGAGCGGGCCGGAGCGAAGTCCAGTGAGGACATCGTCACGCATGTTGTCGATCAACTCGCCAGCAAGAAGGTCAACTTTGCGATCGAAGATCCCGATGCCGAGGAGAACTGGCCGCGGCTGTGGTTCATCTGGCGCGGCAACGCGATCCAGTCGAGCGCCAAGGGGCACGAGTACTTCCTGCGTCACTACCTCGGTGCGCATGACAACTCGATTGCCGAGGATCGGGCCAGGGGCAAGACGACCACGGTGAAATACCGTGATACGGCTCCGCGCGGAAAGTATGACCTGGTCGTCGACCTCAATTTCCGCATGGATACCTCGTCGCTCTACTCGGACATCGTGTTGCCGACGGCGTTCTGGTACGAGAAGAACGATCTCAATTCGACAGACCTGCACTCGTTCCTGCACGTGCTGGGACAGGCGGTTCCGCCGGTGTGGGAGTCGAAGACGGACTGGGAGATTTTCAAGCTGATCGCCAAGAAGGTCAGCGAGCTGTCTCCGCTGGCGTTCGCCAAGCCGATGCGTGACGTGGTTGCTCAGCCGCTGATGCACGATACTCCCGACGAGTTGGCGCAGCCGGAGATTCTCGACTGGGCCGAGGGCGAATGCAAACCGGTGTCGGGCAAGACTATGCCTCACATACGGGTAGTCGAGCGTGACTACGCCAACCTGTACAACAAATACATCTCTTTCGGACCGAAAGCCCGGGAGGATGGCGTTTCCGCGGTCGGCGTGCAGATTCCGATCAAGAAGCAGTACGACCAGATGCTTGACAATCCCGTCATGCCGATGCCGGATCCAAGGCATATGCGGTGCGTGGAGTGGGGAGGCAAACGGTACCCGAGCCTCGAGGACGTTCTCGACGCGTGCAACACGTTGCTGATGTGCGCGCCGGAAGCGAATGGCGAGGTCTGTTACCAGGGCTTCCATAATGAGGAGCATCACGTTGGTCTGCCGCTGGCAGATATCGCGGAGCCTACCAGAGGCGTTTCATCGACGTTCTACGACCTGACGCGTCAGCCGAGGCGAATCCTGACCAGCCCCTGCTGGACTGGTATGACCAACGATGGTCGTGCATACTCCGCCTGGTGCATGAACGTGGAGCGTCTGGTGCCGTGGCGGACGCTGACCGGCCGGCAGTCGCTGTACCTCGATCACCAGTGGTACCTCGACTTTGGCGAGCACATCCCGACCTACAAGCCGCGGCTCAACCCGCGCAAGACCGGCGATATCGTGAAGAGCCGGGTGGATGACCGCTCGCTGGTGCTGAACTACATCACGCCGCACGGTAAGTGGAATATTCACTCCACCTACAAAGACAACCATCGCATGTTGATGCTGTCTCGCGGTATGGATCCGGTCTGGATCAACGATCGTGATGCTGAAAAGGTTGGTATCGAGGATAACGATTGGGTCGAGGTCTACAACGACAACGGTGTCGTCGTGACGCGCGCCAACGTGAGCCGTCGAATTCAGCCTGGCACCTGCATGTACTATCACGCGGTGGAGCGTACGGTGTACATTCCGAAGTCGCAGGAGCGGAAGTGGCGTGGCGGCGGGCACAACAGTCTGACGCGTATTCGCATCAACCCGCTGTTCCTGGCCGGTGGTTATGCGCAGTTCACATACGGCTGGAACTACTGGGGTCCGACCGGCATCTTTACGCGCGACACGCACGTTGTCCTGCGTAAGATGGAGAAGCTGGAATGGTAGGCGATCTCGCGACTTGTTCTATCAATCGTAAAGATCGGGGATTCGCTCCCGCAACCCTCGATATCGGCGTTTCCTCGCTTTGAGGAGCGTTGGATCCATTCCTTAGGGATCGGGTGTTGCGTCTGCGCGACTAAATAACAACTGGTCTTGTAGGATGTTTGAGGGCCGCTCCTTGGAGCGGCCCTCTGTTTGTCCGGATCACCGGCGAGTGGCCATGGCGTTGAACGATCCGCTATGTTTTATCTTCGCAATTCAAAATGAACCGATCGCAAGTCAACCTTTCAAGAACAGCCGGATCACCGCGGTGACGACGCCGAGCGCGAAGACGCTCGCGATCCAGATCGCGCCCATCCAGGCGAGTCGCTTCCAAAGCGGTAAGGCTGTTTTCATCAATGATAGCCCGTTCCGCCGGCTTTGCCTCGGAACACCCAGTATGCCCAGCTCGTGTAGGCAAGTATGAGTGGGATGATGATGAGTGTTCCAACCAGCAGGAAAATCTGGCCCTGGGGTGGTGCGGCCGCATCCCAGATCGTCACAGTGCGCGGCACGGCGTATGGATAGATACTGATGCCAAGCCCGACGAAGCTTAGAAGGAACAGAGCGAGCGCCATCAGGAAGGGCAGTCTTTCAGAGCTGGCGCGCAGGCTCCAGAAGAACGTCGCCGCGCAGATCACAACGAGCACTGGGACCTGCGCGGTGAGCAGCACGCCGGGCATGGCGAACCATCGTCGCCAGTAGTCGTAGCTCAGAAATGGCGTGGCCGCGCTGACCGCGGCAAGCGCGACGAGTGTTCCGATGCCGAGCCAGAACGCGGCCCGTCTGGCATGGCTCTGGTTCGAGCCCTCTGTTTTCCAGATGAGCCAGGTCGCGCCGAGCAATGCGTAGCCGATCACCACGGCCACGCCTGTCAGCATGCTGAATGGGCTTAGCCAATCAAGCCAGCCTCCCGCATACGCGTTATTCTCGACGCGGATTCCTTGCAGGATCGCGCCGAGCGTGACGCCTTGTGCAAAAGCCGCAACCAGGGAGCCGAGCGAAAAGGCAAAATCCCAGAGCGGTCGATGGCGTGGATGACGCCAGCGAAATTCGAAGGCGACGCCACGGAAGATAAGCCCCAGCAGCATCGCGATGATGAGCGGGTACGTTGCTGGCAAAATGATTGCGTATGCCAGCGGAAAGACCGCAAGGAGCCCACCTCCGCCCATGACGAGCCAGGTTTCGTTACCGTCCCAGACCGGTGCGATCGAGTTCATTGCACGGTCACGTTCATCCCCGACCGCAAGGGTCGCGAACAAAATGCCGATGCCGAGGTCGAAACCATCCAACACGACATAAGCCATCACGGCGAATCCGATGATGCCGGCCCATATGAGAGTGAGATCGAGGCTACCCATGACGTTCACTCCGACGCCATGAGGTTGAGGTAACGCCCGCTGCCGGCGTGACGCCTGTGGCGCGCGGCGGCACACGAACGGGTTCTTTCTCCTCCGGTTCGGGTGGCTTCGACATCAACCGCAGCAGGTAGTAGGTGCCTGCGCCGAAGACTGCGAAATAGACCAGGATAAAGGCGACAAGCGAAGCCGCCACCGCGGGTGCCGCGAGCGGTGAATGCGAGTCGGCGGTGCGCATCAGGCCGTAGATCGTGAATGGCTGGCGGCCGACTTCCGTCGTGACCCAGCCTGCGATCACCGCAACGAAGCCAGCCGGTCCCATCAGTACCGCGGCGCGGTGCAGCCAGTCCCAGTCGAAAAGTTTTCCCCGGAGGCGAGCGAGCAGGCTCCAGAGGCCAAGGCCGAACATCGCAAGCGCAAGTCCGACCATGATCCGGAATGACCAGAAAACGATTGCCACCGGAGGCCATTGATCTTGCGGAAAGTCCTTGAGCCCTTGAAGCGGCGCGTAAGGGTCGTGCTTGAGGATCAACGAACCGATATGCGGCACCGACCATGCGTAGCGCACGCGCGCCGCCTCATTGCTCGGCAGGCCGAACAGGACAAGCGGCGCTCCATTGGGGCTCGGCTCAAAATCGCCTTCCATTGCGAGCACTTTCGCCGGCTGGTGCTCCAAAGTATTCAGCCCATGCGCGTCCCCCGCCAGAATTTGAATTGGGGTGACGATGGCCGCCATCCACATCGCCATTGAAAACATCTTGCGCGCGCCTGGATTTGTCCGGTCTCGCAGCAAGTGCCAGGCGCCGACGCCGCCCACGGCGAGAGCGGTCGTGAGATACGCTGCGATCACGGTATGGACGAGGCGATAAGGGAAACTCGCCGTAAAGATGATCGGCAACCACGATCCGGCCGGTACGAATTGTCCGTCGGCATTGATCGCGTATCCTGCCGGCGTCTGCATCCAACTATTGACCGCGATGATCCATGTCGCCGAGATGAGTGTTCCGAGCGCCACCATACAGGTCGCGAAGAAATGCAGACCCTTTCCGACCTTCGTCATGCCGAATAACATCACGCCCAGAAAACCGGCTTCGAGGAAGAATGCCGTCAGAACCTCATAGGCCATCAACGGGCCGATGATCGGCCCGGCCCTGGTCGAAAACACCGACCAGTTGGTTCCGAACTGGTAAGACATGACGATGCCCGAAACGACACCCATGCCAAACACCATGGCGAAGATCTTCAGCCAGTAACGAAAGAGGTTGGCGTAGACATCCCGATCGGTCGCGAGCCATAGCCCCTCGAGAACCATCAAATAGCTTGCGAGCCCAATGGAGAAAGCCGGGAAAATGAAATGGATCGACAGCGTGAAGGCGAACTGCGCGCGCGCGAGGATCACCGGGTCGAGAATTTCAAGCAACATTTGCTTCTCCCTTCACAAAGACGCGGCTCTCCTCATCGAATAACGATCTTCAAAAGCGTAACCTAATAAGCTGGCTTCGATCCGACAGGGAACTACACAGACCCGAATGGATCGACCGCCGTCATCCTTTGATTTTGTCTGTGATAGTCGAGAAGCAGCAACGGTTTGAGTTCGGGGCGATGCCCGCCGTCGAGCCGCGTGGGTAATCCAGGATGGTCGATCGATCGACGTGCCGCTTGCGGGCCGGTCGTTGTAAACGTCGCCGCGACAGCGATCATTGCCGGTATAGACTGGTGTTGAACTCGTCATACGAACGCACCATTGCCATCACAGCATCATCGGGTTCGAGACCCGGGCGTTCACTTCAAGGCGAAGAAAGGCAGACAGTTCGCCTTGCCGCGGGGCTGCAAGCTATTCACCCAGCGCTAGCGAAGCATGATATCTCGTCCTCTCGTCGCTATCCATGGATCATTGACATCGATGGATAATTGTCCGGCGTCTTCAGGGTTCTGCCATTCCGTTGTCATCGACGTCAGTTGTCATCGACATCATTTGTCATCGACATCATTGGCGCTGCCAACGGTCATGCTCGACCGTCAACCGCTGTCGCGCTGCAAGGTGGCTCTTGCGATTCTGATGGTCCTTTCACCGCCGGATAATCAGCTTTTTCCTTTCTGTTCGCGCTCGCGCAGATAGTCGTCGGTGGTGCGCGGCGCCGGGCGCTCGGAAACGTCGGCAAAGGGACTGAAACCGTCCTCGCTCATGGTGATCACACGACAGTCGGCGCACATCCGGATGGCATCGACGCGTTTGTCCGCGTTGGGATACATCCAGTGCCGGCCCTCAAGCTTTGCTGCGACCCGGTCGATGGTGCTTTTGACACCGAATGGCTTGTGGCAGCGGATACAGAGCGCCGGCTCTTCTTCCTTGAGCGTGCGTGCGCTCGCCGTGGTTGCCCGGAAGTCGATTTGCGGCACCAGACTGATAACCTTTTCCGGGCACGTCGCCTGGCACAGGCCACATTGCACGCAGGCATCCTCGGCGAACCGAAGGACCGGCCGTTCCGGATCGTCGTACAATGCGCCGGTTGGGCAGGCGGAAACACAGGACAGGCAGAGCGTGCATCCCTCGACGTCGACTGCGAGGGTGCCGAATGGCGCGCCATCGGGCAGCGCGATCACATCGACCGGCGCCGGCGCCACTCGATGCAATTCATGCAATGCGAAACGCAGCACGTCGCGCGTTCTGCCGACTGTCCGGAAGCTTGCCGGATGTGGGACAGGCGCGTCCGGCGTCATGCCGTACAATGCCGCGCCCAACTCGTCCGGGTCGTCGGTTTCGATCGTGGAAACACGCGCACCCTGAAGCCCGAGCCCAGCGAGGATCGTCTCGGCCAGCGCCATCGTTTTGCCAAGCCCGACGGGCGCGTGGCGTGGTTTTGCCCGCAACAACAGCCGCAAGTCAGCGGCACCATAGGCGAAGGCCGCCACGATCGCTTCGAGCCCGACCTGCGTCACCTCATTGACGCCGAGCGGCAGCACGTTGGCGGGAAGCCCCATGCCGTGACGCGCGAGCGCGTCGATCAGGGGGACGCCATGTTCGCCATCGTGCAGCAACACGATGGCATCGGCGCCGCCGGCTCTATGGTAGGCCATCAACATCGCGCGCAATTTGTGGAGCAGGACGTCCGCCGGAGGCAACGTGTAGGATGCTGCCCCGGTCGGACATGCCGCGGCGCATTGGCCGCATCCGGCGCACACTTCCGCGTTGATGACGACATGGTCGCCGTTGGGTGTGATGGCGCTGGTCGGACAGAGATCGAGGCATCGTCGGCATCCGACGATATTCGAACGCGAATGGGCGCATAGCGCTGCGTTGAAGTTGATGTATCGTGGTTTGTCGAAGCTGCCGACAAGATCACGGGCCTTGAGCACGGCGCGCACGACCGCTGTCGGATCTCCGGGATCGGCGCGCACGTAGCCGTCGCGTAGATCGTGCGCCGGAAACAATGGAGCGCCGCCGGTGAGATCAAGTATGAGATCGCAGCGCGAGATCGCCCCATTGCGCGGCGGTTCAAATATCAGCTTGTCGCGGGAAGACGGCCGGGACAGCGCGTAATCGTCGACCGTGAGTTCGAAGGCGCCAAGATGGCCTGTCGCTGCACGGATGGTTCCCTTGGCGATCGGAAACGTGGTGACGCCGGGCGGCTCCAGCGCTTCCGGTTGGCTGACCAGGACAGTAACGTCGAGTTGATCAGCCAACAGGTTGCCGGCCTCAATCGCGCGTTCGTCCCGGCCGCAAATCAGAATGACGCCCTCGCTCGACAGGGTGACTAGCGGAAAGTCCGGCGCTGGCTCGGTTGCAGCCGCGAGCAGCGCGGCCATTTTTGCACCCGCCTTCGTTCCTTGCGCGGACCAGCCTGCGGTTTCGCGCACGTTGACGAAACTGATTGAAGCCTCGCGCTCGCCGGCCAATTCCGAGAATAGCGGCGCCTCCTGGGTGCAGCCAACGGTCAGCGCGGCACCGTCCTGCAGCGCATCGCGGAATCGCCCCACCTCCGTCCGGCACATATGACGACAGGTGGAAACATCGGCGTCGGGGTTCGCCCTTCGGACCGCAGCCGTGTCAAGGCTCATCGTGTCCTCGCACGAGCATATCAGGATTTTCCGGGGTCGATCCGCCATTGCCGTTGTCTGCGCCTATCGTCCTGTCACGGGACTCGTATCGGAAGTCGGAAGACTATAGCTATAGGAGGACGAATGAAATTCGCCGGAGGTCGTATTGCCGCCGATGCGCATCCGCGTACCCTTCGAGCAGGTTCTCGATCTGCCGCCACCGTTTGCGCTGGTGACGCTGCGCGAGCACTCGGATGCATTCGCCCATGCCGTCGATATTGCGTCGCAATGCGGCGCCGGCACGCTGGTTTCGGTCGGGCGCTTCGACCTTGCGGAATTCGCGGTGGTTCTGGAACCGGATGAACCGTTGCGCACGGCGCGCCGCGCCCTTTACGCCGGTATGATCGCGCTGGTCGACGCCCTGCTGGCCCACGCGCCGCCGGGGAAATCGGTGACGGTCGACTGGCCGGACGCCATTCGCATCGACGGTGGTCTGATTGGCGGCGGGCGTATTGGATGGCCAGGAATCACGCGGGAGGATGAACGGCCGCAATGGCTGGTATTCGGCGTCATGATCCGCACGGTGTTGATGTCGGGAGAAGAACCCGGCGCGCATCCGCTCGCGTCGGCGCTCGAGCAGGAAGGTTTCGGCGATGTCGGCGCGGCAAAGCTAACCGAGGCTTTTGCCCGTCACCTGATGACGGCAATCGACGTCTGGCAGGCGGACGGATTTGACAGCCTCGCGCGGCAATTCGTGCAACGGTTGCCACGCTGGCCCGGCGTTGTGCACGAGATCGCGGAGAATGGCGATTTGCTTGTGCGGCGGACAGACGACAACGTCGTGCGCTGCGAGTTGCTGCCGGCGTTGAAAGCGCCATCGTGGCTTGATCCGGACACCGGAGGGCCGCGCCTGTGAAGCTCCTTCGCACTGTCGCGCTTGATCCATCGGATACGTTCGTGTTCGACCCGGCTGCCGAGCCGGGCGAATGGGCGGTGCCGGGCACCTTCCGGTTCTGGAGCGACGACCCGACGGCGCTGCACGGCAAGGCGCGCTCGGCGTTTCGTAGCGGATTCCTCGGCCTGCAATCGTGGGGTTGGTCAACACTCGTGCAGATCGTCGACGTCAAGGACGGCGATCGGGATGCGGTCGTGGAATTGCTTGCGCAACGTCTGGTCGAGCGGCTCGGCGCACCCGATCTCGCCACCGCGCGCCGGGCGGCCGAGGAGGAAGTCGATTTTGCCGAATCGCTCTGCGATGACCGCGCGGGCATCTTCATCGCGCTTCGCCGTACGGTGGAGGGGGGCGAGATCCGGGAAACATTCCGTACGTTGCGGTCACGCTGCGGATCGCAATCCCATCACGCGTTCTCGATCCTGGAAGTCGATGACGTCCAACAATCGGCGGACGAAATCGATCTGGCCGGCATCTCCGTGGAGCGTGAGAACAACAAATGAGAGATTTCTGGATATCCTGTGGCCATCATTTGCTCGATCGCGGACCGGGCGGTGGGCTGGTCGCGACCGACGAGTTTCTGAAGGCCTATTTTATCCGGCCCGAATTGATGCCGCCGCCGGATGCTTGCGCGCTCGAGCGAAAATTGCACGCGGCGTTACTGGCTCAACCACGACGGCCTGTTGAGGCGGCCGACGTTTCAGCAATTGCTGACCCCGATGCACGGGAAAACTGGCAGTTTGTATTGGCGTTTCGCGAGCTGTTGTTACGCCACCAGACGCTTGAGGCCGCCTATCTCGCCTTGATGCGCGGCGGAGCGGTGACCCTGCCGCCGCTGTTCGTCAATCAGCTCACGCACGTCATCCTGCGCAATGCGCTCGATGGCTGCGACGATCCGTTTGTCTTACGTGCGGGCGAACTGTTTTTCCGGCCGCAGCGCATCATGCTGAATCAACAATCCGTGACGGCGGCGGACGAGGAGTGGATCGCGAGCACCAACCCGCAGCCGGCGACGCCGTTATTATCATTGCTGGAAATATCTGCCGACGGACAGATCGAGGTCATGGACGATGCGAATGCCGTCAGCTACTGGCGTCGCAGCGACATGTTTGACCTGGGATTGGAGTTCTCGGTGGGACGGCGCGGTCCGGCAGCCCTTGCGGAAGCAATGACCCGGTGGATCAAGCATCTGCTCTCGGTCGACGTGACGATCGAGCCGCTCGCGGAACTACGCGATGCAAGGTTCACCTGGTACGTGGGGCTTGATTCCGAGGCGACCAGGATCGGCGACCGGCTTTGGAATGATGAATGCCTCGACGACAACGTGGCTGGCCGCGTCATGGCGCTTTTCCGGCTTGCGTTTTCAGACCATACGGCCATCATCGAGGGACGGATGAATGAGCCGGTTTATCTGATCTTGGCAGCATCGCCCGACCGGATTCTGCGCATGAAACCGCAGAATCTGGTCACCGGGTTGCCCGTCAAGCATCTGGAGGCCGCAAGTTGAGCCCCGCCGCGTTACCGCTCGTGCGCATTCCTGTCGGCGTGGTGATCGAACGCCGCACCGCTGCATCTGCCTGGACCGATTTTATCTGGCGCGCGGTCGGTGTGCTGCCCGACGTGCCGGACATCGAGGCATGGACGACGCTGCGCGCCGACGCGGATGGCACGCTCTATTACGCCGGCAGTGCCGCGATCGATCTTTACCGCTCGGAAACCGGGCGTTATCGCGAAAATCTGGCCTCCGGTGCGGCCAGCATCTGGGTGGTCATGAGTCCGTCCGAAGGTCCGTGGCCTTACGCGATCACGGCGGTCACGGCCGATTCTGCCGAGGGCGAGAGCTTCACCGACGCGTCGGCCAATCTTGTCGAACCCGTGCCGATGCCGGATGTCATCCGAAGCGCCATTGAACGGTTCATCGCCGAACACCACGTCGAGAGGGAAGAGTTCGTCAAGCGCAAGCGGGGTCGCGCAAATCTCGAAGCGCTTGGGCGGCGTACGCACGGAGATCGCGACGAATGACGGACGATGGCTTCCTGAGCCGCTGGTCGCGCCGCAAGCACGCGGCGAACGTACCCGCTCGCCCGGAAGCGCCTGTTTCAGAGGCGATTGAGAGCAAGGACGAGACCGTTCCGTTATCTTCGCAAGGCGTGACGGAATCAGTTGAGGAATTCGATCTCTCGACGTTGCCGCCGCTTGAGTCGATCTCGGCGGCCACCGACGTCGCCGCATTCCTGCGCAAAGGTGTTCCGCCGGCGTTGAGTCGCGAAGCTCTTCGTCGTGCCTGGCTCGCGGACCCGGCAATCCGCGACTTCGTCGGGCTCGCCGAGAACGCCTGGGACTTCAATGATCCCGATGCGATGCCGGGGTTCGGTCCGCTGGACTATACGCCGGAAGAGTTGCGCGATCTGGTCGCCAGGATCGTTGGCGGCGTGCGGCGAGAAATCGACGACATCGCAGGCCCTGCTGCGCCGCATCATGGAACCGACGAGTCTCCGTCGTCGGCCGAGGCTGATCCGCATGAGTTGCCGGAGGAGGCCGCGCCCGCCGCGGTGGCCGGACCAGCCCCCCGTAAGATGGAACATTGCGAGTTAGAGGGCGAGTTAGAGCATGTCGCGGCGCGAGACCTGCGTGAGCGACGGGACGGCGATCAGCAAAAAGCTGAGGCCTCCTTGGTTCGTCGTACGCATGGCGGCGCATTGCCGAAATAGCCGTGCGACGAAAGATATAGCCCGATCCTATAGTTAATCATTGACGATCCTCCGCGCCCGGGCATAGTTTTTAATCGTTCCAAAGAGAAAGAGACGCATGGCGGCTCGCTCGGAGAACGAAGATGCGCGATTCAGGATTAAATCGGGCAATTCAGGTGGCAGGCGGGCAGGCCGAGCTTGCCCGCAGAATAGGCATCACGCAGCCATCGGTCTCGAACTGGAACCGGGTGCCCGCCGAGCGGGTGATCGCCGTTGAAGCCGTAACCGGTATACCGCGTACAGAGCTTCGTCCTGATCTTTATAGCGAGTTAGCCGTGGCTGATGACGTTGACGACGTTGATATCGGCCGCGCCCGGGAATACGCGCTGCTCGCCACGCTGTTGTCGCGCGCCCCGTCGGATACCTTGCTCGCACAGATTGCCCGGCTGCGCGGCGATGCGACGCCGCTCGGGCTGGCGCACGCGCGGCTGGCAGAAGCGGCGTCGACAATCACTCCCGTTGTTGTCGAGCGTGAATACTTCGACCTGTTCATCGGCCTGGGGCGAGGCGAATTGCTGCCTTACGCGTCGTTCTATCTGACCGGCTTTCTCAACGAACGGCCGCTGTCGCGCTTGCGGCAGGATCTCGCCGCGCTCGGCGTTGAACGCGTCGAGAACAATTTCGAGCCGGAGGATCATGCGGCAACGCTTTGCGAGATCATGGCCGGTCTGGCGGGCGGCAGCATTCCGGCCTCCGCAGATGCGCAGCGCCTGATGTTCGAAAGACATATCGCGCCCTGGATGCGACGTTTGTTTATCGACATGGAGAACGCGGCCGGCGCGAATTTCTATCGATCGGTCGGCTCACTCGGCCGTCTGTTTCTGGAAATCGAAGCGGAGGCCTTTACGCTCACCAGTTGAGCGGCGATCGAAGGCTCACCAAGGAGGACTCGCGATGAAAAACGACAACAATGACGGCAAAGCAGCCGTCGGCCGTCGTGGTTTCCTGCGCGGAGTCGGCGTCAGCGCGCTGGGTGTCGGCGCGATGGCTGTATCGCCGCTTGCGTCGCCCGCCCAGGCCGATAGCGAGACGTACGACGAGAAGCGCAAATCCCGCTACCGGGTGACCGACGACGTCAAGGCTTATTACCGCGTCAACCGTTATCCGAGCTGAAGGAGGCTGCCGTGCTGATCAAACGAGCACAGCGACAGAATGCGCAAATCACGCGCGGCGGTTCGGCTCTCGGGATGCTGACCGAGCAGGGAAGCGGCTTCGACAGACGCACGTTCCTGCGCCGCTCCGGTCTGGCCGCCGGCGGTCTTACCGCGCTGAGCGCGCTGCCGCTCGGCACCGTTCGCAAGGCCGAAGCGGCGGTGGTTGCGGGCCCGCTGACATCGGGTGCGACGCTTCGCAAGAGCGTGTGCACGCATTGCGCCGTCGGCTGTACCGTCACCGCGGAGGTGCTGAACGGTGTGTGGATAGGCCAGGAGCCGAGCTGGGATTCGCCGATCAATCGCGGCTCGCACTGCGCCAAGGGCGCGTCGGTGCGCGAACTCGTTCATAACGAGCGTCGCCTCCGCTACCCGATGAAACTTGTCGACGGGCAATGGACGCGCGTCTCATGGGATGTGGCGATCGACGAGATCGGCGACAAGCTGATGCAGATCCGCGAGAAGTCGGGCGGCGATTCGGTCTATTGGCTCGGCTCGGCGAAGATGACGAACGAAGGTTCGTATCTTTTCCGCAAGCTCGGTGCGTTCTGGGGCACCAACAACACCGATCACCAGGCGCGCATCTGCCATTCGACGACCGTGACCGGCGTGGCCAACACCTGGGGCTACGGCGCGATGACCAACAGCTTCAACGATATCCGTAACTCCAAGACGCAGATCATTATGGGCGGCAATCCCGCCGAAGCGCATCCGGTTTCGCTGCAGCATCTTCTTGAAGGCGCTGAGCTGAACAAGGCGAATGTCGTCGTGATCGATCCGCGCATGACGCGGACCGCCGCACATGCGACCGAATACGTGCGGTTGCGGCCGGGAACGGACATTCCGGTTCTGTACGGAATGATGTGGCACATCCTCAAGAACGGCTGGGAAGACAAGGAATTCATCCAGCAGCGGGTTTACGGCTTCGACGATCTCCGCAAGGAAGTGGAGAAGTGGACTCCGGACGAAGTCGAACGCGTCAGCGGCGTTCCAGGCGCGCAGCTTGAGCGCGTCGCCAAGATGTTCGCGACGGAGAAGCCCGCGACATTGATCTGGTGCATGGGGCAGACCCAGCATACGGTCGGCACGGCGAATGTGCGCGCGAGCTGCATCGCGCTGCTGCTGACCGGCAATGTCGGAAAGCCCGGCACCGGCGCCAATATCTTCCGCGGCCATGATAACGTGCAAGGTGCGACCGATGTCGGGCTCGATATCGTGACGCTGCCTTTCTACTATGGCCTGGCCGAAGGCGCCTGGAGGCACTGGTCGCGTGTCTGGGAGGTGGAATACGACGACTTGCTGTCGCGTTTCGATGACAAGAAATTGATGGAAACGCCCGGCATTCCGCTGACGCGGTGGTTCGACGCGGTCATCCTTCCGAAAGCCGATGTGGCGCAGAAGGACAATGTGAAGGCGGTGTTCGTGCAGGGGCACGCCAGCAACAGCATTACGCGAATTGCCGAATCGTTGAAGGGGTTAAAGGCGCTGGAATTGCTCGTCATCGCCGATCCGCATCCGACCACCTGGGCTTCGCTCGCGGTGCAGTCCGGCCGCAAGGATGGTGTTTATCTTCTGCCGGTGGCCACGCAATTCGAATGCAAGGGATCGCGCGTCGCCTCGAACCGCTCGCTGCAATGGGGCGAGCAGATCGTGAAACCGGTCTTCGAATCGAAGGACGACCTCGAGATCATGTATCTGGTCGCCAGGAAGCTCGGCTTTGCCGACAAGCTGTTCAAGAACATCAAGGTCGAGGACAACCTGCCGGTGGCGGAGGACATCCTTCGCGAGATGAATCGCGGAAGCTGGTCGACCGGCTATTGCGGTCAATCGCCGGAACGCCTCAAGGCGCACATGAAAAACCAGCACAAGTTCGATCTGGTCACCATGCGGGCGCCAAAGGACGATCCGGAAGTCGGCGGTGACTATTACGGGTTGCCGTGGCCGTGCTGGGGTTCGCCCGAGGTGAGGCACCCGGGGACGCCGCTGCTCTACAACACCAATCTCGCGGTGATGGATGGCGGCGGCTGCTTCCGCCCGCGTTTCGGACTCGAGCGTGAGGAGAAGCTGCCCGACGGCAGCACCCGCAAGGTCAGCCTGCTCGCGGATGGATCCTATTCGAAGGATTCGGAAATCAAGGACGGTTATCCCGAATTCACGTTGGCGAGCTTGAAGAAGCTCGGCTGGGACAAGGATCTGACCGAGAGCGAGATGGCCACGATCAACAAGGTCAATCCCGACAAACCGGACACGGTGTCGTGGTCGCTCGATCTTTCGGGCGGCATTCAGCGCGTCGCGCTGATGCATGGCTGCGTTCCCTATGGCAACGGCAAGGCACGCATGAATGCCTTCGGCCTGCCCGATCCGATCCCGGTGCATCGCGAGCCCATTTATTCGCCGCGCGTCGATCTGGTGTCGAAATATCCGACGTTGCCGGACGCCAAGCAGTTCCGCTTGCCCAACATCGGATTCTCGGTGCAGAAGGCCGCGGTCGAGAAGGGAGTCGCCAAGCAATTTCCGCTCGTCCTCTCCTCGGGCCGTCTGGTCGAATATGAAGGCGGCGGTGAGGAGTCGCGGAGCAATCCATGGCTCGCCGAATTGCAGCAGGACATGTTCATCGAGATCAACGTTGCGGACGCCGCCGAACGCGGCATCAGGGACGGTGGTTGGGTCTGGGTGACGGGCGCGGAGAACAATTCGAGGGCGAAGGTGAAGGCGCTGGTGACGGAGCGGGTCGGCAAGGGTGTGGCGTGGATGCCGTTCCACTTTGGCGGCTGGCTTGGAGGCGTCGATCTGCGCAACAATTACCCGAAGGGCACCGATCCGATCGTACTGGGCGAGAGCGCGAATACGATCACGACCTACGGGTATGACCCGGCGACGGGCATGCAGGAGCCGAAGGTCACGCTTTGTCAGATCGTCGCGGCATAAGGAGCAACGGCCATGGCCCGGATGAAGTTTCTCTGCGACGCTGATCGCTGTATCGAATGCAATGCTTGCGTAACTGCTTGCAAGAACGAGCACGAGGTGCCGTGGGGAATCAATCGGCGCCGGGTCGTGACCATCAACGATGGCAAGCCAGGCGAGCGCTCGGTTTCAATGGCATGCATGCACTGCACCGACGCGCCATGTGCCGCGGTATGCCCGGTGAACTGCTTCTACACTACGGAAGACGGAGTGGTATTGCACTCCAAAGATCTTTGCATCGGTTGCGGCTATTGTTTCTATGCATGCCCGTTCGGCGCGCCGCAGTATCCGAAGCTCGGCGATTTCGGCTCGCGCGGCAAGATGGACAAGTGCACGTTCTGCGCCGGCGGGCCGGAGGTCGACGGCTCCAAGGCGGAATACGAAAAATACGGAGCCAATCGTCTTGCCGAAGGCAAGCTGCCGCTGTGCGCGGAGATGTGTTCGACCAAATCGCTGCTCGCGGGCGATGGCGAGGTCATTGCCGAGATCTACAAGGAGAGGGTCACAAAACGCGGGTATGGTTCCGGTGCATGGGGTTGGCAGACAGCCTACCGGGAAACCATCGCGTCGTGATCCGCGGATGGGAGCGGCTGTGCGGCGGGCGCGGCTGACAATCGAGGGAGAATCCTCATGGCGTCTTTTGCAAGGTATGTTCGCTTCGTCGCCTGCGCCTGGACCGCACTCTTCATTATGGTTTTGGCCCTTCCGGTATCCGCCCAACAGCCGACCCGAATCGATCCCAATGCGAGTGCGGTGACGGAGCAAAAGCTTTTCCAGGAACACAACCGGATCCAGGGACGCGTCAGCATTCCGGATCAGCGCTCAAGCATGCTGGAGCAGCCGGCCGGCCGGGACTGGCGACACTTCCGTGATGTCACGCTGCGGTGGATCGGCGGGATATCTATATTGGGAATGCTTGCCATCCTCATCATTTTCTATCTGGCGCGGGGCATGGTTCGCATCGAAAGCGGTCGCTCGGGCCGCACCATCGTCCGCTTCTCGGCTTTTGAGCGCTTCGTGCACTGGATGACCGCGACCTGTTTCATCATCCTCGCAATTTCGGGCCTGAACATAACCTTCGGCCGTCCGCTTTTACTGCCCTTGATCAATTCTGCGGCATTCTCGGAATGGTCGCAATGGGCGAAGTACGCGCACAATTATCTGAGCTTCCCCTTCACCCTCGGCGTCATACTGATTTTCCTGATGTGGATCGCCGGCAACATTCCAAACAAGGTCGACGTCGAGTGGCTCAAACGCGGTGGCGGGATGGTTGGCCATGACCACCCGCCGGCCTACCGCTTCAATGCCGGTCAGAAGGTTATCTACTGGATCGTTGTGATTGGGGGCGGCCTCGTGGCGGCGACCGGCTATCAGTTGATGTTTCCTTTCTATTTGACCGGCATCGAGGGCATGCAACTCGCGCATATCGTTCACGCCGTGGTCGCGGTGCTGTTCGTCGCCGTTATGCTGGCCCATATCTATATCGGCACGATTGGGATGGAGGGCGCATTCGAGGCGATGGGCGAGGGCACCGTGGACCTGAACTGGGCCAAGGAGCATCACAGCCTCTGGCTTGATGAACAAAATGCCCGCACCGGCGTCAACGAGACGCGCCGTCAGCCTTCGGTAAGGCCGGCGAAATAGAGGTTCAGGTCATTATCAGGCCGAGCGTTGTCAGGGGTGTCGATCCATGTAGCGTTTCGAGCGCGCTGCTGCCGATCGCAGGAACGCGCTAATTGATATAGCTCAACAAGCCGACCCGAACGTGAGGTTAGACTTTTAGGATCGGCCTCCGGCCGTTCCCAATCGCCGGTAAACCAGACCCGGCGATGCATGGCCCGTTCTGGGCCTTGTTTCCCCCTGACTGGCCCGGCTGCCAAATCGGCGGTCGGGCCTTTGTCCCTTTCAGGACTAGCGCCGGTCATCCCTTCCTGCTGCGTTTTAGAGGGATGGAGGACATCCCGACGTCATGAACCCGTCCGCTAATTGACGATTGTCTTCGGAAATTGACCATTTTCGCAGAGTTGGCGCAAGATAGGCGGCATGGAACCAACCGTCTCGGCGTTTCAACTCTTGCTGGCCGGCGACCCCGCTTTGCTTGCGGTCGTCCGGCTGTCGCTGATTGTGAGCATGAGCGCTGTCGGCGTCGCGACCCTGATCGGCGTCCCTGTCGGTGCGTCCCTCGCGCTCACGCATTTTCCTGGCCGAACCGTCGTCGTTGTCGTTTTCAACGCGTTGATGGGCTTGCCGCCGGTTGTTGCAGGCCTTGCCGTTTTTCTGCTGCTCTCGCGGTCGGGGCCGCTCGGTTCATTGGGCCTGTTGTTTACGCCACCTGCGATGGTCTGTGCGCAGGTGGTCCTGGTGACGCCTATCATCGCGGCACTGACACGTCAGACCATCGAGGATCTTTGGGAAGAATATTGCGACGAACTCACGGCAATGAATGTCGGCATGGTCCGCCGCGTCGGAACGTTGATCTGGGACGGCCGTTTCAGCCTCATCACCATCGTGCTCGCCGGATTCGGGCGAGCGGCAGCAGAGGTCGGGGCCATCATCATTGTCGGCGGCAATATCGAAGGCTTCACCAGGACAATGACGACCGCCATCGCATTGGAGACGTCCAAGGGCGACCTGCCGCTCGCCATCGGCCTTGGCGTGATTCTCATCGCCATCGTCGTACTGGTCAATGCGCTGGCGTGGACCGTAGGACGAGCGGCCCAGCGATATGCGGGATGACCATGAGGGCACCTGGTACCGAGTTGCCGATCTGCCTCAGCGACGTCACTGTCGAGACGCATGGTGTTACGATTCTTGACCGGATCACCCTCGCATTGGGATCGGGGCCGCCGACGGTGCTGATCGGGCCCAACGGCTCCGGCAAGACAACGCTCCTGCGCATTGCGATGGGACTCATATTGCCTTCCGCTGGGACCGTCACCTGGGGAGGACGGGAGAGCGTCGCGCCGGTGCGTCGGGCAATCGTGTTCCAGCATCCCGTCATGCTCAGACGCACGGCTGCTGAGAACCTGCGATATGCACTCAAGGTTTCAGGCCGATTACCGCGCAAAATGTATGACTCGCGGATCGCCGAGTTGCTGTCGCTTGTAGGACTTTCCGAATTTGGCGACCGTCCGGCACGAACGATGTCGGGTGGCGAAAAGCGGCGCCTTGCGCTCGCGCGTGCCCTTGCGGGCGATCCCGCCGTGCTCTTTCTTGACGAGCCAAGTGCCAGTCTTGATCCGGCGGCAGCCAAGGTGGTCGAGGATGTTATTCGCACCGTAGCTGCGCGCAACATCAAGGTCGTCATGTCGACTCACGACCTGGGGTCAGCCAGGCGTCTCGCCGGCGACATTATCTTTATGCATCGCGGCCGCGTGGTCGAGACTGGCGCCGCTTCAACGTTTTTCAATGAGCCGCATAGTGACGAAGCAAAAATCTTCATCAGGGGGGATTTGCTTGTCTGACAAACCGGAGGAAATCAAAAATGCTCGCTCGCAGATTGCTGATTGCCGCTGCTGCGGCGATGTTGTCTTTTCCGGCTCTCGCCCAGGACAAATCGATCGTCGTCGCCTCGACGACGTCAACGCAGGATTCAGGCCTGTTTGGTTACATCTTGCCGCTGTTCAAGAATGCCACCGGAATCAGCGTAAGGGTTGTCGCGCAGGGAACCGGCCAGGCCCTCGACACCGGCCGTCGGGGAGACGCCGACGTCGTTTTTGTTCACGCCAAATCAGCGGAAGAAAAGTTTCTCTCCGAAGGATTTGGCGTGAAACGATTTCCCGTTATGTACAACGACTTCATCCTGATCGGGCCGAAGAGCGATCCCGCCGGTGTCAAAGGCACCAAGGATATTGTCAAGGCGCTGACCGCCATCAAGGATAAAGGCGCGTCGTTCATTTCGCGCGGCGACCGTTCCGGCACGAATATCGCCGAGATCAAACTCTGGACGATAGCTGGTATCGACATCGGAAAGGATAGGGGCCCGTGGTACAAGGAAGTTGGACAGGGAATGGGCGCTGCGCTCAACATCGCGTCGGCTTCAAATTCTTATGTGCTCTCCGATCGCGGCACATGGCTGTCTTTTAAAAATCGCGGCGACCTCGAAATCGTTGTTGAAGGCGACAAGCGCCTGTTCAACCAATACGGCGTCATGCTGGTAAATCCGGCCAAGCACCCAACGGTCAAGGCGAAGCTCGGTCAGCAGTTCATCGATTGGCTGATCTCGCCGGAGGGGCAGGCGGCAATCGCCGACTATAAGGTCAACGGCGAGCAATTGTTCTATCCGAATGCCCACGATCGGGGCGCGTAACGGCGCGCGACAGGGTTCCGCTTGCCGGCTCCTCCTCACCGGTCGCTGGCGTCGTGGACTGCAACGCCGGCGACCGGCGCGGCAAATCGGTACGAGCTTTGCCGGAGGATGGAATGTTGATATATTGCGAATAATGCGTTCGTTCTGGAGGACGATCGAATGAAAGCCTTTTTTCTGGCGTGCATCTGCGCCATCGTACTTGCGCTTGTGGCCGTCGAGGGCCTCAACGTCATTCAGAAGCCGGTTGACGTTGCCTTCTCCACGTCAGGCGTTCGCCTTTAGAGCATGATCCCGAAAAGTGGAAACCGGTTTTCGGAAAAGATCATGCTCAAGCAAAAGGATAAGCGACGAGTCTGATTCAACTCAGTTGAAACAGACTCTAGAGTCTTTCACCGTTTCATCGAAACGATGAAAGACCCCAGCTTCTTGATTTGACGCGTTTTCTTCACGCGAACCGGATTCCACTTCGCTCGAAAACGCTCTAGCGATCGCTGTACCTGGTAGGTTCCACCAACGCCGGGATCGAAATTTTCAGATCGCCCCATCCGTTTTCTCTATCAGGAAAACGATGCGCTGCTCGCTGCGCTCGGTAATTTCGACCCGGTCGCCTGTTTCTCGGATCAGGTTTGGGATGTCGATGACCGACAGCGGGTCGGTGCAGTGCACTTCGAGCTGATCGCCCGCCCGCAATGGCTTCAGCGCCTTCCTTGTTTTCAAGGCGGGCAGCGGGCATTTCAGCCCGGTCAGATCAAGCTTCGTCTTGTTCATGTGCGCAAGATGACGTTCGAGCGGGCCGAGGTCAACGCAGGATCCTCACAACAGGCTGGCATAAGGTAGAAACCCGACGCTCTGTCCGGGTTGAATCTGACTGATGGTTTCTCCAAGTTCGACCAGGCCATCGGTATCGACCAGCGATGACAAAAGCCCCGCGCCCTCGCGCGGAAATTTGATCGCTTCGAGCGCGCCATCATTGGCCTTGCGCAAAGTGGCGCGGACATATTCGCGTCGACCGGGCTTCTTCTTGTAGGTGAAAGCCGCGCGCACCGGCATCGGGATAAGCGGCTCGGGCAGGGCGCCCGACAGCGCCAGCACAGTGGGCCGCACCACATGAACGAAGGTGACGAAACTCGCGACCGGATTACCAGGTAATCCTATCAGTGGCGTACCGCCGATGATTCCCATTGCAACGGGACGGCCCGGCTTGATCGCCATGCGCCACATCACCAGCGTGCCGATACTTTCGACCGCTGCCTTGACGTGGTCTTCTTCGCCCGTCGAGACGCCGCCGGTGGTCAGGATGAGATCGCATTCGCCTGCGACCTTCTTCAGACCGTTGGCGAGCGATATGGGGTCGTCACGCACGATGCCGAGGTCGGTGATCTCGCAGCCGAGCCTGCGCAGCATCGCCATCAGCATGAAGCGGTTGGAGTCAAAGAGTTGCGCCCCGGCACGCGCTTCGCCCGGCGAGGCCAATTCGTTACCGGTCGAGAATACCGCGACGCTGATCCGTCTCACGACTTTGAGATGTGTCAGGCCGAAGGCGGCGGCGAGCGCGACGTGATGCGGCCGCAGGCGCTGGCCGGCTTGCAAACCGATCCCGCCTTGCGGGATGTCCTCACCCGCGGGGCGGACATTGGCGCCCTGTCTCAAGCCGGGAGGCAAGATGACCTTGCCGGATGGATCGATCCGGACGTCTTCCTGCATGAATACCGTATCGGCGCCCGGCGGCAGCGGTGCGCCGGTAAAGATTCGCGCGGCATGATCGGCCTTCAGTGGCTCGCATGACGTAGCGCCAGCCTGGATGCGGCCAACCACCGGCAAGGTCTGCTCCGCTGTGTTCATCATGCGCGCGCTGCTCACCGCGTAACCATCGACCGCGGAATTAGTGAAGGGCGGCAGCGGCAACGGTGCGATGACGTTGCCTGCGAGCACGCGTCCGTCGGTGTCGAGAAGAGAAACCGTCTCGATGTCCGGGATCGCGTTAACCGATGCAGCGATCAGGCTGACCGCTTCGTCGACCGACATCATCGGCCCGCCGAAGGCAAAGCAATCGTCGGACAATTGAGCCATGGCGCCTCTTCAGTCTCGTGCCACACGCACCTTATCGATCCCCTCCATCGGCATCGCGGCGCGCTGCACAAGCGTGGCGATTGCGGAGACATCGTCGAGATGGGCAACCGGCAGCCGGGTTTCAACCGAAATGTCGGCGATGATCCCGACGATGTTATGGTCGTCGGGAAACAGAAAGGGCTTGCCGTTGCCGGTTCGGTGGACCTCGATCTTGGGCAGCGACTCACGCTTGAACCCTTCGACGATGACGAGGTCCACGGGGGACAGCTTTTTCAGCAATTCAAAAAGGTGCGGCTCGGACATCCCGTGCAACTCGTGCATCAGCGCCCAGCGCCGCTCGGATGACACCAGGACCTCGGTTGCGCCGGCCTCGCGGTGGCGCCAGGAATCCTTGCCGGGCACGTCCACATCGAAATTGTGGTGGGCGTGCTTGATGACGGAAATACTCACGCCTTCCTTCAACAAATAGGGGATGAGGCGCGTCAGCAACGTGGTCTTTCCGGCACCGCTCCATCCAGCTAGGCCGATCACTTTCATCCTGGTCCTCGGAACCGGCTCAGCTTGCGCTATCGCGCGCAGCGAAGCGGCCAATCAATCAAGCTCGCTTCCGCGCGACCCACCTGGGTTGCTGCGCTCGCAGCCTAGGCTGCGGCATTCTCCCCATGTTTATATCGGCTCGATGCCGATGTCATGCTAACGTCTTTAGTATGATGAGGGTTGAAAAATCACCGGTCCCCCTGATCGTCCCCAACCCGGACGATGCACGGCTGACCCAGCGCGTCACCGGGATCGACCAGACCGGCGCGAATGTCGAGATCAAGGTGCCGATGGAGCGGCCACTGACGCTCTATCTGAACGCCCAGGAAATCGTCACCATGATGACGATCGGCGACCATCCGGAATACCTCGCGCTGGGCTATCTGCTCAACCAGAACATGCTGAAATACGACGACGTCGTCACCGAGGTCGAATATGACGACGATCTGCAGGTCGTGGTGGTCAGGACCGAGCACCACACCAATTTCGAGCAGAAGCTGAAGAAGCGCACGCAGACCTCCGGATGCGCCCAGGGCACGGCGTTCGGCGACCTGCTCGAAGCTGTCGAAAGCGTCGAACTTCCCAAGGCAGAACTGCGCACGTCCTGGCTGTACCAGATGACGCACGCGATCAATACCATGCCGTCGCTTTACCTTGAGGCCGGTGCGATCCATGGCTGCGTGCTATGCAGGGAAGGTACGCCGCTGTGTTATACCGAGGATGTCGGCCGCCACAACGCCGTCGACAAGATCGCCGGATGGATGTACCGGCACGGCGTCGATCCCGCCGACAAGATCCTTTACACCACGGGACGGCTGACCTCGGAGATGGTGATCAAGACCGTGCGCATGGGCATTCCGATCCTGGCCTCTCGCTCGGGATTCACTGCCTGGGGCGTCGATCTGGCGCGGCAGGTGGGATTGACGCTGGTCGGGCGCACGCGGGGAAAACGCTTCATCGCGCTGTCGGGCGAAGAGCGTATCGTCTACGACCAGAATCTGGCTTATGTCGAGGAAGAGTCGGTGCGGCACCAGCGCAAGGGAGAAGGCGGTGACGATTGAGATTCCGCCGACCCCGGGCGTGCTGCTCGCCGGCGGCCTTGCGCGACGCATGGGCGGCGGCGACAAGCCGATGCGGACGATCGCCGGCCGCACCATTCTGGAGCGCGTCGTCGCACGGCTGAAGCCGCAATGCGACGGGATCATCCTCAACGCCAATGGCGATCCTGGAAGGTTCGCGACGTTCGGCCTTACGGTCGTCGCCGACAACGTGCCCGATTTTCCCGGACCGCTCGCCGGCATCCTTGCTGCGCTGGACTGGGTGGCTGCGAACCGCCCCGGGGTCGAATGGATGTTGAGCGCCGCTGCGGATTGCCCGTTCCTGCCGCGTGACCTGGTCGCGCGCCTGCATCGGGGCCGCGCGGCGGAGAACGCCCAGCTCGCGGTGGCCGTGTCCGGCGGACAAACGCATCCGGTGATCGGGCTCTGGCATGTCGGCTTGCGCGAGGAGCTGCGCCGTGCGCTGGTCGAGGACGACATCCGCAAGATCGACCGCTGGACCGCGCGCTACCGGCTTGCGTCCGTAAGCTGGCCGGCGGAGCCGCTCGATCCGTTCTTCAATGCCAACACGGTCGAGGACATCGCCGAGGCGGAGCGGCTGGCAGCGCTCGACGGGAGTTAACCGTCACGCCGGCCGAAAGCCGGCATGGGCCAGCGCGGCACGGATTTCCTCCGATGTCAGCGCGTCGAGAAAAGCCTGTACTGCGGGACGTTGCTTTCGCGCTGTCACCAGCGCGAAATCGTAATGCTCCTCGGCGAGCGGAATGAAGCCGAGACCGTAGGCCCGCGCCACCGGAGCAATGGTCATGCCCCAATCGGCACGATGCTGAGCCACGGCTGCGGCGACCGCATTGTGCGAACGCGGCTGGTTCCAGTATCCTTCGGGCCGCGCGCCTGCGAGCAGCCGGTCGATCAGGATACGCGTGCCGGCGCCCTGGTTGCGGTTCACCATGATGCAGGCGGGATCGGCCAGCGCGGCGCGCACGGCCTCCTGCGCGCTCAAGCCCTCGAACCGGCGATCCCCCTCGCAGAACACGATGCCCTGCATGCGGCGCCAACCCGGCAGCAATTCGAGTCCGTCGACCAGGAAAGGTGTGTTGTAGGTCTCGGTCTTGTCGTCGAACAGATGGATGGGCGCGAGATCGCACTCGCCGCGCCGCGCCGCCGCCAGCCCGCCGAGGCTGCCGACCGCGATCGAGCGCACGATGAGGCCCGCGCGCGCCAGCGGCGTGGTGACGAGATCGAGTCCGGTGCAATGGCTGCCTATGATCACAAGGTCGGGCGCCCGGACATGCGGAGTAAACAGTGTGATTTCCGCTTCAGTATCGGCCGGCATGTGGTCGGCCAACGCATCAATACGCAGGAAGCCGTCGGCCTGCGCGAATGATGTGATCGCACCCGAGCCTTTGCCAGTTGGATAGGCGATCAATCCGTCGCGGCCCTCCACCAGCGAGACCATGACGAATTCGGTGCGGCCGAGTTCGGAAGTGATCCGTATAGGCACCTTTGCGCCGACTTTGGCATCGGTGCGTGGCGGCAGACCGGCTAGTCGTCGCAGCACCGGCACGATCATGTCGTGAAAGGTGAACATCGCCGAGGTCGGAAATCCGGGCAGGATCACGACGGCCTTGCCGTCGCAGACGGCGAGGCATAGCGGCTTCCCCGGCTTGAGGGCAACGCCATGTGCAATGATTCCGGGCTTGCCGAGCCGGCCGACGATGCGGTGGGACAGATCGCCGGCGCCCTTGGAGGTGCCACCGGACAACACCAGCATGTCGCTTTCGAGAAGCGCACGCCGCATCGCCGCCTCGAGCTGCGCGTCATCGTCCGGGACGGCGCCGAGAAAGATCGCATCGCCGCCGTTCTCATTTATCGCCGCGGCGACGATCGCGCCGTTGGTATCGTAGATCGCGGCGGGGCGGAGCGGCGTTCCCGGCTGCACCAGTTCGTCGCCCGTCGAGATGACGGCAACGCGCGGCCTCCGGACGACACTGACATCCGCGATGCCGCATGCCGCCAGGATGCCGACCTCGCGCGAGCCGACCATCGTCCCGGCCCGCAGCAACGTCTCGCCGCGGGCGATGTCGGAACCGGCATAAGAGACGAACTGTCCGGGTGAGACGGTGCGGCGCACGTCGATGCTGGAGCCGCCCGCCGGTTGGGTATGCTCGACCATGACGACGGCGTCGGCGCCGCGCGGCAGAGGGCCGCCCGTCGCAATCATCGTCGCCGTTCCCGACAGCACCGGCCTGGTGGGCGCGGTGCCGCACGCGATCGCTTCGTCGTTCAGCATGAGCCGCACAGGAGTTCCTTCGCCCGCCGAGGACAGATCGACCGAGCGGACGGCGAACCCGTCGACGTTGGAACGGTCGAAGGGCGGCACGTCGAGCGGCGCCACCACGTCGTCGGCGAGCGCGCCGCCGAGCGCATCGGCAAGCCTGCGGTGTTCTCTCGTGACCGCGCGCGGAAACAGCGCGGCCTCAAACCGTCTGACGGCTTCTTCACGCGAGAGGATCGTCAGAAACTGGTCCTGCTCGCGGCTGTCGCGGTTATCCGGTGACGGAAGGTCAGTCATGTTCCGAGCCATATCAGTCTCGCCATAGATAGGCATCGACCGGCGTGCCTGCCGCGAAGCCTTCGCTGGACCCCGGGATCAGCAGCCACGCATCTGCGCGGGCCATGAGATGAAGCGGCAGATCGCCGGTCGCGAGGGGGAGCCACGCCCCCTCCCGTTCCTCAAGCAGCGCGATCTCGGCGAGGCCGACGCTCGAAGCGATCTTGCGCGCCAAAGGCAGCAGCCGCGATGGCCGCGATCGTCGTCCGGACAGGCGCTCCAGCAGGGGAAGCGCCAGGGCGAACCATGCGGCGAGCGCGTGATCGGGAGCGCCGGGCATCACCAGAACAGGGACTGCACCGACTCGCCCGATGGCCGCGGTGCGCCCGGGCTGAAGCGCAATGCCATGGGCAAGCACCTCGCCGCGGCGGGCGAGTGCGGTGACCGTTGCATCGTTGCGGCCGACCCCGCTGCCGCCAACGGCGATCAGCAGATCGGTGCCGGTCGGGTCGAGCGCGTCCGCGATGGACGCCGCATCGCGTGCCGCAGCTTCGATCGCTGTGATATGGACGCCGTTGGCGCGGGCAAGATCGGCCATCAGACGGGCTGTCGCCGCGCCGCCGGGAAGATTGAGGAGACGGAGTCGCGGGCGGCGTACGTTAAGCGTTTCCAGCCCCGCGGTCCGCGCCGTGAGCAGATCGCGCGGACGGATCGAATGACCGGAAGCAATTGCCGGACCGTCCGCACCGATGTCACTGCCGGCACGCCGAACGCTCTGACCGGGCACGCCTTCGACGATGACCTCGACGAGAGGACCCGACGTAACGACTGCACCGATATCGAGCACACAGTCGCAACGCTGCGGCATGGCGTCGCCGGCATCGACCCAGATTGGCGGCTTCGCCAGCGCCAGAGGCAAATAAGATGAGGCGCCGACCACATCGTTGGCATTCACCGCCCAACCATCAGCGGCAGCAAGATCGCGGACCGGAACTAACGGGAGAGCCGGCATTTCGGCTGCGACGCAGCCGAGCGTTTCGGCAAGGGAAAGCTCCACCGGCGCGACCACCTCACGTTCGTGCAGCAGGGTTGCAATCGCGGCCTCGAGCGACGTGAGCGCTGCTGGCAGGCACTGTGTGATCATGAAGTGCGTCTGTCTCCTTTTGTTTTCGGATGCCGGCCGGTGTGAGGAGAATTCGCCTTTAACGGTAGCCATGATAAATCCGAGCCATCGGGAGCCGCTATTTTTTGCGCCGCCCTGGAGCCGAGCACATCACCGAAGGTTGCGTGCTTCTTGGGTGCCATAAGAAGCATTCATGTGTGACGAGGGTCTCCACGCGCTTGAACCAGAAGTGCAAAGGTTGGGAGAAACGGTCCCAGCTAAGTTCCATCTTACCACGATCCGTGGTTTCCGCGGAGGGAACGATCCGGAGATTGTCGTCGTCTTCGGCACGGAGATCGCCGAACCGATTCCTCACCTTGGAAAAATCGACGATGCCTTGGTCGTGACTATTCCACCGTGCGCGATCAACATCGTGCAGGCGATCTCGCGGTCGGTTGGGGGCGATCTCAAAGCGTAGTCTAGTCTTCGATACGTGATGATGGCTCATCGACGCATTTGCAGCGGCCCGCGAGAAGGGCGCCATCACAGCGATGGTTGCTGTTCGTGGTCGCGATTCCACAGTGGCCGTCCACGGGTGGGTGAGCCGCAGCTCTTCGCGTGCGCGCACACCCGGAGAGGCGGACTCACCGGCTGAAAGTGGCACAAAATCGAGGACAGCAGGCGCTCCCGAGCCTCCGTCCTTCCGTGGCGCATGTGCAACACTTTGGCAAAAAGGTCACAGTCTGCCCGATTGCCATTGCGCGACGAGATCCTTATCAGAACAATCGTCGTATCCGCATCCTCGGCTGTGTAGTTCTGGTACCGATGAGGCTGGCAATGATGAACCTGCGACGACTTTCAGCGCAAACGCCTGCGTTGCTATCCGTCATTTTTGCGACCGGGATCTTCGGTCTGCTCGCTGTCTCCGGGCCCGAAGGCATCCGGCACATCAGCGCGGCGCTACCCGTCGATATCGACGCTCCTTCTTCCTCTATCGGAGCTGACCTCGCCGCTGAGCCGCGGCCGAATTCGATATCCAGTGACGATGCGAGTCCGAGCGAACGGTCGCTTACAGAAGATGTCGCTAACACGCCGAGCGCGCCAACCCCGTCAGCGCCCGTGCAACTCGCAAGCGTCGATCCGTCGGATCTCGAACCTGTCGAAGCCGACAAGGCCGCAAGGTCCGTCGAGATTGGCGACTGCCCGGTCGTGGACGCCTGCGTCGATCGCTATCTGTGGGCGCTTTATCAACGCACGCCCAAGGAGGATACGATCAAGGTGCGTGACTGGAGGAGGGTTGCCGTCAAGCGAAGGGGCAAGAGGGTGATGGTGTCGCGAGCCTTCACCAGATATGTCGATCAGGATTTCGGATGGAAAGATCCCAAGGCGGCGGAACGCGTCGGCCTGCCGATGATGGACTATGTGATTGGCGGCATGGATCGCAGATTCAAGCTGAAATTGTTTCATATGCTGCGCGCGGCCGAGGCGGCGGGTCTCGCGCCCGGCATTACAAGCGGATTCCGTGACGACTACCGCCAGTCGATCGCCAGCGGCCTCAAGGCGGCGAGCAACCGGTCCTATCACGGCGGCAGTTTGCGTGGCGGCTACGGGCATGGGCTCGCGGCCGACGTGGTGAGTGTCGCGGGCGGAACGCGCGACCGGCGGTTTGCTTTCTCGGAGAAGCTCTGGAAGTGGGTTGATGCGCACGGGAAGGAGTTCGGTATCGGGCGGCCCTATCTCGGCAGGGACCCGCCGCATGTCGCGCCGGTCGACGGTGCCGAATATGCGAAGCACAATCGCGGTGCCCCACACGTGGCATCGAGCGCGAAGAAGAGCGGCGCGAAGAAAGGGAAGCGCGTGGCTTCCCCCGACCGCTCACGCCTGACGAAGCGACCGAGAACCGTCGCCGTCGCAAAGCTGAAAACAAACTGAGCGGCTCGAGGCCGGTATCAAATCATCGCCAATCGAAGTTTGTCGGAGACGTTGACCTCATTGCCAGAAAGGCGTGATTTTAAGCAGCGTTTTGTATTGTCGCTCGGCTTTTTTCAGCAGGCGCTTGCGATTATGAATTCCGAACCTTACTTGCCGTAAATCCAGATCTTTCAAAAGTGCGGGGACGACGGTGAGATCGTTAAGGTCGCCGAGACTGTCCAGCAACGCTTCGATAGCTCGGCCGAATGCCTTGCGGCGCTGCTTTGCATCCCTGCTCGGAAACAGCGTCTCGAAGAACTCGGCCGCATAGCGCAGCTTTTTGGCTTCGATGCGAACACGATGGCGGGCATGGTCGTCGAGGTGGACGAGACCTCGACCGCGCCGTTCGAATCGCCTCAGGGACCGTTCGAGTATACGCACAGCACTCTGTGCGATCGGTCTATTGCATCGCGAGCGATTTTTAGGGTGCGTCAGCCACGGCCCGATGGATAGCCATTCAGCCAGTTCGAGCATCAGCTTGCGCCACCGTGGGCTGTCGAGAGATGCGCGGGCCTGTGCATATGCATGTCGCCGTGCGGCGAGCAGTGCTTTCGGAACGGGTCGACTCTCAAGACCCGCAATCAAGACGTCGATGTTCCGCGCCATACCGAGCGCGGTCGCCATCCATTTGATGTCGGTGCGAAGCGCTTCGTATCGCTCATCGGTCAGCATTTTTCTGAATAACGTGATTACGGATCGCAGTCTTCTGAGAGCGACGCGCGTCTGGTGCAGGGCGCCCGCATCATCGTGTCTCGAAAGTATCGTTTCGTTCAGACGGAAATGGCGGATGCATGATTGTGCGATGGCTTGCAGTGCCTTCGCGGAAGTCATTTCCGTCATCAAAAGGACAGGATCAGCCTTGATCGCCTGCACTTTGGCCGAGCGCGCAAGGTTGTAACCGCGCTCGGCTTTGCTCAGAACGCCGAGCCGTACGGGAACGACCGCATTAATCTCTTGCGCCAGCTTGAATAAAAGCGCGGGATCTCCTCGTTTGAGTTCAATCTCCACTTCGCAGAGGGGCTGTTTGCGGCGACCGGCCCGGATCTCCCCTTGGTCGAACGATACCTCGATGAAATTGTCACGCTCGATCGCTTCAAACAGATACCTGTGCACCACGGTCCGGAAGACAGGGTGGAGATCAGCTAATGCGGATTCGGGAACAAAGTTTTCGAGGAAGGCGCTTTCGCGATCAAGAAGCGGCACATTGCTCTTGATGTCACGTTCCCACTCCGGTCTCGTAAAAAGGCCTGCCGTCGCTTCGCCGGCGGCCTTTAAAGTCTGGATCCGTCGTTTGCCGATGTGGCGGATGCGCAGTGAGAAACGCGCTTTGCGAAGGTGCTGCTCGGCCGTATCGAAATAAACCGAATCGAGCGCCTGCGCCTGATCGCGCTTCAGCGATTTCCGCAAAAATCGCTGAATCTTGGTTGCGTTCTCGGAATCGAGTTCAAGTTTTAATTCGATCTCGAGTTGCTGGTCGGCCAATCCGTTCAACCTTCACGCCTCCCGCGCCACGCCATCCGTTTGGCTAGCGAGATCCCGCCATCTCTCGTCAAGCGTTCACGACACATCCAGCCCGGATATTGCGGGTTCGCCGAACCCTAGTCGTGAACGAACTATCATGGAACGAGAGTAATTTTAGGCGACCCATTTTGCGAGTCCCGAGATGAGCCAGACCATCGAGATCATTCCCGGCGATGGCGGCGATGAGCCCCTGTGTCTGGAGACTGAAACCCGCGTTTTTGCGATCTTGTCACGCGGCGGCTGAAACGGCGCGACGCCAGCCGAAGCCGGTGCGGTTGCCGGCCGTTCTTTCATGCTTGTGACCTATGGCACTCCTGGCCAGGATAATCTAAATCCGTCTACCCTCCCGAACGCCGAATTCCAGGTAATGGCAAGCGGCACATAAGTCAGTCATCCGGGTCAGATCGGCATGCTTTTTCCGATAAGAGCTACCGTCAAACCCGTCGGGTAGGCTACCGAGAGAATATGAACTGTAGAAATTGACCCCGGCATTCAGAAATTCTTTCTCACGGCATAGCGAAATATCCTGACCATGAAAATAGACGTCGGCCAAATCCGCCAAGCGCTTCATTCCTTCGCGCTGGCGGTTATCGACTTGCATGCCGGGCGTTTTCCATCTGACGCTTATACCCAGCACGTCCAGCTCGGACGTTGCGTAACGAGCGAAGTCATAAGCTTCATCTGAATAGGGATCCGAATCGTAGTGCTTCCAGAGAGCGACCACGGCTTTCCGAACCTTGAACGGACGACACAGATCAACCCACTCACGGTGATAGACCTGATAGTAGAGCCGGTTCAGAAGAGAACCATGGTTGTTTGCCAGGAATTGCAGAAAGCCGGGAAATTGGAAATCCGGGAACTTTGCGTCGATGACTATTTTTGTATCCGGTAGAATTTCCAGAAGTCGCTCGACCATCTTGAACGTGACAGGGTTGAATTTCCCCAACACACGGAGTCTCTGAAACTCGTTTCCGGTTATCGAGGCGAATGTCTTTTCAATCCCATAGAATCTCTTCTCCGTCTCGTCGTGAGCGAATGCGAAGCCATCGGCCAGCTTGACGCAATCGAGTTCGATCTGCCGTTCGCCAGCGGCGAGCGAAGTAAGGACGGCTTCGATCGAATTGGTTTGCACATGCCCATCTATCTGGCCTCCGCCATGGATGATTGTCTTCCCGGCCATTGCGCGTCATCCTTCAACGTGAGTCAGCGATTGTCCTCGCCGGCCAGCGCCTGTGAGAGATTGCGTCGTCTGCTTCATTTTGCGCCAGAATGGGACCGCCTGGCATAGTACAGGGCCAGACCGGTGAGACTCTCGGGGTCGGTGTCCGGCAAGGCATGTGTTGGGCGTGGCGTCCACGATTGAATGATCGCCTGTTGCGGACGAAGCCTATATTCCTGCTCGAACAACTCGATATGGCTCTTCGCGCTATCGATCCACTCCTTGTCGGTGCGGTCATTCGGCATGCCATTGTAGATAATGCCTATATTTTCCACGAGCCTCTCTGCGCGCAAGCTCTCCAACTGATCGAAGAAGCGTCGCGCGGCGGATACCTGCGGCGGACCGGCTGCGAACGGCACGTCCAACTGCATGAACGAGAGGCTTGATCCCAATCGCTCGCGAAGCCCGCGAAGCCATTGTCGTGTCTCATTCTGCCATTCCGGCTGATATGCGACGCCGCTCGGTTCGACATCTCCGATCCGCACCATCGGAAATGCTTCACGATACGCTTGAAGCACCGGCATCACGAGATCGATCACCTGTTCGACCGAGAGGCGGCAGCCCGGCTGCTTGCCGGGTCGTCCTTTATAATAGCGCCCGAACCAAAGCGGCTCGTCCATGGCGACATAGGCGATCGATCCTCCGGCGCTCTTGATCTTTCTCGAAATCATCTTCGCGCGGGCCGTCGTCGAGTAACCTTCTACCCCGGGTCCACCGCATGCCGGTTTGATCGCCTTCGGGCTGTTCATGACTCCGGCCTCGACCGCGATCGAAATATGACGCTCATTCAGGTTCTTTACGATCTTGTCGACCTGGTCTTGAGGAGCGTGTTCCAGATATGAGCCGTAGAGCTTGAAGACAGCGATAACATGCGCTGCATTCCGCCACGGAGCGTCAGCATCGAACATATCAAGGAAATCGACGGCACGATTCAGCGGAGAGGGCGGAACGGAAGCTTGAGGCGCGATCCAGATTTCGGTCGCCGACAGGCTGCCCAGGCCAGCCGTGAAGAGCAGCAGGTGGATTGAAATTATTGATCGAAGGAAACGACGTTGCTTCCTCATTTCACATCCGACGATCAGAATGGCTCCAAACACCGCGCCTGGGTGAAGTGCTTAATACTTGTCGAGCTGCGCGCGCAGGTGATCGACCTTGTTCTTCATCGAAGCGATGGTATCACTATCGATTTTCCTCAGATAGCCTTTGATGTCGGTGGTGGAAACATTTGAGGTTCGGCTCACATATGTAACGATGCAACCAGTCTCATTGGACAGATGATCGAATTTTCCGACCCAATCGTCTCCCATGGCGAATATTCTGATTTCGTGTTTTCGAATGTCGCTTGATTTTTGCTCCCATGTGTTTTCGGGTATCACCAGATCGACATATTTGCAGCTTGAAAGGATCTCAGCTCTCTCGTTATATCGGATGACTGATTTCTTTCCCTTGATTTCGTTGAATTCATCAGTGGAGCATCCAACGATCAAGCGATCTCCGAGACTGCGCAGGCGTTGCAGCAGGCGAACGTGGCCGACGTGAAACAAATCGAAGGTTCCGTAAGTGATGACGTTGGTGACGCTGGTCATGCTGAACGACTCCGCCGTGAGTTCGACGTCACGTCGCCGGCGAGCAGACAATGCTCGTAAATGTGACGAACGCCAGAGTCGGAGAATTGTACGCTGTCGATAAAGCGTCGGAGGTGGACTGCTCGTTTCGCCTCTTTCTCGCTGCTGATCAGGACATCCAGTTTTACACCCGGGAATAGGCGCTTGAGATCTAGCGCCCAAAAACTCTGGTCCGCTCCGGTCAGGGTGACCTGGCCCGGACCATCTTCGCAGATCATCTTTGAAATAAAATCGAAGTTTGCACCGGCTGGCGCCTCGTACTGCCGTCTTGCTTCCGGAACGAATTCGGCAAGTCGTGCGCGGCTTACACTCGGTGGCAGGCCTCTCACTCTGGTGGACAGCAGGGCATCATAGTCGAATTCGAACTTTTCCCAGTCCGACCCCATCAGCTTGAGCGAAACCTTATCATGCGAATGAACGACGATATTTGAGGCAACGTTGCCGTACTCGTGCCAAATGTCGTCTTCGTAATTACTGAAGACCCGAGCGCGAAACGAATCCAGATGAACGAAAGTGCCCGGCCTGACCCACGTCTCGGGAATCTGCTTTGTGTGGTACATGCCCCAGTTGGACAGGTTCCTTATGAAGCCGGCTGCATCGACTCTCGTATAGAAGACATCGACCTGCGCCCACGGAACCACGACGGGTATTCCATCGGCAAGCTCGATAGGGGCGCGGCGCGAATTCGCGTCCTGCTGCAGCGCCAGGATGTGGTATCCGCCGCCGGTATAGGGCGCCGCCACGGGCCAGCAAACGTAACCGCAGTCTCGCAGAAACGGCAAGACCACGGTCTCGAACAGTTTGATCTGGTCTTCGAAGATGATGACATCCAAATCGTCGTTCCACGGCGGCATCCGGCCGTTACGGACGTAGCCGACGATTGCGCCCGCAAACAAAAAATATTCGAGTTTGTGGCGTTCGAAGACACGCAGCACCTGTTTGTAGATCTCCCTGGATCCATCGGTTAGCTGCTCGTATTTTGCATTGGATATCCCCGCTATCGACGTGCGAATTGCCGGGAGCGAACTGTCGAATAAGGGTGTTGCTAGATTCACTTGTGAACTCGCTTCCTCATACTCGCCAAGATAATTTCATGCGTCCATTGCCTTAGAGCCGTGCCCCTTGAACCTGCCGGTGGCCGTAAGCCGCGTGCCCGGACGTACTGAGTGAATATTCCTTCCAAAGGCTCAGATGAGCGTCCAACATCTCGTCTTCGGTCCACGGTTGTTCGATGGACCGGTTTGTTGCGATCCATTGTTGCTCGTTCCCGACCAGTTTCAACAGGAGTTCGGCCAGTGATCGGCCGTCTCGCGGCGGGAAGGTGAACCCGTTTTTCTGTGGAATCACTCTTTCCTTCAAACCCGCAATTGAAGAGGCGATGACTGGCCGACCGAACATCCATGCTTCAGAGACAACGAGACCGAAAATCTCCCACCACGTTGAAGGAACGATGACCCAATCAACCGATGCCATCCTTTCAGCGAGTTGATCGCGCGCGTATGCGCCGTTTTCGCGCAGGGTAATCTTGCCGGATTTGGAACTACGCAACTCTTCTACCTGTTGATTGATCTTATCCAGATAGGGGCCGGATGCGTAATGCTTATTGCCGCCGTTTATCTCGACCACAATGCCCGCCGCCGGGAGCCGTTGCTCTCTTGCGAGCAGCAACAAGGCCTCCAGTATGACATCCACGCCCTTGTTGTCGATGAATTGGCCGAAGAAGCCAAAGCGATTGACTTGTCGAGAATGATGGCTGCGATCGAACGCGGTGCCCAGGTTCGTCTGGCCGTTTGGTATGACGACGCACTTTTCTTCTGGCAGTCCCCATTCCACGTAGCGGTCGGCAATGAACTCTGACGGAAAGACGAAAACGTCGCATTCCGCGAGAGCTGTCTTCAGGCGCGCCGATCGCAGCGTAACAAACTCCGGACGAAGATCCGGAAAACATTTGTTGCATGAGACCGGAGAAGACGATCGGCATAGATCGCGAGAGCCGCGCTTCACCATCTGACCGTCAGCCATGCAGATGGCCATCATTTCATGGAACGTAAAACAGATGACGGCGTCCGGCGCAGCAATCCTGGCCGCACGGATCGATTCCACTCCCACGCGATGATAATGATGAAAGTGAATGACGTCAGGTTTGATCCGCTCGATCAGTTCGCGAAAAAACTGGATCGAGCGCCAATCTCCGACTGAAAGGTGCAGGAAGTCATAATATTGCGGGAAGTAGAAGTACTGCCGCTCTTCCCCCTGGACGGGAACGATGGGCGCGCCGGGTTTGCCGTAGATCTGATCGTGATTGGCCTCGAGCGCAGCGATAAAGTACGCGTCGTGTCCCTGCTTCAGGCTGGCTTGAAACATCTCAAACGCCACCTGTTGAGCTCCACCAGGTGCCACCGAGGGATGAAGGTAGCTAACGTAGATTACTTTCATGGCGTTCCCCGGCCGGTCTTGGCGAGATGCTTGTCGAAATAGTCGCCATGTTCAGCCGTGAAAAAGTAGCGGTTGGCCATGGAAGCACCGCGATACTCTTCACCTCGGGCACGAGAGCCCTGTCCTTCCAGATGCACAAGGCGAATTTGCGGGTGAATGCAAACAGGTCCGTTTGAGGCGCTCCAGCGCAGCGACAAATCGGCGTCTTCGTAGTGGCCATAGATGTAGCGCGTAGAAAATCCGCCGAGTTTTTCGAACATCGGCTTTTCAAAGCCCATCACCGCGCCTGTGATCGCCGGCACTGCCTTCGGCTTCTGCCATTCCCGTTCGGAGAAAGGTACGCCCTTGTCGAAATGTTCGACGCGCAACAAACGGCCGGATGGTGCGAGCAGGGAATCGTCGGTCCGGTTAAGAGAATTGCGACGTACGAACGAATCGTTGTCGATGAACATACCCGAATGCATGAGATTGTGATCGTCGTAGAACAGCAACCCGCCCCAGAGTGTTTTTCCTAACTTGGCCTCAGCCAGCACTTGCTGCATCTGCCGGGCATAGGCGGGAACCGCGTATACATCGGGATTGATGATGAAAATACGGTTGCTGGCCGCGTGGTCGATAGCGACATTGTTCGCCGCGCCGAAGCCTGCATTGTCTCCCAAAACGATGACGGTAATCATCACGTCATATAGGTCTGACATGAGGCGTGCGTATCGCAACACCTCGTCGGCGTCCTCTGGCGAATTGCAGACGTAGATCCACTCGCCGAAGTCGATTCCAGCCGCCCGGAACAACAGTGGCTGGAGCTTGATCGGCTCGGTAGAGCCAAACAATACCGTCACGAACGAGCTTGATACCTTGCGTGGCCTGAATCGCTCGACGTATGAGCTGGAAACGGCTGACGCCACGTGAGACCGAAAAAGCTGGATCAGGGCCTGTCCCGAAGCTCCACAGAGAAAGCCATTCAGGGCCGCCTGTTTTCCGGAATGAGATTCGCACGTGGCGATGATTTGCAACAACGTATTTAGAACACGCTTGTCGGACACGATCTCAGGGGTAACTTTTGTCTGAAAGGTGCCGGCGAGCGAAGCGACTTGAAACAGCAGCGACTGCTTCAAGAGAGTCTTCGAAGGAGATTGCCCAAAGGCAACAAACCCGTAGTCGTAAGCGCCGTCCCGGACATGCTGCTCGACATCCTTCCGTGCCTGCCGGAAACTTGCCGTTCGTGGCAGATCGATCGTGAACTCTCCACCGATAAGCTTCATTCGCGGAGTTTCGCAACCTTCATCGGCTAGCCAGCCGATGATCAGGCAAAATCCCGATTCCGACACGAGGTAGCGTTCGACCGAGCAGGCCACGGCCCCGGTTTCCCGGCGAATGGTTGAATGCTTGTTTTCGTCAATGCCGAACCGCAGATAATGATCAAGCGCGCTAACTGCTTCACCCGAAGTCAACGCGGTGCGCGCATTCGGATTGGATTCGAGATACCGGGACTCGTCAAAATTACGGATAGCGACAGGAAGCAATGGCACTTCTAACATGGTCGTCCCTCAATTAAAGGTTCAGCGGGGCGGTGCGGGGAGCGCCAGCCCGCGGTATCCACGCCTGACAAAATCGTCGTGCACGTGTTTCTCCTCGACATCCTGCGGAACACACATGTAGCGGCGCACATACCACTTGGTGTCGACGCCGGGCTTGGACGGCAATCTGCCTTCGGCGTATCCGAAGTTTTCGAAGTGCTCCGCAGCGCTGGTGACCTTGCCCTCAAGCATCGCCTGCGCAACGTCGGGATAAGTCTCGAGATACCATTCGCTGTCTACGATCGGTCGGGAGCCGAGACGCCCCTCAAGGTATCCTACCGCTCTAAAGTGCGCCCAGCCGGACGGAAACCGAGTGCTGCTGACTGCAGCGGCAATGTCGGGGTAAGTTGTGAGATACCAGTCTTCGTCGAAATCCCATGAGGAGATGTACAAGTCGAGAAGCCCTGTCAGTATTTTCCGAGGAAGCCTGACTTCATCGGCATCGGTCTTGAATTGATCAGGCAAATCACCAAAGGCGACCCGGGGATGCGGGATATTCACCATTCGACGTCGTCCTCATTAGAATTCCTCGATGTGGGTCGCAGCTCCGCTTAAATGTGCGGAAAAATTTTAAGTAACGACTCTTGACGTGCTTCTTCCCCTTTGTCGGCAATGGTGAAATTCGGCATGTTATTCGACTGGTGTCATCGATAATTCACACAAGCTGTTTTTCCGTTCACAAAATAGAAGTGCTTTGATTACAATCCGAACCTCGATGCAGCGTTCAATGCCCGTGAATTAGCTGGTCGTGACCATCGGGCCGCGCCGCAAACCTCATTGAGGAAGCGCGGCGCGCTGCGGATAGAGCGTTTCAATCGTGGATCGATCCGCCGCGACCTTGGCAGTTATCGGCGAATGTCTCGCATCGTGACGAATTGATTCTTGGCGGTCGCCATTCGGATCAGCCACCGGCTCATCTGTTGAACCTGATTGGGACGGCGAGGGTGATGGAGTGGCCGCCGATGTTGGGCGGCGGGGCGGGGAGGGGGCTGGCGCGGCGCGGCAGCGACGCTGCTTCGGTATCGAGCGCGGAGTCACCGGCCGAGCGCACCAGCCGCGCCGACAGCACGCGGCCCGAACGGTCGATGGTGAAGGCGACGGTGGCGACGCCGGCGCCGGCCGCGCCCGGAGGAAAGCGCTTGTAGCGGTTGAGGTGCGCCATCAGCGCGCCCTTCCAGGAGGCCGGCGACATCGACGAGGCCATGCCCTCGGCCGGCGCCGCGGCGCGGTCGGCGCGCTGCGCCTGCGAGCTCGGCGGCGCGGTGGTGCGCGGCGCGGCCTTCTGCTTTTTCTTTTTCGGCCTGGGCTTCGGCTTCGGCTCTAGCTTCGGCGGCAGCACCACCTCCGCCTTCTCCACCTTCGGTTGCTCCGGCGGCTTGATCTCGGTCTCCACCGGCTTGATGTCGGGCTCGGGCTCGACCTTCTCCTCGACCGGCTTCTCCGGCTCGACCTGATCCTCGGCCTCCTCCATCTGCGGCCCCGGCGCGATGTCCTGCTGCGGCACCTCGGGCGCGACCGCAAGCGGGGCCAGCTCCATCATGATCGCAGCCGGCGGATCGCCCGCAGCCTCCGCGGGCTGCGGCCAGTTCAGCGCCAGCCAGATGCCGCCGGCATGCAGCGCGACCACGGCGACGCCTGCCGCGGTCCAGCGCAGCACCGATGCCGTGGTGAGCGCGCCGTCGGCCCGCCCGTCCGGATCGCGCCAGTCGATCTTCATGGCTGCGTCGCCGCCACGGGCGCGCCGCCGGAGGAGGCCTCGCCTGGCGCCTGGGCCTGTCCGGTATCCTCAAGGCCGACCAGCGCGATCTTGAGATAGCCGGCGGCCCGCAGCAGGTTCATCACCTTCATCAGCTCGTTGTAGGCGCCACCGTCCCGTCGGCGCGCAGGAACACGCGCTGCTCGCGGTCGTTGCCGGTCTGCCGATCCAGCATCGCCTGCAGCGTGGCGCGCGGCGCCTCCTCGTTGCCGAGCGCAAGCGTCAGGTCCTGCTTCACGGTGAGGAACACCGGCTTGTCCGGCCGCGGCTGCGGCTGCGCGTTCGACACCGGCAGGTCGACCGCGATATCGACCGTCGACAACGGCGCGGCCACCATGAAGATGATGAGCAGCACCAGCATCACGTCGATGAACGGGGTGACGTTGATCTCGCTGAGCTCGTCGATGCCGCCGTCCTGCGGGTTCTTGAGCGATACCGCCATGGCGCATCACTCCGCGGCGGAACGGCCGCGTTCCAGCGGCACCACGGAGGAGACCAGTCCGCGTTCCTGGCGCTCCAGGTCGCGCGAGACGTGCTGGATGATCTCGCCGGAGGCGTCTGACAAAAGCGCCCGGTAGCTCACCAGCGCGCGGGCGAACACGTTGTAGATGATCACCGCCGGGATCGCGGCGACAAGCCCGAGCGCGGTCGCCAGCAGCGCCTCGGCGATGCCCGGCGCCACCACGGCGAGGTTGGTGGTCTTCGACTGCGAGATGCCGATGAAAGAATTCATAATGCCCCACACCGTGCCGAACAGGCCGACGAACGGCGCGGTCGCCCCGATGGTCGCCAGAAGTCCGGTGCCGCGGGCGATGTCGCGCCCCGCTTTGGCCTCGATCCGCGACAACGCGATCGCCAGCCGCTCCTTGATGCCCTCCGCCGACAGGTCGTTCGAGCGCCGCAGTTCGTGCTCCGCCGCCGCCATCAGATCGGACACCGGGCCCTTGCCGGTCCATCCCTCCGCGATCCCGGCGCGCGCCGCCCCGAGACTGTCGGCGCGCATCAGCTTGCGCACGCAGCTCTGCGCCCGCCGCCGCGACGCCGCAAGCTCAACGCCCCGCGCCAGCCAGATCGTCCACGTCACCAGCGAGGCGAAGGCAAGCCCGATCATCACCGCCTTCACCACCACGTCCGCCTGCACGAACATCCCCCACGGCGACAGATCGCGCGGAAGCGAGGACGAAGCCGAGGCGGACGGCGTTGAGACAGATGCGGACGGAGATGGAGCCGGCGAGGCGCCTGTTTCAGTCGAGTCAGACGCAGGCGACGAGTCAGACGACAATGCGGGCGACGACCCCGGCAAGGCAGCGCCATCAGAAACAGGCGACGCAGACGATTGAGATGGGGTTTGGGCGATGGAGGTCGGTATATCGTTTGGCGATGGCGGAACAGACGGTTGCGAAATGGAAGGCTTGGACAGTGCTGATGGATGCGCCTCTTGTGCCTGAACGAGCGGGATCGCTCCAAAAATGGTGCTGGTCAGTGTCAGCACCGCTACGAACCGAACCATTGTTCTTCTCACCGATGCCTGGTGGTGGCTCATTGTTCTTTCGTCGCGCATCCGTGGCCTCCTTTCGTCAGGTCACCGCTTTGGCGGTGTTCGGGGCTGTGCGCTGAGGCCGCTTTATCCGGTGAATCGGAATCGCAACGATCATGCTCGTTCGTGATCGCGAGCGGCGTCGGCCGTGCGGCGCGAGTATTGTCAAAGACAAGCTCTGTCAAAGCGAGACAGGGAACTGCACCGAAAACCGTCGGCGAAAAGAACCACTCCCATCTCGAAGAGCAGTGCGACGCCGATATCGGTGCCGCTCCATACTCGCTTGCGAGTCCCGTCTCCGCGGCGCTGATCGCATCAAAAGCCCAGGCACTGTGACATTTTATCCCTATTCAATATCTTCGATATATATAACTGTATATAACAATATTCGTGGCCGAGGAAGCCCAGATGCCGTCCGATCGTCGCCACAAGCGCTACTGTTTTCGCAGCCTACCGTCATTGTTGATTCCAGTAGTGTTGTGTGGGAGCGCATCGGCTCAGGAGATCGTGCTTCCGACGATCGATGTTCGAAGCGACGCGACGCAAACGTCCGATGTGACTCCTGATTATAAGGTCAACCGGGTGGAACTCGGGCCGCTGGGAAAGAAGCCGCTGATCGACACGCCCTTCTCGGTCAATACCATTTCAGAAGGATTCGCCGAGAATCAGCAGATCCAAAGCGTGCGTGAAGCATTCCGCTTCATCCCTTCAGTCCAAGGCGAGAACATTCGCCCGCAGACGCGCGGCCTTCAGGCGAGCGTTGTGCAAAACACCCGCATCGATGGACTGAATATTGCCGCCACAACCGACTATCCGATCGAGGAATTCCAGCGAATTGATGTGTTGAACGGCCTTGCCGGGGCACTGTTCGGCCCGGCTCAACCGGGAGGAACCTTCAACTACATCATGAAACGTCCGACTGCCGAACCGTTGCAACGTTTCACTGGAGGCTATCTTTCGACAGGCCAATGGCTCGCGCACATGGATCTCGGCGGATTTACCGATTCAGAGCATCGCCTGGGCTATCGATTGAACCTTCTCGATCAGGATGGCACGAGCTATGTCGACAACAGTCGACTGCAGCGCCAGCTCGCCAGCTTCGGCGGCGATATTCACCTCAGCCCCGATACGGTTCTCGAGACGAATGCGAGTATCTATCATTACAAGACGGAGGGATTTCCCGGCACGTTCGCCGTCGCAAAGAACGTTCTTTTTCCAGCGGCCGTTGACCCGACAAAGGTCGGTTACGGCCAACCATGGGGAGGAGACGACAATGTGACTTCTTTTCTGAGTGGCCGCATCAAGCACGACATTAACGAGAACTGGAGTTTTTCCGTCGGAGTGTCGCGCAATGTCAGCGACCGCGCCTCCACCGTTCCGACAAATACAATCACGAACAACGCCGGGAACTACGTAACGACGGCAGCAACGACGACTTATAGTCTTGATACAGTCGATAGTAATCAAGCTGTTCTGAACGGGCATTTTGCGACGGGATCGATCAAGCACGATCTGATTCTCGCCACGAATGGTTTCCTGTGGGATCGCTACACGCCGTTCCAGAAAGGCGCGATCACGGTTGGAAGAGCCAGTCTTGGCGATCCAGCGGTTTTCAGCGAGCCGAACTTTCCGGATTTCAAGGATCGCTACCGATCCGTGTATACCTTCCAGCAGTCTGTTACGGTGGGTGACACCATCGCTCTCAGTGATCAATGGTCGGTGTTGGGCGCAGTCAGCAACAGCTGGATCGATACCTCCAACTACAACAGCGTTGGCAGCCTCACGGGCGGATATAATGCCAACGGATGGAGTCCGCTCGGCAGCGTAATGTTCAAGCCGCGTGAGAACGTGACGACCTACTTCACCTATGCGAACAGCTTGCAGCAAGGCGATAACGCGCCGGCCGGTACGGTCAATCAGGGCGAGAACCTAGCCCCTTTTCGAAGCGATCAATATGAGCTAGGCGCCAAGGTCGATTTCGGACGATTCAACCTGAATGCCGCGCTTTACAGAATCGAACGGCCCTACGCATACACCGGCACAGACAACGTTTTCTCCGTGAAGGGAACGCAGATCAACCGCGGGATCGAACTGATGGCTTCGGGCGCCATTAGTGATGAATGGACAGTATTCGGCGGGATGACCTTCATCGACCCTCGACTCTACAATACAGGATCGTCTCAAACCGACGGCCGTCGTATCCTGGGCTTGTCGCAGTTCGTCATGAACTGTTTGGTCGAATATCATGTTCCTGCCATTCAAGGGCTGACGTTTACCGCGAACGTCAACTACGCGACCAACAGGCCAACGGACTATGCGAACACATCGTACGCTTCGGGTTACACCGTGCTCGATCTCGGCATGCGCTACGCACAACTCGTTGCGAACAAGCGAGTCACGTTCAGGTTCGATGTCTTCAATGTCGCGGACCTTCATTATTGGGCCAATGTGACGCCGGCCGCGCAGAATGGATATAATGCGACCGGTTCAGCGACCGGTACTCTGGGCGCACCGCGCACTATCCGTGCTTCATTGCAGGTCGAGCTATGAAGACGCGCACTATCGCAGCCGCATGCGCGAGCCTCTTCGCTCTGGCGGCGATGGCCGTCACATGCCGCTCGGAAGCGCAGGAGGAGACGGCACCGCTTCGGGTTTACGCGGCCGGAAGCACGCGCGGAGTTCTCGCCGCAATTGCAGACGATTATACCAAGGCGACGGGTCAAAGATTCGAGCTCACGTTCGGCCCGGCAGGTCTGCTCCTGAACAGGATCCAGAAGGATGGCGGCGCGGATATTTATGTTTCTGCCAACATGGCGCATCCGGAGCGCCTTTTCGTCGATGGCGCCGGCACGCGTCCGATCATTTTTGCGAGAAATCGGCTATGCGTGACAGGCCGTGCGGAACTTGGCCTCACTCGGGACACGCTTCTCGACAAACTACTTGAACGGTCCATAAAGATCGGCACTTCAACGCCCGGCGCGGATCCGGGAGGTGATTATGCCTGGCAATTCTTCGATCGAGCGGAGATGGTGCGCAGCGGCGCAAAGGACGCGCTCATCAGAAACGCGCATCAGTTGGTCGGAGGGCCAGCGAGTCCTAAATTGCCAGCAGGCGAAACGGCGATACATTATTTCTTTACACGGCACGAGGCTGATGTCTTCATCGGCTATTGCAGTTCGCATACAAAAATCCGCGCCGAAACTGAAAAGGCGTCGGATCTGCCGATCACCCGCGTTGAAGTGCCTGCGCCGCTCGCAATGCCTATCAACTACGGTCTGACGGTACTGACGCCGATCAAGGAAGCGCACCGCAGGGAAGCTGCCTTTCGCTTCGCGCTTTATTTGATGTCACCGGATGCCCAGCGGCGTCTTCCGGAGTATGGCTTCCTGGCTGGCGGCGGGCCTTAGCACCGATCCCGCTCGTGCGGGGTTGTCGCCGATGAGACATCCGTTCAGGACCAAATGCGATGGACATTGCGCGTCGCGCCGAACTGATGCTCGCTTACCGTAACTTATCTCAAATCCAGAAAGAAACCGGCTACCTGGATATCAGAACGGCATCAGCAAAACACGAATGCGAGAAAGATAAAAAGCTCAATTTATTTTGACCTTATTTGATGCCGGCCACGACTTTGGTTGGTCTATGTTCGACGTCGAAAGTTACCCTAACAACAGACAGGGCTTGTAAGCGGACGGAATTGATAGTTGAAGGTTTGCGATGGAAATTGGTCGAGATTTCAGCGAATGCCCCATTTCCCAGAGACGACAATTGCTTCTGAAATTGTGCTTAGTGAGCGTTCCCGATGTGTTCTTGTCAAGTGACCCCCTCCCAATTAGTCTCTCCTCCACTTAGGGTTCCGCTACTGGAACTTGGCGGCTATTTTTTGGAAAATTTGAACTTTTTCCCGGAAAGCCCGACTAACCAGTTTGCGGGTGAGAGGCGAAGAAAGCGGCCCTTTGTGGGCACCTATCCCAATTGAGGGGTAGCTCCGAGAGAGCTTTTAAGCTTTTAAGCAGTGTTTTTTAAAGTTGCTTTGGTTTGCGTAGACCAGGAGGGTCAAATGAGGAGGCATCAATCCTTTGAAACCTTTCTCATAGGAAAAAGTGTTTTGATGAGAGAAGGCATTGTCCGGATTTTGCGCGCGGAGAACTTCCGTGTCCGGGCATCGGTATCGTCCCCCGATGAATTGACGGGTACATTTCGAGGGCCGCAGCTTCTGTTTTTGATTGTCCATACTGGCGATGACTTTGCCCTCGCCGTGGCGCAGATCAGCCTGATGCGAGATAAATGTCCCAACGCGCGCGTTGTCGTCGTGGCTGATCACTATCGATCGACCGAGCCGGATCTGGCGTTTCAGGTCGGCGCGGCCGGTTATCTCGTCAGCGACATGTCCTGCGATGCATTTGTCAAATCCATCGAACTGGTGATGATGGGCGAGGCGGTGTTCCCGCCGGCGTTCCAGACGTCGGCTCACGACACCCGGAGCGAGTATCGACGCAACGCGGCCGGCGAAGACGACGGTGCGAACCTCGTCATGCCGGACGATGCGAGCGCGCCGCAGCTCTCTCCCCGAGAGCTGGCAATCCTGCGTTGCCTCATCAACGGCAACTCCAACAAGTGCATCGCGCGGAAGATCGATATCGCAGAGGCGACCGTGAAGGTCCACGTCAAGGCCATCCTGCGCAAGATACGGGTCCAGAACCGCACGCAGGCTGCAATCTGGGGAATGAACCATGCGCTCCCGGCGCCGCCCGCAAACGGCATTCCACATCTTCCAATCGTCGATCGGAGTGAATCGCTTTCAAGCCCGATCGCCGTGATCTCCGCGATCAAGGGAGTTGAGTCGTCGTGACGGCGCGCTGACGGTCCGGTGGAGAGCGGGTCGAGAAAATCTCGCTACCGCTCCCGCAAGGCATCCTGCTTGTACTTTGCCAGCGGCGAGAGCAGGTAGCTGATGATTCTGCGCGAGCCCGTCTTGATCTCCACCGTCACGGCCATTCCAGGACTGAGCTTGACGAGCTTCTCGTCTATTTGCATTTCCGTGCGATCGAGCGAGATCCGCGCAGCATATTGCAGCTCCTGTCCATGCGGCTCGCTGGTACTTGCTGCTGCACCGGTCAGCCGATCGGTGGTTGCATTCGCTGGCTTGTCGCGGACAATAGCGTCGGACGACAGACTGAGCACCTCTCCGTGAAGAAGTCCGTAGTGAGTAAAGTTGAATGTGTCGATCTTGATTTCTGCTTTTTGACCCGAATGAACGAATCCTATGTCGCGATTTGAGACCATGGCCTCGATCTCGAGGGGAGCCTCGGTCGGAACCACCACCGCGAGAACCTGGGCCGGGGTCACCACGCCTCCCACTGTGTGAACTGCGAGTTGCTGCACAGCGCCGTCGACCGGTGCGACCAGGCTCTGGAGTTTGGTCCGCTGATCCGCCTTGATCACATCTTGAGTAATGCTGGCGACCTTCTGTTCCGCCTTGGACAGTGCGTCGTAGGTGACGCGACGATACTCCACAGCAACCTTTTGTTTTGTCTCCTTCAGCAGAGCGATCGCCGCGTCGGCTTCGTGGAGCTTGCTTTGCTGGACGGTGGCATCCTGCTGAAGCCCGACCAGGTCCTGCAACTCCGTGAGATAAACGACCTTTGACGCCAATCCCTTGTCGAGAAGCGTCCTGTGAATGCCGACCCGTTCCTGCAATACCGGAAGGGTAGCTTGGATCTTGGCGACGCTGGCCGAAATCGTGGCCCGTTCGGCTTCCTTCTGGTTGAGCTGGCGCTCGATTTCAGAAATCTTGGCGTCCTGTTCCGCCCGTTCGCTGATGAGCAATTGACGTTGTGTGTCGATCTTGGTGGGGCTTGCCCCCTGAGGAGGATGGAAGGCGGCGAGAGGGTCTGCGGCGAGAGCCGCTCGCAGCCGCGCGGCGTCGAGTTCCGCGCTGGCGAGATCGCTCCTTTGGCGCTCCCGGTCGGCGTCGGTCATCGTGGGGTCGAGTTCAATGAGGACGTCGCCAGCCTTGACGGTCTGACCGTCTCGCGCATGGATGGCGCGGACGACGCCCGTCTCGAACGGCTGGATCAGCTTGGTTCGTCCCCCGGGGACGATCTTGCCCGTCGAGGTTGCGACGATATCGACGCTGCCCAGCGACGCCCATGCGAGCGCGACGCAGAAGACCGCGATGATGCTCGCTCCGATTGCGCGACCGACCGGAGAGGGAGGTGTCTCCGCGATCTCGAGTGCAGCCGGCAGAAATGCGATTTCAGCCTCACGGCGGCGGATCGCGGCTTTTGGAAATGCGACAACGTTCTTGCTAGCTGGCGTCATGAATACCCGCCTGGAGGAAGTGCAGCTTCGCATAGCGTCCGTTGGAGCGGATCAGGTCGTCGTGGCGGCCATCCTCGACGATGCGGCCCCGCTCGATCGTGATGATGCGATCGGCCTGCCGCACCGTCGAAAGCCGATGCGCAACGACAAAAACCGTTCGGCCTGCGGCGATGCGCTTCATGTTCTGCTGGATCGCGCGCTCGCTTTCGTAGTCGAGGGCGCTGGTCGCCTCGTCAAGAATGAGGATGCGGGGATCCATGATGAGCGCGCGAGCGATCGCGATGCGCTGGCGTTGTCCACCCGAGAGGCTGCTGCCCCGTTCTCCTACGACGGTGTCGTAGCCTTCGGGCAGTTCCAGAATAAAGTCGTGAGCACCCGCAAGCTCCGCCGCTGCGATAATGCGCTCCATGGGCACGGCCGGATCGGCGAGCGCGATGTTTTCCCGGATCGAGCTGTTAAAGAGCACGTTTTCCTGCAGCACGACGCCGGTTTGCCGTCGAAGCCATGCGAGATCCACCATGGCAAGGTCAACGCCGTCTATCAGCACGCGCCCGCTCTCCGGCACATAGAGACGCTGGATCAACTTGGCGATGGTGCTCTTTCCAGAACCCGAGGACCCGACCACGCCGACGACCTGACCGGGCTGGACGTTGAAGGACACGTCATGCAGCACTTCGGGACCGCCAACGCGATAGCGGAAAGTCACATGATCGAAGGTGATCTGCCCACGGATCGCCGGCAATGCGGCGCGTCCGGGACTGAAGCTCGGTTCCGGTATGGTGTTGAGAATGTCGCCCAGCCGGTCGATAGACAGACGCGCCTGATGAAAATCCTGCCAGAGCTGCGCGAGCCGCAGGACGGGCATGCTCACGCGGGCAGCCAGCATGTTGAACGCGACGAGTTCGCCGACGGTCATCTCGCCGCCGATGACGAGCTTGGCGCCAAAGTAAAGTATCGCGGCGATGACCAGCTTGTTGATGGCCTGGACCGCCTGACTCGCCGAATTGTTCAAACTGAGAACGCGAAAGCTCGCCGACACATAAGCGGCGAGCTGCTCCTCCCAGCGGCGCTGCATCTGAGGCTCGACCGCCATCGCCTTGAGCGTCTCGACGCCGGTCACGCTCTCGACGAGAAAGGCCTGATTCTCGGCGCCGCGATTGAATTTCTCATCCAGGCGTCGGCGAAACAACGGAGCCGCGCCTGCGGAAATGCCGATGTAGAACGGAAACGACGCCAGGACGACGAAGGTCAATGAAGTCGAGTAGTAGAACATCACTGCGAGAAAAACGAAGGTGAACAGGAAGTCTATCACGAGCGTCAGCGCCGAGCTGGTCAGGAACTGGCGGATATTCTCGAGCTCGCGTACGCGCGCGACTGAATCGCCGACGCGTCTGGCCTGGAAGTAGGCGATCGGCAACGCCATCAAGTGACGAAACAATCGGGCGCCGAGTTCGACGTCGATGCGATTGGTCGTGTGCGCGAACACATAGACGCGCAGCGTGCCGAGAACGGCCTCGAAGATGGTCAACGAGACCAGGCCAATGATCAGAACGTCGAGCGTGCTCATGCTCTGATGCACCAGGACCTTGTCGATGACGACCTGGAAGAAGAGGGGGGAGATGACGCCGAAAAGCTGAAGGAAGAACGAAGCAATAAGCACCTCGCCCAGAAGACGGCGGTACTTATGAATTGCACCGAGAAACCAACTGATGTCGAACCGTCGCGAGAGATCGGTCAGAGACGCGCGCCGCGCCATCAGGATGACATTGCCGTCCCAGATGGCCTCGAGTTCGGCTTGAGTCATTGTCTCGGGTTGCGGAACCATCGGCCACTGGACCAGCAGCTGGTCGTCAACGATCTTGCCGAGGATCAGAAATCCGCCGTTTCGCAGGATGGCGATGCCCGGCAGTGGGGTGACGGAGAGCCGGGTCCAACTGGTTTTTTGTATCCGGGCCTTGAGGCCGAAATCCTTGGCGCAGCGTAACATGCTGGCAACGTCGACTCGCGTGACGCCGAGTTGATGCCGAATTTGCGCGGGATCCGCGGCGAGGCCGTGACAGCGCAACAAGGTCACCAAAGCCAGCAGGCCCGATTCGTCGTCGTTCGCGCTATCCGGCTCGGCGGCCTCGGGCACGGCCTCGCTTTGATCGACGCCGCGGACCTGTTGCACCCATCCACGCACGTAAACGGATGAATCAGCAACGGCACGACGAGCGAACGCCGCGCATCTCAATGCCAGAACCGACGCAATGGCATGGAAGTCCGTCGCCAGGCGCCGCCCGCGGATGGCCGCCTCGGCAAGGGCATAACGAACGCGCTGCATGAAGCCGATCGATCCGGCAAGCACCACGCGGCCGTCCCAGATCGCCTCGAATTCTTCGCGCGTAATCAGCTTGGTGTGCCCCGAACTCGAATGCCCGGAGAACGGATACACTACCAACGCCCCGTCGTTGTCGGCGCGTCCAAGAAGCAGGAACCCCCCATTGCGAAGCGATACGATGCCCGGCAATCGCATGCCGGCGAGTTGCTCCCAATGCGTCGTACACGCACCCATCGCGATCCCGAGCTGAGCCGCACAGCGCAGCATCGTTCGGATGCCTATCGCCGCCGTGGTGCCGCAGCGCTCGCGGATCTGATCAATCGCAGCATTCACGCCTTGGAGGCGCAGAAACAACCATAGTGCGAGAAGGCCGGCATCCTCCGTCGCAACGTTTTCATTTTGCATCGCCATTCTAGCTCAGCTCTTGGAAATGACATGGGGATTTCAAATTCCGCAGACATCGACGGCGTGCCCAGACACCAGCAGGTCCGCGTAGTGACGGAGCAGGGTGCCTGGGCAGGCCGGCTTGCTAGTGGTGAGGTCGGGTCAGGAATGACTCGTGCAGCCAGGTGAAGGCCTTCGATGCGGTCGCCGCAATCTGACCGTGATCGACCTGCCCGGAAAATCCGCCACCGGCCAGATATTGATTCAGCAGCGCAAAGCTGTGATTTGCATGAGAATGCGATGTCCCGGTTGATGCAGTGGGAGAGGAAGTCCCGGTTGATGCAGCCGGAGGATCGGTCACGGTGATGGTCTGTGCCGCCGACGTCGCAACGGCGCCGGTGACAGGGTCCTTCCCGGTAGCCGTCGCCGTCAGCGTCGCAACCGGATGGCCAAAGCCCTTGTAATTGGAATGCAGCGTCAGTCCGCCATCGACCTGTGCGGCGGTGAGGGTGATGTTATTCCCCCTGAATGTCTTGCCGTCGATATTGGATGTTATCGTCTCGTATCGCGGCAATCCCTTGATGTTGACCGTCACGGAGTCGTTCGGATCGGACGTCTTGACACCAAGTCCCAGGTCGATTGCGCCGTTAGCACTGACCGATAGCGAGTGGTCCGCCACCGATAGTACCGGCGTGGCGACCGAAGACGCCGGCGTTGTCGGCGTTGTCGGGGTCGTCGGCGGCGTGGTTGTCGGCGGCGCTGTCACTTCGGTGCCCGTTCCGTTTTCCGATGTACTGATGGGCGACGGATCGACCTGAAGTCCGGAGAACGTCTTCACCGCCCCAGAGAGGTTTGCGGAGAGGCCGTCCACATCCTTGATGCTCGCGCCGTTTGGAAGATTGACGTTCGTAACAGCAAGTGCGGAGGTTTTGGTGTTCGTCGCGGCCACGGTAGTCTGGAACGTGAGCGCGTTCGTCCCGGAGCCGCCGACATAGGTGGCGGTGCCGCCGTCATTGAGCGTCAGCGTGGGTTTGCCCGTCACCGTCACGGCTTCGTTGAAGCCGAGCGTCAGGGTGATCTTGTCGCCGACATGCTCGACGCCTTTACCAGGCGACGCCGTTACCTGAGTCACCGACGGCTGAGTTGCCGCAGGCTGAGTGACCGGCGGAGAGGCGACCGGCGGCGCCGTTACCGGAGGCGTGGTTTCGGGCGGGATCGATGCCGACGGGCTGACGTTGGCGCCCGTCACGGTGTAGCCGCTACCCGGCTTTTGATAGAGTTGAACTGAGTCGATCTGCATCACCATATTCGATGGCGTCGAGTTGTTCAGAACCGTGTGCCACCCGGTGGTGTTGGAATTCGCAACCTGATTGTCCATGATCAATTCCATCGGCTGCGATGGAATCGGCACCTGCGCGCTGGTGACCTGCGCAATCTGCTTTCCGTCGAGATACCAGGTGATCGATTTGCCCGGCACCCAATCGATGGCGTAGGTATGAAAGTCGGCTGTGAGATCGACGCCGGTATCGACGACTTTCTGGAAGGTCCCGTTCGGCGTGTGAAGAGCGGCCGAGAAGGCTTGGTTCGCAGGGCCCGAACCGGTGTAGCCGCCTTCCTGCATATCGATCTCGAAATTATCGCCGCTGTTGCCCGCGCCTTTTCCCGGCAGCAGCCAGAGACCCGGCCAGGCGCCATCGCCGCTTGGCGCCTTCATGCTGATCTGAAGGTAGCCGCCGGTGAATTCGAAATTGCCGTAACTGCTGGCGCCGCCGGACGTAATGGGGAAGGTTTGCGTTTTTCCCTGATTATTCCCGGTTATCGACGCCTTGGTGGCCGTCAGATTCAACGTGCCGTTGCTCAGGGTTACCTGGCTCGGCATGTGGTAGTCGGCGTCATACGGACCCCCCGGTCCGCTTCCCCCAGCGCCGTTGCTATTCCAGGGTGCACCTTTGGCGGCATTGCTCGTAATGTAATTGTGCCAGGTGCTGCCGAGCGTCGTCCCCGAAAATTCGTCTTGAAAAACCAGATCGCTTGAACTGTACCCCGCCGGTGTAGATAGCGCCATTCCAATATCCCCATCGATCGTAGAGAACCCCCATCCGGGACTGCTGTGGCCAGAAATGATGGCGACAAAATAATCGAGGAGAGCAGAAAATAAGGCGTCGACGCGGAAAGCATTCGGCGAAGCGACAATCCCGCAGGCCGGCGCGCTGCCGGTCGCGGGATGATTCCATCTGAAGTGAGAGAAGTTTGCAGCCAGATCTTATCGTGACAGAGTTGTCCAGCGACGCAAATTATCCCCAGATTTTTATCTTCAACTTTGATGTCAGCGAGTTGATTCCCTGGTGGGGCGTCGGTCTTCTCCGTTACCGCGATACCTTGGCGCGCGCGGCGAAAATCTGCGCTAATTCGCTCGTAACGTGCAAAACCTCAACCATTGATTGGTTGAACCATGTGCCACAGCCCTGTTTTAAGCGCCGCGACGGCATACTCCAAAAGGGGTGCCCACAAAGGGGATTTGTACTCGCGACCGCAATGCGTCAGCATCCCCAGCATAGAACGCCTCACCTGTGCCCAGCGATGGCCACGACGGTAGACGGTCAACACAGAAAAATCGCCATAGCAAAGAGGCGACGTACCATGGGCGCTCAACGCGACTTCCTACGAGCCTGTCTCCCCTCGTCTTCGAAGGCGTCAAATACGTCTTCAAACTCAGTTCTGTCTCTCCGCGTAAAAGTCGCTACACCCATCCTGCTTACGATCGGGTTGTATGGCCTCGCGACCGTGCTGACGGACAAACCGATGGTCGACAAGATCCTCCTCAAGGGCAATAACTTGGTTGGCGATCTTTCCAGCGGCGTTGTGCAAAAGGCTTTTGCCGCCAGTCCGGGTCCGTTCGATCATCCGCAGCAGATCGTGGCCGGATACGCCCTCCCGACGGTGTCGGCGCCGCCAGTGCGTGTCGCAGCCGCCGATGTCGCGGTGGAAAGCAGCGTCGCCTTGGACAGCGAGGATTCCAAGACCAATGACATCCAGGCGCCGTCCGCCGCGGCCGGGCTCTCATTCGGTGTGGGCGATAAGCTCAAGATCACCTTCTACGAGCGCCTCAAGGTCGAGGAAGATAAATGGGGTCGCGCGACCTCAGCCATCAGCGGCATCCAGCAGCGCCCGGAATTGAGCGGGGAATACACCGTCCAAGAGGACGGCACGGTCTCAGTGCCTTTGCTTGGTTCTATTCCGGTCGCGGCCCAGTCGCCGCAGCAAGTGCATACCGCCTTGGACGAAGCCTTCGAGAATCTCCTGGGTCGCCGGGGGATGGTCAACGTCGTGTTGATGGAGCGAGCGCCGATCTATGTTTTGGGACCGGTCAAGAATCCGGGCTCCTTCAAATACGTGCCCGGCGCGACGGTCTTGCATGCCATTGCGATGGCGGGTGGTCTCGATCGCGGCGCCAACGATCCGTGGTCGAAGGTCGAAGCGGTTCGGGAAATTCAGAAGCGGAGCGGTGCGGCCGGCTCAGTGGTGAAACTGCTCGCCCGCGATGCGGTTTTGAAGGCTGAACGCGATGGAACCGCACCTAAGGTCCCGCTCCGGCTGATGGAGTTGGTCGGCGCGACTGCCGCGACCCGGCTCGTCAATGAACAAAGCAACAGCCGCAATGCTATCGTCCGGGCACGCAAAGATCGCAAACGGGCGATCAAGAACGCCATCGAGTCCGCTAAGCAGGATTTGCTGCAGTATGGGCATACGACAGCGCTCGACAAACTTGTGAAGACGCGCCAGGACCGCGTCGACAACATGCGTGGGCTGGTGGATCGCAACATTGTCGCCAAGTCCCAGTTGAGCCAGATCGAGGGCGAATTGGCTGACGCCGAGCAGCGTCGGCAGGATGCTATCAACCAGTACGGGATGGCCCAGCAGCGGCTTGCCGCGCTGGAGGCGGACGGGCTCAAGGTCCAGGCCGATCTTGAGAACGATCTCGCGACCGAGATCGATGCCGTCGAACGCCAGATCGCGGACAACGAGCGGGAACTCGATGCTAGCGAGGGAGTCCTGAAGAATTTGTCCGCGACGAACGTGGCTTTCACGTCTTCGGAAGAGGCGAACAACGGTGTCAGCTTTCAAATCGTGCGGCGGACGACGACCGGTCCGGTCAACGTCGCGGCCAACGGCATGACGTTGTTGCAGCCGGGCGATCTCGTCAACATCGTCGTTGGAAGTGAGTCGACAACGACCGGGCTGCCGCCGATGACATCGTCGTTCGTGACAACGCCGGCCGTGACGACAATGCCGGCGCCGACGCCGCGCCAGAGACCGTCCGTCGGGCCGAGTGCGAACAATCAGAAGGTCCGCGCCGTCGCGCAGGAGTAAGGATTGCCTCTAGGACGGTTCGTGTCTCGGCGGTTTGGATTCTAAGAGACGCAGGAATTGGCGGCGCTTCAAGCGCCGCCAATTTGCATTCACCGCAGCGCTCCCATCAAAGCAGATCCGATCGAGCCCGCGCCATCGCCGCGGCTGAGATCATGTGTGATATCGTTCCGGCTATTCACTCTCCGTCGCTGAAAACCCCAACTCTTCGCTGAACCCCATGGTTTAGAAATTGAGAGGTCGGGTTGCGACGGTCAGTGTCGCAGGGTCTCGCACAATGCGGTGTGGCTGTTCATGCGTCGCGAGGGGCTGCGGTTAAAAAAACGCTGCTCGTGAGCAAGGCCGCCTTGATGTGGCCCGCCGACGGCGACGCTGGCGATCGTGGCAGGTGGGCCTTGATCCTCAGCGCCTCGTCTTTATCGACGAGACCTGGATCAAGACCAACATGGCTCCGCTGCGCGGATGGGCACCGAAAGGAACTCGCCTGCGCGGTTTCGCGCCGCACGGCCACTGGCGCACGATGACCTTCTCCGGCGCGCTGCGTTACGACCGTCTCGCAGCTCCCTGCCTGTTCGACGGGCCGATCAACGCGAATGCTTGCCGGAGCCAGGCTTTGGTACCTGCCTTACTCGTCCGGCCTCAATCCAATCGAGCAGACCTTCGCCAAGATCAAGCACTGGATGCGCCTCGCAAAAAACGCACCGCCGACGAGATCAGCCGATATGTTGACGAACTCATCCAAGCCATCCAGCCAGGCGAATGCAAAAACTACTTCGCCAACGCTGGATACGCTTCAATAAAAACGTGAAACACTCTAGGGACCCGATGGAGCCGTCCTTCGCGAAGCAGCAGCCGAGCCAGACACGGTCTTCAATTTCCGAGCCTATACGCGGCTTGCGGTCGGTCGTCGATGGGTTGTCGGGATTGCGGATAGCGCTGTGCAATACGCGCGCGACGATAGGGCGAACCTTTTCGCAGTCATATGCCGCCAATTGCTCCGGTCGAGATCGACGATCACGGGCGTGATCTAAATCTGAATTGGCGGTTGGGCGACGAATTCAGACGAAGGACGCGTGGGGATACCCAGGGTCGACGCGAAGGCCCAAAACAGGCCGATGCATATGCCTTCGATGCTGACGGCGATCGTCCAGCCGATGACGAGGCCCTCAAGCCCGCCGAGCTTGGCTCCGGCGATCACGAAGCCCAGTTCGAGCAATCCGCCGAGAGCAAACGGAAGGGACGCTCTGCGCATCGCGTCGCCTAACCGCGCCAACGCGCAGGCGTGGAACTTGAGCGTCGACCCCAGCAGACTGAAGCCGAGAAGGCGCAGGCTCGATCCCGCGATCTCCCGGTAGGCCGGATTGAAGACCTCCAGGATATGCTGCGAATAGAACAGGATGAAAACGGCGCAGGCGAGCGAGAACAGCAGCGATGCCGTGAGTGACAAGAGAAAATGGTGTCGTGATTTGTCGGGGCCGGCGCGGATGACCGGGAATAGAACCGTGGCCAGAACCGCGGGGATCGCCGCGGCTGTGGAAACCAGCATCCAAAGCACCGAAAACGCCGCCGTGGCGGCCGGCGACAGGAGCACCAGCACGAGATAGGGCACGATGATGCTGGGAGCCTGCATCGTGACGTCAAGCGCATAGTGGTCGAACACTTTACGCCGGAACGTATGAAGCAGGCGGAAGTCGGGAATTCCGACGAGACGCCGCGCGCCGCCCCTGGTCACGAGATCGACCGCGATCCAGGACGTCAGCAGGCCCGCTACCCAGCTCAGGAGAATCGTCGTGCTGGAGGTCTGGCTGACGGCTGCGGCGATGACGATCAGCATCAGCTTGAACACCGAGAAGAACACCTGCTGAATCATTCTGCCGGTGCTGTTCAGGCTGCCGACGAAGGCCTGATCCACGACCATCGTGAAAGCGGTCAGACCGCAGCCGAGCACGAAGATGAAGCCTGCAAGCCATCCGTCGATCGGACGGGTGGATTGGACGAAGTGCGTCCCGAGAACGAATGCCAGGCCCAAGCCGACCGCCAGCGCGGCCCCGATCAACGCGGCTGCGGCGACAAGGGAGGGGGCCTTCTTCGGATGTCGGACGATCTCGCCAACAAGCAAGGTTCCGAGCCCGGCCTCCCCGAGCAGAGCCGTGAGGCCGATAATCGACAGGAGGGCCGATACGTTGCCGATCGCTTCCGGCGGAAATAACCGGGCGGCCAGCCACCAATAGACAAAGCCGAGGCCAGCAGTTGCGACGGTGCCAATCGCGAGAGCGCCGGAATTGATGGCGAGCGTGGCGCTGTCCTGGATCGCTCCGCGCACACGCATCAAAGCCGTTCTGTCGGTGGTTAGCCGCACCGGTGGTTCTCCTGAGATCCATGCGCCGGCGCCAAGGCTCGATTGGCCGACGGGCGCAGGACATCGCGGTAGACCTGCTCGATCCGTGTCACCACGGCGTCGGCCTGAAGACGCTTCACCCTGGCGAGGCTTGTCGCTCCCAGACGGGCCAGCAAGGTGCGGTTATCGAGAAGCCGTTGCATGGCCTGGCGCAAAGCCAGTGGATCACCGGCCGGCACGAGGAGGCCCGTTCCGTCGTTGTCGACTATGTCGGGCATGCCGCCGATATCGCTCGCGACAACAGCCTTGCCGCACGCCATCGCCTCCATGATCACGGTCGCGCAGGCTTCGGGCCCGACCGACGGCAGAACACCGAATAGCGAGCGCTGCCATGCGTGCATGATGGCCGAATGCGGCCAAGTGCCGAGGGTATGGACGTTCGGGGGAAATTCGGACGGTGTGTCGGACGTGCGGCGTCCGAGCAGGATGAGTGGCGGCGCCTGCTCCAGGCCTGCATAGGCGCTCAAAAGCACATCGATACCCTTGAGGCGCATCATGTCGCCTACGAACAGAATGAAGCCGTCCGGGGGAAGTTGTTCGAGTCGCGGATCTTCCGGACCCGGCACGCCGATATCGTCGGGTACGAAGTTGGGGATGACCTCGTAAGGCGTATCGCTGCCCGTGAGCCCGGAATTGCGCGCCACCGCCTGGCTCACCGGGATGAAGCGGTCCACCATCCGTCGGGCGGCGAAACTTGTCGCAAAATTGCCAAGGGTGGTCGCGGTCGCCTTCACCGTCCCGTAGTGGCGGGAGGCGCAAGGCAGACACTTTGTGGGTGTCGGACCACTGCAAAGGTTCGTGCCCAGGTGCATGAAGTTCTTCTTGGCGCAAACCAGGCCGTAATCGTGCAGCGTGACCACCAGCGGCGCGCCGCTGAACGGCTTCACTGGAAGGTAGGAGGCGTAGATCCAGTTGTGAGCATGGACGAGGTCCGGCTTCTCCTGCGCGACAAGGCGCTTCAAGGCCAACACCAGTTCGGGATCCGGAAACGGCGGAGCGTGTCGTCGTTCGGAATCGGTATGAACTCCCGACAGGCGCTGCAACGTGCCGCGCAGACGATGGACGCGCACTGCGCCGTCCGATTCGATTTCCGGCGATCCGGGATGCATCGTGGTCCCCACGATCACATCGTGACCCCGCTCAGCCAGCGCGGCGCCGAGATTGCGAACGTGCCGCTCCTCCCCGCCGATCACCGGGGGATAGAATTGAGATAGCAGCAGGATGCGCATGAGCTGACCTTCCTCTGCCTTCAACTGCCAGGGACCAGCGCCGAAACGCTGCGATACAGGCTGTTGTCTTCGAGCCGGTAGAGTCTGGCTTCGGCTTTCTGGTTGGCGGCCAGGACGGGCACTGAAATCTTCCGGGTCCAGGTTTCGCCGGGCGCGAGGGCGAGCGAACGGAAAATGGCCAGCGATTGCCCGTTGAGGGTAACTTCAAGATTGAACCGCTGAGTTTGAGCCTCGGCGCTGCGAACTCCGACTGAGAGTTGGCCGGGGCCGGCGTTGGCCGGGGGCAGCATCCAGAGCTCGACGTACTTGAATTGCTGCTGGTTCGATTCGTCCCGGACGGCCAGCGCATACGCACCGGTTGTCACGAGGATTGACAGGGCGAACGCAACTCCGTGCCAACGTCGAAGTCCGGCCGGTCGCGACCATGGCTGCCAATTGGCATCCTCGTGGCGCCTGACGGCCATCAGCGACGCGCCGAGCGTGATAGCCCAGAACCAGATCGCCCAGCCGAATGGTGTCAGAAAGCCCAGGATGTTCAGGACAAGGCCGCCCGCGATTCCAACCGCGAGACTTATTCCGACAGCGTAAGCCAGATGCTCGGCGAGCGATGTAGTTCGTATTCCGACGCCACGCAGCAGCGCATGGCCCGGGATGAAGAGCACCATGGGCAGGCCAAGGACAGCACGTTCCAGCACGTTGTCGGAAACCGTTGCGACCGCGACCAGTGCGGTCGCCCACACACAGGCTGCTAAAAGTTCCCGATGGCTAGGAGCGCTCATGCAATCCCCTCACATCGTAGATGACGATATAGCCGTTGTCATAGATACGGCTAATGCCCTTGATATTGTTGAATTTGAGCAGCGCGGCAGCAGAGGGCGGCGCCGTGGCCCTTGGCTCCCACGGTTCGAAGTAGAAACCGAGCACCGGGAGAGCCATCGACAGCCGCAGATCCACAAGCAGGAATTCGATGTCGCCCTTCGCCAGCGCCCAATATTCGTCAGGCTCCAGCGTCTTGCTCATGAACACGCGTCCGGCATCCACTCCCTGGAAAACGGCGAGCCTCGCATCCTGTCGGCCGTAGCCGGCGAGCAGCAGACGATTGATGCGGTCGGACGTGAAGCGGTTGCCGGGCCCGAGCCAGGTCTTGGTCCAGAGCGCTGTATCAATCCCCATGGGCTCCACGGAATGCCCATCGGCTCCTACCTTGTAATGTCCCTGGATCGGATTGATGGTCGAACTGGTAACGCCCCCCAGGACAATGATCGCGAGCGCGAGCGGGGGCGCTCTGCGGAACCACCACCCTTGCTGCGCGCGGCCTTGCCAATAGTGAACGATGCTCACTGCGATTACGAGGCCTACGCCGAAGAACGCCAGCGTTCCCATGCGATTGCCTATTTCCCAACCACCACCGCTGAGCCGGAAGGCGATCGAGACCGGAAATCCGAAGGCCAACAAGGTGAGAAGTACGAGGCGGCTGTCGCGCCACCGCCGTCCGAGAATTTCCCTGATCGCAAGCCAGCCGGTGCGGCCCTCGGCCGCCAGGGCCAGCGACCGGAAGAATCCCGTCGCAAGTCCGACGGCCGTCAACAGAATCGCAAGCAAGGTGATCAGACGAATGCCAAACGGCTCGCTCGGCGATGGTGAAGAGGCCGGAGCCGCCGAGTGGTGCAGAGAGAACAGGCCATGAAATTTTCTGACCAGGTTGTTGATTCCGCTTTCTACGACCGGGCCGAGATAGTTGCCGATATGAGTGCCTCGGATTTCCATCCACAGAAGCGGCAGCGTGACGGCAACCATCGCAAGAAAAACGGCGAACCTTGCCTCGGTCCGCGTCGGGCCGTTCCGATGTATGACCTCGAAGAAGGCCACCGCTCCGAGATAGATTGCGGCGTAGGCGGCAGAGAGGTGATGCGTAACCGCAAGCGCCGCCAGCAGCAGGACGATCAGTCCGGCGGCCTTCAGCCTCGGCGGCCCGACGAGAGTTCTGGATGTGGCTTCGACGGCAAAGATCAGAACGCAGAGAACGAGGCCGAGGCTTTCGTAGGAGAACATTGTCTCGAACAGGACGAAGGTCGAGCACCCCATGTAGACCAGACAGCCGACCGCGGCGAGGCGCGCCGAGCCGGTGAGCCTTTCGTATAACAGAAAGAGGGCGGCCACGAACGTTGCCCTCAGAACGGCCAGCAGCAACGTCCCCGCGGCAAAAATCGACAGCCCCGTCAAGTTGACGATCGCCGTCGTCAGGATTTCCAAAGCGAGATATGACGGCCCGACGTCAAGAAACGGATTGGGCAAGAACAAGCGGTGCGCCGTCATGAGATCGTCGGCTGCGATCCAGTGCAGGAACTCGTCATGGCCGTCAAAGCTCGTCGGCGAATGCAGGACCTTGTAGAGGAACAGCGCCTCGACGAGCAGAAACAGCAGGAAAAAACGTTCGCCTCTGGCGACCCGCGGCCCGGCGATACGAAGGCTGAGCGGGAGAATGAGGATGACGACGCCGGACCAGAACAGCAGCAGTGCCATCGTCTCGTGGCCGCGCCGCCCGGCGCCGTGTCCCGTCGCGACCAGGAGCAGGGCGGCTGCCGCTGCCAGGCACAGGACGGCGATCAATCCGAGGTTTACGGGCGGCGGTCGCGCATCGAGGTTGTCGCCCCGAAGGTCGGGGCCGATGGCGCCCAGGATGGTTTGAACCCAGACTTGAAACGGCCTGGCTCCTCCCGCGGTAAGTTGCGCCGGTATCAGGGACATCGGGCCCCCGTCTCGGAAAGCTGCCGTGGCAAGCCTTGCGGTGCAGCGCGGCTCATTCGCCGGCCGTTGACTACATCCTCGTAGACGGTGCAGAGAGCTTGCGCGCAGTCATCCCAGTCCGGCAGCGCCAGATCTCGTACCTGTCGACGGGCCGCGAGTTCGTCGGCCATTGCCGCCGCAATTTCCTTCGGACCCGCATCGAGCGGAATTGCCCGGCAAAGCCCCTTGGCGGCCAATTCGCCCAATCCGGACGTATCGCTGACGAGCACGGGGCGACGAAGTGACAGAGCTTCCATGACCGCGACGGGATGGGCCTCGTAGTCGCTGAACAACACAAACAGCCCGGCGCTCGCCAGAAGGTCCGCCAGTTTCTGCCGCTCCGATGCGGGGACGGCTGCGATAGTGACACGCTTCTCCAGGCCAAGCGATTCCACCAGCGCCCGCAATTCACGCTCGTAAGGCCCCCCGCCGGCGATATGAAGCCGCGCGTCCGGCATCCGGCGAAGCAGCTCCGGCATTGCCGCGATCGCGCGGTGATGGCCCTTGTAACGCTCTAGCCTGCCGCTCGAAACGATCAGGTTAGGCTCGACCGTGACGTTCGAGCTCGGAGTGGGCATAGCGGCGCCGTTCGGAATGACGGCGAAACTCTCGCGGGGCACGCCCATTCGGGCGCTGAAGAAATCGGCTTCGAAATCGGAAACGCCGATCAACCGTGCGGCTTTTGAGATCAGGGGACGCAGCAGCGCATGCTGGGTGCGGCGCACGGCATTCCGCAGCCGCGAGGAATGTCCGCCGCTATGGAAAGTCAGAACGAATGGAAGGTCGCGGCGCAGCGTCGCCAGCAATCCGATCGGCACCACGAACGTGCCGTAGCCCTGGAAATGGACAAGATCCCAGGATCCGCGGTTGATCGCGGCAAAAATGCCTGGCGCGACGTAAAGGTCATGATGCTTCGGCCACGCCGGAACGCGCCGTACGTTCATGCCCCGCACCGTCTCTTGAACCGGCCATTGGCCCGAAGGGTCCGTGGTCAGCACATCAACCGTGTGGCCGCGCGCCACCAGGCGGGGACCGACCTCCTGGATGTGAGTTTCGATGCCGCCCATGAAGGGGTGGCACCGAGCGGCAACCATCAGGATGCGCATTGGCCCGTCCATCCCTTCCTAGTAATCGATCGGTATCGCGGCGTGACAAGCTTTCGCGCGATCCCGGCGTCGCCGATTTATGGGAATCCGTGTGAAACCAGCGAAACCGGCGAAAAAATCCTTTCGCGCAGGATCGTCTTGAAAACACGCCAACCGTCGGGAAGCGCGCGAAGATTGCTGAGACCGCTGATGCGGGGAGCCTCGAAGCTCGCCACCTCCACGATCTTCAGTCGGTTTTTCAGAGCCCGGACGTTGATCAGCGTTTCGATCTCGAAACCATCGCAATCACAGTGAAGGGTTGCGACGTGCTTGGTCCAGAACGCGACGTAGCCATAGCAGAGATCGGAGAACGACCCGCCATAGAGCAGTCGCACGGCCCAGGTCAGTCCCCAATTGCCGAGCATGCGGAACAGCGACATGTCATCGGTCCCCGCTCCCTGGAGGAAGCGCGAGCCCTTGACCATATCCGCACCAGCCATGAGAACGCCGACAAAGACGATCGCCTCTTCCGGTTCCATGGAGCCATCGGCATCCAGCATCACGATGATGTCGCCGGTTACGGCGTTGAATCCCGCCTGCAGGGCGGCGCCTTTGCCGCGCTTCGGCTCCATGACGATCTTCACATCTTTGCGCAGGCTGCGGGCGACCGCGACGGTGTCGTCGGTCGAGCGGCCGTCGACAATGACGACTTCATGGGCCCAATCCGGAATGCGCGGCAGAAGCCACGGTAGATTCTTCGCTTCGTTGAGCGTCGGCACGACAAAACTGACCTTGGGCAGAGCCAGCGATCGCTCCGGCGGGAGCTTGATCGGCATCTGAACAGGTGTCGGCTTGGCGCCGGCTTGAGCAAGAATATTCTGGACGGGAGCGTTCATGACAGCACCGTACTTTCAACAGGGTGGAGCTTGGTCGTGGGTCGGATCCGCGGCACGACTGACGACAAATAACGGGCGAGATGCCGGGCCGGGTGCGAGGCGCCGTAGACGAACCGGCACACCGGCCCGAAGCTGTTCGCCGCGACGGGGCCGATGAAATGCAAGCCGGGCACCGAACTCTCGTAGTGCGCCGACAGCAGCGGCGCTCGCTCGATCCGGCGGATTCGATTTGTAAGTCTCTCGTCCAGGAAACCGAGCCGGGTGATGTCGATCTCATAGCCGGTCGCGAAGACGACGTGATCGGCACGCAACGACTGCTGTGAGGTGCCGTCGTTCGCTGTCAGGTCGAGAACAACCCTGCCGTTTCGGATCTCGATCCCGGTAAGCGACCGGTCCGACAACAGAGGTATTTTCCCGATCACCCGGTCTCTCATGAACGCGCTGCTCATGGGACCATGTACGGGGGAGTTTGCGAGCCGAACCCGTTGATCCTCCCTCAGCAGCCTGATCAATTGCGGATACCGGGCGCAGGCCGCCATGGTCCAGCCATTGCCGATGCCGCTCATGGGGGCTGTAACGCGTTCGAACACCGTGCGCGGACGGGGCCGACAGGCGAAGTTCAGATGCGGAGTTCGCGTCACAAGCGAGACGGGGATGCCCTGCTCGTGGAGCAGCGCCGCCAGATCGGTCGCGGACGATCCGGCCCCGACGACAACCACGTTCTTGCCCAGAAGGGTTCCGATCGAACCGTATTCGCTGCTATGCGAGCAAAGATCGGCGGGAAGATGCTCGACCTCGCGCGGCAGGCGCTTGAAAGGGTATAAACCGACCGCCACCACCACCCGGCGCGCATTGACCGTTTCGCCGTCGCTGAAACTGGCGCGGAAGCCCGCCGGACCGGGTTCCAGCGCGATCAGCGTCTTGCGCTCCACGTTTGGCGCGTAGCGCGCCTGAAAGGCTTCGCCGTATTCGACGAACCGGCTGAGAGGCAGCGGCATCAGCTCGTCATGGTAGGGCAGAGCGCGTTCGGTGCAGAAGTTTCTGGCCGTGAGTTCCGACTTTGGATCTGACAGGCTGGATGCCCAGGGATAGGATTTGAGCAGCATGCCGGGCGGCATGTTGTTCTTCCAGGGTCCCATAGGTTCCCCGAAAATCCGATGTTCGATGCCCCGCGCACGCAGGTGCGCCGTCAACGACAAGCCGTAAGGCCCGGCTCCAATGACCGCTACATCGATGGAGTTGCCTAGTCTTGCCATTCACGAACTCCCGCGCGCAGAGTAGAGAAATCCCCGCGCGTCGAGCATCTCGGATGCAGCGCTTCATTGGAAGCGCGATAGGTGATTAGCTCCTTTGGAGTAGGCTTCTCGTACGGTTTTCGCTGCGAACACGGTGAGTAGTGGGAGGCGCGGCGCCGGGCGGTGCGCTGGAACGAGGTGTCGTGGAAATTCGCAACATTGGGTTGCAGGTGGCTTCAGAATTTCCGAGCGCCTCCCAAGGGGGGTAATCCTTCTAGAAACTTCACTTTCAGTCCCTGACAACCGAAGCTCTAGCGGATTTCCGACGCAAGGATTCGATGTGATGCCACCAACGTCAGCGGCCGATGCAACGGCCCGTTGCTTGCGGCCCACCACTTTATTGCGTGTGGTGGGAATCGATCCGCCGGTAAATCATGATCGTGTCATCGACGTCAGCGTGGAGAGCCTGCGGGACCTTGCGGATATCGAGACTTCGTGGAAGGATCTTGAATCGCGGGCTGATCACTCATTCTATTTGTCCTGGCTTTGGATCGGAACCTGGCTGCGGCACCTTCCGAAGGGAGCGGACCCGCATGTTGTCATCGCTCGGGCATCCGATACCGTTGTTGGCCTCGCGATCGTCTGCCGACGCGGCATATGGCGTCTCGGGCCGCGCGGGCGCACCCGCTGGCTGCTGAACGAGACCGGTGATCCGCAATTCGACCGGTTGTTCATCGAACATAACGGTATTCTCGCGGAGCGATCTTCGGCGGATCCTATCGCGACGGCATGTCTTGAAGCCTTGACGCGCCGCCTGCGGCGCTCCGACGAATTGGTCCTGTCGGGGCTTGACGTGGATATTGAGACCGTTGCTCGCCGCGCCGCTTGTTCTGCCGGGCTCACGGCGGAAGTCCGCGTTACAGATACCGCGCCATGGGTGGACTTCGCACAGGTTCTCCGTTGCGGTGGGGATTATCGCGCGCTGCTGGGCCGGAACACGCGGCAGGCCTTGAGCCGCGCCATGCGACTTTATGCGGAGCGCGGACCGATCGAGCATCGGATCATGGAAACAACGTCGGACGCTCTCGCCGCGTTCAATGAACTTATCAGTTTGCACTGGTCGCGATGGGGTCGCAAAGGTCCTTTCGGCAATCCGGGCTTTCGTTCGTTCCACGAAGATCTTATTGCCTGCGGAGTTCCGATGGGCGCGGTGCGCATCTCGCGGACCCAAGTCGGCGATCGGACGATCGGAGTCCTGTATAATTTCGTGCATCGGGGTCACGTATTCAATTATCAGAGCGGTTTCCTCTATGAGGAGGACGCTCGGCTCAAACCCGGGCTTGTGAGCCACGTACTGGCTATCGAGGATAGTTTTCTGCGAGGCGAGCGCAGCTACGATTTCGGCGCGGGGCCTGCGGGGCACAAGTCCCGTCTCGCCAATGCCGAGAGTGCCATGACCTGGATCAGTGTCGGGAAAGACAATCTGGAACGTCGCATCGAGGCAGAGGTCCGACGAGCCCGGCAAAAGCTCCGCGCCTTGGTGACGCGCTGAATCGCGCTCATGATTTCGGTCCGGCTCGCCCCACGTCGAACGGGGCCTAGAGTCTCATTCAACTGCGTTGAATCAGACTCTAACATTACCCTTTTGATTGAGCATGATCTTATCCGAAAACCGGTTTTCCACTTTTCGGATCATGCTCTAGGATCGCGCTGCCAAGCGGATGCCAAGCTCCTCCGATAGATCGGCTTTATCATCAATCGTTGTCGGGCTTCGCGTGTCCGGTCTCAGCGGGATGTAGGAAACCTTGGTTTTGCGCACTCCCCGAACCTGGCCGAAAACGTCGATGGTTTCCAGACCGGCATGACGATTATACGTATGGCATCCGAAAGACCCGGATTCGATACGACCCATCGGCGTCTGGGCGAATTCAGAACGACCGATTGCATCGATTCGGCAAAACGTCACCGCACCGCCATAGCTCCGCGAGCAGTCCTGTGCCGGACGGAGGTAATGTCCATTACGTTCGATCACGGCGCCGGCTGGACGGCTGAATCGGGCGTCGATCAATGTCGGACCTGCCGCATGGCGCGTCCAGGCTGAGGTCAGGTTGTCGGCATGATAGAGGTCGAGAAGGTCCCAGGACGACGACTTCCACAGCCTCGGCGAGACAAAAAAGGAAAAACCACCCCGATGTTGCAGGGGCGTGGCATCGTAACCTTCGATGCCCTGGATCAGATAGGATTCGAGCGCCCACCGATACGGAAACTCGACAGCGCGGTAGAGGGCGACGTGCCGGGCGGCTCCGGATTCCGGAATCATCCAGATCTGGCCCCCGTGCGCGAACACGAACGGATAGGAGAGGTGGTGCGGCTCTTCCAGTACGATGCGGGGAGGGCTTGCAGCGCCGTTCTGGTCCAGCGCCACCACGGAAATGCATCCGCGGTTTTTCGAGTAAAGATATTCTTCGACAAATATGAAGTCCTTTCCGTCGTGCCGGAATGGAAAGGGATCGGCGAGATAGCTGGAGGTTCCACCGGAAAGAACGTGGAATGCCGCTTCGCGCTTGTCGAGCAGGCTCGCCGTGTGATCGAAGCGCCAGCCGATCGCCCAGCACCTGTCGCCCTGCGACATCTTGTTAAGCAACCTCGCTGCTTTCGACGCGAAGGTCGCGGTTGCGAAACCAACGGCCGACCGCGGTCCGAACGAACGTCTCTTCGGTTTCGCGTGCGAAGCACCATCGGCGTCGATAGGGCCGTCTTCGTGATGCAACGCCTTCAGGATCAGCGCAGTGGCGCAGGACAGCACAGCGTCGAGACTTGCGGAGAACACCTCGCGGTCCTGGCTCGCAGGGTGAGCCGTCCACGGATTGGACGGCCGTTCGGTGTCGTGCAGTTCGACAAGGAGAGGCTGGTCGTTCGCCAAGGCCGCCATGATCCCGATCTCGCTGGGCACTCCATTGAAGAACGGCCTCAGCACGCGTTGCGCCGTCGGCGATACTTCCTCCCCACTCAGGTCGATGACGACATCGGCGTGGCCGCCCTGCAGCGGCGGCAGGGACAATAGCTCGGATTCCGTGCGATCCATGGCCCCGAGTCCGCGGAAGCCATAGATCAGACGTTCGAGTTCGAACAGCAGCCGGCTGCCTGGCGGGAGTGGATAGCGTTGCGGCGCGAACGACCGCAAAATCTGGTTGTCGGGCACTTCGGCAAGCGCCTGCGCCAACCACAAATGCCAGCGTAAAAGTCGGGATGGATCAAAATGCAGACAGATTCGCATGGTCGGTGCCGCCTTCCCCCGCCGACCCGGTGTCTCCGGTCGTCGGCCCCCCGTGAGATCGATATGCACTCGGATGAAACGCTACGTGCGCAATGGCCACTCCGGTGACGAACAATTTACTTGAGTCATTTTTTGACCATAGGAACCCCGCCGATATTGCAGCAGTCGCATCCGACTCACCACTACTCTAAAGAGAGCGAATGGTCGGAATGGAAATCGGATGAGGTAACCCCTTTGTACCGTTTGCTTTCGGTCTTGGCCGTAGTCTGCTGCGCCAGGAACGCCAGGAATATGAGTTAAGGGGCTGATGATTTTGGCGAACGCTTGTTCGCCGGCACCTGATCTCGATCCGACAGTGGAAGGATCTTTTTCCGCGCTCGTTTGGAATCTGACGCGCGTGAAATTGGAAAGGACAAGCCGTCCCTGCTGTTGCGTGCGTTCCGTGGAGACGGTCTCTTGTTTTGATGGATATGCATTGGCAACGGGTAAAGAGAAGGCTGCGCGGCGCTTGCCTTTTGCTGCTTGCGTTCTTGTTTGCTTCGGCCGCAGCGGCAGGTCCTCAGCCCGAAGCATCCTTCATCAAGACGTCCGGGACGATGTTCACCCTGGAAGGCAAGCCGTTTTTTGTGACAGGCGTTAACAACCATTATCTTACTTTTGCATCGCCGAACGAAGTCACCCGTGTTCTGGACGATGCGGTAGCGATGGGCGCCAATGTCGTTCGCGTTATTCTCGGGCCCGTAATCGGTTCGCGGGATGGAACGGTTCCAACGATCTGGGACTGGCGGAATTCGACCGCGGACGCCAGTAATCTCGGCGTTAACGGTGCGGTCCTGCTCTACTGGGACACAGAGAAGAACGCGATGGCCATCAATGACGGCCCCAAAGGCGTGCAGAAGATCGACTTCCTCATTGCCGAAGCCGGGAAGCGCCATCTGAGGCTCATCATCGCCTTTCTTGATTTCTGGGATTATACCGGCGGCGCCCAGCAAATGCGCGCCTGGTACGGAAGCACAGACAAGTCGACGTTTTTCTTTGCCGACCCGCGCACGAAGCGCGACTACAAAACCTGGGTTGCGCATGTCATACGGCGGGTCAACCCGCTCACGGGGCTGGCTTACCGCAACGATCCGACCATCATGGCGTGGGAGTTGATGAACGAGGGCAATGCCAGCCCGGAATCGCTGAGGCTGGACTGGACCGCCGAGATGTCGGCTTACGTCAAGTCGCTCGACTCAAACCATCTGGTGGGTTCAGGAAACGCCAACGCCATTGGCGAGCCGAGAGTGGCCGACCTTACTATTCCCACCCTCGATTTCGGCACTTGGCACGGCTATCCGCTCTACTTCGGACTTACCGTGCGCCAGTTCGACAACACCATCGCAGACTACTGTCAGATCGCGAGCCGGGTTCAGAAGCCCGTTCTTCTCGAAGAGTTCGGTTACGCGCGATCCAATCCGGATTCGGCCGAGGCTTATGCCGGCTGGCTCGATACACTCGCCCGCGACCCGGACTGCAGTGGCTGGCTTGTCTGGCGGCTGGTGTCGCTGCAGGATCACGGCCATTACCCGGCCGACGAGCACGATCAGTTCGATGTCCACAATGACGCAAGCCCGATCTGGACTGCCCTCAAAGCCGCGGCGGCGAATGCGGCGCAGATCCGAAAATCCGGCCGGGCTTCCGTCCGTACCCCCAGGGAAACGCCATGATCGAAGCCTCCGTCGTAATTTGCGCGCACACGCTCGATCGCTGGGAGGAACTCAACCGCGCGGTTGAATCCGTTCGTAACCAGACCCGTCCGCCACGGGAAATCCTCGTGATCATAGACAACAACGAATCCTTGCGGGAACGTGCGGAGCGGGAGATCAAGGGCGTCACTGTTCTCGCCAATGCCAAGGAAGCCGGTCTCTCGGGTGGCCGCATGACGGGAGCCGAACGCGCGACGGCGCCGGCCATCTGCTTTCTTGATGACGATGCCGCAGCCGATCCGCGCTGGCTGGCAGAACTGCTCGACGCTTACGAGGATCCGGCGGTGCTGGGCGCCGGCGGCCCGGTCGAACCGCTCTGGCGCGCCCCGCCGCCCTCGTGGTTTCCCGACGAGTTCCGCTGGGTCGTCGGCTGCACTTACGCCGGCATGCATGTGCGTGACGGTCGTATCCGCAATCCGATCGGCGCCAACATGTCGGTACGCGCCGACGTGCTGCGCCACGCTGGCGGCTTCACCTCTGACCTCGGACGCCGCAAGCTGGGTTTTTCCGTGAGCGGGCGAGCCACATTCGGCGGCAAGGCCGAGAGCTGCGAGGAGACGGAGTTCTGTATCCGGGCGGCTCGCCTCCATCCCGGCGGCTATTTCGCGTATCGGTCCGGAGCGCGCGTACATCACGCCGTGCCGGCTCAGCGCACGACCTGGAGCTATTTCGTCCATCGTTGTCTGATCGAGGGCAATGCCAAGGCCGTATTGGCGGGCCTCGCCGGACCGAAGGATGGTCTCGGAGCCGAAGGGCGTTACGTCCGCGTGGTGTTGCCGCGTGCCGTGATGAACGATCTCTCGGCGGCGTTCCGCGGCCAGACAGGTGCGGCGCGGCGGGCGGGCGCGATCATCGCCGGGTTTGCCCTTACGGCCTTCGCCTATGCCAGAACACGCCTTGGAGCCCTCGCCGAAGCTCGCTCCTCGCATCTGTTCTCGCGGGTGCGCGGCGGATAGGCGTCTGCCGTTGACGCGCGAGGGCGTCGGTTATGCGGCAGTCCTATCGCCCGACGGCTTCGCCCGGGATGCATGAAGATATGGTCCGGTGATCCGGCAAACGGCGGCATCTGCCGGCAGACCCAATTCCTACTCCGTTTTGACTACCTCAAGTGCCAGATCGACAAACCACCGTGAAAGGCTGTGTGATGATCCTCGCCATGCGCTGAATCTGCAGCGCAATTCGGTCCAATTCTTCGACAGGAGATGCCAAGTGGCGACACTGATCACGGGTGGCGCCGGCTTCATCGGCGGACATACGGTTCTCGCATTCCTCGATCGGGGAGAAGTTCCGATCGTGCTGGACGATCTGTCGACCGGAAGCCGCGAGGCCGTGCCGTCGGGCGTTCCTTTCGTTATTGGCGATGTCGGAGATACCGAGTTGGTATCGCATCTTATACGGGATTATAAGATCGACGCGATCGTGCATTTCGCCGCCAAGATCATCGTTCCGGAATCGGTCGCCGATCCGCTCAAGTATTATTTCAACAATACCGTCAAGACACATGCCTTGTTGAAAACGGCAGTCGATGAAAACCTGAAGCACTTCGTCTTCTCATCCTCCGCGGCCGTCTACGGCAATCCGAGTTCTACCCCCGTGAGCGAAACCGCGCTGCCCGCGCCGCTTTCGCCATATGGAATGTCAAAATTGATGTCGGAATATATGCTGGCTGATGTGAGCGCGGCATCCAAATTGCGCCATGTGACCTTGCGCTATTTCAACGTCGCGGGTGCCGATCCGGCCGGCCGTCTTGGCCAGTCGACACCCGGTGCGACACATCTCATCAAAGTCGCAATCGAGACGGCGCTTCGCCGACGTCCATCCATGAGCATCTACGGCGACGACTATCCGACCCCGGACGGTACGTGCATACGAGATTATGTGCATGTTTCGGACCTGGCTCAGGCGCATCTTGTAGCCCTCGACCATCTGCGGAACGGTGGCGCGTCGCGAACGCTCAACTGTGGCTACGGACGAGGCTATTCCGTCAAGGAAGTTGTCCGTGCTGTAAAGATGATCACCGGGGTTGACTTCGAAGCGCGTCAAGCGGCGCGCCGAGCCGGGGACCCCGCTTCAATCGTAGCAGACAGCGATCAACTCCTGAGCTTGGGATGGAAGCCGAAACTAAATGATCTGCCGAAGATGATCGAGCATGCTTGCAACTGGGAGAGACGATTGATGACATCCGTTGCCACGGCTCGGCGCGGGCAGGCATCCACTGCCGTCAACGTCGGTCACGCTCCTGCACTTCCATAATCCTCGGCGGCAGACGTTCGCTAAATCGTTGCCGTCCATCTGGCCGGGCGATCACGGCGTCGGAAGCGCCGCGCCTTGCGTGCCGTTGCGCTGATACGGCGTCCGGCTCTCCCAGCCTGGATCGTGTGCGCGCATGAAGCGCGCCGCGCTGGGATGACTAATCGGGACGATCGGGCTCTGACTGCCGGCTCGGAACAGTGGTCCTCGCGTTTTCCGGTTGGCGATTAGAATCCATCGTCCGCGATTGCACCGGAGGCCGGTTCAAGCGGCAGACCCAGGCGGCGAGCTTGGAATAGGCTTGCCGCAGGGGCGGTGGGGTGTCCTCTAATTCATCCATGGCAGGAACCGTAAAAGGTTACCTACGGGAAGATGCGCCGCGATTATTTAATGAGTTGTAAAAGTCGCCAAGTGACCGACGGTCGATCGTCAGTAAATCTTTGCCGCAGTCAGCAAGGTTCGTACTGGTACACACAAAAAACCCGCCGCCAGGTTGAGCCGGCAGCGGGTCTTGTACGCAATACTATGGCCCTCTCGGGTTGGAATCAGGTTCTCACAGTCAGGTGAACAACCGGTAAAGGACAGTGCGCCTGCGTGGTTATTTCTGCTGCGGTGTGAGTTCCTGACCGCAACGCCGGACAGCCTTGGCCGTCCATCGCGCGCGTTTGGCCCTCTTCTTTAATACTTGAACTCCGGAAGTGCCTTCAACTGATCCTTTGTGAGGTTGAGCACAGCCCGGTCGGGAAACCATTCCCTCTTGGTTTTGGAAGTTTGTCCCGCAGTTGTCTTTCCTGCTTCGTTTGCAAACTTCAGGCTGTTCATCGCGATCAGAACGTAATGGGTGCCCATGCCCAGAAAGCCGCCGACTTCAACCACGACACCTCTGACCTGTCCCTGTGAGTTGACGATGACGTCGGAAATCTCGCCGATCTTGTCGTTCGCTTCGTTATAGACGTTCACGCCTGACATCTTCGACGCGCTCCAATCGCCGGCAGCTGCGACGGGAGCGGCAGCTTGCGAAGGTGTGTTTGCGGTGGTCTGAGCGAATGATGCGGTCGAGATCATGAGAAGCGTGGCCGCTGCGATAAGCGTTTTCAAGTGAACCTCCATTGCTGAAGGTTTCATAACAGCAGGCATAAGCATTCGTTCCTCTGTACAAAATGTAACACAGGAACGTCTTCATGGCTTGCTTGTTAGTTCGGTCTAACATCGAGAGGAGGTTTCACGATGGATTGGAATCGGGTCGAAGGAAACTGGAAGCAGTTGAAGGGCAAGGTTAAGGAGCAGTGGGGCAAACTCACAGACGATGATCTCAACGTGATCGATGGCCGACGTGACCAGCTCGAGGGCAAAATCCAGGAGCGCTACGGATATCAAAAAGATCAGACGCGGAAGGAAATCGACGACTGGTACAATCGGCAGAGTTGGTAGGAATGATGGGAGGCCCCGCTTCGGCGGGGCTTTCTATATGGTCATTGGCCGAGGCGGATCGCTATTTCGGAACGCTTTTCTCGCGCTCGCGTTGGATGTTCCGACACTCATTCAGGAGGCAATGATGGAAGAACGTGAAACAGGCAGTCTCATTGGCAGTGACAAGGTGGAGGGCACCGCTGTCTATGGTCCCGACCGCCAGAAGATTGGCACCATTGAGCGCGTGATGATCGACAAGATGTCCGGCAAGGTAGCTTACGCCGTTCTCGGTTACGGAGGCTTCCTCGGTCTCGGCGACGATCACTATCCTACGCCATGGGCCAGCCTGAAGTACGATACGGACCTGGGCGGTTACCTGACCAACCTCACGAAGGATCAACTTGAGCAGGCGCCGCACTACCGAAACGATGCAGACTGGGCATGGAATCGCGAGAACGACAAACGGCTGTATGATCATTACCAGGCCGAGCCGTTCTGGTGAGGCGCGGACTCACGCCGACGTGCTGAATAGGCGCTGGTGACGACGATGAACGATCGAAACGATCTTGATCGGATCTGGGACATTGTCGAAAACGTGGGCGTGTGCATGCTGACGACGCAATTCGCTGATGGATTGCGCGCACGGCCCTTGGAAGCGAGGCCGGATCGTGCCGCTGGCCTCATATATTTCGTAACCGATCGGCGCAGCGCCAAGGATGAGGAGATTGAGACGAGACCTGACGTCGGTCTCGTCTTTATCGATTCCAGTGATAAAGCCTATCTGTCGATCACGGGCCGCGCCCTCGTCGTCTGCGACGCGGATAAGACGGAGGCGATGTGGCGGAAGACCGACGAGGTGTGGTGGCCGGGAGGGCCGGCCGATCCCAATGTATGCCTGTTGCGGATTGAGCCTTTTATCGGGGAATTATGGGACGGACCCGCAAGTGCTGTGGCGACCATCTTCGAGTTCGCCAAGGCGAGATTGACCGGAGAAAAGCCGAACCTCGGCGAGAACCGCAAGGTGACAGCCAAAATGCAAACGCGCTGATGCAGAAGTCGTTGTTCGAGTTGTTGTCGAATGACGAATTCTGCATGTGAGCATGGATCCCAGTTAGGCTGGCTGTAAACATCTCGTCTCTTCAAGTGGTCTGATGATCGTCGATCTGAGGCGTCGGATATCGGCGCCGGAAGCAGGAGCAATGCTATGAAACACGCGGCCGCTTTAGTCTCGATGGCGACCGGGGTTCCTCCCAACGTGTTTCATCAGACGGAAATTCTTGAAGCGGCGCGTTTCCTGCTGGGCTCGCAATATCCGCAGTTCGAAACGCTTTCTGCTCTTTTTGCCAACACCGGCATACAACATCGCTACGGCGTCAAACCGATGGAATGGTATTGCGAGCCGCGCGGCTGGCCGGAACGAACTCAGGCCTTTCTGGAGGGCGCGGAAGCGTTGTTCGTCGACGTCGCGCAAAAGGCCATCGAGCGTGCCGGTCTCAGAGTAACGGACATCGACACCGTCGTTACGGTGTGCTCGACCGGCATCGCGACGCCGACGCTGGAGGCTCGCGTCGCCGGCAAACTTGGCTTCCGGACAGATGTATCGCGCGTGCCGGTCTTCGGTCTGGGCTGCGCGGGGGGCGTAGCCGGACTATCCATCGCATCGCGACTGGCGCAAGCGCGGCCCGGCACCAACGTTCTGCTGGTCGTGCTCGAACTTTGCACGCTCGCGGTTCGCCATGACGAATTGACCAAGGCCAATATCGTTGCGGCCAGTCTGTTCGGCGATGGCGCTGCCGCTGTCGTGCTGCGCGCCGGTGACGGAGGCGCCACTTGCATCGAGTCGACCGGCGAGCATTTGTGGCCGGATACGCTGAGTATCATGGGGTGGCGTGTCGACCCCGAGGGATTCGGCGTGATTTTCCAGCGCACGATTCCGGATTTCGTCGCTGAGCATATGAAGCCCGGGGTCACGGCGATTCTGTCGGGCATGGGGCTTGCGATCGACGATATCGACCGCTTCATCTGCCACCCCGGCGGCACGAAGGTCATCATCGCGATAGAGCGAGCGTTTTCGCTCGATCAGGGAACGCTGGATCATGAAAGGGCGGTGATTGCCGAGTACGGAAATATGTCCGCGGCCACGGTGCTATTCGTGCTGGAACGCGCCCGCGAACGAGGCCTGCCGCGCCGCGCGCTATTGACGTCGCTCGGTCCCGGCTTCACCGCAAGCTGCGTCGCCCTGCGTCACGCGGCGTGACGGCAGCCACGCTCATTCTTGCATTGGTCACGCTGCAGCGGCTGAGCGAACTTGTTCTGTCCCGATACAATACGGTCCGCTTGCTGGCGCGCGGCGCAGTCGAGATCGCGCCGGAGCATTATCCGCTCCTGGTTGCGACCCATGCTGCGTGGTTGATCGCATTGTGGATATGGGGGCGGGATCAGGACGTGAATGGCGTTGCCCTTGCGATTTTTATCTTGCTGCAGGGCCTTCGTTTTTGGGTACTCGCAACGCTGGGATCGCGATGGACTACGCGCATCATCGTGCTGCCCGACGCGCCGCTCGTCACATCCGGTCCGTACAGATATCTGTCGCATCCAAATTACGCAATTGTCGCCGCGGAAATTGCAGTTCTGCCGCTCGCTCTTCATCTGCCTTTATTGTCGGCCATCTTCACCGTGGTGAATGCGCTGGTGCTCGCTATCCGGATCCGGGCCGAGAGCCATGCCCTCAAGGGTGCGCGGCCGGCCGGATCTGCAGGGAATCTGAACGGCTAGATCGCGAGTAGCGCGACTGGGACTGATTCCTGAAGATTGCGTCGTTCAGAAAGGACTCAACTCCTCAGAAAATCGGCTCGTCTTGATGAGTGACAGTCTCAACTCGGCCCTTTGAGGCCGCGGTTGCCGCGCCAGGCCTCGCGATACGCGAGGGGCAGTCTGATGACCTGCCAGACTCCGTTAAGTCCGCCGGGCCTCGGGGCCGGACGTGGATTGATCGAATTTCCCGGAGTCAGCCCTGTTCCACCACCCGCCGCCGAGGGCCTGAAACAGCGCGACCGTATTGGCAAGTTGCGAGGCCTGCGCATCGAGGCGCGCGAGAGAGGTCTGCAGATATGCCTGTTGCGCGGCCAGAAGAAGCGGCACGCTGATCTGTCCCTGATCCACCTGCTTGCGCAGCAGCACGAGGCTCTCGGATGCGGATCGTTGCGCGTCTGTCGCGGCGCTGATGGCGCGGGTGCCGGCCTGAAGAGCCCGCAAGACGTCCGCGACGTTTTGAAACGCAGCAAGAACCGCGCTGCGATACTGAGCGAGGGCTTGATTGGTTTCCTCTTCCGCAGCGACCTGCTTGTTTTCCAGCGTTCCCGCATCGAAAATGGTCTGCGCCGCATTCCCGGCCAGCGTCCAGAGACCGGCTCCCGGCGTGGCCAATTGCGTAAATCGGGCGGCCGCCGCGCCGACATTGCCGGTCAGGGAAATCTGCGGCAAGCGATTGGCGATCGCCACTCCGATCATTGCGTTGGTGGAGCGGAGATTGGCCTCGGCGGCGCGAATGTCGGGGCGCTGTCTTACGAGGTCAGCCGGAAGACTGAGAGGAAGACGGCGCGGCATTCGAAACGAGCCGAGATTGAAAGTTTCCGCCGGTGCGTCGCTCGACAAGCGTCCGGTCAAAAACGTCAACAAATGACGCTGTTGCGCAAGCTGCCTTTCGAGCGGCGGCAACAGAAGCCTGGTCTGCGAGACCGCAGTTTCCTGTGCGGCAACGTCGGTCAGGGCGATCTGGCCTTGCTCTTGCTGCCGCTTCAAGAGTTTGAGAACCTCGGACTGCAGGTCAATGACCCGGTGGGTCGCCGCGATCTGCCCGCGCAACCGCCCTTCCTCGATCGCAGCAAGCGCGATGTTGCTTGCCAGCGTCAGATAGACGCCTTCGCGCTGGAACGCGCGCATCTCGGCTTGCGCGTCCGCGGATTCAACAAGGCGGCGCGTGCCTCCCCAGACGTCGGCGATGTACGATACGGTGACCTGACCGGTATGCAGATTGAAGATGTTGGCGCCGGACTCAAGAGGCGACGACAGGTCGACCGCCACCTTCTGACGCGAGGATTCGAAATCTCCGGTCACGCTCGGAAACAGAGCGCCGCGCTGCGCAAGCGCGTTGGCCTGCGCCACCCTGACTGCTGCCTCCGCAGCCGCAAGGTCGGCATTGTGCGCAATCCCGTCTTCCGCGATTCGGTTCAGCGCAGGCGAGCGGAACAACTCCCACCACTGGGGAGGAATTTCCGCGTCGTGCACGAGGGGATGACCCGGCACGCGATCTGCCGCCGGACCGGCAAGATATTTTGAGGTTTCGGGGGGCGCCTGAGGTTTGAAGTCAGGCCCCACCGCACAGCCTGAAAGCACCGCCGAGGCAAATAGCAATCCGGACAGGATCAGGGGACGCGCAAAGGATCGCGCGTGAGCGCATCCGCTCCCGCAAAAGCCGGATGCCAATGCCCTTTGCCAGCCTCCCCCCACCACTTTTCCTTTTTTGCGATCGCCTGCCAGAGTCGGTTTTATTCTGCCGGTTCGAACGCCGATTCGGCAGCGTCAGCCACCATCCGTCGACGAGAAAATAACGAGATCAAAGCCGGCAAGACAATGAGAATGACGAGCGGAGCAACCGTCATCCCGCCGACCACCACGACTGCCAGCGGCTTCTGCACCTGCGATCCGATGCCGGTGGACATGGCGGCTGGCAGCAGGCCGATCCCTGCTATCACGCAGGTCATCAGGACCGGGCGCATTTGCGCTTCTCCGGCTCGTATGATCGCATCGATGCGCTGCAGGCCGGAATCGATGAACTGGTTGTACTGCGACAGGATCAGGATGCCGTTCATCACGGAAATGCCGAACAGCGCGATGAAGCCGATAGCCGCCGAAACGCTGAACGGAATCCGCGCCAGGAACAGCGCAAAGACGCCGCCGATCACGGCCATCGGAATGACGCTCAGTGCAAGCAGCGTATCGCGCACGGAGGTGAAGTTGATCCAGAGCAGCAGGCCGATAATCGCGAGGCTCAGCGGAACGACGACCTGCAGCCGCCCGATCGCATCCTGCAAATTGCGGAATTCGCCGACCCACTGGAGTTGGGTGCCCGGCGGTAATTGCACCTCCCGTGCGATGCGCTGCTGAGCTTCCTCGATGGTGCTGCCGAGATCGCGGTCGCGAACGCTGAACTTGATCGGCAGGTAGCGCTGCTGCTGTTCCCTATAGATGTAGGAAGGGCCGCTCACGAGCCGGATGCGCGCGACCTCGCTCAAGGGAATCTGCGTGATTCCTTTTGGCCCGGCTGCGCCGATCGTCAGCTTGCTGATGGCTTCCGCGCTCTGGCGATATTGCGGGGCGAGCCGGACCACGATCGGGAAGTGTCGATCGCTTCCCGGCTCATAGACGTCGCCTGCGGATTCGCCGCCGACAGCGGTCCGGATCGTCGAATTGATGTCGCCGGGCGTCAACCCGTAGCGCGCAGCGCGCTCGCGATCGATATCGATCTGGATGGTTGGCTGACCGAGCGACGTGAAGACGCCGAGGTCCGTGATTCCCGGCACGGTGGCGAGCACCGCCTTGATCTTGTCGGCCGTATCCGTCAGTTCCTGCAAGTCATTGCCGAACACCTTGATGGAGTTTTCGCCTTTCACGCCTGACACCTGCTCGGCGACGTTGTCCTGCAGGTACTGCGAGAAATTGAACTCGATTCCCGGAAATTCAGTCTCAAGCCGCCCCTGGATTTCTTCCGTCAACTTTTCCTTGTCCACTCCGGCGCGCCACTGGCTGATCGGCTTCAGCGGCGTGAAGAACTCCACATTGAAAAAGCCGGCCGCGTCCGTGCCGTCGTCCGGGCGGCCCTGCTGGGTGACGACCGTTTCCACTTCGGGGAAGCTGCGGATCACGCGGCGCATGCGGTTCGCATAGCCATTGCCTTCCTGAAGCGAGATCGTCGCCGGCATGGTGGCCCGTATCCACAGGTTGCCTTCCTCCAGCTTGGGAAGGAACTCCAGCCCCAGGAAGTGTATCGCAACACCCGCCAGAATAAATACAGCCAGCGCCAGGACGGCTGTCAGCTTTCGGTTCGCGACGGCGAGTTGCAGAACCGGACTGTAAAAGCGATGAAGCGTCCGCACCAGCCACGTCTCGGTTTCTTCGACATGCTCAGGCAGTAGAAGTGCGCTGAGCGCAGGCGTGACTGTGAACGTGGCTATTAATCCTCCGGCGATGGCATATGCATAAGTCTTCGCCATCGGGCCGAAGATATGCCCTTCCACGCCGCTCATGGTGAAAAGCGGAATAAACCCGGCGATGATGATTCCGGTCGCGAACAGGATCGAACGATTGACGCTGATAGCCGCAGTATAGATGGCGAGCAGCCTTCCGCTGAAACCGGCCTCGCCCTCTACCGATGAAGGAGCGGGCGCCTCATGCCCGAGCTGCCGGAATATCCGCTCCACCATGATGACCGTCGCGTCGACGATCAGGCCGAAATCGATGGCTCCGACGGACAACAGGTTGGCGGATTCTCCGCGCAGAACCATGATGACGACGGCAAAAAACAGCGCGAACGGGATCGTTGCGCCGACGATCAGGGCGCTTCGAAGATTGCCGAGAAACACCCATTGCAATGCGAAGATCAGCAGAATGCCGAACAGCATGTTGTGCAGGACAGTATGGGTGGTCGTGTCGATCAGATCCTGACGGTCATAGATGCGCTCGATTCGAACGCCCGGCGGCAGGATGCCTGACGCATTGATGCGCTCGACCTCCGTCTTTACCCGCTCGATCGTCGGGGTGCTTTGCTGGCCACGGCGCATCAGAACGATGCCCTCGACGATATCGTCGTCATTGTCCTGGCCTGCAATACCGAGGCGGGGTTGATGACCGACGATCACGGTGGCGACATCGCCGATCAGAACCGGATTGCCGCCGGCCTGGGTCAGCATCGTATTCTTGATGTCGTCGACCGAGCGGATCAGGCCGACCCCGCGCACGACTGCCGACTGCGTACCGAGATTGACGATGTTTCCGCCGACATTCAGGTTGCTGCTGCGCAATGTCTGCAACAATTGCGACAGCGTGAGGTTGTGGGCGATGAGCTTGTCGAGATCGACCTGCAACTCGAAGGTTTTGGTCTTTCCGCCCCAGCCGACGACATCCACGATGCCTGGAACGGCACGGAAGCGGCGCTGCAAAACCCAGTCCTGCAGAGTCTTCAGGTCGAGCACGCTGTAGCCGGGCGGACCAACCAGCCTGTAACGATAGATTTCGCCGATGGGGCTGACCGGGCTGATGGTGGGTTGAACGCCGTCCGGCAATCCGGAGAGTTGCGCCAGGCGGTTGAGGACCTGCTGAAGCGCCTCGTCATAGGTAAAGTCATAGGTGAACTGCAGTTTGACATCCGACAGGCCGTAAAGCGAAATGGTTCTCATGACGCGCAGGTTCGGCACGCCGGAAAGCTGCGTCTCGATCGGAATCGTGATGTAGCGTTCGATTTCTTCGGCCGAAAGTCCCGCGCTTTGGGTGATGACATCAACCATGGGCGGAACGGGATCGGGATAGGCCTCGATGTTCAGGACTTTGAACGCAGCAAGACCGCCGGCCAGCGTCATGACGAACACGACAAGCATCAGAACGCGCTGCCTCAACGCAAACGCGACGATCGGGTCGATCATTGCGGGATGCCCGTATTCATCAAGTTTGTTTAGCGGTTGTCATCCGGTCAATGAACAGACTGCCGCGCGTAACGATCTTCTCGCCCGGATAAAGTCCGTCCAGCACCTGAATCATCCGATCGCTCGAAAGACCCAGCTTGATCTGGCGCAATTCGACCGATTGATCGTCGCCGACCACCCAGACGCGCGCATCGCTTCCTTCATAGATCACGGCATCGAGAGGCACGGCCGGCGTCGGCCTCCCATCGCTGGTGACGATTGTGACGCTGGCAAACATTTCGGGCTTGAGCAGTCCGTCGGCATTATCGATGCTGGCGCGGACCAGAAGCCGGCGACTGTCCGGATCGATTCCCGGAGCGACGTAGTCGATCCGCGTCTCGAATACGCGATCCGGCTGGGTCAGCACCTTGAACGTCAGCCGTTCGCCGATCCGCACCTTGGCGACGTCGGTCTCGCGCACATAGGCTGCGATCCAGACCTTCGAGGTGTCTCCGATCAGGAACACCGGATCGCTGTCGCTCCCTCCCACGCTGACATACTGCCCGGGTCCGACCTTGCGTTGCAGAACCGTTCCGGAGAGCGGCGCATACACCGGAGCATCCGGTGTCAGCGCGCCCGTTTTCTCGAACGCTTCGATTTCCGCATCGGTTTTGCCGACCAGCCGTAACCTGTTGCGCGCGGCCTGAAGGGCAATCTCCGCCGAACGGGAATCGTTCTCGGCCGCGGTGAGGTTGGCCTGAGCCTCCTGCCATTCTCGCTGCGACGCTGCCTTGTCCTTCGCGAGGTTCGACATCCGTCGCTCGACGATCTGCGCGAGATTGACCTGGGAAACCGCCTTGTTTCGGCTCGTCAGAGCGACGACGAAATCCTTCTGGGCGTCGACGGAGTCCGCCGCCGCGATCACAAAGAGAAGCTGGCCTTTCTGAACGTCATCACCGGGCGCGACCATCAATTTCGTCACGCGGCCCGCGTATGGCGCGAAGATGCGGGTCGACAGGTTCTGATCGATTGCGATCTTTCCTTCGGTGCGGAATTCCGAACGGAACGCCTTTTGTCCGACAGGTTGCACCGTCACCGTGCTCCATTGCGATGCGGTGAGGCGCAGCTTTCCGTCGGCCCGTTTGATCTCGCTGTCCAACGATGAACTGCGGGCGGCGCTGCCACGGTCGATCTTCAAAACGATAGCGCCCGCCGCGATCATGACCAGTATGGTCGACAGGCCGATAACGGCTCGTGGGACCGTCCACGTTCGCCAGAATGACACCAGACGAAGCATTGCTTCGTGTCTCCACTTCCTTGTGCTCCGCTTGATATGCCGAGAGGCAGTCGGCCTCGTCAGCGATCGATGACTTCGGCTCAAGACCTTGCCGGCTCAAGCGATTTTGCGGACGAGCATGATGAAACCTCGATCCGGGGCACGGCATATCTGCTATAGGAGCTGCATCTTACGGGTGCCTTACAATGCTATTCATGACACGACCTTACACAGAGCTTACAACGCCGGATCGGCAGGGCTGAAATGATCGCAGCAGTGGTTCTCCCGTCGCCCGCCACGGCACCTGGCAGACCGAGGAGCCCGTCGTCTCGATGAGGGTTCTGATCGTGGAAGACAGCGAGGAACTGGCGGACCTTCTGGCGCAGGGGCTGCAGGCGGCCGGCTACGAGATCGATCTTCTGGCCAGCGTGTCGGACGCGTCAAGCGCGCTTGGAACGACCCGCTATGCCGCGTTAATTCTGGACCTGGGCTTGCCGGATGGCGACGGGCTCTCGATCCTGCGCGAACTGCGGCATCGCAAGGATCCCATTCCGATTCTCGTACTCACCGCACGCGGCGGCGTGGAAGATCGGGTTAACGGCCTTCGAAGCGGAGCGGATGACTATCTCGTCAAGCCGTTCGCCTTTGACGAACTGGTGGCGCGGCTCGAAGCGCTCCTCAGGCGCCCGGGACAGTTGCTCGGCAGTTCATTGCGGCTTTCCAACGTGACGTTCGACACCGAAGGCCGACAGGTGTTCGTCGACATGAAGCCTCAAAATCTCTCCGCTCGGGAAATCGCGGTCCTCGAACTGCTGCTGCGCCGGAAGGGCAGTGTCGTCTCCAAAAAAGTTCTCGAAGACCAGATCTTCGGTCTCACCGGCGATGTCGGGTCCAATGCCGTCGAGGTCTATGTGCATCGCCTGCGCAAGCAGCTCCTGGATATCGGCGCAAAGGTGAGGATCACCACCGTTCGGGGAGTCGGCTATGTGATGATGGAGAGCGACTAGTGTGGTGGTTCAGAAGTTCGCTTCATTTTCTCTGCGAGCGCTTCAAGCGAACTTCTGAGCTGAACCACACTGGAATTATAAATTTCCAGGGCCCTTTCGACTCTGAAGTTCGCTCCGGAGGGCGCTGCACAATGAGGCGAACTGCAGATTCAGGGCACTAGATGGCGCTGCGAAAATCCATCCTGTCGCGCATCGTCGCTCTTCATGTCGTGGCAGTGATTGTTGCGGCGGTTCTTTTGCGGTTCGTGCTGCACTGGTCGCTGGCGTCGGACGTCGCAACGCTTCAGTTGAATACGATGGCGGCTCAGATCGAGATCTTCGCCCGTCACCTGGGGCCGGCATCGACGGGAGGATGGTCCCTGCATCTGCCGGACGGCGTACGCGATCAATATTCCGACACCTATGATCGCTACAGCTATGCGATCATCGACGGCGAGGGCAGGGTGATCTTCTCATCGCACGCGAGCAAGCAGCCGCTCTTTGCCATCGATCCGAATGCGATCGGAATTGTTCCGCACAGAGCGCGAACCCCGGGCGGCGCAAAGACCATCGCGGGAGCCAGCGCCCGCAAGGACATTGACGGCCATCCCGTCTGGATCCAGGTCGCGGAGAAATTGTCGCATCGCGACGTGATCGTCGACGACGTTCTCACCAATTTTCTGCAGCAGGTGGTCTGGATCATCGTTCCCGTTCTGCTTCTCCTGCTGGGCGCCGATCTCGTCATTTTCCGCCTTGCGATCAGGCCGCTCCACAAGGCTTCGGACCGTGCGAAGCACATCAGTCCGACGCGCCTCGATGTCCGCCTGCCGACCGATGACATGCCCCCCGAGATTCTGCCTCTCGTGGAAGCCGTCAATCAGGCTCTCGACCGGCTGGAGCTTGGTTTCCGCAGCCACCGTGAGTTTGCCGCCGACGCAGCACATGAATTACGGACGCCTCTCGCCATTCTCCGCACGAGGATTGAAACTCTCCCGCATAGCGAGGCGAGCCGTGCCCTGGGACGCGACGTCGAGAACATGAGCCGGGTTGTCAGTCAGTTGCTCGATGCCACGGAGCTTGAGACGGCGGTCGTGGATCCCGACAGTATCGCCGACCTTCACGGCGTCTGTATCGAGGTTGCGGAGTTCATCGCGCCGTTGGCGCTGAAGCGAGGAAAAAGCATCGAGCTGACATGCCCGGACGAGCCCATTCTAGTGAAAGGAAACGCGGAGATGATCCGGCGCGCGACGCGTAATCTCGTTGAAAATGCTCTCCATCATACCCCCGAGGGCACTGCCATCGAAATTATCGTTGGGCAGGATGGGTCGATCAGCGTGATCGACAATGGCGACGGTGTGCCGCCGGAGAATCGCGAATCGATTTTCAAGCGTTTCTGGCGGCGATCCACGCGTGCGAGCGGTGGCGCAGGACTGGGATTGTCGATCGTGAAGAAGATCGTGGAAGCCCACCATGGGAGCATCGTCGTGGAGGATGGTCCCGGTGGGGGCGCCCGGTTCATCATGCGTTTTCCTCTCGCGCCGGCGCAAGCGTCCCGCATGCCGGGTTGAGCTATTTGGGTTCCGGATCGACCAGCCCGGCGGACGGCGAGTCATACCGCCCGGCCTCATGGAGCAGCACGGCGTTCCCGAGCGCGCGGGCCGCATTCATCACTTCCTGCTGGAATGCCCCGTCGGTATCGAGCGATTGATGCGAGGTCGCGTAAGGCTCCATATAGCCCACAAATCCGTCCAACTCGGCGACACGGCCTGCCGCGATCAGGGACATATCGGTGAGCCAATCGGACAATACGCGGCGCAACATTTCGGCGCCCGCGCTATCGCCGTGAACCACGACCGAGAAATGGCGGCCGGCAAGATGCCGCGGATAAGGCCATCCGCGCAACTCGAGTGCCTTCGCTTCCGCCACGGTCTTTCCGTGGGTCGACGAAGGGTCGGGATTTCCGCCATCCGCGCAGACCAGCCGGTCGATCATCGCCTTCAGGGCGGTCGGCGCCTGATACCAATGAACCGGCGTGACGATCATGATTCCGTGCGCCGCGACCCACAGCGGGTAGATCTCGTTCATTATGTCGTCGGTCTGGCCGAGCGCGTAGTTGGGATAGCAACTGCATGGCCAATGGCACAATGCCATCGACGTCGAAACGCAGGCTTTGCAGGGGTGGATGGTCTTGCCGAATTCGGAGGCGAGGCGGCTGAGATTGAGGATGTCGACCGTAAACCCCATTTCGCCGAAAATCGGAGCGGCCAGTTCGACCAACCGCCAGGTCTTCGACATTTCGCCGGGGCACGTATGCTCGCTGCGCGGCGAACCGTTGATGATCAGGATGCGCGGCGGCCGCTTGGGATCGTCGTGCTGCGACTGTGCGTTTCGGATGGCGTCCCGTGCGGCGAGCCAGTCGTTCGCGATCGGGTAATCCGGGTCGGCAAAGCCGGGGCCGGCTTTGCGCGTCAGCGGCGCCTTGCGTGAATGGCGATAGCCGTCCCAGGCGGCATCGATAATGGCCTGCAGGGAAGGACCAAGGTCGGTAAAGACTGGATCGCGAAAACGAGCGCGGAACCGCCGCTCAAATTCATCCTTCGTCAATTGGACGGATGGCATTCCCTTGCGGATGTCGGCCGTCATTGGCAATCCAGCTTAGCGGCGCGATGTTGGCGGTCATGATCCGCGAAGCGGCCATGCCCTCGCCCTCGATCATCGTCAACTCGGCAGCGGCGATCGGGTTCCTCCCGCGTGAGCCGTGCGTGCCGGTCGCGAAGCCAGACCTTTAGGGCGCTATATTCCACTCATAATCATAATTCGTCTTCACAGACTCCCGACCGTCGTATCGGTCGATACGATAGAGTGCCCTGGACGGCAATTCCGCGATATGCAGCTTCGCGCACATCCCGTTTGCTTCGTCGCCGAGTTCCTCGACGACCTGCACGAGGGCTGGGTCGGCGCGATCGATGTCGTTCACATTGAAAGCGTTGCGATCCGAGGGAGCGTCGGATGTGTAGTAGTAGACAGGGAAGGCGTCGTCGGCCTCCTCAGGCGAGGCGAGGCGTATCTTCGCATCACCCAGTTGAATGATTCCGTTCTCATCCCGCTTGTCTGTGAAGGCGAACAGCTTCACGCCCTTGACTTCAGCGTATCGCATGACGCCGCGATAGCTGAGGCCAAATCCACCAAGGCAGTCGTTGTAGACAATCTTAGGCATACTCAACTCTTCAGGTCGGACGATTCGTCGAACTCGATTCCAATCCGAAGTTCCTTGCGCCATATCAGGTGACACTTACGGGCAGGGTCGCCCTTGATGTGGAGGTGAAATCGGTCCGGAATTCCAACCGGGCTTGCCACATCGAGCGTCGCGCCTTTTTCGGACAGGTTCCGGACCGTGCAATCAATCGCGCCACCACGGAACTCGATCGAAGCGCCCTTGAAGGTTCGGTGTCGGAGTGCTTTTCGTCGTTCCAGCAAGATAGTCCCCGCAACAGAAAACCGGCAGGAAACGAATTCACCGACGATTAAGCGATCAGAAAAAGGCTGGAGTTGGACAACGGCCGGTTGGCAATGCGGGGGCGTCGTCCGGCGCAACGGTCGGACATCACAACCGAGAGGTTCGTGGCTGCGGACGGCCGCCGAAGGGGCGGTGGGGGCTCTTCCCGCGGCGGCTGACACTGCGGCCAGCTAGGCGGCTTCAGACTCGGCGTGCGAGCCGAGGCTCAGCGCGCCATATCAGTCCTGTTGAAGGGCATCATATGCGTGAGCAAAGAACACGGCGGCACTGACGAACAGCAGCGCGGCTATTGTGGCTTCCATCATGACGCTTCCCACTACGCTTTTTTGGGATGATAGCTCACTGAATGTTTCAACTGGGTTTCGCGGGCCAGGCAAAGTGGTTTCATTGCTACCAGTTTATTACCGGCACCTTCCCATATCCGCTGAAATAGAAAACGGGCCGTCAAATAGGACGGCCCTGCCGGTTTTGGAGTCGAATTGATAGGAAAAGAATGTAACGCCGGTCACCGATATGTCTGCGACAGGTGAAAAAGGTTCACGCCGGCTAAACAAAAAAGAAAAGGAAGCGGGCCACGCTAGTACCCGCTTTCCGAAGTTCGTAAGACACCGCAACACTCCCTTAACGAACTTCGGAAAGCAAAGGGTACTAAGCAACTTTATGATTCTGGTACCGCTTTCGATTTGAAATTCCCGAAGACGAACTCGCTGCAAGTGGTGCAGGAATTTCAAATCGGCGGTACTAGGCTCGTCCCGGCCTCCGGTTCATTTCGGTCTCGATTTCGCCGATGGCCTGACGCAGAGCGAAAAGCGCCAACTCGTCGACCTCGAACGCGATGGACCCTAGTTCGGCCGTCGCCAACTCAATGGCGTAGCGACCGTCCGGCCGGATCAACGGACGTGAAGCCGTCACTGTGACGACGCTCAGCTTGTCGGGATTGTTCATGACGTCCATTGGAAGCTTTCGCATGCTGGGAGCTATGGTCGAGTTGGGCGGATCATGCCCTTTTCCGAGGCAAGGAGTCGAGAGGCAGGTAGTGCCCCGCACTGGCATCGCGGGCCACCCGACATATCCTGGTCTTTCGCTGGCGGAAGTGGTGCTTAACGTGGGAGGTGCTGTCGGACGGCCTTCTGGTGCCCGGCATCGACAATCGCAGGCGCCAGAATGGAGCGGACCGGTGGAACGTGCGCCTCACCTGATTGGCCTCGGGGTGGGCGATCTTTGCTTCCGCGTGGCCAGAATATGCAGGGTGCGGCCGAAGCAATTTCAGAAATGAATGCGTCGCTCTTTCGAGGCAGAAAGCAGAAAGGAATTCCAGATTATCGGGCTATAGACGTGTCAGCCGTCGCCTGCCAAACGGCTTACCTTGTGACAATCCTTGCGACAATTATCGTGAAGACCTGCTCTACCTGACAAGGAGCGGATATGAAAAATTGACCGCTGTGAAGGAGAAGCTTTCCCAGCGATAATCAGAGCCGACACAGGCCGGATCATCAGAGCAGTTGGTCGGCGATAGCCGTCTTCCGCAAGGCACCTGTGCCGATAATGACGACCGACCTCGCCGTCGCGGGCCAAGCCGACCCGGTTGGGCCGAAGCCCAACCGTTGTCTTGCGTCGCGTCGCGCGAAGAGGGCGCTATGGTCCTCTCGCCGGGTCGGTGTGGAAGCCGGCACCGACCGCGCCCTTGCGGATCGGGTAGTTGTGCGAGACCGGATCGAGCTGCGGGAACAGCGCATCGACCGCCGTCTCACGTTCCATCGGCGGAACCACGAACCGCTCCTCGAAGGTCGGCATCGACGTCAGCCGCCAGATCGCCTCGACCTCGGCCGCCGTGGTCTTGCCTTCGGCCAGCGCCCGCTGCACCTCCTCGTCCGGGATATCCTTCACCTTCTTCGACCGCATGTACACCCGCACCGCCACCAGCTTGCGATAGACGTCGCGGATGATCTCCTCGTTGCCGCCCGACAGCAGGCTCGCCATGTAGCGCAGCGAGACGCGTGACCGCTCCAGCGAACTCATCAACGGGCCCAGTCTCGATTCGGAGGCGATGTTGTCGTACACGCCGTTCTCCACCTTGGCGAGAACCGGTCCCAGCGGCGGCACGTAGAACAGCATCGGCAGCGTGCGGAACTCCGGATGCAGCGGCAGCGCGATGCCCCACTTCTTGACGAACTGATAGACCGGCGACTTCTGCGCCGCCTCGATCTTCGCATCGGGAATGCCGTTGGCTCTCGCGGCTGCGATGATCTCCGGATCGAACGGATCCTTGATGATGTTGCGCTGCGCCATCACCAGCTGATCCTGCGCCGACTTCGCCGTCTCCTCGATCGCATCCGCATCGTAAAGCACCAGGCCGATGTACCGGATGCGGCCCACGCAGGAGTGGAAGCAGGCCGGCGGCTGGCCGCTCTCAAGGCGCGGATAGCACAGGATGCACTTCTCGGCCTTGCCGGTCGACCAGTTGAAGTAGGTCTTCTTGTACGGACATCCCGAGATGCACATGCGCCAGGCGCGGCAGCGCTCCTGGCTCACCAGCACCACGCCGTCCTCGCCGCGCTTGTAGAGCGCGCCCTGCGGACACGCCGCAACGCAGCCCGGGTTGAGGCAGTGATTGCAGATGCGCGGCAGATAGAAGAACACCGTGCTGTTGATCTCGTTGATCTGGCGCATCTCCTCCTCGGAGGCGCCGTCGAGGTTCGGGTCGTTGTTCGCGTAGACCTGCGAACCGCCGAGGTCGTCGTCCCAGTTCGGGCCCGCCTCGATCGTGTCCATGTACTTGCCCGTCACCATCGAGATCGCGCGCGCGGTCGGCTGCTCGTCGGCCAAGGGCGCGTTGATCAGGTTCTGGTAATCGTAGGTCCAGGGCTCGAAGTAGTCGTCCAGCGTCGGCAGGTAGGGGTTGTAGAAGATGTTGGTGAGCGTGCCCCACTTGCCCTGCAGCCGCAGCCGCAGGCTCTTCTGCCGCTCCCCGTCGACGACCCAGCCGCCACGGTATTTGGTCTGGTCTTCCCAACGCGTCGGATAGCCGGTGCCCGGCTTCGTCTCCACGTTGTTCCAGTACATGTACTCGGTGCCCTTGCGATCGGTCCAGATGTTCTTGCACGCGATGCTGCAGGTGTGACAGCCGATGCACTTATCCAGGTGAAAGACCATCGAAACTTGAGCGCGAATGTCCATGTCTATACTCCTTCTTCTCTTGTTCCCGTGGCTTGGTTCTCTGGCTCCTTTATTTTTTTAATTATGCCGCTTCTTCTTCTCTTCTTCGCGCCTCTGTCGCCTTTCCCTTTAAGATTCCACCCGGCGGCGCCAAACTTGCGCCCGGGCCAGAACTGGTTTTAAGGCAGCACACTTTTTGATGTGACAAGTTCCGTCACGAGGAGTTTGCCGAGGACATCGGCAGACTTGCTCCTCACTCGGGCCCGCGCGTTTTCGGCCCTAACTTCATGGCTTGAGCTTCGTTCCGCGAGTTCCAACAAACGCGGATCACTTTTCTGGCATGTAGAAACCGTTCATGACGGGCAGTAGCTGGCGCACGACATTTCGAGCGTCAGGCGCGACGGTTCCAGCATATGTGCGGTACCTGCGTCGATGTCGCCGCCGAAGAATTGCGCCTCGAAACCCAGCCGCTTGGCCAACTCAAAAGCGATTCAGCTGCCCGAGCGGGATTCGCCGCGCGGCGGCGGCGACACCACAGCCTTGTGCAACTGCAAGAGCGCATCCGCCGCGTGGCTGACGCGAAATCCGTCCGCGATGCCCTCGCGCTCCCATGCCGACGATACCGGCAGCACCACGTCGGCTTCGGCGGCCATCGGAGTGAGAAACGAATCGCAATGGACATCGAAATCGAGTTTTCGGAGCGCGCGCACGCCTTCATCGGGACTGGGGCGGCTGTGCAGAAGACCGGATCCGAAGGCCAGAAGTCCTGTCACGGGGTACAGGCCTTGTCGACGTAGGGCTGGTATGCATTGCAGGGTCGCCGCAATGTCGGGGCGCGTCCCGCGGTCTGATCGGTATTTACACAAACAGGTGACCTTGCCCCGGAGGCGGACACACTTGCTAAAGCCACCGGACAAGTTCATCTTTTCCCGGTATATCCAGATTTGGCTACGCGTCTTGCCGCCGGCGGAACCCCCGATGCGATTGACCAGCTTTTTTGACTACACGCTTCGCTTGCTGATGTATGCGGCCACCCATAGTGACCGGTTGATCACCATCGAAGAGACCGCGGGCGTCTATGGCATCTCGCGGACCCATCTCATGAAGGTCGCAAATCAGCTCACGCGCGCAGGTTATCTCAGGGCGGTGCGTGGCAGGTCGGGCGGGCTTACGCTTGCAAAGCAGCCGAACCGGATCAAGCTCGGGGATGTCCTGTGCGCGACAGAGCCGGATTTCGCGCTGGTGGAATGCTTTTCAGCAAACAACCGCTGTCCGATCTCGGCACGTTGTCGGCTGCGTTCGCCCCTGAGGGAGGCGCTCGCTGCATTCACGTCGACGCTCGATCGCTATACGCTCGCCGATCTTATCCTCAATCCGAAAGACTTCGGGATTCCGCCGGCGGCGTGACGCGGCCTGCGATCAGGTTCTGCCCCGCGACGCGACAAACAGCAGCAGTATCATGGCTTGATTCGGCAACTGATTTCAGTCGGTGCTGTGGCCGTCGTATCACGCCCCCTGCTGCTTATTGCCGCTCACCGATTTTATGGGCTGTACAAACATACATTTGAAGTGCATGTTATCCGCGCGGAGTTCGATCTATTCGCGGCGTGGGGCATGACGGAAGCACTTACAAATCAAAAGCACCGTTCCAGGAGCTGGTCAAAGCTGTACATCGCTTCCTCGGTCGCCGGAGTTGCGATCGGTGTGGCGGCCGCGGTCTGGTTCACGCATTTGCCGCCGCTGACGACCCACCACGTGACGGTATCGCTGAATAGCGCGGCCACTGCGCCGCCGGTGCCGCTCGAAGGCCTGTCCGACTTGCCGAAAATGATAGCTGCGAAAGATGCAAGCCAATCCTGGGCGATTGCCGGTGGCGCATTGCTGCAGGTTGGTCTTGCCCGGTTCAGCGTTCCGATGCTCGAGCGGGCGATTGAGAATGATCCGGACAACAGCGTGTTTCATGTTGCGTTGGGGGAGGCGCTCGCGCTGGCGGACAAAGGTCTGATATCGGATCGCGCCAAGGCGGAATTCGAGCTCGTGCTCCGGAATGATCCCAATGACCTGATTGCGCGATTCTACATGGGGCTTTGGTTGCTGCAGAACGGCAAGGCAAAACCGGCGTTGGTCAAGTGGGTGGGTTTGATGCGGACGGTAGGAAGCGACCAGACCTGGAATGACAGGCTGTGGATGGTGATGCCGACTGCTGCGGAGGAGGTCGGCATCAATCAACTGACGCTGCAAGCTCTCTGTGCCTCGGGAATGTAGTGCTGCTCCATATATAAGCGGTTTCGGCAAAAAAGATGTATTTTATATATTGCTTTATGAATCGGAAGGTGGCACGTAGTCATCAGATTTGTGGGCTGGGTTTGTGCGTCATGATCACCAGAACTGTTCAACATCATCGGCGACAGCACAACTGGATACCTGACGGATAAAATGACATCCGCTCCGAACTGCTCCTGATAGCAGCCTATCAAAAAACATCAATCTGAAATGCATGTTATGATCATGATCCTGCAACCCTGTCTGCTGCGCGCACGTCTCGTCAAATTCACCTTTGTCGCAAGTGCGGTCTTATGCGTCGTCAGTCCGCCGATAGCCTCGGCGGAGACCCGCCATTTTTCGATGACTATCGACGATACGATCATCAAGCTGGTCGATAAACAGACCTTCCACACCTTCTCCTTCAACGGCCAGACTCCAGGTCCGCTGATTCATGTGCAGGAGGGCGATGATGTCGAGATCGATGTCGACAACCAGACGACGTTGCCGCACACGATTCATTGGCACGGCATGTTTCAGCGCGGCAGCTGGAAGAACGACGGTGTCCCTGACACGACGCAACCGGCAATTCCGCCCGGCGAGACCTTCACCTATCGCTTCAAGGCCGAGCCGTCCGGCACCATGTGGTACCACTGTCATGTCAACGTCAACGAGCATGTCGCGATGCGCGGCATGTGGGGTCCGTTGATCGTCGATCCGAAGGATCCGCCGCCGGCCGAAAAGGAAGTCACAAAAGACTACATCATGATGTTTTCCAGCTGGGCGTCCGCCTGGGCAAAGAAACCCGGCTATGGCGGCGTTCCCGGTGATGTGTCCGACTTCTTCACCATCAACGGCAAGTCCTTTCCCGATACACAGCCGGTGCGGGTCAAACAGGGCGACGTCATCCGCATCCGCCTAATCGGCGCCGGTGACGAACTGCATTCCCTCCATATCCACGGCCACGATTTCGAGGTCTACGCCAAGGACGGTCGGCCGCTCGCCAATCCTTATCTCGCCGACACGATCCTGTTCGGACCGGGCGAACGCTACGACCTGATCCTGCGCGCCGACAACCCCGGCATCTGGATGGTGCACGATCACATCGACAAGCACACGGTGAACGGCAGCAAGCCGATGGGCGGCATGATGACGACCATCGAATACGAGGAAATCCCGGTGAAGGACCAGGCTTTCTACAAATGGAAAAACAAAGAGTTCGTACCTGATTTTTATTACGAGGAGTCGATGAAAAAGCCGTTCGGCATGTACGACAACCCTGCCTTCAAAGGCGATCCCGCGCCCTAGTGCCATTGAAAGGAGAGTAGATATGAAAGGGCTTTTTCTGGCCGTCGCGGGCTTGACCGCGGTCTTCCTGAGCAGCGCAATCGCTGCGGACAAACTGGATCCGAGCTGTGGAGGTTGTCACGCGCTGGCCAAGCCGACCGACACCTCGCTGGAGAGGCTGCTGACCCGCAAGGGTCCCGACCTCTGGTTTGCCGGCAGCAAGTTCAACAAGGAATGGCTGGTTTCCTGGTTGCAGGATCCCAAACCCATACGCCCCGCGGGTTATCCGTATTTCAAGAACATCAAGAAGGGCGCCAAGCACGATGAGATCGATCAGTCCAAAATCGCGGCGCACCCCAAGCTGAAGAAGGCGGATGCGGAAGCGACCGCGGAGGCGTTGATGGCTTTGAAAGCCCCCGCCGATCTCGTTCCGGCAGGCGCCTTCAAGGGCGACATGAAGGGTTCGCGCATGGGTGGGCTCGCGTTCATCAAGTTTCGCGGCTGTGTCGCCTGTCATCAAGGTGAAAACGGCGAAGGTGGTCTTTCCGGACCGCGATTGACCGATGCGGGAGCGCGGCTCCAGCCCGATTTCATCGCCGCCTATACCAGCGACCCGCAGCGTTTCGATCCGCATATTTGGATGCCGACGTCGAATTTGAAGGATCTGGACGTCCAGCGATTGACCGCGTTCCTGGTGCAACTGGGTCAAGGAGGCAAGTGATGAAGACGCAAATGTTAGCGGCTATCGCCGGCCTGGGCCTGCTGCTCGCCTCATCGACGAGCCATGCCGATCAATCGATCGAGCAGATCTACGGGGTCTATTGCGTGCAGTGTCACGGTCTCCAGCGCAATGGCACGGGTATCAACGTGCCCGCCCTTTCCGTGAAGCCGCGGGATCACACCGAGGCCAAGGGTATGGGCGACACCCCCGATGACGAGCTGTTCAAAGCCATCAAGGAAGGAGGGCTCGCCGTCAACAAGTCGGTGTTGATGCCGACCTGGGGGCGCGTCCTGTCGGAAGACCAGATCAAGGGTCTGGTCAAGTATCTCAGACAGGTCTGCAAATGCGGGAAATGAATCCAACAAGGAAGTCATATCAAACCATGAAGCGGAGAACGATTGTGAAGGGGAGATCGATTTCAATGACGACTGCAGGTTTGAAGAAGAGCGCCATAACGGGCAGCATTGCGACCGCGCTGGTTCTGGCCGGCGCGGCGATCACCGCGGCCCAGGCCAAGACCGTCAAGGTCGAACTGACGGCCAAGGAAGTCACCGTGCCGCTTGATAACGAGGGCCACACGGTAGCCGCCTGGACCTATAACGGTCAGGTTCCCGGTCCGGTGATCCGGGCGACCGAAGGCGACACCATCGAGTTCACCTTGAAGAATGACCCCGCTAACAAGAAGTCGCATTCCATCGATATGCATTCCGCGCGTACCGATGTTCTGACGAATTTTGCCTCGATCAAACCCGGTGAGACCAAGACCTTCTCGTACGTTCCGGATCATGCCGGCGTATTCTTCTATCATTGTGGCTCCGATCCGATGATCCAGCATATTGCGCGCGGCATGATCGGGGCGGTCATCGTCGATCCGAAGGACCCCAATGCAATGCCGAAGGCAGATCGCGAATATGTTCTGATCGAGCATCAGATCTTCGAGAATCCTGAAGACGTCGACAGCATGATGGCGAACAAGTGGAAGCACGATGCCTTCAACGCCGTTCCGTTCCAGTACGACCCCGTGCATGACGAGCACGCGACGCAGACTCTCGAGGCGAAACCCGGCGAGCGCGTACGGATCTATCTGGTCAATGCCGGTCCCAATGAGTTTTCCGGATTTCATCCGATCGCGGGCATCTGGGACAGGGTCTATCCTTCCGGCAACCCGAAGAACGTGATGGTGGGAATGCAGAATTACACCCTGGCGCCGGGTGACGCTGCAACGTTCGACATCATTTCGCCGACGGAAGGCGCCAATGCCTTGGTGAATCATTCCATGCGCGCTGCACTTACCGGCGCGATCGCGGTCATTATGTTCAGCAACAAGGCTGATCCCTCGATGGGACATGGTGACAAGATTCTGGTGCGCTGACGCCAGCTTGGCGTGGAGCGTCGTCGGCGCTCCACGTCAAAATCGAAGGTTGAGACGACCAGGGCCGCGAACTCGATCGGAGATCGAGGCTATTTGGAGATGATCTGATGGCGACGCTTGGGCTGGCGCATGGCTGTGCGGCCCCGGCGCATCGCCCGCCTACGGGCAACGCGTAACCTCGCCTACTTGGCGGAGAGATCGCGGATGGTAGATGTATCCGGCATCGCGTTCATGTCTCGGTAATAATAATCCGGCTTCGAACCGGAAGTGCTTCGCCGAGTGTGGAAAGTGCCGCCGTGTTTGTGCATTCGATTTAACCAACCTAAAAGGTGCTGGAGCTATCCTTCTTTTGCGGAAGGTAGGGCAGTCCGGTTACGTGATTGCGCCCGGCCATTTGCGGACCGCGAGAGCCTGAAAGTCCGGTAATTTCCCCTTTCAGAACGTGGTGAAGGTTGGGAAGTTCATGTCCGGTTCACCTGAGCGAAGCGAAATTTCTGTTGTCGCGAGAGAAGGGAATCCGCAGGACAGTTTGCAGATCGATCGAAAAGGTTTCCGTTTCGACGACAGCATACCCTCCAGACTGAATTTTCTGAGCGAAATCGTCAGGTCGCTTCCGGCAGGTGTAACGGTTCAGGACGAGCAGGGCGATTTCGTTCTCGTGAACGACGCCGCCGCGGCGCAGTTCAATATGCCCGCGTGTGAGATCGTCGAGACGGCGGCAGGTATCCCGTTCCGCTCAAGAGAATTGAACGACCGCAGGCATATCGCTCGCAGAGTGCTTCAATCGGCCAAGACCAAGGTATCCGAAGAACTCATCCGGACGGATCAGGCGACAAAGGCCTATCTCACCACGCATGAACCCATCCTGATTTCGAACAGAAAGCTCGTGCTTTCGAGTTCCGTCGATATCAGTCAGCAAAAGGCCATCGAGGAGGAACTGTTTCGCTGTGCATACTATGATGAGCTGACGGGTTTGCCGACGCGGCGGGTTATCGAGCAGCACGCCAACAGTCTTATTCGTGAGGGAGGATATCCGGTCAGATTTGCAGTGGCATTTCTGGACATCGATAACTTCAAGCACATCAACGATTATTACGGCCATGCATCCGGCGATGGGCTTCTTGTCGAGGTTGCCAGGCGCCTGGGCCTCGGTCTTCGCGCCACCGATATGTTGTCCCGGATCAGCGGCGACGAGTTTCTGCTCCTGCTCAATCCGGTCCAGAGCGATGCCGAGGTCGCCGAATACGTCGAGTTCCTGTTGCAGCGGCTCAAGGCGCCGTTCTTTATCGACGGATCGGAGCTCTTCGCATCCGCGTCCATCGGGGTGAGCATCTATCCGGATCACGGCGACAGTTACGAGGTGCTGCGCCAGAACGCCGACACCGCGATGTACCGCATCAAGAATGAAACCAAGGGCGCGGCCGCCATTTTCGATACCGGAATGCAGCATGAAGCGCTGGCTCGAATGGAAATCGAACAGTCGCTGCGGCTTGCGATTCTGGATAGACGCTTCTGTTGCGCGTTCCAGCCGAAGGTCGACATCAAAACCAGGCAGATCAAGGGTATCGAGGCGCTGGTTCGGCTGCGCAATGACGACGGCATCATCCAGGCTCCCGGAACCTTCATCGATCTTGCGGTCGAACTCGGCCTGATCGACGAACTGACGCATCTCGTGCTGGCCGAGATCATCCGGTCCATCGATCTCATCGATGATACTTTCGGGACCGGCGTCGGCATCAGCATCAACGTTGCCGCCAAGCAGGCGGGCAATGTGGCGTTCATGACGTCCTTTGCGCGGGCGCTCGAGAGGACCGGCTGTCCGACGCGTTTCATCGTTGAAGTCACGGAAGACGCATTCGTGGCGAAAACCCGTTTTCAGGCGGAGATCCTGCCGATCCTGCGGAGGCTCGGTGTCGGAATCTCGATCGACGACTTCGGAATCGGATGTTCGTCACTGTCGGCTCTCGCCGATATCACGGCCGATGAAATCAAGATCGACCGCTCGTTCATCGTCGATATCCACAAGCGCCCGCGCAGCCAGGGCATCCTGAAGGCGATCGAATCTCTCAGCGACGCTCTCGGAATGACGGTGATCGCGGAAGGCGTCGAGACCTTCGAGGAACTCGCTTATCTGCAAGCCGCAACGCGGATCAAATACGCGCAGGGCTTTTATTTTTCCGAACCTGTCTTTCTCGAAGGACTCCAGCCGGGCGGCCGGACGGTCAGCGACAATCGCAAGAGCCCGATCAGCCGGCTGGTGCAGGAGAGTCGCCCGGCATATTCTCGCGCCAACCGCTACAGGCGCTGACCGGCGGCACCATGTCGTTCGCGCGAAGTTGGATAGGGCACCGATAGTATTTGCCCGCACACATGTTCCGCTCACACCGAATTGTGTCAGCAAACAAGAATCGTCGAAATAAGGTGACGAATATTGCCGGAGCCTTCGCTTCTGATGGCAGAAGCGTGACTATTTGTTTTTGGTTGATGCGTTTTCCTCACGCGAACCGGTAGCGACTTCGCTCGAAAACGCTATAGTTCTTTCTTCCAGCCCGCCTGCCGAGTTCGCCAATTGCCCAGCAACATCGAAGACTATGGAATCATCGGTGACGGCGAGACAGTCGCACTCGTTGATCGCACGGGATCGCTCGATTGGCTCTGCTGGCCGAGTTTCGACTCGGACGCCTGTTTTGCGGCTCTTCTGGGCGATAAGCACAATGGTTACTGGCGAATCGCGCCTGCGGGAGAGATCGGGTGTTCGAGCCGCGGTTATCGCGGAGACGGCCTCATCCTGGAGACCCGGTTCGAAACCGCCGGCGGCGCCGTGACCCTGATCGACTTCATGCCGCCTCGCGGTACGGCCTCTGACATCGTCCGGCTTGTTCGGTGCGACCGCGGCCGCGTGAAAATGCGCATGGATCTGGTGATCCGGTTCGGCTTCGGGAAAAACGTTCCTTGGGTCCGCCGCACCGAGGACAGGGCGCTGCTCGCGGTTTGCGGGCCGGACATGCTGGTGTTGCGCACGCCCGTCGAGACTCGTGGCCAGGATATGACGACCGTCGCCGACTTCGAGGTGAGCGCCGGACAAACGGTTCCGTTCGTCATGGCCTACGGCGCATCTCATTTCGAGGTTCCTCCGCCGGTCGATGTGGCGGAAGCGCTGAAGCAGACAGAAGCCTTCTGGAAGGAGTGGTGCGGAAAGTTCGAATATGACGGGCCCTATCGTGATATCGCGATGCGTTCGCTGGTCGCGCTGAAGGCGATGATCTACGCGCCATCCGGCGGTATCGTCGCCGCGCCGACCACCTCGCTTCCGGAAAAGCTCGGCGGGGCGCGCAACTGGGACTACCGCTTCTGCTGGCTGCGGGACGCAACCTTCACCCTGCTCGCACTGATGAACAGCGGCTATTACGATGAGGCTTCGGAGTGGCACGACTGGCTGCTGCGTTCTGTCGCGGGCTCGCCTGCCGACATGCAGATCATGTATGGCATTCTCGGGCAGCGTCGGCTGACGGAATGGGAGGCCGACTGGCTGCCCGGTTATGAGGGGGCGCGCCCGGTCAGGATCGGCAATGCCGCGCATGCGCAGTTGCAGCTCGACGTCTACGGCGAATTGATGGACGTGTTTCATCAATCGAGAGAGGCGAACCTCAAGCTGAGCGAGCCAACCTGGGCGCTGGAATGCGAACTGCTCGAACATCTTGCCAAGATATGGAATGAGCCGGACTCCGGCATCTGGGAACGACGAGGTCCCGGCCGGCACTACGTCTCGTCGAAAGTGCTGGTCTGGGTGGCTTTCGATCGCGGCATCAAGAGCGTGGAACATTATGGCTTCGATGCGCCGGTCGAGCGCTGGCGCGACGTGCGCGATGCCATTCACCGCGACGTTTGCGAGAAGGGTTTTGATCGCGAGCAAAACACATTCGTCGAATCCTACGGCTCGAAACTGCTCGACGCCAGCACGCTCCTGATTCCGTCGGTCGGCTTCCTGCCCCCGTCGGATCCACGTGTGGCAGGAATGCTGGCCGCCGTCGAGGAACACCTGATGCCGGACGGCTTCGTGCTTCGGCATGATCCGCGCGCAGTGTCGGATGAACGGCCGCCGATCGAGGGGGCCTTTCTGGCCTGCACGCTCTGGCTCGCCGATGCCTATGTGCTGCGAGGCGATATCGAGCGCGCCGAGGTGTTGCTCAGGCGGGTGGCCGCTGTGGCGAACGATCTCGGGTTGCTTTCGGAAGAATATGATACGATTGCCCGCCGCCTGACCGGCAATTTTCCGCAGGCGCTGACGCACATTGCGCTCGTCAACACCATCCACAACCTCAACGCGGCGCGAAAACCTGCGATGCAGCGAGCGAAAACATAGAGCCTTCCTGCTTCCGACGGAATCAGAAGCGGAGTTCTATTATCGGAACGCTATGATCCGATCGATCGCTTTTGCGAAGCCATCGTTTTCATCGGTGTCGGTGACATAGGTGGCCCGCGCCTTCACGTCGTCATCGGCGTTGCCCATGGCAAAAGACAGGCCGCTTTTGCGAAACATGGCCAGATCGTTTCGCATGTCTCCGATGGTCGCGACGTTGCGCGGAGAAATGCCGAGGCGCTTCGCCATCATTTCCACGAATGTCCCCTTGTCCTGTCCGGCGGGAGTGACATCGAGATAGTAACTTTGCGAACGGATAGCCGAGGCTTGGCCGGCGAGGGTCGTCCGCATGTCGATTTCGCAACGCGCGAGTTTATCGGGATCGGCGCTGACGCCGACGATCTTGCAGGCATCATTCGTGAATTCGCCGAGATCGGAAACGATATCGGGGTTCATCCGAATCGTGCGCTGTTCGCGCGGGACATAACGTCCGTCGTTTCGCGTGATCAGCCAACGGTCCGTCGTGAACAGCCATATGTCGATTCCCGATGCCTTCAGCGCATTAATCGCAATCCACGCAGCGGACGCAGAAATGATGGTCCTTTGAAGGACTTCAAGTGTGGGGTCGACGATCAGGCTGCCGTTGAAGGCTCCGAGCGGTAGCCGGAGATCAAGCGGTTCGATCAGCATCCGCATTCCGAAAGCGGGGCGGCTGCTGGTGATCGTAAAGCCGATGTTCCTGTCTTTGAGAGTTTTCACCGCTTTGATCGCGGCCTCCGTCAGGCGTTTGTCAGGCGTCACCAGACTGCCGTCGACGTCGGAGATGACCAGCGATATCCGGCTCATGAGATTTTCTGGTCCGGCTCGAGCATGGTCACGATTCGATCGGCGATGTCGTCTACCGTCGCGTCGATGTCGACGACGATAGGCCGCTCGTCGGCCGCCGGCTCCTCCAGCGTGTCGAACTGGTCCTCCAGCAGCCCCGGCGGCATGAAATGGGCGAGCCGGGCTTTGAGGCGGCTCGCGATCAGGTCCTTGTCGCCGCGCAGGTAGACAATGCGGGTGTCGCGATGACCGTTCACGAGAATATCACGATAGGCGCGTTTGAGCGCGGAGCAAGCCATGATGATGCTCGTGCCGCTTGCGCGGTTGCGCCCGATCTCCGCGGCGACGGCGCGCAGCCACGACCAGCGGTCCTCGTCGGTCAATGCAATGCCGGCGCTCATTTTCTCGATGTTGCTCTTGGAGTGAAACCGGTCGGCATCCTCCACGATCCATCCCAGTCGCCGCCCCAGCGCGTCCGCGATTGTGCTTTTGCCGGATCCGGAGACGCCCATGATGATCAGCGCGCAAAAGCCGGAGCCCGGATCGGTGCTCACGCCGGCCGCCCGGCGGCCGCCGCATCGGTGAGCCACGTCGTGACGCCATTGGAATGAGCGCGCGCGCCGGGCAGGTCGGCTCCCGACGTGATTTTCGACAAGACGTCGCGCTTGGCTTCGCCGCTGACGAGGAACAGCATCTCGCGCGAGGACGCCAGCGCCGGAAGCGTCAGGGTAACGCGGGGAACGAGGGGTTCGACGTGCGCATGGTCGACGCCGACGACCCAGCGTTCGGCTTCATCGAGCGCCTTGTCTCCCGGAAACAGCGACGCGGTGTGTCCGTCCGGTCCGAGCCCCATCAGGACAAGGTCGAAAAGCGGCCTCGCAACATCCAGATGGCGCGCGCCGTAGAAAATCTGGAGTTCGCGCTCGTAAAGCCGGGCCGCCTGATCCGGATCGGCCGCATCGGTCGGAACGGGATGGATATTCTCGGGCGGAGCACAGCGGTCGAGGAAAATGCTTCTGGCCATCGTCATGTTGTTGCGCGGGTCGTCGGCGCTCACGAAACGCTCGTCGCCGACGAACCAGTGAACGCGATCCCAGGCGATGCGCGAGCGATAGTCCCGACTCCCCAGCAGTGCGTAGAGTGCTTTCGGGCCGGAGCCGCCGGTCAGGCATATCGCCGGCCGTTCCTGATTTTCGGTTCGGGCGATCAGGTGCGCGGAGGCTTCCGTCGCGACCGCCTGCGCATCGGGAAGCACCTGAAACCTGCGCTCGCCCGTGGTGGACGTCATGTCAGCTTGCGCCAGTGGCGGCCGTCGCGCGCGAGCAACTCGTTCGCTTCGGCGGGACCTTCGCTGCCTGCCTTGTAGCTGACCAGACCATCGGCTCCAGCCTTCTTCCAGGCGTCGAGGAACGGCTGCACCGCCTGCCAGCCGGCTTCCACGCCGTCCGCGCGCTGGAACAGGATGTTGTCGCCGATCATGCAATCGTAGATCAGCGTTTCATAGCCCGTGCTCGGCGCCGCGTTGAAGTAGTCCTTGTAACGGAATTTCATCTCGACGCCATCGATCGAGATGGTGGGGCCGGGAATCTTGGTGTTGAATTGCAGCGTGATGCCTTCGGCCGGCTCGATACCGATGACGAGGTAGTTTTGCGACAGCCGATCCACCGGCGTGGAGCGGAACATCGCGAACGGCGCCTGCTTGAACTTGATCGCTACCTCGGTGCGCTTCAGGCCGAGGGCCTTGCCGGTTCGCAGGTAGAAGGGGACGCCGGCCCATCGCCAGTTGTCGATCGTCAGCTTGAGCGCCGCATAGGTTTCCGTGGTGCTGTCGGGTTTCACCTCGGGCGTCTTGCGATAATCGCCGATCGCCTCGTCCCCGACCTCGCCGGCGCGATATTGTCCGCGCACCGAGTTGCGGAGCGCCTCCTCGGGGCTCTGGGTCTGGATTGCGGCGAGCACCTTCGCTTTTTCCGAGCGCACCGCGTGGGCTTCGAAACGGCGCGGCGGCTCCATCGTCACCAGCGACAGCAACTGGAACAGATGGTTCGGCACCATGTCCCGCAATGCTCCGGTCGCGTCATAGAAACTGCCGCGATGGCCGACCGACAGCTTCTCGTCGACGGTGATCTGGATATGGTCGATGTGATTGCGATTCCAGATCGGCTCGAACATGCCGTTGGCGAAGCGAAGGACCAGAATGTTCTGGACGGTTTCCTTGCCGAGATAATGATCGATTCGGTAGATCTGATGCTCATTGGCGATCTTGAGCAGCTTGCTGTTGAGGGATTTGGCCGATGCGAGATCGGTGCCGAACGGCTTCTCCACCACCAGCCTGCGCCAGGCGCCGTGCTGTTCGCGCAGCAGGCCGACGCGGCCGAGCTGTTCGGTGATCGGCGCAAAGGCGGCCGGCGGGACCGCAAGATAGAAGAGACGATTGCCGCACGTTCCCTTTTCCGTCTCGAGTTTTTCGAATGCCTTACTCAAGGTGTCGAATGAGGCGGGATCGGAGGGGTCGGCCTCGAGACAGGTCAGGCAGCGAAGCACCTTTTGCGCAACGTCCTGTTTGACGGCTCGCGTGGCGTGCTTGTTCAGACCTTCCATCAGGCTTTGCCGAAGATCGTCTTCCGACATCTGCTTGCGGACGATGCCGACAATGCAGAATTGCTCCGGTAGCAGGCCGGATTCGGCAAGATTGTAGAGTGCGGGAATGACGAGGCGATGGGTGAGGTCGCCGGTGACTCCGAAGATGACGAAGCAGCAGGGCTCCGGTTTGGGCGGCTTGTTGCTTGCGACCGTCATCAGGACCCGGTGCTCCCCTGTGATTCGGCTTCGCCGGGCTCCTTGTGCCCGCCGAACCCTTCGCGCATCGCTGACAGGATTTTTTCGGCAAAGGTGTGTTGCTGGCGCGAGCGGAATCGCGCGAACAGCGCCGCAGTCAGCACTTCGGCGGGGACGGCTTCGTCGATCGCGGCATTGACGGTCCAGCGGCCTTCACCGGAATCCGCGACGAATCCCGAATAGGCTTCGAGCGTCTCGCTGCGGGCGAGCGCGGCCGCCGTCAGATCGAGCAGCCAGGACGGAATGACGCTGCCGCGACGCCAGACCTCGGCGATGTCGGCGAGATCGAGCTTGAAGCGATGATCTTCGGGCAGCGCCTCGATATTGGCGTTCTTGAGAATGTCGAAGCCTTCGGCATACGCCTGCATCAGGCCGTATTCGATTCCATTATGCACCATCTTGACGAAATGGCCGGCTCCGACAGGTCCCGCGTGAAGATACCCCTGTTCGACGCGCGGATCGCGGCCATCCCGGCTCGGCGTTCGCGGAATGTCGCCGCGGCCGGGCGCCATCGCGGCAAAAATCGGATCGAGCCGGTCGACGACGGCCTTGTCGCCGCCGATCATCATGCAGTAGCCGCGCTCAAAACCCCAGACTCCGCCGCTGGTGCCGACATCGACATAATGGATGCCTTTTTCACGCAGTGTCCTGGCCCGACGGATATCGTCCTGCCAGAAGGTATTGCCGCCATCGATAATCACGTCGTCGCGCTCGAGCAGCTTGGCGATGGTATCGATGGTCGTTTCGGTGATCGCGCCAGCGGGCAGCATGATCCATACCGCGCGCGGTCTATCGAGCTTGCGGACAAAGTCCTCGAGATCGCTCGCGCCCGTTGCTCCCTCGTTGGCGATTGTGGCGACGGTCTTGTTATTCTTGTCGTAAACGACGGTCTGATGACCTCCCTTTTTCATCAGCCGGCGAACGATGTTGGCCCCCATTCGGCCCAGGCCGATCATGCCTATCTGCATTGGTCCGATCCTCCATACGTACGCCAACGCGTGGTGCGGACATTCCACGCGCTGTCTGGAGGGATATGATGCTTGCGTTTCAGGGTGTGTTGCAACACCGCCTCGGGGGGATTCTAGGAAGATTCGGACGGGGTGGGACGTTCGAACGAACCGACGATCCGTACTGGATAAAGGTAAGGTACCGTGCATACGCACCGGAAGATCATTGGTTCCCGGTGCGGGATCGCATTTGCGTGAGTATGCTGCGCTCATCGCCGTCGTGAGAGCGCGCGGGGATCCGGATTAATCCAGCGCCCGGGTGATGGCGTCGCCGAGTCGCGATAGGCCGGATCGGAGATCGCCCTTGAGATGTACGCGCAGCGCACGTCTTCCGCGCCCGGTGAGCACATCGAAATCGCCGCGCGCCTGCGCGGCCTTGATGACGCCGAAGCTTATTTTCCGGTCGGGAATTTTCAGGTCTTTTGCGTCGTCCGCGGTGATCTGGAGAAAGACGCCGCTGTCGGGGCCGCCCTTGTAGGCCTGTCCGGTCGAATGCAGGAAGCGCGGGCCGAACTCGGCGCAGGTGGCGACTTTTTTCCGGTCGCGGACGGCGAGGCGCATCCGCTGCAGATCACTGATGTGTTCGTCGTCGCGCGCGAGATAGGCCAGCAGCGCGACGTAGTCGCCGGGCTCCGCGCGCGCGAAATGCGCCTTGAGCCATGACGACAGGTCGCCATTCGCGCCCTTGTCACGCAAGGCGCGCGCATTTTCGGCATCGGTATAGAGATCGAAGTCCGCGATGGAAACCGCCGGCTCCTCGTGCGGCAGCCTGCCGGTTTTCTCGAATGCCGTCGTCAGCTCACGGGTCCTGATCTTGGCGGATTCAACGTCGGGCTGATTGAACGGGTTGATGCCGAGAATGGCGCCGGCGACGGCGGTTGCCATCTCGAACCTGAAAAATTCCTGGCCGAGTTGATCGACCGAATCCATCACGATCCGAACGACCGGATGTCCGGCATTCTCGAGCGCCTGCAATTTTTCCTCGTGAGCGTCATCCTCTTCGTCCGCCGTGCGGATATCGATGAAGAAACGATCCTTGCCGTAAAAGCTTGCATCGCCAAGCGGTTCGCCATCGATCGGAATCAGGCCCTTGCCCTCCTTGCCGGTCGATTCGGCGATCAGTTGCTCGGCCCACGCTCCGAAATCAGCAATCTTCGGGGACGACAGGATCGTGACCTTGTCACGGCCTTCGCGGCCGGCGAGACCCATCGCAAGGCCAAGCTGGGCGCCGGGATTGTCGTGCGGAGGCACTTCTGCACCGCAGGACCTCACCATGGCGAGGGTATTCCTGAGCAATTCGGTCACGCCGATTCCCGCCGTCGCAGCAGGGACCAGTCCGAAGGGCGACAGCACCGAATAACGGCCGCCGATCGCGGGATCGCCATGGAAGGTGCGCGCATAGCCAAGCTTTGCCGCTTCCTTGTCGAGCGAGGAGTCGGGATCGGTAACCGCGATGAAACGATGGCCGGCCTTGTCGGCGCCGATCGCTTTCGCCACTCGCGCGTGAAAATAGTCCTTCAGCGCATTTGGCTCGGTCGTGCTCCCGGACTTGCTGGAGACGATGAAGACGGTTCTTGCGACGTCGATCGCCGCTTCCAGCGCGCGAATCTGGGCGGGGTCGGTCGAATCCAGCACATGAAGCCTTGGAAAACCAGCAGCCTTCGCAAAGGTCGTCGCCAGCACCTCCGGACCGAGACTCGATCCGCCCATGCCGAGAACGACCGCATCGGTGAATTTTTGCGTCTTCACCCGCCGCGCGTAGTCCTCATAGTCGGCCGCCCGATCGAATTCCGCGGCAGGGCTTGCCAGCCAGCCCAGCCATTCGTTCTCGTCGGCGCCGGTCCATACCGATTTGTCATGTTGCCAAAGTTTGCGGAGGGTGCCGGCGGCCCGCCAGTCTTCCGCCTGTTTCTCGACGGACTTCGCCATGGCCGAGCCAAGGGACAGCGTCTGGTGGCCGATGGCGGAGCCCAAGATTTTCGCACGCTTGCGCGCGACTGCGCCAAGCAGCTTGTCGGCCGCGTCGTCGAACAACTGAACGCCTTCCGTCACAAGGTGCCGGGTGATCGCATCGAGCGAGATTCCCGAGCCCGCCAGCGCGGCGAGCACGTGCTGTGCCTCGTCGAGATTTTCCTCGAGGCTGTCGCGTAATCTGCCGTGATCGCGGAAGGCGTCGAGGGTTCCCGGCGGGACGGTGTTGACCGTGTCCCTGCCGATCAGTTCCTCCACATAAAGGACATCGCTGTAGTCCTTGTTCTTGGTCCCGGTCGAAGCCCATAGCAGCCGCTGGGGGCGCGCACCCTTGGCTTCCAGCGCCTGCCAGCTGTCGCCCGCGAACAACCGCTTGTAGTCCTGATAAGCGAGCTTGGCATTGGCAATGGCGACCTTGCCCTTGAGCGATGCGAGACGCTGTTTTTCCGCGGGGTCGTTGGCCTGAGCGATCTTCTCGTCAAGCTGCTTGTCGACGGCGGTGTCGATGCGGCTGACGAAGAAGCTGGCGACGCTGGCGACGTGCGAGGGATCGCCGCCATTTCGCACATACTCCTGAAGCCCGGACAAAAAGGCTTCGGCAACCTCGACGTAAACCTTCTGCGAAAACAGCAGCGTGATATTGATGCTGATGCCTTCGGAAATCAGGTGGCGGATAGCCGGCAGGCCCTCCGGCGTCGCCGGCACCTTGATCATCAGGTTCCTGCGGTTGACGGATTTCCAGAGCCTCTCGGCCTCGGCGATCGTCGCCTTGGTGTCGTTGGCGAGATAGGGCGAGACCTCGAGGCTGACGAAGCCGTCCGCACCCTCGAGCCGGTCGTAGACCGGCCGCAGCACGTCGGCGGCATGCTGGATATCCTCGACCGCGAGCTGCTCGTACAGGGCGGCGACCGATCGATCGCCTTTAGCGAGAATGCGAGCGATTGCGCCGTCATATTCGCCAGAACTTCCGATCGCCTTCTCGAAGATCGAGGGATTGGAGGTGACCCCGCGCACCCCGTCGTTGTCGACGAGGTGTTTCAGATCGCCCTTGGCGATGAAGCCGCGCGCTAGGAAGTCGAGCCAGATCGCCTGGCCGTGGTTCTGGAGTTCTCTGACAGGGTTCATGATTGTTCTTCTGTGTTCTGACGCCACGGCGTGGGGAGGCGTTTGCCGGTCTGCTGGCGAGGCTTGTCAACTTGGCCGGGAAAAAATGGCCTCATCAAGGGAAGCTTGCCACTCTAATAACGTTTTTTAAGAGATATTGATCCCGCCCGGAGATTGCTGGACCGGCTCGGCGAGTCATGGCAAATCCGAGTCATGGCAAATCCGAGTCATGGCAAATCCGAGTCATGGCAAATTCGAGCCGTGGCAAACCGAGCCTTGGCAAACCGAGCCTTGGCAAACCGAGCCTTGGCAATCCACGTCGTCGAACCCGCAAGTGTCGGCCGCTTCGGGTATCAATCCATCGACTTCATCAGGAGTTCACGAGGCGGGCGCAACTTTTTGCGACGAGATCGAGACCGTCGAGGCGGTCTTGTCGCCCCATCCCCCTCTCCGATAAAGAACTTGTGAGAACAGCCGTTGACAGGTTGTACTCCTACCGTTGAGGTTCGTTCATGCCCCGATATTTTTTCAACACCCGTATCGGCAGTGACCTGATTCTCGATCCGGAGGGTGAGGAGCTGCGCGATCCCGACCATGCCTGGCGCGCCGCGCGGACGACGATCCAGGAAATCCTCAAAACGGACGGCGAACAGCGCGCCATTCTCAACGCCGTGCTGGAGGTCACCGACGCTTCCGGCGAGATCGTCCTCGAATTTCCGTTTACCGAAGCCATCCTGGACTCGGTCGATCGGTCCTCGACGCGGCATTGATTCAGAAAATGGTCGGTCCCGTTACCGCCTGGTCGAGAGGGTGTCATGTCCGGTGTCTTTGATTTTTCCGCGAACACGCTGGCTGGCGAGCCTTGCGCGTTGAGTCAGTTCGAGGGCCAGGTCCTTCTGATCGTGAATACCGCGAGCGCCTGCGGATTCACCCCGCAATACAAGGACCTCGAGGAACTCTATCGGACCATGAAGCCGCACGGATTTTCGGTCCTCGGCTTCCCCTGCAATCAGTTCGGCAAGCAGGAGCCGGGATCACCTGCGGATATCCAGCAGTTCTGCTCCCGCAAGTATGACGTGACGTTTCCGATGTTCGAGAAGATCGACGTCAATGGCGATCATGCGCACCCTCTTTACAAATACCTCAAGCGCGAGAAGTCCGGACTGCTTGGCGCATCGATCAAGTGGAATTTCACGAAGTTTCTGGTAGACCGGAACGGCAACGTCGTCGGCCGCCACGCACCGACGACAAAACCGAAAGCCCTGACCAACGAAATCGAGGCCCTGCTTGACCGACCAGACCGCGACCGATGAACTGCCCGACCGTTTGTCGACCGATCCACGCAGTCCCTACTATGACGCCGCGATCCTGTCGCGCGACATCGGCGTCCGATTCAAGGGCGTCGAGAAGAACAATGTCGAGGAGTATTGCGTCAGCGAGGGCTGGATACGTGTCGCTGCCGGCAACGCCAGGGATCGCTATGGCAATCCGCTGACCATCAAGCTCACTGGCACGGTCGAGCCGTATTTCCGGACCGGAAGTTAGCCTCGTCGGGCACTTCCGTTTTTGGTGCTTAAGAAGTTCGTGCGACATATTGCGTTGCGTTTGACGCTGGGCCCGGCTGCGAGCAGTCGTCGCCTTCTCCGGCCATTTCCGAAAGCCGAAACCATGCCCTTCACGATCCCGTCGTGGCTCCTGACGATCCTGATGCTGTTCTGTTCGAACGTTTTCATGACCTTCGCCTGGTACGGGCATCTGAAATTCAAGGAGAGCCCGCTTCCTCTGGTCATCATGATCAGTTGGGGTATCGCGTTCTTCGAATACTGGCTCGCGGTGCCGGCCAATCGCTGGGGCAGCGCGGCCTATTCGGCGGCCGAACTCAAGACCATTCAGGAAGTGATTACCCTCGTGGTGTTCGCCGGCTTCTCGGTGATGTATCTGAAGCAGCCGCTGGGCTGGAATCATGCGCTCGGCTTCGCGTTCATAGCGCTCGGCGCGTTCTTTATTTTCCACAAGTGGTCGTGAGGTGTGAGCAGCAGGCTAGAGTCCGGTTCAACTGCGTTGAACCGGACTCTAGCCTATCTTTTTATTTGAGCATGATCTTTTCCGAAAACCGGTTTCCACTTTTCGGGATCATGCTCTAGATCAACTGGACCCGCTGTAGTTCGGTGACCTCCGCCCGCTCGGCTGCCGCCCCGTCGGCAAAGCCGCGCACCCGCTGCTCGCAGCGCCAGGCATCGTCTTCTCGCGCGATCGAAAACAGATTGTAGGCGGCGGGCGGATAATGCCGGTAAGCCGTCGCGGAAGCCGACGGCACGCCGATGGCCGGAACGCGGCCGTGCGGTCCCTCGAACCACATGGTGGAATGAATGTGATCGTGTCCGTGCAGGATCAGGTCGACGCGGTGCCGCCTGATGATCGCCTGCAGCGCCTCCGCGTCGGTCAGCCGCTTGTACGAGGCTTTTGAAGACAGCGGATGATGAATCAGCAGCACGCGAAAGTTCGGATCGTCGGCAAGCTGTGAGAAGCCGCGGTCCAGCACATCGAGCTGGCTGGGTCCCAGCCAGCCGGTCGCCATGAACGGGGCGGTCGGCACCGCCGACGACACACCGATCAGCGTCAGCGGTCCTCTGCGGCGCAGGAACGGAAACGAAAGCGGCGCTCCTGCGCGGGCGCTGTCGCCGTGCATATATTCGGCCCATTGGGAGGTCTGTTTTGTCGTCACGCGAACATAGGCGTCATGATTGCCGGGCACGAGGGTGACGTCGGCAGGCGTGCCGACACTCTCGAGCCACATGCGCGCCTGCGTGAATTCCTCCGGAAGCGCGAGATTGATGAGATCGCCGGTGATTGCGATGTGGTCGGGTGATTGCGCCTTGATATCGGCGACCAGTGCGTCGGCAATGTCGCGCCGATGGATCTTGTAGCGGTCGCGTTTCCAGTTCAGGTAGCCGAGCGCGCGCTTGCCCGCGAGTTCATGCAGTCGCGGCCGAGGCAGCGGCGCCAGATGCGGATCGGACAGATGGGCGAGTGTGAATGCGGTCATTACGGTGATGCCATCACTCCACTAGGCGCTGCCGATCAGGATTCCGGCGAGAAACACCAGCGCGCCGCCGACCGCGATCTGGAACGTCGCCTGCAACCATGGCGTATCCATGAAGCGGTGGCGCACCCAGGAGATGACGCCGAGTTCGACGACCACGACGGCGACCGCCAGCACGGTGGCCGCGTAGAAATCCGGGATCAGGTAGGGCAGGGTGTGGCCGAGACCGCCCACCGCCGTCATCAGCCCGCATACGCCGCCGCGGATCCACGGCGAGCCGCGGCCGCTCAATGTGCCGTCATCCGACAACGCTTCGGCGAATCCCATGGAGATGCCGGCGCCGACGGACGCCGCAAGACCCACCAGGAAGGTCTCGAACGGTTTGTGGGTCGCGAAGGCCGCCGCGAACAGCGGCGCCAGCGTCGAGACCGAGCCGTCCATGAGCCCGACAAGGCCCGGCTGCACATACTGTAAGACGAACGCACGGCGCTCGCTGTCGGACTCGCCGGCTTTGACTTTCTCCGTCAGATGTTTCGCGGTGAGTTGCTCGGCCAGCGAATCGTGCCTGTCTTCCTCCTCGGCGAGGCCGATCAGCAATTCGCGGGTCGACGCATCGCGCGTGGTTTCCGCCGCCTTGCGATAGAACCGCGCCGCCTCCTTCTCCATGCCCAGGACGTATTTGCGGACGTCCTCGAGGCCGAGCGGGCGCGTCAGCCATAGAGGTTTGCGCTTGAGGAAGCCCTTGACGTCGTGGCGGCGGATCAGCGGCAGGTAGTCGCCGAATTTTTCGCGGTAGAGATCGAACAATCTGCCGCGATGGCGAACCTCTTCCTCCGCCATGCCGGAGAGAACGGCAGCGGAGGCCGGAAACGCCTCGGCCAGCCCGTCGGCAAATCCGTAATAGACGCGGCTGTCCTCTTCCTCGTTCGAGATGGCGAGCGCCAGAATCTCGCGTTCCGTCAAATCCGCAAATTGCTTCACTGCTGCCTCTTGCCCCGGAATGTTCCAAGGTTTTGGCAAGAGGACCGCTTTGATGCAAGGATCATGGGGATGTGAATTGCGGCGAATCGCTGCGGCGGAGGTGCGCGCGTCATGAATGTCCAGCGGTTGCGCCTTGGGTTTGAGCCTGTGCTGCGGCGGTTGTTTCACCAGTATTGGCGGTTCGCCCGCGGCATGACGCTCGGCGTGCGCGGCGTGGTGCTCGACGCCGACGACAGGGTGTTTCTGGTCCGGCACAGCTATGTGGCCGGCTGGCATCTGCCTGGCGGCGGTGTCGAAGTCGGCGAGGCGCTCGGCACGGCGCTGCAGCGTGAATTGATGGAGGAGGGTCGAATCGAGATATCCGGCGAACCCGAGTTGCACGGCATTTTCCTCAATAGCCACGTCTCGCCGCGCGACCATGTCGCGGTCTACATCGTCAGGAGCTTCCGGCAGGATCGCAAACCGGAGCCCAACCGTGAGATCGTCGATTGCGGCTTTTTCGCCGCCCATGCCCTGCCGGAGGAGACCACGGCCGGCACGCGGCTGCGGATCGCGGAGATCATCGATCGTGTGCCGCCGACACCCACCTGGCGGCGCTGATCCCGGTCGGTCACCTTAATGGCGGCAGGCGATGGACCGCGCCCGTGGCAGGTGCTATCCCGCCTTTCCCATGTCCGATCTGTCCCTGACCATTCTGACCGAGGCTGCGAACGACGCGCAAGCCATCGAGCGTCTTCACGAGCGCACCTTCGGCCCCGGGCGTTTCGTGCTCAGCGCCTACCGGCTGCGCGAGCATGTCGATCACCTGCTTGAGTTGTCCTTCACCGCCCGCATCGGCACGCTTCTGGTCGGCTCGGTCAGGCTGTTGCCGGTCTGTATCGGCGAGACGCCGGCACTCCTCCTCGGTCCGCTGACGGTCGAGCCGCCGTTTCGCGGCCGCGGAATCGGCCGCGCATTGCTCGATCGCGCACTTGGCGACGCGAAAACAAAAGGACACCGTCTCGTGGTTCTGGTTGGCGACGAGCCCTATTACGGCCGCGTCGGCTTCAAGGTCATTCCGAAAGGGCAGGTCGACATGCCTGGCCCGGTCGATCGGGCGCGGCTCTTGGTGTGTGAACTCGCCCCCGGTGCGTTCGAGGGGGTGTCCGGCATGATCCGGCCGGACTGGACGTTCGTGCGGGAGACGCCGACGGCAAGTTGAGGTTGACGCCCTTTTGCCGCCGACAATCTGCCGTTTGTTGCTGCCGTCATGCCCGTGCTTTCACGGGCATCCAGGTGTTTAGCTAATTTCAGTCGAAACGAAAAAGACGTCGATGGCCAAAATAAATCCGGCCATGACGAAGACGAACTCAATACTTCACGTTCGCAAACAGCCGCACGTTCAGCCCGGGCAGCAACACCTCGTCCTTGTTGTAAGCGACAGCGTTGCGGATCTCCTCGTTCAGCAGATTGTCGCCGACAAGACCGACCGTCACCTTCTGCGCTCCCCACCAATCGTTCTTTGAGAGAGTGGCCGTATAGCTGACCTCGGCGCGCAGCCGGTTGTAGCCGGCGGTCGGCGTCTCTACGCCGCTGACGTCATTCTGCGCGAAGGCGTGGAGCAGGTTGACGCGCGCCAGCCAGTTGGCGTCGTGATAGTAGACGCCTCCTCCCAGGCGCTGCGGCGGAATTCTCGGCACGTTGCTGCCGTCCGTGAAGGTCGCGCGGACGATGTCGTACTGCCCCTCGATGCCGAACAGGCCGTTCCAGACCGGCAAGACGTCGTATTGAAACTGGAATTCACCGCCGCGGAAAACGGCATCGGTCTGGGAGTAGATGGCCTGGTGCAATTCCAGGCCGGGTCCGGCCGCGCATCCGGTTTCGTCGCAGGTGTTGCCGGTCAGACGCCGGTAGATGAAGCCGTTGAACCGTGTGTAGTACCCGGTCAGTTCAAAACGCAGCGGTCCGGCCGCGCGGCGCAATCCCGCCTCGATCGACTTCGCGGTCTCGATGCCGAGGTTCGGATTGCCGATGTCGAAGGTTTCGGTCGCATCATGCGCGCCGCGCGAGAACAGCTCGGCCGGCTTCGGCGCGCGTTCGACGTATTGCCCGGTCAGGCTGGCCACGAGATTCCAGGGCAGGTCCTGGATCAGGCCGACGCTGGCGCTCGCCGGCGTGAAGTTCAGCGCGCGCGGCATTGCGGCGCCGATCGCACCGGGATCGGTGGTGAGATCGAACAGTTCGGGGATGATGCTGGGGGTCGAACCGTTGAGATTCACATGTTCGATCCTGCCGGCGATCTGGGCCTTGGTCGTTTCGCTGAACTTGAACTCGTTGAAGACGTAGCCGGCGAGCTTTGCGTTATTGTTCGGATCCCACAGGCCGTTGAGCGGGCTTAATGGATCGTCCGGGCTCGGCGCGGTCAGTTCCTGATGTGACGCCTGCACGCCGATCGCCGTTGTCAGGGCGGCGAAGCGCAGGTCGAACGGAGCGAGTTGCACTTCCAGCCGGCCTTCCTGCTCCTTGTTGGTGAAGGTCTGGCGCACGCCGTCGCTGGATGGATCGGCCGCATCGGCCAGTCCGAGTTCGTTGTGCTTGTAGTCGGTCGCGCCGATCCAGAACCGGATGGCATCGACCGCCGCTGCGTCGGGCCGGTATTCGCCTTTTGCGGTGAACTTGGTCTGATGCGCGTCGATCCGGGTGCCGACCTCTTCGCCCTCGTGGCCCGGAATATGGTACAGGCTGTTGTTCTGGGTGATCGCGGCGCCGACGAAACCGCCGTCGAACAGGTAAGAGCCGCCGACCGAGCCTCCGTTCGAGTCGGTCGAGGAGTTCTTCTGCACGCCGCCGGGGATCGCATAGTCCTCGGTCCGCCGCGCGAAGGCGTCGGCATGAATCGCGACGTTGTTGCCGCCCGCATCGAGCAGAACCCCGCCTTCACGACCCTGGTCCACGCTCGAGACCGCCCCTCGCGTCTCTACGCTCACGCAGCCGGAAGGCGTCGACAATTGCGGCGTCTTGACGTCGTAGCCATAGGTCTGCGTCGTCAGCGGCGCTGCGCACGGCGTGGTTTCGGGAATGCGGTTGTTGCTGGCGCTGACGACGCCGCCGATCGCCGTCGAGCCGTAGCGCAGCGTGGCGGGGCCGCGGATGACCTCGACCTGATTGGTCGAAAGCGGATCGATCGGCACGAAATGATCCTCGCCGAGATCGGACGCGCCGTTGCTTCCGATGCCGTTTTCCGTGATGCCGACGCGATTGACGTCGAGCCCGCGAATGATGGGCCGGCTCGACGCGCCCGGTGCGAACGAGGAGCCGGTGATGCCCGGCTTGTTGTTGAGCAGATCGCCCAGCGTCGCGGCTCCGTTGCGCCGAATCTCGTCGTTGGAGACCACCGTCACGGTGGCGAACTGATCGGTCACCACGGGCAACGTGCCCGGCAGATCGGCGGGGGGCGAAGGCGGCGTCGGCGTGGCGGCGACCTCGGGTTGCCGGGGGGTGGATGGAGGCGTCGTCCTGCCGCGGCGGACCGTGTGCGTGGGCTTCGCATGGGAAGGCCGCGCGCGGTGCACGATCGGGCTGGGTGCGTTGATCACGATCCCGGGGAGGGCGGTCTGGGCCGAGGCTTGATCGGGGATTGCCATGGCAAGAGCCGGAAACGACACCGCGCCGAGGCGCGCGATCGCGAGAAAACGATTGGAGGAAACTGACATTTGTTGGTCCTGACACGGCTTCCACGTGTAGCGGTTGGACGGCCGTTGAAATCGAGACAAATAGCGAAGCTGGCGGCAACGCTGCGCTAGGCGCGCAAACATCACCGATGATCGATGTCAGGAGGCGGGAGGTGCGCGCGGCTGTGAAACGATGTGCCGCGATTTGATGTGATTGAACTCGGCGTCGGTGGTGAGATAGAGAAAATGATACGCCTCGGGCAGCAGCAAAACCGGAGGTTCGGTGAACAGCACCGTGCCTGCCAGCGCCATGACGGCGCAAACGGCGCAGAAATCGTTGTCCTGATGGTGACCTGTCGCGGGCCCGGCTGGCCTCTCGGCCGATGCCCTGGCGGAATCTTTGACGGTGGCTTTGGTCGCAAGGGGCGTGGACAGGCCGCTCGCCTGCACCGCGACGACGGGTGCCGCGAGCGCCGCGGCGCCGTGATGATGTCCGAACGACATCACAAACTGGATCGCGAGCGCGAGCAGCGCGAGCCGCGATCCGTGTTTGATGTTCGACCGGAACCACTTCATGCAGTTACAAGCCCCCGACGCGGAAGTTCGTCCCCGGTGCGCCAAGATGTTATAATATAACATCGCCTCATCGGGGCGCGGATGTCAACCGGAGTTTGCCGCGGCGGGGCCGGGCGACCTCATTGATCGCAGAAGTGTGGGATCGCGGTCACGGTCGTCGAGCGCCGTCAGGGGAGCGAACGCGTTACGCGGCCACGTCACATCAGGCCGGGTGCGTCGCGGATCAGCGTCCCTCGCGAAGCCAGGTCGCGGCAAAGGCGCCGAGCAGCAGCAGCAGGCCGATCAGTCCGGCGAACACCGGCAGCACGCCGACGCCGCGCACCACGCTGGCGTCGCGCATCCGCACGCCCATCCAGCCGTCGCCGCGAAACACGCTCGAGGCGTGCACGGGAACGATGCGCGGGATATCGACGCTTGAACCGTCCGCGATCCGCCGGGCATCGCCGCCGCTGGCCTGCGCGAGCGGCCTGAGTTCGTCGGCGGTCGACGTCACCTCGGAGAATTCCTTCGGATTGACCGGGCCGACATTGACCAGCGCGTTCAGCGTGCCGTCGGTCGCCTGCCACAATCCGAGTTCGTCCGCGGTCAATGTCGCCTTCCAAAGACCGGGCTCGGAGGCGCTCAGCGTTAGTTCGCGGGTCTTGCCGGACGGCGAGGTCACGACGACGGGCTTGACGGCGTCGGCCATGGTCTGGCGCTGGACGACGAGATCCTTGCCATGGACTTCGAGCCTCAGCGCCTCCTCGTCGAGTTCGGGCTGCTTCATCAGCCAGTGGGCAGTCCGCCGCAGCAAATCGAGATACGGGCCGCCGCCCTCGTAGCCGCGCGCCCACAGCCAGATATGATCGGAAAGAAGCAGTGCGACGCGGCCTTCGTCATAGCGCGACAGCAGCAGGAGCGGCTTGCCATCGGCGCCGGTCATCACCGGCGGCACTGAAACATTGCGGGTGTCGACCTCGCGGAAAAACCGGCTCCAGTGCGGCGGATCGTTCGCGGACCCTTCGAGCGCGCGGGTGACCGGATGGCGCTTGCCGGCATCGCTCAGCCGCGCGTGGAACGGCTTGTCGGTGACGCCGACCGGTTCGGCAGGCAGCACCGCGTCCAGCGGCGTGCGCCAGATGCTGGTGTTCGAGGCGTAATCGGGACCGGCTGAGACCAGCACGGCGCCGCCCGCGCGCACGTAGCGCGCGATGTTGTCGAAATAGGCGGTCGGCAGCACGCCCTGGCGCGCATAACGGTCGAAGATGATCAACTGGAATTCGTTGATCTTCTGCTGGAACAGCTCGCGAGTCGGGAAGGCGATCAGCGACAGCTCGTTGATCGGCGTGCCGTCCTGCTTCTCGGGCGGACGCAGGATCGTGAAGTGGACCAGATCGACGCTGGGGTCCGATTTGAGCAGGTTGCGCCAGGTCCGTTCGCCGGAATGCGGCTCGCCCGATACCAGCAACACCCGCAGCTTGTCGCGGACGCCGTCGATCGGCACCACGGCGCGGTTATTGATCCGCGTCAGTTCATTCTCGAGCGGCGAGGCCTCGATCTCGACGATGTTCTGCCCGGCATGTTTGATGCCGACATCGACATTGACGGTCTGCCCGCTCAGAACGGTGCGTTCGCTGATGACCTCGCCGTCGCGGCGCACCACCACTGTAGCCCGCTCGCCGCTGACGCCCTGGTCGTCGAGCCGGTAGGTGATGGTCTGGGTCTGGCCGACGATGCCGAAACGCGGCGCCGCTGTTATCGCGACGCGGCGGTCGCGTTCGTCCTTGTGGCCGGTGATCAGGGCGTGGACCGGCGCCTTGAATCCGAGGGCGGCGACGTTGTCCGGAATGTCGTGAACGCGCCCGTCGGTGATCAGGAATGCGCCGGCGACGCGGTCGGTCGGCACGTCCGACAGCGTGGAGGAAAGCGCCGAGAACAGCTTGGTGCCGTCGGTCTCGCCGTCCGCCTGGCCCGCATCGACGACGCGGACCTCGAGCCCCTTGATCTGCTTGAGGCGGTCGACCAGCGCCTCGCGCGCCTTCGCGGTCTGCTGAGTGCGGTCGCCGAAATCCTGGCTCGGGCTCTTGTCGACGATGACGGCGGCCACGGAAGACAGCGGTTCGCGCTCCTCGCGGGTGAAGGACGGATTGGCGAGCGCGAGCAGGATCAGCGCCAGCGCCGCCACGCGCACCGCCGCGCCGCGCGCGCGCGCGACCAGCAGCAGCGCCGCGATCACGACGATCGCGGCGAGCGCGGTCCACAACACGACCACGGGGACCAGCGGGGCAAAGGCGATGCCGTACTGCATGCTGCGACCCTACTGCCCAAGCCGTTCGATCAGCGCCGGCGCGTGGACTTGATCGGCCTTGTAGTTGCCGGTCAGCGTGTACATCACGATGTTCACCCCCGCGCGGAAGGCGAATTCGCGTTGCCGTGGCTCGCCGGGCGACAGCGGCAGCATCGGCTGGCCGTCGGGGCGCATTGCCCAGGCCCCTGCGAGATCGTTCGAGGTGATGATGATGGGCGAGACGCCGTCGCCGCCACGCGCCGGACGCGACGCGGCCTCGTCATCCTCGTTGCGCGGCAGCGCCTCGACCCAGGTCTGGCCGGTGGTGAAGCGGCCGGGAAAGTCGTGCAGCAGATAGAACGTCTTGGCCAGCACATGCTCGTGCGGCACCGGCTCGAGTTCGGGGATATCGAGCGACGAAAGGATCGTGCGCAATTCCTGCATCCCCGGCGTTTGCGATTCGCCGCCATCGCCCGGCAGCGCATCGATCGCATCGCGGGTATCGAACAGAACCGTTCCTCCCTGCTTCATGTAGGCGTCGATCTTGTTGAGGGCGCTTTGCGACGGTTTCGGCGCGCCCGGCACGATCGGCCAGTAGATCAGCGGGAAAAACGCCAGTTCGTCGCGCGCAGGGTCGATGCCGACCGGATCGCCGGCTTCCAGCGCCGTGCGCTGCGCGAGAAACAATGTGAGCCCGCTCATCCCGGCCTTGACGATAGTGTCGACGTCGGCGTTGCCGGTCACGACATAGGCGAGCCTGGTTTGCGAGGTGGCCTTCATGGCGAATTCGTCCTTCGCGCTGTCGGCGCGCGAAGGTGAGGGCGCCGCCGCGATCATCGGCAGCACAAGGGCGAGCAACAGCGCGGCAGGGGCTGCGCGCCGGCGCAGCAATGCAGCGAGCCCTCCGCCGAGCAGCGCCACGATGACGGCGTCGACCAGAAACAGTGCAAGCGCCGACGACAGCAGGATGCCGCGAAGATCGTGCGGTTCGGCATTGGTGAAACTCGCCCGGCGCGCCATCAGCGTTGAGGTATCGAGCGGCACGATCCGATCGGTGGCCGCCAGCGTATTGACCGCAATCGGGCCGTCGGCGGGTCCGTAGAATCCGGGCGGATGTTCGACGGTGCCGCGGCCGCGGTAGTTGACCGGCAGGGGTTTGGCGGTACCGGGCGGCGGCGTGAGAACGCCGAAGCCGTCGAGCGTCCGCAGCGGCGCGACGGTTTCCGCCTTGGCGTCGGTGTCGGTTTTGCCGGTGTTCGCGGTGTAGCCGGAGGCATCGACGATCCGGCGCAGCATCTCGACGAAGGCGCCCGACATCGGCAGATCGGACCAGCGCATGTCGGCGCTGACATGGAACAGCGCCAGCAGACCCTTGCCGCGCCGCTCGCCGGTCACGAGCGGCGTTCCGTCGAGGAGCGACGCCCAGCTCTTCGCCGCGAGCGCGGCATCCGGCTCGGCCAGCACCTGCCGATTGACGGTGACGTCGTTCGGTACCGTGAGGCCCGCGAACGGCCCGTCCGCGGCGAATGCTGCGAGATGCTGCGGCTTTTCCCATGTCATGCTGCCGCCGAGGCTGCGGCCGCCATGGCGCAATTTCACCGGCACCAGATCGTCGTCGGCCTGAGCCAGGCGCGGGCCTGCGAACCGCACCAGCACGCCGCCTCGATCGAGCCAGGCGTCGATGCGCTGGCGCAGCTCCGGCGACAATGCGCCGACGTCGGCCATGACGATCATCGGCAGCTTCTGATCCAGAAACTGGGTGACGACCTGCTGCGGTGCGCCCTTGTCGCCGAGCCGGACATCGGCGAACGGCTCCAGCGCGCGCGTCAGATAGAACGTCGAGGCGAGCAGCGGCTGCGCCGTATCCGCACTCGATCCGCTGACCACGCCGATGGCGCGGCGGCGCCAGCGCTTGTCGAGCAACTGCACCGCGCCCGCGGAGCGTTCGCCGGCGATTTCGAGCCGCGCGATGTCGTTGCGCAATTCCAGCGGCAAGTCGAACGCGGCTTCGGTTTCGCGGTCCTGCGGCGGAAACGCGAAGCGCGTCTCCCCGATCGGAGAGCCCTTTTGGTCGAGCGCCCGGACGACGCCGGCTTGCGGACCGTTCACGGCGCTGCGCAAGATCTTCACGGTCATTCGGGCGGCGGCATTTTCCGCTGCGACCAGCGCATGCGCCGGCTGCGCGCCGCCCTCGACAATGGTCAGGGAGCGGTCGCCGATCACCTTGCGAAGGCCATCGACGAAGTCCGCCCCGCGTCCGCTGTCGATGCCGTCGGACAGCCAGACGACGTTGCTGTCGCCGGTCGCTTTCAGGAAGCGCTCGAGCGCCGGCAGCGTCTCGACGCGTTCGACGGCGAAGGGCTTCGGCGCGAGCTGCCGCAACGCCACGCGCGCAGTTCCGGCCGGCATCAGCGTGATGTCGCGCGCCGGTTCTGACAGGGGCACGATGGCGACGCCACGCCGGTCGCTGTCGGCCTCCGCGATCAGTTCGTCAGCGGCCCTGATCCGCGTCTCCCAGCTCGATGCGGCGCTCCAGCCGTCGTCGAGCAGGATCGTCAGGGGCGCGGTCGAGCGCGCGCCGGCCTTGGGGTTCCACACCGGTCCGGCCGCCGCGAAGATCACCAGCGCCGCCGCCGCAAGCCGCAACGCCGTCAGCCACCACGGCGTGCGCGAGGGTGTCTCTTCCTTCGCGGCGATATCGAACAGCAACCGGGTCGGCGGAAAATCGACGCGTCGCGGGCGCGGCGGCATCACCCGCAGCAGCCACCAGAGCAGCGGCAGGCTGAGCAGGCCGAGCAGCATCAGCGGTTGAAGGAAGGACAGCGGAAGCGCAGACATCATGCCGTGCGCCCCGCTTGGAGGGAGCCCGCCGTGCCGCCTTTGCCCGCGGTCATGCCGGCATGAAGGAACAGCAGCAGCTCGGCGGCGGAGCGGTCGGTTCTGTGGGTCGAAAACAGCCAGCCGAGCGCGTCGGTCTCCTCGCGGATCTGGTCGCGATGCAGCGCGACGCGCGCAACATAGTCGCGAGACCATTGTTCGGCGCGGCCCGCGGTGATGACGCGCCCGTCTTCGGGTTCGACAAACTCGACGCGCCCCGAATAGGGGAAGGTCTCCTCGGCCGGGTCGACCACCTGCAGCAGCGTTCCATGCGCGCCGGAGGCCGACAGCCCGGCGAGCATGGTCTGGATATCCGGGATCGGCGACCAGAAGTCGGATAGCACCACGATCTCCGATCGCGCCGGCGGCACGAATGATGGCGGCAGGCTGGCGCGCGCAAGATCGTCGTGCAGCATTGCCTGCGCCATCCTGTCGATGACGTTGCGGCTTGCCGTCGGATTCATCAATCCGGGAACGCCGACACGCTCGCCGCCGGCCACCAGCACTTCGGCCAGCGCGAACGTCACGATCAGGGCGCGCTCGAGCTTGCTGTCGCGCGCCTGCCGCGACGCAAAAGCCATCGACGCCGAGCGGTCGGGCCATACCCACACGGTGTGCGCGGCCTCCCATTCGTGCTCGCGGACATAGAGATGATCGTCGCGCGCGGAGCGGCGCCAGTCGACATTCTGCGACGGTTCGCCGGACACGAAGCGGCGATACTGCCAGAAATTCTCGCCCGAGCCGGCGCGGCGGCGGCCGTGCAGGCCGTGAATTACGTTGGCGGCGATGCGGCGGGCTTCCAGTACGAGACGCGGCAGCGACGCCGCCAGCGTGCGGCTTTCGCCGTCGGCACGTCTGACTGCTTCGATTTCCTGCCTGCCATGCTCGGCCGCCGCAACCATCAACCGATCCGCGTTTTCAGTTGTCCGATCACGTCGGAAATGGTGCGGCCCTCGGCGCGGGCCGCAAATGTCAGCGCCATGCGATGTTTCAGCACCGGTTCGGCGAGATCGATCACGTCGTCGATCGAGGGCGCAAGACGTCCGTCGAGCAGCGCGCGGGCGCGCACCGCGAGCATCAGCGACTGGCTGGCGCGCGGGCCCGGTCCCCAGGCGATCAGTTTTCCGGCGTCGCCGCTTTCCGGTCCGGGGCGCGCCGAGCGCACCAGCGACAGGATCGCTTCGACCACGCTGTCGCCGACCGGTAGCCGCCGCACCAGCCGCTGCGCGGCGAGGACCACATCGGCGCTCATCGCGGCCTTCGCCAGGGTTTCCTCGGCGCCGGTCGTTTCGAACAGGATGCGGCGTTCCGCGTCGCGATCCGGATAGTCGACGTCGATCTCCATCAGGAAACGGTCGAGCTGCGCTTCCGGCAGCGGATAGGTGCCTTCCTGCTCGAGTGGATTTTGCGTCGCAAGCACGTGAAAGGGTTTCGGCAGGTCGTGACGCGCGCCGGCCACGGTGATGTGCTGCTCCTGCATCGCCTGCAACAGCGCAGATTGCGTGCGCGGGCTGGCGCGGTTGATTTCGTCCGCCATCAGAAGCTGCGCGAATACCGGTCCGGCGATGAAGCGGAACGAGCGCTTGCCCGTGCTGTCCTCGTCCAGCACCTCGGCGCCGAGGATGTCCGACGGCATCAGGTCCGGCGTGAACTGGACGCGCTTGGCGTCGAGGCCGAGCGTGACGCCGAGCGTTTCCACGAGCTTGGTTTTGGCGAGGCCGGGCACGCCGATCAGGAGCGCATGGCCGCCGGAAAGGATGGTTACCAGAGTGTTTTCGACCACTCGGTCCTGACCGAAGATCACGGTGGAAATCGCGTCGCGCGCCGCACGGATCTGCTCCGCGACCTGTTCGGCCGAGCGGACGATCACGTCTTCCAGCTTCTCGACGCCCTTGTCAGCTTCCACAGCCATCCGTCACTCCTTGCGCGAGGCCGCGCCGTTTTTCGTCAAACATACGCGAGCGCCGTGTATTCCTGGAATTAAACTCTTGCCACAATACAGGATTTTCTAGCCATGGGATCACGAAGTGGCGAGGTATCCCGCCAGTTCCGGCGCCAGAGCCGTACCTGTTTGGATTTGACATTCGCTTCTCTCGTTCGCTGAAAACCGGGACAGCGAATGTCAATCCACTCAGCTGGCAACTGTCTGATTTTGGTGGAGTTTGGTTCAGAAGTTCGCTTGATGGAATCCTGGGGGAAAATGAAGCGAACTTCTGAACCACCACCCCAGTGGGCTTGCGTCCCTCTTTGTGCCAGAACAGAGCGACCAAGGTCGGGATAAACCATGGCGAAGCAAGGGCGATCCGATAACCGGACGCTGGACGGTTTGGCGACCGCGGCGCGCGATGCTGCGGGCTCGCCCGGCAAGGGTTTGCCGCCGGTGCATCTGTGGAATCCGCCGTTTTGCGGCGACCTCGATATGCGAATCGCCAGCGACGGCACCTGGTTTTACATGGCCACGCCGATCGGCCGGCCGGCGCTGGTGCGGCTGTTCTCCACGATCCTGAAGCGGGAGGACGGCAAACACTTTCTGGTGACGCCGGTGGAAAAGGTCGGCATCCGGGTCGATGACGCCCCGTTCGTCGCCGTCGAGATGCTCGAGGATCGGGATGAAAACGGCAGCCTGCTCCGGTTCCGGACCAACGTCGGCGACTGGGTGCCATGCGATTCCGGGCATCGGCTGCGCTTCGAGCCCTCGGAGGGCGGTGGATTGAAGCCCTATCTGCATGTCCGGGCCGGCCTCTGGGCGAAGGTGACGCGGGCGTTGTATTACGATCTTGTTGACATGGGAGAGCAACGAATGATCGATGGACGGATGATGTTCGGTATCGAATCGGGCGGAGAGTTCTTTGCGATGGCGGATGCGGAGCAGGTGAGGGACGCAGGTTGAACGTGCCGGTAGGGAAGACAGGCGCCGCGACCGATGACGGCTCCGGAGATTTTTTCGACCGCGCGCGGGCGCGGCTGCGTTTCGACATCCCCGCGGGGCTGACCGACGCCGGCATTGCTCCGTCGACCGGCGATCAGGGCCGCGATTTCATGCTCCAGGAGATCGCCCGGGACGAGCCGATGCGGGCTGCGGCGGTGCTGATCCCCGTGGTGGCGCGCGAGGAGCCGACCGTATTGCTGACGCGGCGCGCCGCCCATCTCAGCGATCATGCCAACGAGATCGCATTTCCCGGCGGCAAAATCGATACGGCCGATGCCTCTCCGGTCGACGCCGCATTGCGGGAGGCCTGGGAAGAGGTCGGCCTTCCCCAAGACTTCGTCGAGCCGATCGGATATCTTGACGTCTACGGAACGAGCGTCGGCTTCCGCATCCTGCCCACGGTGGCGCGGGTGAGGCCGGGATTTGACCTTCGCCTCAATGCAGATGAAGTGGAGGAGACGTTCGAGGTGCCGTTGTCGTTTCTGATGAACCCGGACAATCACAAGCAGGGCTGGAAGCTATTCCACGGCAGAATGCGCTCGTTCTACGAGATGCCGTTCGAGGAGCGTTATATCTGGGGCGCCACCGCCGGTATCCTGCGCGTGCTGTATGAGCGAGTCTATCTCAAATGATCCGTCCGGTTCTTATGGAGATCGGAATCTTCCTGGTTCCGTTCGCAATCTATGCTGCGTATCTGATCGCCAACCGTGTTGACTTCATGATCGCCGCCTCGTGGCCGCCGCACGTCGTCTTGAGGCTCTCGCTCGCGGCGGCGGTGCTGGTCGTCGTCAGCTTCATCCTGCTGGCGCATTTCTCGGGCGCGCCGCCGGATTCGACCTACATCCCGGCGCACATGGAAAACGGCAGGCTCGTACCCGGAGCCGAGAGGTGAACACGGCCCGCTCGCTGCGCGAGGCGAGCTGGTTGAAATCGGGTCCCGCGGCGCGCGTTCTTGCGCTGCTCGACGAAAAGGGCGAGGAGGCGCGCGTCGTCGGCGGCGCGGTGCGCAACGCCTTGATGGGACTGCCGGTCGGCGAGATCGATATCGCAACCACGGCGCCGCCCGAAGAGGTGATCCGCCGCGCCGCCGCCGCCCGCATCAAGAGCATTCCGACCGGGATCGAGCACGGCACCGTCACCCTGGTCGTCGAGGGCCAGCCGTTCGAGATCACGACGCTGCGGGAGGATGTCGAGACCTTCGGCCGCAAGGCCAGGGTTGCGTTCGGCCGCGACTGGGCGCGCGATGCCGAGCGCCGCGATTTCACCATCAACGGCCTCTCGGTCGACCGCGATGGGGCGGTGCACGACCATGTCGGCGGGCTCGACGACATCGCGGCGAAGCGGGTGCGCTTCATCGGCGATCCGGACCGGCGCATCGCCGAGGACTACCTGCGGATCCTGCGGTTCTTCCGCATCCATGCCGCCTATGGCGCAGGCGAGCCCGACCGGGCCGGCTATCTCGCCTGCATTCGCGGCCGCGCCGGACTTGCCACGCTGTCGGCCGAACGGTTGCGGGCCGAGATGCTGAAGCTGCTGGTCGCCGAGGGCGCCGTGGAGGCGCTGATCGCGATGGAGGATGGCGGCCTGCTGCTGGCGATTCTCGGTGGCGTCGCCTATCGCGGAGCGCTCACGGCGATGATCGCCGCCGAGCGTGCGCTGGGGCTCGCGCCGGATCCGGTCCGCCGGCTCGCGGCGCTCGCGGTGTCGGTCACCGAAGATGCCCGGCGGGTGGTGCAGCGATTGCGGCTGTCCAACGCCGAGGCGAAGCAACTGGATTCGATGGGCCATCGCTGGTGGCGGCTCGGCAGCATGGACGAGGCGACCGCACGGCGGCGAATTTACCGGCTCGGTGCGCCACGCTTCCGCGACCGGCTGATGCAGGCCTGGGCCCGGGCGGGCGTCGGGGCCGATCCGGCCCCGTGGCTAAACGTCGCAACCCTGCCGCAGCGCTGGCAGCCGCCGGCCTTTCCTTTGAAGGCGGAGGATTTCGTCGCCCGCGGAATAGCGGCGGGTCCGGCGCTCGGTCATGTCCTGACGATCGCGGAAGATGCCTGGCTGGCGGCGGATTTCCCGCTCGATCCCGCGGAGCTTTCCGCGATTGCGGATCAGACCGTCGCGCGGTTCACGCGTGATCACCGGCTATGAGCGCGGTCGCGAGACAGCTAGAGCGTTTCCGCCTCTGGCGAGATCACAAGCCGGGCTTCATGATTTTGTTTTGACGCGTTTTCTTCACGCGAACCGGTATCCACTTCGCTCGAAAACGCTGCAGTCAAGGCCACTTCACCTCGGGCGGCATCGAGGACAGGATCGACTCGACGTTGCCGCCGGTCTTCAGCCCGAAGATGGTGCCGCGATCGTAGAGCAGGTTGAATTCGGCGTATCGTCCGCGCCGGATCAACTGCTCCTCGCGATCGGCTGCGGTCCATGGCGCATTGAAGTTGCGGCGCACGAGTTCGGGGTAGACCTTGAGCAGGGCGCGCCCGACATCCTGCGTGAAGGAGAGGTCGGCGTCCCAGTCACCACTGTCGTGCCAGTCGTAGAAGATGCCGCCGATGCCGCGCGCTTCCTTGCGGTGCGGCAGGTAGAAATACTCGTCGCACCAGGTTTTATATTTGGCATAGTCGGCCACGGTATGGGCATCGCATGCCGCCTTCATCGCGGCATGGAACGCGACGCTGTCGGCGTCCTCCTGCGTGCGCCGCCGCATGAGCACGGGCGTCAGATCGCCGCCGCCGCCGAACCAGGCCTTCGTCGTGACCACGAAACGCGTGTTCATGTGAACGGCCGGAATGTGCGGATTGCGCATATGCGCGATCAGGGAAATGCCCGAGGCCCAGAATTTGGGATCGGCCTCGGCCCCCGGAATCTGCGCGCGAAACTCCGGCGCGAATTCGCCATACACCGTCGAACAATGCACGCCGACTTTCTCGAATAGCCGCCCGTGCATCATCGACATGACGCCGCCGCCGCCCGGCTGGCCGGTGTGGTCGGTGCGCTCCCACGCGGTGCGGACGAAGCGGCCGGCTTCGCCGGGATAAAGCTGCGCCGGGGCGTCGTCTTCCAGCTTTTCGAAGGCCGCGCAGATATCGTCGCGCAACTGCTCGAACCAGGATCGCGCACGGGTCTTGCGGTTCTCGAGCGGGGAGACGTCCATCGGATATTCCTTACAAGACTGTGTCATTGCGGGCAGCGCAAGCGAGCAAACGATCCGGTTTTGTCGTTCCTGAATCCGGATTGCTTCGCGGAAGCCTATGCTCGGGCTTGACGAAGGCAAGGCCCGGTGCTGGCAATGACAAGTGAGGGTTCAATTTTCAGGTCCGAAATAAGTGCAGCTTTCGCCGCAACTGTCGCGATGCACGCTGATGCGCGTCACATGGCCCGCGTGCTGGACATGGTCCCAGATGAAACGCGCCAGATTTTCCAGCGTCGGCGGCCCTAATCCCTCGACATCGTTAAGGAGCCGATGATCCAGCTTGCTCCGGACCTCCTCCATGCCGCGCGCGAGCAGGCCGAGATCGAGCACCATGCCGGTGACGGAATCGGGCGTGCCGCGGACGCTGACCTCGGCGCGGAAGGAATGGCCGTGGATTTCCATGCTCGCATTTCCCAACGTCGTTCCAGGCAGCGCATGCGCAGCCTCGAAGCGGAACGATTTCGTCAACTCCCACATTCGTCAAACCTATTCCTGACAACCTGTCGCGGGCGCGATGCGCTGGGTCCGGGGCACGGATGGAGCCGCTGCCGCGTGCGCAACGACGATGACGCCGCTCGATTCCATTCCTACCTGATCCCCAGCGTCTTGTGCGTCTGCAGGCTGAGCCGCCACTGCGGATGCTGCAGGCAGTAGTCGATGGCGCGCGCGGTATTGTCGGCCACGTCCGGTCCATCCATCGGCTGCAACGAAAATCGCTCGAAGGCGAGGTTCGCGAAGTCCTCGGGCCGCACGTCCACCTGAGGATAGACCAGCTTGAGTTCGTGCCCCCTGGTGACGCGCAAATCGGCGCCGGCCTTGGGACTGACGCACAGCCAATCGATGCCGTCGGGCGGCGCGATGGTGCCGTTGGTCTCGATTCCGATCGCGAAGCCGCGGGCGTGAAGCGCGTCGACCAATGCCTCGTCCACCTGCAACAGCGGCTCGCCTCCCGTCAACACCGCGTAGCGCTGGGCGGCCGGTCCGATCCATTGCGCTGCGACGCTGTCGGCCAGCGCGTCCGCGGCGGCGTAGCGCCCGCCCAGCGTTCCGTCCGTCCCCACGAAATCGGTGTCGCAGAACCGGCAGATGGCCGAGGCGCGGTCTTCCTCCCGGCCGCTCCACAGGTTGCAGCCCGCGAAGCGACAGAATACCGCAGCCCGGCCCGCATGGGCGCCTTCGCCCTGCAGGGTCAGAAAAATCTCTTTGACTGCGTAACTCACGAGATCCTTTCCGTAACAGCCGGTCTCGTCTGCCGCAGAGCCTCGCCCACCGCCATGGCGGTGGCAATGGCGACGTTCAGCGAGCGTAATCCGGATCTTACAGGTATCACCAGGCGTGCGTCCGCGGCTGCTGCGACGGCGTCCGGGACCCCGGCGCTTTCGCGTCCGAATAAAAGGATATCGGTAGCCGCATAGCGATGGTCCAGATAGGGCAGGGCGCCCTTGGTCGTGAACAACACCAGCCGTCCGCCGTCTTTCGCGCGCCATTCATGGAATTTCCGCCAGGAATCGTGACGCACGATGGCGACCTGGTCGAGATAGTCCATTCCCGCCCGACGGAAATGGCGATCGGAGACCGGAAATCCGGCGGGCTCGATGATGTGGGCTTCGAGATCGAGACAGGCGCACAGACGCAGAATGGTCCCGGTGTTCTGCGGGATATCAGGTTGAAAAAGCGCGATCCGCATCAGCTCGGGGCTCTCATGACATGACGTCCGGCATCGCTTCGCGGAAGCCGACAGATTTGTTGCACTGCACGAATGAGACCGATAGCGCACTTGCGCTCACTCTGCGACGATGCCAATAGAACGGCCGCTCGCAAGATGCATCCCTGGAGTGGTTACACCAACAGCGACAAAACCGGCAGCGGATATAAGAAAGGGTTGGAATCGTGACGACATCGTCTTCGGCAGGACATAGCCGCCGTGATTTCCTTTTCGTAGCAACCGGCGCCGTCGCCGCTGTCGGCGCGGCTGCCGTGGCGTGGCCGCTGGTGGCCCAATTGAACCCGGATGCTTCCACGGTCGCCGCCGGTGCGCCCATCGAGGTCGATCTCTCTCCGATCGCCGATGGGCAGGACATCAAGGTGTTCTGGCGCGGCAAGCCGATTTACATCATGCACCGGACCGCCAAGCAGATTAAGGAAGCGCAGTCGGTCAACGTGTCGAGCCTGCCCGATCCGCAGCCGGATTCGGCGCGGGTCAAGGAAGGCCATGACCAGTGGCTCGTCGTGATCGGCATCTGCACGCATCTCGGTTGTATCCCGATCGCGCATGAGGGCAGCTACGATGGATTTTTCTGTCCGTGCCACGGTTCTCAATATGATTCCTCGGGCCGCATCCGCCAGGGGCCGGCGCCGCTCAATCTTGCCATTCCGCCTTACGCCTTCGTTTCCGATAGCAAGATCAAGATCGGATAAGGCCGAAAAGACCCGAACCGAACGCGTCGTTCCAATCCTCAGGATCGCATCATGAGCGGACCATCCACTTTCCAGCCGCAAAATCCCGTCCTCAAATGGATCGAGCGGCGCTTGCCGATCTTCGGCCTCGTCCATTCCTCGTTCGTCGCCTATCCCACGCCGCGCAACCTGAACTACTGGTGGACGTTCGGCGGCATCCTCTCGTTCATGCTGGGCGTGCAGATCATCACCGGCATTATCCTGGCGATGCATTACACGCCGCATGCCGACCTCGCCTTCAACTCGGTGGAGGCCATCGTCCGCGATGTCGATTACGGGTGGCTGCTGCGTTATCTCCATTCCAACGGCGCCTCGATGTTCTTCATCGCCGTCTATATCCACATGCTTCGCGGCCTGTATTACGGCTCCTACAAGGAACCGCGCGAGGTTCTTTGGATCCTCGGCGTCATCATCTACCTGCTGATGATGGCGACCGGTTTCATGGGCTACGTGCTGCCGTGGGGCCAGATGAGCTTCTGGGGCGCGACCGTCATCACCAACCTGTTCTCCGCGATCCCCTATTTCGGCGAGAGCATCGTGACCCTGCTGTGGGGCGGCTATTCGGTCGGCAATCCGACGCTGAACCGCTTCTTCTCGCTGCACTACCTGCTGCCCTTCGTGATCGCGGGCGTGGTCGTGCTGCACGTCTGGGCGCTGCATGTCGCCGGTCAGAACAATCCGGCCGGCGTCGAGCCCAAGACCGCGAAGGATACCGTGCCGTTCACGCCTTACGCGACCATCAAGGATGCGTTCGGCCTGTCCTGCTTCATCCTGTTCTATTGCTGGTTCATCTTCTACATCCCGAACTATCTCGGCGATCCCGACAACTACATCCCCGCAAATCCGGGCGTGACGCCCGCGCACATCGTGCCGGAATGGTACTACCTGCCGTTCTACGCGATCCTGCGCTCGATCCCGAACAAGCTCGCGGGCGTGGCGGCGATGTTCAGCGCCATCCTGGTGCTGGCCTTCCTGCCCTGGCTCGATTCCGCCAAGACCCGCTCGCTGCGCTATCGGCCGCTTGCCAAGCAGTTCTTCTGGATCTTCGTCGGTGTCTGCCTCGGCCTCGGCTATCTCGGTGCGAAGCCGCCGGAAGGCGTCTACGTCGTTGCCGGGCGTATCCTGACGGGGTGCTACTTCGCCTATTTCCTGATCGTGCTGCCGATCCTGAGCCGCATCGAGAAGCCGCGTCCCGTGCCCAATTCGATCGCGGATGACGTGCTGGGGAAGAAAGGCGTCGTCGCCTCGCTCGCGGCGGTGTTCGCCGTCGCGGGACTCTTGGCCTGGGATAGCGGTTCCAGGGCTCAGGCGGCGGACCATGCGCCGACCCCGCCGTCGCTGAACTGGTCGTTCGCGGGCCCGCTTGGCAAATTCGATCAGGGCCAGTTGCAGCGCGGCTACAAGGTCTACAAGGAAGTCTGCTCTGCGTGCCATTCGATGAACCTCGTGCATTATCGCAACCTGGCCGATCCGGGCGGTCCGGGCTTCACCGTGGCTCAGGCCACGGCGCTGGCTGCCGAAATCCAGGTCAAGGATGGTCCGAACGACGCCGGCGAGATGTTCGAGCGGCCGGGACGTATCGCCGACAAGTTTCCGTCACCGTTTCCGAACGAGAACGCGGCCCGCGCGGCCAATGGCGGCGCGGCGCCCCCCGATCTCTCGCTGATGGCCAAGGCGCGGGGCTACGAGCGCGGCTTTCCGCAGTTCATCTTCGACGCTTTCACGCAGTTCCAGGAAAAAGGCCCGAATTACATCCACGCCATCCTGACCGGCTTCGAGGACACGCCGCCGCATGGCTTCACGCTGCCGGAGGGGTCGTTCTACAACAAGTACTTCCCCGGTCATGCGATGAAGATGCCGAATCCGCTGTCGGACGATCAGATAACCTACGAAGACGGGACGCCGCAGAAGGTCGATCAATATGCGACGGACGTGGCCGCCTTCCTGATGTGGGCCGCCGAGCCGAAGCTCGAGGAGCGCAAGCGGATCGGTCTGCAGGTCATGATCTTCATGCTCATTTTTGCCGGACTGCTCTACTTCACCAAGAGGGCGGTGTGGGCCGACGCGCATTGAGGCGCAGCCGGATCAACAGTCGATGCGAGAAAAAAGCCCCTGCAATGCAGGGGCTTTTTTTATGAGGCGCCGTGTCGCGGATGCGAAGCGGTGCGTCGCTGATCCGGGACCCTCGAATGCCGCGGCTGAAACGGTCCCGGCTCTGCGGCGCCGCATCAGGCACGCCGCGTTGCGTTCGGGACACGAGGCAATTCCGATGGTTCGCTCAGCGCTTGAACAGGCCCATCACCGCCGACTTCGCCAGCGTGTTGAAATGAAGCTGGAACCCGATCACCGCCGCAGAGGTGTCGGCGCTGGCGTTGATGTTGCCTCCCACGGCGTGCACGGTGAAGAAATAGCGGTGCGGGTGATCCCCTTCGGGCGGGCAGGGGCCACCATAGCACGCGGAGCCGAAGTCGGTGCGGGTCTGCAGCGCCCCCCTCGGAAGCTTGCCGCTGTCGGGATTGCCGGCGTCGAGCGCAAGCTCCGTCACCGATGGCGGGATATTGATGACGACCCAGTGCCAGAAGCCACTGCCGGTCGGCGCATCCGGATCGTAACAGGTCACGGCGAAGCTCCTGGTGCCCGCCGGCGCGCCGCTCCAGCGCAGGTGTGGCGACCGGTTGCCGCCCGCGCAGCCGTGACCGAAATCCGCCGACAGGATATGATCCATGGCGAGATAGTCGCCATCCTTGAAACTGTCGCTCACGACCTTGAACGCCATGCTGTTCTCCCGGTTCATAGCGTTTTCGAGCGAGGCATGTCCTCAGGCTTGAGCCGAGGATGGCTACCGTTTCGCGTGAAGAAAACGCGTCAAATCAAATCATGGAGCCCCGCTTCCGATTCCATCGCAAGCGAAGCTCTAGCAGGCTGTTGAAAAAGTCTCCAACCGTCATTCCGGGGCGCAACGAAGATGCGAACCCGGAATCCAGCCACACTGATTTTCTTCGCATTTCTGGATTCCGGATCGCCGCTTGCGCGGCGTCCGGAATGACGACAGAGATTTTTCAACAGCCAGCGAGGTGTCAAGGAAATCTAGCGCGGATCGCGGAGCGCGCAACCGCGATCGAGGCGGGTCGCTCGAATGCTCTTGACAGCGCACCATCGGAATGATGATTTCGCGGCCATGATCAGCGCCGTCCGCCCGTTCCGTCTCTGGTGGCCCACCTTCTAAGGTGGCCGGTGCGATTTTGTTTCAATTCCGATCGTCAAAGGCCGTCATGCAGAAACGACGGCCTTTTTCGTTTGTCCTGTGTGGCGCTTCTTCCTCAGGTCTCGTAAGAGGACTCCATGAACAGGACCGTCTTTTCCCTTCCCGCGCAAAGCGAGTACGCGACCGCCGGCGGTCTCGCCGTCAGCCGGTCGATCGAGCATTTTACCGGCGGCAGGCGGCTCGACGACCTGATCGACCTGCTCGATCGCCGCCGCGGCCTGGTGCTGTCGTCGGGCACGACGGTGCCGGGACGTTATGAGAGTTTCGACCTCGGTTTCGCGGATCCGCCGCTCAGGATCGAAACCACGGGTCTGAATTTTTCCATTGAGGCCACCAATGCCCGCGGCGAGGTGCTGATCGCCTTCCTGAGCGAGGCTCTGAGCGAACCCTGTGCCGTGGTCACCGAAAGCACCGCGCTCCGCATCGCCGGCCACATCCTGCGCGGCGATGCGCCGGTGGAGGAGGATCAGCGCACCCGGCGCGCCAGCGTGATGTCGCTGGTGCGCGCGCTGGTGGCGGCGTTCGCATCGGACGCCGATCCCATGCTCGGCCTCTATGGAGCGTTCGCCTACGACCTCGTGTTCCAGATGGAAGATCTGGTGCAGAAGCGCGCGCGCGAGGCCGACCAGCGCGACATCGTGCTGTTCGTCCCGGATCGCCTGCTGGCCTACGACCGCGCCACCGGCCGCGGCGTCGTGCTGTCCTACGATTTCGCGTGGAAGGGCCGTTCGACCGCGGGCCTTCCGCACGACACGCCCGATAGCGTCTATGCCAGGTCGGGGCGGCAGGGTTTCACCGATCACGCCCCCGGCGAGTATCAGGCCACGGTGGAAACGGCGCGCGCCGCGTTCGCGCGCGGCGACCTGTTCGAGGCGGTGCCCGGGCAGCTGTTCGCGGAGCCCTGCGAGCGCTCGCCGGCCGAAGTGTTCCAACGGCTGTGCCGGATCAATCCGTCGCCCTATGGCGGTCTCGTCAATCTCGGCGACGGCGAATTCCTGGTTTCCGCTTCGCCGGAAATGTTCGTGCGCAGCGACGGCCGCCGGATCGAGACCTGCCCGATCTCCGGCACCATCGCGCGCGGCGCCGATGCGATCGGCGACGCCGAGCAGATCCGCGAATTGCTCAACTCGGAGAAGGACGAGTTCGAGCTCAACATGTGCACCGACGTCGATCGCAACGACAAGGCGCGCATCTGCATGCCGGGAACGATCAAGGTGCTGGCGCGGCGTCAGATCGAGACCTACTCGAAGCTGTTTCACACCGTCGACCACGTCGAGGGCATCTTGCGGCCCGGCTTCGATGCGCTCGATGCATTCCTCACCCACGCCTGGGCGGTGACGGTGACCGGCGCGCCGAAAAAGTGGGCGATGCAGTTCGTCGAGGACAACGAACGCTCGGCGCGGCGCTGGTACGCCGGCGCGTTCGGCCTCGTCGGGTTCGACGGCTCGATCAACACCGGCCTGACCATCCGCACCATCCGCATGAAGGACGGGCTCGCGGAGGTGCGCGTCGGCGCGACCTGCCTGTTCGATAGCAAGGCCGAGCTTGAGGACCGCGAATGCCAGACCAAGGCGGCCGCGCTGTTCCAGGCGCTGCGCGGCGACGCGCCGAAGCCGCTCTCGGCGGTGGCGCCCGACGCGACCGGCTCCGGCAAGCGCGTGCTGCTGATCGATCACGACGACAGCTTCGTGCACATGCTGGCGGATTATTTCCGTCAGGTCGGCGCGCGCGTCACGGTGGTGCGCTATGTCCACGCGCAGGATATGCTGAACACGCGGAACTACGACCTGCTGGTGCTGTCGCCCGGTCCCGGCCGGCCCGAGGATTTCGGCATGGCCAAAACCATCGGCACCGCGCTGGAGAAGAAACTGCCGGTGTTCGGCGTCTGCCTCGGCGTGCAGGGAATCGGCGAGTATTTCGGCGGCCGGCTCGGCCAGCTCTCGCAGCCGGCGCACGGCCGCCCGTCGCGCGTGCAGAATCGCGGCGGACGCTTGATGCGCAATCTGCCGAACGAGATCGTGATCGGCCGCTATCATTCGCTGTATGTCGAGCGCGAGGGCATGCCCGACGTGCTGGAGGTGACCGCGACGACGGACGACGGTGTGCCGATGGCGATCGAGCACAGGACGTTGCCGGTCGGCGGCGTGCAGTTTCATCCCGAATCGCTGATGTCGCTCGGCGGCGAGGTCGGCCTGCGGATCGTGGAGAATGCCTTCCGGCTGGCTTTGTCTCCTTCCCCCTTTGCGGGGAAGGATCGGGGAGAGGGAGCGTGAAATTCGTTTCTAACCCGAACGCTATCAGGATAAACAAGCCGTCATTCCGGGGCGCGAGCATCTTGCGAGCGAGCCCGGAATCCATAACCACCGCTGGGCGTATGGATTCCGGGCCTGCGCGTGAAGAACGCGCACCCCGGAATGACGACGATAGTTTGAGTTGAAAGAAATTCGATGACCTTCGAAGACGATCTGCAGGCTTCCGTCCGCACGATTCCGGATTATCCGAAGCCGGGGATCATGTTCCGCGACATCACCACGCTGCTCGGCGACGCTCGCGCGTTTCGTCGCGCGGTCGATCAGCTCGTGCATCCCTGGGCCGGCTCGAAGATCGACAAGGTCGCGGGCATCGAGGCGCGCGGCTTCATCCTCGGCGGCGCTGTGGCGCATCAGGTCTCCGCGGGCTTCGTGCCGATCCGCAAGAAGGGCAAGCTGCCGCACCAGACCGTGCGGATGGCCTACGCGCTCGAATACGGCACCGATGAAATGGAAATGCACGTCGACGCCATCGCTAGGGACGAGCGCGTCATTCTGGTCGACGACCTGATCGCCACCGGCGGCACGGCGGAGGGCGCGGTGAAGCTGCTGCGCCAGATCGGCGCCAATGTGGTCGCGGCCTGCTTCATCATCGACCTGCCGGACCTCGGCGGCGCCGCCAAGCTGCGCGCGATGGACGTTCCGGTTCGGACGCTGATGTCGTTCGGCGGGCATTGAGCTGGAAAAGCCGGTTATTATTCCGGAGCGTCACTCCCGCTGCTGCGCCAGTCGCTGCTCGATCTCGCGGAAACTGAAATAGTTGCTGCGGATCCACTGATGCAGCTCGGTGGACGTATCCTTCTCGGTTCGCAGGTAGTTGGTGAAGGAAAAGGTGAGCCGTTCGATGTAGCTCTTCAGAAACGCCGGAAGCACCGCGATGCGTATTACCCGGCTGTGCATGAAAGTCTCGGGCAGGTCTCCGCGCAGGACGTATTCATTGTCGACCGTGACGAGCGCGCCGGGCGGCAGCATTGCCCGCACGGTGTGATAGCCGCGCGTGGAGACACGATCGCTGTCGGCCACGAACAGGACGACCGGTGCCACGTTGCTCCGGGCGGCTTCCTTGATGAAGCCGATTTCCGCAATCATCCCGAAGAATTCATCGAATGCGTGGTAACCGAGGTCGATCACCTTGGCGAGGCCGTCATCCACGATCAGCCGGTCCATCAGCGCCATCTTGCCGTAGGTGTCGTCGATCTCCGCGGTCTCGGTGAGTCGCGGCAGGTAGTCGACCAGCGACGGCTCCCTCAGGTTGACGTCGAACGCGAGAACGTCGCCCCGCTGCAGGCGCAGAAACTCGCTGAGTTGCCGCGCGATCAGCGTCTTGCCGATCTGCGGGCGTGGCGAGCAAATGATGTAGACAGGCGTGCGAGGCATGACTGACTTATCGGAGAGAGGATCCCGATCCAGCAGGATGTCGAAAAACTCTCCATCGTCGTTCTTAGCGCGGTTCTTAGCGCGCGCTTGTGCGTCCGAAGTCGGCGCTATGGGCGCGAGCGCATGGCGGCCGTCGCCTGGCTCGCTTCAAACGATCGGTTACTTCGCAGAGGCGCGGCTGCCTTTCTCCTTCGAGGTGACGATGTCGGTGAGCTTGATGCGGTCGAATTCGCCCCAGACATTCGCGAGCCAGTGGCGGACGTAGCCGCGCAGGACGAACGAATAGTTTGCGGACTCGTTCTTCTGTCCCTTGTTAGCCACGAATTTGAGGAAGGGCACCGAGGATACCTCGACCTGCTCGTAGGCCATCTCGTTGAGCTTCGGAATGGTGATCTCGGTCGCGTCTTTTATTTTGCGGAAGTAGCTGTTGTAGGTCGCCTGGTCCCACTCGAAGAAGTTCGTGTTGTTGATGAAATTCTTCACGAGGAAATATTTCGCGCCGGACATGAAGTTCGCGGTCTCCGCGATCTCGTCGAGCGAGGCGATCGAGGGGCCGAGGATATGGAACACCGCGAAGGTGATCTGCCCGGACTTCGCCGCGTCGAGGAACCCGATGTCGCGAAGCGACGCCAGCGCGGGCGACATCAGTCCGGCGCGGACATCGATCACGGTGACGCTGGCCTTGGCCGTGTTCAGCGTGTCGAAGATCTTCATCTGGTCCGCGGTCGTCGTCATGTCGACGATCTCGGTGATGTCAGGGTGAAAGCGCTTCAGCGTGCCGCGTGGCGATTCGGTGTCGAACGCCCGGGTGGGCACGTTGTTGGCGTTGAAATAATCGAGCACGGTGCGCGAAACCGTGGTCTTGCCGACCCCGCCCTTGTCCGCGCCCACCACAATCACTGCTGGCTTGGCCATGAGACCCCTTTGAGCAAGCTGAAAGCCGAGAACCGCGCCAGGTCGCGCGGACGGCATGTCCCCGATGTTTGCTTGGGGCGCGACCATGGCAGAAACGAGGGAGAATTCAATTCGATATATTAAATCTGGCGAAATTCGTCGTGGCGGCGGGAAATCATCGTCTCTCGCGCAACTTTGCAAGCCTGAATCGACTTCGAAAACGGCCAGGATCAGGAATGATCGCCCCACGGCCCGGGAGCAGGGGGCGTCGCAGGCGCCCGCGGCGCGGGTTCGCTCCACGGCCCTGGCGGCAGTTCCTGCTTGCCGGCCGGATCGGTCGCATCGCGCTCCTGAAGATGAGGAATCGGACCGGGATCGTGGCCGCCGGCATATGTCACCAGCGCACGCACCCGCGTCTCGATCGACGGATGGGTGGCGAACAGGTCCGCGAAGCCTTCGCGCGGGTTGTCGACGCACATCTCCATCACCGCGGAGGTCGCGCCCGGCAGTTCGCCGCGGTTCTCGATCTTGCGCAGCGCCGAAATCATGGCGTCGGGGTCCTTGGTCAACTCGACCGAGCCGGCATCGGCCATGAGTTCCCGGGAACGCGACAACGCCAGCCGCACCACCTGCGAGAGGAACCAGGCCAGCGCGATCAGGGCCACGGCGACGATCAGGGCGACAATGGCGCCGCCGCCCTTGTTATCGCTATTGCTGCCGGATGATGAGGACGAGCGGGATGAGCGCCAGCTTCCGCCGCCGATCCGCATTCCGCTGTCGAAGAAGATGCGGAAGAACAGTTCAGCGAGGAAGCTGACCCCGCCGGCGATGATGACTGCGACCACCATCAACTGCACGTCGCCGTTGCGGATGTGAGTCAGTTCGTGACCCAACACCGCCTCCATCTCCCGGTCGTTGAGTTCCTTCATCAGGCCGGTGGTGACGGTGATGGCGTATTGGCGGCGGTTCAGGCCGGTGGCGAAGGCGTTGACCGCGTCGCTGTCCATCACCTTCAGTTTGGGCATCGGGATGCCGCGCGAGATACACAGATTTTCCAAAAGGTTGTAGAGCCGCGGCTGTTCCTTGCGGCTGACATCGCGGCCGCCGGTGACCGCGTCGATCATCGACTGATGGAAGAGATAGGCGATGACGATCCATAGCGCCGAACCCGCCGTTGCCCATGGAAACGCGGCGATCAGGTCATGCCAGGCCCGGGTGAAATAGAACGCCGCGGCGTGGTCCGCGCCGCGCTTGACGACTTCGGCGATCAGCGCGCCTGAGAACACCATCACGTAAATCAGGACGAACAGGCCGGCGAGCAAAAACATCGAACGGATCTTGTTCGATGCGATGTGGGTGTAGAGACCGTAAGCTGCCATGGCGTGTTCGCCTAGAAGTCGTCATTCCGGGGTACGCCCGGCGACGAATGCCTCACGTTCGCGCCGATCGCGTGAACCCGGAATCCAGAGCTTTGCGATCGGCACTGGATTCCGGGTTCGTCGCGTCGCGACGCCCCGGAATGACGCTGATAAACGAGCATCGCTTCCGAACTCCGCGGAATCGTGATCAGAACTTCACCTGCGGCGTCTGCTCCACCGTGGCGCGGCTGGCGCCGAGGTCGAAGAACTCCTTGCGGGTGAAACCGAATGTCCCGGCGAACAGCGCCGCCGGCATCTGCTGAATGCCGGTGTTGTATTCCTGGACCGCGTTGTTGAAAAAGCGACGGCTGGCCGCGATCTTGTTTTCGAGGTCGGACAGTTCGCTGGCGAGCTGCTGGAAGTTGGCGTTGGCCTTGAGGTCGGGATAGGCTTCCGACAGTGCGATCAGGCGACCAAGCGCGCCGCTCAACTGGTTCTCGGCGGCGCCGACCTGCGCGGGACCCTGCGCCGACATCGCTACGTTGCGCGCCTTGATGACATCGTCCAGCGTTCCGCGTTCGTGCGCGGCATAGCCTTTCACGGTTTCGACGAGGTTCGGAACCAGATCGTGACGCTGCTTGAGCTGCACGTCGATGTCGGCGAAGGCCTGGCCGACGCGCTGGCTGAGCGCGACCAACCGGTTATAGGCGACAAGCGCGAACAGGGCGATGGCGACAACGATGCCGAGAATAATCCAGCCGGACGACATGGTTAGGCTCCTGAATAAGACGGGCGAAGGCGGCTACCGTAGACGAAATTACGCACGAACAGCAGGAACCGCCGGGAAGGGCACCCTTTGGTGTGGAAAATCCTTAGAAAAGTTCAAGTTGTCGCGTACTTTGTTCTGTGGAAGCATGAATTTGCAGGAATTTTGATGTGGCTGATCAGAATGGCGAGGGAATGATCGCGAACGAACGCTCTTTCGGTGCAGAGACGGCCGGTGCCGTCGATCGGCACGCCGCCACGCCGCGGATGATGCGCTATGTGTTTCTGGTGCTGGGTATCGGGTTCGTCGCGCTCGGTTTTATCGGCGCGTTCCTGCCGGTGCTGCCGACGACGCCGTTCCTGATCCTGGCCGCGGCCTGTTTCGCGCGTTCCTCGCCCCGGCTGGAAAACTGGTTGTTGCAGCATCCGCTATTTGGTCCGTTGTTGCGCGGCTGGCGCGAGCGCGGCGCGATCCCGGTAAAAGCCAAACTGATGGCGCTGGGCGGCATGGCGATCGGTTTTGCCGGATTCTGGTTCGGCAGCCATCCGGGGCCGTGGCTCACGGCGGCGGTGGCGCTCATCATGCTCACCGGGCTGACTTACGTTTTCACGCGGCCGTCATAGCCTCGGAAGCTACGGCTCGGTCGGGACGACGGTGTCGCCCCAACTGATCCTGCGCATGCGCGCATAGGCGGCCTTGTCGCGACGGGGAATTGTCACGACGTCGGCGCACCCGTCCCTTTGGCACAGTTTGATCCGCATCCCGGCCTTGGTGACCAGTGGCGGCGCCAGCACCCGCGGCCGACGTTGCAAGGCTGGCGTTCGGGTCAGCGCGACGTAGCTGAATTTCTCATCCTCGAAAGGAAGCTCCGCGCTCTTGATCTGCTTGTGCGCGCGCGACCGCGGCAGCCGCTGCACGAAGTGGCACCAGTCCGACGTATTTTTCTGTTTTGATGCGATGTCTTCAGGCGAGGCGGGGCTCGCTTCGCTTGTAAACGCCATGAGCGGACATTCGCGGTCGTGCGGACAGGGCGCGACGACATGCGCGCCTTGCCCGATCAAGCGGCGGCGCAGATCGATGATGCGTCGGTAGCCGGCGGGCGTGCCGGGTTCGACGGCCAGCAGCGTATCGCTGGTTGCCGCCCATGTCAGATCGGCGAATGCGGCTTGCCGCTCGGCATTCATTTCGCCGATGACATAACTCGCGACGACGAGATCGGCGCTCACGGACTTCTCGCGGAGTCCGGTCAACGCATCGCTTTGCATATAGTCGAGACGGCGCAGCCGCGACTCATCGGCGGCAAGATCGAGTGCAAGCGACCGCAGCGCGGGATTGGCGTCGATCGCCGAGAACGCGTCGAGGGATTCGAACGCCTGCGCCGCCGCCCATGTCGCGGTGCCCGGCCCTGAGCCGAGATCGAGCAGGCTGACCGGCGTGAATTGCGGACGGATCTCGCGGAGCGCGTTGAAGCAGGCGACGACGGCCGCATAGGTTGCCGGCATCCGCGCCAGCGCGTAGGCGAGTGCATCGGGCTCGTTCCGGATCGCATTCGAGCCGCCGCCGCTGCGATAAGTTTGCGAGATCGCCGCGGCGCGAACCGCAGCGTCGCTGCGGGAAAGGCCCTGCGCCTTTTGGTCGAGCGCGGCGCGCAGCGCGGCGGGAAGGGCAGGCGGGGTCATGTTGGGTGGATGCCGGATGCGATAAAATAAACACGTCATGCCCGGCCTTGTGCCGGGCATCCACGTCTTCATTTCAAGGGTGATGGCCACAAGTCAAGACGTGGATGGCCGGGACAAGCCCGGCCATGACGAGAAAATAACTGCGCGTCTGTGCGTGGAGAATCTGACGTCACGCCACGTTCTGGTCGAGAATCTTCACCGCGTTTTCAAGGTCGACCGACACCAGTTGCGAGACGCCGCGCTCGGCCATGGTCACGCCGAACAGCCGGTTCATCCGCGCCATGGTGATCGGATTGTGCGTGATGATGATGAAGCGCGTCTCGGTGGACGATGTCATCTCGTGCAGGAGGTTGCAGAAGCGTTCGACGTTGTGGTCGTCGAGCGGTGCGTCGACTTCGTCCAGCACGCAGATCGGCGAGGGGTTGGTGAGGAACACCGCGAAGATCAGCGCCAGCGCCGTCAGTGCCTGTTCGCCGCCCGAGAGCAGCGACAGCGTCTGCGGTTTCTTGCCCGGCGGCTTGGCGATGATCTCAAGGCCGGCTTCCAGCGGATCGTCGCTCTCGATCAGGTGAAGCGCCGCCTCGCCGCCGCCGAACAGCTCGGTGAACAGCCGCTTGAAATGGGTGTTGACGGTTTCGAACGAGGTCAGAAGCCGCTCGCGCGCCTCGCGGTTGAGGCTCTGGATGCCGGTGCGCAGCTTCTTGATCGCTTCGACGAGGTCGTCGCGCTCGGTGGCGAGCGAGGTGTGCTGGGTTTCGACCTCGCGCAGCTCCTCCTCGGCGCGCAGGTTGACGGCGCCGAGGCGATCGCGGTCGCGGCGCAGCTTTTCCAGCTCCGCCTCGATCTCCGGCAGCGGCGGCAGGTCGACGCCGTCCTGCACCTCGGCCAGCGACGCCACCGCGCCGGGCTCGACCTCGAGCATGTCGCGGATTTCCCGTTCGGTATCCTCCAGACGACGCTTGCTGCCGTCCATGCGTTCCTCGGCGCGGGCGGCGGCTTCGCGCGCGCTCGACAGCGCCTCCAGCGAGATTCTCGCGGCGCGATCGGTTTCCGCCATCGCGGTTTCGGCGGCGGCGAGCGCATCGGCTGCGTCGCGCCGATCCTTCTCGGCGTGCTCGATCTCGCTGATGACGGCGCTGCGCTTTTCCGCGAACAGCGCCGGCGCGTTGTCGAGCTCGGCGTGCTCCGCCTTCACCTCGGTGACGCGCGCTTCGATGGTCGCGATCTGCGAGGCCGCACTCTGCTTGCGGGTCTGCCATTCGTTACGTTCGGCCGATATCGCCTGCAGGCGGCGGTCCGCAAGCTCGGCTTCGCGCGCCAGCGCCTGCGCTTCCGCGCGCACCTGCGCCGCAAGCCGGCGATGGCCATCGATCTCGGTCCGCACCTCGCCGAGCTTCGTTTCGGTGTCGAGGCTCGGCGGCAACTCGCCAAGCGCGGCGGTCGCGGCTTCATGGGCGGCGGCGACTTCCGTGCGGTCGCTGGTCAGGCGGTTGTGGGCTTCGGCCAGCGCGGAGCGGCGCGCCGCGTGGCGGTTGATCTCGCGCTCGGCGCTGGCATGACGTTCGCGCGCGGCGTCGGCCTCGCGCTGCGCCGTGCGCCAGGCGTTGCGCGCCTCGCTCTCGGCCGAGGCGGCTGCGGTGACGGCCTGACCGGCGGCGGCGACCGCCTGCTGGGCCGCCTCCAGCGCCTGCCGCCGCTCGGCCACTTCCGCGCGCGCGCGCTCGATCTCGCTCTCGATATCGGCAAGACGCGCGCGCTCGGCGAGGCGGCGCGCCGCGCCGGTCGGGGCGTGGGCCGCGGTCACGAAGCCGTCCCAGCGCCAGACGTCGCCTTCCAGCGATACCAGCCGCTGGCCGGTCTTGAGATGTGCGACCAATTCCGCGCCGCGCTCTTTGGCGACGACTCCGATCTGGGCCAGACGCCGCGCCAGTTCGGGCGGCGCGTGCACGTGGGTGGCAAGAGTTTCGACGCCCTCGGGCAACGCCGGGTCTTCGGCCGTCACGCTCGCACCGGTCCAGCGCATCGGCGCGGACTGGTCCACCGGTGCGTCGAGGTCGTCGCCAAGCACGGCGCCGATCGCCTTCTCGTAGCCCTTGTCGACGCTGATGCCGTCGATGATCGGCGGCCACAGGTTCTTGCTTTCGCCGTTGAGGATCTTGGCGATGGTCTTGGCTTCGGTCTCGAGCCGCTGCGCTCGCTTGTCGGCCTCCTGCAACGGTCCGCGCGCCGCTTCGACGCCGGAGCGGGCGGCGTCGAGCTGCCCTCGCGCTGCGGCATGTTCGGTCTCGCGCTCGCGGCTCAGACTTTCCGATTGCGCAAGCGCCTGCTGCGCGCCTTCGATCGCTGCGCTCAGCGCATCGAGATCGCCGAAACCGCTGGTCTGCCGCGCCAGCGCTTCGGTCTCGCGCTGCACGTCCACGATCTGCTGATCGATGCGCGCGAGACGGTCGCGGTGGGTCCGCACGTTCGTTTCAAGCTGGTTGCGCCGGGCAGTGAGGTCGGCCAGCGCGCGGGTCAATTCCGCGAACGTGGCCTCTGTCGCGGCAAGCGTCGCTTCCGCCTCTGCCGCCCGCTCGTCGACGCCGCTGCGGGTCTCGACGCGCGACTTGATCTCCTCCTTCAACTCGGCGTCCTCGGCGTCGAGCCGCCGCAAGGCGTCATCGGCATCGGAGGATTGCCGCTGCTCGCGCTCGATGTCGGATGCAAGCTGCGTCAGCCGGCGATCGAGCTCGGCGGCGCGCTCCTTCGCGCGCTCCTCCTCGCGGTCGAGCGCCTCGCGCGCACTGGTGAGGCGCTGCAGTCCGGCGGCGGCGCGGGCTTCCGCCTCGCGCAGCGACGGCAATTCGGATGCGCGTTCCGCCTGGAGGCGGGCGGCTTCGGCTTGCTCGCGGGTACGTTCGGCCAGCTCGCGGACATTCAGATCGTGAACCCTGGCGGCTTCCGTCACCTCCGCCTGGGCGTCCAGCCAGCGCAGGTGGAACAGCATCGCCTCGGCCTTGCGCACCTTCGCCGCGACGTCGCGATAGCGGATCGCCTGCCGCGCCTGCTTCTTGAGGCCGTCCATCTGGCCGGAGAGCTGGCCGATCACGTCCTCGACGCGGGTGAGATTGGTTTCGGCGGCCTTCAGCCGCAATTCAGCCTCGTGGCGTCGCGCATGCAGGCCGGCGACGCCGGCGGCGTCCTCCAGGACACGGCGGCGCTGCTCGGGCTTGGCCTGGATGATCTCGCCGATCTTGCCCTGGTGGACCAGCGCCGGCGAGCGCGCGCCGGTGGCGGCGTCGGCGAACAGGATCTGCACGTCGCGGGCGCGAACGTCGCGGCCGTTGATGCGATAGACCGAGCCGGCCTCGCGCTCGATCCGGCGTGAAATCTCCAGCGTCTCGGAATCGTTGACGGCCGCAGGCGCGGAGCGATCGGCATTGTCGATCGTCATCACCACTTCAGCGTGGTTGCGCGCCGGGCGGTTGCCGGAGCCTGCGAAGATCACCGCGTCCATGTCGGCGGCGCGCAGCGACTTGTATGACGTCTCGCCCATCGCCCAGCGCAGCGCTTCGACCAGGTTGGACTTGCCGCAGCCGTTCGGTCCGACCACGCCGGTGAGACCCGGCTCGATCACGAAATCGGTGGGTTCGACGAACGACTTGAATCCGTGAAGGCGAAGGCGCGTGAGTTTCATGGGCACTCTGCTGTGCTGGCAAAACGCGAATCAGCCCGCAGTTACAATACCATATGTCGTATTGCCGGCAGCCCTGAGTCGCGCCTCGCGAGGCTCGACAATGACGAGAGCGCCGCGTCTGGGCAACCGCGGGAGCAGGCTTTTCCAGAGGCTTTTGCGGCAGTTAGAGCGTTTTCGAGCGACGTGGATCGTTCGCCTGAAGAAAACGCGTCGAATCAAATTACAGAGTCCGCTTCTGATCCATCAGACGCGGAAAAACTCTAGGTGGAACTCGTGCGCGCTCTGCCGAATGCGCCTTGCGCCGCGCAGCTCAGCCCTTCAACAGCGGGTCGATCTTCTTCTTGAATTCCTCGAACGAGGTCTCGCCCTTCACCATGTCGCCATTGATGAAGAACGTCGGCGTCGAATTCACCTTCAAGACCTCGTTGGCGTACTTCTGGTCGGCCGCGATCTTGTCGAGCAGGGCCTGATCCTTGAGGCAGGTTTCGACCTCCTGACCGCTCAGGCCGGCCTGCTTGCCGATCTGCTTGAGCGATTCCGTGGTCTTCGATCCGGTCCATACATCCTGCGACTTGAACAGCGTGTCGATGACGGCGAAGTATTTTCCCGCGTCGTCCTTGGCGATGCAGCGGGCCAGCATCGAGCCGGCCGCCGCCTTGATGTCGAGGGGGAATTCGCGGAACACGTAGCGGACCTTGTTGGTGTCGATGTATTCCGTCTTGATCTTCGGGAAGACGTTTTCCGCAAAGCGCGCGCAGTGCGGGCAGGTCATCGAGGCATATTCGGTGATGGTGACGGCGGCGGTCTTGGGGCCGAGCGCCATGTCCGGCAGCGAGACCGGCTTGGCGACGTCGGCGGCGGTGGCGCTCTGGGCCATGGCCTCGCCGATCAGGCGCCAGGGCGAGAGACCTGCGAAGGCGGCGAGTCCGCCCAGCGAGAGAGCGGCGGTGAAGGCGCGGCGCGTGATGATCAACGGTTTGCTCCCGAAACGGCGCAAGCGCGCCTGCAAAGACATTTGTTCGCTAGTGGAGTGGATTTGACATTCGCTGCCGACCTCGCCGCGAATGCGTGAAGCGAATGTCAAATCCTATACTCCACTAGTAATCTATGGCTGCTAGTGGTCCTTAGATTCAAACATTCGCAAAGGTGCTTGCTGAAACGGAACGCGAATGTTTGAATCGGACCACTAGCTTGAAACGACAATTGTGGCAATGGCGCGCTGTCGGAAGCCTGATCCATGGTCGCGTCAATTTCGCTTGATCGAGGCGCCGAGCCGCGCCAGCGCCGCGCGCAGACCGTCGTCTTCGATCGATGACAGCGTCCCGGCGACACTGGCGACCTCCGCCTCGTCCGGCGGTCGGGCGGCCTTTCGCCGGGTCTTGCGCGACAGCGGCGCCTGCCGCAAGGCGAGCCGGCCGACCGCGTTCCAGCCGAGGAAGCGATTCACCCGTTGCAGGATGACGTCGGAGGCGTGCTGGATTTCCAGCGCCGCCGGGCCTTCGACCCGCAGCACAAGCGTCGCCGGTCGCTCGGGCTGTCCTTCGACGGGGCGAGGCCACTGGATTTTCATCGGTTCGGAATGCACGGCAATCTCGGGTCCGGCGATCTCCGCCCAGCGCGTCACCAGTTCGCGCGTTGCAAATCCCTGCCGCGCATAAGCGTCGGAGAAGACATCGCCGAGCAGCGCGGACAACGGCTTGGCCGAAATCGGACCGGGCTTGGACATCCGCGCTTTATAGCATGTCGCTATCTCGTTTGGGACACGATTGACGTTTGGGGCGCGCTCGACGTTATGCTGCCATCCACGTCTTTTGCGGCAACTCGCGAAAAAAGACGTGAAAAAGACGTGGATGCCCGGCACGAGGCCGCGCATGACGTGGAGAACTTGATTTCCATCGACGAGAATGGCGCGATGGCACGGGCGGCAACGGCGATACGAAACGCGCACAAGATGCGAGACGGAGACGGCAACCGCCCGGTGTTGCTGCTTGCCTGGTACGACCGGAACCGCCGCCGCCTGCCATGGCGTGCGCTGCCGGGCGAGGCCGCAGACCCTTATCGGGTCTGGCTGTCGGAGATCATGCTGCAGCAGACCACGGTGAAGGCGGTTGGCCCGTATTTCGAAAAGTTCCTGGCGCGATGGCCGGACATTGATGCGATGGCGAACGCGTCGCTCGACGATGTCTTACGGATGTGGGCGGGGCTCGGCTATTACTCGCGCGCGCGCAATCTCCATGCCTGCGCCGTGGCGGTGCGGCGCGATCACGGCGGCTCGTTCCCCGATACAGAGGAAGGCTTGCGCGTGCTGCCGGGAATCGGCCCCTACACGGCGGCGGCGATTGCCGCGATCGCGTTCGGCCGCCGCATCATGCCGGTCGACGGCAACATCGAACGCGTGGTGTCGCGACTGTTCGCGATGGAGGAGCCGCTGCCGAAGGCGAAGCCGCGCATCCGGGAGCTTGCGGCGACGCTGCTCGGATCCTCGCGGTCAGGCGATTCCGCGCAGGCGCTGATGGATCTCGGCGCTACCGTCTGCACGCCGAAGAAGCCGGCCTGTGCGCTGTGCCCGTTCAGCGATGAATGCGCGGCCCGGCTGCGCGGCGATCAGGAGACGTTTCCGCGCAAGGCGAAGAAGAAGGCGGGCGAGTTGCGGCGCGGTGCGGCTTTCGTGGTGAGGCGCGGCGATGAATTGCTGGTCCGCACGCGGCCGGCGAAAGGCTTGCTCGGCGGCATGACGGAAGTGCCGACATCGGACTGGCTCGCCGCGCAGGAGGATGCGGACGCGCGGAAGCAGGCGCCGTCAATCGGCGGCGCGCGCTGGCGGCGCAAGACCGGCACGGTCATGCATGTCTTCACGCATTTTCCGTTGGAACTGGCAGTCTATACCGCGACCGCCGCCGCGCGCACGCGCGCGCCCGAGGGCATGCGCTGGACGCCGATCGCAACGCTGAAGGATGAAGCCTTGCCGAACCTGATGCGCAAGGTCATCGCGCACGGGTTGGACGAAAAAATCTAGCACTGTTGTGATAGAGCGAGGCAAGAACGATCGTCCCCGCGCAAGCAAAAGGCCCTCCGGCGTGAGCCGAAAGGCCTCGTCACCAGAGATGAAAAACGATCAGGCCACCTTGGTGGTCATATGGCGGTACAGGAAGCTCTTGGCTTCGTCGTCGTTCTCGGTCTTGAAGGTGAACTTGTCTTTCAGCGCGATCGCCCTGGTCGCGGCCGGCCGCGCCGAAACCTCGTCGAGCAGCCGCTTGAAGTTCGGATATTTGGCGACGCCGCTCTCGCCGATCACGCGAGGCGCCATGCGCGCCCAGCCCCAGAACGCCATGTCGACGATGGTGTAGGCGTCGCCGACCATGTAGCGGTTATTGGCGAGATGATCGTCGAGAACCTTGTAATGACGATGCGCCTCGAACAGATAGCGGTTGATCGCGTAGTCCATGCCCTTCGGCGCGTAATCCTTGAAGTGGATGGCCTGGCCGCCATAAGGCCCGAGGCCGCTTGCGATGAACATCAGCCACGACAGCAGTTGCGCGCGATTGGCAGGCGTGTTCGCCGGCATGAACTTGCCGGTCTTTTCGCCGAGATAAAGAAGGATGGCATTGCTGTCGAATACGAACACGCCGTCGTCCTCGATGGCCGGCACCTTGCCGTTCGGATTCACCTTCAGGAATTCCGGCTTGAACTGGTCGCCCTTGCGGGTATCGACCGGCACAAGCTCGAAGGGCAGGCCGGTTTCTTCCAGAAACAGCGCGACCTTGTTCGGGTTCGGCGCGCCGTTGAAATAGAACTTGATCATCGAAAGCTCCACTGTCCGTGCTTGGGGAGGACTGGTTTGAACTGGAACGCGCGGGAGAGGGAGGATGCCCGCGGACGGCCATTTCATGCGTGGATTTTCAGATCAATGCAACCGACGCGTTTCGCGATCCGCTGTGCGTTGGCTGCACAGCTTTCCGTCGACAGGCGAATTCGACGGGCCGTCTCAGTCGGTCGCCATTCGGCTGCGGATTTCAGCGCGCAACTCGTCGATCAGTCTGAGACCCTTGCTGGTTTCGATGTGCCAGAAGGTCCAGCCGTTGCAGGCTCCCGCGCCCTGCGCCACCGCGCCGATGCGGTGGATCGAGCCGACCTTGTCGCCCAGCATGATGGCGCCGTCGGCGCGCACCAGCGCGCCGTGCCGCTTTTTCGCATCGACGAGTTTCGCGCCGGGCGAGATCATGCCGCGCTCGATCAGCTCGGAGAACGCCACGCGCGGCGCCTGACGCGCGGTCATGAACGGGGCGAGAGTTGCTTCCGGCAGCGGTTCGACGGCCGCGATGCGTTGCTCGGCTGCGGCGGCATAGGTCCGGTCGCGCTCGAAACCGATGTAGCTGCGGCCAAGACGCCTGGCGACGGCGCCGGTGGTGCCGGTGCCGTTGAACGGATCGATCACGAGATCGCCCGGCTTGGATGACGACAACAAGACCCGCGCCAGCAACCCTTCCGGCTTCTGGGTCGGATGCACTTTCTTGCCGTCCTTGCCCTTCAGCCGTTCGTCGCCGGTGCACAGCGGAATCAACCAGTCCGAGCGCGCCTGCACATCCTCGTTGGCGGCTTTCAGCGCCTCGTAATTGAAGGTGTAGCCCTTGGCGTTCTCGTCGCGTGCCGCCCAGATCATGGTTTCATGCGCATTGGTGAAGCGGCGGCCGCGGAAGTTCGGCATCGGATTGGTCTTGCGCCAGACGATGTCGTTGAGGATCCAGAAGCCGAGGTCCTGCATAAGCGCGCCGACGCGGAAGATGTTGTGATAGGAGCCGATCACCCAGATCGTCGCGGATGGCTTCATGATGCGGCGGCAGGCGAGCAGCCAGGCGCGGGTGAAATCGTCGTAGGCCGCGAACGACGAGAACTTGTCCCAGTCGTTATTGACGGCGTCGACGTGGGATTCGTCAGGCCGCTTGAGATCGCCCTTGAGTTGCAGATTGTAGGGCGGATCCGCGAACACCAGATCGACCGATCCGGATGGAAGCTTCGACATCTCGGCGACGCAGTCGCCAATGATGATACGCGAAGTCGGGGAATCAAATTTGGTGCGGGGCGTCTTTGCAGACGCCCCGCGACGCGACACGACCATGACTCACATACTCTGACTCAGGCGACGCTGTCGGCGACGCGGGACCAAACAACCGACTGGCGCTACAGTGACCTGCCAAAGTAAAAATCGACTTAATTGCAAATGCCTTTCATTGATTGCAGACGCGTTTTCGCCACGCGGCGCGCACAGCTTCGCAACGCGGCGCGCAAACCGATATCGTTTTTTACGATGTGCGCGTTGCTGTCGCAGTCATCGCTATCAACACACCGTCTGATCGTTGACGCGCGCATCGCTCAGACTGGAGCGACGAGAAACAGGATCGGCAAAGGCTCGCCACCGGATTTTTCCGCAGCCAGCCACGCGATCATGCGCGAACGCCGCGGTTCGGACTCGTTTTCGATGTTCCGATAGATCGGTCGGGCGAACCTCCCGGCCTGAACCGCACTAGGCAATTATTGCCGGGCAGGCTATTGATTAACGAAGTGGAAATTCTACGTTGGCGTCGCCGGGTCGCGGTGATGTCGCGATCGAAACGAGGACCGACGCCATGCGTGATGACGATTTTCGCCGCAGCGACAACATCGACGATCGTCGCGACGGCGGCGGCGGCGGATTTGGCGGCGGCGGTGGTTTCGGCCGGGGCGGCCTCGGCATCGGCACCATTCTGGTTCTCGGCCTGGTCGGCTACGCATTCGGCATCGATCCGCGCATCCTGATCGGCGGCGCGGAAATCCTGACCGGCGGCGGCTCGGCCCCGAGCTATCAGACCGACAACCGCCCTTCCAAGACCGGCGCGCCGACCGATGACATGGGCAAAATGATATCCGGCGTGCTCGGCGAAATCGACGACCGCTGGAGCGAGATCTTCAGGGCCAGCGGGCAGAGCTATTCGGGACCGCGCATCGTGCTGTTCCGCAACGCCACCAACGGCGGCCGCTGCGGCATGGCGCAGTCCGCGATGGGCCCGTTCTATTGCCCGCCCGACAAGCAGATATTCCTGGACACCAGTTTCTTCAAACAGGTGGAAACGCGCTTCCATGGCTGTTCAGGCAGTGCCTGCCGGTTCACTGCGGCCTACATCATTGCGCACGAGGCCGGCCACCACATCCAGAACCTGCTCGGCATTCTGCCGAAGGTGACGCGGTTGCAGCAGCAGGCCGACAGCAAGGCCGAGGCGAACGCGCTGCAGGTGAAGGTCGAGCTGCAGGCGGATTGCCTGTCCGGCGTCTGGGTCAACCGCGAGGAGAAGAAGCGTCCGGGCTTCCTCGAACCCGGCGATATCGACGCCGCGCTGACCACGGCGACGGCGATCGGTGACGATACGCTGCAGCGGCAGGCGACGGGCCATGTGGTGCCGGACTCCTTCACGCATGGCTCGGCGGCGCAGCGCAAGCGCTGGTTCATGACCGGCTACCAGCAGGGCACCGTGCAGTCCTGCAATACCTTCGCTGCGGATAGTTTGTGAGTTAGAAGTCATCATGCCATGATAGTCATGGCCGGGCGTGTCCCGGCCATCTACGTCTTTGTTCATCGAGAAGATGTTGAAGACGTGGATGCCCGGCACAAGGCCGGGCATGACGGAGCTCCGCCATGCCGTCCATCGACGAGACAAAAGCCTTCGTCCCGCTCAACATCGCGGTGCTGACCGTATCCGACACCCGCTCGCTCGCTGATGACAAGTCGGGTACGACGCTCGCGGAGCGGTTGACGGCCGCCGGTCATAAGCTCGGCGCGCGCGAGATCGTCACCGACGATGTCGAGGCGATCCGCGCTTTGGTGAAGAAATGGATCGCCGACGCGGGCATCGATGTCGTCATCACCACCGGCGGGACCGGATTCACCGGTCGTGACGTCACCCCCGAGGCCGTCGAGCCGCTGTTCGAGAAACGGATGGACGGTTTCTCGATCGCCTTCCATATGCTGAGCCATGCCAAGATCGGCACCTCGACGATCCAGAGCCGCGCCACCGCCGGCACCGCGGGATCGACCCTCATCTTCTGCCTGCCGGGGTCCCCAGGCGCCTGCCGCGACGGCTGGGACGGCATCCTTGCGCCCCAACTCGATTATCGCACGCGCCCCTGCAATTTCGTCGAGATCATGCCGAGGCTCGATGAACACCTGCGCCGGCCGAAGGCCAAGGGCGCGTCGGCCTGACGGCGTGCAACGGTTGGGGATCGCCGGGGCTTGTTCTTGATTTGTTCTGATCCGGTGCTATAGTCTCGTCATGAGCAGAGCATCGGCTTCCATCCTCGATCCGCCGGTCACGTTGCCCCCCGGACCGGCGGACGCCGTTTCTCCCTTCGTGGAGCTTGAGGTCGCAATCGATCGCGAGCGGAGGAGGGGGCGCGGCGCGCAGTCCAATGCCAGCGGCCGATACGAGGTCGAAGCGCGCACGGCCTTCGACGACGGCTGGCAGAGTCTCGACGAACTGCCGCCGTTCAAGACCACGGTCGCGACCGACACCGCGCGAAAAGTCATCACCCGCAACGACTCGCCCGACATCAGCTTCGACCGCTCGATCAATCCGTACCGGGGCTGCGAGCACGGTTGCGTCTATTGTTTTGCACGGCCGACCCACGCCTATCTCGGCCTGTCGCCGGGGCTGGATTTCGAATCGAAGCTGTATGCGAAGCCGGACGCCCCGGCCTTGCTGGAGAAGGAACTGGCTGCGGACGGCTACGAGCCGAAGATGATCGCGATCGGGACCAATACCGATCCCTATCAGCCGATCGAACGCGACCGGAAGATCATGCGCGGCATTCTCGAAGTGCTGGAACGCGCCGCGCATCCGGTCGGCATCGTGACGAAATCGGCGCTGGTGACGCGCGACATCGACATCCTGTCGCGCATGGCGAAGCGCAACCTCGCAAAGGTCGCGATTTCGGTAACCTCGCTCGATCCCAGGCTGGGCCGCACCATGGAGCCGCGCGCATCGGCGCCCCATAGGCGGCTGGAGGCGCTGCGAATGCTGTCGGAAGCCGGGATTCCGACAACTGTGATGGTGGCCCCCGTGATTCCGGCGCTGAACGACTGCGAGATCGAGCGGATTCTCGATGCCGCGGCCCATGCCGGCGTCAGGGAGGCGAACTATGTGCTGCTGCGCCTGCCGCTGGAAGTACGCGATTTGTTTCGCGAATGGCTGATGGCGAACTATCCCGATCGCTACCGCCATGTCTTCACGCTGATCCGGGACATGCGCAACGGCCGGGACTACGATTCGCAATGGGGCGCGCGGATGAAGGGCGCCGGGCCGATGGCGTGGATGATCGGCCGTCGCTTCGAGATCGCTTGCGAAAAACTTGGTCTCAACAAGAAGCGCTCAAAACTGACGACGGACCATTTTGCCAAGCCCGCCCGCAGCGGACAACAGTTGAGCCTGTTCTGAGCCGGACTCCGCCGTGGCGACGGACCGCGGGCAGTGGGAACCGCGATACGGGACAGCGGGCATAAATGCATTTCGGGATTGTGTTGCGGGCATCCTGTCCGCACCATCCACGTATGATTCGGGATCCGTCCAGGGACAAGCCGGGGAAACCGCCCGCTGTCGCGCAGCCGAGCTTTCGGCGCGAGCGTGCGCTCATCAAGCGCGGCGTGTGGCCGGTCGCGGGTTGCGACGAGGTCGGCCGCGGGCCGCTGGCGGGACCGGTGGTCGCCGCTGCGGTGGTGCTCGATCCGAAGCGAATCCCGAAGGGCATCGACGATTCCAAGCGCCTCACGGCGGCGCGGCGGGAGGAATTGTTCGAGGAGATCACCGCAACCGCGTCTTTCGCGGTGGTCTCCGCGTCGAGCGCGCGGATCGACCGCGACAATATCCTGCGCGCGTCGCTGTGGGCGCTGGCGCGTGCGGTCCATGCGCTACCGGACATGCCGCAGCATGTGTTCGTCGACGGCCGCGACCGGCTCGAGATCACTTGCGGGTGCGAGCCCGTGATCGGCGGCGACGGCCTTGTGCTGTCGATCGCGGCCGCCTCGATCGTCGCCAAGGTCACGCGCGACCGGCTGATGTGCAAGCTGGCGCAGGACTGCCCGGGCTACGGCTTTGAATCTCACAAGGGCTATGCGGTGCCCGAGCATCTCGATGCGCTCGGCCGTCTCGGGCCGAGCCCGCATCATCGCAGCTTCTTCGCGCCGGTCGTGGCGGCGCGCGAACGCCACCGCGCGGCACCGATCGGGGAAAGCGCCCCCGCCAGCGAGACATCGGCCGGTATGTCGATCGAGGCGGCGATCTGAGGCGATCCGATTTGTCGGGCCGGTTGCCTGGCCGGCTCACCCGCTTTATCACTCGCAGGCGTCGAGAGCTTGGCTTCTGATTCAATCAGAGGCGAAAATGCTCTAGAACTTTGCAAGACCCGCCGCCACCAGGCCCTTCATGCGCTTCACCTCGCTGGTTGTCGAACTGATCAGGGCCCGGCCGCTGCTGGTGTTCTGGATCGTGGTGCTGCTGCAGGCGGCGATGTGGCTCACGGTACCGCTGCTGCTGTATCGGGGACCGCCCGGTGATCTCGCGACGGCTCTCGCGTTCGGCCGCGAATATCAGGTCGGAACGGATCTCGGGCCGCCGCTGGCGTTCTGGCTCGGCGACATCGCCTATCGCGCCGCCGGCAACCACATGTTCGGCGTCTACGTGCTGTCGCAACTCTGCTTCGTCGTTGCGTTCCGGGTTCTGTACGAACTGGCCGGGACCATCGTCGGCAGCCAGCACGCGGTTCTTGCCGTCCTTCTGACCATGACGGCCACAGCCTTCGGGGCGCCGGGCCTGACATTCGGCCCGCTGGTGCTCGCCTGCCCGCTGTGGGCGCTGCTGTTGCTGCATTCCTGGCAGATCCTCGGGCAGGGCCGCCGCAATGCGTGGTTCGCGCTGTCGATCGAAGCCGGCCTGCTGTTGCTGACCACGCCGGCCGCGGTCGGGTTGTTGCTGGCGCTCGTCGTGTTCGCGCTGGCGACGGAGCGCGGCCGAAACGCCCTGGGCTCGGTGGAGCCGCTGTTCGCGCTGCTGGTGATCGCGGTGCTTGCGCTGCCTTACCTGATCTGGCTGGTGCGCGCAGACGCGCTCGGTGCGCCACCTTGGCCTGACTTTTTTGAGCTGCACCTGCGGTTGTTGCGCTGGGGCGAACTGCTTTTTTCTCTCGTGGTCGCGATGGCAGGCCTCGTTCTGCTGGCCGTCCTCAATTCCAAATCCGTCAATTGGAAGCCTGAAGACGCGCCGGTGATCGCCCGGCCGCCGGTCGATCCGTTGGCGCAGAATTTCGTCTACGTCTTCGCCCTCGCGCCGGCGCTCGGCGGAAGTTTCGTTGCGGCGTTGTTCGGGGTCGATCACGTGGTCGGGGGCGCGGCGATTGCGCTGTTGATGTCGGGTCTTGCGGTCGTTCTGCTGTCCGGCGAGGTGATTCATCTGCGCCGGTTGCGTGTGCTGCGCGCGGCTTGGCTCGCCGCCGTGGTGGCTCCGGCGCTTGCGGTGATCGCGACGATCGTTGTTCAACCGTGGTTCGCGAGCACCGAGGTTGCGACGTCTATTCCTGCGTCGGCGATCAGTCGTTTCTTCGGCGAGAATTTCCAGCGCCGCACCAGCCGTCCGCTGCAGGCGGTCGCGGGCGATCCGCAACTCGCGGCATTGGTTGCGCTCGGTCCCTCGCGGCCGCATCTCCTGCTTGATGCAACTCCCGAGCGCACGCCCTGGATCACTCTGGAGACGTTCAACGAGCTCGGCGGCGTCGTGGTCTGGCGCGCGTCCGACACCGCGGGCACGCCGCCCGATGCCATTGCGCAGCGTTTTCCCGGCCTCGTTCCGGAAATTCCGCGGGCGTTCGATCGCCTCGTCAACGGCCGGCTTCCCTCGTTGCGGATCGGCTGGGCCATCGTCCGGCCGAAAGCGCAATGACAAAGCTATGAGGCCGTCTCTTCCAGCGCCTTATCTCCCAGCGCCCTGGCGATCGCGCGCAGGTCGAGCCACGCCATGCGCTTGTAGGACGGCGAGCGCAGAAGGTACGCCGGATGGAACGTCGCCATGGCGCGGATCGTCCGCGCGCCGGTGTCGTAGTCGAACCATTTGCCGCGGGTCTTCATGATTCCCTCGCGGGTCTGCAGCAGCGTCTGTGTCGAGGGATTGCCGAGCGTGACCAGAACGTCGGGATTCACGAGTTCGATCTGGCGCCGTATGAACGGCAGGCAGATCTGGGTTTCCTGCGGCGTCGGGGTCCGGTTGCCGGGCGGCCGCCACGGAATGACGTTGGCGATGTAGACGTCGCTGCGCTTGAGGCCGATCGCCGCGATCATCCGGTTGAGGAGCTGGCCTGAACGGCCGACGAACGGCAGTCCCTCGATATCCTCGTCGCGCCCCGGCGCCTCGCCGACGAACATCAGCCGCGCCTGCGGGTTGCCGTCGGCGAACACCAGCCGCGACGCGGTGAATTTCAACGCGCAGCCCTCGAAGCTGTCGAGCAATGTCCGCAGCGTCTCGAGTGAGGGAGCGGTACGGGCGGCCTCGCGCGCGGATTCGATGGCAATCTCGGGCGGCGGTGCAATCCCGGCGCGAGGGGCGGCCGCGGCCGGGCGGTCGTGCGGTTGCCGTGCCGGCGCGGGGCTCGCTTCGGCTAGCGGAACGATCGGGCCATCGCAGGCGGACAGGCGATCGACAGGTTCCTCCTCAAGCGCACAATCCACCCCGGCCTCGAGATAAAAGGCGATGAGGTCTCTGACGGTGGGTGCGTGATCGGAACTCATGATGGCATCCACGATTTTGCAGCAAACAACCTTGGCGGGGCTCTGCGCCGAAAGCCGGAGGAGCTTTCCATGGTTGTTCTCAGGCAAAAAATCGGAAACAACAAGGCTTGAAGCATTCAAGCCCTGAAGCAAATCAGGCCCTGGATGCACGGCAGACGCAGAGAGCGCCGGTTGCGGAAGCAGACCATGAGCAGTACCGAATTGCCGCCCCGTGAATCCATGGATTTCGACGTCGTTATCGTCGGCGCGGGACCCTCGGGCCTGTCGGCTGCGATCCGGCTCAAGCAGCTCAATGCCGATCTCAGCATCGTCGTGGTCGAAAAGGGATCCGAAGTCGGCGCGCATATCCTGTCCGGCGCGGTGATCGATCCGGCCGGGCTCGACGCTTTGGTGCCGGACTGGCGCGGCGACGCCGACTGCCCGCTGAAGACGCGGGTCAAGGACGACCGGTTTTTCTGGATGACGCCACGCAGCGCGATCCGGCTGCCCGGTTTCCTGATGCCACCGCTGATGAACAATCATCATTGCTACATCGGTTCGCTGGGCAACCTCTGCCGCTGGCTCGCGCAGAAGGCGGAGGCGCTCGGCGTCGAAATCTATCCCGGCTTCGCGGCGACGGACGTGCTTTACGACGACAGCGGCGCGGTCCGTGGTATCGCGACCGGCGACATGGGCGTCGCGCGCGACGGCTCGCACAAGAGCTCTTACGTGCGCGGCATGGAGCTGTGCGGCAAATACACGTTGTTTGCGGAAGGCGCCCGCGGCAGCCTGTCCCGGCAGTTGATCGCCGGATTTGGGCTCGACAAGGCCAGCCAGCCGCCGAAATTCGGCATCGGTCTCAAGGAAGTCTGGCAGGTCGATCCCGCCAGGCACAGGAACGGGCTGATCCAGCACTCGTTCGGCTGGCCGCTCGGCAATTCCACCGGCGGCGGCTCGTTCCTCTATCACTACGACGATGATCGCGTCGCGGTCGGCTTCGTCGTGCACCTGAATTACGACGATCCGTACCTGTCGCCGTTCGAGGAATTCCAGCGGTTCAAGACGCATCCCGCGATCCGTGGCCTCTTCGAGGGCGGCAAGCGGCTCGCCTATGGCGCGCGCGCCATCACCGAGGGCGGCTACCAGTCGGTGCCGCGACTGACATTTCCTGGCGGCGCGCTGATCGGCTGCGCGGCCGGTTTCGTCAACGTTCCGCGCATCAAGGGCGTCCACAATGCGATGGGCAGCGGCATGCTGGCGGCCGAGCATGTCGCTGCGGCGCTCGAGGCGGGCCGCGCCAACGACGAGGTCGCCGGTTACGAGAACGCCTGGCGCGAATCCGCGGTCGGCAGGGATCTGCTCAAGGTCCGCAACGTCAAGCCGCTGTGGTCGAAGTTCGGCACTGTCGCCGGCGTGGCGCTCGGCGGGCTCGATATGTGGACCAACACCCTGTTCGGCTTCTCGCTGTTCGGAACGTTGTCGCATGGCAAGCCGGACCGCAGGACGCTCGATCCGGCAAAGACCCACGCGCCGATCGCTTATCCGAGGCCGGACGGCAAGCTGACCTTCGACAGGTTGTCCTCGGTGTTCCTGTCCAACACCAATCATGAGGAGGATCAGCCGGTTCATCTGAAGGTCGGGGACATGGCCCTGCAAAAGACCTCGGAACACGACGTCTATGCCGGGCCTTCGAGCCGCTACTGTCCAGCCGGCGTCTATGAATGGGTCGAAGAGGACACCGGTCCGCGCTTTCAGATCAACGCCCAGAATTGCGTCCATTGCAAAACCTGTGACGTGAAGGACCCCAACGGCAACATCACCTGGGTTCCGCCCGAGGGGGGCGGCGGTCCCAACTACGAGGCGATGTGACCACGATTCCGTGAACGCCCGCTCGCCGTTAAGCCATCCTTGATTCCAGCGATCGCAAAGACACTCGCGCAAAGCTGATGCGAATGTTAGAAACGGGCGTTGCGATATGAGCCGGCGGCGCGCCCGCATCCAAGCCGCGCCAAGTGTCCTGTGAAACCTGGAGCTGAGCGAATCCCGATGTTGTCCATTCGTTTCAATCGCTTGGCGATCACCATTGCCGCCGCGGCCTCGTTCGCGCTGCCAAACCCGCTGGCCGCGCAGACGCCCGACCATCCGACCGATACCGCGCAGTTTCCCAGTGCGCGAGATTTGCGCACCATGACCAAGGCGGGCAGCTATCTCGCCGCGCGCCATGCCAGCGTGGAACGCGATGCCAAATCCGCTGCGGCGTTCTATCGCACGGCATTGCGCACCGATCCGAAAAACAACGAGCTTCTTGATCGTGCGTTCATCTCGTCGCTGGCCGAGGGCGACATCGATGCGGCCGTGAAGCTGGCCGACCGCATTCTCACCGTCGACAAATCCAATCGCGTCGCCCGGCTCGTCATCGGCGTTCATAATCTCAAGTTGAAGAAGTACACTGCGGCCCGGAAAAACATCAACCAGTCGATTCGCGGGCCGATCACCGATCTGGTGGCGACGCTGCTGTCGGGTTGGGCCGACTATGGTGCCGGCGACACCAAGCAGGCCATTGCCAATATCGACTCGCTGACCGGTCCGGAATGGTACCCGATCTTCAAGGATCTGCATTCGGGGATGCTGCTCGATCTTGCCGGCCGGGAAAAGGAAGCCGGCGTTCGTCTCGAGCGCGCCTACAAGCTCGATGATTCAGCGCTCCGCGTGGCCGACGCCTATGCGCGGTGGCTGTCGCGCAACAAGGACGATGCGGCGGCGCTCGCCGTGTATGAGTCGTTCGACAAGAAACTGCCGCGGCATCCGCTGATCCTGGAAGGCATCAAGGAGACCAAGGCCGGCAAGAAGCTGCCGCAGCTCGTCAGTTCGCCGCAAACCGGCGCCGCCGAAGCGCTTTACGGCATCGGCGCGTCTCTGACCCGGCGCGGCGGCGAGGATCTGGCGCTGGTCTATCTGCAACTCGCGCTTTATCTCGCGCCCAATCATCCGATGGCGCTGTTGTCGCTCGCCGATCTCTATGAATCGGTGAAGAAGCCGGAGATGGCGATCGGCGTCTATCAGCGCGTGCCAGCGGATTCGCCGTTGAAGCGCAACGCGCAGATTCAACTTGCGACCAACCTCGATGCCGTCGATCGCAGCGACGAAGCGATCAAGATTCTCAAGGATGTCATTGAGCAGGATCCGAAGGATCTGGAGGCCATCATGGCGCTCGGCAATGTCGAGCGCGGCCGCAAGAAGTTCGCCGATTGCGCGACGACCTACAGCAAGGGCATCGACGTGATTGCCGAGGCGAAGGACAAGCCGAACTGGGTCTATTACTATTTCCGCGGCATCTGCGAGGAGCGGTCGAAGAACTGGGACAAGGCCGAAGTCGACATGAAGAAGGCGCTCGAAATTCAGCCGGAGCAGCCGCATGTTCTGAACTATCTCGGCTATTCCTGGATCGACCGCGGCACCAATCTCGACGAAGCCATGAAGATGATCAAGCGCGCCGTCGACCAGCGGCCGGATGACGGCTATATCGTCGACAGCCTCGGCTGGGCCTATTACCGCATCGGCAATTATGAGGAGGCGGTCAAGACGCTCGAGCGCGCGATCAACCTCAAGCCCGAGGACCCGACGGTGAACGATCACCTCGGCGACGCTTACTGGCGCGTCGGCCGGACGCTGGAGGCGAAATTCCAGTGGGCGCACGCGCGCGACCTGAAGCCGGAGCCGGACGATCTGCCGAAGATCGAAGCCAAGATCAAGGATGGCCTGCCGGCGGACGACACGCCGTCCGCGGCGTCGGCGGACAAAAAGAAGGAGGACGGCAAGGGCGGCTGAGCGGGCGAAAAATCATTTGATTCGCGCGCGATTTTGGATTTGACATCCGCCATGATCGTCACCGACGCCACCAGCATGACATCGACCGCACCGGCGCTGAGCGAAGCCGCGCGCGCCAAAGTCAACCTGACCCTGCGGGTCCTGGGGCGGCGCGTCGATGGTTTTCACGATCTCGAAAGCGTGGTCGCATTCGCCGATTGCGCCGACCGCCTCACCCTGACGCCGGATGCGGACCTGTCGCTTGTCGCCAGCGGGCCGCGCGCGCAGGAGTGCGGCGAGGTTGCGGACAATCTCGTGCTCAAGGCGGCGCGGTTGTTCGGTGAGCGGGTCGCAAATCTGAAGACGGGCGCTTTCGCGCTGGACAAGCATTTGCCGGTCGCGGCCGGCATCGGCGGCGGCTCGGCGGATGCGGCTGCGGCGTTGCGGCTGCTCGCGGGCGTCAACGGCATTGCGCTCAGCGATCCGGGATTGATGGAGACGGCGCGGCTGACCGGCGCGGACGTGCCGGTTTGCGTTCGCTCGGAAGCCTGCGTGATGACGGGCGTCGGCGAAGCCTTGCAGCCCTTGGGTTTGCCGACGATGCCGGCCGTGCTGGTCAATCCGCGCGTTCCCGTTGCCACGAAGGATGTCTTCGCCGCGCTTGGCCTTCGAAAGGGCGAACTGCACGCCGGCGTCTCCGACGTGATCGAGGCGATCGCATGGCCTAAGGCTGGCGCGCCGATGGACGACTGGCTCGCGATGCTGTCCGGCGGCTCCAACGATCTCGAAGCGCCCGCGATCCGCATTCAGCCGGTGATCGGCGAGGTGCTCGCGAGATTACGGGCCACCGGCGCGCGGCTGTCACGGATGTCAGGCTCCGGCGCGACGTGCTTTGCGATCTTCGGTGATGAGGCCGACGCGTGCCGCGCTGCGCAGACGATCCAGCGCGATCATCCGTCATGGTGGGTTCATGCGGGGACGCTGAGCTAGGCGCCTCAAAGCCTTCCACGTCGTTCCGGGGCGTGCCGAGAGCGCGAACCCGGAATCCGGAGACATGATAAAATCGAATTTGGCTAGATTCCGCGTTCGATGCTCCGCATCGCCCCGGAATGACGAAGATGAATCCACCGAACTTTCAGTGCGACCGCGCCAGGCAGAACGCCACGACCTGCTCCAGCGCACTCTTCATCGGCGACGGCGGAAACAGCGCCAGCGCATCGACCGCCATCGCGCCGTAGTGCTGGGCGCGGTTGAGGGTGTCCTCCAATGCGCGATGCTTGGTCATCAGCCCGATGGCGTGATTGAGGTCGTTGTCGCCGATCTCGCCTTCCTCGAGCGCCCGCACCCAGAATTCCCGTTCGATATCGTTGCCGCGGCGGAACGCCAGCACCACCGGCAGCGTGATCTTGCCTTCGCGGAAATCGTCGCCGACGTTCTTGCCGAGCTTTGCCGACTTGCCGCCGTAGTCGAGCACGTCGTCGACGAGCTGGAAAGCGATCCCGAGGTTCATGCCGAAGCTGGCCGCCGCCGTTTCTTCCGCTTTCGGACGCTCGCCGAGCACCGGGCCGACTTCGCAGGCGGCGGCGAACAGTTCGGCGGTCTTGCCGCGGATGACCGCGAGGTATTCGTCCTCGGTGGTGGCGGTGTTCTTCGCCGCCGCGAGCTGCATGACCTCGCCTTCCGCGATCGTGGCGGCAGCCGACGACAGGATGTCGAGCGCGCGCAGCGAGCCGACTTCGACCATCATGCGAAACGCCTGCCCGAGCAGGAAGTCGCCGACCAGAACGCTGGCCTCGTTGCCCCACACCATGCGCGCGGACAGCTTGCCGCGGCGCAGTTCGCTCTCGTCGACCACGTCGTCGTGCAGCAGGGTCGCGGTGTGCATGAATTCCACCGAAGCCGCGAGCTTGACGTGACCCTCGCCGGAATAGCCGGCGAGGTGGGCCATCGCCAGCGTCAGCATCGGACGCAGCCGCTTGCCGCCGGACGAGATCAGGTGGTTCGCGACCTCCGGGATCATCGTGACTTCCGATCCGGTCCGCGACAGGATGGTGGCGTTGACGCGGTCCATGTCGGCGGCGACGAGTTCGACGAGCTGGTCGACGGAGCCGGTCGAGTGGCTTTCGAATGGGACAATGACCGCCAAGCTGAGGATCTCCGACTTTTACGTTATCCGCGCCATTTGCGGCGGCTACAATAGAAAGTGCCGATTGGCGCGGCAAGCGCAGGTAGTTGTTGACATGTCGCGGTTGACATGGGCCACAGGGCCGTGAAGCTGCGCAAAGCGCGGGAGAATGCGAGATTGCGCGAATTGGTCCGAACCAATGACGTCGTGCTGGTGTCGGCGATCGGCGCGCTGCTGGATGGCGCCGACCTCCATTATTTGGTGTTGGACCAGAACATGAGCGTGATCGAGGGGTCGCTCGGCGTCCTGCCGCGCCGCATCTTGGTGCATGATGAAGACAATGCCGAGGCACGCCAGCTTCTTATCGAAGCCGGGCTGGGCCACGAATTGCGACCCGACGACTCCGGCCGATGACCGGTGCTCGACCTGCCGTGGGCGCGGACGCATTTCTCGGCGGGCGGCTGCAGCTATACCAGCCTTTGTCCGGCCATCGCGCCGGCCACGACGCGATGCTGCTGGCCGCCGCGACGCCGGGCAAAAGCGGCGATCGTATCGTTGATTTCGGAGCGGGCGTCGGCGCAGCTGGGCTCGCGGTGGCGACGCGTCTTGCCGGCATCGATCTGACGCTGGTCGAGCGCGACGACATCCTCGCCGATCTGGCGCGCCGCAACGCGGTTCTCAACGGGATCGCGGCGCGGGTCTGCATCCTCGATATCACAGCCGGGGCGGCGGCTTTCGCGGACGCCGGTCTCGGTCCCGACAGCGCCGACGTGGTGTTGATGAATCCTCCGTTCAACGATTCGGAGCGGCACCGGCCGTCGCCGGACGAGAACCGTCGCGCGGCCCATGTCGCGGAGCCTGCCGCGCTCGACAGGTGGGTCCATGCGGCGCGACGCGCGCTGAGATCCGGCGGCGTGCTCAGCCTGATCTGGCGCAGCGACGGTCTGGCCGAGGTGCTGGCCGCGCTCGGTCGCGGCTTCGGCGGCGTCGCGATCCGGCCGGTGCATCCGGATGCCGGCAAGCCTGCGATCCGCATCCTGGTTCGTGCCGTCAAGGGGAGCCGCGCGCCGCTCCGGCTTTGTCCGGCTCTGATGCTGGCCGACGAGACCGGCCTGCCGAGCAAAGAGAGCCACGAGATTCTGTCCGGCGCGCAGGTTCTTGCGATGTGACGGCAGATGAGCCGCCATGCGCGGCGCTCGCACTCCTGTGCGGCCGTTTGAAGCGGATGTGAGGTAAAAGGCTTTGAGAAGGCTACCGATAATCATCTCAGCTGCATACATCCTTGTGTAACTTCCGGCGGTTGCATGATGCAGGACCGCCGGAGCGCAAGGAGACGGCATGAGAGCAATGCTGATGAAACTGGTTCCCACGCGATGGCGTCCCGGGACGACGGTGGTACCGGTCGTGCGATTGTCCGGCGTGATCGGCGCCGTCACGCCGCTCAGGCCGGGCATGACGCTTGGGGGCGTCGCCAAGACGCTGGAGCGGGCGTTCGCGGTGAACAACGCCAAAGCGGTGGCGCTGGTGATCAATTCACCCGGGGGCTCGCCGGTGCAGTCGCGCCAGATTTATCTGCGCATCCGACAGCTCGCAGAGGAGAAAAAGCTTCCGGTGCTGATGTTCGTCGAGGATGTCGCAGCCTCGGGCGGCTACATGATCGCCTGCGCGGGCGACGAGATTTTCTGCGATCCGTCCTCGATCCTGGGTTCGATCGGCGTGGTCGGCAGCAGCTTCGGCTTTACCGAGTTGATCAAGAAGATCGGCGTCGAGCGCAGGCTCTATACGTCGGGCGAACACAAGGCGACGCTCGATCCGTTCCTGCCCGAAAATCCCGACGACGTGGCGCGCCTGAAAGCGATCCAGCGCGAGATCCATGCCACCTTCATCGAGTTGGTCAAGGCAAGCCGCGGGCCGCGTCTGAAGGGATCGGACGATCTCCTGTTCACGGGCGAATACTGGGCGGGCGAGCGGGCGGTTGCGCTCGGCCTTGCGGACGCGGTCGGCGATCTTCGTTCGACGCTGCGGGCGCGGTTCGGCGACAAGGTGGTGACGCCGCTGATCGCACCGTCGAGCGGTTTCCTGACGGGGCTGTTCGGCCGCAAGCCGGGAGCCGGAACCGTGGCCGCGCTCGATGGAATCGCGGGGATGCCGGATAACCTGATTTCCGCGCTTGAGACCCGGGCGATTTGGGCCAAATTCGGCTTTTAGAGCCCGGCCGCGCCCGAATTCCAGGCTATTTGGCCTCGAAACAGCGATTGCAGGAACGATCGGGTTGAGCGAGAATGTAGCGAAGTTGGGGGTCCGACAACGAAGGAAGAGGATCGACCGATGCCGCCGCTGATTGCACTTGCAGCTACCCTCGGTGGACTAGTCGCGTTCCGCTGGCTCTACAATACGGCCAGGCGGATCAATCAGGAGCTCGAGGAGGCGCGGATGGCCCGTTTTGCCGAGCCGGCGCGCCGCGATATTCCGACCCTGCGGCGCGATTCCCGCACCGGTGCTTACCGGCCCGACTAAGACGGCTGCGCGAACAGCTTTGCCGTTCGCCTGACCTCGTATCGACAGCATGCACTGATGCCCTTCGACTCCGGCACGCAGTCCGGCGGTCCGACCGGTGCTGGCTGTTAGTGTGCCGCCATTCGCCGGGTTGTCGGGCCATTCCGATAACCGCTGTTCCGCCATCGCTTGATTTGGGTTTCCCCGGCCGATACGGTCGCCGCGCATTCACCCGAATCTCCGACAAGACCGATGGATTCCCTGCCTCCGCATATGCGCCCGGAACGCTCGTTCCAGGGCTTGATCCTGACCCTGCAACGCTACTGGGCGGACTATGGCTGCGTGATTTTGCAGCCCTATGACATGGAGGTGGGGGCCGGCACCTTCCATCCCGCGACCACGCTTCGCGCGCTGGGGCCGAAACGCTGGAACGCGGCCTATGTGCAGCCCTCGCGCCGTCCCAAGGATGGCCGCTACGGCGAGAACCCCAACCGCCTGCAGCACTACTATCAGTTCCAGGTGATCCTCAAGCCGTCGCCGCCGGACATCCAGGATCTCTATCTGAAATCGCTGGCCGCGATCGGCGTCGACAGCGCGCTGCATGACATTCGCTTCGTCGAGGACGATTGGGAAAGTCCGACGCTGGGAGCGTGGGGTTTGGGGTGGGAGTGCTGGTGCGACGGCATGGAAGTCAGCCAGTTCACCTATTTCCAGCAGGTGGCGGGCGTCGAATGCGCGCCGGTGGCGGGCGAACTCACCTACGGGCTGGAGCGGCTGGCGATGTTCGTGCAGGGCGTCGACCGCGTCTACGATCTCAACTTCAACGGCCGCGAGGGCGCCGACAAGGTGAGCTACGGCGATGTCTTCCTGCAGGCCGAGCAGGAATATTCGCGGCATAATTTCGAGCACTCCGATGCCGACATGCTGTTCAAGCAATTCGCGATGGCAGAAGAGGCCTGTAAAAAATATCTCGACGCCGGCTGGCGGGACGATCCGAAAGAGCCCGGCCAGCGCGGGGCGCATCTGATGGCGTTGCCGGCCTACGATCAATGCATCAAGGCGAGCCACGTCTTCAATCTGCTCGACGCGCGCGGCGTGATCTCGGTGACCGAGCGGCAAAGCTATATCCTGCGCGTGCGCGAACTGGCGAAGGCCTGCGGCGAAGCGTGGCTGCATACCGAAGCGGGCGGGGCGGGGTGATACAGTTCTCGTCGAGGATGAATTGTGAGGAGCTGACGCGCTTGCTCCCCTCCCCCCGCTCGCGGTGGGGAGGGGTCGGGGGTGGGGGGACGATGTCCATGCGCCGATCGGGCATTCCGGACAAGCGCGTGTCACGCGCTCGCGCGTTGCGGTGCGATCCGACAGAAGCCGAGAAAAAACTTTGGCAACAGTTGCGGCAACACCCTTTCAAGGAGCGTCATTTTCGACGCCAAGCTACGATCGGTCCGTATTTCTGCGACTTCGCCAGCCATAAGCTCAAAATCGTCATCGAAGTCGATGGCGGGCAACATGCCGATAGTGATGCAGATGGCGGGCGTACGGGTTATCTCGTAGGCAAGGGTTATCGCGTTTTGCGATTCTGGAACAATGACGTTCTTAATAATTTAGCCGGCGTTCTCGTGACAATTCGCGACGCTGCGAATGAAGTGCCCCCCACCCCCGACCCCTCCCCGCCGCAGGCGGGCGGAGGGGAGACGAGCCAGCGCGGCGAGTAGCGAATGCCCGATCTTCTGCTTGAATTGTTCTCCGAGGAAATTCCCGCGCGCATGCAGGCGAAGGCGGCGGACGACCTGCGCAGGATGGTCACCGACAAGCTCGTCGCCGAGGGCCTCGTCTATGAAGGCGCGAAAGCCTTCGTCACGCCGCGTCGCCTCGCGCTCACCGTGCATGGCATTCCCGCGCGCCAGCCCGATCTCAAGGACGAGCGCAAGGGGCCGAAGGTCGGCGCGCCCGACGCCGCCGTGCAGGGATTTCTGAAAGCCGCCGGTTTGAAATCGCTGGAGGAAGCCAAAATCCAGCGCGATCCGAAGAAGGGCGATTTCTATGTCGCGCTGATCGAGAAGCCGGGACGACCCGCGATCGAGGTGCTGGCGGAATTCCTGCCCGTGATCGTGCGCACTTTTCCCTGGCCGAAGCAGATGCGCTGGGGCGAGCGCTCGGCGAAATCAGGCGCGCTGACCTGGGTGCGACCGCTGCATTCCATAATAGCGACCTTCGGCATGGAGACCGAGGAGCCGGACGTGGTGCCGTTCGAGGTCGCCGGCATCACGGCGGGGCAGGTGACGCGCGGTCACAGGTTCATGGCGCCGGACGAATTCAGCGTGCGCCGCTTCGAGGATTACGAAGCGAAATTGCAGGTGGCGAAGGTGGTGCTCGATTCCGCCCGCCGCAAGGACATCATCCTTGCCGACGCGAAAGAGCTGGCGTTCGCCCAAGGATTCGAACTGATCGAGGATCAGGTGCTGCTCGACGAGGTTGCGGGGCTCGTCGAATGGCCGGTGGTGCTGATGGGCTCGTTCGACGAGGAGTTTTTGTCGATACCGGGCGAAGTGATCCGCGCCACCATCCGCAACAACCAGAAGTGTTTTGTGGTGCGCGATGCGAAATCTGGGAAGCTCGCAAACCGTTTCATTCTCGTCGCCAATATCGAGGCGAGCGACGGGGGCAACGCGATCGTCGCCGGCAACGAGCGCGTGATCCGCGCGCGGCTGGCGGACGCGAAGTTCTTCTACGACACCGATCTCAAGATCAGGCTCGAAGACCGGCTGCCGAAATTCGAGCAGATCGTGTTTCACGAAAAGCTCGGCACCCAGGCTGAGCGCATCGCGCGCATCGAACGCCTGGCTGCCGAGATCGCGCCGCTGGTCGGAGCGGATGTCGAGAAAGCGAAGCGCGCGGCGCAGCTGTGCAAGGCGGATTTGCTGACTGAGGTGGTCGGCGAATTTCCCGAGTTGCAGGGCCTGATGGGGAAATACTACGCGCGCGCGCAGGGCGAGGATGCGTCCGTCGCCGCGGCTTGCGAGGAACACTACAAGCCGCAGGGTCCGACTGATCGCGTGCCGAGCGATCCGGTGTCGATCGCGGTCGCGCTCGCCGACAAGATCGACACGCTGGTCGGCTTCTGGGCGGTCGACGAAAAACCGACGGGATCGAAAGACCCCTATGCGCTGCGCCGGGCAGCGTTGGGTGTGATTAGGCTGACGTTAGAGAACTCACTAAGGCTTCAATTATCGGAGCTTGTCCGAAAAGCTTTGATCCTAATGATGTACTTTGCTCTTAGGCCGGAGCGAGGATATCGATACCTTGGTGAGCGTTGGCATCCACCAGAAGATAATGCGCCGAGTGAAACGTGGAATGAAGCCAAGCACCTAATCTTTTTGGATAGCGATGGCTTTGTCACTTTGAATGCCAAAAAGATAGGCGGCGAGCAAATTGGAAATCCTGACCTCGATCATGATTCGGATGAATACGAAGAGCGTTCAAATGCCTACGCCGAGTTTGAGCGGAGGTTAACGCATCTCGACCAAGTAGAAGTTCCTTTCATGTTTGATGGTGCGCCTACTGGGTATGAACGGAAGGCGTCAGCGGTATCCTTAGCGCTTCAACGGATCATGGAAGAAGATTTTAGTCGAACGGGTATCAACCGGCTCGCATCCCATCTCCTTTCCTTCTTCGCTGATCGCCTGAAAGTGCAACTGCGTGAGCAGGGCGCGCGGCACGATCTTGTCGATGCGGTGTTTGCCGCGGGAGCTGCTCATTTCCCCTCCCCCCACGTGAGTGGCGGGGAGGGGTCAGGGGTGGGGGGCGCTTCGTCGCCGCAAGGAAAATCCCCCCACCCTCGATCCCTCCCCACCGCAGGCGGGGGGAGGGAGGAACACGCTGCGGCAGGGTCGATGCAGGACGACCTCCTGATGATCGTCCGCCGTGTCGAGGCGCTCGGAAAATTCCTCGACACCGATGACGGCAAGAACCTGCTCGCCGGGATCAAGCGCGCGTCGAACATCCTCGTCATCGAGGAGAAAAAGGACAAACGCACGTTCAACGGTGCGCCGGACGCCTCGCTCTACAGGCTCGACGAAGAGAAAGCGCTCGCTAAGGCCATCGATCACGCAAAGGTTGAAGCAAGCGCCGCCGTCGCCAAAGAAGACTTCGCCGCCGCCATGGCGGCGATGGCGAAGCTGCGCCCCGCGGTCGACGCCTTCTTCGACAAGGTGAAGGTCAACGACGACGATCCCAAGGTGCGTGAGAATCGCCTGAAGCTGCTCAACGAAATCCGCGCCGCGACACGCACGGTCGCCGATTTCTCCAGAGTTCAGGATTGATGATGCAGCCGCCGCGCCCTTCGCTGTAAACCGGAAACCCCGCCCCTTGGAGGTGGCGGGACGGGGCTCCGGCTACCCGCGTGGCGGCGGCTCCGATCGTGCCGTTGTCGTCACACGAATCGTTTAAAGGGAAAGCGCCGAAATGCGTGCCGGCGATGCGAGCCCGGCGCGCATCAGTCGACCACCTGCATGATGCGGCGCGTGCGCGGCTCGATCAGAATGGTTTCGCCATTCACGACGGTGTAGCGATAGGGCGTCGCGCCGAAACGCTGCGGCACGTCGTAAAGGGTGACGCCTTCGTCCGCCAGAACCGCGCCGACGACGATGCTTTGCGAAACGGTGTAAGAGGGGACGCGCTCGGTGACGACATATTCGCGAAACCCCGGAAGCTGCTCGTCGACAATCCGGCCATTGGGATCGACTTCGACCGGCTGGGTGACGACCATCTCGGTCGACGGCGCGGCGCCGACCGTGACGCCTTGCGCGTGGGCGGCAAGCGTGGTGCCCATTACGGTCGCAAGCGCGGCAATTGCCACGGCCCTGTGTCTCATGTTGACCTCCTCCTTTGCAGTGCCGAACGCGCGCAGGCGAGGCGCACAGTCGGGTTGTCATGCCAATTCATCCGGCCGGGCAACGTTCCCCCATGCAGCTTGGCATTTCTGCGGCGATTTGCGGCAAACGCCACAAATGAGGCGGACTCGCAGATCACCGCCGCCGCTATCATGGAGCCGGCGCGGCGGATAAAGTTTTCCGCGATTCGCAAATCGCATCATCAGTGGAGATTCTCCCCATGGTCATCACGGCAGCGCATATCCAGCCCATCGTGGCACTGGTCGCAGGCATCCTGATCCTGCTGATGCCGCGCTTCCTCAATTTCGTCATTGCCCTCTATCTCATCTTCGTCGGCCTCCAGGGCCTTGGCGTGTTGAAGATGCTTCACCTCTGATGCTCGGGGACGCTTGATCGCACTGAGCGTGCCGCATTCGAGGTGGCGCGCGAAAGGCGATTGCACGTCCGAGCAAGTTACGCCGGCCGGATGTCGATCGCCACAGGCCGGCTCGAATGTCGCTTGCCTTCCGGTTTGAACGAGTGTTCAGTTCTTTGGCTGCCGTGCCGGCAGTGTCTGCTGGAGCATGATCCGGAAAAGAGCCCGTCCCGGATTCGATCCGGGATGGAAAGCGGATTTTCCCGATAAGATCACGCTCGATCAGAAGGATGGATTAGCGTCCGGTTCAACGCGGTTGAATCAGACGCTAAGGACATGAACATACATGGTGTATCGGCGGACCCAGCAGGTCATGAAGCGCCTCGCGGCGCGTCGCAGCGCCATCCTGGCTGCGGCACGCGATACGGCCAGCAGCGGCGGCATGGCGGCGGTGCAGATCGCGCCGGTTGCGGTTCGGGCCAATGTCGCCGCCGGCACGGTCTATCGTTATTTCCCTTCGAAGGCGGATCTGATTTCCGAATTGATCAGGGAAGTTTCGCGCGACGAAGTGGCCGCGATACGCGGCGCCGCCGACGCAGCGCCGGGGCCGTCTTCAGCGCTCGCTGCCGCTGTTGCCACCGTCGCCGTGCACATGGTGTCGCACGGAAAACTGGCCTGGGGCATCCTGGCCGAGCCGGTCGATGTTGATGTTGCTGCGACACGGCTGACAAGCCGTCGAGAAATCACCGGCGAGATTGAAACGCGCATCGTCGCTGCGGTGCGTGCCGGGCATTTGCCGGCGCAGGATACGTCGCTGGCCGCGACCGCGCTGCTCGGCGCGCTGCATGAATCCCTGGTCGGTCCGCTGGCGCCCGATCATCTCGACGATCCGGCGAAACTCCGTGACGTGGTGCAGGCCGCCACCCTGCTGGCCTTGCGCGCGGTCGGCGTGACCGATGCGCGCGCTCGCGGTCTCGTGGTGCAGGCTGCCCTGCCGGTCAGAATGCCGGCAGGGCAGCACGCGGGCTAGAGTCAATCGAGCCTTTCTGATGGAATCAGAAACCAGGCTCCATGATCTTGTTTTGTCGCGTTTCCTTGATACGAACCGGTGATGCGAACCGGTATGCATCCTCAGGTCAAGCCCGAGGACATGCTTCGCTCGAAACGCTACAGGGCGTTACTTGACCTTGCCGTCCTTGTCGAACTGCGAGACGTAGGCCCAGAGATTGTCGAGTTCGCTCTGCTTGGTAATGCCGGCGAACACCATTTTGATGCCCGGAATCTTGGCCTTGGGGTTCTTGATGTATTCCTCGAACTCCTTCTGATTCCAGGTAATGCCGGAATTCTTCATGGCGTCCGAATAGGCATAGCCCGGCAAGCTACCGGCCTTGCGTCCGTCCAGGCCGTTCAGTTCTGGTCCGACCTTGTTCGTAGCCCCCGGGCCGATGGCATGACAGGCCATGCACTTGTTGAAGGCAGACTTCCCGGCTTCTACGTCCGCCGCGGACGAACTGCCTACGCTAGCAAGCGCGAAACCGAGGACGGTCAATGCGGATATGGCGAACGTTTTCATGGAGACCTCTGAGTTCCTAGTGGCTTCAGGCTGAAGCGGGTTGGGATTTACCTTTCCTGAGAGGAAAGGCCGGTGTCTGGATTCTGTAGCACGCAGGTCGTGCGACAACCTTGGATGCGAACCGCAGAATCGAAGGATAACACCGATCTTAGAATGATTCGAGTGTGATTTAGGCGCAAAAAAGGCCGTATTGCGGGTCCGCCGGGTGCGCGGCAGCCGATTCAATATTTTTGGCCGATCGCGCTCCCGGCGCGACCTTATCACGCAACCATAGCATTCGGCCGGAATCCGAACAATCCTGTTTAACGAGGGACCGGCGATGCCTACACAAGACGTAGGACAAGACATAGAAATGTGGTTGATCCAACGGGTCTTGTTGCGACCCGCGATCAGATTCGCAACGCCGGAGCGCCCGCCATATGGCCATCATGATGCCCGCATCGGATCAGACGGTGCTCGATCGCCGCGACGCCATCGTCGCGGACTTGCGCGCGATCGTGCCGGGCGAAGGCGTGATCTCCAGCGCCGCGGAAATGCTGCCGTATGAATCGGACGCCCTGACCGCCTATCGCCAGCCGCCCATGGTCGTGGTGTTGCCGGAAACCACCGAGCAGGTGTCGCGCATTCTGAAATACTGCTTCGACAACGGCATCAAGGTGGTTCCGCGCGGCTCCGGCACCTCGCTGTCGGGCGGCGCGCTTCCGCTGCAGGATGCGGTGCTGCTGGGACTCGGCAAATTCAAGCGCATCCGCGAGATCGATTTCGACAATCGCGTCGTCGTCACCGAACCGGGCGTCACCAATCTCGCCATCAGCCAGGCGGTGGCCCATGCGGGTTTCTATTACGCGCCCGATCCTTCATCGCAGATCGCCTGCTCGATCGGCGGCAACATCGCGGAGAATTCCGGCGGCGTTCACTGCCTGAAATACGGCATGACCACCAACAACGTGCTCGGCTGCGAGCTGGTGCTGATGTCGGGCGAAGTCCTGCGGATTGGCGGCAAGGCGCCGGAGAGCGCGGGTTACGACCTGATGGGCATCATCACCGGCTCCGAGGGGCTGCTCGGCGTCGTCACCGAGGTCACGGTTCGTATCCTGAGAAAGCCGGAAACCGCGCGGGCGTTGATGGTCGGCTTCGCGCAAGTCGAGGCGGCCGGCGAGTGCGTCGCGAAGATCATCGGCGCCGGCATCATTCCCGGCGGCATGGAGATGATGGACAAGCCCGCGATCCATGCCGCGGAAGCCTTCGTTCACGCCGGCTATCCGCTCGACGTCGAGGCGCTGCTGATCATCGAGCTTGACGGTTCTTCAATCGAGGTCGACGAACTGATCAGGCGGGTCGAGGCCATCGCGCTGGGTTGCGGTTCGACTGTCTGCCGGATCTCCGGTTCGTCAGCCGAACGCGACCTGTTCTGGGCCGGACGCAAGGCGGCGTTTCCGGCGGTCGGCCGCATCTCGCCGGACTATCTGTGCATGGACGGCACCATTCCGCGCGGCGCGCTGCCGCGGGCGCTGACGCGCATTCGCGAACTCAGCGAGAAATACGGCCTTGGGGTCGCCAACGTATTCCATGCGGGAGACGGCAATCTTCACCCGCTCATCCTTTACGATGCCAACAAGCCGGGAGAGATGGACAAGGCGGAGGCGTTCGGTGCGGAGATCCTGCGCTGCTGTGTCGAACTCGGCGGCGTTCTGACCGGCGAACACGGCGTCGGCATCGAGAAGCGAGACTTGATGCCGCATATGTTCAGCGAGGTCGATCTTAACCAGCAGCAGCGGCTGAAATGCGCGTTCGACCCGCAGGGACTGCTCAATCCGGGCAAGGTCTTTCCGACGCTGCACCGCTGCGCCGAACTCGGCCGCGTCCATGTGCACGGCGGCAAGCTGGCGTTTCCGGATTTGCCGAGGTTTTGAGTGCGGTGGTTGAAGATAGAAGATAGATGAGAAAAGTCGGCATTGCGTTTGGGCACGAATTGCTCTCTCCCCCCAACAGATCGCGCTTGCGCGATCTGAATCATGGATGGCGCATATCGGGCTGGCCCGACATGCGCTGGGGGAGAGGTGGAGAGGGGGGTAACCCCGGCTCCAGGTTTCGTTGCTTACCCCCCTCCCTAGTCCTCCCCCACAAGGGGGGAGGGAATACATCAGTCTGCGGGTGGTCGTGACCGTTCTGCACATACGCGACGCCGCCGATGTCGAAGCCGCCGTGCGCGCCGCGATCGCCGACGAACAGCCGCTCGAGATCGTCGGTCACGGTTCGAAGCGGCCGATCGGCCATGCGATGGCGACCAATGCGGTACTGGATGTCTCGGCGCTGAATGCGGTGACGTCCTACGAGCCCAACGAACTCATCATCACCGTACAGGCGGGTGCCGCGCTGGATGACGTGCTGCCGCTGATCGATTCAAGGAATCAGCAGTTCGCGTTCGAGCCGATGGACACCGCCGCGTTGCTCGACGTCCGCTCCGGCCGCGGCACCATCGGCGGCATGATCGCGGCGGGGCTCGCCGGCCCGCGCCGCATCAAGGCCGGCGGCGTGCGCGATCATCTGCTCGGCGTTCATGCGGTGTCCGGCTTCGGCGACAGTTTCAAGGCCGGGGGCCGGGTGGTGAAGAACGTCACCGGCTACGATCTCTGCAAGCTGCTGGCGGGATCGTGGGGCACGCTTGCGGTCATGACCGAGGTGACGCTCAAGGTGATGCCGAAAGCCGAGACGGAACGCACGCTGGTGCTGCGCGGGCTCGACGACGTCGCCGCCAACCGGGCGATGACGGCGGCGCTCGGTTCGCCATACGACGTCTCGGGGGCGGCGCATGTGCCGCATTCGACGCTCAAGGCCGGCCGGGGCACGCTGGCCGGTCTCGCAGCAAACGCCGCAACGCTGTTGCGGCTGGAAGGCATCGCCGCCTCGGTCGCTCACCGCGCGTCGGCGCTCGCAGCCGACCTTGCCTCGTTCGGAACGGCCGAACTCGTCGAAGGCGCGCAGTCAGCTGCTCTGTGGCGCGATATCCGCGACGTCATGCCGTTCGCGGCCGGCGGCGCGTTCGGCGCGTGGCCGGTGTGGCGGATCGTCTGTCCGCCGGCGCGAGGCGGTGCGTTCGGTCAGGCCCTGGCGCGCGAGACCGGCGGCGAGGTGATTTACGACTGGGGCGGCGGATTGATCTGGGCGGCGCTGCCGCCGTCGGTCGATGCGCACGCCGCGCCGCTGCGGCGGCGGCTGGCCGCGATCGGCGGCCATGCGACCCTGCTGCGGGCCGACGAGGGAACGCGGCGCGCGGTCGACGTGTTTCATCCGCAGGCGAAGGGCGTTGCCGCATTGTCCGAGCGGGTACGGCAGAGCTTCGATCCGAAAAGCATTCTCAATCGCGGCAGGCTGACCCGGACCCCGATCTCATGAAAACCGAATTCACGCCCGCGCAACTGGCCGATCCGGATATCGCCGAGGCCGATAAGATCCTTCGCAAGTGCGTGCATTGCGGGTTCTGCACGGCGACGTGCCCGACCTATGTGCTGCTCGGCGACGAGCTCGACAGTCCGCGCGGCCGGATTTACCTGATCAAGCAGATGCTCGAAAACAACGAGCGGCCGACCGCGGAGGTCGTGAAGCACATCGACCGCTGCCTGTCGTGCCTAGCTTGCATGACGACCTGTCCCTCGGGCGTCAACTACATGCATCTGGTCGACCAGGCGCGGGTCAGGATCGCGAAGGAGTACGAACGTCCGCTTCCCGAACGGCTGCTTCGAATGGTTCTGGCCTATGTGCTGCCGCGGCCGAAACTGTTTCGGGCCAGCATGATCCTGGCGCGCTTCGGCCGGCCTTTCGCGGCGCTGCTGCCGGGCTCGAAAGCCGGCACGACGACGCCGACGTTCCTGCGCAGAATCAAGGCGATGCTGGCGCTCGCGCCGGCGTCGCTGCCGGCTTCCGGAGCGGCCGCCGGCAGTGTGTTCCCGGCGAAGGGTTTGAGGCGCGGTCGCGTCGCGCTGCTGCAGGGCTGCGCCCAGCAGGTGCTGGCGCCGCGCATCAACGAGGCGGCGATCAGCCTGTTGACCCGTCACGGCGTCGAGGTGGTGCTGGTTGCGGACGAGCAGTGTTGCGGCGCGCTGACCCATCACATGGGCGACGACCGGGATGCGCTGGCGCGGGCGCGGGCAAACATCACGGCCTGGCTCGCCGAGGCGGAACGCGGCGGCCTCGATGCCATCGTGGTGACGACGTCGGGTTGCGGCACAGTCATCAAGGACTACGGCTACCTGTTGCGGAAGGATCGCGATTACGCGGCGGCGGCGGCGAGGGTCTCAGGCCTCGCCAAGGACATCACCGAGTATGTCGCGAGCCTCGACCTGCCTGCGCCGCAGAGGCGAAGCGATCTCGTCATCGCCTATCATTCCGCCTGTTCGCTTCAGCACGGGCAGAAAATCACGCAGCTTCCGAAAGATTTGCTTTCCAAGAATGGATTCGTGGTGAAAGATATACCGGAGAGTCATTTGTGTTGCGGTTCGGCGGGGACATACAACATTCTCCAGCCTGACATTGCGAACAGCTTGCGCGACCGGAAGGTCGCCAATATCGCAAGCGTCAAGCCGGACATGATCGCTACGGGCAATATCGGGTGCATGGTCCAGATTGCCGGTGGAACGTCGGTCCCTGTTGTTCACACGATTGAACTTCTCGATTGGGCGACAGGCGGCCCCCGGCCAGGATTGAATTGATCGCCGGCAACAGGAGGACCACGATGGCTAAGAAATCCAGGAAGGCGAAGAGCGTTAAGGCCAAGAAGAGCAAGAAGAAGGCCGTAGCGACGAAGAGGAAATCGGCGAAGAAAACTGCGAAGAAGTCGGTGAAGACGGCTTCGAAAAAGAAGACGGCGAAGAAGAAATCGGCGAAGAAAACCGCCAAGAAAGCCGCCAAGAAATCAGCAAAGAAATCGGCCAGGAAATCCGCAAAGAAGTCTCCGGGGAAAGCCGCCAGGAAAGCCGCCAAGAAAACCGCCAAGAAATCCTCCGGGGCATCCGCGGGCAAGCCGGCGGCCAAACGGCGGGCTTCGACGAAGAAGGCCGCAGCCAAGCGAGCCGCGCCTCGGCCTGTGTCCACCGCTTCCACGCTGGCCTCGAGTTGGGCGATGCCCGAGCCGGCTGCTCCTTCCTCGTCCCATGGTCACATGGATCATTCGACGGACCATGGGTCGGGTTCAGGCGAGAGCAACTAGAGCCCGCTTCCGGACTCCATGAGGAGGCGGGAGACGCCACCCTCGGACCAGGCCGAGGGCCTGCTCTGCTCGAAAAGCTGGAGCGTCCCGATTCCGATGTTCGCATGTCGTGCGATGACCCTTGGTGCGAACTTCGGAATCTAAGGGAACACTGGCAAACCTGACTTGAGCCGGGCCGCAGCGTCGCCGCTGCGGCCTTTTCATTTGTAAGAAAGTCCTGTTCGGAAATCTCGTCCGCCGGTTGCTAGCCCCGTTCCGGCACGGTGTGGGTGGGCTCGCGCACGCTGCCGACGAATAAAGTGTTGCAAACAGGCCCCGGCGCACAGATAGGCGGCAAAATGCTCGCTATTTCGGCTTTCCGGTTTTCAACGGAGGCCTCATTCTTGGTTAACGAAAAGGAAATCGGTTTCGGTCCAGTTTCCCTTTGGGCCTCTGTGATTTGTTCGCGGCCTTCGAAACTTGGGGTGGCTTTTCGGTGGACGGGGGTTCGTCATGAAGACAATGATTCTGGCGGCAGCGGCGCTGGCGATGACGGCAAGTTCGGCGCTCGCGGCGGACATGGCGGTGAAGACCTACAAGGCGCCGCCTCCGGTCGCATTCGATCCGTGGGACATCGCCTTCGGCGCCGGCGTGGTGAGCGACTACGTGTTCCGCGGCGTGACGCAGTCGAACCACAAGCCGTCGGTGACCGCTTACTTCGAGCCCCGCTATAACGTCACCAAGGACCTGCAGCTTTACGTCGGCTCGGCGGTCGAGAGCATTTCCTTCGCCAACCGCGCGGCGGCCGAGGTCGATGTCTATGGCGGCATCCGACCGACTTTCGGCGCCTTTACCTTCGACTTCGGCGTCTGGGGTTACCTGTATCCCGGCGGCACCTGCTACTACGGCGCTCCGACCGATACGGCAGGCCGCCTGCTGAGCGCGGAATGCGCGACCAACGTCCTCCTCAACGGCAACGTCATGAAGAAGGACGTGAGCTTCTTCGAAGGCTTCGCCAAGGTGAACTACACCGTCTCCGACAACTGGGCGGTCGGCCTGAACGAATTTTATTCCCCGAATTTCCTGAACACCGGCGCGTGGGGCAACTATTCGTCGATCACCGCCAAGTACACCGCGCCCACCACCGTATTCGGCGCCACCGGGATCGGCATGTACGTGTCGGGCGAGTTCGGCCGCCAATGGCTCGGAACCTCGGACTCGTTCTATGGCACCGGAATTGCGGCGGCCGGCTTCGCAGGTCCGTTTCCGAACGGCATCAAGTATGCCGATTACAACACCTGGAACATCGGCGTCGGTTTCACCTACAAGGTCTTCGCTCTGGATTTGCGCTATTCCGACAGCGACCTGTCGAAGGGCAACTGCAACGCCTTTACTTCCGACTTTACCGCGCCGCTCAACGGCAGCTTTACGAACAACAATCCGGGCGGCGCCGGTTCCAACTGGTGCGGCGCGACTTTCATCGCCAAGCTGTCGGCCGACCTGACCGCGATGACCAGCCTGAAATAGCAGGCGCTCTTTCCCAAGGGCGTTGCGTTGTGGAAGCGATGGTGATGCTGCGGGCGCAATCACGTCCGATCGGCAGGCTTCACGCGGGCTGATCCGCGCTGTAGAACGGCGCTAGCTTAAAATCGGCATCGCGATCATCATTCAACGAGGGCAGATGGCAGCAAGGTTCGGCTTCCGGTTCGGTGTCATCGCGGCTGCGGCCGCGATCGGAAGCGTCGGTGCATGGCCGGCTTCGGCGCAGGATGGATTTCCGTTCGGCCTCGAGATGACGCTGGATGCGCCACCCCAGCCCGGCTCAAAGCGGGTGCCGTCGCTGGACATCGGCGAAAGCGGCGAGACCAGGCTTGAGTTGTGGTGCAAGGGCGGCAAGGGTCAGTTCTCGGTTGCGGGCAACACGGTTATCTTCGCCGCCGGCCCGCTGGAGGACCGTTCCTGCCCGCCGGAGAAAGCCAAGGCCGATGACGATCTGGTCGCGGCGCTCTCTGCTGCGGGCACCTGGGAGCGGCAGGGCGATGAAATCTCGTTCGACGGACCGACCCGGCTCCGTTTCCATCTCAATACGAATTAGAATTCACCGATCATGCTGGGTCGTCGAGGCTTCCGTCATGGCCGGGCTTCGTCCCGGCCATCCGCGGCTTTCTGGAGATCTGCTGCCAAGACGTGGATGCCCGCAACAAGTGCGGGCATGACGGATATGCGCGGCCTTCGTGAATCCGAAAACCGGTCCCACTTTCGACATCACGCTAAAAACCCGCTCCGCGCGCGGATCGCAATCCTGTGCCGCGGAGAGTGGGGCCCTTACTTCCAGACCGATTTGTCGGCGTTCCAGCGCTGCGCCTTGAAATGCTTGGCCAGCGCGTCCACGGCGCCGCTGTCGTCGGTTTCGACGTCCTCGTCTTCTCCTGAGGACTGGTCGTCGGCCAGGTTGAGCTTCGGCCCCTCGCTTTCATCCGCGGTGGTCGTCGAGGGAACGCCGACCCACAGCATCATGTGATCGGAGCCGCCGGGCTTGTCGGGGGCGGGTAACGCGGCCACCTCGATGGTATCGGTCAACCCGAGCGCCGGGATCACCTCGCTCGGGCGCTTGAAGGTAAGGGTGAGCTTGCCGGTGTCATCATTCCATTTCGTCGCCACCGGCTTTGCGTCCAGGGCCTTTTCCAGCACGCCGGAAATGGCGGTCGCGAGCTTGTCGCGATTGAGCTTGCCGTTGTCGCGCCATTCCGCGGCCGGGAAGCGGATGGTGCGGTCCATGTCGAACATGCCGGCGCTCCAGCCCGCGGCGATCACGCCGGGCAATGTCTTCAATCGGGCGATGAGGGAGGGCGCGCGCTCCGGATCGACATTGATGTCGATGACCTGCGCGCCGGCCCGCAGCGCCTCGCAGGTCACCTCGAGGCTGTTCAACGCCACTTCGACGTTTTGCCCGCGCAGCCCTTTGAGCAGATCGGCGGCTGCGTCGAGTTTGACCTTCACGGCGATCGCCTCGGGAGACACCTCGGTGAAATCCTTCGGCGTTGCGGTGATGCCGTCGTCGATTGTCCGGCTCTCGTTGAACTCGGCCTCGCTGAGATCGGAATTGTCGGTCGACGTCACCTTGGTGATGGTCTGGCCGACGCTGACCCGGCCGTCGAACTCGAACGTATCGCCGGTGGGCTTGCGGGTGAGCATGACCGTGACCGGCAGCTTGTCGCCGATGCTCTGGGTCGTGCCGGTCAAGGTCGGACCGTTCACCGCAAGGTTGACGACGAAGCGGTCCTTGCGATCGGAGCCTTTTTCCGCTGGGTAACACACATCGAGAACGGCGCCCGTGACGGTCTTGCCCTGGCGGGTTTCCTTGAGGATGACGTCGGCGTTGCCTTCCATCAATCCGTCGATGGAGGTGAAGTATCGCACCTCGGCGCTGCCGGGTGGTTTGGGAAGCGGCCTGTCCTGGGCGGACAACAGGCTCGGCGAAACCACCACCAGGCCGCCCAGGCACCACAGCAGCATGCGCATAGAGAATCCCCGTTTGTCGAATCGACTGGCACCCTAAAACCCGCTTCGCCAAAAAAGAAGGCCGCCCGGAGGCAGCCTTCTGGCGAAGTCGTGCAGTTGAAAGGGCTCAGTAGCCCATGCCGCCCATTCCGCCGCCGCCCGGCATGGCAGGTGCGGGCTCCTCCTTCGGCAGTTCGGCCACCATGGCTTCGGTGGTCACGAGCAGGCCCGCGACCGACGAGGCATCCTGCAACGCGGTGCGCACGACCTTGGCCGGATCGATGATGCCTTTGGCGACCATGTCGACATACTCTTCCTTCTGGGCATCGAAGCCGAAAGTCTCGGTCTTGTTTTCGAGAACCTTGCCGACGACGATGGATGGTTCCATGCCCGCGTTTTCCGCGATCTGGCGGATCGGGGCTTCCAGCGCCTTCAGCACGATGTTGATGCCGGCCTGCACGTCCGGATTGTCGTTGGCGATGCGCCCGACCGCTTTCCTGGCGCGCAGCAGGGCGGTGCCGCCGCCGGGCACGATGCCTTCCTGCACGGCCGCGCGGGTGGCGTTGAGCGCATCCTCGACGCGATCCTTCTTTTCCTTGACCTCGATCTCGGTCGCGCCGCCGACGCGGATCACCGCGACGCCGCCGGCGAGCTTGGCCAGCCGCTCCTGCAGCTTCTCGCGGTCGTAGTCCGAGGTGGTCTCCTCGATCTGGGCCTTGATCTGTCCGACCCGCGCCTCGATGTCCTTCTTCTTGCCGGCGCCGTTGACGATGGTGGTGTTCTCCTTGTCGATCAGCACCTTCTTGGCGCGGCCGAGCATGTTCAGGGTGACGTTCTCGAGCTTCATGCCGAGATCGTCGGAGACGAGCTGGCCGTTGGTCAGGATCGCGATGTCCTCCAGCATGGCTTTGCGGCGTTCGCCGAAGCCGGGCGCCTTCACCGCGGCCACTTTCAGGCCGCCGCGAAGCCGATTGACCACAAGCGCCGCCAGAGCCTCGCCCTCGACGTCTTCCGCGACGATCAGCAGCGGCTTGCCCGACTTCACTACCGCCTCGAGCACCGGCAGCATGGCCTGAAGACCGGACACCTTTTTCTCGTGTAACAGGATATAGGCGTCGTCGAGTTCGGCCGTCATCTTCTCGGCATTGGTGATGAAATAGGGCGAGAGATAGCCACGGTCGAACTTCATGCCCTCGACGATGTCGACGTCGGTTTCAAGCGACTTGTTTTCCTCGACGGTGATGACGCCCTCGTTGCCGACCTTCTGCATCGCCTGCGCGATCATCTTGCCGATCGAGGCGTCGCCGTTGGACGAGATGGTGCCGACCTGCGCGATTTCGGCCGAGGATGCGACCGGCTTCGCGCGCTTCTCGATGTCCTTCACCACGGCCGCGACCGCGACGTCGATGCCGCGTTTCAGATCCATCGGATTCATGCCGGCGGCAACGGCCTTGGCGCCCTCGCGGACGATGGCCTGGGCCAGTACGGTGGCGGTGGTGGTGCCGTCGCCGGCGAGATCGTTGGTCTTGGAGGCGACCTCGCGAACCATCTGCGCGCCCATGTTCTCGAATTTGTCGTCGAGCTCGATCTCCTTGGCGACGGTAACGCCGTCCTTGGTGATGCGAGGCGCGCCGAAGCTCCTCTCGATCAGGACGTTGCGGCCCTTCGGACCGAGGGTCACCTTCACGGCGTTGGCGAGGATATCGACGCCGCGCAACATGCGCTCGCGCGCGTCGCCGGAAAACCTGACGTCTTTGGCGGCCATTTACGGTACTCCTGATGATGCGATCGTTTTGCTTTCGTCATGCCCGCGCGCGTCGCGGGCATCCGCGTCTTTGTCGTGTCGAGCGAATAAGACGTGGATCGGCGGGCATGGCGTTCGACAGAACGCCGTTCTTCAAACGGTCATGCCCGGCCATGACGAAGGAAAGTCGGGATGCGGCTAGCCGACGATGCCCATGATGTCGGACTCCTTCATGATCAGGAGGTCCTGGCCGTCGAGCTTGATCTCGGTGCCCGACCACTTGCCGAACAGCACCTTGTCGCCGACCTTGACGTCAAGCGGAACCAGCTTGCCTGCCTCGTCGCGTCCGCCCGGACCGATGGCCACGACCTCGCCCTGAGAGGGCTTTTCCTTGGCGGTGTCGGGAATGATGATCCCGCCCTTGGTCTTTTCCTCTGGATCGATGCGTTTGACCACAACACGGTCATGCAGCGGACGAAATTTGGTTTTAGCCATGGCGGCTCCTCCGGGGTTTCGCAGGACTCTGAATTGCCATCGACGGGATGCATGCCCCGGATTCGAAACGCCGGCGATTCGCTTCTTTGGCAATTATGCTCCGGGAGTGCTAGTCGTTGGCGGGCATATGGCCTGGCAGCGATGCTGTCAAGCAAGCGCCTTAAGCCGTTGGTGAGTGGCGTGTAGGATAGTGCAAACCGAGTCGCGGTGTCCCTGCGATCGTGGGGTAGAGTGCCGGGGACGCGGTCTTAAGCCTGCCTTCCGGGTGGGCGGTTGGGAATTCGGTCGGGGAAATAGACGATGGTCAGATCAGATGGTGGACGCGCGGCTTTGAACCTTGGGGCGGCTGCGGCCCTTGCGATGTTTCTCGGCGGGTGCGGATCGATCGGATCGATCGGACTGTCGACCCAGCCGGCGCAGCCACCGCAGCCGGCTGTCGAGCCCGAAATTCCGGCGACGATCCGCGCTGACGAACTCGTCGGGCGCTGGGGCCTTGCCTCCTACCAGAATCCGAACGACCGGGCGCGGACCGAGGCCGCAGCCAAGGCGCAATGCCGGAACCCGTATGTGATCGGCGCTGGAGGCCATGGCGGCGTGATCATGCATCTCGCCGACGAGGCGACGCCGCAGGAATTGCGGTTGAAGGGCAGCCAGAGCGGTAAGAACTATATCGGACCGGAGGGACCGGCAGGCGGCGCGAAAGATCGCGAGATCGTTTCTTTCGACGGCCGCGTCCTCATCACCCGTTTCATCGATCCCGATGCGGCGACCCGCTACGGCAACATGGTGTATGTCCGCTGCGCGCCGCAGCGTTGATCGCCGGTCGCGATTTCACGGGCGCGGCCTGAAATCCGCCAATCCGGTATCGCTACGGCGCTTTCGAACGAAGTGGTTTGCGTCAAGAAAACGCGCAAATAAAATCATAGGGCCTCGCTTCTGATTCCATCAGAAGCGAAAATGCTCTAGCCGAACAACGCGTCGATATCGTCCTGAGAGGCGTGCCCCTCGTCGCCGTCGAGTTTCGGACCGTTCAGAAGCTTGGCATCGCCGACGCGATCATCGATGATCGGCGGAGCATGGGCGCGGATGGCATCGACGCCCCCCCAGATCTCCATCATGACATTGATGTGATGCTCGATGAACTTCATGGTGCCCATCACCTTGGCGATGCGCTGGCCGGTGAGATCCTGGAAGTTGCAGGCCTCGAAGATCGCGATCACGCGCTCCTGGATTTCCTCGCTCTGCAACTGTGTCTGTTCCGGAGACGCGGACTTCGACAGGGCGCTGGCCGACTGGTCGATCGCCTCGGCCGCTTCCAGAATCCGTTGCGTCGCCTGCTCGGTGCCGCCCACCACGGCGCCAAGCTCGTCGGTCACCTTCGACATCTCGTCGCCGCTGAAGCTCTTGCCGTGAAGAACCGCGATCTCCTGCTTGGTGCGGGTGATGGCGTCGTAGATCAGATCGAGCTCGGTTTTCAGCTTTTCGCACTGTTCGATCTGTGCGCGGTAGGTCTGCAGCATAGTCTGCGCCTCGGCGACCTCGCGGCTGACCTCGGTGTCGGCCGTGACCGCTTCGCCGCCGCCATTGCGGCGCGAAGCTCTCATCTGTTGGCGGATCGCTTGCAGTTCCGCCATGATCTCGCGATGTACCGGCATTGGCGTCTCCTCCTGCTCGGTGGCTGTGATAACGGGCGCGCCGGTATTCAAAATCTCCTCGACGCGGAAGCGCTTGCGTTGAACAGCCATCAGATTCCCCAGCTTTAAATCAATCCGTCACGCTATATCATCCGTTGTATACCGACGTGGTTTAACACCGGGTTCACGCGGGGAACCGGGAAGTCAATCTGTAGCTTCCGGCCGGCCATGAACGACGGTCGCCTCGTTCATCGAAAATAAACGCTACCGGACAAAACCGCGCCGCATTGAGGACGTGGTGAATCGAAACGCCGGTTCTGTTTACCAAACCGATGCGGTTTTGATTTTAATTCGTTCGCGTGGCGATGCGCGCTGTCGGGCGCACCCGCCGCAATCATCCACGGCGAAACAGTACAGAGTACGTCGATGTTCAAGAAGCTCCTCGCGCTCCTCGCGGGCGTGTCGCTTGCCGGGCTTGGAGTCCAGCAGGCCTTTGCCAGAGAACTGCAAGCCAGGTTCGTCACCGAGCCTGTGGTGGTTTATGCCGACCAGTCCGCGCCGCAACCCGCCGAGCAGCGCGTTGCCTATGCCGAGCGGTCCAACATGGGCGGCGGGTTCATCGAGTTCCTGTTCGGCGACGGACAGCAGCAAGGATCCCGTTACCAGCAGCAGCCCTATGATCCGCGTCCGCTCTATGCGCCGCAGCCGCAGGCGATGCAGCCGCAGCTCATGCCGGAGCAGGACGCCAGCGAGGCCGCGCATCCCGCGTTCGATCCGAAATTCGAGAAGCAGCTCGTCGATTATCACGGCAAGGAAGCCGCCGGCACCATCGTTATCGATACGTCGAGCAAGTTTCTCTATCTCGTGCAGGGCGAGGGCAGGGCGCTGCGCTACGGTGTCGGCGTCGGCAAGCCCGGTTTTCTGTGGGCCGGCGTCAAGACGATCACGGCCAAGAAGGAATGGCCCGATTGGACCCCGCCTGCCGAAATGCTCAAGCGCAGACCCGATCTGCCGCGCCACATGGAAGGCGGGCCGCAGAATCCGCTGGGCGCCCGCGCCATGTATCTCGGCTCCTCGCTCTATCGCATCCACGGCTCCAACGAGCCCTGGACGATCGGCACCAACGTGTCGTCAGGCTGCATCCGGATGCGCAACCAGGACGTGATCGATCTTTACGGCCGGGTTCACGTCGGCGCCAAAGTCGTCGTGATCTGACGCGGGACGTTGCCCGAAACAGAAACGGCCGCCCATGGGCGGCCGTTTTGTTGTCGCGGAATTTGGAGATCTCAGGCGTAATCGTCGCCGTCGTCGAAATCGGCGAACTCGTCGGAATCCATGTCGTCGTTATCGTCGTCGTCCTGATCCTGATCCTGGTCCTGATCGGCATCTGCCTGGGCCTGGTCGAACGAACTGGTTTGCGACGTGTCGCCGTGTTGCGACCCGATGTCACCGACGCCGGCGTCGCGCGCCAGATTGCTTCCCGACTGATCGCCGCCGCCCCATGGGCTGCGCGAGCCGCCGAGGCCGCCGGCGTCTCCGAAACTGCTGGCATGGGCGGGGCCGCCCATCATGGAGCGAATGCTGTTCAGAAGCAGGCCGCCGCCCACGGCGCCCGCCGCGGCGGCGGCCGCCGTTCCGAGAAACGAACCGCCGCCGCCCTGCGGCGGCGCGCCATAGGGCTGACCGGCAGGGGGCTGACCGGCGGGTCCCTGATTGTAGCGTCCGGGCGGTTCGGTCTGCTGAAGCACCTGTCCGGTGTTCCAGGCCGGCTGGCTCGACGGCATGGGCGGAGGCTGTACGTTCGGGACCGAGCCGCGAGATTTGCCAAAGACGGTATCGCGCATCTGATCCAGGAACCCGCCCGAGGCGGCCTGATCGGAGGCTCCGCCGCCCTCCAGTTGCTGGATGCGGTCGTTGGCGCGCTTGAGGGCTTCATCCTGCACCAGAACCGTCTGGACCAGCGTGTACAGCGCATTGGGCGCTCGCCGCAGGCCCTCGGCGATGGCGGCGGCGGCGGTCTGATCGCGTGGCGTGTTCTCGACGCCGGCGAGGCGGGTGAAGAGGTCGTCAACCAACTGGCGTTCTTGCGGCGTCATGGCGCTCTCCCGATAAGGTGGCGGATGGGGATGTAGGAGCGCTTTGTGTCGCAAACAGTATCGCGGCCGATTAAATTTCAGTGTGCGACAATTGAGGCAGGGGCTTGCGGTCGGGTGAGTCAGCCCAGTGTCACCCGATTCGCCGCCAGCATGTCGCGAAAGCCGTCCCCGGACAGGAACGCATATTCCCGCTCCCGCTGGTCGGTGACCGGATCGAGCGCGATCAGCGTGTCGTCGACAAAGCCGGGATGGCACATGATCAGGCCGCCGTCCGGCGAGCCGTCGAGAAAGTCCTGCATCAGCGCGCCGAAGTCGGGTTTTGTGAAATCGTAGGCTCCGGCGAATGCCGGATTGAAACGGACGCCGGCGCGCACGGCGTGGCGGCGAAAGCCGGCGCTTAAGACATCCAGAAGCAGCGCCTTCGGCATGCCGAGCCGTCGCGCCAGCGGTTGGCGGCGGCCGCACTGGCGCACCCACGCGCCGGGCGCGGCGTTCTTGACCGCCGACAGGAAGGCGCCGCGCACCTGCGGGAAAATCTGCACGTGCTGATGTCCGTCGACGTAATCGGGAGCGCGGCCGAACCGCTCGGCAAACGCCGCGATCTGCGCCTTGACCTCGTCGAAAATCATCTCGGGATCGAGCCTGCGCGACAGGCTCGCGCCCAGCATCTTCGAAAGCGGCGGAAACAGTCCGCCCTGAAGCGGCCGATAATGCAGGGTGAGCGGATGAAACGGCGCGGTCAGGGTGACATGCAGGCCGATGACGCAATGCGGGTTGCGGGCGACGGCCGCCTCCAGCGTCCCGACCTCATCGCGGCCGGCGGCGGGACCGACCACCATCACCGATGTCGCATTGATGCGCTCGCGCTCGATCAGATCGCGGATCGCCCGGTTGACGCCGGGGCTGATGCCGTAATCGTCGGCGCAGAGTCTTATCCGCCGCCGCGGTTCGTCGCCGTTCATTCGGCGGCGGTCCGGTGCGGTTCGCCGGCGGATGGCTCGTCCTCGGCCTGCTTCACGCTGTGCTCGGCGACGAAGTAAATCGGCCGCGCCTTCAGCTCCGAGAGAATTTTGCCGATGTATTCGCCCATGATGCCGATCATCAGGAGTTGCACACCGCCGAGGGTCATGAGGCCGACCACCAGCGACGGATAGCCGGGAACCGTTTCGCCATCGACCCAGGTTTCCCACAAGATCGACAGGCCGAACAGGAAGGCCGCGAATGCAAGCAGCAGGCCGAGCAGGCTGGCCAGCCGCAGCGGCGCCACCGAAAACGACGTCAGCCCCTCGATCGACAGGCCGAGCAGCCGCGCCGCATTGAACGTGGACATGCCGTGGGTGCGGACGTCGGGTTCGTAGTCGACGCGGAATTGGCGAAAGCCGATCCAGCTCGCGAGCCCCTTGAAGAAGCGGTTGCGCTCGGGCATCTGGCGCAGCGCGGCGGCGGCGCGGGGCGACAACAGGCGGAAGTCGCCGGCGTCCTCGGGAATCCGCTGGCGCGCGCCCCAGTTGATGATCGCGTAGAAACTGTGCACGCCGATCCGCCGCAGCATCGACTCGTTGGTCCGGTGCGCCTTCGCCGTGTAGATGACGTCATAGCCGCCGTTGATCCAGTGATCCACCAGCCGCTCCACGAGGTCGGGGGAATGCTGGCCGTCGCCGTCCATGAACAGCAGCGCGCCGCGCCGCGCATGATCGAGGCCCGCCATCAAGGCGGCTTCCTTGCCGAAGTTGCGCGACAGCGACAACACCTGCACGTCCAGCGCGTCGGCGGGCAGTTTGCGGGCGAGACTCAGCGTGCCGTCGGTCGAGCCGTCGTCGATGTAGACCACCTCGCAGGCGAGCCCGAACCGCTGCCTCAGCTTTGCCGCAAGCGCGCCGAGGCGCTCGTGAAGCTGCTGGAGCCCGGCGGCCTCGTTGTAAATCGGAATCACGATCGACAGACCCTGCGCGGTCGCTGCGGCCGCGTCCAAAGGCAGACCGGGAAGGCTCGGCGTTGGCGTCATCGGTCGGGTCCGGCGTGATCAATCTTCCTATGGTAGTGAGCGCGGTCGCGCGCTTCAACGGGCGGCCGCACGGTTCTACCTCCGCAGGAACGCTTCCAGCCTTGCGAACAGCGGGTTCTCGCGATCGAACACATAGTCCAGCGATGCAATCGACACCGTTTCGGCGCCGTGCTGACGCAAAAAGCTGCCGAGCGCATAAAGCCGGTCGGGCGGACAGTGCAGCGTGATCATGCCTGAAGACGTCGGTCCGCCGAACGGGGAGACCGCGCCGAAGCGATCCTGCGCCTCGGCGAGCAACGCTGCATCGCAACCTTTGAATCGGGTCCGCACCTCGCGATACTGGCTGGCGCGGGCGCGCGCCGCGATGTGGTCGAAAATGATCCGCGCCGTCTCGCGCGTGCCGTCCGACCAGTCCGCGTCGCGCGAGGCGACCAGGTTGGCCTGGCTGCGCAGGATGACGCCGTCGTCCAGCACCTTGAGGCCGTTGGCGGCGAGCGTTGCGCCGGTGGTCGTGATATCGACGATCATCTCGGCGGTGCCCACCGCGGGGGCTCCTTCCGTGGCGCCTGCGCTCTCGACGATGCGGTAGTCGACCACGCCGTGCGAGGCGAAGAAGGCGCGGGTGAGATTGATGTATTTGGTTGCGACCCGCATCCGCCGGTTGTGCTGCGCGCGAAATCCGGTCGTCACGTCGTCGAGGTCGGCCATGGTGCGCACGTCGATCCAGGACTGCGGCACTGCGACGACCACGTTGGCGCTGCCGAAGCCGAGACCATTGATCAGCGCCACGCGCTTGTCGGCATCGACGATGCTTTCGCGAATCAGGTCTTCGCCGGTGACGCCAAGATGCACCGAGCCGCGCGCGAGTTGCGCGGCGATCTCGCTCGCCGAGAGATAGGCGATCTCGACGTTGTCGAGTTGGACGATGGTGCCGCGATAGTCGCGCACGCCGCCCGGTTTCGCCAGCGTCAGTCCGGCGCGGGCGAAAAAGGCTTCGGCGTTTTCCTGCAGGCGGCCCTTCGAGGGCACGGCCAGAACCAGAGGTGCGGTCATGACGCGCTCCCGCCGGCGCGGCTCGCGGAGGTCTCGTTCGCGCACTTCGTCGCCGCCTCGATCCAGATCGAGAAGCCGACTGCAGGGATCGGCGTCGTTGCGCCCAGTTGCGTCATCAGACCGTCGTAACGGCCGCCGGCAATCAGCGGCCCGTCGCCGCCGCCCTTGCGCTGCAGTTCGAATTCGAAGCCCGTGTAGTAGTCGACGCCGCGGCCGAACGAGGTGGCGAAGCTGATCCTGCGAGGTTCGATGCCGCGCGCCGCCATGAAGCCGGTCCGGCTCTCGACCTGATCGATTGCGGCGTCGATGTTGAGGCCGGCGTCGGAGGCGAGTGCGCGCAACTGGCCGAGCGCATCATCGGGGTCACCCGATATCGCCAGAAAGCGCTTGAGGATGGTCAGCGCGTCGCGCGGCAACGCGCCGCTCTTCAGCGTGGATTGCTCAAGGAAGCGGTCGGCGATTTCGTCGAGGGTGCGGCCGCCGACAATGCTCGCGCCCGCGATCGACATCATGTCTGTCACCAGCGCCAGCGCCGCCTTGCGGTCGGACCCCGCCAGCGCCGCAAGCACGCCCTCGTATTCGTTGTGGCCGGGCCCGGTCGCGAGCGTCAACCGCTCGATATCCTGCGCGAGGCTGATCTTGCGGTTGAAATCCTTCATCAGCCGCCGCCGCCAGACCGGATAAAGGTCGAGCGCATCGATCAGGGCGGTGAACAGCGCGACGTCGCCGGTTCGGATCTCCACGTCGCTGATGCCGAAGGCCGCGGCGGCTTCCAGACCGAGCGCGAGCATCTCGGCGTCGGCGGCGGCGCGATCCTTGCGGCCGAACGATTCGATTCCGGCTTGCAGGAACTCGCTCGGCCGCCCCGCGCGATAGCGGAAGACCGGGCCGAGATAGCAGAACCCGGCCGGCTGGCCGGCCCTTTCGGAGGCGAGGTAGTCCCGCGCCACGGGGATGGTCAGGTCGGGACGCAGGCAGAGTTCCTCGCCGCCCGCGTCCGAGGTCAGATAGAGGCTTTTGCGGATGTCCTCGCCCGAAAGATCCAGAAACGGCTCGGCCGGCTGCAGGATCGCGGGCTCCGCCTTGACGTAGCCGGCCTGGGCGAATGACGACAGCAGCCCATCCGCCCAGGGCGGCGATCGGGTAGCAGGATTTTCCGCGCTGCGGCTCATATCGAAGGCCATGGGTTCCAAGGTGTTTTCGGGCAAGCCCTTATAGCGTTTTCGAGCGAAGTGGATACCGGTTCGCGTCAAGAAAACGCATCAAATCAAAATCATAGAGCCGGCTTCTGATTCCATCGGAAGCGGAAAGGCTCTAGTGGAGTGAATTTGACGTTCGCGACCCACTTTGCAGCAAACCCGTCAGGCGAACGTCAACGGGATGCAAATGTTGGAATCGGACCACTAGCATGGCCGGATGACGGTTTCGACCATGATTCCGGAAGTGGCTTAACGAGTTGCGTGTTCTCCGGGCTGCGTCCAGTCGCCCAGCACGGTCTGGACCAGGGCAAGAACCGCGACTGCGGCGGTATCGGCGCGCAGGATCCGCGGGCCCAGCGACAGCCGCAGCGTATTGGGCTGGCGGAGCAGATTTGCCCGCTCGTCCTCGGCGAAGCCGCCTTCGGGCCCGACCAGCACGTCGACGCCCTGTGCGGCGCTGCCCATCGGCGCAAGCGCCGCCGCCGGATCGGCGACCGGCGCGGCCTCGTCGCAGAATACCAGCAGGCGCTCACCGGCACGCGCGCTCAGCCAGCGGTCCAGCGTCACCGGTTCCTCGACCCTGGCCAGGCTGAGGATGCCGCATTGCTCGGCCGCCTCGATGACATTGGCGCGCATCCGCTCGCCATTGACCCGGGTCACCTGGGTGAAGCGGGTCAGAACCGGTTGCAGCGCACAGACCCCCATTTCCACCGCTTTCTGAACCATGTAGTCGAGCCGGGCATGTTTCAGCGGCGCGAAGACGTAGCGCAGATCGGGCAGGCGGTCCTGACCTCTGGTCGCGGCGACGATATCCAGATGTTCCGGGCGCTTGCGGCCCGCAATCGTCGCCTGCCACTCGCCGTCGCGACCGTTGAAGACAAGCACCTTCGCACCCGAGCCGAGGCGCAGCACATTGCCGAGATAATTGGCCTGATCGCGGTCGAGCGGAACCCGGCCACCGCCGGCGAGCGGCGCGTCGACATGGAGCCTGGGACTGCGAAAGTCCGTGTCGGGCATGACTAAACGGGCCTGACTGAAAGTGAAATCCTGCGGGGGCCGTTTTTCTTTGGCGGTTTCTTCATGCGAACCGGTTACCTCGCCGCTCGAAAACCCTATAGACCAACACAATCGGGCTCTCAAACGGTGGGGCGGACATCGCTCCGGATGTTCCGATTTCGATCGGCGCGGCCATGCGTCGCGCTGTTGCCCGATTCGTCGGGTTGTTAGGAATCGTCTGCAATCGTAAAAGCGTGGGAATCATGGAAGGTCGTTCGTTGCATTCGTCGCGAAAGACGTCGCGGATAGCTGACCCTGCCGGAGAAGTGCTGTGATCGCCCCACGCCTGATCGTTCCATTAACGCTTGCGGTGTTTGCCATCGGCGTCACCGAAGCGCCGGGCCAGACCCCGTTTCCTGCGCCATTGCCCAGCGGCGCAACCGGAACGGTCAATGACCCGGCGTTCCCGCCCGTCAACGGCGCGCCTGCGCAACGGCCCTCCGCGCCGCCCCAGGATTCCGCGTTTCCCCCGGTCAATGGCGCCACGTCGGCGACCGTCGGCGCCCCCGCTGCATTTCCCTCCGGTGGCGCCGCTCCGGTGGGTGGATTCGGGGCTCCGCGCCAGCAGGCCGGCCCGCCCGGTGGCGCCGACTGCATGAAGGAATTCATGCCGCTGCGCGAAGCGGCCGAGAAACGCGGCAAGCTGATCCAGGCTGCCGGCGCCCGTCATGCGCCGCCCGAGGAAGCGTGCAAGCTGATCGGGCAATATGCGCAGGCGGAAGTCAAAATGCTCAAATTCGTCGACAAGAATTCCCGGAAGTGCGGAATTCCCGACAACGTCGGAGCGCAGATGCGCGCCAACCACAAGGCCACGGAGACCATGCATCAGAAGGTTTGCGACGTGGCCAAGCAGGCGAGGATGCGCGGTCCGGCCGGGCCGAGCCTGAGCGAGGTTCTGGGTTCGGCATCCGGCGGATTGCCGGAAGCCACCACGCCGAAGAAGGGCGGCAGCACGTTCGACACCTTGAACGGCAACGTTCTCACCCGATGACGAGCCTCTGATGAGCGACGCGGCGGCACGCGTCGCGGACTCGGCCGGCAACTGGGTCGACACGCGCGCGCCGCTTTGGGCGCGGCCCTATCTGAGACTGTCGCGGCTCGACCGGCCGATCGGATCCTGGCTGCTGCTGCTGCCTTGCTGGTGGTCGGCGGCGCTGGCCGCATGTCTCGCCCGAGACGTGAGCGGGCTGCCTCTGACCATCGTGCTGTTTTTCATCGGCGCCTTCGCGATGCGCGGCGCGGGCTGCACCTGGAACGACATCACCGATCGCGACCTGGACGCGCGCGTTGAGCGGACGCGGTCGCGTCCGATTCCAGCGGGACAGGTGACGGTGGCGCATGCAGCGATCTTCCTGGTGGCGCAGGCGCTCGCGGGATTGGCGGTGCTGCTCCAGTTCAACCGCTTCGCCATCGCGACCGGAATAGCTTCGCTCGTCATCGTCGCGATCTATCCCTTCATGAAGCGCGTCACCTACTGGCCGCAGGTCGTGCTCGGCCTCGCCTTTTCGTGGGGGGCGCTGATGGGATTTGCGGTGCTGCTGGGCCGCATCGATGCGGCCGCGCTGGCGCTGTATGCGGGATCGATCGCATGGGTGATCGGCTATGACACGATCTATGCGCACCAGGACGCGGAAGACGATGCGCTGATCGGTATCAAGTCGACGGCGCTGCTGTTCGGCGCACGCACCCGTCCGGCGCTTGCGATCTTCTACGGCCTTGCCGTCGCTCTCATCGGCGTCGCGTTGCATCTGGCCGATGCGCGATGGCCGGCATGGATCGGCCTTGTGGCTTTCGCCGCGCATCTCGCCTGGCAGGTCGTCCGGATCGACATCGGCGATTCCCGTCTCTGCCTGCGGATTTTCAAATCCAACCGCGACGCCGGGCTGTTGTTGTTCGCGGGTCTATTGGCGAGCGCGTTGCTTGCGGCGGCCGGGTTCTAGAGTCTGATTCAACCGCGTTGAACCAGACCCAGCTTTATATTTTTGATCGAGCATAATCTTATCCGAAAACCGGCTTTCCGCTTTTCGGGGCCATGCTCCAACTAATTCCGCGCGATGATCTCGCGCTCGCCCCGATAGATGGCCGCCGGGCCGAGCAGATAGCCGCAGCGCCGCCGCATCAGGAAGCTCGGGCGCCGTTCACTGATCGCATTGCATCGCCGCCGGCGCGGCGCCGGATCGCGCCTGTCGTCGGCGAGTTGCGGAAGCGCGAGGACCTCGCTCCAGGCTTGCCATGCGGCGTCGCGCTCGACGGCATCATCGGTCACCAGAAGGGGAATGGCGAGCGACGGATCGCGGTGAAGCAGAACGAGCGCTTGCCCGTCCGCGGTGTCGCGCACGGTGACGCCGGCGAATTCGCTGACGCGCACGCTGATCGTCATCCGCATGCCGTGGACGGCGCGGTGCAGCGTCACGCGTTCGCGATGAAGTTCGATCTGGCGGATACCGCCGTCGGCGCGGCTGTCGCGCGCGGCGAAACTGACGGGCAGTGAGAGAGGGTCGAGCCGCAGACCGCGGCTCGACCCGGCGGAATCCGGCCCGCCTGTTGATGTTTGACGCCTCACGGCTTTGGTCTCCCCGCCGGGATTATGTTCCCGGTCGATGGGCGAGAGCATGCCAGCGCGCGGTCCGGATTTGCTTAAAAAGGCTGGTTAATCGAAGGTACCTCGCGCCTGATCCGCGCGCATGATTGACAGACCCTTCGCCGACATGCTTGACGGGTTCTTGCCGGGGCGCGGATAATCTTCGATACCCGCTTCATTGAATGCTTGAAGTCCGCATAAAACAAGCACATCTCATGACGGGACCGCTCGCGCGACGGTCTTGTCGAATCCCCGGGATTTTGTTCGTGATCTCTTCACCAAACACATCATTACCGAAATCCGCAGAATCCGAACTCTTCGATCAATCCGCGCTCAGTCAACTCGCTGAACGGCTGGTCGAGGCTGCGAAGCGCGCGGGCGCGGATGCCGCGGACGCGGTCGCGGTGCGTGGCATCTCGCAAGGCGTCGAGGTTCGCGACGGACGCGTCGAGGAATCGGAACGCTCCGAGAGTGACGACGTCGGTCTGCGTGTGCTGGTCGGACGACGTCAGGCCACGGTCTCGACCAACGACGTCGGCGGCGACAATGTCGCGAAACTCGCCGAACGCGCGGTCGCGATGGCGCGCGTCGCGCCCGACGATCAATATGTCGGGCTGGCCGATCCGGCATTGCTGGCGCGGAATTTCCCCGATCTCGATCTGCTCGACCGGGTGACGCCGTCGACGGCGGAACTCGAGCGTCGCGCGGTCGAAGCCGAGGCGGCGGCTCTTGCAGTCGAGGGCGTGACCAAATCGGGCGGCGCGTCGGCGTCGGCTGGCATCGCCGGCATGGTGCTTGTGACGAGCACGGGCTTCCGTGGATCCTATCTGCGTTCGAGCCAGGGCATTTCGATGATGGCGATCGTCGGTGACGGAACCGGCATGGAGCGCGATTACGATTTCTCCTCCGCGCTTCATGCCTCGGATCTGCTGCCTGCGGCCAGCGTCGGCCGCAGCGCCGGCGAACGCACGGTGGCGCGCGCCAATCCGCGCAAGGTCGCCACCTGCAAGGTGCCGGTGGTTTACGATCCGCGCGTCGCGGGCTCGCTGGTCGGTCATGTCGTCGGCGCGGCCAATGGCGCATCAGTGGCGCGCAAGACCAGTTTCCTGAAAGATCGGCTCGGACAACAATTGTTCGCGAAGGGAATCCGGATCGTCGACGATCCGTTGCGCGTGCGCGGACTGCGCTCGCAGCCCTTCGACGCCGAAGGGGTCGTGACGAAGAAACTGGCGGTGATCGACGACGGCGTGCTGACGTCGTGGCTACTGGATTCAGCGACCGCGCGCGAGCTCGGCCTGATGACGACCGGTCATGCTCACCGTGGCGTCTCGTCGTCACCCTCGCCGGGGCCTTACAATTTGCATCTCGAAGCGGGGCAAATGACGCCGCGTGAACTGATCGCCGACATCAAGCAGGGCTTTTATGTCACCGACCTGATCGGCTCCGGCGTCAATGGCGTGACCGGCGACTACAGCCGCGGCGCGTCGGGGTTCTGGATCGAGAACGGCGAGATCACCTATCCCGTGAGCGAGATCACCATCGCCGGACATCTGATCGAGATGTTCAAGTCGCTGACCCCTGCCAACGATCTTGCATTCCGCTATGCGACCAACGCGCCGACCGTGCGCATCGAAGGGCTGACGGTTGGCGGGCGCTAGTGGTCCGATTCTGACAGTCGCATCTCGTCTCAGCGAGCGTCCTTGCGAATGTCAGAATCAAACGACCACGAGCAATATAAGGCTCCAGTGCAGTTTTGGGTTTGACGTTCGCATCGGGAGATTGCGGTCAGGTGGCTAGCGGACGTCAAATCCACTCCACGGATACCCGCTCCGCACCTTTGGTGCGGGACCGCGCTTTGTTGACCGAGACGGTGCGCGAGGCGGGAGAACTGGCGCGAGCGATGTTCAGCACCAGCCTGCGGACCTGGACCAAGGGAGTCTCGTCGCCGGTGTCGGAGGCGGATATTGCCGTCAACGATCTCATCGAAAACAGGTTGCGCGCGGCGACGCCGGACTACGGCTGGCTGTCCGAGGAAAGCGCCGACGATCCCTCGCGGCTCGCCAAGCAGCGGGTCTGGATCGTCGATCCGATCGACGGGACGCGCGGCTATATCGCCGGCCATGACGACTGGTGCGTCAGCGTCGCGCTGGTCGAGGGCGCCGTGCCGCTGCTCGCAGCCGTGTTCGCGCCGGTCACCGACGAGTTCTTCCTGGCCGCGCGTGGACAGGGCACGACCTGCAACGGGACGCCGGTGCTTGCGACGCCCGGCGACGATCTGGATTTTTCGAAGATCGCAGGGCCGAAACCGCTTGTGGAAAAGCTGGATCGATCGCGGAAGGACGTGGTTTCTCATCCCAGGATCGGTTCGCTGGCGCTGCGGCTATGCCGTGTCGCGGACGGTCGCATCGACGCGGCCTTCGCCGGCGCCCAAAGCCGCGACTGGGATATCGCCGCTGCCGATTTGATCGTGCAGGAGGCGAATGGTAGAATGACGTCGCTCGGGGGCGAGCCGATCCTTTATAACCGCGCCGAGGTAACGCACGGCGTACTGGTGGCGGCAGGCGACCTTCGCCACGCGCGCATCCTCGCGCATTTTCAGAAGCATCCGCTGCCGTAAGGGACGGGGGTGCCGGCTTTCGGGGTATTTGCCTGACGATCGGCGACATAGTAGGACAACGCCCAATGCCGCCAGACAGCCCGCCCCAGCAATTGCTCCACCTCGTGATCGGGGGCGAGCTGGCCGATCTCGCGCATACGACCTTCAAAAACCTCAATGAGGTCGAGATCGTCGGCCTGTACCCGAACTACGCATCGGCCTACGCCGCCTGGAAGGCGAAGGCGCAGCAGACGGTCGATAACGCCCACATGCGGTATTTCATCGTGCACCTCCACCGGCTTCTCGATCCTGGTCAAGACACGAAGCCCGCCCTTTGAGAAAGCTGCTCCGCAATCTGCTGCGCGCCCGCTGGTTTCAGCAGTTCGCCGGCCTCCTGGCCGCAGGCTTTTTGCGGCTGGTTTGGATGACCAATCGATTCAGCTATGATCCGGACGATGTTTACGACATCGTCGAGCCCCAGATGCCTGTTATCCTCGCGTTCTGGCATGGACAGCATTTCATGACGCCGTTCATCAAGCGGGCGCATCATCGCGGCAAGGTGCTGATCTCGCGCCATCGCGACGGCGAGTTCAATGCGCTGGCGGCGGAGCGGCTGGGCATCGAGACCATCCGCGGCTCCGGCGATCACGGCTCCGCATTCAATCGCAAGGGTGGGGTTGGCGCCTTCAAGGAAATGGTTCGCGCGCTCGAAGAGAACTACAACGTGGCCCTGACCGCCGATGTGCCGAAGCGCTCGCGTGTCGCGGGCCTCGGCATCATCATGCTGGCGCGCGAGTCCGGGCGGATCATCATGCCGTTTGCGATGGCGACCAGCCGCTTCATTCGCCTGAACAACTGGGACCGCACCACCATCAACCTGCCGTTCGGGCGCGGCGCGCTGGTCGGCGGCGAGCCGATCTCGGTTCCTGCCGACGCCGACGCCGAGATGATGGAGGAACTCAGGGTTCAACTCGAGGCGACGCTGAACGACGCAACGCGCCGTGCTTACGCCAGGATCGGTCGGCCCGAACTCGAGGCGGAGAGGTGCGATGTCTCGCGAACTTCGGAAAGCGGGTACTAGCCCGGTGCCGGCGACGCTGCGGTTCTACCGCAGACTGTCCGCCGTTGCTGGCGCGCTCGTGCCGCTGCTTTTGAAACGCCGCCTGAAGCAAGGCAAGGAGGATCCCGCGCGCATCGACGAGCGGCGGGGCATCGCCAGCCAGCCCCGCCCCGCCGGTCCGCTGGTCTGGATCCATGGCGCCAGCGTGGGCGAGGTGCTGGCCGCAGCTTCGCTGATCGAACGGCTGCGGGCGTTGAACCTGCGCATTCTGCTCACCTCGGGCACCGTGACCTCGGCCGCCGTCGTCGCGAAACGATTTCCGCCGGATATCATTCATCAGTACATCCCTTTCGACTCGCCGCGCTTCGTCGCGCGCTTTCTCGATCACTGGCGGCCGAATCTCGCGCTGTTCATCGAATCGGACCTGTGGCCCAATCTGATTCTCGCAGGCGCGTCGCGCCGCCTGCCGATGGTGCTCATCAACGGACGGATGTCGCAGCGTTCGTTTCCGCGCTGGCGCAGGATGGCGGGAACGATCGCGGCGTTGCTGGGCCGGTTCGACATCTGCCTGGTCCAGTCCGAAACCGATGCGGAGCGCTTCGCCGTGCTCGGCGGCCGCAATGTCGCCGTCACCGGCAATCTCAAGCTCGACGTGCGGGCGCCGCCGGCCGACGAGGGCAGGCTGGAGCGTTTGCTGTTCGTCACACGCGGCCGCCCGGTGGTGGTGGCGGCATCGACCCATCCGGGCGAGGAGGAGATTCTCCTCACGACGCACCGCACGCTGGCGGTTTACTTCCCCTCGCTGCTGACCGTGATTGTTCCACGCCATCCCAACCGGGGCGAGGCGATCGCCCGCATGATCACGGCGTCCGGGGCGGAGGTTGCGCGACGCTCGCTGGAGCAGTTGCCGACGGCGCGGACGGATATCTATATCGCCGATACCATGGGCGAACTGGGATTGTTCTACCGGCTGGCGCCGATCGTTTTCATGGGCGGCTCGCTGGTCCCGCATGGCGGCCAGAATCCGATCGAGGCAATCAAGCTCGACGCCGCCATCGTGCACGGCCCGCATGTCTTCAACTTCGCCGAGGTCTATGACGCGCTCGACCGCGCCGGCGGCGCGCGCCGGGCCGACGACGGCGATGCGCTGGTGAAACATCTCGGCCATCTGCTCAGCGATCTCGCCGCCCGCGATGCCGCGAGGGCGGCCGCGGCTGACGTGGTGGATCGGCTCGGCGGCGCGCTGGAGCGCACGATGGCCGCGCTCGAGCCGTATCTTCTGCAGTTGCGGCTGGAAAGGCGAGCGGCCGATGCGTGAGCCGGCCTTCTGGCACAGGCCGTCGTCGCTGCTGTCGCAGTTGTTGGCGCCCCTTGGCGTGCTTTACGGTGCGATTGCCGCGCGGCGGCTGATGCGGACAGGTCTCCGCGCCGGGGTGCCCGTTATCTGCGTCGGAAACTACGGGCTCGGCGGCGCCGGCAAAACGCCCACCGTGATGGCGCTGGCCGGCATTCTCCGCTCCCTCGGCGAAACGCCGGTCGTGCTCAGCCGCGGCTATGGCGGGCGGCTGCACGGTCCGCTGCAAGTCGATGCGCACCGGCACACGGCCACGGAAGTCGGCGACGAGCCGTTGATGATGGCGCGGACGATCCCGGTGATCGTGTCACGGCAACGGGCGGCGGGCGTCGTGCCGGCCCGCGCGCTGGGCGCGAGCGTGATCCTGCTGGATGACGGCTTTCAGAACCCGGCGCTTGCAAAGGATATCTCGCTGATCGTGATCGACGGCGATCGCGGTCTCGGCAATAAGCGGGTGTTTCCGGCGGGGCCGTTGCGCGCGCCGCTGCCGCCGCAATTGTCCCGCACCGATGCGCTCGTGATCGTAGGTTCGGGCGTCGCAGCCGACGATGTTGCAGCCGGCGTCGACGCGCGGAGAGGCCTCGTGTTGCGGGCGAAACTCGTTCCCGATGACGCGTCCGTTGCGGCATTGCGCGGCAGACGTGTCTGTGCCTTCGCCGGCATCGGCGACCCCGCGCGGTTCTTCCGCAGCCTGCGCGCCTGTGGCATCGACGTGGCCGCGGAACGGGCATTCGCCGACCATCATCGGTTTTCGCACCACGACGTCGCGGAGTTGCAGGTGCGCGCTTCACGCGACGGTCTCGCGCTGGTGACGACCGAAAAGGATCTGGCGCGGCTGCGCAACAGCGAAAGCCTCGCGGCTTTCGCGCAGGCCGTCGTTCCTTTCGCGGTCAGGCTTGTGTTCGACGACGAACAGGCGCTGCGGTCGTTCCTGACGGATCGGATCGCTCGCGCGCGGCGATAGGATTACGAGGAAGCCTTGAGCGCGTCCGGGTAATGCCGCTGCAGGACCGCGCTCGGAAGAGCGTAAGCCTCCTGCAGGTCGACGCTCCAGTACTTCAACTCATCGAGCGGAATGTGGGCGTCGGTGATCGCGCACCGCACGTAGGTTCCCGCGGAAAGCACGCGGAAATCGCCGTCGAGATATTGCACCCGCGCTTCGCCCTGGCCGGACTGGCCAAATTTGTTCAGCACGTCTCTCTCCCGAATCGTGTGCCTGCAAACATGCCGGCTGGTTTTTATTCTCCACAGATAGGCTCGCAAAAGGCTGCGTCAAACCCACCGATTTGTGATGAATTGCGCGTCCGGCCACATGATAGGTCTGAATTCAGGTTTTCCTTTTGCAGCATACCAGACCGTCCGGCAAGATATATGCGCCTGCTGTCAGCCTTTGTTTCGGTTGCTCTATCTGTTTCGACCGCCGCAGCGGTCGCGGCGTCCGGCCCCCCGCAGCCCGAACGGGTCGCGATCCAGCGGTTCGGCGGCGTGCTGCATGGCCTGCTCTACAAACCCGACGGCGACGGCCCGTTCGCGACGATCATCGCGTTGCATGGCTGCAGCGGCCTGGGGCATGGCGGGCAAATTCAGCCGCGCTATCTGGACTGGGCCGAGCGGTTTTTGAAGGCGGGCGACGCCGTTCTGTTCCCGGACAGTTATGGTTCGCGGGGTGTCGGTCAGCAGTGTCAGTCCAAACAACGCAAGGTCTTCGCTCGCCGCGAGCGCGTCGCCGATATCCGTGACGCGCGACAGTGGTTGATGCAGCAGCCCTGGGTTCTGCACGGCCGTATCGGCCTGCTCGGATGGGACAACGGCGCCAGCGCCGTTTTATGGGCGGTCCGCCCGCAAATCGCATGGGCCGGCCGGCATGATGATTTTCGTTCGGCTGCGGTGTTCTACCCGGACTGCAGGATCTCGTCGCGTCTGGGGTGGAGCACGCGCGTTCCGACCTTGTTGCTGATCGGCGCCGCCGACGATCTCAGTTCGCCGTCCGCCTGCCGGCAGATGGTCGACGATGCGCGCGGGCGTAGCGCGCTCGCACGGATCGTCGTCTATCCCAATGCCCGCCATGGGTTCGACAGGGTGAATGCGCCAATCCACGCCGGTGCCGGAGGAGGCGGACACATCGGAGCCGATTCCAGGGCGCGAACGGACTCGCAAAGCCGGGTCGCGAGCTGGCTGGCGCGTTAGAGGCCTGGAGCCTGGTTCAACTGCGTCGAATCAGACTCGTCGCCTATCTTTTTGTTTGAGCATGATCTTTTCCGAAAACCGGTTTCCACTTTTCGGGATCATGCTCTAGAAAAGATTTCCCTGATCGCCGGGCTTCACGGTGCGCCGCGCGGGTGCCGGCCTGGGTTGGCTTTTCGGGCCGGGCGAGGTCGCAGCCAGCCGATCGTTGTCGTCGTTGTCGGCGGTCGCATTCACCCGTCCGTCCGCGAATTCGAGCGTGAGTCGTGCTCCGGGATCGACTGCCGATGCGCTTCGCAAGGCCTGTCCCGCATCGTCGCGAACCAGCGCGAAGCCCCGCGCCAGCACGCCGCGATAGGACACCGCCGCCAGCAACTGGCCGGAATGCCCGATGCGGGCCTGATGCCGCTGCAGCAAAATGACGAGCGCCCGCCGCGCCCGCTCGGCGAGGCGCTGGGTGCGTTCGTTGGCGCGTGCGATCTGGGCGCGTTGGGCCTGCGCATTGGCGAGGCGCGAAGCCGTGAGCCGCACCGCCAGTCCGGTGAAGCGATCGCGGCGATGTCGCAAGACCACCCGGGTGCAATGTGCGAGCCGCGCGCCGGTCGCGGCGACGGACTGCTTGGCGTGGCTGACCTGCGCGCGCAGCACGCGCAGCGTGAGCCCGCCCGAGATTTGCGTAAAGCGGCGATGATGCAGGTGCGTGCTCGCACGCAAGGCGCGCGGCAGTGCGGCGGCGGCGCCGTCGAGCTTCTGCCGGGGGATCGCGAGCAACTCGCCTGCTTCCGGCAGCGCACGGGCGGCCGAGCGCAATTCGCTGCGCCTGTCGTCATGACCGCGCCGCCATCCGACCATGGCGCGTGCCACAAGGTTGGAGAGTTCGATAAACAGGTCGGCGCGAACCGGCACCGCCATTTCGGCCGCCGCGGTCGGGGTCGGGGCTCGCTTGTCGGCGGCGAAGTCGATCAGCGTGATATCGGTCTCGTGGCCGACCGCGGAGATCAGGGGAATCATGCTGTTCGCGGCCGCGCGGACCACGCTCTCTTCGTTGAAGGACCACAGGTCTTCGAGCGAACCGCCGCCGCGCGCGACGATCAGAAGATCAGGTCGCGGGATGCGTCCATCTTCCGGCAGAGCATTGAAGCCGTCGATCGCGGCAGCGATCTGGTCCGCCGATCCTTCACCCTGCACCCGCACCGGCCACACCAGCACGCGGCGTGGAAAACGGTCCTCCAGCCGATGCAGGATATCGCGGATCACCGCGCCGGTCGGGGAGGTCACCACCCCGATCACCTCGGGCAGCCAGGGCAGCAGTTGCTTGCGGGCTTCGTCGAACAGGCCTTCCGCCGCGAGTTTCTTCTTGCGCTCCTCCATCAGCGCCATCAGCGCGCCGATTCCGGCGGGCTCCAGCGCCTCGATCACGATCTGGTATTTTGACGAGCCGGGATAGGTCGTCAGCTTGCCGGTCGCGATGACCTCGAGGCCTTCCTGCGGCTTGAACCGCATCCGGCCGTGAACGCCTTTCCAGATCACCGCCTCGATCTTGGCGCTCTCGTCCTTCAGCGCGAAATAGCAATGGCCCGAGGCGTGGGGCCCGCGAAAGCCCGAAATTTCGCCACGCACCCGCACATGGCCGTAGGTATCCTCGACGGTGCGTTTCAGCGCCGAGGACAGTTCGGAGACGGTATATTCCGGCGCGTTCGCCAGGAGTTGTGCAGGGCCTGCGGGCATCTGGATCACGTCTGTTGCGCCTCCGCCTTACCATGCTAAAGCGTCGGTAAACCATCGAAAATCCTTATCGGCAGTCGTCCCATGAACATTCTCCTGCTCGGTTCCGGCGGCCGTGAACATGCGCTGGCCTGGAAAATCGCCGACTCCGTGCTGTTGACCAAACTCTGGTGCGCGCCGGGCAATGCGGGGATCGCGCGCGTCGCCGAATGCGTGGCGCTCGATGTCGCCGACCATGCCGCAGTGATCGCGTTCTGCAAGGCCAACAAGGTCGATCTGGTGGTGGTCGGGCCGGAAGCGCCGCTTGCCGCGGGGATTGTCGACGATCTCGCAGCCGCCGGCATCAAGGCGTTCGGGCCGAGCAAGGCCGCCGCCCAACTTGAAAGCTCGAAGGGCTTCACCAAGGATCTCTGCCGCGACAACGACATTCCGACCGCCGCCTATGAACGCTTCGGCGATGCCGCGGCGGCGAAGGCCTACATCGCCGCGAACGGTGCGCCGATCGTCATCAAGGCCGACGGGCTTGCCGCGGGAAAGGGCGTCGTGGTCGCGATGACGATCGAGGACGCGAACGCGGCAGTCGACATGATGTTCGAGGGCGGTTTCGGCGCGGCCGGCGCGCAAGTGGTGGTCGAGGAGTTCATGCGCGGCGAGGAGGCGTCGTTCTTCGCGCTGTGCGACGGCGAGCATGCGCTGGCGCTGGCGACGGCGCAGGATCACAAGCGCGCCTTCGACGGCGACAAGGGACCGAACACCGGCGGCATGGGCGCCTATTCGCCGGCACCCGTCATGACTGACGAGATGTGCCGCCGCACCATGGACGAGATCATCCTTCCGACGTTGCGCGCCATGCGCGCGAAAGGCGCGGCTTTCAAGGGCGTGCTGTTCGCAGGCCTGATGATCACCGACGATGGGCCGAAGCTGATCGAATACAACGTCCGCTTCGGCGATCCGGAATGCCAGGTGCTGATGCTGCGGATGATGGGGGACATCGTGCCGGCGCTGTTCGCCGCCTGCGACGGACAGTTGAACCATTTCAGCCTGCGCTGGTTTCCCGATCCGGCGTTGACCGTCGTCATGGCGGCGAAAGGGTATCCGGGCGACTATGCAAAGGGGACGCCCATTGAAGGGCTCGACACCGCCGCCGAGGTCGAGGGCGTGCAGATTTTTCAGGCCGGAACCAGGGAGGAGGGCGGACGCATCCTCGCCAATGGCGGGCGTGTGCTGAACGTTTGCGCCTCGGGCAAGACCGTCGCGGAGGCGCAGGCGCGCGCCTATGAGGCGGTGGATCGCATCAAATGGCCTGACGGCTTCTGCCGCCGCGACATCGGCTTCCGGGCGGTGAAGCGGGAGAGCCGCGGATAGGTTCATCCCGCGCGGTTGTTGCGACGGGTTGCACTGGCGGCCGCAATCGTCTCGAATCCGCTGTCGAGGTGCGTCTCCCCGACCGGAGCGCGCCGCAGGAATGCCGGAAGGGATGCCGGAAATGAAAGGGATCAGCCATGCCCGACCTTGCCGATCTGTTTCCCGGTTACGCCTCCGAATGGATCAGTACGACCTCGGGTCGCATCTTCGCGCGCGTCGGAGGCGAGGGGCCGCCGCTGTTGCTGCTGCATGGCTTTCCGCAGACGCACGTGATGTGGCACAAGGTGGCGCCGCAACTCGCCGACGCCTTCACCCTCATCATTCCCGATCTGCCCGGCTACGGCTGGTCCGACATGCCCGAGAGCGATGCGGACCACACGCCCTATACCAAGCGCGCGATGGCGGAAACCTTGATCGAGGCCATGGAGAAGCTCGGTCACGTGCATTTCGCGCTGGCGGGGCACGACCGCGGCGGCCGCGTCGCCTATCGGCTTGCGCTCGATCATCCCGGACGGCTGTCGAAACTCGCCGTGCTCGATATCCTGCCGACCTACGACTACTGGTCGCGCATCAATCGGCTGTCGGCGCTGAAAATCTATCACTGGGCATTTCTCGCGCAGCCCGATCCGCTGCCGGAGAAGCTCATCACCGGACAACCGGATTTTTTCCTGAAGCAGACGATGGCGCGCCAGACCGGATCCGGTAAGCTCGATGCCATCGATCCGCGTGCGCTCGAGCATTATCTCGCACCGTGCCGCGATCCGTCGCGGGTGCATGCGATGTGCGAGGACTATCGCGCCGGCGCCCATGCCGATTTCGAGATCGACAAGGCCGATCTCGATGCGGGCAGGAAGATCACCATTCCGACGCTGGCGCTGTGGGGCGATGCCGGCATCGCCGCCGCGGCCTCGGCCGCGCCGCTCGATGCATGGCGGGTCTGGGCGGCCAAAGTGACGGGCGGTGTGGTGAATTCGGGCCACCACCTGCCGGAAGAGGCGCCCGACGAGACCGCGAGGGCGCTGAGGCAGTTCTTCACCGCCGCGCCCTGAAGAAATCCCGCAGCAGCGTCGCGGCCTGGCTTTCGCCGACGGAGGGATACACCTCCGGCCGGTGGTGGCAGGTCGGCGCGGCGAAGAAGCGGACGCCGGAATCCACCGCGCCGCCTTTCGGATCGGCCGTCCCGTAATAGAGCCGCCGGATTCGCGCGAACGAGATCGCGGCCGCGCACATGGTGCAGGGTTCCAGCGTCACATAGAGGTCGCAGCCGGTGAGCCGCTCGGTGCCGATGGTGCGCGCGGCGGCCCGCAGCGCCAGGATTTCGGCATGCGCCGTGGGATCGCGGTCGGTCAGCGTGCGGTTTCCGGCCGATGCGACGACCTCGCCGTTCCGCACGATGACGCAGCCGATCGGCACTTCGCCCGACTTTCCGGCGGTTTCGGCGGCCGCAAGCGCCAAATCCATGAAACTTGGTGCCGTCATGTCTCGTTTCCCGGACGCATTTGCTTTTGCTGATCGCGCTCCGGTGAGAACCCTGTTAAGAGGCGCGTTCAAAACTTGAACAGGTCTTTCGCAAGACAGTGCTTCGGACAAGCGCCGCGCGCGAGACCGCTATGCTCATCCTCGGGGTCGGCGTCGCCGCCGGCCGGTTGCTTTTTGCGAGAACATTCATGCCCCGCGATACCGATAAAGACAATGCACGTGGCCGGCGTGATCGTCCCCCAGGCGGCAAGCGCCGATCCGGCGCGGCGCGGGGGCCGGAAAAGAAGCTTGCCAAGCGCGGCCTTCCGGCGCGAGACGAAGGCAGCAAGCGGCCCTCGACCGGTAAGCGCGCCAGCGCGAAACCCTATGCGGGCAAACGCGATGGCGGTGACGCCGCGCGGCCGCGTTTCAAGCGCGACGACGGCGGCGACAAGCGTGCCTACGCGCCGCGCGGGGATTCACCTCGCGGCGAGCGTCCAGCCTTCAAACGTGACGATCGCGCGCCGCGCGCCGATCGTGGCGACGCGCGCCCTGCAAGGCGCTTTGCCGATAAGAAATTGGGCGAGAAGCGTCCCTACACCCCGCGAGGCGAAGGTTTCCGGAAAGACGGCGACCGTCCACAGCGTGCGCGGCCGCAAGGGGATCGGCCTTATAGCGCGCGTCCGCCGCGCCAGGGTGGCGGCGAGAAGCGCGCTTATGCGCCGCGCGGGGATCGTCCTCTCGGGGATAAGAAATTTTCTCGCGGCGCGGCGGTTGGCGGTTCACGCGGGACGCGCAAGGATTTCGGCGACCGTCCGGAACGTGGCGAATCCAAGCCGTGGGAGAAGCGCGATGCCCACCCGCGCGATGAGGCGCGACGCGGTTCCCGGCCCTCGCGCGATGACGCCGGACGTTTCGATAGGCCGCGCGATGATCGCGGCGGCGCAGGGCGTCCACGGTTCTCGAAATCGCGGGACGATCGCCCCGAACGTGCTGCGGGCGGCGAGCGTGGCCCGCGCAAGTTTGATCGTCCGCAGAGCGAGCGGCCGCGTTATGACCGTCCGTCCGGAGATCGTCCTCGCTTCGATCGCCCACGGCAGGAGCGCCTGCGCCATGAAGGAGGCGACGATCGCCCGCGTCGTGACAATGAGGACGACAGCAGGATTTTCGCGAAGCGTCCGGCGTTCGGAGGGCGCGGCGCCTATCGCGAGCGCAGGCCCGACGAGGACCGCCGCGGCGCGCGGCCGGAGCCGAAGCCGAAGAAGGCCGGCGAACGTATCGCAAAAGTGATGTCGCGCGCGGGTCTGGCCTCGCGCCGCGACGCCGAGGAATGGGTCACGCAGGGCCGCGTCGCGGTCAACGGCCGCGTCATCAACTCGCCGGCGCTCGACGTTACCTCGCGTGACGTCATTACCGTGGATGGCCAGCCGTTGCCCGAGCGCGAACGCACCCGGCTGTTTCTCTATCACAAGCCGCGCGGCCTGATGACGACCCACGCCGATCCCGAAGGACGGCCGACCGTGTTCGACAATCTGCCGGCAGATCTGCCGCGGTTGATCAGCGTCGGGCGGCTCGACTTCAATACCGAAGGATTGTTGTTGCTGACCAATGACGGCGGTCTGGCGCGCGCGCTGGAACTGCCGGATACCGGCTGGCTCAGGCGATACCGCGTTCGCGCCCACGGCGAGGTGACGCAGGCGCAGCTCGATGCGCTGAAGCACGGCGTCGAGGTCGACGGCGTCAAGTATGGCTCGATCGACGCCACGCTCGAGCGCGATCAGGGCGCGAATGTGTGGCTGACGTTTGCGATCCGCGAGGGCAAGAACCGCGAGGTGCGCAACGTGATGGCGCATCTCGGGCTCGAGGTGAACCGGCTGATCCGCATCTCGTATGGGCCGTTCCAACTGGCGGAGATCGCGGAAGGCGAGGTCGAGGAAGTCAAGACCCGCGTGCTGCGCGAGCAGCTCGGCGACAAGATCGCCGCGCTCGCCAACGCGAATTTCGCCGGCGATACTGCGGAAAGCGGAACGCCCAAGCTTGGCCGCGACGGCACGCCGTTGCGCTCGAAGAAGGACAACAAGGCGAGGGCGAAACGTTCGCTGATCGAGGATCGCAAGGGCCGCAGCGTCGTGGTGCAGCGGACCGGCAGCGACGAGGCGCGGGCGCGCAACGAAGCCGAGGCCAACGGCTACGGCCCGCCGCGCCGGCCGAAGCGCGGCTATCACGGCAAGCGCGATCTGACGCCGCGGGATTGAACGATGCGCGTCGTCGGCGGACGGCTGAAAGGCCGTAACATCGCATCGCCCGCGTCGACCGCGATCCGGCCGACCCAGGATCGCCTGCGCGAGTCGCTATTCAACATCCTCGTTCACGCCTACGCCAATCCGATCGACGGCGCGCGCGTGCTCGATCTGTTTGCGGGGACGGGCGCGCTCGGCATCGAGGCGGTGTCGCGCGGGGCGAAGTTCGCGCTGTTCGTGGACAACGGCGCCGAGGCGCGCGCATTGTTGCGCAACAATGTCGAGGCGCTCGGGCTCGGCGGCGTCACGAAGGTCTATCGCCGCGACGCGACGCATCTTGGGCCGGCGCATCCGATGGAGCCGTTCTCGCTGGTGTTCCTGGACCCGCCCTACAGCAAAGGCCTGGCCGACACGGCGCTGACATCGCTGCGCGAGGGTGGGTGGCTTGTGCCGGACGCGCTGGTCGTTGTCGAGGAAGCGACCGCTGCCGCGTTTGCCGCGCCGGACGGTTATGCCGAACTCGAACGCCGCGCCTATGACGACACCGAGTTCGTGCTTCTGCGCAGCGCGTGACCGCGACCGAAGTACAAATGTTTTAATCGGGTATGCAGCCCGCCTGCAATCTCGTTATGCTCGTCATTCCGGATGCCGCGTGAGCGGCGATTCGGAATCCGGTGACCGGGAAGCAGCAGGCATTGGATTCCGGGTGATTGCCGCGCAATGCCCCGGAATGACGGAGTGCAAGATTGAATCACCGCCGCCCGAACAGCTTCTCAATGTCGGCGAGTTTCAATTCCACATAGGTCGGGCGGCCGTGATTGCACTGGCCTGAATTGGGCGTGGCCTCCATGTCGCGCAGCAGCGCGTTCATCTCCTCCGGCTTGAGGATTCGTCCCGCGCGCACCGAGCCGTGACATGCCATCGTGGCCGCGACATGCATCAGCCGCCGTTCCAGCGGCAGCGCCTCGTCCCATTCCGCCATGTGCTCGGCGAGATCGCGCAGCAGCGCCGCCGCGTTGGTTTTGCCGAGCAGCGACGGCGCCTCGCGCACGGCGACCGCGCCGGGTCCGAAGGACTCGATGGCGAGGCCGAATTTTTCCAGCTCACGCGTGCGGTCGATCAGCTTTTCGACGGTCGCCTCGTCCAGTTCGACGATGTCGGGTATCAGAAGAATCTGTCGCTGTACGCCGTCGCGCTCCAGCGCCGCTTTCAATTTCTCATAGACGATGCGCTCATGCGCGGCATGCTGGTCCACCACGATGAGGCCGTCGCGGGTTTGCGACACGATATAGGTTTCGTGAATCTGCGTGCGCGCCGCGCCGAGCGGCCGGTCGATCAGGTCAACCGCGGGAGGGGCGTTGAATCGCACATCCGCGCTTGGCGCGCCGACGTCGAACGCGGCCTGTCCGGGTTCCGCCAGGGCGGTCGCGCCATCCGACCACGGCCGCGCACCAATAGGCGAGGCGGGCGATTGCCGCCAGTCCCAGTTCGCCGGATGCGGCGCGGTCGCGGGACGAAACGCGGTGAGCACCGCGCCGTCGCTGTTCGCGGCCGTGCGGCGGCCCTCGCGCGCGAGAGCGTCCTTCAGCGCGTGCACGATCAGCGCCCGCACCAGGCCGGCGTTGCGGAAGCGCACTTCCGTCTTGGCCGGATGGACGTTGGCGTCGACCTCCTGCGGCTCGGTCGTGACGAACAATGCCACTACGGGATGGCGGTCGCGCGGCAGGTAATCGGAATAGGCCGCGCGCACCGCGCCGAGGATCAGCTTGTCGCGCACCGGGCGGCCGTTGACGAACAGATACTGGCCGAGCGCATTGGCGCGCGTCAGCGACGGCGCGGCGGCGAAGCCTTCCACGATTACGCCGTCGCGCTCGGCGCGCGCCGCGATGGCGCTGCCGCGAAAGTCCGCGCCGAGAATGTCGCCGAGCCGCGTCAACCGTCCCGCCGCGCCCGGCAGCGCCGCTGTCCAGGTCGCCGGCGCACGCCCTTCGCCCGCGACCGTGAAGGCGATATCGGGTCGCGCCATCGCCAGCCGTCGCACCACCTCGCGGATCGCCTCAGCCTCAGTGCGGTCGGTCTTAAGGAACTTCAGGCGCGCGGGCGTCGCAAAAAACAGGTCGCCGACCTCGACGCGGGTGCCTTGCGTCAGTGCCGCCGGCGCGATCGCGGATTTCCGTCCGCCCTCGACGTTGAGCGACCACGCATGCGGCTCGCCGGCATGGCGCGTGGTGATGACAAGCTTCGCAACCGCGCCGATCGAGGGCAGCGCCTCGCCGCGAAAGCCCAGCGTGCGGATACCAAGCAGGTCCTCGTCGTCGAGCTTCGAGGTGGCGTGGCGGTCCACCGCCAGCGCGAGGTCGCCGCGCGTCATTCCGCCGCCATCGTCGGTGACGCCGATCCGCCGCCTTCCGCCGCCGTCGGTGAAGACGTCGATGCGGCCCGCGCCGGCATCGATGGCGTTCTCCACCAGCTCCTTGACGACGCTCGCCGGGCGCTCGACCACCTCGCCCGCGGCGATGCGGTTGACGACGGTCTCGGGAAGCTGGCGGACGGGCATGCGTGGTCGCCTGGTTAGCTATTCGGGTCGATTCGAGCTTGATGCATTCTAGGTGGCGCGGCGGCAAATGCATGCCCCAAAAAACGGAACCGGCATATCCGTCATACTGCGCTAGCGCAGCCCCGGGCGCGATCGTGCTCTAATGATTTTGTTTTGACGTGTTTCTTGACGCGAACGGGTATCCCGCTTCGCCCGAAAACGCTCCAATGTCCGATTGTGGCTTCGGACGGCCGGGTATATCGTTTGGAAAAGTTATAAAGCAGACCGGAGGATACGCCGTGTGCCGCCTGTTCGCGCACCAGCCTCAACGCGGCTACGAATCGCAGACCCGCTCGCTTCGGATCGGCGGTCATTGCACGTCGATCCGGCTGGAAATTGCATTCTGGGATACGCTGGAAGAGATCGCCGGCAAGGAAGGCGTCAGCCTCGCGAAATTCCTCACCAAGCTTCACAACGAAGTTCTCGATCACCACGGCGAGGTGAAAAATTTCGCCTCGCTGCTGCGCTGCTCCTGCCTGATCTACCGGTCGCGTGAAGTCGCGGTGATGCCCGACCTCAACCGGGCGACGACGGTGCCGGTCATGGACGCGGCGGAGTAGTCGCGGCGTCATTCTCGGGTTCGCCGGGGCCGGCGTGCGCGCCCCGGATTGACGAACCTCAGATTTCCTTCTTCTGCATCGCGCCGGCGATATGGTATCGGCCTGCCTGATCGCGAGCGCCACGATCGTCAGCGTCGGATTGCAGGCCGCGCCGCTGGTGAACTGGCTGCCGTCCGAGACGAACAGGTTCTTGATGTCATGGGTCTGGCCGAACTTGTTCACCACGCCGTCGCGCGGCTTTGCGCTCATGCGGTTGGTGCCCATGTTGTGCGTGCTCGGATAGGGCGGGGTCGGATAGACCGCCGTCGCCCCGACCGCCTCATATATCGCCGCGCCCTGTTTGTAGGCGTGGTTGCGCATGGCGATGTCGTTGGGATGATCGTCGTAGTGCACGCTCGCGACCGGCATCCCGTGCTTGTCCTTGATCGTCGAATCGAGCGTCACGCGATTTGTTTCCTGCGGCATGTCTTCGCCGACCAGCCACATGCCGGCCATGCGCGGATAATTCTCCATCGCGGAGGTGAAGGTGCGGCCCCATCCGCCGGGGTTGAGGAATGCCGCCATGAACGGCAGGCCGAGCGAGAGCGTCTCCATCTCATAGCCGCCCATGAAGCTGCGTTTGGGATCATGCACCGCCTCGTCGCGAACGATGCCTGCCATCGTGGTGCCGCGATCCATGTGCACCGACTTCTCGAATGCGGCATAGACGCTGCCGGTCATGTGCCGCATGTAGTTGCGGCCGACCTGGCCGGACGAGTTGGCGAGGCCGTCCGGAAACATGTTCGACGCGCTGTTGAGCAGCAGGCGCGGGCTTTCGAGCGAATTGCCGGCGACCGCCACGATGCGCGCTTTCTGGCGCTGCGTCTTGCCGTCGGCATCGGCATAGACGACGCCGGTGACTTTGCCGGAAGGCGCGTGTTCGATCTTCAGCGCCATGCTGTTGGGCCGGACCTCGAGATTGCCGGTCGCTTCGCCCTTGGGTATTTCGGTGTAGAGCGTCGACCACTTGGCGCCGGATTTGCAACCCTGGAAACAAAATCCGATCTGCTGGCAGGAGCCGCGGTTGTCGCGCGGTTCTGAGTTGATCGCCATCCGGCCGGTGTGCACTTCCTTGTAGCCGCATTTGCGTGCGCCGGCTTCGAGCACCTTGAAGTTGTTGTTGCCGGGCAGGCCGGGGATGTTGTTGGTGCGGGTGACGCCCATCTTGTCCTCGGCCTTGGCGTACCATGGCGCCATCTCGGCGAGCGTGATCGGCCAGTCCAGCAGGTTGGCGCCCGGCAATTCCCCATAAGTGGTGCGGACCCTGAATTCGTGCTCGTCGAAGCGGAGCGAAGCGTCGGCCCAGTGCACCGTCGAGCCGCCGACCGATTTCACGATCCAAGCCGGCAGATTCGGAAAGTCCTTCGCCACGCGCCAGTCGCCCGAGGTGGTTCGCATGTCGGTCCAGGCGAGCTGCGCGAAGCTCTCCCATTCGTTGTTGATGAAATCCTTGATCTCGACGCGCGGACCGGCTTCGAGGATCACGACCTTGACGCCTTTTTGCGCAAGCTCGTTGCCCAGGGTGCCGCCGCCGGCCCCGGAGCCGACGATAACAACGACGCTGTCGTCATTCAGATCGAACTTTGCCATGTCAATATCCTCCAACGAAGCTGCACACGATCCTCAGGTCTTCGGCAGCCAGTCGATGTCGTTGAAGCCGCGATGGATGTAGCCGCCGTGTTCGGCGGAGGATCCCTCGTACCCGAACTTCGGCCACAGCGCCTGCTGGTTATAGAGTGAGACAACGAGGTCGGAGCGCAGCGCCTTGAAGAAGGCGGTCTGCTCGATGTCCAGCAGCAGGGCGACGCGATCGGATTCCCATCCGACATCCGCGTAGCTGCATTTGTGCTTGTCCTGCGCATTCTGATCGAGGCGCTTCACGCCGTCTTCGAGCATCGCCTTGACGGCCGGGTCTTTCGCCGCCTTGTCGTCCCATGGCTTGATCGCGGTGATGTAGTAGCTGTCCACCAGGAAATCGTGCGGATAGATGTCGCGCGCCACCTTCACCAGCGTCTTCATCGTCGCCGGTTGCAGCGCGGTGGCATCCTCCGCCCAGGCATCTTCGACGCTGAGCGGAATGTTGGTTGCGATCGCAGCCACGGGCGCTGCCGCGGCTGCGCCTTTCAGGAAGGTGCGCCGCGAATGTTTGCTTCGGCGATCGACTTCTCTCATCGGAGTCCTCCATCGAAGATTCGTTGATTGCCTCGCTGTGGAGGCATTATCCGAAGCGACCGCCTTTCTGGATCACCTCGATCTTGTAGCCGTCGGGATCGGAGACGAAGAAGAAGCGGGCCAGCGTCGACCCGTCGTGTTTGAAATCGCGCAGCGGTCCTGGCGATAGTTGTTCGTGCTCGAAGCGGGCGTGCTCCGCATCCACGTCGTCGACCACGACGGCGAGATGGCCGTATCCGTCGCCGAGCGAATAGGGTTCCTTGCGATCGAAATTCACGGTCAGCTCGACTTCGAACGGCGAGGAGGGATGCCGCAGATAGATCAGCGCGAACTCCAGCCACGCCAGCCGTTCCGCAATCCGAAGCCCGAACGCGCGCGCGTAGAAATCGATCGACTTCGCTTCGTCGAGGACGCGGATCATCGAGTGAACCGGCTTGGCCATTCAGCTCAACTCCTGACATAACAGCGGGAATGACGCAGCTCTTGGCGTCTTCACACCGTTGCCGTGTGCAGATTTTAAGTCGCAGCTTCGGGGCGGTGGTAGTAGCGGGCTGTTTCAGGGAAGAACAAAAGGGAAGAAGAAAAAAGCTGAACGCCAACGGCCGAACGCCGGAGATGCGGACTCTGGAACTCACCTGAGCGACGTCGGATCGCTCGTCATTTGCGAAACGTCTCGCGCCGAAGCGATCCGGCAAGTCCGAAGGGACAAGCCTCCGAACGCCTCTAGTCCTCGTATCCCGCCGGTCTGCGCCTTGCCTTGACGTCGCCGCGGCGTTTCTTGCCTTCGAGGCGGCGCTTCTTCGAGGCAAGCGTCGGCCTGGTAGCGCGGCGCGGCGTCGGCCGGGTCGCGGCCTTGCGCAGCAATTCGATCAGGCGGTCGATGGCGTCGGCGCGGTTGCGCTCCTGGGTGCGGAAGCGCTGGGCGTGGATCACGATCACGCCGTCCCTCGTCATCCGCTGTCCGGCGAGGCTCGCGAGCCGCACGGCCACGTCGGCGGCGAGCGTCAGGCGGCGGGTGTCGTAGCGCAATTGCGCGGCGGTCGAGAGCTTGTTGACGTTCTGGCCGCCGGGACCCGAGGCACGGATGAAGCTGATCTCGATGTCATTTTCGTCGATCGCGATCTCGCGCGTAATCCGCACCATCTAGTGCCCTGAATCTGAAGTTCGCCTCATTATGCAGCGCCTTCCGGAGCGAACTTCAGATTCAAAAGGGCACTAGAAATTTATAATTCTAGTGTGGCTCAGGTTCAAAAGGTCGCTTGACGCGCTTGCAGAGAAAAAATGAAGCGAACTTCTGAACCACCACACTGGAGCATGACCCGAAAAGTGGAAGCCGGCTTTCTGATAAGATCATGCTCAATTAAAAAGATTAAAACCACAGTCTGGTTAACGCAGTTGAACCCGACTCTAGTGCGCGGCGGGGGCGGGGTGAGGCGCGGGCTGGGTCGCTCCTGGCTGGATCGCCGCCGGTTGCGCCGCCGCCTGCGCGCGTCCCACCACCACTGTCAGGAGCCCGTGTCCCCAAAGCCGCTTGGCGACGTCTCTGGCCTGGTCGAGGGTGACGGCATCGACGAGGGAATTGCGCTTCTCGATGTAGTCGATCGGCAGACCGTCCGTCTGGTACTGGAGCAGGCCGGTGGCGAGCTTCGACGAGGTATCGAGTTCCAGCATCTGCGATCCCTTCACGTAGGATTTAGCCTCGTCCAGTTCCTTCTGGGTCGGTCCGTCTTCAGCGAACCGCTGGATGACCTTGTCGATCGCATCGATGCTTTCGCTGGCGCGGTCGGCGCGCGTACCGGTGGTTCCGGCAAACAGCGCCGAGTATTTCATCCACAAGAGCGATTCCGAGACGGAATAAGCGAGGCCGCGTTTTTCGCGAACCTCGCGATAGAGTCGGGACGACAGCGAGCCGCCGCCGAGAATGTGGTTGTCGATGTAGGCCGCCATGAAATCCGGATCGTGGCGCTTGACGCCGGGACCGCCGAACATGACCACGGTCTGCGGCACATCGAGCGGAACGAATGCGCGTTGCGGCGGCTTGGCAGCGACGACGTCGGCAACGGGTGTGAGGTCGCCTTTCGCGGGCAGCCCTCCGAAGGTTTGATCCAGCAGCTTTGCGAGGGCAGCCGGCTCGATGTCGCCGACGACCGCGATTTTCAATTGATCTCTCGCCAGCACGCGGTGCACGTAGTTCCTGAGGTCGTCGGTCTTGATCGTAGGAATGCTTTCGAGGGTGCCATGCGACGGGCGGCCGTAAGGATGATCGCCGAATGCGAGCTTGAGAAAATTGCGGCCGGCGAGCGCGTTGGGATTGGTGGAGTTGCGGCGCAGTTCGGACATGATCTGCGAACGGATGCGCTCGACGTCAGCAGCGTCGAAACGCGGGGAAGTGAGGGCGATGTGCAACAGGTCGAACGCCTCGCCGCTGTGCTCCTTGAGCATCCGCAACGAGCCGCGAAAGCGGTCGCGTTCGATGCTGAAGCTCAACTCGATGGCGCGGCGGTCGAGCCGCTCACGGAAGGTCTTGGAGTCGAGATCGGCGGCGCCTTCGTCAATCAGGCTCGCGACCATATAACCGACGCCAGGCTTGTCGGCCGGGTCCTGCGCCGCACCGCCGGCGAACGCATATTCCATCGCAACCAGAGGCACGGTCGCATCCTGAACGAACCAGGCCTCGATGCCTCCCGGCGTCACCAGATGCTGGATTTTCGTCGCGGCGAACGACGGACTAGCGGCGAGGGAAATCAAAGCGAAGCACATAGCGGCGAGCAGGCGGCGCGCCGTGCCGATCCGGATGCGTCTCACGACCGCTTCTCCTCGTGCGCCGGCGCGGTGTCCTTGATCAGGTAACCCGTCACCGAGCGCGTCTTGACCAGCCACTTCTTCGCGGCCTCGCGGACTTGCGCGGCAGTCACCGCGCGGATGCGATCGGGCCAGCTCCTGATTTCGTCGACGTTCAATCCCACGGTCATGCCCGCCCCGTACCAGCGCGCCAGCGTCGTCTGACTGTCCTGGGCGTAGATCGCCTGAGCGATCAACTGCGTCTTCACGCGTTCGAGATCCTCGGCGGGCACGGGATTCGTGGCGAGATTTGCGATCACGGCGTCGATGGCCTTCTCAACATCGGCGAAACTGACGCCCGGCTTCGGCGCAACCGCGATCGCGAACTGGGTCGGATCGACCATGGTGCCCTGATAGGAAGCGTTGGTGCTGACGGCGAGCGGCTTGTCGACGACCAGCGCGCGATAGAGATACGCGTTGCTGCCTTCGCCCATCAGTTGCGCAAGCACATCCAGCGCGGGACTTTCGCCGGCGGCGGCGGTGGTCGCGGCAGGCACGAGATAATAACGCCGCAGCATCGGCTGTTCGACGCGAGGGTCTGCGAGCGTCACCGTCCGCGACGCAACCGGCGGCGGTTCCTGAGGACGGATGCGGACCGGCGGAATCGCGGGCTGCGGCGGCACCGGGCCGAAAGTCTTTTCAATCTCGGGCCGGATTTTCTGCGCGTCCACGTCGCCGGCGATCACCAGCGTTGCATTGTTCGGCGCATAGAACCGTTTGTAGAAGGCGAGCGCGTCTTGGCGGGTGAGCTTCTCGATCTCGTGGCGCCAGCCGATCACCGGGCGGCCATAGGGATGATTGAGATACAGCGCGGCCATGATCTGTTCGGTCAGCCGCGCCTCGGGATTGTTGGCGACGCGCATGTTGTACTCCTCGAGCACCACGTCGCGCTCGGGCAGCACGTTTTCGTCCTTCAGCACCAGGCCGGTCATGCGGTCGGCCTCGAACGCCATCATCGTCGCGAGCTGATCTCGCGGCACGCGCTGGTAGTAGCCGGTGTAATCGAAGTAGGTGAAGGCATTCTCCTCGCCGCCGACGCGCAGCACCGTCTGGGAGAACTCGCCGGCCGGATGTTTGGCGGTGCCCTTGAACATCAGATGCTCGAGAAAATGCGCAAGCCCCGATTTGCCCGGCGTTTCGTCCGCAGAGCCGACCTTGTACCAGATCATCTGCGTGACCACCGGCGTCCGGTGATCGGGAATGATCACCACCGCAAGCCCGTTCGGCAGGGTAAACGTGGTCGGGGGCTGCCCGGTCACGGTCTGCGCCCGGGCTGCCGTGAAGGTGAACAGGAACGCAAGGCACAGGGCCAGCGCCGTGAAGGCGCGGGCGGTCAGTCGTCGCAATGCTCTCATTGTGTGCACCGGCGGCAAGTTGTCGGAAGCGTCACGAATTGCCGTCAGTCCTTTTGCTGGAGCCAATGATTCGGTTGCGGCGTCGCCTTTATCCTGTAACGACCCCACGCCGGTTCGCGCCATATGGGGCGATCCGGGCTGGAAACGTCAGCCCGGCTTGTTCGTGCTGCCGACCGCCGCTGTCAGTTTTTGCGCTCTTTGCCGGTATTGATATCGATATACGTGTTGCCGAGGGCTTCCTTCGGCCCGGTGCCGTAAGCATAATTTGGGGACGGAGTCTGATATCCAGCCGGAGGCTGCGTCAACTGCTCCCGTTCCGGCTCGCCCGTGAACGTTGCGGTCTGCGGCTTGTTGCCGCCGAACAAATTGAAGAGCTTGCCGGTGAAACCGAGTTGCGAGGGGCTGAGCGACGGATTGTCGCTCTGTGGCTGGCCCGGCTGCTCGGTCTCGGCCCGTCGCGCGATGGTGCCGGAACCGTGTGTTGCGAGCTTGCTCGGCAAAATCGATTTGGCGCTTTCTTCGGGCGTCGGCTTGCTTTGCTTGCGGGCGGCAATCATTTCTTTGTGACGCTCGACGTCGGGGTCCTTCGGCCAGTTCGGGTCCTTGATTTCGGTCGCGGCGGAGCCAGGCGGCGGCAGATCGATCTTGGGCGGAATCACCAGCGGCGACCGCTCGCGATAGTCGATGCCTTTGTTGTCCATGTTGGTAGCGCCGATGCCGCTCATCAGGTTCTTGATGATTTTCTCCTCGAAGGTGGAGTCATCATCGTCGTCCTGTGCCCGCGCCACACCGGACGACAACACGATGGCGATGCCCGCGGCAACCGCGGCGAGACGAACGCAGCGCGGCAGCATTCCCGAGGCCTTGGGCACATCCCAACCGTTTCGTCCGGTTTTGCGCATCGCGTTTACCCTGTTCAGTTTTTTCGAAGGATCGCGGCCGAAGCCGCCCGCGCTCCGAGCTGCCCCTATCGTCCGGGATCAGGGCGCTTTTGCGGCGGGTGTCCCAAAGAAGGAATCATACAACAGGGCCGTCACCCCGGCAACGATCGCCACGTCGGCGATGTTGAACACATACCAGCTATAGGTCTTTCCCGCGAATTGGAGGTGAAGCAGCGCGAAATCCACCACCGCGCCATAGGCGAAGCGGTCGATGGCGTTGCCGATGGCGCCACCGATGATGAGCCCGAGGCCAATTGTCGCCATGCGGGTGCGCGAGCGCGCCATCCAGATCGCCAGCAGCACCACTGCAAGGGCCTTGATCGCGAGCAGGATCGTGGCGCCCACGGGGCTGTCGGTCTGGAACCAGCCGTAGCTGATGCCGGTGTTCCAGGCCAGCACCAGGTCGAAGAACGGCGTAACTCTGGCGGCGCCGCGACGACCGATATCGAACACGTAGAGCAGCCACAGCTTCGAGGCCTGATCGAGGATCAGGGCCAGGGCGGCTGCGATGACGCCGGAGCGCAGTACCGGCGTCACACGCTCACCCCCAGCGCCTTCCATTCCCGCAGCGCCTGCGCATCGCGCGGCGACACGTCGGGATATTCCTCGTCGCTGCCGACCGTCGTCAGGACCTTCCAGGACCGGGCGCACTTGGTGCCCGCGGCTTTCTCGACCACCACGGCGACGCCCTGGACGTTCGGCAAACGAAATGCGTCGGCCGGCGCGTCGCCCTCGCGCACCTCGAAGTTGGAGGTGATGCAGACCTCGGCGAGGTCGACGTCGAACAATGTCGCCAGCATGGCGCGGTCGGCGACATAGACGATCGGCGAGGCTTCCAGCGAGGAGCCGATCCGCTTGGCCGCGCGTTCGAGTTCCAGCGCGCCGGTGACGACGCTACGCACGGCGCGGATGGTCTCCCACTTCGCGGCCAGGGCGTCGTCGCGGAAATCGTCGAAACTCTCGGGGAACGTCGTCAGATGCACCGACGGCTCCGCCTCCGGCCGATACAGCCGCCACGCTTCCTCTGTCGTGAACGACAGCACCGGCGCCAGCCATTTCAGGATCGAGTCGCACAGCAGATCGATGGTGGTCAGCGCCGCCTTGCGCGCGGCCGATGACGGCGGATCGCAATACAGCGTATCTTTGCGGATATCGAAATAGAACGCCGAGAGTTCGGTGTTCATGAAGGCCGCAAGACTTGCGATCACGATCTTGTAATCGAAATCCGCGTAAGCCTTGTGCACCACTTCGCTCTGTGCCGCCAACTGGTGCAGCATCAGGCGTTCCAGTTCGGGCATGTCGGCGAACGCGACCGCGTCGCCGCGATCGAAGTGATGCAGCGTGCCGAGCATCCAGCGGATGGTGTTGCGCAGCTTGCGATAGGTTTCGACGGTGTTCTTGAGGATTTCCGCGCCGATGCGCTGGTCGTCGGCGTAATCGGTGGCGCAGACCCACAGTCGCAGGATGTCGGCGCCGGACTCCTTGATGACCTTCTGCGGATCGACGGTATTGCCGAGCGACTTCGACATCTTGCGGCCGTTCTCGTCGAGTGTGAAGCCGTGCGTCAGCACCACGTCGTAGGGCGCGCGGCCCCGTGTGCCGCAGCTTTCCAGGAGCGAGGAGTGAAACCAGCCGCGATGCTGGTCGCTGCCTTCCAGATACATCACGGTATCGCGGCCGCCATCGACCTTGCGTTTGATGCCGGCAAGGCCGGGGAAATGCAGGGGATCTTCCAGCACGAAGGCGTGGGTGGAGCCGGAGTCGAACCAGACGTCGAGGATGTCGTCGACTTTCCGCCAGTCCTCATTGGCGCGTGAGCCGAGGAAGCGTTCGCGCGCGCCCTCGGTGTACCAGGCATCCGCGCCGTCCTTCTCGAAGGCGTCGGTGATGCGCTTGTTGACGGCCTCGTCGATCAGGATTTCGGCGGAGCCGTCGCCCGTTTCACGCACGAATACCGCGATCGGCACGCCCCAGGCGCGCTGGCGCGAGATCACCCAATCCGGTCGGTTGGCGATCATGCCGGTGATGCGGTTCTGCCCGGCCGGCGGCACCCATTGCGTCACGCTGATCGCTTGCAGCGCGCGGGCGCGGAGGCTCTCCACCCTCCCCTGAAGGGGGAGGTAAAAAGGACGGTCCATCGCGATGAACCACTGCGGCGTATTGCGGAAGATCACCGGCTTCTTCGAACGCCACGAATGCGGGTACTGGTGTTTCAAACGCCCGCGCGCCAGCAGCATGTCGCGCTCGACCAGCGCCTTGATGACGGCGTCGTTGGCGTCGCCCTTCTCGCCCTTGTCGGTGAGCACGCGCTTGCCCGTAAAGCCCGGAGCCTGCGCGGTGAGCGCGCCGTTCTCGTCGACGGTGTAGGGAATCGCGGTCGTGATGCCGCGCGCCTCGAGCTCGCGCGCATTCGCCGTCCAGATGTCGAAGTCCTCGCGGCCGTGTCCCGGCGCGGTGTGGACGAAGCCGGTGCCGGTATCGTCGGTGACGTGATCGCCTGGCAGCAGCGGCACGGTGAAGTCGTAGCCGCCGGACAGGCCTTTCAGCGGGTGCGCGCATTCCACCGCATCCAGCGTATCGGCGGGAATGTCGCGGACCTTCTCGTAGCCCGCGACGCGCGCCTGCTTGAAGACGTCGGCGGCGAGATTGTCGGCCAGGATCAGAAGATCGCCGGTCTTGGCCCAGTTGTCGGCAGGCGCGTCGGTGACCTTGTAAAGACCGTAGGCGATCTTGTTCGAGAAGCTGATGGCGCGATTGCCCGGCAGCGTCCACGGCGTCGTGGTCCAGATCACAACGCTCGCCTGCGCCAGCGCGCCGTGCGCCGGCGAGGTCACCGGAAACTTCACCCACACCGTATCCGAGGTGTGGTCCTCGTATTCGACCTCGGCCTCCGCCAGCGCGGTCTTTTCGACCACGCTCCACATCACCGGCTTGGAGCCGCGATAGAGCGTGCCGTTGGCGGCGAACTTCATCAGCTCGCGCGCGATCTGCGCCTCGGCCGGATAGGTCATGGTGGCGTAGGGATGGTCCCAGTCGCCGATGATGCCGAGACGCTTGAACTCCTCGCGCTGTGCGTTCAGCCAGTGCCCGGCGTAGGCGCGGCATTCCTTGCGGAACGCGACCATCGCGGCCGGTTCCTTGAAGTTCGGCTTCGCCTTGCCCTTGGAGCGGTAGTTCTCCTCCTCGATCTTCCATTCGATCGGCAGGCCGTGGCAGTCCCAGCCCGGCACGTAATTGGAATCGTGGCCCAGCATCTGCTGGCTTTTGGTCACGACGTCCTTGAGGATCTTGTTGAGCGCATGGCCGATATGGATATGCCCGTTGGCGTAGGGCGGGCCGTCATGCAGCACGAATTTCGGCCGTCCCTTCGCGCGCTCGCGGAGCTGCCCGTAAAGATCGATCTCGTTCCAGCGCGCCAGAATCTCCGGCTCGCGCTGCGGCAGTCCGGCGCGCATCGGAAATTCCGTCTGCGGCAGGTAGAGGGTCTTGGCGTAATCGGGGGCGTCGGACTTTTTCGGCTTTTCGGTCATGGCGGGTGAATAGCGTGTTTTGGCAGCAAGGGGAAACCCGGTTTGAGCGTCTTTCCCTCTCCCGCAAGGGGAAAGGAGAAGGAGTCAATCCACCTTCCCGAGCATCGGGAACGCATCCGGCGCGGCCGCGAGCATGGTCCGTGCGACGGTCGCATCGCCGTCCATCCGGCGCACCAGCGCCGCGACGCTGTCGAACTTCAGCTCCTCGCGAATGAAGCCGATGAAGGCCACGTCCAGCGTGGCGCCGTAGAGGTCGCCGTTGAAGTCGAACAGGAACACTTCGAGCAGCGGCGCGCCGTTGTCGAAGGTCGGGCGGCGGCCGAAGCTCGCGACGCCGTCGGAGCGCCGCTGATCCTTTGCCTGGCCGCGTCCGACCCGCACCGCATAGACGCCATGCTTGAGGCCGCAATCCTTGTCGAGGCGGATATTGGCGGTGGGATAACCGAGCCCGGCGCCGCGCTTGTCGCCGTGGATCACCTCGCCTGTCACGAACCACGGCCCGCCGAGCATGGCGGTGGCGTCCGTGATCTGGCCCTCCGCCAGCGCCATGCGGATGGCGCTGGAGGAAACCGGACGTTCGTCGATATCGACATGGGGCTGGACGTCGACCTCGATGCCCAAGCGCGTCGCCTCGCTCGCCAAAAGGCTCGGCGAGCCGACCCGGCCCTTGCCGAAATGGAAATCGTAGCCGACGGCGATGCCGCTGACGCCGAGGCGGTCGATCAGATCATGGTGAATGAAATCCTGCGCCGTGGTGCCGGCTCGCGCCGCGTCGAAAGTCATGACCACGGCGCCGGCGAGGCCTGCGCCGGAGAGCAGCCTGAGCTTGTTGGTCTCATCGGTCAGGCGAAATTGCGGGGTGCTCGGGCTGAAAAACTTTCGCGGATGCGGCTCGAAGGTGACGGCAAAGGCCGGATTCCCACGGGAGCGCGACATGCGGAGCGCCGCCTCTATCACGGCGCGGTGGCCAAGGTGCACTCCGTCGAAATTGCCCATCGCCACCACCGATCCCCTGGGAATCGCAGCGGCAGGCGTGGTGTCGCGGATGATGGCAAATCGGGAGGTCATTACCGTTTCGTTGATGGGTGGGTAACCGGTTGAAGTCAAGCGCGCCGGCCGGAGCTGCGGGGCAACGGGTGCCCGGCTGTCCGTTTCCGGATTAACGGGCTGTTTAACGGCTGGTAGTAGAAAGAAGGGCCGACCCGCGGGGGCAGGACCGGTGAAGACCCGGCATGCTCCCCAGGATGGCCCGCCCCGGCGGGCCTTTGACGATTTCGGCACACATAGAATGTGGCGTGCAGGGGGTTCAAAATGGCAGTAGACTTGTCGATGTCGGTTCTTGTGGTGGACGATTACAACACCATGATCCGCATCATCCGGAATCTTCTCAAGCAGCTTGGGTTCGAGAACATCGACGACGCCAGCGACGGTTCGGCGGCGCTGAACAAGATGCGCACCAAGAAATACGGCCTCGTGATTTCCGACTGGAACATGGAGCCGATGACCGGCTACGACCTTCTCAAGGAAGTCCGCGCCGATGCCAATCTCGCGATGACGCCGTTCATCATGATCACGGCGGAGTCGAAGACCGAGAACGTCATCGCAGCCAAGAAGGCCGGCGTGAACAATTACATCGTCAAGCCGTTCAACGCGGCGACGCTGAAGAACAAAATCGAAGCGGTATTTCCCGACAACGTCCCGGCGTAATTCCCACCTCGCCCCGCTTGCGGGGAGAGGTCGCTCGCATCTTGCGAGCGGGTGAGGGGCGCAGCATCGCCGCAAAACTCACCTTCAGGGGATTCAAGAAACAGGCCCCTCACCCCGACCCTCTCCCCGCAAGCGGGGCGAGGGAGAAAAGCCGCCTTCGCCTACCACTTCAGTTCGCGCATCAGCGCCAGCGGCGGATGGCCGAACAATTCCTTGACCGAGGCCGGGTCGAGCTGGTCGACGCCGGCGAATTCCTCGGAATGGATGCCGCGCGTCAGGAACAGCAGGTCGATGCCGAAGGCATGGGCGCCCATCAGGTCCGTGCGAACGGAATCGCCGATGGCGAGCACCCGGTTCAGCGGCGTATCCTGGCCGCGCCGCTCCCGCGCCAGCGCCATGGCCCGCTCATAGATCGGCCGGTGCGGCTTGCCGTAGAAAATCACCTCGCCGCCGAGTTCGCGATAAAGTTCGGCGATGGCGCCGGCGCAATAGAGCAGGCGGTCGCCGTGTTCGACAACGATATCGGGATTGGCGCAGATCAGCGGCAGCTTGCGTTCGCGCGCCTGCATCATCAGGGCGCGATAGTCCTCGGCGGTTTCGGTCTCGTCGTCGAACGGGCCGGTGCAGATGATGTAATCGGCGTGCTCGATCGGCGCGAAGACGGGATCGAGGCCGCTGTGGATCGAATTGTCGCGCTCCGGGCCGAGCCAGTAGACCGCCTTGGCGGGATGCTCGGCGACGTAGCAGCGCGCCAGATCGCCCGATGAAGCGATGGCGTCATAGCAGTCGTCGGGGACGCCGAATTTGCGCAATTGCCGTTGCACGGCATCGGCCGGGCGCGGCGCGTTGGTGATAAGGATGACGGTTCCGCCCTTGTCGCGGAACGTTTTCAGCGCCGCGCAGGCTTCGGGAAAGGACACGAGGCCGTTGTGGACGACGCCCCAGATGTCGCTGAGCACGACATCCCTGCCGGTCGCGAGATCGCGCAGATGGTCGACGAAACGAAGCGCCGTCATTGCACTCCGATGCTCTCAGACCGCACTGCCGGCGCGGCACGCCAGTGCGGCGGCGCCGGTCAGGCGGGGTGGGTGGTCCGGCTTGGTAGCGCCGGTCTTCGGCTTGTCGGCTGTGTCCGCCGGCGCATCCGGACGCAGCGGCCGCGGCGCGGCGAACAGAAAACCCTGACCGAAGCCGATGTCGTAATCGAGCAGGTCGACCACCGCCCGCTCGTCTTCGATCCGCTCCGCGATCAGGTCGATGCCGAACCGGCCGAGCAGATCGGAGATGTCGGCCGGATGGATGTCGGAGGCCGACGTCTGGTTCGGGTCGAGAAGGAGCGAGGCCGGCACCTTGATGAAGCGGACGCCGCGGTCGGCCAGTTCGCGCGGCTCGATGCGGAGGTCCGTCACATGATCGACGGAGAAGCGGTAGCCGCGCTGCGCCAGCGCGGCGAGGTGCTCGCTTTCGGTCAGGCCGAGGCCGCGCAGCGTGCTGTGCTTGAATTCAAGGATCAGCGAAGGCGCCAGCGCGCGATTGGCTTCGAGAAAATCGAGGCACTGCCCGAATGCGGTGCGGTTGCCGAGCGTCGCCGCGGAGAGATTGCAGAACAGGCTGGCGTCCTTGTTGCGCATCTGAAGGCGGCGCAGCACCTCCATGCAGTGCACCACCACCATGTTGTCGATGTGCCCCATCAGCCCGGCCGCTTCGGCGGCGGGGATGAAATCGCCGGCGGCGAGTTGCGCGCCGCGGGCATCGCGCAGCCGCGCCACCGCTTCGTAGTAGCGCATCTTGCGCTGCGGAAGCGTGACGATGGGCTGCAGGAAAATATCGACGCTGTTATCCTCGATGGCGCTCCTGATCGTGGTCAGGATCGGCGCGTCGTTGCGGTTCGGTGCGGAACTCGCTGCGGGGGGGCGGGCGGGAGCGGGCGCCGCAACCCGTATCGGGGGCGGGGGTTCGGGCATCGGCGGCGGGGCGGCCGGCGGCAGCGACGCCAGGATGTCTTCGTGGGTGGCGACAGAGGCGGCAAGCTGCCTGACCAGCCCGCCAAGCTCGCTGATTTCCCCGAGCGCGGATTGAAGTCCCGATTGAATGCGGTCGTGCGCGGCGGAATTGGCCGAGACCACTTTGCTCTCGGCGGCTGCGAGGCGGCGCCCGAAGTCGCCGACCTGGCGGGCGAGGTCGGCGATGCCGTGCGACAGATCGGCGATCTGACCGTCGACGTCGCTGCGGTCGCGCATCCGCATCGATACCGCGTTGAACAGAATGAGGAAGGTCAGTGCGGCCAGCGCCACGACGGCGGCTTCCGACGCATGCAGGCTGGTCAGCGAGTACAGCGCGACGCCGAGCGAGCCGGAGACCAGCACCATGCAGATGGCAACGAAAATCGTGGAAATACGGATCATCTGGCGCGAAAAGGCTCCCGTCGCCGAACGATTTCCGGCGCTTTCGGACCGTCACACTACCATTATTGGTGATTCGGCGGGCAGTCTTCTACCGTTTCCGCCAAAATCGGACCAAACGCTCAGGCGACCGCACGAATCACCTTGGCGACCTTGTCGATGATCTCGCCGATTTGATCCTCGCTGGCGATCAGCGGCGGGGTCAGCGCCAGCGTATCGCCGGCGATGCGCATCATCACGTCGTGGTCATGGAAGCCGCTTCTCAGCGCCGCGAAGCCGCGGTCGCCGGCGCCGTTGCCGTTGGGGGCAAGATCGATGCCCGCCGTGATCCCGACGGTGCGGATATCGACCACGTTGGGCTCGTTGCGCAGGCTCATCACCGCGTCGGCGAATGTCGGCTCGAGCGCCTTGGCGCGCTCGAACAGCTTTTCGTCGCGATAGATGTCGAGGGTGGCGAGCCCTGCGGCGCAGGCCAGCGGGTGCGCCGAATAGGTATAGCCGTGAAACAGTTCCACGGCGTTCGGCGGTCCGGACATGAACGCGTCATGGATGGTGTCGCGCACCAGCACGCCGCCCATCGGAGCCGCGCCGTTGGTGACTCCCTTGGCGAAGGTGATCATGTCCGGCAGCACGCCGTAGCGTTCGGCGGCGAACGCGCAGCCGAGCCGGCCGAAGCCGGTGATGACCTCGTCGAAAATCAGCAAAATGCCGTGCCTCTCGGTGATCTCGCGCAGCCGCTTGAGATAGCCTTTGGGCGCGGGCAGCACGCCGGTCGATCCCGCCATCGGCTCGACGATCACGGCGGCGATGGTGTTGGCGCCGTGCAGGCCGACGAGGCGCTCCAGTTCGTCGGCGAAATGCGCGCCGTAATCGGGCTCGCCCTTGCTGAAGGCCTGCTTTTCACGATCGTAGGTCGATTGCAGATGGTCGACGCCGGTGAGCAGCGCGCCGAACATCTTGCGGTTGCTGACGATGCCGCCGACCGAGGTGCCGCCGAAGCCGACGCCGTGATAGCCGCGCTCACGGCCGATCAGGCGGATGCGGCTGCCCTGGCCGTTGATCTGATGATAGGCCAGCGCGATCTTCAGCGCGGTGTCCGCGGCCTCCGATCCCGAATTGCAGAAGAACACGTGATCGAGTCCGTTCGGCGCGAGCGCGGCGACGCGGTTCGCAAGCTCGAACGCCTGCGGAATGCCGAACTGGAACGGCGGCGCGAAATCCAGCGTCTCGGCCTGCTTGCCGATCGCCGATGCGATTTCCGGGCGGCCGTGACCGGCATTGCAGCACCACATGCCCGCGGCGCCGTCGATGATCTTGCGGCCGTCGGTTGAGAAATAGTGCATGCCCTTGGCGCCGGCGATCAGCCGGGGCGACGCCTTGAAGGCGCGGTTGGCGGTGAACGGCATCCAGAACGCGGCCAGATCGTTCGGCGCGGGCGGGGCAGGGCTCTTGTCTAGCATCGAAGGCCTCTTCTTTATGATGTCTCGGCAATGTTTGGCGTTAGCCTAAACCCTTTTTGCAAGGCTGCGAAATGCGGTTTGCCGCATTGGGCTCATGTACATCGCGACGTTGCGCGAATTGTGTTGGAGGCCCCTAGCGGGACTTGCAAAGGCTGCTCCGGAGCAGGCGAACGTCGGCGGATGTATATACCACCTTTAGTGTATTAATTCATTCACTCACACTTAATGGTTGTATGTCTCAATAGGCCGTATGACGCTCTTCGCCACACGCTTCGCTTTTTCCGATTTTCGCCGGCTGGCGCGCTGCTCCCGCGGCGCATCCGCAGTCGAGTTCGCGATATTGCTGCCGCTGTTCCTGGTGCTGGTGTTCGGCATCGTCGTGTTCGGCGCCTACTTCACGATGGTGCACGGCGTGCAGCAACTCGCCGCCGAAGCGGCGCGCTCCTCGGTCGCGGGCCTGAGCGAGACCGAACGGGTGAGTCTCGCCGAAAATTACATCACCGCGAATGTCGGCTCGTATCCGCTTCTGCAGCCGGCCCATCTGTCGGTGAGCGCGGCAACGTCGGGCAGCGACGTTTTCGTCGTTACGGTCAATTACGACGCCTCCGGCAACTTCATCTACGCGCTGCCATTCGTGCCGTCGCCGCCCACCACCATCGTCCGCTCGGCGGCGATCCCGTTCGGCGGCTTTTGAGGGGACGTGCGATGCCAAACCTGCTTCGGCGTTTTGTCTCGGATACGCGCGGAAACTTCGCGATCATGGGCGCCGTCTGCATGATCCTGCTGTTTGGCTGCGCCGCGCTCGGCGTCGATATCGGCTCGATCTATGCCGATCGCCGCAAGTCGCAGAGCGCGGCCGACCTTGCGGCCATTGTGGCCGCCGGCAACATCGGCAAGGCCAGGAACGCGGCGGCCGCCACCATAACGGCCAACGGCTATCCGGCGAGTGCGCTGGTGTCGGTCGAACTCGGTACCTACACTGCGAACGCCGCGCTTGCGCCGCAGGCGCGCTTTGCGACTCCCGCGACCGGAGCCGCCAACGCAGCGCGGGTGACGATGCGCACGCAAACTCCGCTTTACTTCGCGCGCGTGTTCGCCGGCGGCAATCACTTCGACGTCACCACGCGCGCCACCGCGGCGAGCACCGCGATGGCGTCGTTCGCCATCGGCTCGCGGCTGCTCGCGCTCAACGGCGGCCTGCTCAATGCGGTGCTGGGCCGCATGTTGGGGACGACGCTGTCGCTGTCGGTGATGGATTATCAGGCGCTGATCGATGCCCACATCGACGCCTTCGATTTCCTCAACGCGCTGGCGACGCGGCTTGACCTGACCGGCGTCACCTACGATTCCGTGCTGTCGGGCAACGTCAAGGTCGCCGACATCGTGGCCGCCATGCTGAGCGCGCAGCAGGCGGCGAACGGCCTGAACGCGGCGACGGCGGCGCTGTCGAACATCTCTCTGGCGCTTGCCGGGGTGACCACCACCATCGTGCCGGGAACGCTGATCGACGTCGGCCCCTATTCGGCGATGATGGTCGGCTCGAAACCGAAAACCGGCGTCAGCGCGTCGCTGTTCGACCTGCTGTCGGCGACGGGCGCGATCGCCAACGGCACCAACCAGATTGCGGCGTCCGTCAATCTCGGCCTGCCCGGCATCGCCGCCGTGTCCGTCCTGGCGACGATCGGCGAGCATCCGCAAGGGGCGAGCTGGATGACGGTGGGCACACAGGGCGCGAGCGTGCACACCGCGCAGACCCGTGTCCTGGTATCGATCAAGCTGCTCGGCAGCGGCGCGGTGCCGGCCGTCAATCTGCCTCTGTATGTCGAGGTTGCGTCCGGGACCGCAACGCTCGACGGCGTGAGTTGCAGCCGCCCCGACGTGACGGCGTCGACCGCCACCCTCGGCGTCACGCCCGGCATCGTCGACGCATGGATCGGCAACGTCTCAGTGGCCGAGATGACCAACTTCACCAGCAAGCCGGATCCCGGCGCGGCGACGCTGGTCAATCTCAGCGCGGTCACCGTGACCGGTCGCGCCCATGCCGGCATGGGCAACACCACGCCGACCTCGGTCGACTTTAGCTATTCCGACATTTCCGCGCAGACGAAGAAGACCGTGACCTCCACCGATTTCACCTCGTCGCTGACCGCGAGCCTGCTCGGCGATCTCACGCTCAAGGTCAATGTCGGACCGCTCGGTCTGCCGGTCCCCGGCCTCGGGCCGACCGTGACGGGAATCATCGGCGGCGCCACGGCGTCGATCGATCAGGTGCTGGCGCAGGTTCTGGCGACGCTCGGCATCGGCATCGGGCAGGCCGACGTTTGGGTCTCCGGCATCCGCTGCGACGGCGCGGTGCTGGTGAATTGAGCGGCAAGGATCAGGCGAGACTTGCCTTCTTTTCCCTCTCCCCTTGCGGGAGAAGGTGCCCGAGCAAAGCGAGGGCGGGTGAGGAGGCTTTTCCATCGGAGAACCCCTCATCCGGCTCAAATTCGCTTCGCGAATTCCCGCCACCCTAAGAGCGAGCTTCGCTCGTCTCGGCTCCAGCAAGGGGAGAGGGAGGAAAGGCCGCCTTGCCCGTCTGGGCGTCGGCTGATAACCCGTGACTCCATGCAACCTTACTACGCAAGCGTAGTAAGGCAACGTTCCGCGACCGTGGGTCAGATGTCCGACAAGAAACCGAAAAAGCCGCAAAAGCTTCGCGCCCGCCTGCCGCGCGGGCTGGAGGATCGCGGCCCCGCCGCCATATCGGCCACGCGCGCGATGACCGAAAAAATCCGCGCGGTCTATGAGCGCTACGGCTTCGAGCCGGTCGAGACCCCCGCGATGGAATACACCGACGCGCTGGGAAAATTCCTTCCCGATCAGGATCGCCCCAACGAGGGCGTGTTCTCGTTCCAGGACGACGACGAGCAGTGGATCAGCCTGCGCTACGATCTCACCGCGCCGCTCGCGCGTTACGTCGCGGAGAATTTCCAGAACCTCGCGCTGCCCTATCGCAGCTACCGCGCCGGCTACGTGTTCCGCAACGAGAAGCCGGGACCGGGGCGCTTCCGCCAGTTCATGCAGTTCGACGCCGATACGGTCGGCAGCGCGTCGCCCGCCGCCGACGCCGAGATGTGCATGATGGCCGCCGACACCATGGAGGCGCTGGGCATTCCGCGCGGGCAGTACGTGGTGAAGGTCAACAACCGCAAGGTGCTCGATGGGGTGCTGGAGTCGATCGGCCTTGGCGGCGACGAGAACGCGGGACGCCGTCTCACGGTGCTGCGGGCAATCGACAAGCTGGATCGGTTGGGCGTTGAGGGCCTGAGGCAATTGCTCGGCGAAGGTCGTAAGGATGAAAGCGGGGATTTCACCAAGGGGGCTGGGCTTAGCGCTGGCGCAATAGAGCGCATTGTGTCGTTTGCCGATTTTGATATTCCGACTTGGGAGCACGATCCTCACGGCATAACGCCTGAGAGGGGCGACACCATTATTGGTTCAGAAGTTATAGAATCAGATATCGCGTTGTTTGGAGCAGAACCTACGAAAATCCACGTAGAATACGCCCGAAACAATTTTCACACGCTGGAAGCGCTGCAAGATAAGTTTGCCGATAGCCCGCTTGCGTTGTCTGGTATTCAAGAACTTTTGCTAATCGCCGAATTAGCCGCAAGCGGCGGTTACCATGCCGACCGCATCCGCATCGATCCCTCCGTCGTGCGTGGCCTCGAATACTACACCGGCCCGGTCTACGAAGTGGAGCTTCTGCTCGAAACCAAGGACGAGAAGGGCCGCCCGGTGCGCTTCGGCTCGGTCGGCGGCGGCGGGCGCTATGACGGTCTTGTCTCGCGTTTCCGCGGCGAGCCGGTGCCGGCGACAGGCTTCTCCATCGGCGTGTCGCGTCTGCAGGCCGCGCTCACGATGCTCGGCAAGCTCGACACCAAGCCCCAGGCGGGCCCGGTGGTCGTCACCGTGTTCGGCGGCGACATTGCGGGCTACCAGAAGATGGTCGCGGAGTTGCGCAATGCGGGTATTCGCGCGGAATTGTATCTCGGCAACCCGAAGCATTCGCTCGGCCAGCAGATGAAATACGCCGACAAGCGCCGTTCGCCGTGCGCGATCATTCAGGGCACCGACGAGAAAGCCAACGGCAAGGTGCAGATCAAGGACCTGATCGCGGGCGCCGAACTGACCTCGATCGAGGATCGCACCGAGTATCTGAAGAAGCAGGCCGAGGCGCAGATCGAAGTCGGCGAAAACGATCTCGTCCCCGAGGTGCAGAAGCTGCTCGCGCGCCACGGCGTGAGGTGGAGTTAGTTCCCCTCTCCCCCAGGGGAAAGGGAAGGGCCTGCGCTACTTCGGCGCCATCGACTTGAATTTCTCGAGATCGCGCATGTTCATCTTGAAGCCGCCGGGCATCACCACGTCGCCGGGCTTCTGACCTTCCTTGCAATCCCCGGACCATTTCGCTGCGATGGTGATCTTGCTGTCGCGGGTTCCGAGTCTGCCGCCTTCGCTGCGCGAGGTGACCGTCACCGTATAGGCGGAGTTGAAGTCGCCGGAGGTCACCGCATGCGACGTCACGGTCGCGCCCGCCATCATGCAGACCGAATCCATGACATAGCCGGCCGCGGTTTTCTGGATATCGGTCTTCGAGCAATTCTGCTTGGCGGAGGGCGCGAACTCCGAGGTGAATTCGCGGTCCACCGCTTCGCTGGTGCATTGCTGGACCGTCACGCCCGGCATTTTGGCGCCCTCGTGATCGACCTTGATGTCCCATAGCCCGGCCTTGCGCAGCGGCAATTGCACCTCCGCCAATGCCGGCGCCGCGGAGAAAAGCACCAGCGCCACGAAAGGAATCGAGCATCGAAGAGAGCGTCGCATCGCAGGCTCCGTCAGAGGATCAGAACTGGCAAATGATAAGGATCAGGGTCGGCTCAGTAGCGGGTCCGCAGCGGAGGCTGGTCGGGGCCATAGGGCACCCACCGGCAGGCGAACGAGATGTAGCCGCCCGGATAGGCCTGGACGCCGAGGATTTTCGCCACCTTGCCGTAGTGCGCGCAGTGATCGACCGCGATCACGCGGACGTCGCCGGTTCCCACCAGCGAATAGGAGATGATGCCGCCGGTGTCGTTGCCCTTGACCGGTGGCACCCAGTCGGCTCGTGCCGGTCCGCAAACCAGCGCGCCCGCCATAGTCGCCGCCAGCAAAGCCGCTCCGAGCCATCTCATCGTCATCTCCATCGTTGCCGAGTCGAAGTTTAGAACGCCGCGCGGGCCGTGAAAAGAACGGCAAGCCGGTCATATGGAGTTATGCGGCGAGTGTTGCCGCGCCGCACTTGACCTTGCGCGGGCTTCGCGGCACCGTCTCTGGTGGAATGAATTTGACATTTGCTGGCCACTTTGCAGCAAAACCTCGGCAGGCGAATGTCAAATTCAAAACTCCACTAGAAACCCGATAGTTGCTAGTGGTCCTTTGATTCCAAACATTTGCAAGACCTCCCTGCCGCGACGGGATGCAAATGGTGGAATCGGATTACCAGCCTCGGATCACCGGCGGATGCTCCTATGCGCAACCTTATCACATCCTTGAAGAAAGCCGGCCTTGGTGCGGCGCTCGGCGCAGCGTTCGGACTGTTTGGCGCCCTGCCGACGGCGCAGGCCGTCAATTTCCCCGTGTTCGGACCGGGTTATGAGGGACGGTTGCCGGGCTGCGAGGCCGGACTGCCGGTCATCACGTCGGAATTCTGGGAGAAGGAGAGCGCCTTCTGGAATTCGCCGCTGCGAATCACGGCCTATGGCAACGTTCATGAAACAGCGTTCCGGCCGTGGCAGTCCGATAACATCCCGCGCCGCTATTGCACCGCCGATGCGATGGTCAGCGACGGCAAGATCCGTACCGTGCATTATTCGATCATCGAGGATGGCGGGTTTGCCAGCATGGGACAGGGCGTGGAGTGGTGCGTGGTCGGTCTCGATCGCAACTGGGCCTACAATCCGGCCTGTCGCGCCGCGCAGCCCTGAGAGCATTCTCCACACGGTGCGGATTCGGTTCGTGCCGCGAATTCGACATGCGCTGTGCATCAAGCAGCGCATTGCGTCTGTCAAATTCAAAGTCTGTCAAATCCAAAACTCCGCTGCGAGCCTGATCGTTGCCGGTGATCGCTCGATCCTGACATTCGCAAGAACGCTCGCTGAAACACGGTGTGAGTGTTAGACTCGGCCCACTGGGGCCGGATGTCGGCTGGGCTGGGAGTTTGACGTCATGAGGTGGGTGTCTCGCGCGGCCGCCGCGGCTGTCCTGTCGTGGCTGATCCTGTTTGCGGGGTGGACGGAGGGCGCGGCGCAGGATCGTCGCCAGAACGCACCGGGGGCATTTGATTTCTATGTGCTGTCGCTGTCGTGGTCGCCGTCGTTCTGCGCGGTCGCGGCCGAGCGCGGCAACACCAGCCGGTCGCAGCAGTCCCAATGCGGCGGACGACCGTTCTCTTTCGTGGTGCACGGCCTGTGGCCGCAATACGAGCACGGCTTTCCGGATTATTGCCAGCGTCCCGCACCGCGGCTCGATCGCCGCATCATGTCCTCGATGCTGGACCTGATGCCGGCGCCCGGCCTGATCTACAGCGAGTGGGACAAGCACGGAACCTGCTCGGGCCTCGGCGCACAGGCCTATTTCGAGATGGTCCGCAAAGCCCGCGCCGCGGTGAAGATTCCTGCGGAATTCATCGATCTGGCGGCGCCGAAAAGCATCGCGCCCGACGACATCGAGAGCGCCTTCATCAAGGACAATCCCGGGCTCAGCCACTCCGCGATCGCGGTGATCTGCGACCGCACCAGGCTCAGCGAGGTGCGGATCTGCATGAACAAGGACCTGCAATTCCGCGCCTGCGAGGAAATCGACCGCCGCGCCTGCCGCAGGGATCAGGTCGTGCTGCCGCCGGTGCGCGGGGGCTAAGCAAAGGCTGCTCGCCCCGGATGCTGCGCAGCGCGCCTTCCGTGGTGCGTTGCTGATCCGGGGCCGTAACAAACAGCGATTTCCATGGCGGTGCCCGGCGCTGCACCCGCATCGCAAGGGCCCTGGGTGCGTCCGGAACAACGCCGCCTCTTTGCGCGGTGACGCAGGTCGCGTAGTGCTTTGTCATGAACTACCGCCACGCCTTTCACGCCGGCAATTTCGCTGACGTCATCAAGCACATCGTGCTGGTTCGCATCCTGACCTACCTGCACCAGAAGCCGGCGGCGTTTCGCGTCATCGACACCCATGCCGGCGCCGGCCTTTACGATCTCACCGGCGAAGAAGCCGGACGCGGAGGCGAGTGGCTGACCGGCATTGCGCGGCTGATGCAGGCGCGGTTTTCGGATGCCGTCGGCGCGCTGGTCGCGCCTTATCTCGATATCGTGCGGGCATTCAATCCGCAGCGCGGCCTGCAGTCCTATCCGGGATCGCCGCTGATCGCGCGCGCTCTGCTGCGGCCGCAGGATCGTCTGGTGGCTTGCGAACTCGAACCCGCGGCCCGCAAGCACCTGATCGGTGCGCTGCGCCGCGATGTTCAGGCCAATGTGGTCGACCTCGACGGCTGGATGGCGCTCGCCGCTTTCGTGCCGCCGAAGGAGCGGCGCGGGCTGGTGCTGATCGATCCGCCGTTCGAGCACAAGGACGAGTTTGACCGGTTGGCCGACGGATTTGCCGGGGCCTTCGCGAAATGGCCGACCGGCTGCTACATGCTGTGGTATCCGGCGAAAAGACGCCGCGCGACGGACGATCTGGCCCGCAGGGTCGGCGCCGCGGTCGGAGGCGATGCCGGCAGATGCCTGCGGCTTGAATTCAGTGTCGCCCCGCAGACGCCGGACGGTCCGCTCACCGCGGCCGGACTCCTGATCGTCAATCCGCCGTGGACATTGAGGACGGAGCTGAAGCTCATCCTCCCCGAGCTGGAGAAGCCGCTGGGGCAAGGCGGCGCCGCCAGATTCAGGCTGGAGGCGGTCGGAGGTTGAGCCGGTCGTTACATGCAATTTCGCCGTAGTCAGTCCCGCGGGAACCGTATTAAGCTGCCGCGCTTCCGCTTCCAGCATCGGAGGCGGTCGAGTGACCATACCTTGATGCAATGCCTGGTCGAAGCAGGCTTCGTTTTCCGGGGATGACCGCGATGGCGGCATGTCTGGGGTGAATGTCAGGTCTCGTTGGCGCGCGGGGGCGCGGCGGCGAATGCAATGCGGCGAGAGGAGTTTTGCCGATGGCCATGACTGGAACGGTCAAGTTCTTCAACGGGGAGCGCGGCTACGGCTTCATCAAGCCAGACGATGGCGGCCGCGATGTATTCGTTCACATCACGGCGGTGGAGCAGGCCGGATTGAAGGAATTGTCCGAAGGACAACGCGTCACATTCGAGGTCGAGCCGGACAAGAAGGGCAAGGGCCCCAAGGCGGTCAATCTCGTGATCTCGTCCTGACCGGAGGCCGCGTCGCGCGGCGTTTGTTCTCCGACAGGCATGATCGTGGCGCGTTTCCAGTGCGCGCTGACCCGTTTCCGTCACGCAAAAAAATCCCGGCCGCGAGGGCCGGGAGTTTGAAGCGCGTCGGTATGGTTCTCGTCAGAAGTGATAGTTTACGCCGGCGCGGACCAGTCCGTACTGATAGCTGTTCGGAGCGCCGGTAATCGAGAAGTTGCTGCTCGACAGGTCGACATAGAGATATTCGACCTTCGCGGTCCAGTTCTGGTAGATGCCGAATTCGGCGCCGACGCCCAGGGTCCAGCCGGCGTTGGTGTGGGATTCCGACAGGCCGAAGGTTTCGGCGCGCAGTTCGCCGAAGGCGAGACCGCCAGTGCCATAGACCAGAACGTTGTTGAAGGCGTAGCCGAGACGGCCGCGCACCGTGCCGAACCACGGGTTGGAGAATTTCCACGGCGCGAAGGTATCGTCGGCGGCGCTGGCCTGGATGTCGCCTTCGAGGCCGAACACCAGCGGCCCGCTCTGCCAGTTGTAGCCGGCCTGCACGCCGCCGAATACGCCGTCCGGCCTGGTCGCGCTGTTATGGACGCTGCCCCAGGCATAACCGAGGTTGCCGCCGAGATAGGGACCCGCCCAGCTGAAGGCATTGAGCGGCTGATTGACGGTATAGGGCGAGCGGTAGGACAGATCCGCGGCCTGCGCGGTGCCGATCAGCGCCGTTGATGCCACGGCCAATGCCGCGATCGTTGTCTTGCTCATTTCGATACTCCAACCCCTTACCGTCGCTCCCGTCGTGGCATGCAAGCCAATCCGTACGGTTACGAATTTCGAAATTTCCTGCGTAGGATTTATCGAAAGTTTTAAGTTAAGCGGTTCTTAAGGCGGCGCCCCTGCCGTCTCTTGTTCTTAAAAAAGTGTTACCGGCATGGCGGCGCCGGTCATCGGTGAGGCGGCCCCGTCGTTCCACCGGCTCCGGCGCGGCCGCTGGCATCCGCCGGTTTCATCGCTTAACTGAGGGCCATGACGACCGATTCCTCCGATCCCGCAAAGCCGGCCGGACCCGGACGACCGCCTGGTTCCGGCACGGACATGCGGCGGCATACCGGGGCGGAGGCGGCACAGGATGTCGATCCCGCAACCGTCGAGACCGTCGAGGCTGAAGAGGACGACGAGGGGCGGCTGCCGGATCTTCCGGACGAGCCCGCTGAGGCGATCGCGGAGGGCCCGCTCGCGGTCGGCCGCGCGGCGATCGAGCGCGCCGTGCGTCATGCGCCGACCTCGCCCGGCGTCTACCGCATGATGAATGCCGCGAACGACGTGCTTTACGTCGGCAAGGCCAAGAACGTGCGCAGGCGGCTGTCGTCCTATGCGCGCCCCACGGGCCAGGTGATGCGCATCGCGCGCATGATCGCGGCGACGTGCACCGTCGAGATCGTGTCGACCGGAACCGAGACCGAGGCGCTGCTGCTCGAAGCGAACCTGATCAAGCAGTTGCGGCCGCGCTTCAACGTGCAGCTTCGCGACGACAAGTCGTTTCCTTACATCCTGATCACCGGCGACCACTGGGCGCCGCAGATCCTCAAGCATCGCGGCGCGCAGTCGCGGCCGGGACGCTATTTCGGACCGTTCGCATCCGCAGGCGCGGTCGGCCGCACCATCACCGCGCTGCAGCGCGCGTTCCTGGTGCGCTCCTGCACCGACTCGTTCTTCGAAAGCCGGACGCGGCCGTGCCTGTTGTATCAGATCAAGCGCTGCTCGGGCCCATGCACCGGCGAGATCGATTTTCCCGGTTATACGGCGCTGGTTCGCGAGGCGACGGACTTTCTGTCCGGCCGCAGCCGCGCCGTGAAGGAGGATCTGGCCCGCGCGATGGAGCAGGCCTCGGCCGACCTCGCTTTTGAGCGCGCGGCGCTTTACCGCGACCGGCTGGCCGCGCTGTCGGCGATCCAGTCGCAGCAGGGCATCAACCCGCGCACGGTGGAAGAAGCGGACGTGTTCGCGATCCACCAGGAGGGCGGCTATTCCTGCGTCGAGGTCTTTTTCTTCCGCACCGGACAGAACTGGGGCAACCGCGCCTACTTTCCGCGCGCGGAAAAATCCTTCACGCCGGAGGAGGTGCTGGGCGCGTTTCTCGCGCAGTTCTACGACGACAAGCCGCCGCCGAAGCTGGTCCTGCTGTCGCATCGCATCGAGGAATGCGAATTGCTGTCCGATGCCCTGTCGATCAAGGCCGGTTACAAAGTCGCGATCTTGGTGCCGCAGCGCGGCGAGAAGAAGGAACTGGTCTCCCATGCGCTGACCAATGCGCGCGAGGCGCTTGGCCGCAAGCTGGCCGATACCGCGACGCAATCACGATTGTTGCAGGGTTTGGCCGTCGCCCTGGGTTTGCCGCATAGCCCGCGGCGCATCGAGGTCTACGACAACAGCCACATCCAGGGAACCAACGCGGTCGGGGCGATGATCGTCGCCGGCCCTGAGGGCTTTCTGAAAAACCAGTACCGCAAGTTCAACATCCGCTCCGAAGGTCTGACGCCCGGCGACGATTACGCGATGATGCGCGAGGTATTGGAGCGCCGTTTCAAGAGACTGCTGATGCAGCAGGCCGCCGATCCGGACAAGACCGATGACCCGGAGAAGGATACGGTGCAGCAATGGCCGGATCTCGTGATCATCGATGGCGGCCTCGGCCAGCTCAATGCCGCGCGCGGAATTCTCGATGCGCTGGGGCTGACCCGGATACCGCTGGTGGCGGTCGCGAAGGGACCGGACCGCGATGCCGGACGCGAAACCCTGTTCCTGCCGGACCGTCCGGCGATCAAGCTCGAACCGCGCGACCCGGTCCTCTATTTCATCCAGCGACTGCGCGACGAGGCGCACCGTTTCGTGATCGGATCGCATCGCAAGTTACGTAAAAAGGATATGCGCGAGGCTGGATTGCAGGAAGTTCCCGGCATCGGCCCCGCGCGCAAGCGGGCGCTGCTGCATCATTTCGGGACGTTGAAGGAGATCGAACGCGCCTCGGTGGCCGATATTGGCAAGGTTCCAGGCATCAGCGCCGAAAGCGCCCGCAGGATCTTCGACTTTTTTCACGCCCGGCCGGCGTAAAGGTGGTTTTTATCATGATATTCATCGGCATTTTTCGTATTAAGACCAACGGATAAGGCTTCGCCTCGGCCAAAGCGGCGAAATGCGCCCCGTGGCCGGTTGACGTTCGCGCCACGACAGTATTGGTAAGACGAAATGAGCACCGCAACCAGCCAGGCGACCGCGAGGAGTATGCTGTCGCTTCCCAATATTCTCACCTGTGCCCGGATCGCCGCGATCCCGGTGGTGGTGGGCTGCGTCTATGCTCAATCGATCATGGACGGGCCGTTGCGGCTGCGCTGGGTGGCGCTCGGGGTGTTCGTCGCAGCCGGCGTCACCGATTTTCTCGACGGCTACTATGCGCGGATCTGGGATCAGCAATCCGCCTTCGGCAAGATGCTCGATCCGATTGCCGACAAGCTCCTGGTCGCCTCCTGTCTCTTGATGCTGGCGGCGGACGGCATCATCCATGGCTGGACGCTGTGGGCGGCGATCGTAATTCTGTGCCGCGAGATTCTCGTATCGGGCCTGCGCGAATACCTGGCGGCGCTGCGCGTCAGCGTGCCGGTGACCAAGGTCGCGAAGTGGAAGACCACGGTGCAACTGGTCGCGATCGGATTTCTGCTCGCGGGCGAGGCCGGTGACCTGATCTTCCCGTTCGTGACCCAGATCGGGCTTCTGCTGTTGTGGGTTTCGGCGATCTTCACCATCTATACGGGCTGGGACTATTTCCAGGCCGGTATTCACCACCTCATCGAGGAGGATGAAAAATGAAGGTGCTGTATTTCGCCTGGGTGCGCGAACGGGTCGGCAAGGCCGAGGAGGCGCTCGATCCGCCGCCAGCCGTCGCGACGGTTGCCGATCTGATCGCATGGCTGTCGCAGCGGGGCGATGAATATGCCCATGCGTTCGAAAAGCCGAAGGTGATCCGCGCCGCGATCGACCGTATCCACGTCAAGCAGGACACGGCGATCGCAGGCGCGCGCGAGATCGCCTTCTTTCCGCCGATGACCGGCGGTTGATCTGTAGATAGCGTCGTCGCCATGACCGTTCCCGTCACCATCCGCCTGCAGGAAGAGGACTTCGACGTCGCGCGCGAAATCGCGGCGCTGTCGCGCGACCGCACCGATATCGGAGCCGTCGTGAGCTTCAGCGGCATCTGCAGAAGCGACAAGGCTGACGGCGAGGTTGGTGATGCGATAGCCGCGCTTGTGCTGGAACATTATCCGGGCATGGCAGAGGAAGAGATCGCGCGCCATGCCGAGGAGGCGGTTGCGCGCTGGCCGCTCACCGGCCTCACCGTCATTCACCGCTTCGGACGGATCGTGCCCGGCGACAATATCGTTCTGGTGGTGACGGCGTCGGCGCACCGCGAGGCGGCGTTTCATGCGGCCGAGTTCCTGATGGACTATCTCAAGACCCGCGCGCCGTTCTGGAAGCGCGAGGAGGGCTCCGCCGGATCCGGTTGGGTTGACGCCCACGATCGCGATGACGCGGCTGCGGCGCGCTGGGCCAAATCCTGATGGCGAAGACCGCCGCACGCGGCGGACGATCGCAGGCCGCGACCAGCAATTCAGCCAAAAAACGCCGGCCACCGCGCACAACCGTTAAATCCGAAACAAGAAATCGAGACGCTGCCACGGCTGAGGCACCCGAACTCGCGACGATTTATGACTATGTCCGCTTCGCCGCCGCAAGGCTGAAGCGCGCGCGCGTCGCCTTCGCTCACGGCACCACCGATCCGGTTGCGGAAGCCGCTTTCCTGGTCGGCGAGGCCATGAACCTGCATCCCGAGGAGGTCGAACCGAACGCCAAGCTGCGCGTGCCGAAGGCGACCGGCCAACGCATCCTCGATTGGACCGAGCAGCGCATCGCAACCCGCAAGCCCGCCGCCTATCTCGTCAACAGGATGTATATGCGCGGGCTGCCGTTTTATGTCGACGAGCGCGTGATCGTGCCGCGCTCGTTCATCGGCGAAATCCTCGACTCGCATTTCGGCGACGACGAGGTGCTGCGTCTGCGCGATCCCGTAACCATCACAAGCGTGCTCGATCTCTGCACCGGCTCGGGATGCCTTGCCGTTCTGGCCGCGCGCGCATTTCCGAATGCGAGGATCGACGCGGCCGATCTGTCGGAAGACGCGCTCGCGGTCGCCGCGCGCAATGTGCGCGAGCACGGCCTGGAAAATCGCATCACGCTGTTGCAAGGCGATCTGTTCGGAGCGCTCAGGGACCAGCGATACGATCTCATTATCTCGAACCCGCCCTATGTCGATGCGAAAGGCATGGCGGGCCTGCCGCGCGAATGCCTTGCGGAGCCGCGGATGGCGTTCGATGGCGGCGCCGACGGCATCGATCTGGTGCGGCGGATCATCGACGGCGCCAAAACTCACCTCGCGCCCGGCGGCGGGCTGTTGTGCGAGGTCGGCCGCTGCAAGCCGGCGATCGAGAAGGCGTATCCTCGTGCCGATTTCCTCTGGCTCGACACAGAGGAGTCCGAAGGTGAGGTATTCTGGATCGAGGCGGCCGCGCTTGCCGATGTCGTTTCCGTATGACAGCCGGAGCGGCGCGGCAGATCGCCCATGCCTCGGCCTCTGGCAAAATTGCCTGAGTTCACTTAACTGAAGGCGACCCAGCGAACGACGCGTGAAAAACCTCCGGCGATACCGTCGGAGGTTTCGTCGTCCTGAAACCGTCCTTCTGCCCTAGTGGAGTGAATTTGACATTCGCTACTCCCTTTGCAGCAAACCCGGCAAGCGAATGTCAAATTCAAAACTTCACTAGTACTAGTGGTCCTTTGATTCTCACATTTGCAAGAATCCCCGCCGCAACGGGATGCAAATGTTAGAATCGGACCACTAGTTGCCCTGTTGATGATCGAGCCGCCATGCTTTTTGACGCCCGCCAAAGCGCGCTGCCGCGCGATCCCTGGCTCGGAGAACTCCGGGCGACGCTGACGCTCGGCTGGCCGCTGGTCCTCACCAATCTCGCGCAGATTGCACTGACGACCACCGACGTGATCGTGCTGGGTCGCGTCGGTCCCTCCGCGCTGGCCGCGGGAACGCTTGGCGTCAACCTCTACTTCGCGATCCTGATTTTCGGCATCGGCGTTGTCACCGCGACGTCGCCGATGATGGCCGAAGCGTTCGGTCGCAAGCTGCATTCGGTGCGCGACGTGCGGCGGACGTTCCGGCAGGGATTATGGGCGTCGGTTCTGATCGCGGTGCCGAGCTGGTTGCTGCTGTGGCACAGCGAGGCGATCCTCATTCTGTTCGATCAGGAACCGCAGCTTGCGGCGGATGCTCAGGCGTTCGTGCGCGCATTGCAATGGGGCATGTTGCCGACGCTGGGCTTTATCGCGTTGCGATCGTTCTTCGCCGCGCTGGAGCGCCCGTTATCGGCCATGCTGGTGACCGCGGCCGCGATCCTGTTCAATATCGCCGCGAACTGGGCGATGGTGTTCGGTCATCTCGGCCTGCCGGCATTCGGCCTGCGTGGTTCCGGCATCGCGACGGCATTGTCGAACACCTTCCTGTTCGTCGGGCTGGTGCTGGTGGCGAGTTTTGGCCGCAGGTTTCGTCGCTTCCATCTGTTCGGCAACTGGCGGCGCGCCGATTGGCCGCGTCTTGTCACGCTGTGGCGCGTCGGTTTGCCGATTGGCGCCGCGCTCGCTTTCGAGATCACCGTGTTCAATGCCGCGGTATTCCTGATGGGCCAATTCGGCACGGCCTCGATCGCGGCTCATGCCATCGCGATTCAGATCGCCTCGGTCTCCTTCATGGTGCCGATGGGACTGTCGCAGGCGGCCACGGTGCGCGTCGGCCGCGCTTACGGCGCCGGCGACCGCGACGGGATCACCCGCGCCGGATGGACCTCGTTTGCGCTGGCGATTGCTTTCATGACCGCGACCAGCGTGCTGATGATTGCCGCGCCGCGATGGCTGATCGGTGCATTCGTCGACGTCAACGATGCGTCGAACGCCGAGGTGATCGGACTCGCTGTGTCGTTTCTGACCTGCGCCGCGGTGTTTCAGATTGCCGACGGCGCGCAGGTGGTCGGCGCCGGCATGCTGCGCGGCCTGCAGGATACCCGCGTGCCGATGATCTATGCCGGTCTTGGCTATTGGGGCTTCGGCATGTCGCTGAGTTTGCTGTTTGCCTTCAGGCTCGGATTTCGGGGCACCGGCATCTGGATCGGCCTGGCGTCGGGCCTCGCGGCCGTGGCCATCTTGATGATCGCGCGTTGGATCAGACGTGAGCGGCTTGGCCTGGTGCCGCGAGGGGATATGCGATACCGCGAGGCGTGATTCGGGTGAGCCGACGATTGTGTGCGCCGCCGGTCAGAGCACCTTGCGGGTCCAGTCATGCGGGTCGGCCGCGCGGCCGTATTGTATGTCGACCAGCTTCTTGCGAAAGCCCATCGCGACGGAACCGGCGGCGCCGCCGTTGATGGTGAAATCGCCGTGCGCCGAGCACACCTTGCCGATCGGAGAAATGACGGCGGCCGTGCCGCAGGCGAATGCTTCTTTCAGCCTGCCGCTGGCGGCATCGGTGCGCCACTGGTCGATCGTATAGGGTTCTTCGCGCACCTGCGTGCCGGACTCCTTCGCGAGCGTGATGATCGAATCGCGGGTGATGCCCGGCAGGATGGTGCCGAGCGGCGGCGTTGAGACTGAGCCGTCGTCGAACACGAAGAAGATGTTCATGCCTCCGAGTTCCTCGATGTAGCGACGTTCGATCGCGTCCAGGAATACAACCTGATCGCAGCCGCGATCGATGGCTTCGGCCTGCGCGCGCAGGCTGGCGGCATAGTTGCCGCCGCATTTGACGGCGCCGGTGCCGCCGACCGCCGCGCGCGTGTAGTTTTCCGACACCCAGATCGAGACCGGCGCGGGCCCGCCCTTGAAATAGGAGCCGACCGGCGACGCGATGACGGCGAAGATGTATTCCGCCGATGGCTTGACGCCGAGGAAGACTTCGTTGGCGATCATGAAGGGCCGCAGGTACAGGCTGCCTTCGCCGCCGGGAATCCAGTCACGGTCGATGCGAACGAGTTGCTCGATGGCTTCGATGAACACGGGCTCGGGCAGCGGCGCCATCGCCATGCGCTCGGCCGAATTGCGAAAGCGTTTCGCGTTGGCGTCCGGACGAAACAGGTTCACGGCGCCGTCGTCACGCTTGTAGGCTTTCAGACCTTCGAAAATCTCCTGCGCGTAGTGCAGGACGGCGGTCGCGGGATCGAGCGGGAAGCTGGCACGGGATTCGACGCGCGCGTCGTGCCAGCCGTTCGCGTGATTGTAGCGCACCATGGTCATGTGATCGGTGAACACCCGGCCAAAGCCGGGATCTGCGAGCTTTGCTTCGCGCGCCGTCGCGGGCGTCGGACTGGCCGTCGGCTGGACGTTAAACGTCAACGACATCGCGCCATCGGTTTTTTCGAACGAAGCTTTCATGGTGTTCTCCAGCTTGAAACGGTCCTCGCGTTGCAGGCTCCTGCCGATCCGCGAAGTCCGGTTTCCGCTTTGGCGGACGACGCGAAGTCCAGTATGTTGCCGAAACGCAGCTCGACAATCGCTCCAACGAGGTAAAAGGCCGATTGGCCTGGCCGTTTAGCAGGGCTGTATCCGGAATTTCGCGGGACGATATAATATTTCGTAGTGGATGTCCGGCTTGTAACATTGAGACAAAGATATGTCAATATGGCTGTCCTAAATTCTCCGGCCCAGCTCGCCGCCAAGACCAACACCGGCGCATCCACGACGGGAGAGCCGGCCGCGACGCGCTGGGACATCATCGAATTGCTGTTCTTCGCCTATCGCGACTTTGTCGGCGATCCCGACCATGTGCTGGAAGAATTCGGCTTCGGCCGCGCCCATCATCGCGTGATGCATTTCGTCTATCGTTATCCCGGACTTAATGTCGCCGACCTGCTCGAAGTGCTGCGCATCACCAAGCAGTCGCTGGGGCGGGTTCTCAAGCAACTCCTCGATGAAGGCTACATTGTGCAGAAGGCCGGCGACGCCGACAGGCGCCAACGCCTTCTTTTCGCCACCGCAAAAGGCGAGGCGCTAGTGGCGAAACTCGCGGGCCTGCAGACCGACCGCATCGTGCGCGCGCTGCGAGGCCTCGACGCTTCCGGCGCCGAGGCGGTGCGCAAGTTCCTGCTCGGGATGATCGACCACGACGATCCCGACAAGGTGCTGGAAGCGATCCTGCGGGCCGACGGCAAGATGGTGAAGGCATGACGGGAATGCAAACGGCAGGGATCGTGCGCGCGCAGGTGAGGCCTGCCGACGACGCCCCGCATCTGCTGCTGGTCGATGACGACCGGCGTATCCGCGATCTGCTGTCGCGTTTTCTGGCGGGAGAAGGTTACCGTGTCACCACGGCCATGAGCGCCAAGGCGGCTCGCTCGAAACTGCTCGGACTGCATTTCGACCTGCTGATCCTCGACATCATGATGCCTGGCGAAACCGGCTTCGATCTCGCCCGCTTCATCCGCGCTTCGTCCTCGGTGCCGATCATCATGCTGACGGCCCGACACGAGGCCGAGAGCCGCATCGAGGGCTTGCAGATCGGCGCCGACGACTATCTCGCCAAGCCGTTCGAGCCGCGCGAGCTGGTGCTGCGGATCGGGAATATCCTGAAGCGCACGATGCCGGTGCCGACGGTGCGAACCGGATCGATCGCGTTCGGGCCGTACGTGTATCACCTGGATCGGGGCGAGCTGAGGCAGGGCGACGACGTCATTCATCTCACCGATCGCGAGCGCGAGATGCTGCGCGTGCTCGCCGCCACGCCCGGCGAGACGGTTCGCCGCGGTGAGCTGAACGGCGGAGGCACCGTCAACGAGCGCGCCGTCGATGTTCAGATCAATCGGCTGCGGCGGAAGATCGAGCGGGATCCCGCCAATCCGCTTTTCCTCCAGGCGGTGCGCGGCGTCGGCTATCGCCTGGTCGCGGCACCCTGAGCTGCCGATGATGAGCACGCTCGACGCCGGCATGACGCTGATCCGCACGGCGTCCCGCCGCGTCTCCCTGGCCAATGGCAGGATGGCGCGGGCATTCAAGAACTGGATGCCCAAGGGCCTCTATGCCCGCGCGCTGCTGATCATGATCGTGCCGATGGTGGTGCTGCAATCGGTGGTCGCTTTCGTGTTCATGGAGCGGCACTGGAACACGGTGACGCGACGACTGTCGACGGCGGTGGTGCAGGATGTCGCCGCGCTGATCGATATCTACAAGGACTATCCGCAGGACAAGGACCGCGCGACGATCCGGCGCATCGCGCAGCAGCGGCTCGGGCTGGTGGTCGATTTCCTGCCGCCGGGCGACATGCCGCCGCCCGGGCCGAAGCCGTTCTTCTCGTTGCTCGATCAGTCGCTGTCGGTGCAGATCAGCAGGCAGATCGGCAAGCCGTTCTGGATCGATACGGTCGGTCGCTCCAGCCTGGTGGAGATCAGGATCCAGCTCGACGACGCGGTGATGCAGGTCTTCGCGCAGCGCAGCGCCGCTTATGCGTCGAACTCGGAAATCTTCATCTTCTGGATGCTGGGCACCTCATCGATCCTGCTGTTCGTCGCGGTGCTGTTCCTTCGCAACCAGATCAAGCCGATCCTGCTGCTGGCGGACGCCGCCGAGCGCTTCGGCAAGGGCCGCGACGCGCCGAACTTCCGTCCGCGGGGCGCGCGCGAGGTCCGCCGCGCCGCGCAGGCGTTCATCGAAATGAAGATGCGCATCGAGCGCAGCATCGAGCAGCGCACTGCGATGCTGGCCGGCGTGTCGCATGACCTGCGCACCATCCTGACCCGCTTCAAGCTGGAGCTGGCGTTGATCGGCGACAGTCCGGAAGTCGACGGCATGCGCAAGGACGTCGACGAGATGCATGGAATGCTCGAGGCCTATCTCGCCTTCGCGCGCGGTGACAGTGGCGAGCACGCGCAGCCGACCGACATGGCGGCCGCGCTGGAGGATCTGCGCAGCGATGCCGAGCGCAACGGCCACGCCGCGACGACCAATTTTCAAGGGCTTCCCGTCGTCACCGTCAAGCCGGCCGCGCTCAAGCGATGCCTCGGCAATCTGGTGTCGAACGCGGCGCGCCATGCCGATTCCATCGCGATCAACGGCCATCGCGATCACCGCTGGCTCACTGTCATGGTCGACGACGACGGTCCGGGCATCCCGCACGACATGCGCGAGGAAGTCTTCAAGCCCTTCCTGCGGCTCGACAGCGCCCGCAATCAGGACGAGGGCGGCTCCGGTCTCGGTCTTGCCATCGCGCGCGACATCGCGCGCTCCCATGGCGGCGACATCACGCTCGGCGACAGTCCGATGGGGGGCTTGCGCGCCACGGTGCGGGTCCCGGTGTAACGGCCGATTGATATCCGCTTTCGCTTACCTGCCGCCGAGGACTTGCAGCATTCGACTGCGCTTCACATTCCGGGATCATTGCTCTGGCTTTCCCGCTTCGCCGCCCCACATTGTAATCAAGCGTTTTAATTGAGCCCGTTCCTGGCAGGAGCGCGTGATGCTCTGTGGCCTCGGGACAGATTCGGGTCGAGGGAGCGAGTGGCATGGATGGCTCGGTTCAACTCGAAATGCGCTTCGGTGCCTCCAACTATGCGCCGATGCCGGTCACCCTCGTGCGCGGCAAGGGCGTCTATCTCTGGGATGAGAACGGGCGGCGCTACATCGACATGATGGGCGCTTATTCGGCAGCGAGTTTCGGGCATTGTCATCCGCGGCTGGTGCAGGCGCTCACCGATCAGGCACGACAACTCGACACCATCTCCCGTGCCTATTTCAGCGATCGTCTCGGCGCGTTTCTTGGCCGTGCCTGCGTCTTGACCGGAATGGATCTCGCGCTGCCGATGAACAGCGGCGCGGAGGCGGTGGAGACGGCGCTCAAGGCCGCGCGCAAATGGGCCTACACCGTCAAGCGAGTGCCGGCGGATCGTGCCGAAATCATCGTGTGCGACGGCAATTTTCACGGCCGCACCATCGCCATCGTCGGCTTCTCCTCCGTGCAGCAATATCGCGACGGATTCGGACCGTTCCCGCCCGGTTTCAGGTCGGTGCCGTTCGGCGACGCGGCGGCGCTCCGGGCAGCGATCACGCCGAACACCGCGGCCTTTCTGGTCGAGCCGATCCAGGGCGAAGGCGGCATCAACGTGCCGCCGCCGGGCTATCTCGCCGAGGTGGCGCGCATCTGCCGGGAGCATGACGTCCTGCTGATCTGCGACGAGATTCAATCCGGGCTTGGCCGCACCGGCAAGCTTCTGGCCTGCCAGCACGACGGCGTGAAGCCGGATGCGGTGACGCTGGGCAAGGCGCTGGGCGGTGGACTTCTGCCGGTGTCGCTGTTTCTGGCGCGCCGCGATGTGATGCAGGTGTTCAAGCCTGGGGATCACGGCAGCACCTTCGGCGGCAATCCGGTCGCCGCCGCGGTCGGGCTGGCGGCGCTGGATACGCTGATCGAGGAGAAGTTGATCGAGCGGTCCGCCCGTCTCGGCGCGCATCTGCTCTCCCGGCTCGCCGCGATCAGGAATCCGATCATCCGCGAGGCGCGCGGGCGCGGACTGTTCGTTGGCGTCGAGCTGGATCGCGATCTCGTCAGCGCGGCTGCGGTGGCGACGCGGCTGTTGCAGGCCGGCGTGCTGACCAAGGACACGCACCGCAACACCGTCCGCTTCGCGCCGCCGCTGACCATCGAGGAATCCGAGATCGATTGGGCGGTGGACCGCGTCGCCGAGGTGCTGGATGAATTCGCTCGCGCGGACGTTCATCCTTAGAGAAATGAATATGACATTCGCGGCGCTTGCTAGAGCCGTTCACGGCTTGATGGAATCGGAATGTCGATCTTCTTCACCTCTCTCCGCCGGGAAGAGGTCGGCACCATAAGCGCGGTTACGCGCGTCTTCGACGCGCTATGGTGCCGGGTAAGGGGGGTCAAACTCGATAGGTATTACCCCTCACCCCAACCCTCTCCCCATGGGAGAGGGAGTTCGCTGTGCCCGGTGATGCGTTTTTATCTAAAGATGAATTTGCTCTAACCGATGTCGAAACGGACGCCCTGTGCGAGCGGAAGATCGTCGCTGTAGTTCACGGTGCTGGTGAGACGCCGCATGTAGGCTTTCCAGGCGTCGGAGCCGGCCTCGCGGCCGCCGCCGGTTTCCTTTTCGCCGCCGAACGCGCCGCCGATCTCCGCGCCGGACGGGCCGATATTGACATTGGCGATGCCGCAGTCGGAGCCTTTCGGGGAGAGGAATTTCTCCACCTCGCGCATGTCGGTCGAGAAGATCGATGACGACAGGCCGTGAGCGACGGCGTTGTGCTGTGCGATCGCGACGTCGAGATCGGCGTATGTCATGACGTATAAGATTGGCGCGAAGGTCTCGCGCAGCACCGGCCCGGTCTGCGCCGGCATCTCCACCAGCGCCGGCCGGACATAATACGCATCAGGAAACCGCTGCTCATCGACACGCTCGCCGCCATGGACCCGCGCGCCGTGCGCCTGCGCTTCCTCAAGCGCGCGCTGCATGTTCAGGAATGCGGCTTCGTCAATCAGCGGACCGACCAGCACCTCGTCACTCGTAAGCGGGTCGCCGATCCGCACCGAGGCATAAACGCGTTTCAGTTTCGCCATAAACTCGGCGTGGATGCTGTCATGGATGAACAGCCGTCGCAGCGTGGTGCAGCGCTGGCCGGCGGTGCCGATGGCGGCGAAGGCGATGGCGCGCAGCGCAAGATCGAGATTCGCCGAAGGGCAGACGATCGAGGCGTTGTTGCCGCCGAGTTCGAGAATGCTGCGGGCGAACCGCCGCGCAAGCTGCGTTCCGACCTCGCGGCCCATCGCTGTCGATCCGGTCGCGGAAACCAGCGGCACCCGTGAATCGCCGACCAGGACTTCGCCGACGTCGCGTCCGCCGATCAGCACGGTGGACAGGCCGTCCGGAATGTTGCCCGCCTTGGCGGCGGCGCGCCCGAACAGCGCCTGCACCGCCAGCGCCGTCAGCGGAGTTTTCTCCGACGGCTTCCAGATCACCGGATTGCCGCAGACCAGCGCCAGGGCCGCATTCCACGACCACACCGCGACGGGGAAATTGAACGAGGTGATGACGCCGACCGGGCCGAGCGGATGCCATTGCTCCATCATGCGATGATCGGGGCGCTCGCTGGCGATGGTGAGGCCGTAGAGCTGCCGCGACAGGCCGACGGCGAAGTCGCAGATGTCGATCATTTCCTGCACCTCGCCACGGCCTTCCGAGACGATCTTGCCGGCTTCGATGGTGACCAGACGGCCCAACGCATCCTTGGCGGCGCGCAGTTCGAGGCCGAGCAGGCGGACCAATTCGCCGCGTTGCGGTGAAGGGATCTGACGCCATTGCCGGAATGCTGCTTCGGCCCGCGCAATGGTCTCGGCGGCGCGCTGCGGACTTGCGTCATCGACGTAAGCGATGGTTTCGCCGGTCAGCGGCGATCGCACGGCGCGCATACCCTGCCGGCGGTCGGAAGCCACGCCGAGATGATCCAGCAGGGATGTGACCTCGTTTGCGAGCACGGCAGATTTCTCTCGTCGAATGGTCGTTGACTGCCGCCATGTTGCGGCATGTCACGACAATTCTTCAAGTCTCATCAGCGTTCCGGCGGTATGCGGCGGCGGTGCGCCGCGAAGGTCGTCGGATCGCCGGAGTCGCTTCGGTCTTTGCGTGAAAGAAAAATTACGTCGCCAGTTCCCTGGATCGTCGTGCCGCGGCGGCGACCGCGCGCGTCATCAGGTCCTTCAGACCGTCCTCGCCCATCAGGACAGCGAGGGCGGCCGCCGTCGTGCCGCCGGGCGAGGTGACGTTCTGGCGCAGCGTCGCCATGTCGAGATCGGATCGGTGCAGCAGTTCGCCCGAACCGGCGACGGTCTCGCGCGCCAGCCTTGCGGCGAGATCGGCGGGCAGACCGGCGGCGACGCCGGCGCGCGCCATTTCCTCGGCGAGCAGAAAGACGTAGGCCGGTCCCGATCCCGAGACCGCCGTCACGGCATCCATCAGCGCCTCGTCGTCGATCCATTCCACCGCGCCGGTGGCGCGCAGCAGCGCGTCGGCCGTGGCGCGCTGTCGCGCGTTCACATCCTTTGCGGCAACGGCGACCGTGATGCCGCGACCGATCGCGGCCGGCGTGTTGGGCATCGCGCGAACGATGTTGCCGCCGCAGACCGCGTCGAGCGCGGCGATCGTCGTGCCTGCCATGATCGACACCACCAGGGTCGAGCGTTTGATCAGCGGCCGCAACGCCGGGCCTGCGTCGCCAAACGTTTGCGGCTTGACCGCGAGCACGAGCGCCGCGACGTCGTCGGTCGTCGTTATCGCGGCGTTCAGCCGGACTCCGCGGGCTTCGAGCGCGCGGATATCGTCGGAGAGATGGGGATCGATCACGGCGACGCGCGTCGGATCCAGCCCCTGCGCAAGCCATCCGCTCAGCAACGCACCGCCCATCTTGCCCGCACCGGCGAGAACCACGGCGCCGGAGATGTTTGAGAGGGGAGTTTGCGATTCAGCCATGACAATTATTTCCGGCGCCGATGAATAGCGCTCACATTATCACCGATAATGGCGTCGCCGGAAAGCTAAGCCTCGCCCTGGGTGTCGAACATCGCGGCGGTCATCGCCTCGGCCGCGGTCTTGCCGGCCCAGATCACGAACTGCAGCGCGGGATAATAGCGCTCGCAGGCATGGATCGCGCCGGCGAGCATCTCCGCGCATTGCGCGCTCGACGCCGTCAACCCCTCGGGTAAAATAAGGGCGTGGCGGTACATGATCGTGCCGGTCTGGGTCCAGATGTCGAAATGCCCGATCCATAGTTGCTCGTTGATGGCGGCGATGGCGCGCTGGGCCTCGTTGCGGCGGGCGGCCGGAATCTTCATGTCGAAGGCGCAGGCGAGATGCAGCGCCTCGATCTCGCCCATCCAGGTGAAGGTGAGCTGATAATCGGTCCAGTTGCCCTTCGAGATAATGGTGATCTCGTCTTCGCCGGAGCGCTCGAACGCCCAGTCGTTGGTGGCGGCGATGTCCTCGACCACCGCCAGCGGATTGTTTCTGGAATCGATAACGCCTTCGAGCAGCGACATGCCGTCCCGATCCTTGCTGTTTGTCTGTGTTGATACGCACGCATAGGACGGCCGCGGTGCTGGCACGCCGCGGGACTTCGATCGCTCAGACGATCCATCACTGCGCGGATCGGATGAGGAATGATGTCCTGCGCGGATCAAGTGATGTGATTTGCGGAATCCGCGCAACGCCGCCCCGAGTCCGTCCACAGGCAAAGCGCGCGTCGTCCACAACTGATCAAACGGCGCTACGACTCGCGGCCGTGAACAAAACGGAATCGGATTCGCGTCGCGCGAGTCCTGCGGTTCTGACTCGCTTGCCGCGAGTCTCGCATGATCGGGCCTGACTGAATCAGGACCGATGATTTTCGAACGCCTGTTGCGAATGGCTGACAGCCGGCGCACCCATGCATGTCGGCGTTATCGTTCCGGATGGACCGAGCGATCGTGTCGCGTTGGTTGACGTCGAGGTCAAGAATAGGGACGTTGCGCCGGAGGTCTCTCGTTGCGGTCCGATATTCCCGGCGCTGAGCGGGCCTCTCGCGACGGCCGGAGGAGCCAGAAAACCCCTGTCGTTTCCTTGTTATTTTGGACGTTTGCGGCTAGAAGGCGGTCGCGTCTCATGGCCCCCGCACCCCTGGAGGCTTGCCGGTGACGTGCAACGGGCCGCAATTGCGGCCTTTAACTTTTTGAAAAACAAGGACTAAAACGATGGCGACCGTCAGGGAATTGAAGGCGACCGCACGTCCGAAGAGCGGCAAGGGGGCCGCCCGGGCTGAGCGTCGCGCCGGCCGTGTGCCCGGAGTGATCTATGGAAACAACCAGCCCCCGCAGCCGATCTCGGTCGAGGAAGGGGAGTTGCGTCAGCGCATTCTGGCGGGCCGTTTCCTGACCACGATCTTCGACGTCAGCCTCGATGGCAAGAAGCACCGCGTGATTCCGCGCGACTTCCATCTCGATCCGGTCAAGGACCTTCCGATCCATGTGGACTTCATGCGGCTCGGCGAAGGCGCCACCATCCGCGTCAGCATTCCCCTTCGCCTGCTGAAGGCGGACGTCGCGCCCGGCGTGAAGCGCGGCGGCACGGTCAACCTCGTGACCCACGCGATCGATGTCGAATGCGCGGCCGACAGTATTCCTCAGTTCATTGAAGCCGACGTCGGCGGTCTGGAAATCAGCCACTCGCTTCATCTGTCCGATGTCAAGCTGCCGCCCGGCGTGAAACCGCTGGCGCGAGAGGACGTCACGCTGGTGACCATCGTGCCGCCGTCCGGTTATGCGGAAGAACTCAAGGCCGCAGCCGCTGCCGCGGCCGGTGCCGCGGCTCCTGCTGCCGGCGCGGCTCCCGCGGCGGGCGGGACGGCCGGCGCAGCCACTGCAGGCGCGAAGGCGCCAGCAGGCGGTGGCGACAAGAAGAAATAGGCGATATCCCGTTCATGCGCCTGTTTGTCGGACTGGGCAATCCCGGCACAAAGTATCAGGACAATCGGCACAACATCGGGTTCATGGCCGTGGACGAGATCGCGCGGCGTCACGGTTTCGCGCCGTGGCGCCGCCGTTTTCAGGGCGAGTCGTCTGAGGGCAGGCTCGGTCAGGAACGCGTCATTCTGCTCAAGCCTACGACCTTCATGAACAACTCCGGCCACGCTGTTCAGGACGCCGTGCATTTCTACAAGCTGGCCCAGGGTGACGTCGTGGTGTTTCACGACGAGATCGAACTCACGCCGGCCAAGGTTCGTGTCAAGGTCGGCGGCGGCATTGCCGGACACAACGGTCTGCGATCGATTTCGGCGCATATCGGCAACGAGTATCGCCGCGTCCGTCTCGGTATCGGTCACCCCGGCGTCAAGGATCGTGTGCTGACGCATGTCTTGGACGACTTCGCCAGAAGCGAGCGGCCATGGGTCGAGGCGCTGGTGAATGTCGTCGCGGAAAACGCGGCGCTTCTCGTCGCAGGCCAGGACACCGCGTTTCAGAACAAGGTTCATCTTGCGGTCCAGGCGAAGGGACTCGTCGAGAAGAACGACGGTTCTGAAAGCGTCGAATGACACAGCCGCCGTTGCGCGGCGCGGAGCACCGAAGCAACCCGGTTTGAACACCATCGCTGGATTGCTTCGCTCAGCGCAAGATCGCGCGCTTGCAATCAAGATCAAAGATTTTCGAGGATCATATGGGGTTCAAATGCGGTATCGTCGGGTTGCCCAATGTCGGCAAGTCGACCCTGTTCAACGCGCTGACGGAGACGGCGGCGGCGCAGGCGGCGAACTATCCGTTCTGCACGATCGAGCCCAATGTCGGCGCCGTGGCGGTGCCGGATCCGCGCCTCGACGAGCTCGCGGCGATCGCCAAATCGGCGCAGATCATTCCGACGCAACTGACGTTCGTCGACATCGCGGGTCTGGTGCGCGGCGCCTCCAAGGGCGAAGGACTCGGCAACCAGTTTCTCGCCAACATCCGCGAGGTCGACGCGGTCGCGCATGTGGTGCGTTGTTTTGAGGATTCCGACATCACGCATGTCGAGGGCAAGATCGCGCCGCTCGCCGATATCGAGACCATCGAGACCGAGCTGATGCTGGCCGATCTCGAAAGCCTCGAGAAACGGGTCGACAACCTCTCGAAAAAAGCCAAGGGCAACGACAAGGAAGCCAAGGAGCAGCTCGATCTGGTCGAGCGCGCGCTCAAATTGTTGCGCGACGGCCAGCCGACGCGCGGCATGGAGCGAAAGCCGGAGGAAGAGCGCAATTTCCGCATGCTTGGACTTCTGACATCAAAGCCGGTGCTTTACGTCTGCAACGTCGAGGAAGGTTCGGCGGCGGGCGGCAACGCCTTCTCGCAGGCGGTGTTCGAGCATGCGAAGAAGGAAGGCGCGGTCGCGGTTGTGATTTCAGCCAAGATCGAATCCGAGATCGCAACCTTGTCGCGCGAGGAGCGCGTCGATTTTCTCGAAACGCTCGGACTGGAGGAGGCGGGCCTCGACAGGCTGATACGCGCCGGCTACGACCTGCTTCATCTCATCACCTATTTCACCGTCGGTCCGAAGGAGGCGCGCGCCTGGACCATCACCAAGGGCACCAAGGCGCCCGGCGCGGCCGGCGTCATTCACACCGATTTTGAGAAGGGATTCATCCGCGCCGAGACCATCGCTTATGCCGACTATGTGGCGCTCGGCGGCGAGGCGGGCGCGCGCGATGCCGGCAAGCTGCGGCTCGAAGGCAAGGAGTATGTCGTCGCCGACGGCGACGTCATGCATTTCCGGTTCAATACCTGAGATTTGCGCGTCACCCGAGCTTCCAAATTTTTCGGCTATCCGGGCAAGAGACACATTCCTTCATCATGCCCGACATAAAGCCGGGCGTGACGAAAGTTGGCGAAATTTTCTCACCGCTTGTCGCGTTATCGCATCGTACCCTTTTCGCGGATCGCGCCGAGATGCTCGTTGATGCGGAACACGATCAGGATGCATTCGGCGGCAATGCGCGAAAACACGATGCCGGTCAGGGCGCCTGCAATACTCAGGAGTATCGCGATGAAGCCACCGAACGGGCTCACCGCCATCGTGGCCAGACCGGAGAAGATGCCGGACAAGCCTGACAGGACGATCAACACGATAACCAGCCAATAGAATATCTTGATGATCGTGGGCGTGATGAAGCGATCCCACTGAAACAGATCCCGGAATTGAAACATCTGCCGCTCCCCCTCGCATGGCCGCACCACCGTCTCAGTCGGCTGGCACTTGTTTCTCCGGACCGAACCCCACGGTCCGCACCGGGCAAGCGCAACTTTTGTCGTGCCGGCGCGGGTTGAGATTGCCGCAAATAAGGGCCACAATCGGGCCGTCTTTCAGCAGGCCTCGATATGACCCTGACATTTGAGGATTTTCCCGTCGGGCGTTTCGGCACATTCGGACCGCGGCATGTCAGCCGTGATGAAATCGTCGCCTTTGCGGCGGAGTTCGATCCGCAGCCCATGCACCTCGACGAGGAAGCGGCCAGGCGCTCCATGCTGCGCGGACTGTCAGGGTCGGGCTGGCATTTGTGTTCGCTCATGATGCGGATGATGTTCGACGGCTATATCGGACGGACCGCTTCGCTCGGTTCTCTCGGTGTCGATGAAGTTCGCTGGCTGGCGCCGCTGCGTCCGGACGACGATCTGATGCTGGATGTCGACGTCGCTGCGGCGCGGGTGTCGCGCAGCCGCCCGGAGACGGGGATCGTGACCTTCGCGATGCGCGTACGCAACGCGTCCGACCAGGTGCTGCTCGAGGCGGTTTCGCCGATCATCATCAGGCGGCGTGCGGCGGCGGCGGAAAGCTGACCCGATGCGCTATCTCGAGGACATGGATGTCGGGGAGCGTCGCGATCTCGGCTCGTTTACCTTCACCGCCGAGCGCATCAAGGCGTTCGCGGCGCAATTCGATCCGCAGCCATTTCATCTCGATGAGGAGGAGGGCCGCAAATCGCTGTTCGGCGGCCTTTCGGCTTCCGGCTGGCACATCAGTTCGGTCTGGATGAAGCTCGCGGTGGCGGACGGTTTGCGCGAGGCGGCGGAGGCCGCGGCGCGAGGCGAAAAGCCCGCGATGTGGGGGCCGTCCCCCGGGTTCCGTGACCTGCGCTGGATCAAGCCGGTGCTGGCGGGCGACACCGTCAGCTACGCCAGCGAAGTCGAGTCGCTGAGAGCCTCCCGCTCCCGGCCTGAATGGGGTGTGCTGCAGGTGCGCAACACCGGAACCAACCAGCGCGGCGAGCTGGTGTTTTCCTTTCTGGCGTCGGTTTTCGTGGCGCGCCGGAATCCGCACGATTGAGGGCCCCCCGATTGGTTCGGGCGCCGCACGACCGGCCTTCCGGTTGCGCTGTAATTTATTCGAAAAAACCGGTGTCCCGTTAAGGAATTATGAACCCTGAGCCGCTCTTGTCGAGCCGCATGGAGCCCTCCGCTTTCGGTGAACCGGAAGCGGGCTCCATGATCTTGATTTGACGCGTTTTCTTCACGCGAACCGGTATCCATCCTCGGGTCAAGCCCGAGGCCATGCTTCGCTCGAAAACGCTCTGAGGGGCAGGAGAGACGGCGATGGCGGATCGCACCGGATTGAAGATTGTCGGCATTCTCTTCGCGACCGTGACGCTGGCTGTAACCGTGGCGACCTGGACGGTGGTGAAGGGCTATTCCGATGGCGTGTATTCGCTGGAGAATGGTACGCCGGCGCGTATAGCGGTTCGCTGAGCGAGCCTGGCAAAAAGGCGGGCGGGTTTCAGCCGCCGCCAAGACGCGCTTCGAGCGCCGCAATGCGCGCCTTCAGCGCCTCGTTGTCCTCGCGCGCGAGCCGCGCCATCTCCTTCACGGCCTCGAACTCCTCGCGCTTGACGATGTCGAGGTCACGCATGATCTTTTCGGCCTGATTGCGGACCACCGCATCGACCTCGCGCTTGAACCCCTGCGCTGCGCCGGCCGCGTCGTTCATCAGCTTTCCAATCTCGTCGAAAAACCGATTGCTGGTCTGGGTCATCTCACTGTCTCCGGTCGGCGGCATCGCCACGCGTCGACTCAGAGAATGGCAATCCGGACCCGGCAGTTCAAGCCCGCTTGATGGTCGCCCCTCCCGCAAAGCCTTGTCAGTGCCGGATTTCCTTGCAATCGTAACCTTCCCGCGAAGCAAAAGCCCGACCTCAAAATGAATTGCCGATGATCGACCAGCAGATCGAGTTTCCCGCCAGGGACGGCCGTACCGCGCCCGCGTTTCACCGGGATCACACCGGACCATTCTGCGCATTGCCCGGGCGGTATCGCCTCTCCCCACCGGGGAGGCGCTAGAAAAACCATGCCGTTTCTCCTCATCACCTATCCTGTCTTCGATCCGATCGCCATCTCGCTCGGCCCGATCGCGATCCGCTGGTATGCGCTGGCCTATATCGGCGGCATCACGCTCGGCTGGCTCTATGCGCGGGCGCTGCTCAGGAGCGAGAGGCTCTGGGGCGGCCCGGCTCCGATCTCGGTGGTGCAGCTCGACGACTTCATCCTTTGGGTGACGATCGGCATCATCGTCGGCGGCCGAACCGGCTATGTGCTGTTCTACAACCTGGATTTCTTCATCCGCCATCCTGCCGAGATCTTCGAACTCTGGAAGGGCGGCATGTCGTTCCACGGCGGCTTCATGGGCTGCGTCGTCGCGGTGATCCTGTTCTGCCGCAAGCACGGCCTGCCGATGCTCTCGCTCGGCGACGTCGCCACCGCCGTCGGGCCGATCGGCCTGTTTCTCGGCCGCATCGCCAACTTCATCAACAGCGAATTGTGGGGCCGCCCGGCCGACCCGAACCTGCCCTGGGCGATGGTGTTTCCCAATGGTGGCCCGCTGCCGCGGCATCCGAGCCAGCTCTACGAGGCTACGCTTGAGGGTCTCGTGCTGTTCACGATCCTCGCGCTGATGATCCGTGCCGGCGCGCTGAAGCGGCCGGGGTTGGTTCTCGGCAGCTTCATTACGCTGTACGCGATGGCGCGCATAACAGGCGAATTCTTCCGCGAGCCCGATCCGCAACTCGGATTTCTGTGGGGCGGACTGACCATGGGAATGCTATTGTCGATTCCGATGATGATCGCGGGGCTCGCCGTTATATACGCCGCCTGGTCGCGCGGTCCGCGGACGTCAGGCACACAAACGATTTCGAATCCTGACGTGTCCCAAGGCTGATTCCAGGCTGATTTCAAGGCTGATCGTGACCGAAATTTCTCCGCTGCTTGCCGAGATCAAGAAGCTGATCAAGACATCCGGCCCGCTGCCGGTCTGGCGCTATATGCAGATCTGCCTGACCCACCCTGAACACGGCTACTACATTTCGCGCGACCCGCTGGGGCGCGAGGGCGACTTCATCACCTCGCCCGAGGTCAGCCAGATGTTCGGTGAACTGCTCGGATTGTGGGCCGCGTCGGTGTGGCGCACGATGGGCTCGCCGGCCAAGTTGCGGCTGATCGAACTCGGGCCCGGCCGAGGCACCCTGATGGCGGATGCGCTGCGTGCGCTGCGCGTGTTGCCGCCGATGTACGACGCGCTCAGAGTCCATCTGGTCGAGATCAATCCGGTGTTGCGCGAGAAGCAAAAGGCGGCCTTGTCCGGGGCGCGGAATGTCAAGTGGCATGCGCGCCTTGATGAGGTGCCGCAGGGACCGGCAATCATTCTCGCCAACGAATATTTCGACGTGCTTCCGGTTCATCAGATGGTGAGGCATGGCGACGGCTGGCACGAGCGTGTGGTCGATGTCGACGGCAACGGCCAACTCGTGTTCGGCATCGCCGCGGAGTCGGTGCCTCGGTTCGACGCATTGCTGCCGCCGCTGGTGCGCGCGGCGCCGGTGGGGGCCATTTTCGAATGGCGGCCGGATGCCGAGATCATGTCCATTGCGACCCGCGTTCGCGATCAGGGGGGAGCTGCGCTGATCATCGACTATGGCCATGTGCGCAGCGATGCCGGCGATACCTTTCAGGCCATCGCAGGACACAGCTTCGCCGACCCGTTGAAATATCCCGGTCAGACCGACGTCACCGCCCATGTCGATTTCCAGGCGCTGGCCCGCGCCGCCGAGGACGTCGGCGCCCGCGTACACGGACCGGTGACGCAGGGAGCGTTCCTGCAACGGCTCGGCATAGAGGCCCGCGCCGTCAGTCTGATGGCGAAGGCCAGCCCCGAAGTGTCGGAGAATATCGCAACCGCGCTGAAACGGCTGACTGAAGGCGGCCGCGGCGGCATGGGATCGATGTTCAAGGCGATCGGCGTTTCCGATTCCAGCTTCACCGAACTGGTGGGGCTGAGCGATCAGGAGCGGCGCGGCGGAATCGTGGCGCCATGACTCTCGCATCCTCGCTGCTATCCGCGATTTCCGGGCTGCGGCACGCCTTTTTCACCCGCGAAGGCGGCGTCTCGCAAGGCATCTACGAGAGCCTGAATGCCGGCATCGGCTCGCAGGACGACCCGGTTCATGTGGCCGAGAACCGGCGACGCATGGCCGAAGCCATGGGCGTTGCGCCGGCGGATTTTCTTTCCCTCTACCAGATTCACTCGCCCGATGCCGTGATCGCCGACAGGCCCTGGGACACCGCAACGCGGCCGCGCGCCGATGCCATCGTCACGAGAACGCCGGGACTTGCGATCGGTGTCACCGCGGCCGACTGCGGCCCCGTCCTGTTCGCCGATCCGCGAGCCCGCGTCATCGGCGCCGCACATGCCGGCTGGAAAGGCGCGCTGACCGGCGTCCTGGAAAAGACCCTCGATGCGATGGAAACGCTCGGCAGCAAACGTCCCGACATCGCCGTCGCCATCGGTCCGCTGATCCGGCAACGGAGCTATGAGGTCGGCGCCGAATTCGTCACGCGATTTACGGAGACGAATCCGAGCTATGCCGGGTTCTTCGTTCCGTCGGAGCGTGACGGCCATGCCATGTTCGATCTCGGCGGCTTCATCCGGATGCGGCTGGAGCACGCCGGCGTCGAGACGATCGATGATACCGGCATCGATACTTATTCGGACGAGCGTTTCTTCAGCTATCGCCGCTCGGTGCATCGCAAGGAGCCCGACTTCGGCCGTCACGTCCATGCCCTTGTGCTGGAAGCCGATTAAGCGGGCCGGATCAAGCCGGACCGATGCGGCGGCGGTAACCGGTTCTGTCGGGCTTCGCCCTAGACGTTAACGCGTTTTAACGATATCGCTCGACGGAACAGGGACGTCAGCGAATGTCTTTCAGGAGCCTACGCGCCGGGCGGGCTGGACGCGCCGTCGTGCTTCTGGCGGCGCTATGCGCGCTGGCCGGCTGCGCGGGTGGCGGCAACGGCGGCGAATCCTTCGCGCAGGCCGGCGGCGGCGCGACCGTTGCGTTCGAGTCCGTCGACGGACCGCCGCCGCAGGTATTCGACCGTCTCGTCAATATCCTCAATTCGGAATCGCAGCTCCGCAACCTTTCCATCGTGTCGCGCGAGACGTCGGCCTCCTATCGCGTGCGCGGCTATCTCGCGGCCGAGGTCAGCCGCGGCCGCACAACCATCGCCTGGGTCTTCGACGTCTACGATCGCAGTCAGAACCGCGCGCTGCGCCTGAGCGGCGAGGAGCCCGGTGGCAAGGCCGGACGCGATGCGTGGGCGGCCGCCGACGACCTCACCCTGCGCAGGATCGCTCAGGCCGGGCTCGGTGGATTGAGCAGCATGGTGAATGGCGCCGCTCCGCCGCCCGAGACCGAGCCGGCTCCATCCCAGCCACAAGATCCGGCGATAGCCAGCGCCGACGATTCGGCGGGGGCGGGCGGCGCACAGGCGGGCGCGCTCGGATTCGCTGCGCAATAAGGCCATCATTTTACGCCGGAATCCGCGATCCCCGTATTGCCAGGGTTGGCTACTCCTTGATACACCGCCTCCGACGGGGCGGAGAGGTTCTCTGGAGTCGGGATGTTGAACGTTGTACCCACCACATCGCGGGGAGAAGCGTCGATGTCCGCCAAAAACGGCGCGGTCAAGCTGGTTGCAGGCAATGCCAACCCGGCGCTGGCGCGGGAAATCGCCAAATGGCTGGGGCTTGAACTCACCAAAGCCAGCGTGCGGCGTTTCGCCGACAACGAAATCTTCGTGGAAGTGCTCGAGAACGTGCGCGGCTCGGACGTCTACGTGATCCAGTCGACGTCGTATCCGACCAACGATCATCTGATGGAACTTCTGATCATCACCGACGCGTTGCGCCGCGCATCGGCGCGACGGATCACCGCCGTCATTCCCTACTTCGGCTACGCGCGGCAGGATCGCAAGGTCGGTTCGCGCTCGCCGATCTCGGCCAAGCTGGTGGCCAACCTGATCACCCGCGCCGGAACCGACCGCGTGCTGACGCTCGACCTGCATGCGGGGCAGATTCAGGGCTTCTTCGATATCCCGACCGACAACCTTTACGCTTCACCGGTGATGGTTCGCGACATCAAGGAGCGGTTCGATCTCGGCAATCTGATGGTGGTGTCGCCGGACGTCGGCGGCGTGGTGCGCGCGCGCGGCCTCGCCAAGCGCATCAATGCTCCGCTAGCGATCATCGACAAGCGCCGCGAGCGCGCCGGCGAATCCGAGGTCATGAACGTGATCGGCGACGTCGCCGGTTCGACCTGCATCCTGATCGACGACATCGTCGATTCCGGCGGCACGCTGGTCAATGCCGCCGACGCGCTGATCGCCAAGGGCGCGAAGGACGTCTATGCCTACATCACTCACGGCGTGCTGTCCGGCGGCGCCGCGGCACGCATCGCCGGCTCGAAACTGAAAGAGCTGGTCATTACCGATTCGATCCAGCCGACCGACGCCGTCAACAATACCGGAAACATCCGCTTGCTATCGATCGCCGGCCTGATCGGCGAGGCGATCAACCGCACCGCCGCCGAACAGTCGGTCTCGAGCCTGTTCGACTGAGCGTTGTTCTGGCGGAAGCGGCGGCGGCGCGGCGGACTTGAATTCCGGAGTTGGCGTCGAGGCTGGCCACGCAAAAGCGGTTTCGAGCAAAGCGACGTCCGGTTTGCGCGAAGAGAACGCGTCAAGTCCAAACATAAAAGCTCCGCTTCTGATTCCATCGGAAGCGGAGCTTTGACGTCGAAAAAACCGGTAATGCTAATCGTTACGCAGATTCTCGGCGGTGCGTTTCCATTGCGCGACGTTTTCCGCGATCATCCGCGTCGACTTCATCGCAGCCTGGCTCAACTGGGCATAGCCTGAGATTTCACGCTGGACGCGCTGGCCTTCCGCATGCAGCAGGTCGCGGAGGCTTTCAAGCTCGGTGACAAGGTTCTCGATCTCGGCAAGCGACGTTCCGGCCACGCGCTGGATCAGCGAGTTGACATTGTTCACCGTCGCTTCCGTGCTTGGCTCCAGCTTCGCGTCGGTGCTGGGCGCGCCCGTGGCGGGCCGGCGCAGATAGGCGATGTCGTTGCGCACGAAATCGCGGATCCCGGCTTCGACTTCCGAAACGGCGGCGAGGTTGGTGTCGGCCTCGGTCGTGCTCGGTTCGGTCTGCTCGGACGACGTGGCTGGTGTGGCTGGATTGGCGTTCATCGGCTTGTTCCCTGTTTCGCGTTGAGCGAGCGCGGATGTCCCCCCGCACGACGAATATCTGACGCGGCCATCAGTGCTGCCGATTTTGACAACATCGGGGCCAATCTGCGGCGAGCCCCGTTCATTCCCGGAAATCGGACCGGCTTTCCCGTGGCTCGCCGTTTTGCGGTTGAATGCCGGGGTCGGAGGAGGATGGTGAATCGGTTGCCCCGGGTAATACACCCTGCATTCGGGTTCGTCCCCCGGTAGTTGCAGTCTTTGAGGATATGGATTCAGGTGATGTCGAGGGCCTGAGCCGATCAGGACTTTGGTGATTTCTTCGCTTTAGCTTCGGATGGCGCTGTTCTGGCGGGGGCTCTTTTCGATGCTGCGGCTGGTTGCGCGACGAAGGCATCGGCCGTTCGCCGCATCGCGCGTGCGTAGCTGTCGGCGGCGTTGTCGGCTGACATTTGCAGCCGCCTCGCGGCCGCGGTCCCTTCCTCGTACGCCTGCTTTGCCATCTGACGATAACGTTGCTTCGCCGTGGCATCCTTGGCCTTGGCGGCGAGGGCAAGGTAGCGAGCGCGCCGCGCCTTCACCGCCGCCGTCAGGCTCTTGTGCTGCTGCTTCGCAAGCTTGCGGATGATGACGTCGAGATCGGCGTCCGCCATGGAGTGGATAGTCCTTGAGTGCCGTGGGAAAGTCGGGAGTGACGTAGCAGGCGGACGGGGGAATGACAATCAGGCGCCGCTCCGCAAGTCGCCACTGTCATTGGGGGGTAATGTCGGCAGTTCTTTCACTAAAGGTGACGACGCCGCATGGGTACGCTGCTCGTGCTTTCCGGCTTTGCGCTCTGGCCGGCACGGCCGGGTGCGCCGCTGCTCGTGCGTGAGGCGTGGGACGCGCCACGCTTCTGGACGCTGGGCCTACCCTTGCTCTTGCTTGTCCAGGCGATCGCCGCTGGTGCCCGTAACGACGTAGCGATCAGGCGCCGGCCGCTACGGGCTCTCGTCGGTCTCCTTGCCGGCATCATACTGCTCCGTCCGGCGGCCGGCGTAGTCGGGCGCCGGGTCGGGGATGCGATACAAGGCTAGCGAAGCCCGCCCCGCGATCGAAATGATTGACGATGCGAGCGTCATCGTCTGTCTGCTCTCGTTGACGAGTGTGCCTCTTGCATTTGCGCTCGTCCTCGCACTTGCAAGCCGCTCCGATCTGTCACCTCTTCTTCCATCCACCCCGCTTACCCGGCGCGCCGCCGCTCGAGCGCGGGCGCGGACCGAATTCAGGGCCGGATTCGCGCGAATTGGTCGGCTGAAAAATCCTGCTTTCCGTGCCGGGACCCATCTCATCCAGCGTCGGCTTGCGCGGCTTAGGCCGGGCACCGGTCGGTTTCACCTCGTGCCAGGTGGCGATGCCCATCTCGTCAAGCGATGGCTTGTGGATTTTTGAGGTTGCGGAACCGCGCTTGGCAGACTTTCCGGACGGTCTGCCCTGCGCCGCTTTGTCCAGTCTCGCCGGCAGGTTCGCTGCGTCTCCATATCTTTTGTTGCCAGCATAGACGCCGGCTTTCGCCGCGACGCCGCGCTGCTTGATGGTGGGATCATCCACGACCGCCAACTCTGTAGCGCGCAGCCGCTTGACTTCGTCGCGCAGCCGCGCCGCTTCCTCGAAGTTCAGGTCGGCGGCGGCTTCCCGCATCCGCGTTTCCAGGTCGGCCAGCACAGCCTCGAAATTGTGGCCGATGGCGACCGCGTCGTCGGCCAGGAAACCTGAGCCCGCGCCGTCGCCGATCTCCACCAGCACATGGTCGCGCTCGTAGACGCTGTTCAAGATATCGCCGATGGACTTCTTGACGCTCTCCGGCGTGATGCCGTTGGCGGTGTTGTATTCCACCTGCTTTTCGCGACGGCGGTCGGTCTCGGCGATCGCGCGCTGCATCGATCCCGTCACCTGATCGGCATAGAGGATGACGCGGCCGTCGACGTTGCGCGCGGCGCGGCCGATGGTCTGGATCAGCGAGGTCTCGCTGCGGAGAAAACCTTCCTTGTCGGCGTCGAGGATCGCGACCAGCGCGCATTCGGGAATATCGAGGCCCTCGCGCAACAGGTTGATGCCGACCAGCGCATCGAATGCGCCGAGCCGCAGATCGCGGATGATCTCGATACGTTCGATGGTGTCGATGTCCGAATGCATGTAGCGCACGCGGATTCCCTGCTCGTGCAGATATTCGGTGAGGTCCTCCGCCATGCGCTTGGTCAGCACGGTGATCAGCGAGCGATAGCCCTTCGCGGCGGTGGCGCGCACCTCGCCGACCAGGTCGTCGACCTGAGTCCGCGCCGGACGGATATCGACCGGCGGATCGATCAGGCCGGTCGGGCGAATCACCTGCTCGACGAACACGCCGCCGCTTTCGTTCAGTTCCCATGCGGCCGGCGTGGCCGAGACCGCGACCGTCTGCGGCCGCATCATGTCCCATTCCTCGAAACGCAGCGGGCGGTTGTCCATGCAGGAGGGCAGGCGGAAGCCGTATTCGGCGAGCGTCGCCTTGCGGCGGAAGTCGCCGCGGAACATGCCGCCGATCTGCGGCACGCTGACGTGGCTCTCGTCGGCGAACACCAGCGCGTTGTCGGGCACGTATTCAAACAGTGTCGGCGGCGGCTCGCCGGGGCGGCGGCCCGTGAGATAGCGCGAGTAGTTCTCGATGCCGGCGCAGCTTCCGGTCGCTTCCATCATCTCGAGGTCGAAGGTGGTGCGCTGCTCCAGTCGCTGCGCTTCGAGGAGCCGGCCCTGCGCATGCAACTGATCGAGCCGCTGCTTCAGCTCGATCTTGATGTTCTTGATCGCCTGCACCAGAGTCGGCCGTGGCGTCACATAATGCGAGTTGGAATAGACCTTGATGAAGTCCAGTTCGTCCTGCTTGTGGCCGGTGAGGGGATCGAACTCCTCGATGCTCTCGACCTCGTCGCCGAACAGGTTGACGCGCCAGGCCCGGTCCTCGTAGTGCGCCGGGAAGATGTCGATGACGTCGCCGCGTACGCGAAAAGTGCCGCGGGTGAAGTCGGCGGAGGTGCGCTTGTATTGCAGCGCCACGAGATCGGCGATGAGCTGGCGCTGATCGACGCGCTCGCCGCGTTTCAAGGCGAACGTCATCGCGGTGTAGGTTTCCACCGATCCGATACCGTAGATGCATGACACCGAAGCCACGATGATGACGTCGTCGCGCTCCAGCAGCGCGCGGGTCGCGGCGTGGCGCATGCGATCGATCTGCTCGTTGATCGAGGAATCCTTTTCGATGTAGGTGTCGGTGCGCGGGACGTAGGCTTCCGGCTGGTAGTAGTCGTAATACGAGACGAAGTATTCCACCGCATTGTCGGGGAAGAAATTCTTGAACTCGCCGTAGAGCTGCGCCGCCAGCGTCTTGTTCGGCGCAAGGATCAACGCCGGGCGCTGCGTCGCTTCGATCACCTTGGCCATGGTGTAAGTCTTGCCGGAGCCGGTGACGCCGAGCAGCACCTGGGTTCGGTCGTTGCGGTTGATGCCTTCGACCAGTTCCCTGATGGCGGTCGGCTGGTCGCCTTTCGGCTCATAGTCCGACTTGATCTCGAAGTGGACGCCGCCTTCGCTCTTTTCCGGGCGCGGCGGCCGGTGTGGCGTCCAGACCTTCAGCGAGCCGTCGTCTTTCTTGAATTCCGGGCGGCCGTCGCGCAGCAGTGCCTCCAGCGATTCGGCGGTCGCCTTGACGCCGAGGCCTTCCATCTTGCTGCGCGGCGGTCGCGCCGGGGCCCCTTCATCGTCCTCCGCGGTCGGCAGACCGAGTTGCCGCGCCAGTTCCGGATCGAGTGTCGGGATCGTCGCTGATGTGCCGTAGTTCGGCGTCGCGAATTCCGATTGCGGCGCCTCGCCGAAGCCGCTTTCTGTCTTCAGCTCCCCCTTGAGGGGAGAGGTCGACGAGCCCGGCAGCGCACTTGCGCGCCTGAGCGAGGCGGGCGGGGGTGAACTGTCCGTCACCCCACTCCGCATGTCTGCGACATGCGACCCTAGAGAGCGAGCTTCGCTCGTCTCGGCCCCTTCAGGGGAGGGTGAAGCTGCATCGCGCTTCGCCGTCGCGTCGCTCTTGCCGCGCGTCGATTTCCGCGCGCGATGCGCGGCTGCCTCGCCGCCCGAGCGGCGATCCCATGAATTGTCCGGCGGTGGCTGCAAGCCGGTGCCGGAGCCGACGCCGGCGTCGCCACGATTGATCGCCGGATTGAGCAATTCCGCGAGCGCCGGGCCGATCGGCTGCACCTCGGGACGATGCGCCTTCGATTTCGGGGTCTTGGATTTCGGAACCTTGGATCCGGGAGATTTGCCGGATCGTTTCGAAGGATCGGGAGTGTTCGCCATGCCGGCAATATGGGACGAGTCCGGTCCGCACGAAAGGGCGCATTCTCACGGATATGCGGACGCAGGGGATCACGCCGATGTCGACGAACGCGCGGCCGCCTTTCGCAGGCAATCTCGGCAAAGGCAGTCGCCACCTCGGGTCGGCATCGGCAGCCGCGCCGTTTCCTCGGCGCACCAGCAGTTCCCCGACAGGTCGCAGCCGAATTCCGTTCCGCATCCGGAACAGACGAGTCGGCGTTGGGTCTGCTGTCCGATCTGGTGGGTCATGAAGATGCCGAGTTTATCCAGAAGAAATATACTCCCCGAATCGATGAAGGTGAAATCGGATACTGCGTGAGGGTGGCGGCGCAAGGACAGCGACGGACCGGTCACGCACGCATCGGCTTTAGTCAGAATCTGTGCGACAGCTCCCGTCAAACCTTCAAGGATGCGTGATGACAAGCATTGCAACGACTAGCCTGAACAAGGTGCCTGCTGTCACGTTGGGGTTCTGGATTGTCAAAATCGCCGCCACGACCCTCGGAGAAACAGCGGGCGATGCCGTGTCGATGTCGATGAATCTGGGCTACGCCGTCAGTAGCATTGTTTTCATCGGCATTTTCGCGGCGGCGGGCGCTGCGCAAATCCGCGCGCGCTCGTTTCATCCGTTTTTGTATTGGGCAGTGATCGTTGCGACAACGACGGCGGGCACCACCATGGCGGATTTCGCGGACCGTTCGCTCGGCGTCGGTTATGCGGGCGGCTCTTCTATCCTGTTCGTGCTGTTGATGATGTCCCTTTATGTGTGGCACCGGTTCGAGGGCTCCATTTCCGTCGACAGGGTGACGACCCCGCGTGTCGAGGGCTTCTACTGGGCTGCGATCCTGTTTTCGCAAACCTTGGGTACGGCGCTCGGCGACTGGATGGCCGACAACACAGGTCTTGGCTACGAAGGTGGGGCGCTTGTGTTCGGCGCTGGGCTGGCCCTGATCGCCGCCGCTTATTTCTGGACCTCCATCTCGCACACCCTGCTGTTCTGGGCTGCCTTCATCCTGACTCGGCCGCTTGGCGCAACCGTCGGAGATCTGCTCGACAAGCCTCTGAGCAAAGGTGGGCTCGACTTCAGCCGCTTCACCGCCTCTGCGGTTCTCGTGGCCTTTATTGTCGTCTGTCTGCTGCTGTTGCCCCAAAAAGCCGGGCAGCATTCTGGCGAAAGCCCACAGGCACCGTAAGCGCTGGTGTCGCCCGCAACACGTTCGATGAAGGTCGTGCGTTGTTGTTTACGAGCTGGCCTTCATCATTCCGCCGCGCGCAGATGATTGATCAGGGAGCGATGGGCGCCGCCGCGCAGCGACAGGTAATAGTCGGTATCTGCCGGATCGTCGGTACGACGAACGAGATCGGTCACCGGAGTATAGCTCAGCATCCGGCCGCCGTCCGGAAGCGCCGTGCAGCAGAAGCGCAATACCTCACCGCTCCTGAGCTTGATGTTGATCGGGGTCTGGTCGCCCGCGCGCATCATCTTGGTGCGCTCGGCGATGAAATGGTTGAGTTCGTCCTCGGGCAATTCATACGCGCCGGTGTCGCGTCCGTGGTACATCAGCGCAATGAATGGCGGCTTGCTGTCGGCCTTCTCGTCCGGGAGCGAGAAAAAATTCCGGAAAGCGCGGTTGATGAATTCGGCGCGCGTGTCCGCGTCGAGCAGCACGATGCCGATGTCGATCCGGTCGAGGGCGGCGGACAGCCGTGCCGCGGTCGCATGCTGCTCGCGCCATCTGAGCGTGTCTTTCAATCGTCTCCGCAGCAACCCGATGATGACGGCGGTGCCGACGGTGGTCAGGGCCAGCAGCGCCAGCCGCGGAAGATAGACGGATTGCATGGCGCCGTGGTGCGCAAGGAAGGGCGTGGAGGCGGCGAGGGCGATGGCGGCGCTGACCAGGCCGGATGTCGTTCCTCCAAGAGATGCTGCGAAAGCGACGACGCAGACATACAGCGCCGCCGGGTCCGGAATGGTGCCGACATTGCGCTCGACAAGGATGGACGCGATCGCCACCAGTGTCGCGAGAGCCGGGCCAAATATGGTTTGCCAGTCGAATCCCATTGCCTGTTTCTCGGATGAAAAACGAGGATAAGCCCGCTTCGACGACAAGCGCCTGCACGGTCGGCAAGGTTTTCGTCGCCAGCGTTAATTGCATCTAACGCGGCGGACTCCGTTTGCGATGATTTGAAATCAAATGCGGCGCTATCGGAACCCGAGCCCGGACCCGCCGCTTCGCGGTGACCGAGGTCCGGTAGCGTTCCGGTGGAACAGTTCCATCGCGACACCGGAAGACATAAATTCGATGGATCATTCCAGATATGGCGGAGCGCGGACCGGCGTCGCTTCGCCGCACATTGCCCCATCATGCCCCACGGCTCTCGCGCCCGTCGTGCCGTTCTGCAAAGGTGCCGATCGGGAATCATTGTTATGACGGAGTGCAGATGACCGGCCGAATCCTTTCACGGGTGCTGATGATCGCTATCGCCTGCGTGCTGCGCGTCGGCGCGACCCAGGCCCAGGACGTTCCCGGTATCGAGATCTGTACCGCCGAAAAGAAAATGGAGCGGCGAACGAGTTGCCTGCAGAGCAACGTGAATTTCCTGCAAGGGACCATCAGCAGACTTGTCACCGACAGCGGCCAGAAGATCGATGCCGCCAACCGGAGGATCGAGGCGCTGGAGACCACGGTGGCGGAATTGCGGAAGACCGTGGCCGAACTTCAGGAGGCGCGGAAGAAGCAGCCGCAGCCGCCGGTAAAGGAGGGCGGAAAAGACAACGCAAAGGAGAGCGGAAAGTAGTTCAGGCGGTTTTCCGGCAGGGACGGCCATCCGCATTTTTTTCTCGTCGTGGGACTGGCGGGATGCGGAGCCGGAAATAAATTGGTTTTGCCGATGTGTCGCGATCGCGCAATGACGATAGCGATGACGATACGTGTTGCGGAGTAAACCATGTCCTGGCTACAGCCCGTCACGCTCGAAGGGCCTCATGCGCGGCTCGAGCCGCTGTCGTACGACCATCGCAGTCCTCTGGTCGAGGCGGTTCGGGACGGCGAGATCTGGAAGTTCTGGTACACTTTCGTTCCCGTGCCGGAGAAGATGGGGGCCGAGATCGAGCGGCGGCTGTCGCTGCAAGCCTCCGGCACCATGCTGCCGTTCACCGTGCGGGACGCGGACGGCAGAATCGCGGGCATGACCACCTATATGAACGTCGATGCCGCGAGCCGTCGCGTCGAGATCGGCTCGACCTGGTATGCGAAGCGGGTGCAGCGCACGGCTGTCAACACCCAGTGCAAGCTGTTGCTGCTCACGCACGCTTTCGAAAAGCTGGATTGCATCGCGGTGGAATTCCGCACTCACGTTTTCAATCATGTCAGCCGGCGCGGCATCGAGCGGCTCGGCGCCAGGCAGGACGGCACGCTGCGCAACCATCAAACGTCGCCGAACGGGCTGCGGGACACCGTCGTCTATAGCATCCTTCCCGCCGAGTGGCCGAAGGTCAAGGCGCATCTCACCTACGAGCTTAATGAAAGGCCTCGAGAGCCTTTGCCATCTGCGGGTCTCCATCCTGCGTCGCGGTAGAGTTCGATAAAGCCATCAGCGTGTCCTTGTCGGCTGCGGCTCGTTCCATGCCGCTTGCCAAAATTGCCTGGTCCGGGCAAAAGCAACGCCTGCGTGGGCCGGGGCGCGGTGAAATCGTCAGTCGCCGCATCAGAGCATGATCCCGAAAAGTGGAAGCCGGTTTTCGGAAAAGATCGCGCTCAAACAAAAGGATAAGCGACGAGTCTGGTTCAACGCAGTTGAAACGGACTCTAGCGCGACGGTGCAGCAGGATTCTCCGTCATGATTGAAGTGGCCCGCGACCTGGCGGGGAATATCGAGCGGTCGCTCGCCCCACCCGGCAACCGATCAAGGGCGCCGCATGGATTGCGCATGATCGCCGGGCGGGATTTGTACGACCTCGCTTCGCTCGCCCTGCTTGCCATTCTGGCGATCCTCGTCCTGACCACGTTCCGCGGCTATGCGGTCACCAACGATGAATGGATCCAGCATCGCTATGGCGAACTGATCGTCGCCTACTATCGCAGCGGCTTCGCCGATCGCTCGCTCTTCGCGCTGTATAATCTCTACCTCTACGGCGGGCTGTTCGATTCCCTCGCAGTCCTGCTTGGCCACATTGTTTCCCTCGATGTCTTTGATCTGCGGCACCTGATGAGCGCCGCCATCGGTGTCGGCGGACTCGGTGCGGCGCTCGCCACCGCACGGTTGATCGCCGGCCCCCGCGCCGGATTTCTGGCAGGCGTGGCGCTGGCGGTGTGCGGATCGTGGTACGGCACCATGTTTCACCACACCAAGGATATTCCGCTCGCCGCGGCGATGGCCGGCGCGATCTACTTCCTGGCGCAGGTTGCCCGCGACCTGCCGCGTCCGCAGCTTCGTCATCTCGTCGGCTTCGGCATGCTGACAGGCGCGGCACTCGGCATCAAGGTGCTGGCGCTCCTGCTGGTCTGCTATGTCCCCGTCGCGATCGCGCTCAATGCGCCCGCGCATTGCGTCCACACGCCCCGTGACGCGATATCGTTCATGGCCGCATCGCTGCTGCGATTCATGCCAGCCTTCATGATCGCCTACGCGATCATGATCGTCGCCTGGCCGTGGTCGGCGCTGGCGCCGCTCAATCCGATCCGCGGGCTCATCAGCTTCGGCGATTTCGGCTACGACATCCCCACGGTACTGGATGGACACATCTATCGCATGGCCACGGTGCCGCGCTGGTACGTGCCGGTCTATCTTCTCATCAAGGTGCCGTTGTTGATGCTGGCAGGAACGGCGCTGGCGCTGATGTTCGCGGCTGTTCCTGCTCGCGCGCAGGAAGCGGCATCGGGCCGCCGCCGCCGCGACGTCGCGTTAATCACGTTCGCGGCCTTCTTCCCGCTGCTCTGCGAGGCGATCGCGCATGGCCCCGCATTTTGCGGCCTGCGTCACTTCCTGTTCGTGCTGCCGCCGATGGCCGTGCTGGCCGGGGTCGGGCTGGATGCGGTGGTCGCGCGAGCCGCGGCTTGGCAGCGGCCGGTTGCGGCGGCACTGCTGGCGGTGATCGCCGCCGGGTTTTCCTGGAACGCGCTCACGCTCTACCGGCTGCACCCCTATGAATACGTTGTCTATAACCCGCTTGTGGGCGGGCTCGCGGGCGCATCGCGGCTCTATGCGACGGATTATTGGGCGACGATCATGCCCGAAGCGGTCGACGGGCTGGAAGCCTATCTCGCCAAAACCGAGCCGCTTATGAGCCGCGACGCGCATCATGTCTACACCGTGGCGTTCTGCGGCGAGCGTGCGGCGTTCCTGAAGAAGGCCAGATCCCACCTGCACTGGGCGAAGGTTTGGGAAACCGCCGATTTTTTCATCGCGCCGACCCACATGAACTGCGATCTGAACAGCCGAGGCAAGGTGGTTGCAACGGTCAAGCGCCTTGGCGTGCCGCTGGGTTACGTCAAGGATCAACGGATGATGATCGCACTGCGGCGCAGAGGTTGAGAGCGACAGCAGCGCGTCGGTCGCTCCTCGATCCTGAGGAGAGGCGCGTTGGTGCTGGCGCGCGTTGTTGAAAAGCGGCTTGCGTCTGTCGTTTTAAGTCGGGGACCTCACACCGGAAAACGGCCGCCGTTGTCGGCGGCCGTTTGGCGAATGCGAGGTTGACGTCAGGCGCGTTTGATGAACGCCACGACCAGGAGAACGATGATGGCGCCGATGGCCGCGTTGATGATCTGGGCGAAGAAGCCGCCGCCGATCAGGACTCCGAACAGCGGCAAAATCCAGCCGGCGACGATTGCGCCGATGATGCCGATGACGATGTTTCCGATCAGCCCGAAGCCTCCACCTTTCACGATCAGGCCGGCCAGCCATCCCGCGATCGCGCCGACGATCAACCACACGATAACGCCCATAAATCGCTCCTCCTGAAATGCCGCTCTCATCGGCATTTCCTTGATGTTCGCCTGCTTATATCGCGTTTGGCAATAGGCCGGGCAGCAGATCAATTCTAGATGAAAAAGCCGACGGGTCCAGGAGATCGCTTGTTGCGGTTACTTTACATTCGGGGAGGAGCATTGCGTTAAGCATGATTTGCCGTTCACGCCGATTGTGCGAGGATGCTTCGCATCGTTTGTCCAATCCGAGCTTTCCCCGTGCCACGGGGAAAGGAAAGGCCGGAGGTAAAAATGACCCAGACGATCACGCGCGGCATCAAGTCGTTGCTCGAGGACGCGAACAAGGAAATCGAGACCATGAGCGTGGCGGACGTCAAGGCGGCTGTCGAACGCGGCGATGCCGTTCTCGTCGACATCCGCGATCCGCGCGAGCTCGAGCGGGAAGGCAGGATTCCCGGCTCGTTTTTCTGTCCGCGCGGCATGCTTGAATTCTGGATCGATCCTGCAAGTCCCTATGCGAAACCGATCTTCCAGGAGAACAAGAAGTTCATCTTTCACTGCGCTTCGGGCTGGCGTTCGGCGCTGGCGGCGAAGACCGCGCAGGACATGGGCATGAAGCCGGTCGCGCATCTCGGCGGCGGCTTCAAGGCTTGGCGCGATGAGGGGGGAGCGGTCGAGACTGTCGAGCCGCAGGCGAAGGCGTGAGATGATCCGGTCATGCCCGGCCTTGTGCCGGGCATCCACGTCTTCGTGGTCTGGCCTTGCAGTCGTCTGACCTTGCAAAAGACGTGGATGGCCGTGACAAGTCCGGCCATGGCGGCGGTTAGATTGATAGTTTCGTCATGCGGGCATGGGCGCGAAGCCCCGTTTCCGCCCGCCTGAGACCCGCGTGTCGATCTTTCGGGAAGAAGATGGATCGCCGGGCATAAGACAAGCGGAAGCCACGCCGTTCTTCAACCGGTAATGTCCGGCAATGACATGCAAGCGGAATACTGACCATGACCTCCACCGCCGACGATCCCCTCGTTTCCACCGAATGGCTGGCCGCGCATTTGGGTGATGCCGGGCTCAAGGTCGTTGACGCCTCGTTCAAGATGCCCGGCGTTCTGCCGCTGCCGGTCGATGATTTTCTCGCCGCGCATATTCCCGACGCGGTGTTTTTCGATGTCGATGCGGTGGCCGATCGCGCCTCGCCGTTGCCGCATATGTATCCGGATGCCGCGCAGTTCGCGCGTGATGTCGGCGCGCTCGGGATTTCTTCCGGCGATACGGTTGTGATTTATGATTCCGGCGGCTGGGTCGCCGCTCCCAGGGCATGGTGGATGTTTCTCTCTTTCGGCCACGGCGATGTCCGTGTGCTCGACGGCGGCCTGAAGAAATGGCGCGCGGAAGGCCGCCCCGTTCAATCCGGCGCGGCGTCGCCGAAGCCGGGCAAATTCACGGCGGCGTTCGATCCTGCCCGCGTGCGCAGCAAGGCGCAGCTCGTGGATAACCTGTCATCGCGCCGCGAGCAGCTCGTCGATGCGCGCGCCGTCAATCGCTTCGAGGGCAGCGCGGCGGAGCCGAGGCCGGGTTTGCGTTCGGGGCACATCCCCGGCAGTCGCAACCTGCCGTATGGCGCGCTGTTCGATGCCGAGACCGGCACCATGAAGCCGCTCGACGAGTTGCGCGCCGCCTTTGCCGGCGCCGGTGTCGATCTCGCGAAACCTGTCGTTACGACTTGCGGCTCCGGCGTGTCAGCCGTGGTTCTCACGCTCGCGCTTTATCGCCTCGGCGTTCGCGGCTCCGCGCTCTACGATGGGTCGTGGTCGGAGTGGGGATTGCGCGATGGCCCGCCGATCGCGACCGGCCCCGCCTGAACGGCCCTCATTCGAACGGCGATGCTGGCTGCAAGGCCGGGTTCGGAGCTACCGGTCGCACGCGACGCGGATGCTGGATCACATGGCGGTGACGGGCGCGCTTGACGACAGGCGGCTTCGCCGATGATCGCTTGGCGACCGACGACGCCTTCCCGGTGGCCTGCGCTATCCGTGTGGGACGGCGGCCAGGCAGAGGCGGCTTGAAATGCGCTCCGAATGGCGAGGTCATCGTTTCGGCGACGTCGGATGCGCCTGCATCGGCTTTGGGTGCGTCGGATTTGGCGACATCGGTTTTTGCGGTGTCGGTTTTCGCCGCTGCATCCGATTTGGCGACATCGGTGGTTGCAGCACCGGCGTTCGCGCTATCCGGCTTGACGGCATCGCCTGCCTCGATCGAGGTCTCGACTCGCGGCGGCTCGGATGGTTTTTCGGTGGCTGCTTCGGCGGAGGGCGCCGTGTCCGCACCGGGCGGCGCGGCGGTGTCGGGCAACGCCGGGGAAGCAGCGGACGCGGTGCTGTCGGTCGCGGACGAAGCTGAATTCGCGGCGGAAGGCGCGGCGCCGGTGGAGTTTGGCTGCGCATCCGGTGCCGCCGCGGCGGGCGCGTCGGCATGCTCCGGCGCGGCGGGGGTATCGACCTGCAGCACCGCCAGCGTCGGCTGTTGCGTCTCCTCTCGCGATCCGAACGTGACTTCGGGCATTTGCTTGAGAGGCAGGCTTGCGAACTCTTCATGCGTCGCCCGCAGCAGGGCTGCGGCGCCCAGACCGAAGATCACCATCGAGACGGCCAGCACGATCGCGACGGAGAGGAAACGGAAGCCGGGCAGCATGGGTGTTGGTCCGCCTTCGCCGCTCGGTGCGCGACGGTGATCGGGTCATCGGAACGTGGCAGGATACACGCCTGATTGATGGGCGCGCCAGCCGGTTCCAGCGAATCAAGCGTTTCGAGGATACCGCAACTGGCCCAGCCACGCGCCAAAAATCGCCGCGGTGACTGCCAGCTTGGCCAGTGCGGCGGAACTGGTGAGGCACAGAGGTCACGCTTCCCGGGCGAATTGGGAATTATGATCGAATCGGGACGCTTTTGTCGGAATTGTCTTGAATGCGCCGCTATCCTGCGCGAAGTGGCCGTTAACGATCCGGTGGTTTGTCGGGCTTATACAAGGGCAATGATGATCAAGCGCATTCTGACGGTTTTTGCGACGGTCCTGGCTGGCGCAGCGGGAACTTCGCTCGCCTCCGCTCAGGGGTATCCGCCCGCGCCGGGCACGATCTATTCCGCATCGCCCTCCGCTTACCCGGGCGAGTCTTCATACCCGCCAGAAGATGGCCGCCCGGCTGCGATCGACGGGCTTCCTGATTTCGATTCGGCGGAGGACCGATCGCCGCCGCCGCCGCACGATTCCGCTGCGCTTCCCGCGCCCGGTCCGATCATGTCGCCCGACGATCCGCGTTATGGTCGCCCCGCCTCCGCTCCGTCCTACTCGGATCGCGGCATGGCGCGGGGTCCGGTGATGTCGCCGGACGATCCGCGTTACGGTCAGCCCGGCCCCGCCCAGTATCCGACGCGCGCGCCCGAAACGGTTGCATCGACGGGCGGCCCGACCGCAGGTTTCGCGCCGCCGCCGGCTCCGGTGGGCGCGGACGGCAGGCCCGCTCCATTGTCGGCGCTGCCGCCGGACGAGCAGCCCGAGGCCGATCAGGGCGGCGAAAAGCAGTTGGCGCCGAGACTGCGCCGTCAGGAAGTCACGTTCGCGACCAAAGAGCCGGCGGGCACCATCGTGGTCGATACGGCGAACACGTACCTGTATTATATCCTCGGTAACAATCGCGCGATTCGCTACGGCGTGCGCGTCGGCCGCGACGGCTTCACCTGGACCGGCGTGCAGAAGATCAGCCGCAAGGCCGAGTGGCCGGACTGGCATCCGCCGACGGAAATGATCGAGCGCCAGCCTTACCTGCCGCGCTTCATGGCCGGCGGTCCCGGCAATCCGCTCGGCGCGCGCGCGATGTATCTCGGCTCGACCGTTTATCGCATCCACGGCACCAACCAGCCCTCGACGATCGGCAAGTTCGTATCGTCGGGTTGCATCGGGATGCTCAACGAGGATGTCTCGGACCTGTTCGATCGCGTCAAGGTCGGCACCCGCGTCGTGGTGCTGCCGGGCGGTCCGCCGCACACGGATACGACGGCTTCCACCCAGCCTGCCTCGGGTCAGCCGCCGCCGAATGCAGCGCCCGTTCCGCAGCCGCCGCTGACGGCGAGCCTGCCCGGAACCCAGCCGGCCGCGGTGGCCCCGCTGCCGGCGCCGGTCACGATCCGGTAGCCGCCGCGCTGCTTCGAGATCGCCTGACGCCCACGGCGGATGAGCCGGACCCCTCGCAGGGACGGCCTCAAGGTGTGACTTCATCCTGCGGCAGTTTTATCGACTACGAGGCCCTGATATCTGCGTGCCCTTGAGCCACGCGGCGATGTCCTCGATCATCTCGACGTAATAGCGCCGGTAGTTATCGGAGACGGCGTGCGGTCTGGCGCCGGCGATCGAATGCGCCGTCGGCGCGGCCTCGTTGACGATCGGTCCGCGCGCGCTCGTTCGCGCGCCGCCGTTGCGTGACGCGAGATCGCGGCTGCGCAGCCGGTTCATCGGGAGCCACCCGGTGGATGCTGGCCGTGTTTGGCGTGCCAGGCGGGTCCGGGTCCGCGCATGTAGTGCAGTTCGGGCCGGTAGGAATTGAAAGCGGTCGCAGCGAAATCGCGCCAGAAGCCGCGAATCCTATCGAGCCATGCGCGCTGCTGATCCTGTTTTCCGGTCTGGCCGGAGGTTGACGCCGATACGCTGGTCGTCATGGTCGTTTCTGCCGTGTTTGGTCGCGAACTTCTGCCGAAGGCCGCGGTGATCTCCGATCCCGCCATTCTCTGGTGGATACAATTAAAATGCAGTTCGAATGAGACCGCGAAGAATGCTCTTCTCGTCAAGCTTTCCGGATGGTTAAGCCAAGGTTGCCCTTTGGCTTCCGCGCCGCTACATCAGCGGCAGCAAATTCCCCCTAAAATTGCAACGCTTTCAGGGATCACGATGGCGCGCCAATTCGTCTACTTCATGCAGGGCTTGTCCAAGACCTATCCGCCGAACCGGAAGGTGCTGGATAACATCCACCTGTCGTTCTATCCGGACGCCAAGATCGGCGTGCTCGGCGTCAACGGCTCGGGCAAATCGACTCTGCTGAAGATCATGGCCGGTCTCGACAAGGATTACACCGGGGAGGCCTGGGTCGCGGAAGGCGCGCGCGTCGGCTATCTCGAGCAGGAGCCGCAGCTCGATCCCGCCAAGTCGGTGCGCGAGAACGTCATGGAGGGTGTCGCCAAGCAGAAGGCGATCCTCGATCGCTACAACGAACTGGCGATGAACTATTCGGACGAGACCGCCGACGAGATGACGAAACTGCAGGACGAGATCGAGGCGCAAGGCCTGTGGGATCTCGACAGCAAGGTCGATCAGGCGATGGACGCGCTGCGCTGCCCGCCGGACGACGCCGACGTGACGAAACTCTCCGGCGGCGAGCGACGCCGCGTCGCGCTGTGCCGCCTGCTGCTCGACCAGCCGGAGCTATTGCTGCTGGACGAGCCGACCAACCATCTCGATGCCGAGTCGGTGTCGTGGCTGGAGGGGCACTTGCGCAACTATCCCGGCGCGATCCTGATCGTCACCCACGACCGCTACTTCCTCGACAACGTGACGGGCTGGATTCTCGAACTCGATCGCGGCAAGGGCATTCCCTACGAGGGCAATTACTCGTCGTGGCTCAAGCAGAAGCAGAAGCGGCTCGAGCAGGAAGGCCGCGAGGATGCCGCGCATCAGAAGACGCTGGCGCGCGAGCAGGAATGGATCGCGGCTTCCCCGAAGGCGCGGCAGGCCAAGTCCAAGGCGCGCTATCAACGCTACGAGGAACTGCTGGACAAGGCCAGCGAGAAACAGAGCCAGACCGCGCAGATCATCATCCCGGTGGCCGAGCGGCTCGGTAACAACGTCGTCGACTTCGAGGGTCTGACCAAAGGTTTCAGCGACCGCCTGCTGATCGACGATCTGACTTTCAAGCTGCCGCCGGGCGGCATCGTCGGCGTCATCGGTCCCAACGGCGCCGGCAAGACCACGCTGTTCCGCATGATCACGGGTCAGGAAAAGCCGGATGCCGGCAGCATCACTGTCGGCGAGACCGTGCATCTCGGCTACGTCGATCAGTCGCGCGACGCCCTCGACGGCTCGAAGAACGTCTGGGAGGAGATTTCCGGCGGCAACGACCAGATCCTGCTCGGCAAGAAGGAAGTCAATTCGCGCGGCTACTGCTCGGCGTTCAACTTCAAGGGCGCGGACCAGCAGAAGAAGGTCGGCTCGCTCTCGGGCGGCGAGCGCAACCGTGTGCATCTGGCCAAGATGCTCAAATCCGGCGCCAACGTCTTGCTGCTCGACGAGCCGACCAACGATCTCGACGTCGATACGCTGCGCGCGCTGGAGGAGGCGCTGGAGGATTTCGCCGGCTGCGCCGTCATCATCAGCCATGATCGCTGGTTCCTCGACCGCATCGCGACGCATATCCTCGCCTTCGAGGACGATAGTCACGTCGAATGGTTCGAGGGCAACTTCCAGGATTACGAGAAGGACAAGATGCGCCGGCTCGGCCAGGACAGCGTCATTCCGCATCGCGTGAAGTACAAGAAGCTGACGCGGTGAGGGGATGATGGCGCGGGGGGCCATCGATCATGACAGCCGTTCTTTCAGGCCGATCGTTCGGGTGGCAGGTCGCTCTCAGGATCGGCATTTTTCTGACATTCGTAATCGGCCTTCCGCTCACTCTCTATGTGCTGGATCGTCTCAATGGCGCTGAAGACGTGGCGGGCGAGGCCGTCTCACTCGTCACGGCTACGCCGTTCGGTTTTTTACTGTTCCTCCTCCTCGTTGTCTCGCTGGTCCGGCCAAGCTGGCGGCGGATGAGAGCGCTGGGCTTGCCCGGCTGGTCCGGGCTGATCGTCCCGGGGCTGCTGTTTGCCGACATCAGCTACATCGTCTCCAGCCAAGGCGGATTGGGATTCTCGAGCAGCACGCTGGACGGACGAATACCGCTCTATGCGATCACGGCTCTCGGCCTCGTCCTCGCCATGGTCTGCGCCCGTCCGCCAGCCGAGGCGTCTGACGGTTTCCTCCGTCTCGGGCTTGCGGGCAGGATTGCGGCCATTTTGATTGCGCTGATCGTTTTGCGCATCCTGTTCGATTTCGGAATGGCGAGATGGCTCCACAGCGTTTTATTGCAGCCGGAGGAATATGCGCCACCGGCGGCGTTCACGATCCTCATGAGGTCGTCGTATTGGACCTATATGATCGGCCCCTACATCTGCCTGATGCTTTTGGGCGTCGCGTCCTGGTGCGTGATCCTCTCACGCCGCGACGCCCATCGGATTACCGCACGCAGTCCGTCCTGATTAGGTTTTGACAGCGAGTCGGAAGAGGGACGGGCAGGGGGCCGCCGCCTCCACGGGCATCCATGGAACCAAAACGGCCCGGCGATCATTGATGATCCTGAATATTCGGGGTCATGCCGGCTGTGAGTCTCGATCTGGATGCGAGGGTGACGCCACCAAGAGCCGGTTTCGGCGATGGAGCGATGGCATCGGCCGTCATCGCCGCCCTCGTGATCTGCGGGCTGTATGTCGGACGTGAGATTTTCGTCCCCATCGCGCTGGCGGTGCTCCTGAGCTTCGTGCTTGCTCCGCTGGTGGAGGTTCTGGAGCGATGGCGTTTCCCGCGCGCCGCCAGCGTGCCGCTGGTGGTCGTCATCGCCTTTATCGCGATCTTCGCGCTCGGCAGCCTGATCGCGAACGAGGTCAGACATCTGGCCGAGGGCCTGCCCCGCTACCAGCAGACCATGCAGCAGAAAATCCAGTCGCTGCGGGCATTGACGTCAACAGTGGCGCTCGATCGCGCCGCGGATATTCTTCAGACTCTCGGCAAGGAAATCAACGTACCGCAGACTCCGTCGCCGTCGCCTCTGTCCGAAACGCCCGGCGAGGCAAAGCCGATCCCGGTCGAGGTGCGTTCTCCGCCGCCGTCCGCACTCGAGAGCATTCTGGCTCTCATCAGCCCCCTGCTGCATCCGTTGGCGACGGTGGGCGTGGTGATCGTCTTCGTGGTCTTCATCCTGTTTCAGCGGGAGGACTTGCGTAACCGCGTTATCAAGCTCGCGGGCTCGAACGATCTGCAGTCCGCGACCGCGGCGATCGATGACGCGGCGGGTCGCCTCAGCCGTTTCTTTCTGATGCAGGTTGCGCTCAACACCAGCTTCGGCGTGCTGGTTGGCGTCGGGCTTCTGGTGATCGGCGTACCCAGCGCCATTCTCTGGGGAATCCTGGCTGCGATCCTGAGGTTCGTGCCCTATGTCGGCGTCTTCATCGCGGCGTTCTTTCCGTTGACGCTGTCTGTGGCGGTCGATCCTGGCTGGTCGATGCTGCTATGGACGGGCGCGCTCATTTTCCTGACGGAACTCATGATCGGTCAGGTGTTCGAACCTTTGCTCGTCGGGCATAGCAGCGGATTGTCTCCTGTAGCCGTTATCGTCTCGGCGACATTCTGGACCGCGTTGTGGGGACCGATCGGCCTTGTCCTTGCGACTCCCTTGACGGTGTGCCTCGTCGTGCTGGGCCGCCATGTCGAGCATCTGAGATTTCTCGATATCCTTCTCGGCGATCGTCCGGCGTTGTCACCTCCGGAGTTGTTCTATCAGAGGATGCTGGCCAACGATCCGGCGGAAGCCGTGGATACGGCGGAAGAGTTTCTGAAAGAGAGTTCGCTTGCCGAATACTACGAGACCGTCGCGCTGAAGGGATTGATGCTGGCGCAGGCCGATCTCAGGCGCGACCGGCTGCTGCCCGATCGTCTTGCTGAAATCAGGGACAGCGTTGCCGAGGTGATCGACGATCTGGCCTCCGAGTCCGACGACGCCCCCGCGGGCGGCCGGACGAAGGACGCGGAAGCCGCCGACGCGGTCGAAGAGACGGCCGATGCACCGATGCCCGAACTTCCGTTCATTATCCGTGAGGGTCTTCCGCCGGATTGGCAGTCCGAATACCCCGTGCTGTGCGTCGCCGAGCGCAGCGATCTCGACGAGGCCGCCGCGATGCTTCTCGCCCAGATCCTCTCGAAGCATGGTCTCGCAGCGAGAGCCGCGAGGAAGGAGGAGACATCGACAAGCGGAATATTCCGGCTCGACGGCTCCGGCGTGAGGCTGGTGTGCGTGTCCGCTCTTGAAGACAGAAGCACGGCCCACACGCGCCATCTCGTGCGCCGGCTGCGGCGCAAGATGCAGCAGGCGCGCATCCTTGTCTGTTGCTGGGGGCGGACCAACACTGCGATGACCCGCGATCACCTCAACGCCGACGCGGTCGCGGACAATCTGGGCGAAGCCGCCGTCTATTGTCTGTCGCTGGTCGAGCAGACTGCCGTGCAGGACAACGGCGCCGGGCCGCGCGCGTCATCCCGGCCGGCCGTTTCCCGGCGGGGGCGGGCTGAGCGAAAGGCGGATCGCACCGGACCTTCATGACGTCCGTTTTTCCGCCGCGATCGGTGTTGACTTGCTCCGTCGTGCTTGTTTGGTGTGGAAGAAGTTCGGAGAGACGCGATGGACGACTGGAGTGCCGAGCAATACTTGAAGTTCGAGGATGAGCGGACGCGGGCTTCGCGCGATCTGCTGGCGCAGGTCCCGCTGAGCGCGCCGCGCAAGGCCGTCGATATCGGTTGCGGTCCCGGCAATTCCACCGAACTGCTGGTCGACCGCTGGCCCGGAGCGGAGATCATCGGTATCGATACGTCCGCCGATATGCTGCGGCGGGCACGCGAGCGGCTGCCAGAACAGACATTCATCGAAGCCAATGTCGCGCACTGGGTTCCGCCGGGGGACACCGATCTGCTGTTCGCCAACGCGATCTTCCAGTGGGTGCCGGATCATCTGCGCCAGTTGCAGCGCCTGCTCGACACATTGTCGTCAGGCGGGGTGTTGGCGGTGCAGATGCCCGACAATCTCGACGAACCCAATCACGTCATGATGCGCGAGGTAGCTCATTCGGGACCGTGGCGCGAAACGCTCGTGGGCGCGGCGCGGGCGAAAGACAGGCTGCTCCGGCCAGGCGGCTACTACGACGCGCTGCGGCCGCTGTGTCGGCGCATCGAGATCTGGCACACGATCTATAACCATGTCCTTGCGGAGGCCGCGGCGATCGTGGAATGGGTGAAGGGCACCGGGCTGCGGCCATTTCTCGATCCGCTCGAGCCTGCCGAGAGAAAAGAGTTCCTGCGCGAATACACCGCGCGTATCGCCGCCGCCTATCCGTTGCAGGCGGACGGCAAGGTGTTGCTGCGCTTTCCGCGTTTCTTCCTGGTCGCGATCAAGTGAGGCGGTGGATCCCCGCGATTGCAGGACCCCGAAACGCACGCCGTTGCGCTGCATTTTGCCGCGGTGCATCCTCTCGATTTCGTCGTGGTGAATGGAATAGAAGGCTTCTCCCCCCATGATGAGACCGCGTGATGTCCCCGACGCCTGAAACTCCGCAAATCGTGAAGACGGCCGCGTTGCGCCCGCTGCCGATGCTGATCTTTTCCTCCCGCTGGCTGCAGTTGCCGCTTTATATCGGCCTCATCATCGCCCAGGGCGTCTATGTCGTCCTGTTCCTGAAGGAGTTGTGGCATCTTATCGCGCACTCCTTCGATTTCACCGAGCAGCAGATCATGCTGGTGGTTCTTGGCCTCATCGACGTGGTGATGATCTCGAATCTTCTGGTGATGGTCATTGTCGGCGGCTACGAGACCTTCGTGTCGCGGCTTAATCTCGAGGGCCATCCCGACGAGCCGGAATGGCTCAGCCATGTCAACGCCAGCGTTCTCAAGATCAAGCTTGCGATGGCGATCATCGGCATCTCGTCGATACATCTGCTGCGGACCTTCATCGAGGCGGGAAACCTCGGCAGCGCGGCGCGCCCTACCAACTACACCGAAAGCGGCGTGATGTGGCAGACCATCATCCATCTCGTATTCATCGTGTCGGCGATCGGCATCGCGCTCGCGGATCGCATCTCGAGCGGGCCGAACGGAACGCACGTCCAGACGGAGCATTGAGGATGGCCGCCGCCGACCGGAATTCTCTGCGGCGGCTTGCGATCGCGATCACGATCGCGCTTGCTCTCGGTGTCGGAATGCCGCCGGCGCAAGCGGCCGATGCCGGCTTCAAGCAGTTCATCGCTTCGCTATGGCCCGAGGCGCAACAGGCCGGCGTCTCGCGCGCGACCTTCGATGCCGTGACGGCGACACTCGAGCCTGACTACAAGCTTCCCGACCTGATCCTGCCCGGCCGGCCCGCGACCGGTGCGCCGTCGCAGGCGGAATTCGTCCAGGTGCCGGCGGATTACATCAAGGAAGGCAGCATCGCGCGGCTGGCGGCCGAGGGGCAGCGGTTGATGCAGAAATATCGCCCGACGCTGAGCGCGATCGAAAAGCGGTTCGGCGTGCCCGCGCCGATCATCCTTGCGATCTGGGGCCGCGAGACCGACTACGGCCGCTACACGCTTCCTTACGACGCGATGCGCGTGCTGGCGACGCAGGCTTATGTCGGCCGCCGCAAGGATCAGTATCGCACCGAGTTCATCGACGGGCTGCTGCTGTTGCAGCACGGCGACGTGTCGCGCAAGAACTTCCGTGCGTCGTGGGGCGGCGCCACCGGTCTCACGCAGTTCCTGCCGTCCGAACTTGCAAAGCATGGCGTCGATTTCGACGGCGACGGGCGCGTCGATATCTGGACCTCGGTGCCCGATGCGCTGGCTTCGGCCGCGCGGCAGCTGGTCAACAAGGGCTGGCAGCCCGGCGTGCGCTGGGCCTACGAGGTGCGCGCGCCGGCGAGCGTCGATTGCACGGAGGGCGTGCCGGCGGTGACCAAGCCGATCGGCGAATGGCTGCGCGAGGGGTTCTCGCCGGTGCGGGGACAACATCTGACCGCGGCGGAACGCGCGCAGTCCGCCTCGCTGCTGCAACCGGAAGGCATCTATGGGCCATCGTTCCTGACCACGAAGAACTACTTCGTGATCAAGGAATACAATTTCTCCGACCTCTACGTGCTGTTCGTCGGCCATCTCGCCGACCGCATGACCAGTCCGCTGCCGTTCGCGACGCCGTGGTCGGCATCGACCCAGTTGCGCAGCCGCGACGTCGAGGCGATGCAGCGCCATCTGACGCGGATCGGCCTGTACAAGGACAAGATCGACGGCAAGGCAGGAATGCTGACGCGTGCGGCGCTCGGCGCTTACCAGAAGTCGGCCAAACTCAAAGTGGATTGCTGGCCGAGCGACGCGGTGTTGCGCGCAATGAATGGCGCACGCTGATCCAGGACGTTTGCGAACGAAGCGGCAAAAGAAAAACCCGGCCGTGAGACCGGGTTTTCAGAATCGTCAGGCGATCCGGATCAGTCGCAAACCCGGATGCGGCGGAAGCGCCAGCCATATCCGTCCCAGAATCTCTCCCGCACCATGTGGCAAGGCGGTTCTTCCACATAGACCGGGGCCGGCGCGGCATAGGCCGGGCGGCTATTGGCAATTGCGCCGCCGATAAGGGCGCCGCCGATCAAGCCTCCAGCAATACCGGCCGCGACGTCGCCGCCGCCGGCATGCGCCTGCGGAGCCGTCACTACCGAACCTGCCGCGACCGTAGCAGCCGCGAGAAGGGCGAAAACTGTCTTCTTCATCTTGAAGTCTCTCCTGAAGAGTTGCGCCACGGTCGGGCGCTAGGTTTAGAGCAACTTGCAACGCCGTCGTTCAAGTCGGCTGTCCCACCCCGAAGTGCCCAACATCAACCTGATGCAAACGTTCGCTAGTCAGTTGGCTGAAATAACGGCTTTTTAAGGCCTTTGCATCCGGCGCTCCGGAAAACGCCCACAGGGTATGATCCGGAGATCGATTCGTTAAATTAAATCTGGGGGCGCTCCCGGATCAGCCGCACACCCGGACGCGCCGGAGCCGCCAGCCGTAGCCATCCCAGAAGCGCTGGCGCTGCCAATAGCAGCCGGGCGCCGCGACATAGCCAGGCCCGTAATAGCCGTAGCCGGGGCCATAGTATCCCGGACCATAATATCCGGGGCCGCCGTAATAATAGCCCGGTCCCGCCAGCGCTCCACCCAAGATGGCGCCGCCGATCAGTCCGCCAACGACGCCGGCAGCGACGCGACCGCCGCGTGCTTCGGCAGCTTGAGGCGCGGCAACGGCTGTGACCAGCGCGGCGGCAGTCGCCAACGCCAATATTTGTCTCTTCATGGCTTCACCTTTTCCTCTTGCGTCCATCGACAGCAATCCGGGCGGGCTGTCGATGGACGATTTCACATCCGGTTTGAACGATTAATGAACGCAGCGGCCCAATGCCGCCATGATCCGGGATTTAACGTGAAAAATTGATAATGTATTTCAGTAAGTTACATCGTATCGGCAAAACAGGCGGCCAGGGTGGCCGGAGCCGGTCCTCCGGTAGTTTGGAATAGCTTCAAACAGCCGGTTTTCCCTTTGCGTTTCGCGGCGTGCTCCAACAATATCGGGCCGGGTCCGCGTGCCACAATTGGGTTCTGTTTATGATTGTTTGTTCCTGTAACGTGTTGACCGATCACGATGTTCGCTCCGCCGTAACCGCACCGGATGACCTGCGGCGCTCTCCCCGGCAGGTCTACGGATGTCTTGGATGCAGTGCCGAATGCGGTCGATGTGCCCGAACGATCAGAACCATCATCAAGGAAGCGCTCGGCGCCTGTGCGCGGAAGTGTTGCGAAGGGTGTCCTCACTCCGCAATGCATGCAGAAGTCGAGCGAATTCAGACCGAAATCACCCTCTGAACGTCCCATCACTCGCCGATAAGTCTTTTGCGCCTCGCTTGGCCGGCGGATGGCTGACCGTCCTTTCTTGGGGGTTGTTGCGCTGCCGAATCTGATTTAGAAGTATTCTAAATTGGATCGGCAGGCGCGACGGCCGTCTGCCAGCGTCACAGCACATAGAACAGGAGTTGCTCCATGAAGGGCGAACCGAAAGTTATCGAATACCTGAACAAGGCGCTTCGCCACGAACTGACCGCCATCAACCAGTATTGGCTGCATTACCGGTTGCTGGACAACTGGGGCATCAAGGATCTCGCGAAGAAATGGCGCGCGGAATCCATCGAGGAAATGGAGCACGCCGACAAGCTGATCGACCGCATCATCTTCCTTGACGGTTTCCCGAACCTGCAGGTGCTCGATCCCCTGCACATCGGCCAGAACGTCGGCGAGGTGATGGATTGCGATCTCAAGGCGGAATATTCGGCGCGCGCGCTCTACGAGGAGGCCGCGACCCACTGCCATTCGGTAAAGGACTACGTCACCCGCGACCTGTTCGAGAGCCTGATGAAGGACGAGGAAAGCCATATCGACTTCCTCGAAACCCAGATCGATCTCATCAAGAAGATCGGCGTCGAGCTTTACTCGCAGAAGCATATCGGCGAAATGGATCACGACTGATCGCGACGTTCCGCCTTCTGAAAAGCCGGCGCCTTCGAGCGCCGGTTTTTTTACGTCTGTCGTCAGTCCGCTGAAGGCCGGTCGCGTTTCACCGCCCACAGTGCGAAAGCATAGGCGAGGGCAACTTCATCAAGACGGTCGAAGCGGCCCGAGGCGCCGCCGTGTCCCGCACCCATGTTGGTTCGCAGCAGAACGGGACCGCCGGACGTCATGGTGGCGCGCAGCCGTGCAACCCATTTCGCCGGCTCCCAATAGGTGACGCGAGGATCGGTCAGTCCGCCCATGGCCAGAATTGCCGGATAGTCCTTCGCCGCGACGTTCTCGTAAGGCGAGTAGGCCAGGATGGTGCGGAAGTCCTTGTCGCTTGTAATCGGGTTGCCCCATTCGGGCCATTCCGGCGGGGTCAGCGGCAGCGTGTCGTCGAGCATGGTGTTGAGCACGTCGACGAACGGCACCTCCGCGACGATGCCGGCGAACAACTCGCCTGCTCGGTTGGCGACCGCGCCCATCAGCATGCCGCCCGCGCTGCCGCCGTGGCCGACGATGTTTTTCGCGGACGTATAGTCCGCGGCGATCAGCGCGCGGCCGCAAGCGGCGAAATCGTCGAAAGTGTTGATCTTCTTCTCGCGCTTGCCGTCGAGATACCAGCCCCAGCCCTTGTCCGCGCCGCCGCGGATGTGGGCGATGGCGTAGACGAAGCCCCGGTCGACCAGCGACAGCCGGTTGGCCGAGAACGACGCCGGCATTGCGTGACCGTACGAGCCGTAGCCGTAGAGCAGCAGCGGCGCGCGGCCGTCCCGCGCGAAATCCTTGCGATGCAGGATCGACACCGGGACCTCCGCGCCGTCCTTCGCCTTCGCTACGATACGGGTGGTGACATAGTTCGCAGGATCATGTCCCGACGGAATCTCCTGGCGCTTGCGTAAAGTTCGCGAGTGGCTCGCCATGTCGTAGTCGAACACCTCAGATGGCGTCGTCATCGACGAGTAGCTGAAGCGCAAGGTGGTGGTGTCGAATTCGTAGCCGCCATGGGTATCGAGCGAATAGGCGGCCTCGCCGAAGGCGATTGCGTGTTCATCGCCGGTTGCGAGGTCGCGGATCACGATCGACGGCAGCGCGTTGGCGCGTTCGAGCCGCACCATGTGGCCGGAATAAAGTTCCAGATCGAGCACATAGGTGCCGGGACGATACGGGATCAGGTCGCGCCAGTTCGCGCGCTCGGGTGCCGCCAGCGGTGCGGTCACGATCTTGAAGTCGATGGCGCCGTCGGCGTTGGTGAGGATGAAAAGCTCACTGCCCCGATCGGCGACGGAATACTGCACGCCGTCCTCGCGCGCGGCGATCAGGCGCGGCGGCTCGTCGGGCCTTGCGAGATCGATCAGCCGCTGCTCGGAGGTTTCATGATCGCCGCCGGCGATGACGCAGAACCGGCCGCTGGCGCTCTCATGAATATGGGTGAACCAGCCCGCGTCCTGTTCCTCGTAAACCAGCACGTCGTCGGATTGCGGCGTGCCGAGTTGGTGGCGATAGACCTGCAGCGGGCGGTGATTATCGTCGAGCTTGACGTAGTAGAAGGCGCGTGAGTCGGCGCTCCATACCACGCCGCCGTCGGTCTCCTCGATAACGTCGGCGCGATCGGCGCCATTGTCCCAGTCGCGGATCCGGATCGTGAAATACTCCGAGCCGCGATCGTCGGCGCTCCACGCTTCAAGGTGGTGGTCAGGCGAATGCCGCGCATCGCCGAGCTTGAAGAATTTCTTGCCTTCGGCAAGCGCATCGCCGTCGAGGAGGAAGCGGGCGTCGCCGCCGTCGCGCGGCTGCCGTCCGATCATCCGATGCTGGCCGCCCTCCCGGTATTTCGTGAAATAGGCGAAGAGTCCGTCGGGAGAGGGGACGGTGGAATCGTCCTCCTTGATGCGGCCGCGCATTTCCGCGACGAGTTCTTTTTGCAGCGGTTCGGTCGAAGCGAGCAGGGCGTTTGAATAGACGTTTTCGGCCTCCAGGTAAGCGCGGATGTCCGGCGCCAGCAACGACGGCTCGCGCAGCACCTGCTGCCAGTTCGCGTCCTTCAGCCAGGCATAGTCGTCGGTCAGGGTGATGCTGTGATGGGTGGAGGTGTGCGGCCGGCGTTCGGCCTTGGGGGGCGTCGATGTCATGATGCTGTTCATAGAGCGTTTTCGAGCGAAGTGGAATCCGGTTCGCGTGAAGAAAACGCGTCAAATCAAAAAGCTGGAGTCCTTCACCGTTTCCGTGAAATGGTGAAGACTCCAGGAGGGCGGGACCTCGGCGGCAAGCGATTGCCGGCGGATCCTGACAGCGGGATGCCGGTGGCGACACCGGCCATGACGAGGTATGATCCGGCTCGCGACGGGCTGAGCCGGAGACGAGCCTGATGTGCCGCAACATCAAGACGCTGTTCAATTTCGAACCGCCGGCGACGGACGAGGAGATTCATGCCTCGGCCCTGCAATTCGTGCGCAAGCTTTCAGGCTTCAACAAGCCGTCGGCGGCAAATAAAGCGGCGTTCGATCGCGCCGTCCATGATGTCGCGCATGCCGCCCATCATCTGCTGGCGTCGCTGCACACGCAGGCGCCTGCGCGCGATCGTGCGGTGGAAACGGAAAAGGCGCGCGAACGCAGCCGGGCGCGGTTCGGCTGATCGCGCCGGCGCTTAGGGCAATAACGACGGGGGGCAAGATGAAATACCTGACCTGTCTCATCGGCGCGCTCTGTCTGGCCGGGGTGCTTTGTCCGGCAATGCCGTCTTCGGCCCGCGCCGCGACGTCGGAACGGTTCGGCATGGGCGGCTGGATCAAGGACTTTCAACCGGAAATCGACCGCGTCAACGCCAGCGGCGAACTGTTTCGCATCAAGGGGCACTGCCAGTCGAACTGCACGCTGTTCCTCGGCGTGCGCAATGTCTGCGTCGAGCGCGGCGCGCGACTTCTGTTTCATTCAGGGCACGATCGCCAGAGACGGATCAACGCTGCATCGACCCAGCGCATGCTGAGTGCCTATAATCCGAAACTGCGTCGGTACGTGATGGATCATCACTACATGGACACGCTGGAATTCCACGCCATCTCCGGCGCGGATATCATCGACAAGTTCGGCTACCGGGAATGTCCGCGCCGATAGAGGCTCCCTACGTCGTCCCGCTCCCGCAATCAGCCGTGATCGGGCACCTCCAACCCCATGGCTTCGTACTGCCGGATCTTGTTACGCAGCGTGCGCACCGAGACGCCGAGAACCCTTGCGGCGCGCGTGCGGTTGCCGTCGCGAGGGACAGCAACGCGTCAAGCGCGCTGGATGATCCTGTCGGGTCCTCTCCAACGAATGCCCACGCAAGCCCTCGCCTCGACACAAGCGACCAAGCAAACCGATGGCGGCACCACCGGCACCATTGCGGCTCAGCCGCGCCGAAGTTGCGCGACTCCTCAGTCGCAACGTCGCGTCGATCATCAGAATGGAGGCCATTGGCCTCCTCCACGTCGTAAAATTCAGCGACGCCCTCATGCCCCGCGTCTACTACCGCGCTGACCAAGTAGAAGCGCTGGCTCAGGATGGTATGCGCGGATGACGATCCGGGCGGGATCTCCCCGTATCTCCTGATTCATGGACTCTCATGGAGACGTGGACAGCAATGTCAGATCAGATAATGAGCTTAGGTTTAAAACTCGATGGGAAACGACGATCGCGATGGCGACCATGATTGCAAATGGCCCGCTGGCATTGAACTCAAACCACTTCTGCCGAAGCTGTGGTTCTCGTCAATGCTCAAATTGGCGTCTGCTAGACTACTGGAGCGTAATGATGCCTCATAGAATCGCCATCATGCTTCATCTGTTCGGTGGCGAATGATCTTTTCGAAAACCAGCATCACTGGATCGTGCTCCAGCTTCATTTAATGGCTACGAACTTCACTGCGATTAGCGTGCGTCCAATCGCCTTGCGAAGACCGGTTGGCAGAAAGGCAAGGGCGTTTTCGAAGGTCGTAAAGGGCCACACTGGCAGAAGCGCAGGGATGACAACCGAACGGTAGCTTACAAGCACCTTAAATCGACTGAATCCAGCGCGCCGAAATGTTTCAACGAGATCCTTGTTGCTGTATTCTTTAAGGTGGAGCCCTGTCGGCTTGTCGTCAAAATGAGCAGATATATCGTGAGGGCCACATAGCGCGTTGGGCGTTATGCAGACATAGATTCCACCGACGCGCAACGCCTTGTGAATCTGGGCAAGCTGCTCATCGGCATCCTCGGGATGTAGATGCTCCAGCAATTGATTGCTGTAGGCAAGATCAACGCTGCTGGCGGGAACCGGGATGCTGGACCCATCTGAAATGACAAGCTCCAGGTTTTTCGTAAAGCTTTGTTGCCCTGCGATTTCGTTGGATACCTCAACGGCGTATACCTTGCCCACATGCTGGGCAACACGCTTGGCTAGCGCGCAGTCGCCAGCACCAACCTCCAGATAGACCATGCCTTGGCGAATGAGATGTCGGATCACTCCGAACTGTCGATCGGTTTCTCTGGTATCGGTAGCAGACTTTTTTTTCGTGACCTGACAATGGTTGGGAACACTAACAAAAAGCTCGTTGTATACCTCAGTGTAGAGGTGGCGGCGCTCCGATTTGCTAGCTCTACGGAGGCGATCAGCCAATTCACGCTCAATTCTATAATGATGCAAAATATCCGGCGTCATGATGCCAAGCTCCTGGCGAAATAGATTTACAATAGCCGCAATGCACAAAAAACAATCATCACTTTTTAAAGACCCGCGTGGGACCGAAAACAGTATCTCCGGCATTTGGGAAAGCAATTGTAAGCGGCGCTAAATTTTTTACCGGAATTCATCCGTATACCAGCGATTGAATCCACGCAGAGATCGAAGCTCAAATTCATCCCTTTGATGATGCCCAATTCTGATTTGCAATCATAAAAAAATAACATTTATCCAATGATCATAGATGTTTACTAGATCAACTAGATTTTTGATTGGCGATTGACTGCGCATTCTACTCTGAGTTGTAGTCGCCGCAGACGTGCGAGAAATGAGAAAACCTGGCGAAGCCCCCAAGGCCGTTCGCGTCTGTCTAATGGCACCCACGTCTTACCAAGACCTACGGAGGGTCGGGCTATTTGGGCGCGGTGTTTTCGCGATCTCTTGATCCTCCGTACCAACAAGCTGCCAATGGCCCGCGCCGATTGCTCGAAAGCGTCGGACTACAACGCAGGCCTCGCGATATCACACCGTTGATGAATATCTTCGCGCCCAGGAGACGCAGGAGGATAGGCCGTGAGAATCAAGGCCACGATCCGCAAGGCGTTCGAAGATGCCTTCGCCAGCTTTCCAGAGGGCGTTGGTCTCGTCGCCGTTGAGGATACGCTTGCGCCTATGTTCGCCCGCATTGTGGCCGTGCATCCCCGGGCACCACGGGCGACGCGTAGTCATCATTGCGTTTGGCATTTCCACGCCATCTCCGGCGCGGATATCATCGACAAGTTCGGCTACCGTGAATGTCCGCGCCGATAGAGGCTCCCCACGTCGTCCCGCTCCCGCAATCAGCCGTGATCGGGCACCTCCAACCCCATGGCTTCGTACTGCCGGATCTTGTTACGCAGCGTGCGTACCGAGACGCCGAGAACCCTTGCGGCGCGCGTGCGGTTGCCGTCGCAACGCGCGAGCGTCTGCAACACAAGCTCCCGTTCGACGTCGGTGACCGTGGAGCCGACCAGCAGCGGGATCACCGCGTCCGGCGTGAGCGCAGCTTGAGCCAGCTGCGGACGTTGCGCTCCGGTTTGCAAATCCTGGGTCATCAGTCCCTCCGAAGCTGCTTCCCAAGGAAGCCGACTGGATTGAGACCCCCATCCCCCGGCCATATGGCTAATGATATGGTTACCAGATTCTTAACAATCGATGTGAGTCCGGAGTAAGCCGGAAAACAAGGGAGAAGTGCGCGGTTTTGCGGAAAAAATGCGCGTAACAGTAGAATGTGTTATGGGAAACGGAATTTAACGCGAATTGTGTTTCCGCTTATCGCAAGCATCGATTGCGCGTCATGCAATGGCGAATCGCTTCGGCCGGTCGAAGGCATCGCAAGGCACGTCGCGTCCTATCATCCCAGCCGCCATCGCCGTTACAAAGCCGAGCAGTAATGCGCGCAGCGGCTGGAACGTTGTCGCCAGGATCGCGAATCGTCTCGCGAAAGTGGATGCGCCGATGCCGGCGATTGCGCTTGCCGCGTTCGCTCCTTACGCTTGCGAGCCATTCGAATCACGTCCTTCCTTCGAACTCCGGAGAACGCTCCCATGCCGTCAACATCCCGGCTTCGCGCCGTTTTGATCGCGCTGGCTGTCTGCCTTGGCCTGTGCTCCGCAGCCCGCGCCGACAGCGGCACGGTGACGCTGACGATCTATAAAGGCGGCTGGATCATCGGCGCGTCCGGCGGCGGCGGCACGCTCACCTTCCACGGACGGCGATATCCGCTTTCGGTCGGCGGACTGGATTACGGCCTGGTGTTCGGAGGATCGAAGACCGTGTTGCACGGCCGCGTCAGCCGCATCAATCGCCCATCCGATGTCGCCGGCGTTTATGGAGCAGCCGGCGCTGGCCTTGCCATCGGCGGCGGCGCTCGCGCCATCGTGCTGAGCAACCAGAAGGGCGCGGTGCTGGAACTGTCCGGCCGCCAGTTCGGCCTGATGGCCAACGCCGATCTTTCCGGCCTTGCGATCACGATGCGATAGCGACGCGGGCGCGCGTCGACGGCACAAGACAACGCGTCGAGGCGGAACGCTCGCGGCCGGCTCAGATGGTGACGCCGCGGTTATAGCTCTCGATCAACTGGTTGTAATCGCGGAGCAGCCGCGGCGGCGAGCCCTCGACCATCCAGCCGCCGCCGCCACCGAGCATCATGCGGTCGCCCTGGCTGTAGGGCACCTTGTCACGGATACGGCGCATCAGTTGCTTGGCCGAGGTCAGATAAGACTTGGCGTTGTTCATGAAGAACGAGCCGAGTTTCGCGTCGCCGTTCTTGCCCGAGGCGTCTTCGGCCGCCTTCACCGCGGCTTCATATTCGCCCAGCGCCGCCGTGATCGCCGAGATGTCCGGCTTGTCGGCGTCCTCCGCGCGGAGCAAGCGTTTGGCGTGGATCATCAGCGCCTCGACGTGATAGCGCACCTTGCGGCCTTCCTTCGCCTCGATCGCTGCGAGTTGCTCCGCCGCCTGCTTGTCCTTGATGGCCTCGACCCCGGCGCGCAGTTTCTTGTCGGCGCTCGCGAATGCGTCCCACGCTGCGACCAGGCGCGGATGCAGCGCCTTGCCCTTGGCCATCCTGTCGTCCTTGTAGTTCTCCTGCTCGTAATAGTCGTCGGCCTCCTTCAGGAGCGGCTCGAGTGTGCCGACAGCTTCGGCGTAGGCGGAAGCAGCAGCCTCGAGATCGGCGTCGCGCGGCTCCAGCGCATTGGCCTTCTCGACGTTCTTTTTGCAATCCGACGTGTCGTAGATGGTGTAGGTGCCGTAGATAATGCGCTCCTTGCCGGTCGGCCCGGTTTTCTTCGCCCACGAGAAGTAGCGGTTGCGGGACTCATACGACCGCTCTGACAGGCGGTTGATGCAGCCGACATAGGCGTTGAGTTTTTTGATGAGTTGCGAGGGCGGCGGGGAGGAGGGCGTCTTGTCTTGCGCGCTGTCCTGCGCGGTGGCGGACGCGAGAGAAAGGCCGAAGGCTGCGGCGGACAACAGGGCAATCGCCCGAAACGGCGTCATGGTTCTCTTCCCTCGCGATGCTGACAATCCCCGCATAGGTCGCGGTAGCTGGTATCAAGGTTCATCGGTGCGGCGCGGCGCGCAGCCGCGGCCGCACCTTCCGCGCCTTAAACGGCAGCCATGATGACGTGGGCCTGGATTTTGGCTGCAACTTCGCCACTGCCGTGCCGCGCCGCAATCGCGGACGTGGCCTCGTCGGTTGCGGCCTCCAGCCTGCCCGGTGCTCGCGCTTCGATTTCGTTGCGGAGAACGGTTCCCTGACAATACGCAACGGCTGGAACGCGTGGCGAGGAAGCGCGGCTCTGCTCGGCTTTCGTCTCGATCACGACGTGGGAAAAACCAGCGTTGTTCAGTTCGCTGCGGATCAGCGCCGTATCGTGGTAGCCGTGCGGCGTGCGCGCCAGGAAGCGTGGGGGATTGTCCGGAAACATCCGCGCGAGCGCGTTCGTCACGTCATCCGCAAAGACATTCTCCTCGATGCGATCCCACACGCTGAGCAGGAAATGTCCGCCGGGCTTCAGGACCCGCTTGGCTTCGCGGTATGCCGCCGGACGGTCGGGAAAAAACATCGCGCCGAACTGGCAGCACACCAGATCGAAGGTTGCATTTTCAAACGGCAGCGCCAGCGCATCCGCCTGTCGCCATGTGATGCGACCGTCGGAAGGTTGTCGTGACGCGGCGTAGTCGAGCATCGGCCGGTTGAGGTCGGTGACGGTATAACTCGCGTCGGGCGACAGTTTCGGCGCCAGTGCGCGGGTGACGGCGCCGGTGCCCGCGGCGATTTCCAGAACGGCGCTCGGCGACAACGCCGCCGCACGTCGCGCCATGTCCGCGGCGTATGGCTCGAAAATCAACGGCACCATATGGCGGTCGTAGTTTTCCGGGACAGAGCCGGCGAAATCCTTGTCCGTTGCCAGCATGGAATCACCGTTCACCGTTTGATGGCGCAGGAGACCAGCATAGCGTTCGCCGCCGGTTTTTGGCTAGGACGAACCCCGGCATGATCTCATGAGGATCAAGCGGCGTTGCCGTCGTCACAGCGCCTTGTTACTCTCCTTCACCTTCTCGGCGTCGAGATACACGTTTCCGCCCATGTCCTTGAACTTCTGGCTCATCTGCGCCATGCCGTCTTCGATGGTGCCTTTCATCGTCACACCCGCGCTTAAGCCGAGCGCCGCCTTCTCGTTGTCGCCGAGCGTCGCGGCGTAGTCGCGCACGTCCTGCGTGATCTTCATCGAGCAGAATTTCGGCCCGCACATCGAACAGAAATGCGCGACCTTGTGCGCCTCCTTCGGCAGCGTCTCGTCGTGGAAGGCGACCGCCGTGTCCGGATCGAGGCCGAGGTTGAACTGGTCCTGCCAGCGGAAATCGAACCGCGCCCGCGACAGCGCGTCGTCGCGCAGTTGCGCCGCCGGATGACCCTTGGCGAGATCGGCGGCGTGCGCCGCGATTTTGTAGGTGATCACGCCGGTCTTGACGTCGTCGCGGTTCGGCAGGCCGAGGTGCTCCTTCGGCGTCACATAGCACAGCATCGCGCAGCCGAACCAGCCGATCATGGCGGCGCCGATCCCCGACGTGATGTGGTCGTAGCCCGGCGCGATGTCGGTGGTGAGCGGGCCTAGCGTATAGAACGGCGCCTCGCCGCACTCTTTAAGCTGCTTGTCCATGTTGATCTTAATCTTGTGCATCGGCACATGGCCGGGACCCTCGATCATCACCTGGCAGCCCTTCTTCCACGCGATCTGCGTCAGTTCGCCGAGCGTTTCGAGCTCCGCGAACTGTGCGCGGTCGTTGGCGTCGGCGATCGAGCCGGGACGCAGGCCGTCGCCCAACGAAAACGACACGTCGTACTTGCGCATCAGGTCGCAAATCTCTTCGAAGTGCGTGTAGAGGAAGCTCTCCTTGTGATGGGCGAGGCACCACTTCGCCATGATCGAACCGCCGCGCGAGACGATGCCGGTGACGCGGTTCGCGGTGAGATGGATGTAGGGCAGGCGCACGCCGGCGTGAATCGTGAAGTAATCGACGCCCTGTTCGCACTGCTCCACCAGCGTGTCGCGGTAAAGCTCCCACGTCAGCTTGACCGGATCGCCGTCGCATTTCTCCAGCGCCTGATAGATCGGCACCGTTCCGATGGGAACGGGAGAATTGCGCAGGATCCATTCGCGCGTGGTGTGGATGTTGCGTCCCGTCGAGAGGTCCATCACCGTGTCGGCGCCCCAGCGGATCGCCCACACCATCTTGTCGACCTCTTCTTCGACCGAGGAGGTCACCGCGCTGTTGCCGATGTTGGCGTTGATCTTCACCAGGAAATTGCGACCGATAATCATCGGTTCGAGTTCGGCGTGGTTGATGTTGCAAGGAATGATGGCGCGGCCGCGCGCGATCTCCTCGCGCACGAATTCCGGCGTGATGAAGGCGGGCACGGACGCGCCGAAGGATTCGCCGTCGGCCAGCGCGGCCTCGGCGCGTTCGAGCTGCGTCTTGCGCCCGATGTTCTCGCGCTCCGCGACGTAGATCATCTCCTTGGTGATGATTCCGGCGCGGGCGAATTCAAGCTGGGTGATCGGCGCATCGCCGACGCCGCGTAGCGGCTTGTGATGCGCCTTGAAGGCGGCAGCGGCGTGCTTGGCGCCGACATTGCCGTTGTCCTCCGGCTTGATCTCGCGACCTTCGTATTCCTCGACCCCTCCGCGCTCCTTCACCCAGGCGAGGCGCGCGCGCGGCAGGCCGGCGTTGACGTCGATGATGACGTTCGGGTCGGTGTAGGGACCCGACGTATCATAGACCGGCAGGTTCGGTTCGCCTGCGCCCTCGGAAAGAAGGATCTCACGCAGCGGTACGCGCAGGTCCGGCGCGGCATCGGGCGCGGAGAAAATCTTGCGCGAGGCGGGTAGCGCGCCGGTGGTGACGGCGGGGCGGGTGGTGTCCGGGTTCGAGCGGATGTTCATGACGTTTCTCCGGTTCGAGACGAATTCAATGCAAATAGCCGAGAAGGCTGAAGACGATGCCGATCGCGAGCCAGACCAGCCCGGCGATCATCGCCATGGCGCGGTGGCGCAGAAACGCGCGTGCGCCCGCATAAAGGAATGGCGGCTCGATGATGCGGATCGCGCCGGCGGCAATCAGCAGCCAGCCGAACAGCGTCACGATCACGCGCCAGTCCGATGTCCAGACGTTGTGGGTCAGTACGATGGCGAGGCCGCCGAGCATGACCATCAGTCCGCCGAGGAACATCAGGGCGCGGCTGGCCAAAAACTCCTCCGCCATCGCATCGAAACTCTGTCGGTTGAGCAGCACGGCAAGACCGGCCGTTATCATGACCGGACCGATCAGTCGCGCGATGAAGATCGATGTCTGCATGACGGCACCTCATGCGGTTTCAATCGCCTGTTCGAGCCACGCTTTCACCCGCGCATCGGGGTCTGGGTTCTGCGTCACGTCGCTGACCACGGCGATGGAATCTGCGCCGGCGGCGAAAATCTCCGCCGCCTGCTCCAGCTTGATGCCGCCGATGGCGACCAGCGGGATATTGCCGACGCGCTTTTTCCATTCGGCGATTTTCGGAATGCCCTGCGGAGCGAAGCGCATCGATTTCAGGGTGGTCGGAAAAATCGGACCGAGCGCGATGTAGTCCGGTTCGGCCGCCAGCGCGGTGTCAAGCTCAGTATCGTCGTGGGTGGAGAGGCCGAGCGTCAGCCCGGCTTTGCGGATCTCGTGGACGTCCGCCTCCGCCAGATCTTCCTGGCCGAGATGGACATGCTTCGCGCCGGCGACGATCGCCGCGCGCCAGTAGTCGTTGACCACGAGTCGCGTCTGCGTGCCCTTGACGATCTCCAGCGCGTCGCTGACGAGCTGCAGCGCTTCGCCGTCGTTGAGGTCCTTCGCGCGCAACTGCAGCGTGCCGACGCCGAGGCCGGCCAGGCGGCGCACCCAGTCCAGCGAGTCGATCACGGGATAGAAGCGATCAGGATACGGCATGCCAGAACGGTGTCCCTACCACGGGGGTTGAGGGGGAGGCGAAGTCGCGGGTCTCCATCAGGCCCGCCTCATAGGCGCTCCGGCCGGCTTCGACCGCGAGCTTGAATGCGCCGGCCATCGCTACCGGATCAGCGGCCTTGGCCACGGCGGTGTTGAGCAGCACGGCGTCGTAGCCGAGTTCGAGAGCGTGCGCCGCGTGTGAGGGCGCGCCGATGCCGGCGTCGACGACGAGCGTGATGTCCGGCAGCCGCGCGCGCAGCAGCCGCAAGGCGTCGCGATTGGTGATGCCCTTTGCGCTGCCGATCGGCGCGGCCCACGGCATCACCACTCTGCAGCCGGCATCGACCAGCCGCATTGCGACGCCGAGATCCTCGGTGCAGTAGGGGAACACCTCGAAGCCGTCCTTGATCAGGATCGACGCGGCTTCGACCAGTCCGACCACGTCGGGTTGCAGCGTGTCGTTGTCGGCGATGACCTCGAGCTTGATCCAATGGGTGCCGAACAACTCGCGTGCGAGCTTCGCCGTGGTGACGGCTTCACGCACGCCGCGGCAACCGGCGGTGTTCGGCAGTACGGTGACGTCGAGCTCGCGGATCAGCGACCAGAATGCGTCGCCGGTCCTGCCGCCCGCCGTTTCCCGACGCAGGGACACCGTGACGATCTGGCTGCCGGAGGCGCGGATCGCGTCCTGCATGATCTTCGGCGACGGATACAGCGCGGTGCCGATCAGCAGGCGGGAGGAAAACGATTTGCCGTAGAAGTTGACCATTCAAATCTCCCGGTCATTCCGGGGGGTGCCGAAGGCGCGAAACGGCAATCCAGTTGCGCCGGTTGCAGAAGTGTCCGGATTCCGCCTTCGCTCGCTGCGCGAGCACCCCGGAATGACGTCAAGTGTTGTTACGAGAGTAAACAAATCCATCGCTCACCCTCCCTGCCGCGGCGTGATGATCTCGATTTCGTCGCCGCTCTTCAGAATCGCGTCAGCCCACTGGCTTTTCGGCAGCACTTCGAAGTTGACGGCGATCGCGACATGCGTGCCCTCGTAGGCGAGTTCGCTCAGCAGCGCGTCCACTGTCTGCGCCGCGATCTCCCGCTGTTCGCCATTGACGGTCACTTGCACAGCGTCACCCGCATTGCATCACCTCGTTGTCGATCTCGCCGCGCGCGACGTAACCGAGCGTCAGTTCCGCCAGCGCCGGCGCCAGCAGGAAGCCATGGCGGAAAAGCCCGTTGACGGCGATACGTCCGTCGCGGATCGCGATGCGTGGCAGGTTGTCGGGAAACGCGGGGCGCAGACCCGAACCGATCTCCACGATCCGCGCCTCCCCGAAGGCCGGATGCACGGCATAAGCCGCACTGAGCAGTTCCAGCGCGGAACGCACGCTGACGCCCTCATCCTCGCGTTCGATCGAGCTGGCGCCGATCATGAAGCGGTTGCCCTCGCGCGGAATGATGTAGAGCGGCCAGCGCGGATGCAGCAGGCGCACCGGGCGCGACAGCGCGATCTCGCTCGTTTCGACGATCACCATTTCGCCCTTGACGCCGCGCAGATCGGGAAAGGCATCGCGCGCGGCGAGACCGCGGCAATCGATCGCAAGGCCATCGATCTCGGCGGGCTCGGGCGCGCTGCCGAATTCGATCCGGCCGCCGGCGGCGCGGACGCGCGCATGCAACTCGGGCAACACGCGGCGCGGCTCGACATGGCCTTCGTCCGGAAAGAACAGCGCTTCGCGAAACCGACCGTCGAGCGACGGCTCGAGCGTGCTCACATCGTCGCCCTGAATGCGCCGATGGCCCGAGGTCATGCGCGCAAAACGCTCGAAGTCGGAGCGGTCTCGCGGATGCGCCACCACCAGGGATCCGTTGAAAGGGGTGCCGGGAACCTGTTCGCGCCAAAGCACGAGCGAGCGAAGGCCGAGGCGCGTGACGATAGGTTCGGAGACCTCCGCCTCGCACCACGGCGCCAGCATGCCGCCCGCCCAGTGGCTGGTGGCCTGCGTCATTGCGTCGGTGCCGCGTTCGTGAAGCGTGACGGTGTGTCCTGCCTTGGCGAAAAATAACGCCTGCCAGGCGCCCGCAATGCCTGCACCGATCACCGCGACGGGGGAATCCCGACGTATCTCACGCGTATTCTGAAACATCCCTGTCCCTTCGCCGGCATGACCCGGATCAGGTTCAAAGGGTCACCGCGCTGTCGCGACAATCGCGAACGGGCGATATCTCAGCTCCCTGACGGAGCACCCCTCGGAACAGCTTTAATTTAGGCGGATAGGCGAGAGTGTCAACGCGGGAACGCGCGGTCTCCCATGCGGTTCCGGCATTTTACCCGAAATTATGCTTTGCCGCGAATAATCGGGCGCCGGCGCGGCGGTCGCGCTGCTGGTTCGTCGATCGGATTCCCGGATGAGCATCGCATACACAGAGCGGGCCGAAACGCGTAACCCCATTGTTGCCGCTCCGGCTTGGCTGTTCGTCGGAGCGGGCATCTATCTGCTGCTGCTGATCCATGGCGACGGTCTGCTCAGGGACGCCGACACGTTCTGGCAAATCAAGGTCGGACAATGGATCGCGGCGCACCACGCGGTGCCTTTCACCGACATCTATTCCTTCACGCGCGCGGGTGAACCGTGGATATCGACGTCGTGGCTGGCGCAGGTGTTGTTCGCGCAGGCATTCGATGTCGGTGGCTGGGCCGGCGTCGTGGTTCTGACGGCTCTTGCTGCGGCCGGGGCCTACACGCTGCTTGCGCACGCTCTCTGTCGTTTCCTGCCACCGTTACAGGTCGGCGTGGTGATCTGCGCGGTTTTCGTGCTGGCGTCACCGCACCTTCTTGCCCGCCCGCACGTGCTGGCGATGCCGGTTATGATTGCATGGGCGAGCGGACTGGTCTCGGCCAGCCGCCGCGGCAACGCGCCGTCGCCGTGGTTGTTGCCGCTGATGATTGCGTGGGTCAACCTCCATGGCAGCTTCGTGTTCGGCCTGGCGCTGATCGGCGCCTTTGCGCTCGATGCCTTGTGGAATGCCGAGGCCGGGCGGCGCAAGCGCGTGGCGCTCGGATGGATGCTGTTCGGGGTAGCGGCGCTCGGCGCCAGCGGCGTCACGCCCTATGGCTGGGGTTCGCTGCTGGCGGTGCGGAACATTCTCGGGCTCGGAAAGGCATTGTCGCTGATCGTCGAATGGCGGCCGGCGGATTTTTCCCACGTCAGTGCGATTGAAGTTTGCCTGCTCGGCCTGCTCGGCCTTGCGCTCTTTCGCGGCGTCCGCCTCACGCCGCCACGGATATTGCTGGTGCTCGGCCTGACGCAAATGGCGCTGGCGCACAATCGCAATATCGAGGTCTTCGCGTTCCTGCTGCCGCTGGTGGTGGCGGAGCCGCTATCTGTGCAGTTCGCGGCGCTGCGCAGAACGGAAGGCAGGGCTATTTCCCTGTCGGCGGCGCGGGTCGCTGCCGTCGTGCTCCTGCTCGGCGGCTTCACCGCAGCCTTCGTCGCCAGCCGTCCCTACGTTCCCGCTGATGGAAAATCGCTGACCGGGGCCGTTCAGGCGCTGAAGGATCACGGCGCGCGCCGCGTTCTCAACGAATACGCCTTCGGTGGTTTGTTGATCGCAGCCGATGTGCCGGTCTTCATCGACGGCCGCACCGAACTCTACGGTGAACAGTTTGTCCTTGCTCACGACAATGCCCTCCGGCTTTGGGACATCGGCAAGTTCCTGGCGCTGCTCGACACCTATCGCATTGATGCGACGCTGCTCGATCCCTCGTCGCCCGCGGTCCATCTGCTCGATCGCCTCGCCGGCTGGCGTCGGATTTACGGCGACCGCGACGCAGTGGTGCATATACGGACCACCGACTTGGCTTCGCAGATCAGGCCGTCGTTGGATTGAAACAGTTTCGGGTCGCGAACTTCAGCGCGGCGCGATCGACAGCGGTGCGCCGGGATATTCCGCGTCCGCGCTCATGGTCTCGTGCTGAGCGCGCTGCTGCCGCTGCCGCTTCGCCACGTAGTAGTAACCGCCGGCATAATAGGCGACGGCGCGGTTATGATTGCCGTGAGCCGCGCGATAGGCGCCGGCGAGATACTTCACGGCGTAGGTAAGATTGGTTTCGGGATCGAGCAGCCCTTCGGCTGTTCCGGTGTAGCCCAGGCCGCGCGCTGTCGCGAGCTTGATCTGCATCATGCCATAGTTGCCGCGGTGAACGGCGCGCGGATTGTAGCGGCTCTCCCGCACGATGACGCGATGGACCAGTTCCACGGGAACGCCGTTGGCTTGCGCGTGCGCCGCCACCATCGACTCGTATTGCGCGCGCTGCGCGAGCGACGGCTGCGGCAATGCCAGCACAACGACAATAAGAAACGGAGCAAATTGACGCAAAATCACCGATACCCCTTACAGCCAACCTAGATGTCTATCGCCACAATCGCGACTTTCCTGTGGCAAATCGACGGGCCGGACGCAAGGCTCACGAAGTTCCGTAAACCCTGGAAACAGGAAATTTCAGGCGCCGCCTCCCACACCCGCTCCGGGATCAATTTCGCATCACAAATAAAGACGCATTCGAAAACGTCGCAAATTTGTCGCGAGCGTGAGTCTAGGATCGCGCTCGCGGATTTCGTGACGAAACGAGCCCGGCAAATCCGCGAACGCAAAGCAGATGGGAGAAGCGTCATGGTCGCTGCCGTATCTGATTGTTTGCCTCATCAAAATCCTTGTGCGCAATGCGGCCATCCGATCGCCGCGCCGGTCTGGTTCGAGGATGAACCTCGCCGGACCTGGTATCTCTGGCAGTGCGCCCACTGCGGCTATCAGTTCGAAGCGGTCGCGTTCTTCGCCGAGAGCAACAGCGAGCCGAGTGCGATCGCGGCCTGAAGGCCGGCGCCGCGCTGGGACATACCGTCGCATCACCACGCTTCCGCATGTCCGGAAGCGGCGGCGTCGATGCGTTGTCGCCGTTGGCGCGGATGCCTTTATTCACGCGTCGTTTAGCGCGCTGCTGCGCGCGCGAATCCACTCGGATTCTTCGCGCGTTATCCGCTCGCCGGGCCCGGGAACTGAGCGGCCGTAATGTTCCGGGGAACGACTGCCCCGGTTGTGTGTTCTGGCTACTGATTTCAAAAATCGAAGGAGGTACACTGATGATTGCCAAGCATATCACTGTCGCATTGATCGGATCCGCGCTATTGGCGACGGCGGCGGTCGCAGAGACGCCAGGCAGCACGACGAACACCATGAGCGCTCCGGCGGCTACCTCGTCAGAATCCGGCTATCATGGCGACTGGCGTTCGTCGAAGATGATCGGCCTCAACGTCTATAACGACTCCAACGAGAAGCTCGGATCGATCAGCGACATGCTGTTGAACAAGAGCGGAAAGATCAACGCAGCAGTGATCGGCGTTGGCGGGTTCCTCGGCGTCGGCGAGCGCCTCGTCGCGGTATCCTTCGACAAGCTGAAGTTCGTCGATACGCCGGTGCCCTCGACATCGGCCTCGTCGACGACGAAAGCGCCGGCCGGCGGCACCACCACCGGCTCGACCACGTCGGCGCCCGCGACGACGACAGCGACGACAGCGAAGTCCAATCCTTGGTATCCGGATCATGCCGTGTTCAGCGCAACCAAGGATCAGCTGAAGTCGATGCCGGAGTTCAAATACGCCGAGTAGTTGGCGGATCGGAGCGGAATGACAACGCGCCCGGTTTTGACCGGGCGCGTTCTGCGCTGGGCGAACCACGCCTCATAGCGCCGGCAGCGTCCTGACCTCGACGTCCATGGCGCCCGTCGCCTCGGCGATGACGCGCACGGTTTTGGAATCGAAGGCGAGGTCGGCGAGTTTCAGGTCCGTGATCTCGGCCGTGACGCGGACCCCGCCCTCGCTTTTCTGAATATCCGCGATGACCTCCGCGATCTTCTCTCTCGCGCTCGATGCGAACGGCTTGAGGTCGATGGTCGCCCTCTCGGCCAGGGCCCGTTGCAGATAGGGCATGGCGGCATGGGCGGCGGCGCCAAGCAAGCCGAATGCCGTCTCGGATTCGACCGCGAGGCGGATATCGGTCAGCCGCAATGTCTGCCGGGTCTGGTCGAGCACGGGTTTACCCCAGATGTGGACGGTGGCCTCGCCGCCCAGACCGAACCAGCTTTTCTTCTCCGTGGCATGGACCAGCAGCGAAATCAGAAGGCGGTCGCCGGCCGCAGCGACGCTGGCCTGTTTGACAGTGACGCCGACAGGGCCGCTGCCGTCCTCGGGAAATGTCTTGCCGGCGAGTTGGGCCTCGATCACCCTGTTGATGTCGGTGAAGGGCAGGTCGATCGGAACGCCGATGTTCAGCCTGCCCGGCATCGCCGGCACGATGGCGAGCGTCCCGGGGAACGGACAGTCCGGTTTGGTCGCCGTGCCGGTGATCCGCGTTTCGGCCTCGACCCCGAGCGTCAGCGTGAGGTTGCTTGCATCGATCCGTGGTTGAACCGCGATGGCGCGTACCGGCTTCAACTCGAGATACAGATCGCGCAATCCGGCCGCCCCCTTCAACGGAATCGAACGGCACATTTGCGCCCATTGCAGCCGCGCGCTGCGCTCCAGAACCGGATCGTTGCGGATGCGCTGTTGCAGGCTCGCGAGCTGTTCGTTGACGGCTCTGTCGATGACCGGTTTGACCTGCGAGGGGACGTTGAGGCGGGCGCCGGCGACCGAAAGATTGGTGTCGCCGAGGTGGACTTGCGCGCTCATCTCCGGATTGATGCGCCAGTTCGCGGTCAGCACGGGCCTGGCCGCCATTACGACATTGCCTTTGATTTCGGCGTTGGCGTTCAGGTTCTTGATGTTCACGCGTCCGATCTGCTTGGCGACGTTGCCGCCGAGCAGGCTTCCGAGCGCATTGCCGATCGCGCCTTGGGCCTCTGCCGACAGCGACCCCGTGACCTTGAGGGTGCCGCTCAGCGGCGTCGACAGCGACAGCACGTTGTTTGCGCCTGTGGCGCTCATCGCACCGCGCGACGCAGTCCATCCGATGTCCGCGTTCTGAAGAATATGCGCGGCCGGGTTGTCGACCTTGCCAGAGAAGTTGCGCGGCGCGGCTCGGTCGGCGGCATCGCGAATGACGGCGAGCGGAATCGTGATCGGGGCGATGATGCTCGAGGCGCGAGTGACGGCAGCCAGCGGCGGCAATGTCGCAAGCACGGGCTTGTTGAGTTTGGAGGGCGACAACCAGTCCATGGCCTTGAGGCTGACGAAGAAGGACCCCGCCAGGACAGCGGCACCAAGCAGGATCGTCTTGAGCTTGAACGCAGGCCGCATTGGCTCCCCGACAAAAATTACCCCGCGACGAACCTACAGGCAGCCGGCGATGGAGGCCAGCGCACGCGGCTGCGGCGGCAATGTCCAATGCAAAATGTCGGGGCTCGCGAAAATCGCGAGATGCGGGGGGTGCTGGTCGCTAGAAAACGCCCAGCACGATCGCGCAGACGAAGGCGAGCGCGATATAGGCGGTCACCATGCTCATGCGGCCGGCGAAAGTCATGCGAGGACTCCCTGATCGCCATTGGTCCGTCGTAACGCGGGAAGCTCGTCACCCGTTCCCGGCATTTCCATTGTGCGTCGCGGCAAGGTGGTTAAAAATCACTGAACACAACGCGTTGAAGAAGCCTTAAATAAATTCGCAGAACTTGCGCGGATGACGCGCAGAGTTGCCTTGTATCTCGTCGGCTCCGTCGTCCTTGTGTCGCTGGCAGGTTGCGGGCGCGGTTTTTTTCAGACCGCGGAACGCGAGCCGTGGCGGGCCGAGGCCGAAGCCGCTTGTCTGAAATCCGGTGAGGTCAGGGAAAGCGCCGATCTCGTTCGCATCCGTCCGATCAATGGCCCCGGCGTCTGCGGCGCCGAATTTCCTCTGAAGGTCTCGGCGCTCGGGGAAACTCCGGCCTACGGCTTTGCCGACGAGGATCTCAGACCTCCCGCCTCGGTCGGCCGCAATCAGCCGCGCTGGCCGATCGCACGGACGTCGTATCCGTCGCCGTATCCTGAGACAGCCGCTCGTCAGCCCGTTGACGGCGGCAACCCGAGCGGTCCGGTCTCGCTGGCTGCGCCCGGCGTGCGTCCTGTTGAAGACGGGGTCGACCTGCCGCCGGAAGGTACGCTGGGTGCGGATCGCGCATCGTCCTATCCGTCTGACGACGGTTACGCGCAACCCTATCCGGGCTCGCAATCCCAATCCTCATCCCGGCTCTATGGCGGCGAGCGATCGTCCGCATATCCAGCAACGCCTGCGCCAGGTTCGTCGCAACAGGATTCGCTGCCGCGCCTTGGACCTGCGCGCGGGACCATCACCAGCGCGGTTGGGCCTGTCGCCGTGAAGCCGGCCGCCACGCTTGCCTGTCCGATCGTCTCGGCGCTCGATCGCTGGTTCGCCGATGCAGTCCAGCCGGCGGCGATGCGCTGGTTCGGTGCGCGCGTCGTCGAAATCAAGCAGATCTCCGCCTATTCCTGCCGCGGAATGAACGGTAACCCGCATGCGCATATCTCCGAGCACGCCTTCGGCAACGCGCTGGATATCGCGGGATTCACGCTGGCGGATGGGCGATACGTTTCCGTGCAGCATGGCTGGAAGGGATTGCCGGAAGAGCAGGGTTTCCTGCGGGATGTGGAAGGAACAGCCTGTCAGCGCTTCACCACGGTGCTGGCGCCGGGGGCGAACGTCTATCACTACAATCACATCCATGTTGATCTGATGCGCCGCGCGAGCGGGCGCGCGATCTGCAAGCCGGCGGCGGTCTCCGGTGAAGAGGTTGCGGCGCGCGCCGGGCGCGGTACCTATGCCGGGCGCGAGCCTGCGGTGACGGGATCACTCGGCGGCAGAACGAGCCGTTCCCACCGCCACGACGACGATGACGAGTAGCGGCGCGCAGAGCGGAATTTGACATTCGCAAGCGGTCTGCTGTGATTTTCTGAAAATGGCGAGGGGTCCGGCGTGGCTGCGCCGAACCCCTCATCGACAGTCTTCACAGTCGAACGCGTTTTGTTGACGCGAGCTTCGCGAACATATCAGCCGGCCTGTAAGCCGGGTTCTGTAGGGCACCGCGTGCTTGCGGCGCGCGATACGTGACGGCCATTCCTCTGGGACAACGTTTGCACGTTGCCTCGTGCAACCTACCCGAACAGCGAGCCCGACACGGCCCTGCGATGTTATCGCCGAGGCGAACCTCTCGCGATGCTGTCCCTATTCGGTTTTGCTCCCGGTGGGGTTTGCCATGCCGTCTCCGTCGCCGGAGACGCGGTGCGCTCTTACCGCACCTTTTCACCCTTACCTTCCCCGAAGAGAAGGCGGTTCGTTCTCTGTGGCACTTTCCCTAGGGTCGCCCCCGCCGGATGTTATCCGGCACCGCATGTCGATGGAGCCCGGACTTTCCTCTCCCGCAAGCCTTTCGGCCGGAGCAGGAGCGGCCGTCCGGCCGACTGACGCGATACGCATGACGGTTGCGGGGGACGGCGTCAAGCCACGCCGGATGCGTTTCGGTGGTGGAACTCCCCTCGGCATTGATCATTGAATCCCTGCGGCAATGTCCGCGAGGGAGGTTGTCATGACCGATTTGCGCCTTTGGCGTCCGACCCACGGCGTCCCGGCCGAGGACATGCGCGGGGTCGTGCCCGAGGAGGCCAACTATGCCATCGGCTGGACGCTCAGCACGCTTCTGACGCTGGCGGTGGTGTGCATCGTCTGGACGTTCGGTTTCTAAGCCGAAAGCCGGCGCGTCCGCCGGCAGTGATTGGACCCGTACGGTGGCCTGTTTGCGCGACATCCCGCCGCGTTGTCGTGCTGTGACCGATCAACATCTTCCCGTCACGGAGCAAACAGTGAGCGATTATCACCGAGCGGAACTGGACCGGCATTTTGCATGGTTCGAAGACAAAATGCCGCCATGGCTGGCGAACTTCATAGGGTGGGTGCGCAAGCCGTCGTTGTCATCCCGGCTGGTCCGCGTTCCGGTGGCGATGCTGCTGATCGCCGGCGGCATCTTCAGCTTTCTGCCGGTGCTGGGGCTTTGGATGTTGCCGCTGGGACTCATCCTGATCGCGCAGGATCTGACGTTTCTGCAAAAACCGATGGCGCGGATGCTCGGCTGGATCGAACGCAAGTGGCTGGAGCGGAAAGCTGCAAAGCGCTCGTCGTGAAAGTTTTTCTCGAAGCAATTCGCTCCGACTTCTTGCGGCAATGTGACTCACATATCGCTGGAGTGTGACTCAAATGCCAGTTTCGCGTGAAAAACCGGCGCAAAGATGCGATTGACAGTAAGATTTGTCTTTAACGAATCAGTATGCTGATTCATTTTAGTCTCCCGGGTCAATCTGGAGACCAAGGTATGAACGTTATTGTTTTCGCATCGCGTAAAGGCGGCTCAGGCAAAAGCACCCTGGCTGCTCACCTTGCCGCGCAAGTTCATAAGGCTTCGAAGCCCTGTCTGCTGGTGGATGCCGATCCGCAGGGATCGCTGACCCTTTGGCACAAGCTGCGCGGCACCAACGAGCCTCCGATCCGGACAGCCAACCGCTCCGTCACCGAGATCATCAACTCCGCCAAGCGTGACGGCTTCGAGTGGGTCTTCATCGACACGCCCCCGAACCTGTCGGCCGTCGTCGATGACGCCATCCGGAATGCAACCATGGTTGTCATCCCTGCGCGCCCCGGCGTCTTCGATGTCAACGCGGTTCAGGACACCATCCAGACGTGCCGCTCCGCACGCAAGCCTTATGCGGTCGTCATCAACGGCGCACCTGCGATGCGCGACGGCTCTGAAAGCCCGATCGTCACCATTGCCCGCGAGGCTCTTGCAAAATTCCGCGCTCCGGTCTGGAGCGGTCAGATTACCAATCGCGCCGACTTGCTGCTGGCGCTCGCACATGGCGAGGGCGCCCGCGAATACGATTCCCAGGGGCGCGCGGCTTCGGAGATCGGACGGCTGTGGGCGGCGATCGAGCGCTCGGTCAAGGCGATCCGTGGGGCGGTGTCCTCAAGCGGGACCATGCACAAGAACGCGGCCTGATCGCACGCTGATGCCAAATGATGAAGCGCGCGGGTTTCGCGCGTTTGTCGTTTCTTGCTTTGCATTCGGTACGAGTGACGAGCCGGATTCCATCCCCGGGTCAGGTCGCGGACATGCTTCGTTCGAAACGCTATAGAAATAGGCGGATCACGACGGCCAGCGTTGCGCCTTGCTGACCACGAAATCGCGGAAAGCCTGAACCCGCGCAACCGCCTTCAGCTCTTCGGGATACACGAAATAGGTATCGAGCTGAATCGAATCGGACTCGCTGAACAACTGCACCAGGAGGTTGTTCTCGCCGACCAGATAATCCGGCAGCGCGGCGATGCCGAGGCCTTGCTGACAGGCGCTGAACAGGCCCAGTATGTTGTTGACGATGAAGTACGGTTCGCGCGGCCCGGAGCCGTTGCGACCGGCTTCAACCAGCCAATGGCGGTTCTGTGGATGGATCGAGGGGTGCGTGTCGCTGAGCATGACGATGCGATGTCCGTCAAGCTCCTCCAGCGTCCGGGGAGTGCCGAAGCGCTTGACGTATTCCGTTGAGCAGTAGGCGTGGAAACCCATCGCGAACAGCTTGCGCTGAATGAGATCGGGCTGGGTCGGCTTCTGCGTGCGGATCGCGATGTCGGCCTGGCGCATCGACAGGTCGAGTTCTTCGTCGGTGAGAATGAGCGAGATCCGGATCTCCGGATAGAGCGCGGTGAATTCGCCAAGGCGGGGAATCAGCCAGTTGATGCCGACGCCCGGCGTCGTCGTCACCTTGAGATCGCCGCTCGGTCGCTCGCGGCTGTCGGTGAGCTTGGCGCGGGCCGCCTGTAATTGCATGAACACTTCATGCGCCGTGCGGAACAGCAGGTCGCCCTGTTCGGTCAGGATCAGCCCACGCGCATGGCGATGAAACAGCGACACCGAGAGTTCCGCCTCCAGCGCCCCGACCTGCCGTGATACGGCAGACTGCGACAGCCCGAGCTGCTCGCCGGCATGCGTGAAGCTGCCAGCCTCGGCGGCTGCGTGAAACACCTTCAGCTTATCCCAATCCATGTCGGTAAAACCGCCGCTATTCCGTAGCATGTTACTCCGCGGCCGCGCGGTCGCCCGCATGGGCAGCGAGAAACCGTTCGGCCTCCAGTGCCGCCATGCAGCCGAGGCCTGCGGCCGTGACTGCCTGCCGGTAAATCTCGTCCGCGACGTCGCCGGCCGCGAACAGGCCGGGCACCGACGTCGCCGTCGAGTTCGGCGCCACCTCGACATAGCCCGAGCTTTTCAGCTTGACCTTTCCGGCCACGAGTTCGGTGGCGGGCGCATGGCCGATCGCGATGAACACGCCGTCGGCCGCGACCTCGGCGAGCGCGCCGGTCTTGACGTTCTTCAACCGGACGTGGGTGACCTTGGGTGGATTTTCGCTACCGCAGATCTCGTCGATCACGCTGTCCCAGACCACCTTGATCTTGGGATGCTTGAACGCACGATCCTGCAGAATGCGTTCGGCGCGGAAGTGATCGCGGCGATGAACGAGGGTGACCTCCGTGGCGAAGTTGGTCAAAAACAGCGCTTCCTCCACGGCGGTATTGCCGCCGCCGACCACGATCACGTTCTTGCCGCGGTAGAAGAAGCCATCGCAGGTGGCGCAGGCCGAGACGCCAAATCCCTTGAAGGTGTCTTCGGACGGCAATCCGAGCCAGCGCGCCTGGGCGCCGGTGGCAAGGATCACAGTGTCGGCCAGGTAGACGTCGCCGCTATCGCAGGTCAGCCGGAACGGCCGCTGCGACACGTCGAGCGAATTCACCGTATCGGTGACGATTTTCGTGCCGACGTGCCTCGCCTGCTTTTCCATCTGCTCCATCAGCCAGGGGCCCTGGATCACGTCCGCAAAGCCGGGATAGTTTTCGACGTCGGTCGTAATGGTGAGCTGGCCGCCCGGCTGGATGCCCTGGATCAGCACCGGCTCCAGCATGGCGCGCGCGGCATAGATCGCCGCCGTATAACCTGCCGGGCCAGAGCCGATGATGACGACCTTGGCGTGAACGGGAACGGGCATAGATCGGGACCCCATGGCGAGAAACCGTCCGGACGCGGGCAGCGCAATGCCCCGCGGCGAGCGGCGGGAAGGCGGGAAAACATCTAAGTCATATATTGGATATCTGGCTAGCTATGCGGAATTTGCAACCCGTTACTGCAAAAATTCCTCTAAATACAAGAATGCATGTCGCGCAATAAAATTGCGCAAGCTCCCCGATCTACGTTAAGAGGTTTACGGGAGATTCTCCCCGTTTCGAGCATGATCCCGAAAAATGGAAACCGGTTTTCGGAAAAGATCATGCTCTAACAAAAAGATAAACGACGAGTCTGATTCAGCGCAGTTTGAAACAGGCTCCAGCGAGCCTCGGGGTATGCACGCGCGTGTCGAAAAGCCTGGACGAGATCGACCTTAAGATCCTGAGCGAGATTCAGGCCGACGGCCGGATCACCAATGTCGAACTGGCCAAGCGGGTCGGGATTTCACCGCCGCCGTGTCTGCGACGGGTCCGGACGCTGGAGGAAGAGGGCTACATCCAGGGCTATCGTGGACTGCTCGATCCGCAACGGCTCGGGTTCGAAGTGACGGTGTTCGCGTCGGTGCACCTGTCGAGCCAGGCCGACGCCGACCTGCGTGCGTTCGAGGAGTTCGTACGCGGCGAGCCGCTGGTGCGCGAGTGCTGGATGCTCTCGGGTGAGGTCGACTTCATCCTGAAATGTGTTGCGCCCGACATGGCGACATTTCAGGACTTCGTGTCGCACCTTACCGCCGCACCGCATGTGCGTAACGTGCGAACCTCGCTGGTGCTGCATAGCTCCAAATACGCCGCGGCGGTGCCGCTGGAACTGAAGGTGCCGGACTGAGGCCGCAAAGCGCGCGCCGACACGCGCCGGCCCGGCGCAAGCGGGCTGCTCACCGATGCTTCATTCCGCGCGCTTCAACTCTTGTTGAAGATCATCTTGTCGAGGCTGACCGGACCGCCGCCGGCGAACACCAGATAGAAGAACACGAAGCAATACAGCGCGGCCAGTTCGCCGCCGTTGACGATCGGCATGAAGTTCTGCGGCGCATGAACCATGAAATAGGCAACCGCCGTCATGCCGGAAGCGATGAAGGCCGCCGCACGCGTAAACAGCCCGACCACCAGCAGCCCGCCTCCGACGAGTTCGATAACTCCTGCCGCGCCCACCATCGAGCCGATTTGCAGATTTGCGAACATCGGCAGCGGGGGAAAGCCGAGGAGCTTGGCGGTGCCGTGTTGCATGAGCAGAAGGCCGCTCATGAAACGAAGCAGGCTGAGGGCGAACGGCTGCCATTTGGAGAACATCTGGTCCATGTTCAGGTCTTTCCCATATTCTTTCGCCTGCGGAAGCTTTCCCGCATTGCACAAAACGAAACGTTCCGCCTCCCGAATAGTTCCAGATTTGGAACAGCAGCGACCGGCTGCTCCCTGCGTCATTGCGTCTCGCCTCGGAGATCAGGGCTGCACGCAGCGGACCGTTTTGGGCTGACAGGAAAAACCGGTATTCGAGCAAACCGGCTGCGCGCCGTTGGCGTCGCGGGCGCAACTCACGCAATCGTCGGTCCATCGGCTGCAATTGGGCGGGCCTTTGTGCACCGAGATTTCTTTCGCGGGCGGAGGCGGAATCTGCATATCGGCGGCGAGGGCGGCTCCGGCGAGGACCGCAGCCGTCGTCGCCGCTGCGAGGCCTAGACGGGAAAGCCGCATGCCGTCTTATCCTGTTCTGCCGAGCTGGGATAAAATCGTGTCAAGGCGTTCGCGATGCGCGACAGCGGAAAGCCCCTCCGCTATCGCCACTCGACCTTGGCGATCTCGTAGGCTTTTGCGCCGCCGGGCGCGACGACTTCAACCGAAGAGCCTTTCTTCTTGCCGATCAGGGCGCGAGCGAGCGGCGAGGTGATTGAAATGCGACCCTTCTTGGCGTCGGCCTCGGCTTCGCCGACGATCTGCCACACCGCCTTCTTGTCGGTGTCTTCGTCGATCAGCGTCACGGTGGCGCCGAACTTGATGGTGTCGCCGGACAGCTTGCTGACATCGATGATGTCCGCGCGCGCCAGCTTGTCCTCCAGCTCCGCGATGCGACCCTCGTTGTGCGATTGCTCTTCCTTGGCGGCGTGATACTCCGCGTTTTCCGACAGATCGCCATGCGAGCGCGCCTCGGCGATCTGCTCGATGATGCGCGGCCGGTCCACCGATTGACGCTTCTTCAGTTCGTCTGCGAGGGCGGCGTGTCCACCTCGGGTCATCGGAACCTTATCGACCATATCACTTCGTCCCTTCGCTTCATCAGCGGCCTGAGGCGTCACGCAAAGTTGCTTTCCGGACCGGACCCCGGCTGCAAATCCGCGTCAGCGACTCTCTAATCCGGTGTGGATTTTGGTTCAGAAGTTCGCTTGACGAACTCGCCGAGGCTGAAGCGAACTTCTGAACCACCACACTAGCTGTTTACGACCGACCTGCGTTAGAAAACATTCCCGCGGCCGTCACGTTCCGGCTCTGCCAAGGATCCCTGGGACCCGTTATCGGGCCGATCAGTCCTATCAGGCCCTGGAGCATTTTCCGGCTAAGCGGAATCCGGTTAGCCGAAAGAAGATGCTCTCAATCAATGACTTACGCGTATTCTGATCGCAAAACCCTGTATCCACTTTTGCGGAATACGCGCTAGGTCTCGGAAAAATAGCTCTGCAGGGTGCGAACCTCAAGGTCTCCGCCCAGATAGGCGCGGATGCCCTGCGCGGCTGCCACGGCGCCTGAAAGAGTGGTGTAATACGGCACTTTATGCAAGAGGGCAGCGCGCCGCAGCGAACGGCTGTCGGCGAGCGCCTGCGGTCCCTCGGTCGTGTTGAACACCAGTTGCACCTCGCCGTTGGTGATGGCGTCCACAATGTGCGGCCGCCCCTCCAGAACCTTGTTGATCTTCTCGGTCGGAACGCCGCTGTCTTCCAGATAGCGCTGCGTTCCGGACGTCGCGATCACTTTGAAGCCGAGCGAGGACAGCAGCTTCACCGTTTCGAGAATACGCACCTTGTCGGTCTCGCGGACCGAAACGAACACGGTGCCTTTGCGCGGCAGGCGCGTGCCGCTGCCGAGCTGGCTTTTGGCGAAGGCGATCTCGAACGAACGGTCGATGCCCATCACCTCGCCGGTCGATTTCATTTCCGGGCCGAGCACGGTATCGACACCGGGGAAGCGCGCGAATGGGAAGACCGATTCCTTGACGCCGACATGGCAAAGCTTCTGCGGCTTGAGCCTGAAGTCGGCGAGTTTCTCGCCAGCCATGATCCGCGCCGCGATCTTGGCGACGGGAAGGCCGACCACCTTGGCGACGAACGGCACCGTGCGCGAAGCGCGGGGGTTCACTTCCAGCACGTAGATCTCGCCGTCCTTGATGGCGTATTGCACGTTCATCAGGCCGATGACGTCGAGTCCGAGCGCGAGTTCGCGGGTCTGCCGCTCCAGTTCAGTGATGGTGGCGGCGTCGAGCGAACGCGGCGGCAGCGAGCAGGCCGAGTCGCCGGAGTGGATGCCGGCTTCCTCGATATGCTCCATGATGCCGACGACGTAGGTGTCCTTGCCGTCGCAGAGACAATCGACATCGATTTCGGTGGCGTCGGAAAGGTAGCGGTCGAACAGCAGCGGGTTGGTGCCGAGCACGGTGTTGATCTGGCCGGTCTTGTCGTTCGGATAGCGCGCCTTGACGTCGGCGGGCACGAGCTCGGGCAGGGTGCCGAGCAGGTAGTCGCCGAGCTGGCTGTCCTCGCGGATGATCTGCATGGCGCGGCCGCCCAGCACATAGGAGGGACGCACCACCAGCGGCAGGCCGAGATCGGCCGCCACCAGCCGCGCCTGCTCCACCGAATAGGCGATGCCGTTTTTCGGCTGCTTCAGTTTCAGCCGGTCGAGGATGCGCTTGAAGCGATCGCGGTCTTCCGCGAGGTCGATGGCTTCGGGCGAAGTGCCGAGGATCGGCACGTCGGCTGCCTCCAGCGCGCGTGCGAGCTTCAAGGGCGTCTGGCCGCCGAACTGCACGATCACGCCGTGCAGCGTTCCGTTCTGCCGTTCGGTGTCGATGATCTCCAGCACGTCCTCGGCGGTCAGCGGCTCGAAATAGAGCCGGTCCGCAGTGTCGTAGTCGGTCGACACCGTTTCCGGGTTGCAGTTGACCATGATGGTCTCGTAGCCAGCATCCGACAGCGCGAAGCAGGCATGGCAGCAGCAATAGTCGAACTCGATGCCCTGGCCGATGCGGTTGGGGCCGCCGCCGAGGATCACGACCTTGGTCTTGTCCGACGGGGCGCTTTCGTCGGCAACGTTACCTGCGAAGGGCGGCTCATAGGTCGAGTACATATACGCGGTCGGCGAGGCGAATTCCGCGGCGCAGGTGTCGATGCGCTTGTAGGCCGGGCGCACGCCGAGCGTCCGGCGGAGCGTCTTGACCTCCGTCTCCGTCTTGCCTGCGAGCACCGCGAGGCGCGCGTCGGAAAAGCCCATGCTTTTAAGCGTCCGCATGCCGAAGGCGTTGCCCGGCAGGCCATCGGCGCGGACTTTGTTCTCCATTTCCACGATGCCACGCAGTTCGGCGAGGAACCACGGGTCGATCTTGCAGGAATTGAAGATGTCCTCGTCGCTCCAGCCGAGCCGCATCGCCTGCGCGACCTGCAGCAGCCGGTTGGGGGTCGGCGTGCCGAGCGCGGCGCGGATCGCATTCTTGTCGTCGCCCTTGCCGACGCCCTCGATATCGATCTCGTCAAGGCCGGTGAGTCCGGTCTCCAGCCCGCGCAGCGCCTTTTGCAGGCTTTCCTGAAAGGTGCGGCCGATCGCCATCACTTCGCCGACCGACTTCATCGAGGTGGTTAGCGTGGTGGAGGCGCCGGGAAATTTTTCGAAGGCGAAGCGCGGAATCTTGGTGACGACGTAGTCGATGCTGGGCTCGAACGAGGCCGGCGTCGCGCCGCCGGTGATGTCGTTGGCGATCTCGTCGAGGGTGTAGCCGACCGCGAGCTTGGCCGCGACCTTGGCGATCGGGAAGCCGGTCGCTTTTGATGCGAGCGCGGAGGAGCGCGACACGCGCGGATTCATTTCGATGATGACCATGCGGCCGTCGGCAGGGTCGACGCCGAACTGCACGTTGGAGCCGCCGGTCTCGACGCCGATCTCGCGCAGCACCGCCAGAGAGGCGTCGCGCATGATCTGGTATTCCTTGTCGGTCAGTGTCAACGCCGGCGCCACCGTGATGGAATCGCCGGTGTGCACGCCCATCGGATCGAGGTTCTCGATCGAGCAGACGATGATGCAGTTGTCCTTCTTGTCGCGGACGACCTCCATCTCGTACTCTTTCCAGCCGAGCACGCTTTCTTCGATCAGCACCTCGTTGGTCGGGGAAGCATCCAGGCCGCGCTCGATGATGTCGAGGAATTCGTCGCGGGTATAGGCGATGCCGCCGCCGGTGCCGCCCATGGTGAAGGAGGGCCGGATGATCGCGGGCAGGCCGATCTCCGACAGCGCCATCAGCGCTTCCGCCATCGCCTGCTGCTGGTAGCGCTTGCGCCGCTCGTTCTCGCCGAGCCTCCATTGCCGTTCGAATTCGGCGAGCGCGTCGCCGGAGAGCTTCTCCTTCTCGGCGAGGTGGCGGTCGCGATCGGCCTTTTTCATCGCGGATGCATTGGCGAGGCGGGATTTCGGGGTCTCGAGACCGATCCTGGTCATGGCCTCGCGGAAAAGCTGCCGGTCTTCGGCCTTGTCGATGGCGTCCGCGGTGGCGCCGATCATCTCGACGTCGAACTGGTCGAGCGTGCCCAGCCTGCGCAGCGACAGCGCGCAGTTCAGCGCGGTCTGGCCGCCCATCGTCGGCAGCAGCGCGAAGCCGCCGGGGACGACATGGCGTTCTTTTTCGATGATCCTGGCGACGATGTCCGGAGTGATGGGCTCGATATAGGTGGCGTCGGCCAGCTCCGGGTCGGTCATGATGGTCGCCGGATTGGAATTGACCAGGACGACCCGGTAACCCTCCTCCTTCAGCGCCTTCACTGCCTGGGTGCCGGAATAGTCGAATTCGCAGGCCTGACCGATGACGATCGGCCCGGCGCCGATGATGAGGATGGTCGATATGTCGGAGCGTTTAGGCATTAAGTCCTGGAAAACGAAAAACTGGGCACAAAAAAAGGGCGCGCGGCGGCGCGTCCCTTGGGCAAGAGCGCGATCTGCGCGCGCGAGGTGTCTTTAGACCAGTTTTCCGGGGCGGGGAAGGACTATAAGTGCCTCATCAACCGTCAATTTGAGCCGATTTTGACGCGCAGCAGCCGATCCAGAACGATCGAGGGAAGTTGGAGGCCCAGCCTGGACTTGAACCAGGATAAAAAGCTTTGCACAGCTCCCGCGTCGACTTCCGCCACCGGGCCGCGGGTATATTTGCAAATATTTCCGCCGGGTCGAGCGATTGCTCACTGTAACGTTAATTGCAAACTCGGCGCATGGGCGTCCGCGATGTGCTATCTCCGCGCCGTGCGGGTTTAGCTTAGTGGCAGAGCAGCGGCTTCCAGGTCGCAGACCGATGTTCGATTCATCGAATCCGCTCCATCAGAATAAATATTAGCGATCTTCCGCTGCGCGATTTTTCGTGCCGTCAGAACGCGTGCAGCGCCGTTCGATTTCGTTGCCGGTGCGCACGATCCGCGAAGGTTTTCACTCTCCCTGGCAGAGAGTGTCGGTCCGGATGAGCCACGCGGGGAGCACGGAAGCGCGGCGGTTGCATTGAGGCAAAAATCCGACAGCGCCCTTCATCGCACATTCAGCGGCATTGCGGTGAAATTCTGCTTTCCGAGTTCAAGGAGGAAGCAACATGAAATTCTTGGCCTCTATCGCTTTCGCCGCCGGCCTCGGCATCGCGTCAGCGCAAGCGATGCCTGTCGCGCCGCTGCACGACACGACCGGTCCCGTCACGCAAGTCGGCTGGCGCTGCGGACCCGGCTGGCACATCAACGGCTGGGGACGCTGCGTGCCCAACAGACGCTTCTATGGTGCGTGGGGGTACTACGGTCCGCCGCGGTTCCACCACTGGCGTCATCGTCACTGGCATCATCGTCACTGGCACCGCTGGTAGCGGATCGAAAGGAGCCCGCACCTTGCGGGCTCCTTACTGACGGCGAGCTGTAGGTCGGTACGGAAGGCTGCGATCGGCGGCATTCGTCACGTCGAATCTGTCATGCGCTTACTTTGCGCCGCGGCGTTGCGGCTGCGCTCGAAAGCGTGACGCGCCACAAACGTCATGCGCGACGGGTTATGGCCGATATTGACTGCCGCCCGCGTCGCCGTGAAGCCGGCGGCGGCAAGCCTGGCGAGCATGTCGGCCTCGCTGTAGCGCTGCAGCCCGATCCTGGTGCGCAACTGCCGATAGTCGGACAGGGCCGTGCGGGCCAGCCCGAGCAGCGCGTCCTTCACGAAGCCATGCTTCGCCGCGAAGCGAAGCAGCGCGATCACGTCGCCCCCCATTCCCACATTGGGCTGCAGGACATCGCCCACCACCAGACGACCTGCCGGCTTGAGCAACCGGCGAACGGTCACGATCGCGGCATCGAACTCGTCGGGCGTCATATATTGTATGACCGAGTTCATCACCGCCAGATCGACCGACCTGTCCTCCATGTGCCGGAGGTCGTCCAGCGCGCGCACACGGATTTTTGTGTTGGGCGCGAACCGCGCGACCAACCGGCCGCGAACGCCCGGCGCGGGCTCCGCGAGGATAAGCCGGCCACAGGCGTCGGCCACCATTTCCGCAGAAAGCGCCTCGCCGCAGGCGTAATCCAGTACGACGGACTCCCTCGAGGAGATGTAGCCGATGATGTCCCGGGCGATGGTCTGGAAATGGACGTCGCGATGCAGCTTGCTGACGTAAATCGTATGCGGGGAATCGTAGTAGTCGATCCAGTCATTCATGGGGTGTCTGTTATCTCGTTCCCTTGCCGGAACCCGTTTTATAGCGGCGCGTTGACAGCATGTAGAGGGTATCGCGTGGCCTTGAAACCGAGTGTCCGCCGGACATTGTCGGGCGGAGAATCAGGAGATTTGGCCCCGGGCGACGCCGAACTACGAGGGTTCCGTCATTATTGCCGTCACAACGCGTAACTGCCCAGCGATTTCGTCACCGGGCTGCCAGCCCGTGAAGCTTGCCGCGCGCCGAGCCGAGAATCGCGCAGGCTCGTCAGATGGTAGCCCAATCAAGCACCGACAGGAGAAGATATGTCCAAATCCGACCAGCCGACCGTCACCCGCAAACAACTCATCGAAGGTCTCAACGAGGACCTGTCGCGCGAGTATCAGGCCATCATCGCCTATGTGAATTATTCCCAGGTCCTCAAGGGCGCGGAATACATGAATATTGCCGACGAACTGGCGGTTCATGCCGGTGAGGAACTCGCGCATGCGCTCAAGGTCGCCAACCATATCGATTATCTCGGCGGCATGCCTTCGGTGACGCCGAAGCCGGTCAAGACGTCGGAGAAGGCGGAAGACATGTTGAAGTTCGATCTGGCGAACGAGAAGGAGACGATACGCCAATATCGGCGCAGGGTCCGGCAGGCGGATGAATTGAATGAATTCGCGATCGCCGAAAGCCTGCGGGGCATTCTCGTCGAAGAGCAGGATCATCTGATCGCGCTTGCTACCGCGCTCGGCATCGATCCGCCGGACGCCGGCATTGCCGATTGAGGCGAACGCCGGCAGCGGCGTCGTCGCCACATTGCGCTGTGGCTTGCGGCGAGCTGGGTGAAGTGATGACGCTCTTCGTCCGCCGGAGCCTGTCATCGACCCGTCGAAGCGGACTTGTCGGCGGATGACGAAGCCTGATTACCGGTAGGCCTACGTCCGCTTGTTCGCCCGCATCAGGTCGGCGAAGCGCCTGAAGAGATAATGCGAGTCGCGCGGTCCCGGTGAAGCTTCGGGGTGATATTGTACGGAGAACACCGGCTTGCCCTCGAGTTCGAGGCCGCAGTTGGAGCCGTCGAACAGCGAGACGTGGGTCTGCTTTGCGCCCTTTGGCAGCGTCGCCTCGTCCACGGCGAAGCCGTGGTTCATCGAGGTGATCTCCACCTTGCCGGTGGTCTCGTCCCTGACCGGATGATTGGCGCCGTGGTGCCCCTGATGCATCTTCCTGGTTTTCGCGCCGACCGCGAGGCCGAGCATCTGGTGACCGAGGCAGATGCCGAAGGTGGGCATCCCCGACTCGATCACTTTCCGGATCGTCGGCACAGCGTATTTGCCTGTCTCGGCCGGATCGCCGGGGCCGTTCGAGAGAAACACGCCGTCCGGTTTCATGGACAGGATGTCGTCTGCCGACGTGGTTGCCGGCACTACAGTAATCTTGCAGCCTTCGCCGGCGAGCAGGCGCAGGATGTTGCGCTTGATGCCGTAGTCGACGGCGACGACGTTGAATTCCGGCTGGTCCTGCCGGCCGAATCCCTGGCCCCACGCCCAAGGCGTCTCGTCCCAGGTGTAGCGCTGGCTCGACGTCACCATCGGCACCAGGTCCATGCCCTCGAGGCCCGGCCACTCGCGCGCTTCTTCCTTCAATCCGTGCAGGTCGAACTCGCCGTCCCTCGCGTGCGCGACCACCGCGTTGGGCATGCCCTTGGTGCGGATCATCGCGGTGAGCGCGCGGGTGTCGATGCCAGAGATGCCGATGATGCCGCGCGCCCTCAGCCAGGCGTCGAGGTGTTTGGCGGCGCGGTAGTTCGACGGCGAGGTGACGGCGCTGCGCAGGATGACGCCGCGCGCACCCGGCGTCGCCGCCATGTTCACTGTCTCGATGTCTTCGTCGTTGGCGCCGACGTTGCCGATGTGCGGAAAAGTGAAGGTGATGAGCTGCCCGGCATAGGAAGGATCGGTGAGGATTTCCTCGTAGCCGGTCATCGCCGTGTTGAAGCAGACTTCGCCGACCGCCTGACCCTCCGCGCCGAGACCGAAGCCTTCGAGCACTGTGCCGTCGGCGAGCACGAGAAGCGCGGTCGGTTTGAGGTCCGGCCAGGCTGAAGCGTTTTCCGATGTGGTCATGAGCGCATGACATAGCCCGCGTCCGCGTCGGCGTCAAACTCCGGTTGTCTCGCGTGCCGCCGCGGTTTACATCAGATTCTGAAACGAATTCGGCGGCGTTCCAAGCCGCTAGTGCAGTGAATCTGACATTCGCTACCCGCTTTGCACGCTGGAGGAGGCTTTCCGATGCTGCGCGACGACATCAACAACGCCGTCAAGGAGGCCATGAAGGCCAAGGACGAGCGCAAGCTGTCCACGCTGCGGATGGTCAACTCCACCATCAAGAACGCCGACATCGAAGCGCGCGGGCAGGGCAAGCCGCCGCTCTCGGATGGCGATCTGCTCGGCCTTCTGCAGAAGATGATCAAGCAGCGTCAGGAATCGGTCGAGCTTTACGAGAAAGGCGGCCGCGAGGAACTGGCGGCGCAGGAGCGGGCCGAAATTCTCGTGATCTCCGGCTATCTGCCGAAGCAGATGTCGGACGACGATATGAAGTCCGCCGTCGCAGCTACTATAGCCGAGACCGGAGCGGCCGGCATCAAGGACATGGGCAAGGTGATCGGCGCGCTGAAGGCCAAATATGCGGGGCAGATGGATTTCGGCAAAGCCAGCGGCGTGGTGAAGGCCGCGTTGACGGGTTAGATCATCATGCGTGCCCCGGACGCGGCGCCGCGCGTCGTGCCCGCGACGTGATGCGCGGCTGATCCGGGGTCATCCAATGTCAATGTTTGCGGCGGTTCAGGTTCGGCGGAGGAGCATGAACAATGCCGCATCGTGTCCGGGACACGATTGAGCCTATCGATGATCACTGGATTGCGCGTGATAACAGTCTGCCGATGACTGCCGCCGGCAAGGCAATTGCGCCGCGAGTTGCGCGCGCTCGGCTGAGTTTGGTTCCGTCGATGGCAGAGAAATAGTTCAGTTCCTCTACGGGAACGACGCGCCGCGCGTCGCGTTGTCGCCTCATCAACAGGAGGCGAAAAACATGGGCTTCGGACGCGGACTTCTTCTCTGGCTGATCGGGATTCCGATCCCGTTGATCATTCTCATCGCACTTCTCATGCATCATTAAGCCTGAGCGAGGAACGACATGAGCATCGGTACAATCATTCTCATCATTCTTATTATCGCACTGCTTGGCGGCTTCAGCGGCATCGGCGGCGGGCCGTTTTACGGCACCGGCTATTACGGCGGCGGCGGCCTCGGATTGGTGATCATCATTCTGATTATCCTACTCCTGATGGGACGCATTTAGCTCGCTTAGCTGAATGGAAAACAAGTTAAGTCGAAACGTCATTGCAGGCGAAGCAATCCATCAACGAACTGTAATAGGATTGCTTCGCCGCAGACCCTCCGACAGCCGGAGCCGCATCGCCGGCATCAGTCACACGAGGTTTCAGGCGTAGGACGATTGCGGCGCGATCAGCGTCGCCTCGATCTCGCGGAACAGCCGCGTCAATCGCTTCGCCCACTGTGCCTGTCCGGTTTCATCAGCAATCAAATCCTGCCGGATCTCGATGCCGGTATTCATCAGCCCGCGCGCCTCGCCATGCACGGGGATGGTGTAGTCGGTGATATCGCTCACCGCATAGGGTTCGTTGTCGCCGACAATCAGATCGCCCTCGGCCCGCAGCAGCGACAGCAAAAGATGCGGCAGCACCGGACTGCGGTGATAGAGCGTGCCGATGTGCCATGGCCGCGCGACCCCGGCATAGACAGGCGTGAAGCTGTGCAGCGACACCAGCACGGTGGGCC